>Ga0134125_10000007_pt1 | contig 387593 bp, 322 predicted proteins | sample KB31751_FD_96464 | JGI IMG/M metagenome (GOLD analysis project Ga0134125, IMG submission 96464) | Terrestrial soil microbial communities with excess Nitrogen fertilizer from Kellogg Biological Station, Michigan, USA - KB3-175-1 | ecosystem: Environmental > Terrestrial > Soil > Unclassified ...
GAGCTCCTCGGTGAGTTGGCCGAGGGCGCCACTTACCTTGATGGAGTCCGAGTCATGCCTGCAACACCGGTCCAACAGGAGGCCGCCGCCTGAGGCCGTTTACACACCTATTGACGCGGCCTCCTTGTTCGGCTCCTTCCCCGGCCGGTGACGGGGACCAGCCCCCGGAATGCGCTGTGCTCTGCAGTCCCGGGATTGCAAAGGCAGGCTCGGGGCCCGGTAGCGGAGCATCATGTTGAGGAGGGCCGTGCGGCCGAGCCCGCGAGGATCTTTCGATTCTCGCGACAAGATGGGATGCTTGCCGGTGTCATCGATTGCCTCGATAAAGGATTGGAGGAACTGAGCGTTGGCTTCCGCGTCGTCCGGCGGACAGCCGGCGAGGTCCTCTTTCTTCTCGTAATGCTCCAGATACCACCAGATCATGCAGGCCAACTCGTTCCAATCGACGAGGCCGGCGCCGATGGAGAACCCTGCCCCCACGTAGAAATAGAGAGGGTCGCTGGCGAGGCGCGAGAAGTCAAATTCCTGCCAGGGCGGGAAGCCCGGCTGGCCGGAAGCGCGCTTGATCTTGCCGCTCATCGTCAGCTCGAGCTCGGCAAAGCGGAGAGAACCGAGAGAGACCTGCGATAGGTTCGCCGCCCACCGGCGGCTATTGAAAAAGTCGACCAAGGTTGTATTCTCGACGCGTGCGGCAATGGGCTCGACGGTAAGGTGGACGCAGACTCCGCTCGCCTGGTCCTCGTAACGATCTACCCGGGCTCTCTTCACCCCTGGATATTCCCGGATCAGAGCCTCGATGGCTTCCGGCGCCGGCCAGCCCTGTTGCAGGCCTTTCAGGCGGCCCAAGTAGTGGAGTACCTTGTCAGCGCCCTTCTCCACCTCCACCAAGTCGCCCGTTGCATGCCGACGCCTCAGCGGCAGAAAGCACCTCTTCCGGCGGCTCCACCGCCCAGCGGCTACGGCCTCGCCCTGAAGCATCAACTCGCCCGTCTTGGGACTGACCTTGCTGTCCTGGTAAGGCGCGGTGAGTGGCCCCAAGGGAACGAAGGGGCGGCTGAAATCCGATGCGTCGGTGACCTCGTGACGCGTCACCGGGAACGAGGCCTCGGTCTGCCCGAAGGTGACGATGAAGCGTACCCCGGGCAGGACCTCTCTGGCGCGCCGCATCGTCGAGACCGGTGCCGGACCTCCCGCTACGAGGACCCGAAGTCTTCTCGCCCAGCCGTCGCCGCTCCGTTCACTGTACCGGACCAGATCCGCCACGTGGTTCGGCACGAGAAGGGTCAGGGTGCTTTGCTCCTGGGTCACGGCATCCACGAAACGCGACAAGTCCCACTTCGGCAGCAGGACGTTCTTTCCGCCGCGGCAGAATGCTGGAGCGATCAGCGAACCGGACGCCCAAACAGTTGGGAGCCCGTGCACGACGGTCTCCTCTGGGCCAGGTCCGATTTCCCCGAGGACATTGTTGAGGATCGCCGCGACCGTCTCCTCGGTATAAGCAATCGCCTTGGGTTCGCCAGTCGCTCCCGAGGTATAGCGAATACGGACGACAAGCTCGCTGCCGAGGGTAAGTCGGCCCCCCCTGCTCTCTTCTCCCGTGTGCCGTAGCATCCGGAAGCGGGCGGCGTCGAAGTGAGCCGGAAGATTCGTTTCTTCATAGGGAAACACTCGTAGCGAACCCAGAGATCTCCCTAGTGCCCCCGTCTCAAGAAGCAGTAGCCGGGGCGCGAAGTCCCGGAGAAGCCGTTCGAGGTTGCCTAGATTCGTTTCGAGGGTAGGGATGCCGATCCAGACGCCGTCGAGGCGATAGGTGGCCCATTCGAAAATCACCGCCTCCATGCAATTGAAGGTCAGAGCGGCAATTCGATCCCCTTCTCTACAACCGCTCTGCCGCAACCAGTTCTCCGTCTTGTCCACATCGGCCGCGACATCGGCGAAGGTCTTGCAGGCAGAGCCCTGGACGAAGGCTGGGCGTTGTGAGAACTTCTTCATCGCCTCGCCGAGCGGCTCAAGGAAGCCCTTCAATCGATCCTCCTATCCCCAACCGCCTGAGCAGTCCTGCCGCGACGATCAGATCCATCAAGCCGATCCCCACCGACTTGAAGGCAGTTAGGCTCGCCTCCTTGGCGCGCGCCCTGAGAGTGGGGTCCGTCACGAGTTGGGCGAGGGTTGGGATCTCGCCCCAGCGGAGTGTGCCCTGCACCACCAGCTCCGCGAAGTCGCCGGCCTCGGCCTCGGCCTGCTCAGGATCGTCCGTGACCAGAAAGCCGCCAGGCGGCAAGCAACGGTGAGCGAGGTCGCCGGGGATCTCCTTCCGCTGGAGGTGATTGGAGCCAATGAGGTTGAGGTGCCGTAGGCGCGGCAGCGCGGCTCCGGCCTGGATCACCGGTGTCTTGCTGCTGGTGGCCGTCGTCACTACGTCGGCTTCGGCTAAAGCCTCCTTGGCTTCCACCAGTCTCCCTTCCACTCCACCGCTAAGAGCGGATAACCATTCTGGAGCGCCCTTCGAAATCCGCTTGCGCACCAGCAAGACCTTGCGGATGGAGGGGCGGACGTGGAGGACAGCCTGAACGAGAAACTCCGAGATATTGCCGACTCCGAAATGGGCCAGACAGGTAGGCTTGGGAGGGGCCAGCAGATCGGTCGCCAATGCCACCACCGCCGCGGTGCGGATGCGGCTGAGGAAGTCGGCCTCGATGAAGGCCAGGGGCAATCCCGTTTTTCGGATATCGATGACCGACGCCCACATCGCTTTGGTCTCGAAACCGATGCTCGTGTAGTCCTTGCCTCCGGCGACGCCCCAACCGGGCAACTCGGCGCGAAGAGTGTGCAACCAGGCGCGTCCCTTCTCCCGTGCCTCGATTCGGACGCGGGGCCGATTCAAGGCCGTGCCTGCGGCCATCGGCAGCGCCTCTCGCAGGTCGGCGAGAGCGCTGGCGATAGAGAGATGAAGGCGGACCTCCGCCTCACGGACCAGTCGCAGCCTGGTATTGCAGAAGTCGACCGTTTCGGCCTCTTGGCCCAAGGCTCTCTCCAGTCTTAAAAGGAGAAACTGATGGTACACTAATTCGAAGCCCGTGTTCAATTCTACTTTGCCAGGTTGTGACGCAGAGCGGCACCGTCTTGTCTCCTTTGGAGAGAGGGGGCCGGGGAGGCGAAGGCAATCTGAAAAACCAGTAAGGAGAGAGCTATGGCTACAGACGAACAGCAGTCCTGGATCTGGCTCGAGGTCGCGGATGTTCGCTACGAAGGTGGTGGAAACGAAAAGCGGAACTGTAGCGTTCTCTTGAGGGCGGACCGCGAGCAGCCGAAGCCACATTGGTGGTTCGTGGAACCCAATGCGGTGAAGGAGGACGCCTACGAGACCTACAAGGCGATTCTCAACGAGATGGACAAGAAGCGGATGGTGCTCGCGCGGCTGTCCTGCAGCGCCAACGTCGCCAGCCCGCCTGCCGGCACCGGCCGTGAGCTCCGCTGCGACTCCTTCCGCTTCCAGTCTCCCGACGTGGGGAGCCGCTGAGCCGGGCCGTGGCCGAGACGGTCGCCCTCGCCGCCCACCGGCTGCCGCCGGCGCCGGACTCTTCTCGCGAGGAGCGCCTGCGGCGCAGCCGCGAGATGCTCGCCCACTCGCTGACCCAGGGGAGCACGGTCGCGGTGGTCGGCAGCGGCTGCTCGGCGCCACTGGGCTACCCATCCTGGAAAGGCTTTGCTGAAGAGATCGTCGATCTCACCCTCGCCAAGGGGGATGGTAGCCAGCGCGAGCGCTTCCTGCGCTTCAAGAGAAGGCTCGACTCGCCCAAGGTGGATTCCCAAGAGCTCATGTTCATGATCGGCGCCTGCAAGCGGCTCTTCGGTAACCGCCCTCTCGAGGAAAATCCCTATCACAACTATCTGATGGACCGCTTTCAGCCTCGGGAGCCGCCGCCCGACGTCGAGCACAACCCGCACCGGGCGTTGCTCGGGCTGCCCATCCACCGCTTCGTCACCACCAACTACGATTGCGAGATCGAACGCGCGCTCCGCGACGAGCGCGGCATCGGCTGGGACCGGTTCGGCATCGGCGCCATTGCCAATCCCGCCACCGGGCTCGGGCCCTCCCTTTCCTTCACCCAAAGGAAGGAGAGCTGCGATCAGCTCGCTCTCTTCGCGCTGGCCCGCGTCGGCGCGGCGGAGAACATGGTCTTCCACTGCCACGGGCGCTTCGACGATCCCGGCTCGATCGTGGCCACGGAGCTCGACTATCAACGCTGGTATCTCGCCGCTGAGGAAGAGGCAACACCGGCCTTCCTGCAGACGTTCGACCTGCTCTTCACCTCGAACCCCATCCTCTTCGTGGGGTTCGGACTCAACGACGAGGACCTGCTGCGCCCTCTGCGGCGGATCGGAGCCGCCACCCCGGAGCGCCGGGAGTTCCGACCCCTGTTCGCGCTGGTGCCCGAGCGTCCCGGCGACGAGGATTGGGACCTCCATGAGAGGCTCTTCGAGCGCTATGGCCTGAACGTGATCCCGTTTTCTGCTCCCGACTCGGCCGATCCCCTGGCGAGAGGCCGGGCGCTGTGCGCCGAACTGGCGCGCTTGAAGGAAGACCGGCTGCGGTGGCGCGACGGCTGGCTCGACAAGCCGATGCTCCGCAAAGTCACGGTGCACGCCCGGCCGCCGCAGCCATACCGGCATTACAGCGTCGATCCCCGGGGACACGAGACTCTCGGCCAGGAGCGGGTCACCTCGAAGCTAGACGAACTCAAGGAGCAGGCCGTCGCCGGCGCGCGAGTGATCGGCCTGGTGGGTCCCGGGGGCACCGGCAAGTCCTGGCACGCCATGCGATTGCTGGAAGTCATGGAGCGCGAGACAACGGCTTTCCAGGGGTTCTTTTTCTGGAGCTCCTACTATGCCGACGACTCCATCACCTGTCTCGACCGTCTCCTGGGGTACATCGACCGGCAGGGCAACCGGCCGGCCTCCCGCCTGATCCGGCTCCGGAAGTGCCTGGAGACGGGCCGGCATCTCATCGTCCTCGATGGCCTCGAGCGGCTCTTGCACCCAACCGACGATCCCGAGGTCGGAAGGAGCAACGACCCCGGAACCCGGCGGATCCTGGAGACCTTCGCGCATCCGGGCAGCAAGAGCACTCTGGTCCTGACCAGCCGCCTCTGGCCAAGCGAGATCGACGCCAACACCCAGGGCATCAAGAGGCACACTCTCGACCGCATGCGAACCGGCGACATCGAGAAAGTCGAGCCTTTCAGTTGGCTCGAACGCTCCCAGGTGTCGGCCATCTGCTCCTTGCTCGACGGGCACGCCTACGCCCTGTCCCTCGCAGCCCGCTTCATCCAGCAGAGCCCGCCCGCCGCGGCGCCGGAGAATTTCCTGAAACTTCGCCGAACGCTTTCCAGCGCGCCTCCCGATCGCCGCCTTGGCTCCATGATCGACTTGGCGGTAGAGGCTCTGAATCGGGAAACGGACAACTATGCGCAGGCGCTGCTCGAACGGCTCGCCGTATTCATGAGTCCGGTGAACGACGAAACCGTCCAACTCTGCTTCGCGCTCGCCGCCAGCCAGAAGAAGAACCAGGCCGCAACGCCCCCCTCCGTCCAAGAGGTGGTTGGCAAGCTCCTGGGCGGCGGGCTCCTGTTCAAGGTGGCCTCGGGTCCTGCCGAGCACGATCTGCTGGCGTTCACGGTCCACCCGACCGTCCGTAGCTACGTCTTCCTTCAGTCCCAACAGATCGAGCGCGACGTGCTTCCCAACTTCACCCTCGCCGGGTTCACCTCCGGCCGTGCGGCCGTGCATCCGGGCTCTCCCGCCACGGCCGCGCTGGTGCTTGAGCTTTTCGATCGTCTTCACGGAGAGGCGGCGAAGGAGGCGAGCGAAGGCCGAATCGAGACGGCGCGCGGGCTCTGCCGGAGCCTCTTCGGCGTGATGCGCTAGCGCATGGAGAGCAATACGGTTCCCCGCTGGACCACCTATCCCGACTACATCCGCTTCGGCTTGCGCCTCGTCGATCTCGTCAAGCAACTCTCTCCCGGCCTGTGGAGCTTCCGCGAGCCGCACGAGCTCGAAGAGATCGAGGCCCCTGCGGCGCCGCTCTACGCCGACGAGTTGGCCTTCCTCTACAACGATGTCGGCCTCACCCTGTGCGCCGAGGGCTACATGCCCGACACTCTGGCCGTGTGGGAGCAGGGCTTCGAGATCAACCGCATCCTAGAGGGTACAGCCGCGGTGCCCTGGTACACGCTTCAGTCGCAACTCCACCTGGGACATACCTTCCTGGAGCTGGGGAACCTGCCGGTCGCCGCCCAGTATCTCGAGGAAACGGCTAGGACGAACCACAAGGTCCAGGACCAGGATTACAGAGGACGGATCGCGGGCTACCAAGCGCTGATCAGCTACTACCGCGGCTACTTCGAGGAAGCGGACGCGATGTTTGAAGAAGCGCTCGGGATCTTGAAATGGGCGGGTGGGAACGCCCGGGCGCAAAGCTTCTTCCTGAGTCACCGGGCCAAGCTGGCGATGGTGATGCGGGATTTCGACAAGGCGGCGGAGTACGTAGCCTCGAGCCGTGCACTGGCTGCGAGCGGCCGGGCCGACGATCTCCTCACCTACGCAAGGACGGTGGAAGGCCGGCTTCATCGGGAGCTGGGCGCCTTCGCCAAGGCCAACTTCGAGTACCACGCCTCCCTGGCCGAAGCGCACCGGCTGGGGATTCGTCGCCTGGAGGCGGAGATCCTGACCGGCCTTTCCCGCCTCGCCCTCAGCCTGGAGGACGCCGCCCTGGCGCGGCGGAGATCGATGGCCGCCCTGGGGATCGCCAACGAGTTGGGACTGGGGTTGCGCCAGACCCAGAGCATGCTCGTCCTTGGTGTGGCGACGGCCCGGGCGGGCCAGCCGGAATTGGGGCGTTCCTATCTCCGGCTCGCCAAACGCTTGGGGGGTGAGCAGGAGTACTGGCTGCGCAGCCGCGAGGCCGAGGAGCACCTCCAAAAGTTGGGCGAGGAGTCGACGAGTCGCTAGCCCTAGAAAAGGACCAGGTGGAGGAGGCCGCGGATCAGGATGCCCACGGCGGCTCCCGTCATCGCCCGCCAAGCGATCTCCTTGACTCGGGGCCCCGTGGCGGAGAGCAAGAAGGGGATTCCGACGAGGTCGAAGGGATTGATCATGAATCCGGCGATGCGATTGAGATCGCGGGTACTCATGGCCCCCGCATGAATCAGGTCTCTGGTCACGCCTAACATCGCGGTGCCGCCGGCTAGGTATTTGGTGGCGATGGGAAGGACCGCGATACCGGGCAGGCCCACTCTCTGCGCCAGCGGCGACAGACCCCTCTCTAGAGCCGAGATCGCCCCCGTCACCTCCAAGGCTTTGACCAGACAGAGAGCTAGCAGCAGGATGGGAAACGACCGCAGGCAGAGCCGCATCCCCGCAATGCCACCGTCGGTCAAGAGTTTAAGAAGCCGGGGAGGGTGCTTCGGTTTCTTGACGACTGTCTCGGTCTTGCGGACATCGTCACCGTCCTCAGATCGCACCAAGAGATAGTACGTCGCCGCTGAGGCGGCGAATCCGCCCAGCAGTGAGGTGAGGAGCGTCACCCGCAAGCTCAGGCCGACGTCGAGCAGCGGAAAAACAGCGTTGGCTTGTGACATGGTCAGGATCATCGCCAGCGTCGCTGCAAGCTGACGAGTTGAAGTCTCTGCCTTTTTCATCGAGTCGAGCGTCGTGGCCGGCGCGGCAAAGTTGACCAGGAGCAACTCGAGCATGGCGAAGATACCCATGCCGGGAACGCCGAACGGCTTCAACACCGGCGCCAGCCACTTGGCAATGAAAGCCAACACACCCTTCGCCTCGAGCAACTTCATCACGGCCATCATCAAGACCATGACGGGCAGGAGGACGTACAGCGTCAGATCGACCGCCGACTTTCCCGATTCCAGGACGATGCGGATAAAGGTTTGCAAGGTTCCTCCCCGCCCGATACCGTGCCGGTGAAGGACGAGCCTACCATGTCCGCTTGTCTCGAAGGACCGGCACCACGCTTGACCCCGGCCCAAGGGCGTAGTACTTTCAGCGAATCATGAGCATGAAGGTCGCGATCATCGGCGTGGGAGCCGTGGGAACGTCGTGCGCGAAAGCCATGCTCCTTCGAGGCTCCTGCCATCAGATTGTGCTCCTGGACACCGATGAACGGCGCGCCCGAGGAGTTGCCACAGACCTTTCTCACGGCGAAGTGCTTTGCCCCCCCACGCGGATCCGGCCGGGCGGCTACGAAGACTTGGCCGACGCCGCCATCGTCGCGATCACCGCGGGAATCAACGAACAGGCCGGAAAAGCGATCGATCGCGGAGACAAGCTGGGGCGGCTCCGCCTCCTGGCCCACAATGCCAAGGTCTATGAGGACATCATCCCTCGCATCGCTCGTGTCGCGCCGCGGGTACCGATCCTGGTGATCACCGATCCGCCCGACCCCCTCGCCGATGTTGCTCGCCGGTTCACCACGACGAACCCGGTGCTCAGCTCGGGCACTTTCCTCGACACGCTACGTTTCCGTCTTCAGATCGCGCAACGACTCTATTGTCATCCGTCCTCCGTGGAGGCGCTGGTTATTGGCGAGCACGGCACTTCGCAAGTGTACGTCTGGTCCTCGGCGCAGATCGGTGGCATGCCCGTCCTGGAGCGCGTCGTCAGCGAAGGCAAGGACGCGGCGAGCTTCCGGGCGGAAGTCGAGAAGGCGGTGAAGTTCGCCAACATCGACATCATCGAGGGAACCGGCGCCAGTCAACACGGCATCGGCATCGTGACGGCCAGGATCGTCGAAGCCATGCTTCGCGATGAGGGACTGGTGGCGCCGATCGGAGTGCTGCAGCCAGAATTCGCCGTCACGCTGTCGCTTCCCGCGGTCATCGGACACGGCGGGGTGTCGAGAGTCCTGAGCCCCGCACTGTCAACGGAAGAATCCGAGGCGCTGGCGGCGAGCGCGGCCGTCATCTCCGGTGCGCTGGCTGGCCTGTCTACCGATTCGACCTCCTGAGGAGACGGCGCAAGCCCTCTAGAGAGGGCACTTCGGAAGCTCGCCCGCTCCTGCACCACCAGTGAGAGGCGGGCCCACTTTTTGCTCCACCCAATTTGGGCTTTCTTCTTCTTTCGGTTGAACAGGAGGTACCCCTCATGCCCTTTCTTCGCCAGCGCTCGGGCTTTCTCGCCATCTTCGGCCTTCTCACGCTCTGCGCTCTTCCCCTCCTCGCCCAGGCGCCGGTCCGGGATGACAGCTTCGGCGAGGAGATCCAGGTCAACGTCGTCAACCTCGACGTCTTCGTCAGCGACAAACAAGGCAAGCCGCTGGAGGGGCTGCGAGCGGAGGACTTCACGGTCACCGAGGACGGCAAGCCGGTCAAGATCACCAACTTCTACACCGAGAAGCGCGGGTCCGCCTCGCCAGCGACGGCGGGAGGGGCCAAGCCCGCGGAGCGCCCGCAGGACCAGCGCCTCCGGCTGGTGGTCTTCGTCGACGACGTGAACACCGCGCCTGGAACGCGCGCTCAGATCCTGGATCGGATCAGCCCCTTCCTGCGCCAGGAGCTCTTGCCCGGCGACGAGGTGATGCTGGTGCGCTACTCCCAGAAGCTCGACATCCGGCGATCTTTCACCTCCGACATCGGCCAGATCGAATCCGATGTCGCCGTGCTCCGGGGGCAGTCGAGCGACATGAAGAAGTACGGAGAGAGCATGGAGCATGCCTTCGAGGACATCGTCGACGCCATCTACGCGTCCGGCGGCTGGAGCACGGTCGAGGAGCGCATCCGGGCCTGGGCGGAGCAGGAGAGCGCTGTCGTGAGCGGTGCTCTCCAGGGCCTGGACGGGATGGTCGGCTGGCTGGCAGGGGTTCCCGGCCGCAAGGCCATCCTCTATGTGAGCGACGGCCTGCCGCTGATGCCGGGCGACGACATGTTCCAGTGGGCGGCCGCGCGCTCAGGCTATCGCGCCGGGCAACGGATCTCCGGCCTCAACAGCATGAAGCTCGAGCTCCTCAAGCAATTCCGCGATGTGACCGCACACGCTAGCCGCAACCGGATCGCCTTTTATCCCATCGAGGGTTACGGATCGCGGACTGTTCGCGGCACCCAACTCCAGGAGGTTCTGGTCGCCAACCGCCAGAACGGCCTGCGTTTTCTCGCCGATGAAACGGGGGGCCGGGCGATGCTCAACGCCGGGGACGCGCTGGCGGCCCTGCACCTGATGGGCGAGGACTTCACTTCCTACTACTCGCTGGGCTACACGCCGGAGCGCCCGGGCGACGAGGCGGAGCACAAGGTCGAGGTGAAGGTGAAGACCCGGAGCGCGCAGGTGCGCCATCGCCAGTGGTATCGCGACAAGCCCCTGGGCGAGACCGTGGCGGAGCGCACGCTGGCGGTGATGCGCTTCGGGCCGGAGGACAACCCCCTGGGAGCCACGGTTGAGATCCAGCCGTCCAAGCCGCAGAACGGCTCGAACCTGGTGCCGGTGCGGGTTAGGGTGCCACTCGCGAAGCTCTATCTTCAGACGAAGGACAAGAGCCGCACCGGCCGGCTGCGCCTCTACCTGGTGGCGAGCACGGGCGGCAGCACGACACCGGTCAAGGAGACCAAGGTGGTGACGGTGGAGATGCCGGAGGCCGAAGCCGCAGCCGGCTCGAAGCGGGAGTACGTCCACGACGTGGCCATTCCCCTCCAGGCCGGAAGCTGGTCGATCGGCGTCGCCGTGCGCGACGAGCTGGCGGCCACGACGTCCTATCTGCGGAAGGACTTCACGGTTGCGGAGAACGCGAAGGGGAAGTGAGGGCTGAGTCCCGGTATGCTCTTTGCTAGCTTCGGAAGCTCAAAGAGCTCTGCTTCGGCCCTCAAGGAGGAAATCGTCATGCCGCGCCGCCTGTGCTTTGGCTTTCTGGTTGCTCTCGGTCTCTGTGCGCTCCACGCCCTGCCCCTCGCCGCCCAGGCGCCGGTGCGGGACGACAGCTTCGGCGAGGAGATCCAGGTCAACGTCGTCAACCTGGACGTCTTCGTCAGCTCCAAGGACGGCAAGCCGATCGAGGGGCTCCAGGCTGGGGATTTCACGGTCACCGAGGACGGCAAGCCGGTCAAGATCACCAACTTCTACACCGAGAAGCGCGGCCCGGTGGCTCCGGCGACGGCTCAAGGCCCGGCGGCCGGAGGCGCCAAGGCCGCCGCGGAGCGGCCCCAGGACCAGCGGCTGCGGCTGGTGGTCTTCGTCGACGACGTGAACACCGAGCCGTCGTCCCGGGCTCCGATCCTCGACCGCATCAGTCCCTTTCTGCGCCAGCAGCTCCTGCCCGGCGATGAGGTGATGCTGGTGCGCTATGCGCAGAAGCTCGACATCCGGCGCTCGTTCACCTCCGACATCGGCCAGATCGAGGCCGACATCGCCCTGCTCCGCAATCAGTCGAGCGACATGAAAAAGTACGAGGCGAGCGTGGACCACGCCTTCGAGGACCTCAACGACGCCATCTACGCCTCGTTCGGCTGGAGCACGGTCGAGGAGCGCGTCCGGGCCTGGGCCGAGCAGGAGAGCGCCGTCGTGGCCGGCGCCCTCCAGGGGCTGGACGGGGTAGTCAGTTGGCTGGCCGGCGTTCCCGGCCGCAAGGCCATCCTCTACGTCAGCGATGGCCTCCCGATGTTGCCGGGTGCCGACGTCTTCGACCTGGTGACGGTGTACTCGGGCTACAAGGCAGGACAACGGATCTCGGGTCTCAACAGCCTGAAGCTGGAGCTCGTCAAGCGGTTCCGCGACGTGACCGCGCACGCCAGCCGCAACCGGATCGCCATCTACCCCATCGAGGACTATGGCGCGCGGACCGTCCGCGGCACCCAGCTCCAGGAAGTCCTGGTCGGCAACCGCCAGGACGGCCTGAAGTTCCTCGCCGAGGACACGGGCGGCCGGGCGATGCTCAACGCCGGCGACCCGCTGGCCGCCCTGCGCATGATGGGCAACGACCTCACCAGTTACTACTCGCTGGGCTACACCCCGGAGCGCCCGGGCGACGAGCTGGAGCACAAGATCGAGGTGAAGGTGAAGGCCCGGGGCGCGCAGGTGCGCCACCGTCAGTGGTATCGCGACAAGCCCCTGGGCGAGATCGTGGCCGAGCGCACGCTGGCGGTAATGCGGTTCGGGCCGGAGGACAACCCCCTGGGAGCGACGGTCGAGATCCAGCCGTCCAAGCCGCAGAACCCGCAGAACGCCACGAACCTGGTGCCGGTGCGGGTAAGGGTGCCGCTCGCCAAGCTCTATCTTCAGACGAAGGACAAGAGCCGCAACGGCCGGCTGCGTCTCTATCTGGTGGCGAGCTCCGGCGGCAGCACGACGCCGGTGAAGGAGACCAAGGTGGTGACGGTGGAGCTGCCGGAGGCCGAGGCCGCGGCCGGCTCCAAGCGGGAGTACGTGCACGACGTGGCGATCCCCCTCCAGGCCGGAAGCTGGTCGATCGGCGTCGCCGTGCGCGACGAGCTGGCGACGACGACCTCCTATCTGCGGAAGGACTTTACGGTTCCGGAGGCCGAGAAGGGGAAGTAAGGGGCTCGAACAGCGCGGGCTGGACCTCCGCCGGCTCCAGATCCTCCAGCCCCCCGTCCTCCTCGCCGGGCTCCGGCCCGGCGAAGTCCAGCAGCGGCTCGGCCGGCCGCTCTTCCAGGGCCGGCAGATACACGAAGCGCCCCATGCCGCGGTGGAACTGCATGCCCGGAGAGCCGTCGCGGGCGGCGCGGAGCTGGTTGATCTTCGAGTCCAGGTCGTCGATGAAGTGCAGCGCCAGGGCCTCGAGCGTCATCGGCTCGACCGGGGAGGAGAACTCCTTCTTCCCCTGGTGCGAGAGGATCATGTGCTCCAGCAGCAGCCGCAGGTCCGAGGGGAAGCCCTCGATGGCCGCGCAGCGCTCGATCAGCAGGTCGCGGCCGATGATCACGTGGCCCACGAGGCGCCCCTCGACCGTGTAGTCGTTGATCGGCATGGCCCCCAGCTCGCGGATCTTGCCGAGGTCGTGGAAGAGCACGCCGATGAGGATCAGGTCGCGGTCCAGGTCGCGGTAGTGGTCGCACAGATGCTCGCCCAGCTCGGCCATCGACACCACGTGCTCCAGCAGGCCGCCGCGGTAGGCGTGGTGCATGGACTTCGCGGCCGGATGCTCGCGCAGGGCCTTGCCGTGGACGGCCAGGGTCTCGGCGGCGAGGCGGCGCAACACCGGTCTCTCGACCCGTTCGGTGACCAGCCTCTCCAGTCTCCTCCAGAGATCGTCGATGTCCTCGTGAGTGGACGGAATGAGCTTCGATTCCTCGAACCCATAGTTGCGGTCGCCTTCCGTCGCCTCGCGGCAATCGTCGACGCTGAGCTGGAGCTGATCGCGGTAGTTCTTCACCGAGCCGCGGAAGGCCACGAACTGGTGGGGCTCGAAGCGCGTGTTCATCGCCGGGCTGTCCGCCCAGACCTTGGCCGTCATCGAGCCGCTGGCGTCGGCCAGCTCCATGTCGAGAAAGCTCTTGCCGTTGCGGTCCTGGCGCTGCTCCTTCTTGGTGAGCAACGCGAAGCCCTGGACGGTGTCGCCAGCTTCCCAGGTGCGGATCGGTGCGTTGCGGAGGATCTTCGGCATAGGTGAGTCCACCATAGTAGTCTCTGTCGGTCGGCCGTGCCAACCGGAGCCTCTGCGTCCCTACCTGATAATCAGAGTGCGTCCGGGGGCCCTTCCCGTGGCACCGGCCATGCAACGAGGCAACCCCGTGAAACTGCGCACCGCGACTCCTTCTCTCGCCCTGGCCCTCGCTCTGTCCTCCCTCCTCGCCGCCGCACCGCTCCGGGCCCAGGAGCCGGCCAACGATCCCTCGCTCTGGCCCGAAGCGGAGCGTTCCTTCTTGCAGGACGGCCCCGCTCTGCTGCTCTCCCCGGCGCAGCGCACCGAGCTGCTGGGCTTGAGCCCCGAGGCGCGGACGCGCTGGATCGAGGACTTCCTGGAGAAGGACCCGGTCCCCGCGACGCCCAAAAACGAGCTGCGCGAGGCGATCTCGCGGCGCATGGCGCTTGCCACCGATCAGTTCCTCTCGCCGCGCGACGTGCGGGCGCAGATCATGTTCCTGAACGGGATGCCCAGGGACCGCACGGTGCTGGACTGCGCCGCGGTGGTCAAGCCGCTGGAGATCTGGGCCTACCCCGGGCCGACCGGGCCTGACGGCAAGCCCCTGGACCGCATGCTCGTGGTATACAGCCCCGGCCCCGGGAGGCCCTGGAAGCTGTGGCTTCCCGATGAGTCGAAGCGCGTGCTCTACACGCCGCTCATGGAGTACTACCTGCAGCAGTGGGAAGAGCTGCCCGCCTACATCTCCGCCGTCCGTTTCGACCTCCAGAACTGCAAGGAGGCGAAGCGCCTCGACGAGGCCACCGGCGTCCCCGGCCTGACCGGCGCCCTGGAGGCCCGCGGCCGGCACCGTATCCGTCCCAGGGACGCCTCCGGCTTCCTGGCGCCTCCCAGGGACATCGCGCGCTGGGCGACCGAGGCGGCGAACACCGAGCTGCCGAGCCTCTCGCCGCGCCTCAAGGTGAGCTCGGTGGAGATGCACTTCCCCGACCGCGACGGCCAGCGCGTCGTCGCCCGCGCCCTGGTCTCCATGCCGGTGACGGGCATCAAGCTCGCCAGCGAGAGGCCCGAGGTCCACCTGGTGGTGGAGGGCATGGTCGAGCAGGACGGCGCGCCGTTCGACGAGTTCCGCATGCGGTTCCAGTTGCCGGCGCCGAAAGCGGGCGAGCCGCTGGTGCTCGCCATCGACCGGCCGCTGCGCCCTCAAGGGGTCTTCACCCTGCGCCTCAAGGTGAAGGACGAGGTGGGCACCAGCGAGGCCTGGGTCTCCCGCGGCTTCCAGGTGCCGAAAGAGCCGACTTTCGAGGCCATGCCCGCGACCGCTCAGGGAGGCGAGCTGGTGCCCGTCACCACGGCCGCCGGCGCCGACGGCCTCCTCCTGCTGCCGGCGACGGACGACATCGTCATGGGGCTGTGGCGGGCCACCACCATCGTCACCGGCGAGCGCATTCAGAAAGTGATTTTCATGGTGGACGGCAAGGCTCAGCTCACCACCACGCGGGCGCCGTACACCGCCGAGCTGCGGCTCGAAAAATACCCCACCGAGCAGACGGTGCGCGCCGAGGGTTACGACGCCCAGGGCAAGCTGGTGGCCGCGGACGAGGTGATCCTCAATCAGCCCAAGGGCGCCTTCAACGTCCGCGTCGTCTCGCCGGGCAAGGGCACCAAGGTGACGGGCAAGACCACCCGCGCCCGGGCCGAGGTCGTGGTGCCCGACGGCCGCAAGGTCAAGACGATCGAGTTCCACGTCAACGACGAGACCGTGGGCACCCTCACCTCGCCGCCCTGGGAGATGGACGTGCCGGTGCCGGACGGCGAGCTGGTCTACCTCACCATCCAGGCCGTCCTCGACGACGGCACCAAGGCGGAGGCCGTGCGCTACATGCGGGCGCCGGCCAACATGTCGCAGGTGGACGTCAACCTCGTCGAGATGTACGTGGCGGCGACCGACCGCTCCGGCAACCTGGTGCGCGACATGAAGCAGGAGGATTTCGAGATTCTGGAAGGCGGCAAGCCGCAGGAGATCGTGAAGTTCGAGCTGGTGCAGAACCTGCCCCTCACGATCGGCATTCTCGTCGACACCTCGGGCTCCATGGCCGGCTCCCTGGTGGAGGCCGAGAAGGCGGCCGCCGGCTTCCTGCGGAGCGTCATGACGCCGAGGGACAAGTCGTTCCTGGTGAGCTTCGCCCGGCGTTCGCGCCTCGACATGCCCCCCACCGACGACGTCGGCGCCATGGTCCAGGCCGTCGAGGGGCTGCAGGCGATGGGCGAGACGGCGCTCCACGACGCGCTGGTGCACAGCCTCTACTACTTTCGCGGCGTGCAGGGGCAGCGGGCGATGGTGCTGCTCTCCGACGGCGACGACAACGTCAGCTACATCTCCTTCAAGGACGCCATGGAGTACGCCTCGCGCAGCGGCGTCGCCATCTACACCATCGGCCTCAACCTCTCGGCGTTCGATACCGGCATCAAGGGCAAGCTCGGCGAGCTCTCGGCCGCCTCCGGGGGACGGGCCTTCTTCACCAGCCATCCCGACGAGCTGCCGGCCATCTACAAGCAGATCGAGGCCGAGCTGCGCAGCCGCTACCTGGTGGCTTACAACTCCTCCAACTCCAGTGGAGTGCCCGGCTTCCGCCCGGTGGAGGTGAAGTCCAAGCGGAGCGGCGTCAAGGCCAGGGCGGCGCGGGGGTACTTCCCGTGAAAAAGGAGAGGGTGATGAGAATCTTGAGCTGTCTCCTCGTCGTCGTCGCCCTTCCCGTTTTCGCTCAATCTCCCCCGCCCTCGGATCCTATCCTCTGGCCCGAGGCGCAGCGCGCCTTCCTCCAGGACGGCCCAGGACTGCTGCTGACCCTGGACCAGCGGGAGTCGTTCCTGGCCCTCGACGACGCCGGCCGCGACGCCTTCATCGGCGAGATGCTGGGCCGCGACCCGATCCCGGAGACGCCCGCCAACGAGTTGGTGGAGGGGATCGCGCGCCGCCGCCGGCTGGTCGCCGCCGAGCCCCAGACCCTGCTGCCTCAGGATGCGCGGGCCCAGCTCCTCTTCCTGCGCGGCCGGCCCGCCGAGCGCGTGGTGCTGGACTGCGCGGCCATCTTCAAGCCGATGGAGATCTGGGCCTACCCGGGAGACGACGGCACGCCGAGGGACCTAGTGCTCTACCGCCCCTCCGACGGCGAGCCCTTTATCCAATGGCTGCCCATCGATTCCAAGCGCGCCCTGTACAGCAACGAAGCTGAGTACTGGCTCGATCAAGCGGAGGCCGAGGGGCGCCGGGTGAAGCGGATCGACCGCTTCTTCTGCCGCGACTCCAGCCGTGTGGACAAGGCCACGGGCATGGACGGCATCCAGCGCAAGCAGACGGGAGAGACGGCGGTCTCCCGCTGGGACCTGCGGGGGCGTAGCGAGGACACCATCCAGGACTTCCGCTGGGCCCGGCCCCGGGAGCGCGCGGCCTTCCTGACCGCTCCCGCCGACCTTGCCACCTGGGCTCGCGCGGCGGCGGCCACTCCCCTTCCCTCGGCACCGGCGGCCCTGAAGCCCGGCGACGTGTCACTGGACTTCCCCTACTGGCAGGGGCAGCGCCTGACGGTACGGGGGCTCATCCCGTTGCCCTCGCCGGAGGGGATGACCACCGTCGAGGTCGAGGGCAAGCCTCGGGTGCGGCTGGCGCTCGACGGCGTGCTCGACGCGGGCGGCGCCGTCTTCGAGACCTTCCGCCTGCGGTATCAGATCCCTCCGCCGGGAGACTCGGCTCCGGCCCTGCTCTTCGAGCGAGCCCTGCGTCCGGGGCAGAGCTTCGTGCTGCGGCTGCGCCTGCGCGACGAGACCAGCGGCGCCGTGGCCACGGTGGTCCGCGCCTTCCGCGTGCCGGCGGCGATCCAGACGCTCCTGCCCGCGACCGCCACCGCGGGAGCGGTGGGAGGCGAGACGGTGCGCACCAATGTGGTGGGCTCGGACACCCTGCTCCTCCTGCCGGCGCCTACCGAGGTCGTGCTCAATACCTGGGAAGCACAGACGGTGGTGACGGGCAGCCGCATCGCCAAGGTGGTCTTCCTGGTCGACGGCCAGCCCCAACTCTCGCGCACCCGGCCGCCCTACGCCGCGGACGTCCGCCTCGCCACCTTCCCCCGCGAGCAGGTGGTGCGGGCCGAGGGGTATGACGCCGCCGGCGAGTTGGTGGCCTGGGACCAGGTGGTGCTCAACCAGGCGCGGGGCGGCTTCCGGGTGCTGATCACCGATCCCCGCCGGGGCACGCGCTCGTCGAGGAAGGTGCTGGTCCACGCCGAGGTCGTCGTGCCGGAGGATCACAAAGTCGCCGAGGTCGAGCTCCGCGTCAACGACCGCAAGGTCGCTACGCTCTCTCAAGCTCCCTGGCAGGCCGAGATCCAGGTCCCCGACGAGGATCTGGCGTGGGTCTCGGTGGTGGCCACGCTCGACGACGGCACCCGCGCCGAGGACGTGCGCTTCCTGCGCTCGCCGGCCAACCTGAGCGAGATGGAGGTGGACCTCGTCGAGCTCTATACCACCGTGCTCGACGGCGGCGGCCATCCGATCCAGGGGATGCCGGCCACCGACTTCGAGGTGCGCGAAGGGGGCAAGCCGCAGAAGCTCACCCGCTTCGAGCAGGTGGGCAACCTGCCGCTGTCGCTCGGCATCGCCGTCGACACCTCGTTCTCCATGGCCTCGTCGCTCACTGAGGCCCACCGGGCCGCCGCCGGCTTCGTCAAGCACCTGGTGACGCCGCGGGACCGCTGCTTCACCCTGTCCTTCTCCAGCCGGCCGGTGCTGCTGATGCCGCCGGTGGACGACGCCGAGGCCGCGGGCCTGTCGCTCGAGGGCCTCAAGGCCTATGGCCGCACGGCGCTCTACGACGCGGTGCTCGCCAGCCTCTACTACTTTCGCGCCCAGCACGGCCAGCGCGCCCTGGTGATCCTCACCGACGGCGCCGACACCTTCAGCCACGCCTCCTGGGAGGACGCGCTGGGTTACGCCCGCCGCAGCGGCGTCGCCATCTACACCATCGGCCTGGGATTGAAGGTGTCCGAGCGCGGCGCCAAGGCCAAGCTGATCGAGCTGGCCGACGTGACGGGTGGCCGGGCCTTCTTCATCGACAAGGCGGACGAGCTGACGAGTGCCTACAGCCAGATCGAGGCCGAGCTGCGCAGCCGCTACTACCTCGCCTACCAGTCCGACCGGCCGGCGGACAAGGACGGCTTCCGCGAGATCGACGTGCGGACGAGGAAGGGCAGGGCGCGGGTGTCGCGCGGGGTGTATCCGTAAGCCCACACCGGGCGAGGGGGATTCGCGATAGGATGCCGGGATGCTCCTCGGCCGGCGAACCCCCGTCACCACCGCGATCCTCGTCGTCATCGCGATCGGCTTTGGTCTCCAGCTCTGGTTCGGCGACACGCTGACCGCCGCCGGAGCCAACTACGGTCCGGCGGTTCGGGACGGGCAGTACTGGCGGCTGGTGACCAGCATGTTCCTCCATGGCGGCTGGTTTCACCTCATCCTCAACGGCTGGGCTCTGTACCAGATCGCCGGCCTGTTCGAGCTCCTGCTGGGGTCCCGCCGGCTGCTGCTGGTGTACTTCGTCAGCGGCATCGCCGGCTCGGTCGCCAGTGTCCTGTGGCGGGACGTGCCGAGCGTCGGCGCCTCGGGAGCCATCTTCGGCGTCATGGGGGCCCTGATCGCCTTTCTGGGCAGGCGGCGGGAGAACCTCACCCCCCAGGCCAAGTCGCTTCTCATGCAGCTCGTCTTCTGGGCCGGGCTGAACGTCTTCCTGGGGATTTCGTCTCCGATGATCGACAACGCCGCCCACCTCGGCGGCTGCGCGGCCGGGCTCGCGATCGGTTTCTTCCTCAAGGAGCGTCAGCGCCCTCAGTACCTGCCGGAGCCCTCCGTGCCGGGATTGTGACGGCTCGCCGTAACGTTTTGCTACAATGGGTAAGCCTGAGCCGGGTATTCGCCCGGCTTCCTGCTCTACCCGCACAAGCTTGACCGGGTCCTGGGTACCTGCTGAAGGCGGCCGTGCGAGACGGCTTGAGCACCCCGACCCTGGAGGATTTCTGAATGGCAGCACGACGTTTGATGAATCGCCTGTACTACTTCACCATCGAGGATGAGAGCATCCTGGCGGAGGCGTTCGCCCAGTTGGACAAGGAGGTCTACGCCATCTCCTACAAGGTCAGCGGCACGGAGGACGTCTTCGTCACCACCAGCGAGACCAAGGACGCGATGGACCGCCACGACATCCCCTACAACCTGCTGGCCGAGGAGGACGGGGCGAAGATCTCCGTCTACCACTCGCCGCTGTCGCGCGAGGAGTTGGGGGACTACGAGGACGCCATCCGCGCCCTGGCGCTCGCCTACCGCGCCATCGCCGTGGCCTGCGTCGGGGTCAACGGCGAGGCCAACCTCGGCTTCGACCTGTCGGGCGCCGGCTCCAAGCCCTACACCTACTTCACCGCGCCGGCGGGCCATACCTTCATCTGGCGTCTCTTCCGCGAGCGCGACGAGGCGGTGGACTTCCTCAGCCGGCTGACGGCCGGCGAGAAGAAGGCCGTGGAGTGGGCCGAGTCCATTCCCCTGAGCTCCACCCGCGAGCTGAAGTCGTACCACTGAGGACAGGGAGCTTAAGCCTGACCGCCTTCCCCCTGGTGGAGCCCACCTACAGCGTCTCCCAGCTCTGCGGCGAGGTGCGGGAGTTCCTCGCCGAGGCGTTCTCCGCCGTCTGGGTGGTGGGCGAGGCCCAGCGGGTGCGTCCCAGCGCCCGCGGCCACGTCTACTTCGAGCTGGTGGAGAAGGGCGAGCGCGACGAGATCGTCGGCAAGCTCGACGCGGTGATCTGGAAGGGGGACTTCCTCAAGATCTCGCGCCTCCTCGGCGCCTCCCAGCAGCGCCTGGTGGACGGCGTACAGATCCGCTGCCGAGGGAGCCTCGACTTCTACGCGCCCTCCGGCCGGCTGCAGCTCTGCGTGCGCGAGGTCGACCCCGCCTTCAGCCTCGGCCAGATGGAGCAGCGGCGGCGGGAGACCCTGGCGGCGCTGGCCGCCGCCGGGCTGTTGGAGCTGAACCAGGGCCTGGCGCTCTCCGATCTGCCGCTCTCGATCGCCCTCATCACCTCCGAGGGGAGCGCCGCCTACCACGACTTCCTCTCCGGGTTGATGGACAGCGGCTACGGCTTCCGGGTGATCTTCATCCACGCCGCCATGCAGGGGCGCGACGCCGAGCGCGAGGTGGTCTCCGCCCTCGCCTCGCTCGCCGGCCTCGCCATCGACTGCGCCGTGCTGATCCGCGGCGGCGGCTCGCGGACGGACCTCGCGGCGTTCGACAGCCGCTCGATCGCCGAGGCCGTGGCCCGCGCGCCGTTCCCCGTCCTCACCGGCCTGGGGCACGAGATCGACCGCGCCATCGCCGACATGGTGGCCCACACCGCCTTCAAGACCCCGACAAAGGTCGCCGAGTTCCTCGTGGAGCGCATGGCCCGGGCCGAGCAGATGCTGGAGGATCTGCGGCGCACCCTTGTCCGAGAAGCCCTGGAGCCGTTGCGGGCCGGCCGCGAGGCCCTGGGCCGGGCCGAGCGGGGCGTGAGCCTGGCGCGCATGCGCCTCGCAGCGGCCGGTGTCCACGTCGAGGAGCATGCGAGGGCCCTGAGCCGTCTCGGCCGTAGCGTCCTGCGGGACGCGGAGCGCCGGCAGAACGGTCTGCGGGGACGGCTGGCGGATCTTGCTCCGAGGCTGCTGGCCGCCGCCGGAAGGGAGCGGGTCCGCCGTGGTGAGCGGATCGCCGCTGCCGCCCGAGGCCGGGTGCGGGAGGTCGCCGCCACCCTGAACGGCATGGAGCGCCTCTGCCAGCAACTCGCCCCCGAGCGCACCCTGGAGCGGGGCTTCAGCCTGACCCGCGACGCATCCGGCCGGGCCATCCGCCATCCCGATCAGGTGCGGCCGGGAGACATCATCGCCACCCGGGTCGCCGGGGGAGAGCTCAAGAGCCGAGTGGAGGACCGATGAAGGAACAGAGCGAAGCAAAACAGAGTACCCTGCCATCCATGGAGGAAGAGACCCCCCTGAGCTTCCGCCAGGCCATGGACGAGCTCGAAGGCATCCTCGGGCGCATCGAAGGCGAGGAGATCGACATCGACCAGCTCGCCACCGAGCTGCGCCGCGCCGCCCAACTCCTCGACGTCTGCCGCGGCAAGATCCGCAAGGCCGAGGTGGAGGTGACGCAGATCGTACAGAGTCTGGAGGAGCCGGAGGCGGAGTGAGGCGCAGAATGGGGAGTTTGCGGGGTTCGGCGGAGATCGCGAGATTCGAGAGCCTGGAAATAGCCGCCGTCGCCCCTTCGGGGCTTTTGGGGTTTGTGGGGTTGCATGACCCGGGGCTGGCAAAAAGCGCCAGCCCCGGGCTACATGCCTGAGCCCCTTCGGGGCAAAAGACGTTTGGGTTGTCGTGCAGCAGAACTCTCTGCCAACATGCGCGCCCCTGGCAACTTGGTCGCTGGCCGGCGTCGCACCGCGAGCACCCCTCAAGCGTGCGATGCGGTTGAGGCGATGGAGGTCGATTCTTCCAACTGACCCTGGCAAGCAAGCCAGCAGGGTAGAGCTTGGTGAGCTTGACCGCGCTGGTCGGCGTCCCGCCACCGAGAGCCTCGAACGCGCGATGCGGAATGAACTGGTTGAGGCCGGTTCTCCAACTGGCCGTGCGAGGACTGTCCTCCAACTGGCCGCGCCAGGTACAGACACGAGGGACCGGCCTTTCTTGGCGCCAGATCCTCCTACGCAATGCTCCGAAGGGGCAAAGGCATGTAGCCCGGGGCTGGCGGCTTTTTGCCAGCCCCGGGTCATGCAACCCCACAAACCCCAAAAGCCCCGAAGGGGCGACGGCGGCTTCCCCGCGACCGAGCCTTAAACGCGCGACGCGGGTTGAATGGGTGGAGGTCAGTCCCTCCAACTGCAGGCGATGAGGGATCGGCTTTTCTGGCGCCAGAACCTCCTTCACAAATGCCCCGAAGGGGCTAAGGCATGTAGCCTGGGGCTGGCGGCTTTTTGCCAGCCCCAGGTCACGTGAACCCCACAAACCCCAAAAGCCCCGAAGGGGCGACGGCGGCTGAACGTCGTACCTCAGCCCAGGAGATAACGCTCGTCATATTCGATCCCATGCTTCTTGAGGAGGGTGATCAGCTCATCCTTAAAGGAGACTTTGGCATGATGAGCCTCTTGGGTCTGAATGTACTTTCGGACCTTCGACACCTGCGACTCGCTGACCGAAAAAGCCCCATAACCGGCTTGCCATTCAAAGTGATCCGACTTGGTGTTCTTTCCGTTATGCCATTTCGAGGAGCCTGCCTTGATGTGACCGATGAAGTCTGAGATCGCAATGCTGGCTTTGGACCTGGCGAGCAGGTGGACATGATCCGGGACGCCGCCAATTTCAAGGAGGATTCCTCCTTCGCTCCGGATGATGCCGCCCATGTATTCGTAGAGCGGCTCGCGCAGACCCTTGTGAATCGCTGGAATCCGATTTTTGGTCGAGAAGACGATATGGAACAGCAGATTGGTGAACGTGCTGGCCATCGAGAAGACCCTCCGCCCGCAGAGTGGATTAGGTGAATCGTATCTTGCTGAAAGGACGACGATATCACCGGTATGGGGCGATGTGACGTCATTGTGCGATGAAGCGCCGCCGTCGCCCCTTCGGGGCTTTGGGTTGTGGGTGGGCCAATACCCGGGGCTGGCAAAAAGCGCCAGCCCCGGGCTACATGCCTGAGCCCCTTCGGGGCAAAAGACCGAAGATCAGCGCTTCTCAGTCCCCTCCTTTTGTGGGTGGGAGACGGTCAGGCCCTTGTGGTACGTTGAGCCGGTCGAGGAGGAGGCATGCGGTATCTGACTGTGGCGATTGAGGATGAGGTTCTGGAATCTGCGCGTAGGCTGGCGTTGGAGCGCGGCACAACCCTTAGCCAACTCGTGCGTGACCACCTCACAGGCTTGGTCTCTGACCGGCGTCGCGCCGCAGCCGACCGCCTCGAGCGCGCCATGCAGGAGGAATTGGTGGAGGTTGGTCCTTTCAACTGGCTGCGCGAGGACTTGTACAGCCGGTGAGGGACCGGGCCTGCTTGACGCCAAGTGTCTTCCTCCACACAATGCCCCGAAGGGGCAAAGGCATGTAGCCCGGGGCTGGCGGCTTTTTGCCAGCCGGGTTATCCGAACCCACAAACCCCAATAGCCCCGAAGGGGCGACGGCGGCTCATCGTTGGATCCCCATCAGCCCAGGAGATAACGCTCGTCGTACTCGATCCCGTACGCCATCCGATCGATCGACAGCCCCACCGATCCTTATTTTGGGCCATCGATCCATAGATGGCTCATCGATTCTTATTTCGCGCTGTCGATCCTTATTTCGCGACGTCGATGGATAGATGACCCGTCGATTCTTATTTTGCGCCATCGATCGATAGATGGCTCGTCTATCCTTATTTCGCGCCATCGATCCTTATTTCGCGCCGTCGATCGATCCACGGCCCATCCATCCTTATTTTTCTCCGTTGATCCTTATTTTGGGCTGTCGATCGATAGACGGCTCATCTATCCTTATTTCGCGCCATCCTATCCTTATTTTGGGCCGTCGATCCTGAGCCGCGGGACTCCCGAACGGTACGGCCCTGCCGTCCTACCGCCGCCGGCGACCGGCCCCACGCTTGGCGCGGCGCGCCACCGATCCGTCATCCGGCTGTCACTCGGGGGGAGTCTGGGTATAAACTCGGCGGGTTTTGCTGCCGCGCCGCGCGTCTGGGGCAGTCAGGGCGCCGGCGGACATCCCTTTTGCTGGAGGAATGAAATGCATCCCTGCCCGAGAACGGCCTGCGTCGCGCTGGTCCTGCTCGCCGCCCTGGCGGTTTCGCCCGGGGCGTGGGGGGCGGAGCTCAGTCTCGACGCCCGGGTCGATCAGGAGGCGGGGAAGGTCTCGGCGCAGTGCGTCGAGGTGCGGCATACGCTGCATCAGAACCCCGAGCTGTCCAACCGCGAGGCGCAGACGTCCGAGATGGTGGCCGCTCACCTGCGCTCCCTCGGGCTGGAGCCCCGGACGAAGATCGGCAAGTACGGCGTCGTCGCCCTCCTCCAGGGCGGCAAGCCGGGTCCCCTCATCGCCGTCCGCGCCGACATGGACGCCCTGCCGGTCGTCGAGCAGACGGATCTCCCGTTCGCCTCCAAGAAGAAGGACACCTTCCTGGGCCAGGAGGTGGGTGTGGCCCACGCCTGCGGCCACGACGTCCACACCTCGGTGCTGATGGGCACGGCCTCGGTGCTGGCGGCGATCCGGAAGGACCTGCCGGGAAGCGTCCTTTTCATCTTCCAGCCGGCGGAGGAAGGGCCGCCGCCGGGTGAGCGCGCCGGCGCCGAATTCATGCTGGCGGAGGGCGCCTTCGCCCAGGGCAAGCCCTCGGCGGTCTTCGCCCTCCACTCATTCCCGGATCTGCCGGTCGGCCAGGTGGGGTTCAACCCCGGGCCGACCATGGCGGCCGTGGACCAGTTCCGCATCACCCTGAAGGGCAAGCAGTCCCACGGCGCCTATCCCCATCTGGCCGTCGACCCGGTGGTGATGGCGGCCGAGGCCATCCTGGAGTTTCAGACCATCCGCTCCCGCAACGTCCCCGCCCTGGAGCCCAGCGTGCTGACGGTGGGCATCGTCCGCGGCGGCGAGCGGTTCAATATCATTCCCGGCGAAGTCCATCTCGAAGGCACGGTGCGCACCTACAAGCAGGAAGTGCGCGACCTCATCGAGCGGCGGATGCGGGAGATCCTCGACGGTATCGCCCGGGGTAACGGCGGGACGTTCGAGATGCAGTACCAGCGCAACGCCCCCGCCACCGTGAACGATCCGGAGCTGACCGCCCGCGTGCGGCCCCTCCTGGAGCGTATCCTGGGGGCGGACAACGTCAAGATCGTGGAGCCCAGCATGGCCGGAGAGGATTTCGCCTACTTTGCCAATCAGGCGCCCGGCTTCTTCTTCCGCCTCGGCGTCGTCGCGCCGGGGACGACCTCCGGCGGCCTTCATACACCCACCTTCCGCGCCGACGACAGCGCGGTTCCGGCGGGCATCCGGATCATGTCGCGGCTCCTGGTCGATTACCTTTCCGAAAACCACTCTTCGAGGTGATGGCATGCAAAACGAGGGGCCGGCAGTCAGCAGTCATGGATTGAACGAACACGGCATTGAGGGCGTCCGCACGGCGTATTGGAACCTGCCGCCGGCACGCCTGGTTGAGTTGGCGGTGCAGCGCGGCGAGGCGGTGCTGGCGGCGGAGGGGCCGCTGGTGGCTGAAACCGGCCAGCACACCGGCCGCTCCCCCGACGACAAGTTCGTGGTCAAGGACCCGGCGACGGATGCCGACATCTGGTGGGGAAAGGTCAACAAGCCCTTCGAGCGAGACAAGATGGATGCGCTGCTGGCTCGCGCCAAGGAGCACCTCAAGGGCAAGGACGTGTTCGTCTTCGACGGCTATGCCGGCGCCGATCCGCGGTACCGCATCAACGTCCGGGTGATCACCGACGACGCCTGGCGCAACCTCTTCGCCCGCAACATGTTCATCCGCGAGGAAGATCCGGCGAATCTGGCGAATTTCACTCCCAACTTCACGGTGGTCAACGTCGCCAACTTCGACGCCGTCCCCGAGCGCGACGGCACCCGCACCTCGACGTTCATCCTGGTCGATCTGGCGAAGCGGATGGTGCTCATCGGCGGCACCCGCTACGCCGGAGAGATCAAGAAGAGCATCTTCAGCGTCATGAACTACTACCTGCCCAAGCAGGGAGTGCTGTCGATGCACTGCAGCGCCAATTATCGAGGGGACGGCGCCTCCAAGGACGACGTGGCCCTGTTCTTCGGCCTCTCGGGCACGGGCAAGACGACGCTCTCCGCCGATTCGGACCGCACGCTGATCGGCGACGACGAACACGGCTGGAGCGACGACGGCGTGTTCAACGTCGAAGGCGGCTGCTACGCCAAGGTAATCCGCCTATCCCCCGAGGGGGAGCCGGAGATCTACAAGACCACCCGCACCTTCGGCACCATCCTGGAGAACGTCGCCATCGACCCCGAGACCCGCCGTCTCGACCTCGACAGCGATGCCAAGACGGAGAACACCCGGTCGAGCTACCCCCTCACGCAGCTCCACAACGTCGACCTCGGCGGCCAGGCCGGCCATCCGAAGAACGTCGTCTTCCTGACCTGCGACGCCTATGGCGTGCTGCCGCCCATCAGCCGGCTGACGGAGGAGCAGGCCATGTACCACTTCCTCTCCGGCTACACGGCCAAGGTGGCGGGTACGGAGAAGGGAGTGACGGAGCCGAAGGTGACCTTCAGCACCTGCTTCGGCTCGCCCTTCCTCCCTCTGCATCCGGGCGTCTACGCCAAGATGCTGGGTGAGAAGCTCAAGGAGCACGGCGCCAAGGTCTGGCTGCTCAACACCGGCTGGACGGGCGGCCCCTACGGCACCGGCCACCGCATCAAGCTCGGCCACACCCGCCGCATGGTGACGGCGGCCCTCTCCGGCGAGCTCGACGGCGCCGACACCTGGACGGACCCGATCTTCGGCCTCAACGTGCCGGTGAAGGTGGAGGGCGTTCCCGACAAGCTGCTACGCCCGCGCGAGACCTGGCAGAACCCGGCCGATTACGACGCCCAGGCCACGAAGCTGGCGGACATGTTCGCCGACAACTTCAAGAAGTACGAGAGCGAGGTCAACGAAGAGGTGAAGGCGGCGGGGCCGAGCAAGGTGCGGGTGTAATTTCTCCCCTACCCTCCCTTCTCCTCCGGAAGAGGGAGAGGAGGGAGGGGCGCGGGGGGGCAATGTACAGGATGTTTGTTGACGAGGTAGGGCATGCCGACCTCCGGGCGTCTCACGACCCGAAGCAGCGCCATCTGAGCCTGACCGGTGTGATTTTCAACCTTACCTACCATGACACCAAAGTTACCGAGCTGGTTGAGCGACTCAAGGCGCGCCACTTCCCGCCGCGTCCCGATGGGGCGCCGCTCGTTTTCCACAGAAAGGAGCTCGTCAACGGTAACTTTCCTTTTGACGCGCTGAGAGACCCCGCGAAAAAGGAAGAGTTTGACGGCCACCTGCTGTGGCTGCTCCGGAATCTTGAGTATGTTGTGATCTCTACAACTATCGACAAGCAGGAGCACCTCAACCGATACACGGTATGGCATCACCATCCATACCACTACTGCCAGGAGGTGCTTCTGGAGCGTTATGCCATGTGGCTCAACCGGCGCGGCGAGAAAGGCGACGTCTATGCTGAGTCGCGAGGCCGGCGGGAGGATTTTCTTCTCAAGAAAGCATTCCGGTTCATCTACAACAACGGGACCTCGCATATGACGCGTGATAAATTCCAGTTGTGTCTCGCTCAGAACGATTTAAAACTGTATCGGAAGACGGCAAATCTCGCGGGGCTCCAGATTGCCGACCTGATTGCTCACCCGAGCTTCAAGGTCATGCTCGCCAAAAAGAACCGGCAGGCAATCCCTGACAATTTTGGCGGCAGGATCGGGCGAATTCTCGAGGATTCCAAATACGACCGAAGCCGAACAGGGCAGATCGAAGGCTTTGGGCGCAAATGGCTTCCCTGAAAAGCAACGAGGCTGGTCTTTCGACCAGCCCGTTCCGAAGGTTCCTACCTTCCACCCCCGGTTTCCCGGGTTGTCTTCCAGTGTAGGCGGATACAGCTTATATTGTCAAGACTCCCAGGACGTGTAATATACCGCCTCATGATCGCCATCGACCTGAAGGGCAAGCGTGGTCTCGTCATGGGTGTGGCCAATGGGCGCAGCCTCGGCTGGGCCATCGCGGAGAAGCTGGGGGAGGCGGGGGCGGAGCTGGCTTTCAGCTACCAGGGGGAGCGGCTCAAGGCGGACCTGGAGAAGCTCACCCAGGACATACCGGGCACGCGCCTCTTCCAGTGCGACGTCACCAACGAGGAGGAGCTGAAGAGCACCTTCGCCGCCCTCAAGGACGCCTGGGGAAGCCTCGACTTCGTCGTCCACTCGATCGCCTTCGCCCCCCGGGCCGCCATGGACGGGCGCTACATCGAGACGACGCGGGACGACTGGCGCACGGCGCTGGAGATCTCCGCCTACTCCCTGGTCTCGGTGGCCCGGGAGGCCGAGCCCCTCCTCTCCGAGGGCGGCACTCTCGTCACCCTCACCTACTTCGCCGCCGAGAAGGTGGTGCCCAAGTACAACGTCATGGGCATCGCCAAGAGCGCCCTGGAGGCGAGCGTCCGCTATCTGGCCTATGAGCTGGGCAAGAAGGGCGTGCGGATCAACGCCGTCTCCGCCGGCCCGGTGCGGACGGTGGCCGCCCGCTCCATCCCCGGCTTCATGAAGATGTACAACAAGGTGGGGAGCATAGCCCCGCTGGGCCGCAACGTCACCCACGAGGAGGTGGGCAACCTCGGCCTCTTCCTCCTCTCGCCCCTTTCGGGCGGCATCACGGGCGAGACCGTCTACGTCGACGCCGGCTTCCACATCATGGGCATGGAGCTGGGCGAGGAGTAAAGAAAGAGCGGGGTCAATCGGACTAGCCCTGCGGATCGATGCCGCAGCCGTGGCTCATGGGATCGGACATCTCTCTTCTCCTCCGCGAAGCGAAAACCACCAGAACTTCAAATCGTCCGTGCCCATAGTGCCGCCACTCCGCCGAAACGGGGCAGCGGCCGGGAAGAAGATCGGCGCGGGTATACTCCCACCCCCATGAAGAGACCCACGGAAATCGTCGAACGAGGAGCGCCGGTTTGCAGGCGCTGATCCTGGCGGGCGGCAGCGGCACGCGCTTCTGGCCGCTGTCGCGCAAGCGCATCCCCAAGCAGCTCCTGGCCCTGGAGGGCGAGCGCAGCCTGCTGCGCGACACCCTGGAACGCCTGAAGCCGCTCGTGGGTCCGGAGTCCGTCTGGGTGTGCACCACCGAGGCGCTGGGCGAGCGGGTGCGCGTCGAGCTGCCGGAGGTGCCGCCGGAGCAGATCCTCCTGGAGCCCGAGGGGCGCAACACGGCGCCGGCCATCGGCTGGTCGGTGCGGTCCATGCCCGAGGCGGCGCGGCGGGGCGTGGTGGCGGTGCTGCCGGCCGACCACCGGGTAGGTGATCCGGCGGCGTTCCGCGCCACCCTGGAGCGGGCGGGCCGGATCGTCGAGCAGGAGGACCGGGTGATGACGCTCGGCGTGACGCCGCGCTGGGCCGAGACGGGCTACGGCTACCTGGAGCTCGCGCCGGGCGAGGGCCTCGAAGGCATGCGGCGGGTGCGGCGCTTCGTCGAGAAGCCGACGCCGGAGAACGCCTCCCGCTTCTTCGAATCCGGCGACTACCTGTGGAATGCCGGCATCTTCGTCTTCCGCGGCGCCACGTTCCTGGACGTGCTGGCGCGCCTCCAGCCGGAGCTGGCGGGCGGGCTGGAGGAGATCGCCGCGGCGCCCGGCCGGCTGCGTGAGCTCTACGCGCGTCTCCCCTCCAACTCGATCGACTACGCGGTGATGGAGAAGCTCGACGGCATCGCGACCCTCCCCCTCGACTGCGCCTGGAGCGACCTCGGCTCCTGGGAAGCGCTCGACGAGGTGCTCATCCGCGATGCCCAGGGGAACACGGGTCATGGAGACACGCTGGCGGTGGACTCCACCGGCAATCTCCTGTTCTCGGACGCCGGCACGATCGCCGTGCTGGGGGTCGAAGGGCTGGTCGTGGTGCGCACCGGCGACACGGTGCTGGTGATGCCCAAGGCCCGCTCCCAGGAGGTGCGCAGGATCGTCAACGAGCTGGCCGCGCGGGGACGCGGGGAGCTACTGTGATCCATCCCGTGGTGATCTCCACGGCGGCGGGCGACCGCGGCCTGGCCGGCCTGCCGTCGCCGCTGCCGCTCGACGAGCTGGTCCCTGCAACGAGTGGCGGTGACGCTGGCGACTGGGAGGTGGAGATCGGCTTCGGCAAGGGGCGCTATCTGCGCCGCCGCTGCCAGGAGGACCCGGATCGCCGTTTCCTCGGCATCGAGGTGGCGGGTGAGTATCATGGGCTGTTCGTCTCCCGGGTCCGCCGGTTGGGGCTCGGCAACTGGCTGGCCCTGCGCGGGGAGGCCCTCTATCTCCTCTCGTCGGTGCTCCCCGCGGGCTTCGCCTCCTCGCTCCACGTCTACTTTCCCGATCCATGGCCGAAGATCCGGCACCACAAGCGCCGGCTGTTCGATCCGGAGACGGTGGACTTGGTGCTGCGCCTCCTGCGCCGGGGGGGCCGCTTCTCCTTCGCCACCGATTTCCTGGACTACGGCGAGCGGGTGGTGGAGATCCTGGCTGGCTACCCCGGCCTGCGTTTCGAGCGGCGCGACCGTCCTTGGGACGAGGGGCCACGCACCAACTACGAGGCCAAGTACGAGATCGAGGGGCGCCCCATCCTGCGGCTCGAAGGAGAGCTGGAGGTCGAAGGCGGCGAGGCGCCCCTGCACCCCGAGGGGGCCCGGGCGGTGCTCGCCGCGATGGGAACGGAAAGGGAGGATTGAGCATGGCGGAGCCTTCTTCCACGCCTGAGCCGCAGCCCGAGCCGCCCGTCCGTTGGAGTTGGGGAGCCCGCTTCTGGTTCCTGGTCACCCTGCTGATCGGCCCAGCCTACGTCGTCTGGATGACGGGGATCGAAGGCAAGCGGATGTGGATCGTGGTGGGGATCATCCTCCTCATCGCCCTCTGCGCCGCCCTCGCCCACCGGCTGATGGCGATGACGCGACGGTAAACCCGCAGGAGATCGCCCCCTCCCGGGTTCAAAGGTCAGGAGGTAACACTGACCATGAACATCAAGAAGAGTTTCGCTTTCACAATCGCGCTGACGGTCCTCGTCTCCGCTCTCGCCTTCTCCTCAGTCGCCTCGGCCGCCCGGGTCGGGGTCAGCATCCGCGTCAACGCGCCGCCGCCGGTCGTACGCCAGGAGGTGGTGGTGGCCCGCCCGGGACCGGAATTCGTCTGGGTTGGCGGCCACTGGGACTGGGTGGGCGGCCGCCGCGGCTACGTCTGGCTCCCCGGCGCCTGGGTGCGCCCGCCGCACGCCCGCGCCGTCTGGATCGCGCCGCGCTACGAGCACCGCGGCCGGCACCATTTTTTTGCCCGCGGTTATTGGAAGTTTTGAGGCCGCCCCGGTGTTTCAGGAGTAGGAGGTAACTGACCATATGAACGCCAAGCGGATCCTTGTCTCAGCCATTGCCGTGTTCAGCCTCGTGGGTGTCCTGGGCTTCACTCCCGCCGCTTCCGCCCGTGTGCGGGTCGGCATCGGGATCGGCCTGGGGTTCCCGACCTACTACGCACCGCCGCCGCTCCGCCGCGAGGTGGTGTATGCCAGCCCGGGTTACGGCTACACCTGGGTCAACGGCTACTGGGACTGGCGAGCCGACCTCGACGACTACGTCTGGGTCGGCGGCCGGTGGGTGCTGCCCTCCTACTATGACTCCTACTGGATCGCCCCCTACTTCGCGGGCGGTTACTACTACCCCGGTCACTGGGGCCGTGGCTTCAACCGCGGTTTCCGGGGTCATGACAACTTCGCCTTCCGTGGCGGCTTCCGAGGCCACGACGGTTTCCGGGGCGGTTTCCGCGGCCATGACGGCTTCCGGGGCCACGATGGCTTCCACGGCCGGGGTGGATTCCGTGGCGGGAACGGCGGCGGCTTTCACGGGAACGGCCACGGCAACGGCGGCGGTCATGGAAATGGCGGCTACCACGGCAACGGTGGCGGTCACGGCAACGGCGGCGGACATCACCGCCACTAGTCCGCGCCTCTGAGCAGTCCCGATCGAGGCTCCCGGCGGTGATATCCTTCCGCCGGGAGCCTCGATCTTGTTCAACCGACTGTCCTACCTCTGGCCTTACCTACGTCCCCATCGCCGCAAGCTGATCCTCGGCATCCTCGCGATCGTCGCCGGGGTCGGGCTCGGGCTGGTCAGCCCGCTCCTGGTGGGCAAGGCCATCGACGCGGTGCGCCGCGGCGTTTCCGGCGGCGGGCTGATGGGCTACGCCGGGCTGGTCGTCGGCTTCTCCCTCCTCCAGGGCGTCTTCACCTATCTCCAGCGCATGATCCTGGTGGCGATGAGCCGGGACGTCGAGTACGACCTGCGCAACGTCTACTTCGCGGCGCTCGAGAAGCAGTCCCCCGCCTTCTTCCAGCAATATCCCACGGGCGACCTGATGGCCCGGGCCACCAACGACATGCAGGCGGTGCGCATGCTCTGCGGGCCGGCCATCATGTACAGCGTCAACACGGTGATCACCGGGGCGGGCGCGCTCCTCCTGATGGGGCGCATCAACGTCCGGCTGATGCTCGTCGCCTTGGTGACGGCGCCGCTGGTGGCGGGCGCCACGGTGCTCTTCGGCCGCCGCATCCACGTCCTTTTCACCGGCGTGCAGGAGAAGTTCGCGGGCATTACGGCGCGGGTGCAGGAAAACCTGGCCGGCGTGCGGGTGGTGCGAGCCTACGCCCGGGAGGCGCGGGAGGAGGACGACTTCGCGCGGGTCAACGACGACTACCTGGAGGGCAACCGCCGGCTCGTCGCCTGGTCCGTGGCGTTCCACCCTCTCCTCCAGGCGCTCATCGGCCTGGGCTTCGCGGCGGTGCTGTGGTACGGCGGGCTGCTGGTGATCCGCGGCCAGATCTCCGTCGGCCAGTTCGTCACCTTTCAGCTCTTCCTCGGCAAGCTGACGTGGCCGATGATCGCCCTCGGCTGGGTGATCAACCTGGCCCAGCGGGGCACCGCGTCGCTCATCCGCATTCAGAAGATCCTCGACGCCGAGCCGGCCATCCGCGACGTCGAGCCCCTGGTCGATCCGGGCGAGATCCACGGCGCGGTGGGCTTCCGAGGCCTGACCTTTTCCTATCTCGAAGGAGAGACGCCCGTGCTGGCGGACGTCGACCTCCGGGTGCCCGCCGGCCAGACGGTGGCCGTCGTCGGCCGCACCGGCGCGGGCAAGACGACGCTGCTGTCGCTCATCCCGCGGCTGATCGATCCGCCGGAGGGTACCCTTCACGTGGACGGGGCGGACGTGCGGCGGATACCGCTCGCCCGCCTTCGCGGCGCCATCGGCATGGTGCCGCAGGAGACCTTCCTCTTCTCGGCCAGCATCCGCGACAACATCGCCCTCGGCCGGCCGGACGCCGGCGACGAGGAGGTGACCCGGGCGGCGCGGCTGGCCGCCCTGGAGTCCGATCTCGCGGGCTTCCCCAAGGGCCTCGACACGATGGTGGGCGAGCGCGGCCTCACCCTCTCCGGAGGCCAGAAGCAGCGCGTGGCCCTCGCCCGCGCCCTCCTGCGCGAGCCGCGCATCCTCCTCCTGGACGACTGCCTCTCGGCCGTGGACACGCAGACCGAGGAGCTGATCCTCGGCAATCTGCGCAAAGTCTTCGAGGGCCGCACGGTGTTCCTGGTGTCCCACCGCATCTCCACCGTCAAGGACGCGGATCTGATCCTCGTCCTCGACCATGGCCGTATCGCCGAGCGCGGCAGCCACTCGCAGCTCATCGCCTCGGGCGGCCTCTACGCCGACCTGCACCAGCGCCAGCTTCTGGAGGAGGAGCTGGCGGCGGTGTAACGAAAACTTGGACAGACTCCCTCTGGTGTAGCATCGCTTCCGGAGGGAAGCAGCATGCGGATCGTCATCACAGGGGGTACGGGTCTCATCGGCGGTGCGGTGGCCCGGGAAATGGGCGGCGCGGGTCACGAGGTCGTCGTCCTGTCGCGCGACCTTGCCAAGGTGAAAGGGCTGCCGGCCAATACACGGGCGGTGCAGTGGGACGGCAAGACCGGCGCGGGCTGGTCGTCGCTGCTCGACGGCGACACCGCCATCGTCCACCTGGCGGGCGAGAGCATTGCCGCCGGCCGCTGGACCCAGAGCCGGAAACGGCGCATCCGGGAGAGCCGCGTGGAGTCCGGCCGGGCGGTGCTGGAGGCGATCCGCCAGGCGAAGGAGAAGCCGAAGGCGCTCCTCCAGGGCTCGGCGGTCGGCTACTACGGACCCTGCGGCGACGAGGTGGTCACCGAGGGCCACGCGCCGGGCTCGGACTTCCTGGCCGACGTCTGCGTCGACTGGGAGGCCTCGACCGCCGGCGCCGAAGCGCTCGGCGTGCGCCGGGCCCTCTTGCGCACCGGCATCGTGCTGAGCCGCGACGGCGGCGCCCTGCCCAAGATGTCCCTCCCCTTCAAGCTCGGAGCGGGCGGCCCGCTGGGTGGCGGGCGCCAGTGGCTCCCCTGGATTCATCTCGCCGACGAGGTGGGGGCGATCCGCTTCCTTCTGGAGCGGGACGACGCCCGCGGCCCCTTCAACCTCTCAGCGCCCCAGCCGCTGACCAACCGCGACTTCAGCCGCGCCCTGGGCAAGGCCCTGCACCGGCCGAGCCTGGCGCCGGCACCGGGTTTCGCCCTGCGCCTCGTACTCGGCGAGATGGCCGACATGCTGCTTAACGGCCAGCGCGCCGTGCCGCAGCGATTGCTGGAGATAGGCTACTCTTTCCGCTTTCCGGAGGCCCTGCAGGCGCTCCGCAACCTGTTCGATTAGAGGGAGAAGCGACTGTGCCCGAGGCCATTCGCGAGGGCGACATCCCGGGAGTCCAGCTCCGCCGCCGGCAGCGGCTGCCGGTCGCCCGGGAGGAGGCCTGGAAGTGGCTCGTCGAGCCGGAGAAACTCGCCCGCTGGTTGGCGGACGAGGCCGAAGTGGAGCCGGGCTCCGCGGGTGGGCTGCTGCTGCGCGGCACCACACCTCGCGTCGATCCGCCGCCCGCGCCCTGGCGGGAGCGGGGCCGGACGGTGGAGCTCGCTCCGCCCGAGCTCTGGGGCCTGCTGTTCGAGCGGCTGGACGCCAACTGGTCCGCCCCCACCCGCCTTATCCTGAAGCTCCACGCCGTGCCCGGCGGCAGCGAGCTCGACGTCCTCCAGCACGGCTTCCAGCGCCTGCCGCTGTCGATCGGCTTGACGGTCTGGGAGAGCTATCGCCTGCGCTGGCGCACCGCCCTGGCGCGGCTGGCGGCGGCGGTCTTGGAGTCGAGCGGAGTGAAATGAAAAGGGCGGCCCCACGCGGGGCCGCCCCAAGCGAAGTCAACCTGTCGTGGAACCTTAGAACCGCAGGCCCACAGCGAAGCGATAGACCCGCGCCTGCTGGAAGCCCAGGGGGTTGATGGGCTTGCCGAAGTTCGCCCCCTTCACCCAGTTCACGCCCTCGACGGGCTTGTCGGTGAACGGGTTGAAGGGCAGGCAGCGTCCGGTTGGCGAGTTCGGGCAGGCCGCGGCGTTGGCGGCCGTGAGGATGGTGGTGTCGAAGTACCGGATGTCCGTGGTGTCCACCTTTTGCGAGTTGAACACGTTGATCACTTCCGGTGTCAGGAAGAGGTCGACCTTGCCGAGCTTGAAGTCGTAGTTGAACTTGATGTCCGTGCGCATCACGTTGGGAGTCGTCAAGGCGCCCCGCTTGCTGAAGAAGTAGGTGACCTGGGTGGGCGGTGTGAGGTAGCCGGGATTGTTGACGTAGTTGGCCCCGGTGGCAGGGTTGATCAGGGAGATCGTTCCGGCCGCCTCGTAGGGATGTCCGGAGAAGAAGCCCTGGAGCACGCTGGCGCTCAGGCTGCCGTACTCACGGTCGAAGATCCTGTAGAGGCCGTAGAGGTTCACCCGGTGCCGTTGGTCGATGGAGAGGGGACCGTCGGGGGAGGTCCAGCGTGCCTGGAAGTATTCCGGATAGTTTCCCAGGGTGCCGGGGACGGGGCCGTTGCCCTGGGTCTCGGCGTTGAAGTTGCCCTCGGTCTTCGACAGGGTCCAGTTGCCGCCGATGTCGAGCTTGTCGGTGGGCTGGAAGCGGAACTGCGTGTGCAGGCCCTCGTAGGTCCGCTTGTACAGGCTGTCGTTGTTCTCCACCAGCGTGAGATCGAAGTTCTGCACCACGTTGCCGATCTGCCCCGAGATCTTGCCGGTCGAGGTGTCGGTGCGCTGGGCGTAGAAGTTGCCCCAGTCCCGATAGACGAGGTCGGTGCGGAAGAGGCCGCGGTTGCCGAGCCGCGTCTCGAAGCCGACGGAGTACTCGGTGACGTCGGGCGAGTTGAGGGAGCTGCGGATCTGGGTGCTGAGACCGCGGATGGCGGCGGCCCGGAGCGGCTGCAACCCGCCGCCGAGCGGGCTCGCCACCGTGGGCAGGCCGCCGTTGGCGGCGGCGAACCAAGCGAAGAGCTGGCGCAACGCTTCGTCCTGGCTCACGCCGGTGATGTCGGGTCCGCGGTAGAACCACTGGAAGGAAGAGGGCACGCCGCTCGGGGAGCTGCTGTCGGCAACGGTGTTGGCCAGCGCCGCTACGTACTTGCCGTAGCTCGCATGGAGGACCAGGTTGCCGTTGCCTCGCGCGTCGTACTTCGCCCCCAGGCGGGGACTGAACGCGGAATCGTTGGCGACCTTCTGGCCGGCCTCGTTCGAACCGTCGTTCTTGTCATACCGCAGACCGAGGTTCACGGTCAGCCGGTCGCTGAAGCGCCAGGTGTCGTTGGCATAGAACGAGTTCGTCTTGAAGCTGGTCCCCTGGGTAGGATGGAGGATCGGATCGAACTGGATGAACGTGGTGCCGTCGCCGAGGAAAACGGGGGTGATGTTGGTGCCGTTGATGGTGGCCGAGGTGCCGAGGATCCGCCAGTCGCTGCCCGACTGGTGGTTGTCGGCGGCGCGGATGTCGTTGAACGTATCGTAGCCGGCGACCATGTCGTGCGAGCCCATTTTATCCGTGGAGAGGAAGTAGGAGCCCTTCACGAGGGCGTTCTTGTTGTTGCGGTCCTCGGGCCGGCAGACGCCGCAGAAGGTCGGGGCGTGGTAGCGGGCGTTGCCCCTGGAGCGGTCGAGGAGCAGGGTGCACGCGATGAGGTCCGTCGAGGGGGCGCCCGAGCCGATGAAGGCGAACTTCCGCTCGGAGTACTGGCCGCTCAGCAGGAAGTTGTCCGAGAAAGTGCCGGTGTAGTTGACCGACCACAGCTTCTGTGGGGTCTCACGATTCACGAGGCTGGCCCGGTCCAGGACGGTGCTGAAGGAGTTCCCGTCCTCCGTGTCGTTGATCTTGCTGTACGAAGCGAGCAGGGTCTGCCCGGGCGTGATCGTCGCGGTGAGCTTGCCCTCGTAGCGCTGCTGGTCCCGGACGTTGTCGAACGGGATGCGCGTGGGCAGGGCGGTGAAGAGCGTCTGGGTCTGCTTGACGGAACGGCCGGCGGCGAAGAACCACAGGCGGTCCTGCAGTACCGGGCCGCCCAGGGTGGCCTCGTAGGTCGGCACGGTTTTATCGGTCTGCACCGTGGTCAGCGGTGTTTTCTCCTCCCAGGACTGATTGTTGAGAGTGGTGCGGAAGGAGCCGGAAAATTGGTTGCCACCCGACTTGGTGAGGACGTTGACCACGCCGCCCGAGAACCGGCCGTACTCGGCCGACACGCCGGCCGTCGCCGTGGTGGTCTCCTGCACGGCGTCCTCGATGAACAGCTCGAAGGCCTGGCCGCGGACGTTCTCGTTGAGCACCACGCCGTTGATCAGGAAGAGGTTCTCGTAGGTGGGCGCGCCGGAAATGGTGATGCTGCCGAGCCCGGTGTTGGCGTCCTTGGCCGGACCGTTGGGCTGCACGCCCGGCGACAGCGACACGATCTGGTTGACCGTGCGGCCCGCCGGCAACTGATCGATCAGCTTCTTGGTGAAAGTGGTCGCCGCCTGCACGCTCTGCGAGATGTTCTCGAGGCTGCCGGTGACCACGATCTCCTCCGTCACCGCGGAGGCCGCCATCTCCGCGTCCAGCGTGCTGGACTGCGCGGCGGCGAGCTTGAGCTCCTGCTTCTCCGTCGCCAGGCCCTCCCGCTCGAAGGTCACCGTGTACTCGCCCGGGGGCAGCGACGGGAACAGGTAGTCGCCGCTGTTCGACGTCGTGGCCGACTTGGTTCCCTGCAGGTTGGGCGAGCTCACGGTCACCTTGACCCCGGGGAGCGGGTCTGCGCCGCTCGTCACCCGGCCTGAGAGCTTGCTGTTGGGGTTGCCCTGGCCATCGGCCGGCGGGCTGCACGTCCAGAGGAGGGCGAACGCCAAGCCGACAAGAACGAAGGCTTTCATTCTCATGCATCGTCTCCTTTCCGGGAGCTTGCCTCCCCAAGGAGAGTCGCCCCCGTTGACCCGAAATTAGATTTTCAGCAACGAAACAGGGCTGCGATTCTTATGCCATGGGAACGCCGTGTCAATGACGTCTGTAACCCCAGGAGGACAAAGGGTTCATCGCTCCTGGAGGGAATGCCGCAATTCAAAGGCTTGAATGGGCGGGACCAAAAAAATGAATCAGGCGGCGCCCTCGGTCCACTGCTCCCGCAGGGCCGCGGCCACTGCATCGCGCAGAGCAGGCGGGGTGTAGACGCGGTAGCGGTCGATGCGGGAGAGGTGGCGGATGAACTGGCTCGCCTGCTCCATGGGTTCGAGCGAGCCGTCGAAACGCCGCACCAGGACGCGGCTGCTGCCCAGCCGGTGGGGGTCCTTGGCACTGTTCGAGAGCAGGATGCTGCCGGCTCCGAAACGCCGGCGCAGTCCGGGGATCAGCGCCTCGAAGCGCTCCTTGTCCGCCGCCGCCAGGTGCTCCCGGGTCTCGAAGGCCACCGGGAAGTGGCGGCGCTCGATGAGCGCGCGGGCATGCGGGCTGGCCGAGGTGCGCAGGGCCGTCCACACCGAGACGTCGTCCTGGCCGAGGAACGCCTCCGGCGCCGCCGCCCACCGCCACTCCTGCTCCTCCAGCCACTCGTTGAGGTGGAGCTCCATGGCCTTGCCCGTAACGTTGAAGTAGACCTGCGTGAACATGTAGTAGCGGGCCATCACCAGGGCCTCCAGCGCGTGGACGCCCCCTTCCTCGACGCCGATCCCCCATTCGCCCGTCTCCGGGTCCTTGGTGGGGAGAATGGTGTCGAGCAGCCGCTCCAGGTCGTAGGTGCCGTAGCGCACGCCGCAGAACAGGCTGTCGCGCAACAGGTAGTCCATCTTGTCCACGTCGAGCTCGCCGGAGACGATCTTCGACAGCAGCCGTTCGGTGGGCGAGCCGCCGCCGGCGAGCAGGCGGGCGACGTCCGCGGTGCCGATCCCCTCGCCGTGAGCGCGGAAGATCTCCTCGACCTCCTCGGTGCCCAGCAGGCGGCGGGTCATCTCCTCGTGGTCGATGCCGCCCTCGAAGAGATCCTCCGCCGAGTGGCTGAAGGGCGCGTGGCCAAGGTCGTGAAGCAGGGCGGCGGCGCGGGCGACCCGCCGCTCGGGGCTATGGGCCCCGGCGGACAGCAGGTGCTCGCCCTGCGCGGCGCTCTTGGAACCGATTTTTGAACAGAGTGCGTCGTACACCCGCCCGGCGAGGTGCATGGCCCCCAACACGTGGCCGAAGCGCGTGTGCTCCGCCCCGGGGAAGACGAGGAAGGTGAAGCCGAGCTGGTGGATGAAGCGCAGGCGCTGCACCGGCCGGCTGTTGATCAGCGCGGTTTCCAGCGGATCGGCGCGGATGAAACCGTGGACCGGATCGCGGATCGAGAGCACGGACGGCGGCGAGGGCGCGGGGCTCAGTTGTGCTCCGCGTTGCCGGCCAGCCGGCGGAACGGGCGCAGCAGATCGAAAACCTGGCGGCGGGCGTGCAGGATCGACAGCACCGAGAGGCCGCGCTCCGGCAACGACTCGGTGAGAAGCTGAAGCTTGCGCAGCGGCGGCACGTCCATCCGCGTCGCGATGCGGTTGACCAGCTCCTCGAAGGCCGCCCCGCCGGAGAGCGCTTCGAGATCGTCGAGATCCCAGGGAAACTGCTCGCCGAGATTTTCCTCGAGATTGCGGAGCTGCGCCAGGAGATCGTTGCGGACGGCGAGGATGCCCGCGTCCCGCTCGTCGAGCCAGGGCTCCTCCTTGAGCCGCACCACCGCCTGACGATAGGGCGCGTCGGCGATCTCGCGTTCGAGCTCGAAGCGCAGCTCGCCATAGAGGAGCAGGTCGGTGTTGCCGTCGGGCTGCGTCTCGAGGTCCATCACCCGGGCCGCCGTGCCGCCGGGGAAGATCTCGGGCCGGCCCTGGGCGTCGAAGCGCGGGCCGGGCTTGATCAACACCACGCCGAGCCAGCGCTCGTCCTCGTCCTGCTCTTCGAGCTCGTGGACGAGCGGCAGGAACGCCGGATCGATCACGTGAAGCTTCAGCTCCGTGCGCGGGAAGTGCACGACGTTGGGAAGAGGGACCAACGGAATCCGGGTACCGGCGCTTGCCATGGAAAGATGATAACGCGGTTGGGGGCGCCGTTGGGGACGTTGTTGGGGGGATCCGGGGCTCGGATAGGATCGCTTGCATGAAAATCCTCGTCCTCAACTGCGGCAGCTCGTCCCTCAAGTTCCAGCTCATCGAAACGGACGACGCTCTCGCCCGCGACGATGAGGACCGCACCCTCGCCAAGGGGCTGGTGGAGGACACCGGGGGAACCGGCATCCTGCACTACGAGGCGCGGGGCAAAAAGCCGGTGCGCGACGCCATCGGGGCCTTCCAGCACCAGACGGCGGTCGAGAAGGCGCTCGCCGTGCTCACCGGCGGCGAGACGGGCGTCATCCCCCACAAGGACGAGATCGGCGCCGTGGGCCACCGGGTCGTCCACGGCGGCGAGCTCTTCAAGACCTCCGTGCTGATCGACGACGGCGTGATCGAGGGGATCGAGGCCAACATTCCCCTGGCGCCGCTGCACAATCCCGGCAACCTTCAGGGCTACCGCGCCGCCAAGGCAGCCCTCCCGAACGCACCGCAGGTGGCGGTCTTCGACACGTCGTTCCACCAGACCATGCCGCCGGAGGCTTTCCTCTACGCTCTTCCCTACGATCAGTATCAGCGCTTCGGCATTCGCCGCTTCGGCTTTCACGGCACCTCGCACCGGTTCGTCTCCGGCCGCGCCGCCGCGCGGCTGGGCCGGCCGGCGGACGATCCCGATCTCCGATTGATCACCTGCCACCTGGGCAACGGCGCCTCGGTCTGCGCCATCCGCGGCGGCAAGTCGATGGACACCTCGATGGGTTTCACGCCGCTGGAGGGGTTGGTGATGGGCACCCGTTGCGGCGACCTCGATCCCGCGGCGCTGCTCTATCTCATGGGCCGCGAGGAGCTGGGCGCCGCCGAGGCCAACGCCTTGATGAACAAGCGTAGCGGCCTGCTGGGATTGTCCGGCCTGTCCAACGACATGCGGACCCTGCTGGAGGCGGAGGAGAAGGGCAACGAGCGGGCCCGCCTCGCCATCGACGCCTTTTGCTACCGGCTGCGCAAGTACATCGCCTCCTACGTGGGAGCGCTCGGGGGAGTCGACGCGCTCGTCTTCGCCGGCGGCATCGGCGAGAACTCGCCGGCGGTGCGGAAGCGGAGCCTCCATGGCCTGGACGCCCTGGGCCTGGGAGCCGATCCAGCCCGCAACGAAGCGGCCCGCGGCACCGAGGCCGAGATCTCCCCCGAGGGCGCGCATCCCCAGGTCTTCGTGATCCCCACGGACGAGGAGCTGCTAATCGCCCGCGATTCCTTCCAGATCGTCAACGAGATCCAGGCATAGTCCTTCCCTGAAACGTTTTTCCCTCCGCGGTCACTCCTGGATAAGCCCCTCCCTCCTGAAAGGGTTCTCCCCTCGGGGCTCCTTTTTTCTCTCTTCCCGGTTTCCTCCCAGCCCCTCGTGGTGGTAGGGTTTCTTCCTGCCGCGGAGCGGTCCGATGAGTGCGATGCCCCGCCAAGTCATCCTGGTCGGCAACCAGCCGGTCTCCCTGCCCGAGGGCGTGACGGCCCTCGATTGGGCGCTCGAACGCGTCAACGCCCAAAATCCACGCATCCGATCCTTCCTGGGCTGCATCCGCCTCATCGAAGGGGTGCTGGAGAGCAACTACGCCCTTCTGCACTGCTCGCCGGAACGGTTGCTGGACATCTGGAGCAAGGTGAGGAAAGTCTCCCAACTGATCCGCCGGCAGCTCTCGCCGCTGCTGGACGTCCCCTCCCACATTCCGAAGCTGGAGGAGGCGCGGCTGAGCGCGGGGCTGGCCCAGTCCATGCTCGAGACCCACGTGCTGCGGGGGCTCGACCGGTTTCCGGACGACGTGGCGCCCGGGCAGATCATGGAGGTGCGCAAGCTCCTCTGCGTCTCCATCGGCCAGATCCACTCCTTTCTCCATGACACCTTCGGCGCCATCATGGCGGCCGATCCGCGGAGCCTTCACGACGCCGACTACTTCCTCTCCCGCCGCTTCCCGCGGGACATCGAGGAGGCGGAATGGCTCCACTCGACCCTCATCCGGCTGGGCCAATATCTGGAAGGGCTGGAGAGCGGGCGCCGGGCGCGGCTGTCGAAGCCCGCCGGCCGCATCCGGCGGGACGAGGCCGTTCCGGCCCGCGCGGACTGGGAGACCACCGCCGAGTTCCTGAGGACGCTGCTGACCGGCCTCACCCCCAAGCTCAAGGAGATCCTGGCCCTGCGGGGAATCCGCTTCTACGAGATGGAGATCCTCGATCGCCATGCTTTTGAAATTCCCCACCATTGCCGGCTGGTTCTGGACCTGCACGAGACGGCCCTGGAGGCGGTGGAGGGCATCAAGGCCTCGGTGGGCGCCACCCGCGCCGAGCAGGAGCAGGGTGTGCGGGACCTGATTCATTGCCATGCCGCCTGCGGCCGGCGGATCGCCGCCCGGCTGGAAGAAATCGACACCGTGCTGCGCGATCTCGTCGCCTTCGTCCCGCTGTGGGTCGAAGCTGTCGAGAAGCGCCGTGCCCTGCTGCTCAAGCGCAGCATCGACGAGGGGCACAAAACCGACCACGCCGCTCTCGAAGGTGAGGCGTTGTAGGATCTCCCCGCCGTGGACGCGAACCGGCCCAATGTGAGAAGGAGAGTGATGAAGACGCTGAAGAGCTACGTCCTTGGGAGCTGGCAGGAGGGGAAGGAAGGAAACCTGAGCTTCGTCCCGCTGGTCGATCCGTCGACCGAGGAGGTGATCGCCCGCGCGTCGAGCGAGGGGATCGATTTCGGGGCCGTGCTCGACTACGCCCGGCAGCGCGGCGGACCGGCCCTGCGGGCGATGTCCTTCGGCCAGCGGGCGGCGCTTCTCAAGGAGATGTCGAAGGTGCTGCGCGACAACCGGGACGAGTTGCTGGAGCTCTCGGCCCGCAACACCGGCACCACGCGCGGGGACGGCTCCTTCGACATCGACGGCGCCTCGGGCACCCTGGCCTACTACGCCAGCATCGGCTGGCGGCTGGGCGACCGCACCTTCCTCTCCGAGGGCGAGGGCGTGCAGCTCGCGAAGACGGAAGGTTTCTACGGCCGGCACATCCTGGTGCCGCGGCCCGGCGTCGCCGTCCACGTCAATGCCTTCAACTTCCCGGCCTGGGGCTTCGCCGAGAAGGCGGCCTGCGCGCTGCTGGCTGGCATGCCGGTGATCACCAAGCCGGCGACGGCCACGGCCCTGGTGACCGAGCGATGCGTCGAGCTGATCGTCGCGGCCGGATTCCTCCCGGAAGGGGCCTTCCAGCTCATCGTCGGCTCCACGGGCGACCTCCTGAACCGGCTGCAGCCGGACGACGTGCTCGCCTTCACCGGCTCGGCGGACACCGCCCTCGGCCTGCGCTCGCAACGCAATATCCTCACCGCGAACACGCGGGTGAACGTCGAGGCGGACAGCCTCAACGCCGCCGTGCTGGCGCCCGACGTGGCGGACGGCTCGGCCACCTTCGGCCTCTTCCTCAAGGACGTGGTGCGGGAGATGACCCAGAAGACGGGGCAGAAGTGCACCGCCGTGCGCCGCATCCTGGTGCCGGCGGACCGCATGGACGCCGTCCAGGGCGCGCTGATCGCCAAGCTCTCCGAGGTGGTGGTGGGCAACCCCGCCGACCCCACGGTGAAGATGGGGCCGGTGGCGACCGCGCAGCAACTGAAGGACACCCTGTCAGGAATCGGCGAGTTGGCCAGGTCGGCGCGCCTCGTCCACGGCACGGGCCAGCGGGTCAACGGCACGGGCGCGCCGGCCGGCAAGGGCTACTTCGTCCGGCCCACCCTGCTGCGGGCCGACGACGCCCGGGCGGCCGGGGCCGTCCACAGCCGGGAGGTCTTCGCGCCCGTGGCCACGCTTCTGCCCTATGACGGCACGGCGACGGACGCGACGGCGATCGTGGCCCTCGGCGGCGGCACCCTGGTGACGTCGGCCTACACGGACGACGCGGCATGGGCCGGCGACTTCGTGGCGCGGGGCGGCGGCGGCACGGGGCGGATCTACCTCGGCTCCGAGGGCTCCGTCGCCGACGCTCCCGGCTCCGGCGCGGCCCTGCCGCAGACTCTCCACGGCGGTCCGGGCCGAGCCGGCGGCGGCGAGGAGCTGGGCGGCATGGTGGGCGTCAAGCTCTATCTTCAAAGAGTGGCCGTGCAGGGGACCAAGGCCCTGGTGGACGGCCTGGTGGGGGAATCATGAGCACGGAAGACAAGGATCAGGCGCTACGCGATCACGTCGTGAAGCTGCTCAAGGGCGGCGGCGCCCACGCCAATCTCGACAAGGCTCTCGGCAAGCTGCCCGCGGAGCTGAGAGGGGCCAAGGCGCCGGGCCTGCCCCATACCGTCTGGCAGCTCCTGGAGCACATCCGCATCGCCCAGTGGGACATCCTGGAGTTCAGCCGCGACAAAAACCACGTCTCGCCCGAGTTTCCCAAGGGCTACTGGTCCGACACCGCCGCCCCGCCGGACGCCGCCGCTTGGGACCAGAGCGTCGAGACCGTCCACAAGGACCTGAAAGCCATGCAGGACCTCGTCGCCGATCCGAAGACCGATCTCTACGCCAGGCTTCCCTGGGGAGACGGCCAGACGGTCCTACGGGAAGCCCTGGTCCTGGCGGACCACAACGCCTACCACGTGGCGCAGATCATCAGCGTGCGGCAGGTTTTGGGGGCGTGGTAGGGAGTGCCACGCTCAGGTGGCTGACCAAGGCGATCCTCTCGTAGCTGACCAGGTAGAGGTGGAGGCGGCCTGGATCTCCGGCCTCCTTCCAGAGGTAGATGCGGTCGACGCCGGCGTGGTGGTTGTCCACGAGGTTGCCGGCGGCATCGAGGAGGAAGAGGTAGGCCGGCCTCTCCTTCTCCCACTCCCGGGCTCGGTCGGCGGCGTTGGCGTAGATCTCGGGGGTCTCGATGCCGAAGGTCACGTGCAGGAGGTCGGCCTCATCGGTGGGCTTGGCGCTGCGTGCCGGTAGATCCGCCAAGCGGGCCTCGGCGAGGACGAGACGATAGCCGTTCGGGTAGCGCAGCTCGATCTCGGCGAACCCGTCTGGAAAAGCGGGGCTCTGGACCGAACGCCAATGCGCTTCGGCGGGGTGAGCGAGCCAGGCGAGGTCGAAGCGCACGGGATCCTTGCTGTCGTAGAGCCCGGGCTCGCTGAACTTCGCGGTGACGAAGGGCTGCCGGTCGGGAGCCGACCAGTTGCCGTAGGTCCGCGGAGTCGGGGAGAGCACAAGCTTCGCCTTGCGCGCCTGCTCGGAGAACTGATCGACCGGCTCCCCGAGATGAGAATCGATCGCCGCCAGCGGAACGTCGCGCACCACCGACCGCATCTTGGCGAGAGGCACGGCGAGGCCGTCGAGCTTCGGATAGGCCTCGAGATCGGCGGCGACGGCCGAGTAGGAAACGCCGTTCAGGGATTCAAAGAGTCGGGCGTACTCGGTCCTCGGGAACGCGAACCAGCCGTGATAGTAGGTGCTCGTCCCTTGAGCGTCCTGCCGGTCGAGCCCGATCTCCCAGAGCCCGCCCTTCAGGCAGTTGTTGGCGACGAAGACGGTCTCCGGCCTGCCGGGCGCCGGATACCGGGTCTGGTTTCGATTCAGCTCCCGCTGGATGAGCGCGATGCGGGTAAGCGACGGATCTCCCTTGGCCAGAAGCGGCACGCGAGGAATGAAGGGCCGCAGATCGATCTCGGGCAGAGCCGGCGTTTCGGTGCCGGAGGAGAAGCGGAGAGCGTATCGCCCTTCCCCAAGGCCGGTGAGTTGCAGGGACGTCAAATCCTGGCGCAACGGAGTCTCGAAACGTCCGACCCGGCCCGGGTAGCCGGCGGGGACGTCCGGCTTGACGGGGATCGCGAGGCTCGGGGTTGGAGCCGGCTCGCCGGCCCAGGCCGGAGGGAGGCAGGCTACGACAGAAGAGAAGCAGAGGAAGAAACAAAGTCTGCTGGCGCGACCGGACTCATTCATGGGCTTCTCCCGGTTCAGCGATAAATTCTGATCAGCCTACAGCATCTCCAGGTTCGCAAACTTCGCCACCAGCTTCCGCTTGCCGGACTTCTCGAAGAAGACGGTGAGGCGGGCCTCGTCGCCCTCGCCTTCGAATTCCAGCACGACACCGGCTCCCAGCGTGGGGTGGCGGACGCGGCTGCCGCGGCGGATGGCTCGGCGGGGGGCGGTGTGCTCGGGATCGGGCACGATCTGCCGGCCGGTCGGGAGCGGCGCGCGGGAGCGGCCGAAGCCGGCGGGCGGCGGCGGTTGAAAGGGCACGGAGGGGCGAGGTTGAGGTGATGCCGGAGAGGATGACCCGCCGGCCCCTCCGGCCGCCGCCTGCCGGGGCGGATTGCTGAAGAAGGAGTAGACGTCCTGAGCCCGTGGGTTCTGGCGCTCGGAGTAGAAGAGGTCCGGGCTCGCGGTGACGTTCAGCAGCTTGTCCGGCAACTCGGCGAGGAAGGGCGACTCCATCTGATCCTGATACCGGCCCGCGATGCGCCGCCGCCGGCAGCAGGAGAGGAACAGCCGCTCCCGGGCGCGCGTCATGCCGACGTAGAGCAGCCGGCGCTCCTCCTCCACGTCCTCCTGGGCGCCCTGGGAGTTGAAGTGCGGGAGCACGCCGTTCTCCAACCCCGCCACCACCACGCCCCGGAACTCCAGGCCCTTGGCGCTGTGAAGCGTCATCAGCGAGATGCCCTTCTCGGATTGGAGAGCGTCGAGATCCGACACCAGGGCGATGTGGTCGAGGAAAGAGGTCAGGAGGTCCTGATCGCTGGTGTTGTTATAGCTGTTCGCCTCGGTGAACTCCTGGGCGGCGGAGAGGAGCTCCTGAATGTTCTCCAGGCGCGCCACGTCGTCCGAGTCGTCCCGGTTGAACAGGCTGGTGAAGGCGGTGGCCTCCAGCAGGCGGTCGAGCAGGGCCGGCAGGGGCAGCTCGGAAGCCGTGTGCTGAAGGCCCACGATGAGGTCGCGGAACTTGCGCAGGGCCGCGGCGCTGCGGGCCGGCAGGCTGCCGAGGTCGTCCAGGTACAGCACGTCCCAGAGCGGCTGGCCGAGCTGGACGGCGCGGTCGCGCAGCAGCTCCAGGGTGGACTTGCCGATGCCGCGCGGCGGCTGGTTGACGATCCGCATCAGCGAGAAGTTGTCCCGCGGATTGCGCAGCACCCGCAGGTAGGCCACCAGGTCCTTGATCTCGGCGCGCTCGTAGAAGCGCACGCCGCCCACCAGCGAGTAGGGGATCTCCTGCTTGAGCAGCTCGTCCTCGATGGCACGGGTCTGCGCGTTGGTGCGCACCAGCACGGCCATCTCCGACAGCCGGTAGTTGGCCCGCAGGCGCTGCAGGGTGCGGATGATCCACGAGGCTTCGTCGCCCTCGTCGCTCGCTTTGTAGAGCTCGGCCTTGACGCCGGCGCCGCTGTCCGTCCACAGGCGCTTGCCCCGGCGGTAGACGTTGTGGGCGATGAGGGCGCCGGAGACGTCGAGGATGGTCTGGGTGGAGCGATAGTTGCGCTCCAGCTTGCGCACCTCGGCGCCGGGGAAAGTCTTCTCGAACTCCAGGATGTTGTTGAGGTCGGCGCCCCGCCAGCGGTAGATCCCCTGATCCTCGTCGCCCACGGCGGTGAGGTTGCCTTCCGGACCGCAAAGCTCCTGCACCAGCCGGAGCTGGGCATGGTTGGTGTCCTGATACTCGTCGACCAGCAGGAACTGTGTGCGGCGGCGGATGCGCTCGCGCAGCTCGGCGTCGGTCGAAAGGAGCTTCACCGCGAGGCCGATGAGGTCGTCGAAGTCCACTCCCGACGCCTGACTGAGCAGCCCCTGGTAGCGCCGGTAGAGGGCGGCGATCTTCTTCTCGAAGAAGTTCGAGGCCGCCGCCTCGTAGGCAGGAGCGTCGATCAGCCGGTTCTTGGCGGAGCTGATCTGGCTCAGCACCGAGCGCGGAGGGAAGGCGGACTCGGAGAGGCCCTCGGTGCCGAGCGCTTCCTTGACGAGGCCCATCTGATCCGACGAGTCCAGGATGTGGAAATCGCGCCGTAATCCCACCCGCTCGCCGTAGCGGCGCAGCATCAGGAGGCCGTAGCGGTGGAAGGTGCCCACGGAGGTGGGAAGGGGATGAACGCCGATCAGGGTCTCGACCCGCTCGCGCATCTCGCCCGCCGCCTTGTTGGTGAAGGTCATGGCGGCGATGTGCCCGGGATCGACGCCCCTCTCTTCGATGAGCCAGTAGATGCGGTAGGTGATGACCCGGGTCTTGCCCGATCCGGCACCGGCGAGGACGAGCTGCGGCCCCATGCCGTGAGTGACGGCGGCGATCTGCTCCGGGTTGAGCTCGGCCTCGAGCTCCTTGGCGATGTCTTTCTTCACGGGGGGAGTGTGTCCGAGGGGAGGTGGAATGGCAAGCAGGAGTGGACGCGATTCCGAAGCTCCCCAGGAGACCTCAGCGTGGCATAGGCGCTAAGGTTGACGCCTCGGAGCCTCCCCCACCCAAGGCCCTCACCCCCTTAACCCCCTCTCCCGCCCCGGGAGAGGGGGAAGGCATGCGAGGCCGTTTCGTGTCGCCCTCCCTCTTCTCCCGATGTGGGGGGTTGGGAGGGGGCGGGAGAAGAGGGCCGGGGTGATGAGGGTCTTGGGCGGGGGGACCTCCCAGCCGAGTGACGTTAGGGTCCTACTGCAGTTTCGTGGTTCCGCCCAGGACCGAGCGATGGCCTGCATGACCAGAGCGCTGAGGTCCCGCTGTCGGAGCGGTCCTGCACTTTCGATAGGGAGGTCGGCATAGCGGCCGGCGATTGCGCGCATCTCCTTCTCCATCGTGGCGTGTTCTTCAGCCGTCATAGAGGATAAAAGTTGCTGCAATCAGTCATGATCCAGGTCCCGTGGTTTCATCAGTCGAGTATATCCTCGTCGGGGTTCTGACTTCCACCAGGGGACCGGGAATGCCCGGGCTCCCCGATGCACTTAGGATAGTGGGAAAGTGTCCGCCGCCGCGGCGGCCCGTTCGGAGAAAGGAACCCTGCCAGTGTTCATGAAGCCCGTCGAGATCCATAACGTCTTATCGCAGAGTGTGATCGGCCAGGAGGAGTCGCTGCGTTACGTGTCCGTAGCCATCTTCAAGCACCTTGAAGGCGAGAAGTACGGCAACCTCCTGCTGATTGGCAACTCGGGAACCGGCAAGACGACCATCATGCGCGGTATCGAGGGGCTCTACAACGCCCACGAGGAGTTCGCGGAGTACCGGGTGGTGCTCATCATGAACGCCAACACCCTGGCGACCGAAGAAGGGGCGGTGGATACCAGCCGGCTCTTCACCCGCCTGGAGGAGCGCACCCGCCAGGTGCTGGGCGAAGGCGCCACCGCCGAGCAGATCGGCCGCGCCATGGAGCGCGCCACCGTCTGCCTGGACGAGATCGACAAGGTCTCGGGGATGATCGGCGGCAAGCCCTACGTCACCGGCATCAACATCCAGCAGGCCGTGCTGACCCTAATCGAAGGGGAGCGGGTGCCCCTGCGCATCACCGCGCCGAAGGACGGATTGCTGGAGTCCAGCACCGTCTGGGTCGACACCGGCAAGATGCTCTTCCTCTGCGCCGGCGCTTTCGAGACCCTTTACGACCAGATCTTCCACCGCGTCACCTCGCCGAAGAGCGGCATCAAGCTCCCCACCACCACGACCTACGTCAACGGCAAGATCACCATCCGCGAGTACTTCACTCTGCGCCACCACTTCCGGCCGGAGGATCTCTTCGAGTACGGCATGCAGCCGCAGTTCCTTTCGCGCTTCGACAACGCCGTGATCCTCGAGGATCTGACCACCCAGACCCTCTCTCGCATCTTCAGGGAGCCGCGGGAAGGAGTGCTCCAGACCTCTCAAAACTTCTTCCGCAAATACGACATCGAGCTGGAGATCACGGACGACGCCGTGCAGAAGATCGCCGAGGAAGCCGCGAAGAGCAGCCGCATCGGTGCCCGCGCCCTCAAGTCGGTCTATGGCAAGATCATCAAGCCCTTCGAGTTCGATCCCTTCTCCCACGAGGAGGTGAAACCGGTCAACGGCGCCGGCGGTCCCCATCGCCTGGTGATCGACGAAAAGCTGGCGAACGAGGCGCTGAAGCCGGCGATCTAGGCCGGCGACCCCAAGACAGAGAAAGACTGAGAAAGAGAGAGCCGATGGAGACCCCGCAGCCTTTGCAGGAGACCGCCGTCCAGGTCCGCGACCGTCTGGTCGCCCGCTACGGCGCGGAACACGCCGGCCGCATCCAGCGCGGCGTGACGCAGGTGGCCGTACGCTGGTGGCCGGAGGACGGGGACGCCGCGGCGCTCGCCGCCTTCTGCGAGGCCAATTTCCTCGCCGACCCACAAGATCTCGCCGTTACCTTCCGCCGTCTCGAGACCGTGCTGGAGCAGGTGGACGGCCACCTGCACGAGGTGCGGCGTGAGCTGACCACGCCGCTCGACCTCGACACCGGGCCGATCGCCACGGTGGACCGCCTGTTCGCCGATCTCGACCTCGCGGCCCACGTCGAGGAGGACCTCTTCCGCAACCGGGTGGCCTTCCTGGCTCTCCTCAATTTTCCCGTCCATACCCTGGAGGAGCGGCTGGCGCAGGGTCCCGACTGGGACCGGGAGACCTGGGCGCGATCGCGGCTGATGGACCGCTTCGCCCTGCGGGTGCCGGCGGTCGTTCAGCAGGAGATGACGCGGACCTTCACGGCGGCGGACCAGTACATCAACGCCTACAACCTGCGCCTCGACCGGCTGATCGCGAATGCCGGCGACCTTGGCGAGCGGCCGTTCCCCGAGGGCCTGCGGCTCATCTCCCACTGGGGATTGCGCGATGAGCTGTCCTCCCACTACGCGGATCCGAGCCCGGCCGGCCTCGCCAGGCAGCGGCTCATCCTGAAGGTGATGGAGCGCATCGTGCGTCAGGAGATTCCGGCGGCGGCGATCGACAATCCCAATCTCCTGTGGAACCCGGAGACCAACGAGGTACGGCTGTTGGAGCCCGGCGCGGCGGACGCGGACCTCTCCACTCTTGCCAGCCGTGAGCCCGACACCCGCTACGCCACTCTCCTGCGGGTGTTCCACGCCATGCGCAAGGCGGACCCTTACAGCCCCAACGAGCCGACCTTCATCGCCCGCCGCTTCGAGCGGGACCGCCAGATCCCCGAGCGGGAGGTCGAGGCTCTCCTCGACTCGGTGCTCGCGTCGCCCGAGGTGATGGAGCTCGGCAAGCTCATCGCGAGCCGGCTCGGCCGCCCGCTGGAGCCGTTCGACATCTGGTACTCCGGCTTCAAGTCGCGGGGCGACGTTTCGGAGGGAGACCTCGACCGCACCGTGCAGACGCTCTATCCCGATCTGCCCGCTTTCTCGGCGGCCCTGCCCACGTTGCTGGGGAGCCTGGGCTTCTCGCCGGAGCGGTCCGAGTGGCTGGGCGAGCACATCGTGGTCGACCCGGCGCGGGGTGCCGGCCACGCGGTGCAGGCCCTGCGGCGGGAGGACAAGGCCCATCTGCGGACGCGAGTTCCCAAGGGCGGCATGGATTACAAAGGCTACAACGTGGCGATGCACGAGCTTGGCCACAACGTCGAGCAGGTGTTCTCGCTCAACGGCATCGATCGCTGGCCGCTCGCGGGCGTGCCGAACAACGCATGCACGGAGGCGTTCGCCTTCATCTTCCAGCACCGCGACCTGGAGATGCTGGGGCTGACGCCTCACGGGCCGAACGCCGCGGACGCCTGGTTCAACGAAACCCTGGCCGTCCTCTGGAACACCTACGAGATCGCCGGCGTCTCCCTGGTCGACATGGGAGTCTGGAACTGGATGTACCAGAACCCCGAAGGCTCTGCCGCCGAGCTGCGGGAGGCGACCCTGACCATCGCCCGTGACGTGTGGAACCGCTACTTCGCCCCCGTCTTCGGCGTCCGCGACTCAGAGATCCTGGCGATCTACTCCCACATGATCGTCTACGGCCTCTACCTGCCGGACTACGCCATCGGCCATGTCATCGCCTTCCAGATCGCCCGCGACCTGCGCGGGCGGGACTTCGGAGCCGAGGTCGAGAGCATCTGCCGCCAGGGGCGGCTCACCCCGGACGCCTGGATCCGCGGCGCCGTCGGCCGGTCCATCTCGGCCCAGGCGCTGCTGGACGAGGCGCGGGAGGCGATCGCGGCGACGGCCGGGAAAGATCAGACCGACCAGGTCGCGCTCGTCCGGGATTGAAGTCCCGGCGGCCCAAAGCTCCCCCACCCAAGACCCTCATCACCCCGGCCCTCAGGAGGGGTAAGATTCTGATGCCCACCTACCGCCTCACCCTCGCCTACCGGGGCGCCGGTTACGCCGGCTGGCAGCGGCAGGAGAACGCCTTGGCGGTTCAGCAGGTGGTGGAGGAGGCCTTGGAGCGGCTTCTGGGCCAGGCCGTGCGGATCGCCGGGGCGAGCCGGACGGACGCCGGGGTGCATGCGCGCGGCCAGGTGGCGCACCTGGAGCTGGCGGCGCCGTTCGCCGCACGGGGGCTGGTGCATGGCGGCAACCACCACCTTCCGGAGGACGTGCGCATCCTCGACGCAGCCGAGATGCCCGCCGGATTCCACGCCAGGAAGCACGCCTGGGGCAAGGAGTATCTCTACCGCCTGAGCCGCGCCGCCATCGTCTCGCCTCTCGACTCGCTTTTCGTGGCCCCGGTTCCCGGAACGGTCGACCTCGAAAAGATGGCGCGGGCGACAGATTTCCTGCCAGGACGGCACGATTTCTCCGCCTTCGCCCTCGCCGGCGGCGGGCACGGGCAGCCGTGCCGGACGATCGCCGCCGCCGGCTGGGAGGAGGCGGGAGAGGAGCTGCGCTTCCGCGTGGTGGGCGAGGGATTCCTGCGCGGCATGGTTCGTGCTTTGGTGGGAACTCTGGTCGAAGTCGGTACCGGCCGGCGATCCCCCGAGAGCTTCGCCGCCCTGCTCGCCGGTGGAGCGCGCGGGGAGGCAGGACCCACGGCGCCAGCGCACGGGCTGGTTCTGGAGCACGTGTTCTATCCTCCGGAGTGGCGTGTGGAAGGCGATCCGGAACTGCCTGTGATAATTTAGTTGCCCTCAGCCATGGCAGACCTGTCCAAACTTGCGACCCCGGGTTCCCCTGAAGAGCTGCTGGTCCGCCGGCTCGATCTCGACCGTCTGCCGCGACACGTCGCCATCATCATGGACGGCAACGGCCGCTGGGCGAAGTCGCGCAACCTGCCCCGGGTGGAAGGCCACCGGGCGGGCGTCGCCTCGGTGCGCGAGACGGTGGAGACCGCCGCCCGCTTAGGGCTCGAGGTGCTCACCCTCTACGCCTTCTCGGTGGAGAACTGGAAGCGCCCGCGCTTCGAGGTGTGGACGCTGATGAACCTGCTCAAGGAGTACGTGCGCCGCGAGCGGGAGGCCCTGGCCGAAAACGACATCCGCTTCAACGTCCTCGGCCGCTGGGAGGAGCTGGACCCGTCGGTGGTGCGCGAGCTCAAGGCCACGGTCGAGGCCACCCAGCACTGCCGGGGGATGAGCTTCAACATCGCCCTCAACTACTCGGGGCGGTGCGAGATCGTGGACGCCTGCCGCCGCATCGTCGCCGACTGGGCCGCCGGCAAGCGGGCGGACATCGACGAGGAGACCATCGGCCGCTACCTCTATACCTCCGGCCAGGCCGATCCCGACCTGCTCATCCGCACCTCGGGCGAGCTGCGGGTGTCGAACTTCCTGCTCTGGCAGATCGCCTATGCGGAGATCTGGGTCACCCAGACACTTTGGCCCGACTTCCGCCGCCGCGACCTCTATGAGGCGATCCTCGACTTCCAGCAGCGCGATCGCCGCTACGGCGGCGTCCAGCAGCCCGATTCCGCGGAGGATGTCTTCGCCCTCGGCCGTCTCCCGGGCTGACCTCCCTTTTTCCTTCCTTTTCCATAGGCCGGACCGATGCAGCGACTCCTGACCGCCGCCGTGGGGACCTTCGTCGCGCTGGCGTCGCTGTTCTTGATGCCCGCCTGGGGCTGGTTCCTGGTGGTGGCCGTGATGATCGACTGGGCGGCTTTCGAGTATCTCCGCATCGTCCGGTCGCGGGCGCCCAGGGCGCCGGTCGCCATCCTGGTCGCCCTCGTTCCCCTGGCTGCCATCGCCATCGCCGGCGCCCTTTCGGACGGCGTCGCGATCCCGCAGATCCGTCTCCTTCTCCTCAGCGGGCCGCTGGTGCTTTCGGTGGTGCTCGGCACGCTGCTGTTGCTCGGCCGCACTCCGATGGAGGAGGCCCTGCCGGCGCTCGGCATCCTGTGTTTCGGCGTCCCCTACTTCGCCCTGCCAATCGCCAGCCTGTACCTGCTGCGGACGATCGATCCGTGGCTGGTCTTCCTGCTGATGGCCATCGTCTGGCTGGGGGATTCGGCGGCCTACTACGTCGGCCGGCGCTTCGGCCGCCACAAGCTGGCGCCGGTGGTGAGCCCCAAGAAGAGCTGGGAGGGCGCCGCGGCGAGCTTCGCCGCCTCCCTGCTGGCGGCCGGAGTGTGGTCCTGGTGCCGCCTGCACCGGATCGATCCCGGCCTCCTGGCCGTCGCGGCGGTCACTTCGGTGGCGGCCCAGGTCGGCGACCTGGTGGAGTCGCTGATCAAGCGCGGCGCGGGCGTCAAGGATTCGGGCACCGTGCTGCCCGGCCATGGCGGCATGCTCGACCGCCTGGACTCCATGCTCTTCGCCGCCCCCGTCCTGCTCTTCGGCCTCTGGCTGCTGGAATCTCTGACGGCCTCCAGCCGTTCGGTATAATCGCGGTACCCTAAAAGCACGGCAACGATATGACTCATTTCACCGACATCCTGACCAATCTTCTCGCCTTCGCGTTCGCGCTGGGCGTGATCATCATCGTCCACGAGGCCGGGCACCTGCTGGTGGCCAAGGCCTTCGGCGTCCGCGTGTTGACCTTCTCGGTGGGCTTCGGCCGCAAGATCTGGGGCGTCCAGCGCGGCGAAACCGAGTACCGCGTGTCGGTCGTCCCCCTGGGCGGCTACGTGCGGCTGGGGGGCGAGAACCCCGACGAGATCTCCGACGATCCTAGAGAATTCCTCAACAAGCCGCGCTGGCAGCGCATCCTCGTCTACCTCGCCGGCCCGGCGATGAACGTCATCCTCTCCATCGTCGTCATCGCCGGCCTGTTCATGGCGGGCATCGAGGTGATGAGCCTGCCGGACACGCCGCCCATCATCGGCGGCGTCGAGGCGGGCACCTCGGCGGCCCAGGCGGGGCTGCAGCGGGGCGACCTCATCCTCAAGGTGAGGGGCGAGGCGGTCGAGGACTGGAACGCGGTGGTGCTGACCCTCCTCGGCTCGCCCGACAAGCCGGTGCCGCTTACCATCCGGCGGGGCCAGGGCACCCTGGAGGCGGTGGTGACGCCGAAACGCGTGCCGCGCTATGACGTCGGCGACTTCGCCGGCCTGCTGCCCAGCATCCGGCCGCAGATCATCAAGGTCATCGACGGCGCGCCCGCGGCCGCCGCCGGCTTCCACCCGGGCGACGAGATCCGCAGCGTGGACGGCCGGCCGATCGTCGACAGCAAGGCCTTCGTGGACGCCATCTCGGCGCGCGCCGGCCAGCGCATCGAGGTGCAGGTGGTGCGCGACGGCCAGCCGTTGATGCTGCCGGTGGTGCCCCGCAACGAGGGCGGCGCCGGCAAGATCGGGGTGCAGATCGGCTTCTACCAGCGCTACGGCCCCACCCGGGCGGTCTACGAGAGCGTGCGCTACAACATCCAGACCGTCCAGGACACCTTCCGCATCCTGGGCAAGATCTTCAGCCGCCAGATGTCGGCCAAGAGCGCCCTCGCCGGTCCCATCGAGATCGCCGCCCAGAGCGGCGCCGCGGTGCGCCGCGGATTCAAGGACCTGCTGCTGCTGATGGGCTTCATCAGCATGTCGATCGCGATCATGAACCTGATGCCCATCCCCATCCTCGACGGCGGGCAGATCTTCATCCTGTCGATCGAAGGGGTGATCCGGCGCGACCTGTCGACGCGCTTCAAGGAGGTCATCAGCCAGGTGGGCTTCGTGATGATCCTGCTGCTGATGTTCGTGGTGATATGGTTCGACCTGATGAAACATCTGCCAGCCTCCCTGGTGCCCGGCTCCTGAGCCGGAAGGAGAGACGATGCCCGGACCGATCTCCATCGGCGACGTTGCGCCCAACTTCGACCTCAGCTCGACCGAGGACGCCGTCCTGATGCTCAAGGACGAGGTGATCCGCACCGCCCTCGTCATCTACTTCTTCGCCGATCCCGAAAGCGAGCGGGTGCGCCGCGACCTCGACGCCCTCAGCCGCTGGCAGGAGCCGCTGCGCAAGCTCTCCGCCAAGGTGCTCGCCATCTCGCCGGCCAAGCTGGACGACCTGAAGCGTCTCCAGGTGTCGCGCAAGCTCCTCTTCCCCCTGCTGCACGACGACCGCAACTTCGCCGCCTCCTATGGTGTGACGCCGGCCGAGGAGGGGCACGCCTACTCGCCCGCCCTGGTGGTCGTCGGCCGCCGCCAGGAGGTCAAGTGGGTGGCGAACCCCGTCGCCTCGGCGGAGGACGCCATCGCGCAGGTGGAGAAGCTGCTGAAGGATCTGCCGTCGCCGACGCGCAGCTATCCGAAGAGCGTGGTGAACCGGCTGATCGACCGCTGGGTAAACTGATTGACACCCCCTAAAAGCGCCGCGGTCTCCTCAAACCTCTCAATCTTTCCAGATCCCGGCGGTGGCCTTCCATCTCGTCGCCGGGCTCGGTCTCCAGGACCATGGGGATCTCGCGTAGCCGTGGGTCGTGGAGCAGGCGGGCGAAGGCGGTGAGGCCGATCTCGCCTTCGCCGATGTGGGCGTGGCGGTCGCGCCGGGAGCCGAAGGGGCGCACGGAGTCGTTGAGGTGGAAGCAGCCGACCGCCGGCAGGCCCAGGAGGTCCTCGATCTCCGTCACGAAATCCTCGTAGCCCTGCCGCTTGTGGATCGCGTAGCCGGCCGCGAAGGCGTGGCAGGTGTCGAGGCAGACGCCGACGCGCTGCGGGCTCGCCACCCGGGCGCGGATGGCGGCGAGGTGCTCCAGCCGGTGTCCCAGGCAGGAGCCCTGGCCGGCGGTGTTCTCCAGCAGGACGCGGGTGGGGACGTCCGGTAACGCGGAGAGGACCGCGTCGAGGGAGGCCGCCACGCGATCGATCCCCGCCTCCTCTCCCGCACCGAGGTGCGCTCCGGGGTGGAGCACCAGGCCGTCGACTCCCAGCCGGGCGCAGCGCGACAGCTCGTCCGCCAGGGCCTCCCGCGAGCGGGCGAGGAGCTCCGGATCGGCGGAGCAGAGGTTGATGAGATAGCTCGCGTGGGCCACCAGCGGGCCGATCGGGCTGGCGGCGCGGGCGGCGCGAAACGTGGCCACTTCCTCCTCGGGCAGCTCGCGCCACTGCCACTGGTTGGCATTTTTAACGAACACCTGTGCGGCGGTGCAGCCCAGGGCCGTGGCCCGCTCGATGGCGGTGGCCATGCCCCCCGCGACCGAGACGTGGGCGCCCAACGGCGGGAGGTGCTTCTTCGGCATGGGCGCATTCTAGACGCTCGATTACGACTTTCTTGTCTCCCTCTTCTCCTGGTGAGGGGGGTTGGGAGGGGGCGGGAGAAGAGGGCCGGGGTGATGAGGGTCTTCCGCTTTGCTACACTGCCGGCTATGCTGTCGACGCTCCTCCGCTGGCTTGGCCGCCTGGCGTACGCATTGCTTATCGTGCTCGTCTTCACTCTCGCGGCGTACACCTCGTTCAGCGTCTTCGTGCGCAGCGGCGTCACGACCGTGCCGTCGGTGGTGGGCCTCTCCCGCGTCGACGCCGCCAACGCGCTGGCCGACCAGGGGCTCTCCCTGAAGGGCGGCGAGGGCGCCGGGCGTTATGACGACAAGGTGCCGGCCGGCCAGGTCGCCCGCCAGAATCCGGACGCCCGCACGCTGGTGAAGCGCGGCAGCCCCGTCACCGTGGCCATGTCGCTGGGCCCCAGGCGGGTGGACGTGCCGGACCTGCTGGGCAAGCAACTGCCGGCGGCTCAGTCCGCGCTCTCCGGCAGCGGCCTCTCCATGGGCCGCATCCTCGGCGCCTTCTCGCCGGGCCAGGAAGCGCCGGGCTCGGTGCTGCAACAGGATCCCGATCCCACCGTGGCGGTGGCGCCGGGCACGGCGGTGGACATGCTGCTGGCCATGGCCGTGCCGCGGGAGCGCTTCGTCATGCCCGACCTCGTCTACCGCAACTACGAGCAGGTGCGGCCCTACTTCGAGCAGCTCGGCTTCAAGCTCGGCAGCGTCAAGTTCGAGCGCTACGAGGGGGTGGCGGCCGGCGTCATCCTGCGCCAGTTCCCTCTTCCCGGCCACCCGCTGACGCGCGAGGACGCCGTCTCGCTGGTGGTGGCCACGGTGGACGGAGCGCCCTGATGGCAACGACGGAAATGCAGCCACCCGCATGGCGGCTGGCTCCCTCGCTCCTCTCCGCCGATCCGGCGGACTTCGGCGGCGCTCTCGACCTCTATGAGCGCGGCGGTGCCGACCTCATCCACTTCGACGTCATGGACGGGCACTTCGTGCCCAACCTCTCCTTCGGCATTCCGGTGCTCAAGGGGCTCCACGCCCGTACCCGGCTGCCGTTCGACGTCCACCTCATGGTGAGCAATCCGGACCGGCTGCTGGACGACTACCTGAAGGCCGGCGCGGCGCGGGTGGCGGTCCACTGGGAGGCCACCCCTCACCTCGACCGCACGCTGGACCACATCCGGCAGGCGGGAGCCAAAGCGGGAGTGGCCGTCAACCCCGCGACACCGGTGGAGCTGCTGGTGGACGCCCTGCCGCGTCTCGACTACGTGCTGCTGATGTCCGTCAACCCCGGTTTCGGGGGTCAGGCCTTCCTGCCCCGCGCCCTCGACAAGGCCCGGCGGCTGCGCGCAATGATCGCCGGCGCCGGGCTCGCGGTCGAGATCGCGATGGACGGCGGCATCGATCGCGATAACATTGCCCGGGTCGTCGCCGCCGGGGTGGAGACATGCATCGTGGGCTCGGCGATTTTCGTCGGAGGCGACCCACTGGCAACCATGTCCGAGCTGCGCGAGCGGGCTCGGCCGGAGACTGTATGAAACGAATCCTTCCGCTGCTGGCGATGGCCGGCCTCCTCGTTCTCGCCGCCACCGGCTGCCATGGCGGCGGCCCGGCCGTCGACCCCATTCTCAAGCTCTCCGCCGAGGAGTCGCTGGCGCAGGGCAAAGAGCTGCTGACCAAGGAGAAGTACGAGAAGGCTAGGCCCTACTTCACCCACGCCTTCGAGGTCGAGCCCAACTCCACGGTCGGCCGCGAGTCGCTGCTGCTAGCCGCGGACACCTACTATCTGCAGGGCGGTACCACCAACTACGTGCAGGCGGAGGCCAAGTACCGCGACTTCCTGAACCGCTTTCCCACCAGCGACCAGGCGGCCTACGTGCAGTTCCAGATCGCCAACAGCCTGGCCAAGAGGATGGAGCGGCCGGACCGCGACCAGACGGTGACCCGCAAGGCGACCGACGCCTACCAGGAGCTTATCCGCCTCTACCCGACCAGCGAGTACGCGGCGCAGTCGCAGGAGCAGATGAAGACGGTGCTCGACAACCTCGCCGAGCACGAGTTCGTCATCGGCCTCTTCTACATGCGGTACGGCGCGCCGTTCGCGGCCGTGGAGCGGTTCAACTTCCTCCTCACCACCTACCCCAACTACCGCTCGCGGGACAAGGCCGTCTACAACCTGGGCGTTGCCTACCAGCGCATGAGGAAGCCCGACGACGCCCGCAAGGCCTTCGACCGCCTGCGCACCGAGTTCCCCCAAAGCCCGTTCGTCCGCGACATTCCGGAGATCAAGGCCGACGCGGAAGCCCCGGCGGCACCCGCGGTACCGGCGAAAAAAACGGCAGCGAAAACAGGAAACTGAAGAATGACGTACCGTTTCACCTTCCTCCTCGTCCCAATGTGTCTGCTGGCGGGCCTGCTGGCCGCCGGGTGTTCCGGCAACCTGCGCGGCGACGACGACGCCCGGGAGCAGGAGATCCAGACCCTGAAGGCCCGCATCCTCCAACTCCAGCAAGAGGCGGCCATGAATCAGGTGGAGGTCGCCCAGCTCCGCCAGAAGGTGGCCGAGCTCGACGCGCGTGGCGGCGGCACCCGGCCGGCGGCTCCCGCGACCGCCCCGCAGCGCTCGCCTCAGGCGCTCCAGCCCGTGGCGGCCCCGCGTCCCGAGCCGGCAAGGCCGCCGGAGAGACGGCTGGCCGCCGCCGAGCCGCCGGCGATTCGCCCGGTGGAGCCGCCGCCGTCTCCGGCTCTTCGCCCGGCCCCGGCGGCGTCCGCGGTAGCGGCGCCGGCGCGCCGCGAGCCCATTCCGGCCGTGGCCGAACCCGCCAATCAGCCCATCGAGGTCGTGGACATCGATCTGCCCGCGACCGGGCCGCAGCCGCCGCGCCCGGCGCCCGCGCCGAAGACGGCGGGCACCGCCCAGGTGCCGAAGCCTGTCGCGCCGGCACCCGCCGCCCCTCTTCCGGCTCCCGCGCCTTCCGCCCCGGTCAAGACGGCGCCCGGCGCCCCGGTTCCCGGCCCGGCGCCGGTCCAGGGCGACAGCCCGGCCGGTGACGCGGCCGTCCCGGCCAGCCAGGCGCTCTATGACAGGGGCTATTCGCTCTTCTACCAGGGGCACTTCGTGGACGCCGAGACGAGCTTCCAGCGCTTCCTGCAGGCGAACCCCAAGAGCGACATGGCGGACAATGCCCAGTATTGGATCGGCGAATGCCGATACTCGCGCAACGACGTCAAGGGCGCCCTCGCGGCCTTCCGCCAGGTGGTGGAGAAGTACCCCAAGGGCAACAAGGTGGCGGACGCCATGTTGAAAACAGGCCAGTGCCTGGAGGCGATGGGCGACGTCGAGGGCGCGCGGGTGACCTACCGCGAGGTCATCCGGCGCTTCTCCGGCTCCGCCGCCGCGACGGCGGCCGAAGAGCGGCGGGCGAAGCTTCCCTAAAGCTGAAATAACCGGCAAAACCTCAAGCAACACCTGAGCTTCCACCGGGTAAACTTGACAGACGAAAGCGGACGTTCTATTTTAAGGCATAGAGACTCGACTATAGTTTTCCCTCCAGGCGTGCGGTGGCAGGAGGTTTCGATGAGAGTGCGGCTCCCCGGTTTCGTGCTGGCGGCTCTGGTAGTTGGCGCCTCCGCTGTGGCGGCGGCCGACCGTCCACCCCAGGATCTTCACCTGGTGGGTGACCATTGGACGGCCTGGAATCCGCCCGCCGTTCCGGCGACTCCCGCGGACTCCCAACAGATTCACATCATCGTCAAGGGGGACACCCTCTGGGCCCTGGCCGGTAAGTACCTGGGCAATCCCTACCTGTGGCCGCAGATCTGGGAGAAGAACCAGTACATCCTGGACGCCCACTGGATCTACCCCGGAGACCCGCTGGTGCTGGGCCTCAGCGTGGCGCCGGTCGACAACCTGGCGCAGACCGGGCCGGGCGGTCCGGGAAGCCTGACCCCCGCCGAAGCGGCCGCCGCGGCGCCGCCCCCCGGCGCCATGACTCCCGCCCAGGCCGCCGGCACGCCGGTGCCGCTGGGCGCCGAGAGCGACATCTACTGCAGCGGGTACGTCGGCGAGCTCGACGAGCAGTTCCCCTTCTCGATCGCCGGCTCCGAGTACGACACCCAGGTGTTCGACGCCTCGAACTACGACGTCCGCAAGGGCAAGCAGATCCAGGGGCGCTACGGCGCGCCCACGACGATCAAGTTCGGCCTCTCCTCGGGCGACATCATCTACGTCGACGGCGGCAAGGCGAAGGGCCTGACCCCCGGCAGCCTGTTCACGGTGGTGGTGGCGGATCAGCCGGTGGTCCATCCCGTGAGCGCAGAGGTGGTCGGCCGGTTCTACCGCTACCTGGGCCGCGTGCGCATCCTTTCGGTGCAGGAGAACACCGCCATCGCCGAGATCGTCCACACCTGCGACCCCGTGGTGGTGGGTGCCTTTCTGACGCCGTTCCAGCCCGAGCCGGTGCCACTTGGGCGCAGTACGGCCATGCGGCCGGTCAACTACCCGGCGGCGGCCGAGAAGCTGCACGGCGCGCCGGCGATCGTCTACGCCAAGGATGACGTCATCGCCCTCGGCGCCGACCACATCGTCCACATCGACCTGGGCGAGCAGGACGTGACTCCGGGCGACATGTACACCATCTATCGGGAGAACAACCGCCCCGGCTTCCCCCCGGTCGTCATCGGCGAGCTCGCGGTGCTCTCGGTCCACAAGCACTTCTCCGTCGCCAAGATCCTCGAGTCGCGGTACCTCATCCGCCTCGGGGACCGTCTCGATCCCAAGTAGCCTCGCTCCCCGGGGCTCGCGTCCCGGGGGGCTGTGTTAAGCTGTCTGCTTCTGTCTTCTTTCTCTTGAGGGTCACACTTTGGCAGATCAAAATCTCAACGGGCGCCTGTATCAGATCGTCGATGAGCTCGTAGGTCGTGGCGTGACGCTGGACCAGGCGAGACGGGAGTTCGAGCGGCAGTTCATCGTCGCCTCCCTGAAGTCCAACCGGGGCAACTTCTGCCGTTCGGCGCGCTCGCTGGGAGTCCACCGCAACACCCTCCGCAACAAGGTCTCCGACCTGGGAATCATGGCGGAGGACTACGACCTCACCGGCCGCCGCCGGCGGACCGGACGCGTCTCCGAGCCCTCGGTAAGCTGACCCCGGGCTGAAGGCCCAAGGCCGCCCAGCGGGCGGCCTTGGCATCGATCTCGCAGTCTTTTCCTCTCCAGAAATAGCAGCGGGCACACCCCGGCCGAAGGGTCGGGGTGTGCGCTTTTGTCATACACCCCTCAGCCACACAGGACTTTCGGTACGCCCGTCCGGGTGCCGCAGGCCCGCGGTGAGTTCAGAGAGGACGCCCAGACGATGCGACGATTCTTCCCCAAAGCGCGATTACCTTTTCTTGCCCTCGCGGCAGTTCTTTTCCTGATTGTCTCGTTCCACTCCACGCCTTCCGATCCCGCGGTTCCCACTCCTCACGATCTCGCCGCCCAGACCGCCGGCGGCTCCAGCACCGAGGAGATGGCCCACTGGATGGCCACGGGAAGCCACTCCACTCCATCCGGCTTCCACGCCTTCCGCTCCCAGGATCTCGCCGTTGAATTCGCCACCCTGGGCAGCCATCGTGCCGGGCTCTTCCAGCCCAGCGTCCTCTCCGTCGAGGCTGCCGAGGCCCGGCGCCGCTTCCTGTACCGGATGCCCTACGGCGCCGCCATCTCCATCACGGCTGGCCGCCATCACGTCGACGGCCTGCTGCTCGCCGCCGTCATCTCCATCGAGTCCGATTTCGCCCCCCGCGCCGTGTCGCCGCGCGGAGCCCGCGGTCTGATGCAGGTCACCCCGGAGGTCGGCGAGGCCTATGGCGCCCACGACCTGTTCGACCCCTACGTCAACATCGACGTCGGCTGCCGCTACCTCTGCAGCCTGCTGAAGGATTCCGGCGGCAACCTGGAGCGGGCCCTCGCGGCCTACAACGCCGGTCCGGCGGCGGTGGACCGCTACGACGGCGTGCCGCCCTACTCCGAGACGCGCTCTTACGTCCGCGAGGTGCTCGACCTCTACGCCAAGTACAGCCGCAAGGCCGGAGCACAGCGCCTGGGCACGTAGCGATCCGGCGGCGATGCGTTATCCTCCTGGTGTCATGGAAACGATCACTCCCCCGACCCTTACGCCCGAGCGCCCCGCCGCCTTGGACGAGAAGAGCCTGAACGCCTACCGCCGGCTTGGCTATCTGCTGGCGGACCTCGATCCGATGAACCGCCTGCCGCCGGCCACGGCGCCCGGGCTGGAAGATTGCGACCCCGAGACCGCCGAGTACGGCCGCCGCCACTACTGCGGCACGATCGGCGTCGAGTTCATGCACATCGGCGACCCCGTCCGGCGGCGATGGATCCAGGAACGGATGGAGGCCGAGCGGCCCTCGCCGGTGGACCGCGACCGCATTCTGGAGCTGCTCACCCGGGCCGAGACCTTCGAGCAGTTCATCCAGTCGCGCTACCTCGGCACCAAGCGCTTCTCGATCGAGGGCGTCGAGTCCCTGCTCCCGCTGCTCGACGAGATGCTGGAGGGCGCCGCGGCGCACCGCACGAGCCAGGTGGTCATCGCCATGAGCCACCGCGGGCGGCTGAACGTCATGGTCCACACCGTGGGGCGCGAGCCGGCCGAGATCTTCGCCGGCTTCGAGGACGTGGACCCGCGCAGCATCCTGGGCGGCGGCGACGTGAAGTACCACATGGGCGCCACCGGCGACCACCGGGGACGCAACGGCCACACCGTCAACATCCATCTGGTCTCCAACCCCAGCCACCTGGAAGCCGTGGACCCCGTGGCCCTGGGCCGCGTGCGGGCCAAGCAGGTGCGCCTGGGCGACGAAAAGAACCAAGAGGTAGTTTTTCCCATCGTGCTACACGGCGACGCCGCCTTCGCCGGCCAAGGCATCCTCGCCGAGACGCTCAACCTGGCGGACCTCAACGGCTACGGGGTGGGTGGCACGGTGCACGTCATCGTCAACAACATGATCGGCTTCACCACCGAGCCCAAGGCCCTGCAGTCCTCCCGCTTCGCCTCCGACGTGGCTCGGCGCCTGCCCATCCCCGTCTTCCACGTCAACGGCGAGGACCCGGACGCCGTCGCCCGCGTGGCGCAGATGGCGGTCGACTACCGCTACGCCTTCAAGAGCGACGTCGTGGTGGACCTCATCGGCTTCCGCCGCCACGGCCACAGCGAAGTGGACGATCCGACGATCACCCAGCCGCTCCTCTACAAGCAGATCCAGGTGCATCCGCCGGCCTGGCGGCTCTACGCCAAGGCGATCGGGATCACCGAGGAGGAGGCCCAACGCCGGGAGGCGGCGATCCGCGCCGAATTCGACGCCGCCCACAAGCAGGCCGCCGCGGACAAGGCACAGGACCGGCCCACCCTGCGCACCCTGCCGGACTACTGGAACCCTTTCAAGGGCGGCCGCTGGCGCCCTGAGTACGAGGTCGCGACCGGCCTGCCGGCCTCGGAGATCGCGGCCCTGACCGCGCCGCTCACCACGGCTCCCGAGGGGTTCCACGTCCACAAGAAGATCCAGGCGCTGCTCCAGCAGCGCGCCGAGATGGGCAACGGCAAGCGGCCGGTCGATTACGGCATGGCCGAGGCCCTGGCGTTCGCCTCGCTGGCGAAGGCGGGCGTGCCCGTGCGCCTCTCGGGGCAGGACAGCCGGCGCGGCACCTTCAACCAGCGCCACTCGGTGCTGATCGACGTCGAGGACGCCTCCGAGTACACGCCGCTCCACCACATAGCGCCGGACCAGGCCCGCTTCGAGGTCTATGACTCGATGCTCTCCGAGGCCGCCGTCCTCGGCTTCGAGTACGGCTATGGCCGCGACTTCCCGGAGACGCTCGTCTGTTGGGAGGCCCAGTTCGGCGACTTCGCCAACGGCGCCCAGATCATCGTCGACCAGTTCATCACGGCGGGCGAGGACAAGTGGGGCCTGCTGTCCGCGGTGGTGATGCTCCTCCCCCACGGCTACGAGGGGCAGGGGCCGGAGCATTCGAGCGCCCGCATGGAGCGCTACCTTCAGCTCTGCGGCGAGCACAACATCCAGGTCTGCCAGCCGTCGAACGCGGCGCAGTACTTCCACATGCTCCGCCGGCAGGCGCTCACCCCCTGGCGCAAGCCGCTGATCGTAATGACGCCGAAGAGCATGCTGCGCCACAAGGACTCCGCCTCGACGCTGGAGGACTTCGCGCGGGAGCGTTTCCAGCGGGTGGTGCCCGACGCGGACGTCCACGACGCCCAGCGGATTCTCCTCTGCACCGGCAAGATCGGCCATGAGTTGAAGCGGGAGCGCGACAAGCGGCAGGACACCTCGACGGCCGTCGTCTTCCTCGACCAGCTCTACCCGTTCCCCACCGAGGAGCTGAGGGCGGTCTTCGAGCAGAACCCCAGGGCCCGGGACGTCGTCTGGGTGCAGGAGGAGCCGGCCAACATGGGCGCCCTCTTCTTCGTCCAGCCGCGCATCGAGCATCTCCTGCGCCGGCCCATCCGCTCCGTCAAGCGCTCCGCCAGCGGCAGCCCCGCCACCGGCTCCGGCAAGGCGCACGTCATGGAGCAGCAGACGTTGCTGGCGATGGCGTTGACGACGGGGCGGTAGGAAAATGATGAACTTGACCGGGCCTCCCGCGAGGGGCCCCAGGAGGTAAACGATGTATTGGATGTCAGGTAGAAGACAGGCGCTCGCGGGAGGGCTCCTGCTGGTGATGGCGTCCCCCGCCTTCGCCGCGCCCCAGGCTCCCGCCCCGGCCCCGGCTCCGGCGGCAGCTCCGGCCCCGGCCGCGCCAACCCAGGAGACGGCTCGCCGGATCAATGTGACCGAGACCCGCCAGGCGCTCGCCAAGGGCACCGCCGTGCTGGTCGACGTCCGCCCCAAGGAGTCGTACGACGCGAGCCACGCCGAGGGCGCGATCTCGATTCCGCTCTCCGACCTCGGCTCGCGCGCCGGCGAGCTGCCCAAAGACAAGCTGATCATCACCTACTGCACCTGAAGTGCCGAGCATACGAGCGCCCGTGCGGTGCTCGAGCTGCAGGCCAAGGGGTTCAAGCAGGCGGCATGTCTGCTCGGCGGGCTGAACGCCTGGACCGAGGGCGGAGGGAAGCTCGCAAACGGGAAGTAAAACCGGCGCCGGATAAAAAGACGAACACGGACACGCAGGGACGGGCACGGGCAGGAAACGACCAGCGCTTGGTTGATTGGCCGTCCGTGTCCTTGACGTCCCTGTCCGTCCGTGTCGTTCTCGGCCGTGTTATTTAAGGTCAGGTGGTCCGCAGCTCGCCAACCACCACTCCCGGAAGCCCCTCCACGAAGTTGGCCCCGAACGCCCGAGAAGGCGTCCAGGCGCCGGGAGGCACCGCTCCCGCCAGGAGGCGCTCGACGGCGGCGATCGAGGACGATGCCGTGAAGCGGTAGCCTTCGGGCGTCTCCAGGGTGGCGGTCGCCGAGCGCCCGGCGGCGTTGCGCACCTCTCCCCAGAGATGGACCCGCGCCGTCTCCCGCACCTGCTCCGAGGGGCCGGTTACCTTCTTGTCCACCCAGCGCAGGGCGAGGCGCTTGACCGGCCCCCAGCCGGCCAGGGGGAGGAGAGGTGCCAGCCGTTTCATCCGCCGGATCTGCGACGGCGGCGTTCCCGCGTAGACGCGGATGTTGGGAATCCCCGTCGAGTGGTAGGCCGTCGACACGTCCCCCCAGGGGATGGTCATCGCCCAGCGCTTGCTTACCCGGGGGCCGAAATCGATCTCGCGGACGTCGAAGGCGACCGGCACCGGCACGATCTCGCCGTTGCGGCGGACGGCTCCGGCGCCGGGAAGGCTCTCGATCATCGTCTTCATCGTTCCCCGGCTGACGCTGCCGCCCGCGGTGTCGAAAGCGAGAGCCAGCTCCGTCGCGTCCGGCAGGGCCGCGGCGAGGCGGGCGGCCAGGCAGTCGCTCGGCACGACGTCGAAGCCGACGCCGGGCAGCAACGCGACTCCCGCCTTGCGCGCCTCCTCGCCGCGGGAAAGCACGCTCTCGAAGACGGAGATCTCGCCCGTGATATCCAGGTAGTGGGCGCCGGTGGCGAGGCAGGCGTTCACCATCGGAGCGCTGGTGTGGAAGAACGGCCCGGCGCAGTGGAGGACGGCCTGGACGCCGTAGAGCTCCGCCGCCGTCCCCTGCGGATCGTCCAGGGAGAAGACGCGGCTCGGCAGGCCCAGCTCACGGGCCAGCCGCCCGACGGCCTCCGCGTTGCGCCCTCCGAGGATCGGCGCGAGGCCCTTCCGCACCGCCTCGCGCGCCACCAACTCTCCCGTGTAACCGTTGGCGCCGTAGATCATCCAGGTCATGATTCACCTCTCCGTTGCGTAGCAGCATAGCAAGGCCCTTGTCCCACCCGGTGGGCGCCGCATAACATGGACCCCGCTGGCGCGACGCCGTCCATTCTGCTCCGCGTCGAATTCGCTCGGGAGGAACATGAAGACGAAGATCCTCGTCACGGGAGCCCTCGGTCAGATCGGCTCCGAATTGGTCCCTGCTCTGCGCGCGCGCTACGGCGCCGATCAGGTGGTCGCATCCGACATCCGCATGATGAGCCGCGAGGAGCTGCTGCGCACCGAGGGGCCGTTCGACTTCCTCGACTGCACCAACCAGCGGCAGGTGCAGGATGTCGTGCAGCGCAATCAGGTCGGCACCATCTATCACCTGGTCGCCCTCCTGTCAGCGGTGGGCGAGAGCAAGCCGCAGGTGGCCTGGGACGTGAACATGGGCAGCCTCTACCGCGTCCTTGAGGTGGCCCGCATCAACAACTGCGGCGTCTTCGTGCCCAGCTCGATCGGCGCCTTCGGACCCGGCACGCCTCAGGACCAGACGCCGCAGGATACTTTTCAGCGCCCCACCACGATTTATGGCGTCACCAAGGTGGCGGGCGAACTGCTCTGCGATTACTATAACCATCGCTTCGGAATCGATACTCGGGGTGTCCGTTTCCCGGGCATCATTTCCCACGGTACTCTCCCGGGCGGCGGGACAACGGACTACGCAGTGGAGATATTCTATGAAGCGATTCGCAACAGGCATTACACTTGTTTCCTTCGGCCAGACACCAGCCTTGACATGGTGTACATGCCCGACGCCGTCAAGGCTGCTATCGACGTCATGGAGGCCGACCCGGATCAACTCATGCACCGCAATGCCTTCAACATCACAGCGATGAATCTCACACCAGAGATCCTCGCGGCAGAGATCCGCAAGCACATTCCGGCATTTGTAATTGACTATAGAATTGATCACGTGCGCCAAGCCATCGCTGACTCGTGGCCAAACTCCCTTGATGACAGCGCGGCCCGGCAAGAGTGGGGCTGGGCCCCGCGGTACGACCTCCCTTCTTTGGTCTGTGACATGCTGGAAAATCTGGAGAAGAAACTGACGGTGGAGGATGCCAACCATGCCCGTTGACCGTTTCCACACTTGCCTTGTCCGTGAAGATCGCCAAACCACCCGATACCTTGTTGCGTTCGACTACTAGTGCTATAGTGAATCAATGACCAAGCGAACCCAAGGCGAAGCCTCTCCGCCCGACTCCTTTTCGATTGAACGCCTGCGCAAAGATTTAAGAGAATTGTTCAATCGATTTGAAGTTATCCAGCGGAGATCCCAATTAATTCGAGAACTCGACCGCGCGATCCTGAAGTCAACATGGTCCCCGAAAGAAGTCCTTGATCTCCTCGTAGAGAAGGGCTGCGAACAAACTGGCTCGCAACATGCACAAGTTGTAGTCCTTCGTCGTAACCGCCTCATGATTGAAGCGTCGACGGAATCTACTCGTATCAACACAGAGATCCCTTTTGCTTCCCTATGCGGCAAGGCGATTCGCGACGAAGCCAATCAGAACTGTCCTGACGTTTCAAGCCTACCGTCTGACAACTACTTTCGCTTCCACGAGGAAACGAGAAGCGAGTTGGCAATCCTGATCAAACCAGCTCGCGCATCGCGCGTTCTCGGAATTCTTAATTTCGAAAGACGGCGACCGAAGCTGTTCGACCAAGAGAGCGTCGGCTTCGCCGAGCTACTCGCCGGACAAGCAGCAATAGCAATTGAGCATGCTAGAATTTGGAAGAGCGTCGATATCGTTCAGGGCATAAGCGCAACTCTTCTTGCTGGCGAGATGACGTTGTCGGAAGCCTTCAATGAGATCCTTCTTACTCTTCTCGAGGCCCTCAATTTCGAGCATGGCCAAATTCTGCGCCGAGATGGCGGCGAGTTGCTGATCATCGGCAGCAGCCGCAAGGATGATCTGGGTCTCCGGGTTGGGGCTGCGAACTCAGTGTGTGGCCGCTATCTCCTCGCTGAGCAAGGTCGAGAGAGGCTTCGCATCCCGGATATTGCAGCTAGCGACTATGCCAGTTCCTATCTTTCGTTACTGAGAGATACGGGGGAAGCACCAATGCGTAGCGAATTGATCGTGCCTCTTATTCGGGAGAACCGGTTAATTGGGGCCCTGAATCTCGAGAGTCCACAGGTTGGGGCATTCTTGGAAATCGACGAAAAGCTCTTGTCAGTAGTGGCCGAAATGATGGGGCATGCAATGTTTGCTACTTTTGGGCGCACCAGCCGCACACAGCAAAGCAGAATCGAGACAGCCAATCTTGCAATGACTCACCTTGGGCAGGTGGCCCATAATTTTCACCACCGCTTCGGTAATCATATAGGCATCGCCCGTGGAAACCTCCTGGGCCTGCTGAAAGAGCTAAGGGCCGGTAAACCTATGGTTCAAGGAGCCCCTGGTCAAGCTGAGGCACTCATTCAGATGCTCATCACGCGGCTCGATGAAGCTAGCGATGTATTGGGAGAGTTTGTCGAGAATTTTAATCCAGAAGGGCACAAGTTTAAGGTCCAGAGAATGGACCTGGCAAAAGTGGCTAAAAAAGCCATCAGAAATTTTCTTAAATCTCATCCAGACACTGCTACTAAGATTGTCTTCCGAAATCAGCTACCGGCCGAGCCGAGCGCCAACGGGAAACCGGTGACCGGTAAGAGCCTGTGTGAGCTGTCTTACCAAGTCTACGACATCCTCGAAAATCTACTCAACAATGCAGAGGATGCAATCCGCCAGCGCCAGCGTCGCCAAGCGGATGATCGCAGCGAAGGCCTAATCGAGATGATCCTCGACCTACCAGATCCCCTCTACCCACGTCTGCAGATCATCGACAACGGGATAGGTATATCTGAGAAATACCAAAAAAGAATCTTTAACTTCGGTTTCTCCACTAAGAGGCGGAAGGGAGGAGGGATCGGCTTGTGGTTTTGCGGGTATTATGTTGCCCTTCGAGGAGGGCGGATACAATTCCGCTCCATACTTGGCAAAGGTACTGTATTCGAACTCCAGTTCCCTGCGTCCTTCGAGGACGCTTAGATCTTTCTGAGAGGTGAGTGATGTCGAGACGGCTTTTGGCTATAGATGACGATGCCGACTGGTTGGAAAGCTTCAAGAGATGGATACCTTCCGACTTGGTGGAACAGCATTCTGCTCAGACGACTGAAGATGCCGCAGACAGCCTAAGACGCTACCACTACGATCTTGTACTTCTCGATTTATCTATGGATCCCGCAGATGGGGCCAACCGAGATAACCAATCTATCCAGAACTATCTAGCCACGCGTCCCGAAGGGACAGCCTACTTCATTGTATCTGCCAACTTGAGAACAGACGAGGCGCTTGACGCGGCGTATATTCGCAATGCTTCCTGGCAAGTCCTGAAACCTTCGATCGATCCTGAAGTGCTTCTCGACGAAATTCGCAAGTCGCTCGCCGAGACAGCTCCGCTGTATACGAAATTTGCAGCGGGGGCTCGAATAATGCTTACTGAGGACACTCACTATGAGACCGAGATAATCAGAGTACTGGGCGTTGGTGGTGCCCAGCCCTTTGGCCAGATGCTCGACACAGTTTTACAAAAGCTTGTACCATTGGCGCGCCACAAATTTCGTCCAAAGCTTGAGATCCGAAAGAGCAGCGTTGTAGGCCTTGGTTGGAGCCGGAGGCGAGGAAAGGCCATATCTCTTAGCTTCGCCAACGTGGCTGTCCCGCCCGAAGAGCAAGCCCGAGAGCTAGCGGAATGGCTTGGCTTTGAAGAGCGAGAAGCGGAATTGAAGGAACGAATTTTCTTCAAGCGAGTGCGTGTCCAGTGTTTCTCGGAGCAAAATATCTTGGATACGCACTTCGACCTACCAAACGTCTACAGAGACTAAGCCCCTCATGTGCTGCGAGCGAAAATTACCATCCGCTCTTTTGGAGGCGTTCGACCCAGTGGAGGGACGAGGTGTGGTTTGTTTCGTCGGATCCGGCCCCTCGATTAGTGCCGGCCTGCCAACTTGGCCGGACCTTCTCCGCGCTTGCTCTCAAAGACTGGGAGTAGAAAAGGATACCGAACTTGCCCTTGAAGGCGGGAGTTATTTGGAGGTAGCACAGTACTTGGCGAACCTCAATGGTGAGAGAGCTCTCCAGGAATGCGTTGCCGACCTTATACGGATGGAAGCCACATCGCCCAGCGAGCTCCACCGACTGATTGTAAAAGTACCCTTCGCAGGGATCGTGACTACAGATTACGACCTTTTACTCAGCGACGCGGACACCAGTAGGCTCTTCGAGCCTCCAGTGACCTACCAGACTAGTGGATTTTCATCTCTCCCTCGCAGACGGTTCATGTTTCATCTCCATGGGCATATTAACGAACCTTCCTCTATTATCCTGGCTAAGTCTGGTTACGATCGGTTTGCGCTCGGGCTCTCCAGCAGAGCGATACAGTTCCTCCGCACGATCTTCCACTCCCACACTGTATTGTTTCTCGGTTTCGGCTTCCGGGATGAAAACATTGATTCGATTCTACGCGACCTGAAGGAACTCGAGGTGTCAGTGGGTTGGAGCGTATATGCCTTAGTGCCTGCCACCGATCCTGGCAGGCCAGAAAAGGTGCTCGATACCGCTCTCCGTCACAGGGGCGTATTCCCGATTTACCTTGAAGCTCGGGCGGATCACGGTGCTCTCGCTATGACCTGTTGGCTCTCGGAACTGCGAAGAGTCGTCGAAAGAATCGGCGACGCTCGGTTGAGCCCGGTTTCAAGAGCACCCCAGGCTGCCTTGCTGGCGAAGCTTTCTTTAGTCCTTGAGGCTGCCGGCTACGGCAAGATCCTCAGTCCTGTGCTTCGACATCTGACGGACCGACCCGATTTGGCTCAACTTAGCGAGGTTCAAAAAGAGCGGATTCGGCTCGTGGACCTTATGGATAAGGTCGACAACTTCGAGATGCGCAGCGTCCTAGCTGAACTCAACCGGATCCGACGCCATGCTAATCTCGAGGATGCATTGGCCTGCTTGCCGCCAGAGTGAGAGGACAGACGGGATTATCGCGATGCCGGCCCGTTGGCACGGTGACCTACTTGGGCGGGTTCTCAGTACTTATACGCCTCTCTCCGGAGCGGGATCCTCGCCGTAGGCCGATACCGACTCGGTGCTCACGGCGTTGGAGAGCTTCCCGGGACGGTGAGCGCACGATTCTGCAAAGAATCTGCGGCGTGGTGTGTAGACTTCTCGTCTATGGCAGATCTCAGAGGTCCTTCCCGATGGGCGCTCGCGGGCCTGGAGGTGTCCCGCATCAACAACTGCAGCGTCTTCGTGCCGAGCTCGATCGGCGCTTTCGTCCCCAATACCCCGCAGGACCAGACGCCGCAGGACACCCTCCAGCGCCCCACCACCATGTACGGCGTCACCAAGGTGGCCGGCGAGCTGCTCTGCGACTACTACTACCACCGGTTCGACGTCGACACGCGAGGCGTGCGCTTCCCCGGCATCATCTCCCACGGCGCGCCGCCCGGCGGCGGCACCACGGACTACGCGGTGGAGATCTTCTACGAGGCGATCCGCCACCAGCACTACACCTGCTTCCTGAGGCCCGGCAGCCGGCTGGACATGATGTACATGCCCGACGCCATCAAGGCGGCCGTCGAGGTGATGGAGGCCGAACCGGCCCATCTCGTGCACCGCAACGCCTTCAACGTCACGGGGATGAACTTCACCCCCGAGGAGCTGGCGGCGGAGATCCGCAAGCACATCCCGAAGTTCGTCATCGACTACAAGATCGATCCCGTGCGGCAGGCCATCGCCGACTCCTGGCCCCACTCGCTCGACGACGGCGCGGCGCGGCAGGAGTGGGGCTGGGACCCGCGGTACGACCTCGCGGCCATGGTCGCCGACATGCTGGAGAACCTGGAGAGGAAGCTCTCCGCCCCGGAGGCCCAATAATGCCCCTCGACCGCTTTCATCAAGCTCTCTCCACCGACCTCGAGGCCCTGCGCGAGCGGGGCACCCTCAAGGGGGCCGAGTCGGTGATCACCCAGGTGATTCCCGCCGAGGGCGAGCGCGGCCCCCGCTACCGCCTCGCCGGCGAGGGCCACCAGGCGTTCCTCAAGATGAACTCCAACAACTACCTGGGGATGTCGCTGCGCGGGGAGCTCCGCGCCGCCGAGGAGGAGGCCGTCCAGGCCTTCGGCGTCGGCCCCGGCGCCGTGCGCTTCATCAGCGGCACCTACCAGGCCCACGTGGAGCTCGAAGCCCGCCTCGCCGCCTTCCATGACAGGGAGTCGGCGATGATCTTCAGCTCGGCCTATGCCACGGCGCTGGGCGTGATCGTGCCGCTGACCACGGCCGAGACGGTGGTGATCAGCGACGAGCTGAACCACAACTGCATCATCAACGCCATGCGTCTCTCCCGCCCGAAGGACAAGCAGGTCTACAAGCACCTCGACATGGCGGACCTCGAAGCGAAGCTCGCCGCCGCGGCCGGCACCTGCCGGCGGGTGCTGGTGGTCACCGACGGCATCTTCAGCATGCGCGGCGATCACGGCCCGCTGCCGGAGATCCTGGCGATCGCCCGCCGCTGGGACGACAAGTTCCCGGAGAACGTCGTGGTGCTGGCCGACGACTCCCACGGCGTCGGCGCCTTCGGCCGCACCGGGCGCGGCACAGAGGAATTCACCGGCTCCGAACCGGTGGACATCCTCGTCGCCACCCTCGGCAAGGCCCTCGGCGTCAACGGCGGCTACGTGACGGGAAGCAAGGTGCTGACCGACTACCTGCGCGAGACCGCCCCGACCTACATCTACTCGAACCCCATCACGGTGGGCGAGTCCGCCGCGGCCCTGGCCGCCCTGGAGATCCTCGACAGCCCGCAGGGCCTGAAGCTCCTCGATCATCTCCGCGCCATGACCGCCCGCTTCGAGCAGGGGCTGCTCCGCCTGGGCTACGAGACGATCCCCGGCGAGCACCCGGTGACGCCGCTGATGGTGCGCGACACGGCGAAGACCACCGCCCTGGTGGCCCACCTGCGCCAGCACGGCATCCTCGCGACGGGGCTGAAGTTCCCGGTGGTGCCGCGAGGCGACGAGTCCATCCGCTTCCAGATCTCGGCCGATCACACCCCCTACGACATCGATTCGGTGCTGGAGGCGCTGGAGAGCTTCCCGGGACGGTGAGGCCCGGCGCCCGTCCTGGGGCTCGCCGGAGGAACGACCCAGGAGAGCACCGGCGAGATCCTGGGAGCCGCGGTCCTCGCCCGAGCGGGAGAGCCGGCGGAAGACTAAGCGGGAGCAACGACTGCTTAAGCCATAGCAATGGCTGCTAAGGCCAGAGCAACGACTGCTAAGACGATAGCGACGACTGCTTAAGCCGGAGCAACGGCTGCCAAGACGATAGCAATGGCTGCTAAGGCCCTAGCGGTGGCTGCTAAGGCCAGAGCAACGGCCGCTAAGGCGATAGCAGTGGCTGCTAAGGCCAGAGCAACGGCTGCTAAGACGATAGCGACGACTGCTTAAGCCGGAGCAACGGCTGCTAAGGCGTTAGCAACGGCTCCTCATGCGTGATGCGGTACCGCCGCGAAACGCCTGGCACCTCGCCGGGACGGTGAGGAGCCCGGCGCCCCCGCAAGAGGACGCCGGGAATTGAAAAGGACCGTACCCTTACCGCGGGTTCCCGCCCGTCGGCACCGGTGGCACGGTGACCTTCTTCGGCGGGTTCTTCGCGAGCTGATCGAGGAGGTACTTCACACCCCTCTCCAGGGCCGGGTCCTCGCCGCGGGCCAGGGCGTCCGGAGCGTCGATGACCTCGATGTCCGGCGCCACGCCCTCGTTCTCCACCGCCCAGCCGCCCTCCTTGGTGAGAAAGCGGAAGGTGGGCACGGTCAGCGTGCCGCCGTCGACGAGCGGCGGGTTGCCCGAGAGGCCCGCGAGGCCGCCCCAGGTGCGGGTGCCGATCAGCGGTCCCAGGCCCAGTTCCTTGAAGTAGTAGGGGAAGGCGTCGCCGCCCGACCCAGCCTGGCCGTTGATGAGGGCCACCTTGGGGCCGCTGTTGGAGAACCCAGGGGTGGGGTTGGCGACGCCGGCGCGGCCCACGAAGTAGTTGAGCAGCGGCCGGGAGAGCAGCGCGACCATGCGGTCGGGGATGAAGCCGCCGCCGTTCCAGCGGTCGTCGAGGATGAGGGCGTCCTTCTGCGCCTGCGGGTAGAAGCCCTTGAACAGCTCGCGGTTGCCCTCCACCGCCGTGTTCGGCAGGTGGATGTAGCCGATGCGGCCGCCGGAGAGCTTCTCCACCTTGGCGCGGGTGCCCTGCACCCAGTCGAGGTAGCGCAGGTTGTACTCGGTGTTGACGGGGCGGACGTTCTCGGTGTGCGCTCCGGTGGTGGACGGCTTGTCGTTCACCAGCAGGGTGACCACGCGGTCGGCCTTCCCCTCCAGCAGACGATAGAAGTTGTCGACGCCCTTGGTGGTCTGGCCGTCCACCGCCAGGATGAAGTCGCCGGCCAGAACGTGGACGCCCGGCTCGGTCAGCGGCGAGCGGAAGTCGGCCTGCCAGTTTTCGCCCGGGAAGACGTGGGCGACGCGGTAGTAGCCCGAGGCGTCGGCCTCGATCTCGGCGCCGAGCAGGCCGCTCTCCGTCCGTTTCGGGCCGGGGTTGTTGCCGGGCTGCACGTAGCCATGGCCCACGGAGACCTCGCCGCCCATCTCGGCGAGCAGGTAGTCAAGGTCGGAGCGGGTCGACATGGAGGGCAGCATCTCGGCGTAGCGGTCGCGGATGCCCTTCCAGTCCACCCCGTGCAGGTTCGGGTCGTAGAACCAGTCGCGGAAGATCCGCCAGGCGTCGAAGTACTCCTGGCGCCACTCATCGCGCGGCTGGATGCGAAGCTCCAGCTTCTCCAGGTCCAGCTTGCCGTCGCCAGGCTTCTGGCCCCCCCGCGCGTCGAGGATGGCGAAGGCGTCCCCCCGTTGCCGGATGACGATCTTCTTGCCGTCGGCGGAGAGGTCGTAGCCGAGCACGCCGTCGAGGACGGTGTCCTCCTTGCGGCTCTCCAGGTTGAACATCTTGAGCGACGGCGCGCCGGCCGCCGTGCGCTGGAAAAGGTAGAAGATGGCGGTGCCGCCGGCGGAGAGGCTCTGGTAGTTGCCGGACGGTCCGGGGATGGCCCGCACCCGCTGCTCGAAGCCGTCGAAGTCCACCTTCACGCGGACCGGCGCCTTGCCGGCGGGTTTCTCCGCCTTCTCAGCGCCTTCCGGCTTCTCGGATTTTTCGGCGGCGCTCTCCGCGTTCTTCGTCTCCGACTTGGCGTGCTTGGCCGGCGCTTCGGCGCTCGGCGGATCCTCGGGCTTCAGCTTCTCCTCATCGCTCTCGGGCAGGAAGAGGGCCGGCCCCTCCTTGGAGAGGACGCCCACGTAGACCCGGGTCGGGTTGCTGTAGACGTAGTCGAACTCGTAGCCGCTGAAGGTCAGGTTGAAGTCGCGATTGGAGAGGAAGTAGAGGTAGCGGCCGGTGGGGTCCCAGGTGGGCTCGCCATCGGCCGTGAAGCCGTTGGTGAGCTGGCGGGCCTTGGCGTCGTCCAGGGAGTAGATCCAGATGGACGGGAACGAGTTGCCTCCCACCTTGGTGTAGGCGAGGAAGCGGCTGTCCGGAGACCACTTGTAGTCCTGGATGTCGCCGCGCGCCGACTGGTCGGCCTCGGTCGACTTGCCCGTGGCCACGTCGAGCCAGTAAAGCTTGCGATTCTTGTCGCTGAAGGCCAGCTTCTTCGAGTCCGGAGACCACTGCGGCTGGAAGCGGAAGATGCCGCCGTCCTTGGTGACCTGCCGCTCCTGGCCGGAGCCGTCGGCGGGGCGCACCCAGATCTCGTACTCGCCGGTGCGGTCCGAAAGGTAGACCGCCCAGCGGCCATCGGGCGACCAACTGGCGAATCCCTCCCGCACGCCCGAAGAGTTAGTCAGGTTGCGGATCTCGCCCTTCTCGGCCGGCACGGAGAACAGCTCGCCCCGGGCGGTCAGCAGCACCCGCTTGCCGCTGGGAGAGATGGACGCGGTCTCGACGTCCTCGGCGACGTTCTTGAAGTAGGGGAGAGTCCGCGGCAGATCGCCTTCGATCCGGATCGGCACCCGGCTGCTCTTGGCGGCGGCCGGATCGTAGAGATAGATGGAGCCGCCGTTCTCGTAGACGAGCCGGCGGTCGCCGCTCGGCCAGAAGACGTCGAAGGTGTCGTGATGCGTCAGCTCGCGCACCTGCTTCGACTTCACGTCGTAGGCATATAGATTGTTGATCCGCTTCGTATCGCGGTCGGAGACGAAGTAGATGGTGTCGCCGATCCATACCGGCATGTAGTCCATCGCCGGATCCTTGGTGATCTGCTCGGCGGTGTTGGCCTTGAGATCGTAGATCCAGAGATCGGGCGTCCGGCCGCCGCGGTAGCGCTTCCAGTTCCGGTACTCGTGCATGACCGGAGCGAAGACGTACCGGGTGCCGTCCGGCGAGAGGACACCCGTGGAGCCCTCGCGGATGGCCAGCGGCTTCTCCATGCCGCCGGCCGCGGGCACCAGGTAGGGCCGGGCATTGCGGTCGCTGTACGGAGTGCGGTGCGCATTGAACAGGACCTGCTTGCCGTCCGGCGTCCAGCCCATCACCTGGTTGTCGAAGCCGCCCCGGGGCGGAATGACGCCGATGTCGTTGTGAAAGGTGAGCTGGCGAGGCGTGCCGCCGTCCACCGAGATCACATAGACCTGGCGGGAGCCGGTGTACTGGCCGGTGAAAGCCACCCACTTGCAGTCCGGCGAAAATTTGGGAAAAACCTCATCCCCTTCGCCGGAGGTCAGGCGGTGAGCCGCGCCCCCCTGGGCGGCGGCAAGCCAGACGTCGCCGCCGTAGGTGAAGGCGATCGTGCCCTTGCAGATGTCGGGATAGTGCAGAAGGCGCGTGTCCCCCTGCGGCTGCGGCTGAGCACCGGCAGGTTGACCGCCTAACAGCATCGGCATGAGTACCGGCACGGCTAGCAACACCAGGAGGGCCGCCAAAATCGATCTACGCACAGAAACTCCTTTCCGAGACGAAAAATCTCCCCGGGAACTGTCTTACGGGTTGGCGGGAGGAAGGTTGCGGTCCGCCGGCGCCGGCCGCGGCAGAGACGGGTTGGTGGGGGCCAGGCCGATCCCCTCCTCCTGCAAGGTCTTGAGCACGGCCAGGTTGACCGCCTGCTGGCGGTCCATGAACACCTTGTAGTCGGGTACCTCGATCCAGTAGACGGCCTCGAAGTCGAGCGAGGTTTCGCCGGATTCCTTGCCGCCGAACCCCTTGAAATGGGCGCGCTCGAAGCGGACCTGGGCGAGTCCCTCGACGATGCCGCGCAGACGCTCGGGGAGGCCCGCCACGACGTCCGCCGGAGTCTCGCGCGGTACCCCGAAGGCAAGGACGACCCGGCGCTCGCTCATCCGCTTCCAGTTGTGGATGCGGCTCTTCAGCAGCTCGCCGTTGGCCAGGATGATCTGCTCGCCCCCGGCGCCGCGCAGCCGGGTGGTCTTGAGGCCGATGCTCTCCACCGTGCCCGACAGCTCGTTGACGGAGATCGAGTCTCCAATGACGAACGGCTTGTCGAAAACGATGGCGAGCGAGGCCAGAAGGTCCGACAAGACGTTCTGCAGGGCCAACGCCACGGCCAGGCCGCCGATCCCCAGCCCGGTTACCAGGGAGGTGACGTTGACCCCCAGGTTGTCGAGGGCCGCGAGCAGCAGGATCGACCAGAGGGTCAGCTTGGCGACGAGACGCAGCACGCCGACGAGCGCCAGCGACGAGGTGTCCCCCGCCAGGCGCCGGCGTTGCGCCCGGGCCACCCAGAGGTCGATCGAGAGCGACGCCCAGAGCGCGAGCTGAAGAAAGACGGCGGCCTCGGCCGCCCCTTTGAGGACTCGGTCCACCGCCGGGCCGACTTGAAGCTCCAGGCTGCCCAGCCAGACCGCGAGGATCAGGATCAGGAGCGTCCGGGTGCGCCGCGCCAGATCGACCGCGATGTCGTCGAGCCCCCCGGCCGTGCTGGCGGCCCGGCGGCCCAGGCGGCCGACGATCAGCCGGCGCACCAGCAGCAGAGCCAGGAAAACCGCCAGGGCGACGCCTGAGGCGACCGCCCACTGCAAAAGGGAGTTCCCCAGGAAGGAGGTCGTCTGGAGCCAGCGCATTCGAGTCGGGTGTCAATTCGGAATCAAGTAAGGATCAAGGGTTGCGGCGGGCAGTCAAGAATGCTATCACTGACATCCGCTTCACCCCTCTCCTTCGGGGGTCATCCGCGATCGAATCCCTTTTTTCCAAGGAAACCCATCCGCATGGCGAATCAGCACGTCAGCTTCTTCGAGCAGGTCAATCGCAACTTCGAACGGGCGGCGGCGCTCACGAGCCATCCCCGCGGCCTCCTCGACACCATCAAGAACTGCAACAGCGTCTATCACTTCACCTTCCCCCTGGAGCGAGACAACGGCGACGTCGAGGTGATCCATGCCTGGCGGGCGGAGCACAGCCACCACAAGCTACCCACCAAGGGAGGAATCCGCTACAGCCTGGGGGTCAACGAGGACGAGGTCATGGCGCTCGCGGCCCTGATGACCTACAAGTGCGCGGTGGTCGACGCTCCCTTCGGCGGCGCCAAGGGGGGTATCCGGATCGATGCCAACGCCTACAACAAGCACGAGTTGGAGCGGCTCACCCGCCGCTATACCTTCGAATTGGTGAAGAAGAACTTCATCGGCCCGGGCATCGACGTGCCGGCACCGGACTTCGGTACCGGCGCGCGGGAGATGGCTTGGATCGTCGATACCTACACCGCCCTGGCGAACGACAAGTTGGAGGGAGCAGCCTGCGTGACCGGCAAGCCCATCGCCCAGGGCGGCATCCGCGGCCGGGAGGAAGCGACCGGCCGTGGCGTGGCCTTCGTGACGCGCGAGGTCTGCGGCGTCGAAGAGGACATGAAGGCGCTCGGCCTCTCGAAGGGGATCCGGGGCAAGCGGGTGATCGTCCAGGGGCTCGGCAACGTCGGCTCCTACACCGCCACCTTTCTCCAGGAGATGGAAGCGACGATCGTCGGCCTGCTGGAGTTCGACGGCGCGCTGTATGACCCGAAGGGCCTCGACGCCGCGGCCATCGTGAAGCAGTGGCGAGACCAGCCGCGGCGAGAAAAATCCGTCCACAAGCTCGTCCTTCCGGAGAGCGTCCAGAAACTCGCCAATGCCGCCGAAGGTCTCGAGCTCGACTGCGACATCCTCATTCCGGCGGCGCTGGAGAGCCAGATCACGGCCGCGAACGCGCCGCGGATCAAAGCCAGGATCATCGTCGAAGGCGCCAACGGTCCGGTGACCAGCGACGCCAGCGAGATGCTGGACCAGAGGGGCGTGCTCGTCGTCCCGGATCACTACGCGAACGCGGGGGGCGTGCTCGTTTCCTACTTCGAATGGCTGAAGAACCTCGCCCACGTCCGCTTTGGCCGCATGGAGAGGCGTTTCGAGGAACAGGCCTACCAGCGAATCCTCAACGCGATCGGTGCCCGCACCGGTAAGTACTTCACCGACGACGAGATGAAGGCCCTCGCCCACGGCGCCGACGAAGCGGACCTGGTCAAATCCGGTCTGGAGGACACCATGGGCCCGGCCTACCACAACCTGCGCGAGATCCGAGCCGACAAGAAGGTCGACCTGCGGACCGCGGCCTTCATCGAGGCCATCAACAAGATCGCCACCTGCTACGAGGACCTGGGGATTTTCCCTTAGACTCCGCCGGACAAGGTGAAGTCCCGCAGCCGCACCGGCACCCGCCGGGCGCCCCAGGTGCCTGGGCGGGACTGGAAGCGGCCGGCGCAGGGGGTGGCGCAGGCGGCGCAGTTTCCCTCCGGCGTCAAGTTCCATTCCTTGAGCACGTACCAGTCGCGACCGATGAGGCGCTCGCCGCAGGCGTGGCAATACGTGCTGCCGCCGTCCGGGTCGTGGACGTTGCCCGTGTAGGCGTAGCGCACGCCGTTCGCCATGGCGATGCGCCGCGCCCGGGTCAGGGTGGCGGGCGGCGTGGGGGGCTTGTCCAGCATCTTGTAGTCCGGATGGAACGCCGAGAAGTGCAGGGGGACATCCGGCCCCAGCTCGTCCACCACCCAGCGGGTCATCGCGTCGAGCTCTCGGTCGGAGTCGTTCTCGCCGGGGATGACCAGGGTCGTGATCTCGAACCAGACGTCCGTCTCGTGCTTGAGATAGTGCAGGGTGTCGAGCACGGCTCCCAGCTCGCCGCCGCAGATCCGGCGGTAGAAGTCCTCGGTGAACCCCTTGAGGTCGACGTTGGCGGCGTCCATGTGGCGGAAGAACTCTTCCCGCGGCTCGGGGCAGATCTCGCCGGCCGTCACCGCCACCGCCTGAAGTCCGAGCTCGTGGCAGGCGTCCGCGACGTCCACGGCGTACTCCAGGAAGATCACCGGGTCGTTGTAGGTGAAGGCGACGCTGGCGCAGCCGAGGCGCTCGGCGGCGCGGGCGATGACCTCGGGTGTCGCCTGGTCGGCCAGGGTATCGGTCTCCCGCGACTTGCTGATGTCCCAGTTCTGACAGAACTTGCAGGCCAGATTGCAGCCGGCCGTGCCGAAGGAGAGGACGGGCGTGCCCGGCAGGAAGTGATTGAGCGGCTTCTTCTCGATGGGATCGACACAGAAACCGCTGGACCGTCCGTAGGTGGCGAGCACGATCTGGTCGTCCTGACGGCCGCGCACGAAACACAACCCCCGCTGGCCCTCCTGCAGCTTGCAGAAGCGCGGGCAGAGGTCGCACTGGACGCGCCCGTTGTCGAGCGCGTGCCAGTACTTCGTGGGAACTGTCGGGCCGGTAATGGGTACATCGGGCATTGTAGAAACTCCCCGGCCGTAAAAACGATCGGGCCGGGCCGCGAATTCCTACTCCCCGCTCTTCTCCGCCGCCGTCGTCGCCAGGGCGTGCAGCTCCTGGATCGAGCGCACGGCGCCGCCGCGCACCACCCAGCGAACCTGGCGTAAATTCGCCACGTCCTTGGTGGGGTCGGCGCTCACGATCAGCAGGTCGGCCTGCTTGCCCTTCTCCACGGTGCCGAAGTCCTTCTCTCGTCCCATGGCCAGCGCGCCGCCATGAGTCGAGGCGGTCAGCACCTGGAGCGGGGTGAGGCCGGCGGCCTGCATCGCGTCCATCTCCGCGTAGACCGAGGGGCCGTGCAGGGTCAGCGGGTTGCCGGCGTCGGTGCCCATGGCGATGGGGATGCCGGCGTCGAAGACTCGCTTCAGGTTGGCGGCGTCGAGCTTTTCGACGTTGGACAGCCGCCCATCCCGGGCTTTGAGTTGTTCGGCCGTGGCGGTGGAGGTCAGCTTGGCCGTCTCGGCAACCCGGGCGAGGGTGAGGGGATCGAGGCAACCATTGGGATCGTCAACCTTCGGCGGCTGGTGCTCGGTGGCGCCCGCGGCCATCCGGAAATAACCCCGAAAGACCGTGAGGGTCGGACAGTAGATGGCGCCGTTCTTCTTCGCCAGCGCGATGAACTCGTCGTCCACCGGCGCGTCGGTGACGCTGTGAACCAGCAGCTTGGCTCCGGCGCGCAGGGCTTCCTTGGCCTCGTCGAGGCCGGTGGCGTGGACGATGAGGGGAAGCTTGTGGGCGCGCGCCTCCTCGCCCGCGGCGTGTACGGCGGCGGCGGACTTCTCGACCGGATGGTCCTTATCCACGATGTACCAGACCTTGACGGCGGCGGAGCCGCGATCCGCCAGGTAGCGCACGCCGGCCCGGGCCGCGGCCTCGTCCGTCAGCACCAGGAACTGTCGCTCCGCCGGCAGGTTCAGCCAGTGGTCGATGGTGGAGAGCAGCGGCCCCGCGGCCGAGACGTGCGGCACCTCGGTGCTGGCCTCGGACCACGCCGGCAGCCCCAGGGTCCAGGCGTAGCCGCCGACGTCGAAGACCGCCGTCACTCCCGAGCAAAGGTAGGAGCGGCCGTAGCGCTCGGGGTGGCGGGCGAGGCCGGAGATGACCTCTTCATAGGGGTGCTGGGCGCGCACGTCCATGGAGTCGGGCCGGCCGTCGGCCCAGCCGGTCTGGGAGAAATGGACGTGGGCATCCACCAGCCCGGGGGTGATCCAAAGCCCCTTGAGATCGCTGACGTCCACCCCGGCGGGCACCGGGCAGGCGGCGCGCGAGCCGGCGCAGTCAATCTTGCCGTCGCGCAGCACCACCACGGCGTCGGGCACCGGCGGGGCGCCCGTGCCGTCCACCAGGGTCGCCCCCACCAGCGCGCGGGGCGGCGGCGGCACTCCCGGCTGGGCGGTGAAGGCGGTGGTGACGGCGATCTTCCAGCCCTGAGGCGTCTGGACGAAAAGCCGCTCGGAGATCCCCGTATCCTCCCGGCCGCCATAGCGCACCCGGTAGCGGTAGGTGCCGTAGACCAGGCCGGGGCGCACGGACGTCAGGTGGATGTCGTCCGCGTCGATATGGTCGGGCCAGCCCTGGCCGACGCCGGCCGCGAGGCCCTTGTAGCCGAGCTGGGGCCCTTCGAAGCCGGTGCGGGCGAGCGTCTCGGAGTCGAGATAGCAGACGAGGTACGCCGTCTTGTCCCGGGCGCGGATGGCCTGGATGTTTCTCTCGAAGACGGCTCGGGCGGCGGCGATGTCCGCCGCGTTCGCCTGGAAGGTGTCCGGCGCCGCGGCGCTGCCCGTCCGGGCGAAGAAGGTGAGCAGAGCGATCGTCAGTACCAGCCGGGAGACACGCCGTAGGACATTCAGGGTAGCCATGTTTCCACTCCTCCTCGTTGGGACTTCGCGGGGACTTCGCGGAGATTATGCCACCAGTCCCTGAGCCCCCTGCCACGGCAGGGAGCTTGCATTGAAAACGATGATCGTTGTCAGCTACGATGCCCCGTCCACAGCCCATGACCGTGAAGATATGAGCTCATCGATCGAACCGTCTTACCGCCGCTCCAGCGGCCTGGTCGACATCCTGGACAGGGTCCTCGACAAGGGCCTCGTCATCGCCGGCGACATCCGCGTCTCGCTGGCCGAGGTCGAGCTGATCACCATCCGTATCCGCCTGCTGGTCTGCTCGATCGACAAGGCGGAGCAGATCGGCCTGGACTGGTGGCGGCACGATCCCAACCTATCCGTCGCAGCCCGGAAGCTTTCGCTCGAGAACGACTCCCTGCGCGAGCAGGTCCGCCTCCTCGAAGCGAAGGTCGACGCGCTGGCCGTTCCGCAACCGTCCGTGCCACGGCGCGGACGTAAGCCCATCAAGAGAACCCAGGGGGAATGAATCATGCCGGTTGAAAGAGCCTCTGGCGGTACCAGCCTCATCGACGTGCTGGACCGCGTCCTCGACAAGGGCATCGTCATCGATGCCTGGGTGCGGGTGTCCCTGGTTGGTATCGATCTGCTCACCGTGGAGGCCCGCATCGTCGTGGCCTCGATCGACACCTACATCAAGTACTCGGAGGCCGTCGCCCAGGTTCCCTCGGTGTCGCGCCCGGCGATCGAGAGCCGCACGAACGACGATCTGCTGGCGGAGAACGCCTCGTTGCGGTCCCAACTCGCCGCGTCCATGGCCCGTGAGGAGGTTCCAGTACGCAGAACCCGCAAGCTCGCAAAGGCCTGATGCATGGGCAGTGTCGCGCACCTCGACGTGCTTCCTTCTCCGCGCGGCGGTGGCGGCATCGGCGCGAGGATGAAGCTCTCGCTCGTCGACGTCCTGCTGGCCGAGCCTGAGCCGCGGCACTGCGCGATGGAGACCCTGCGCTGGCTGGAACGCCACGCGGGCGTCGAGCGGGCGGTGTGCGCGGTGGTCGATCCCGACGGCGGCAGACTGGCGGGCTTGACGGGCCTGGGCGTGCCGTCCGCCGCCGTCGAGGCCTTCAGCCTGGAGCTCAACGATCGTACGCATCCCCTGGTGGTGGCGCTCGCCGGCAACGAGCCCATCGCCTTCCACGATTCCGGGCAGACCCTGCCGCGGCCCTTCGAAACCCCCTTGGGGAAGGCCGCCTTCCACGCCGTGCCGCTGGGCAGCTCACAGCAGGAGATGGGCCCCGGCCTGCTGCTGCTCTCCGGCGTCGGCGATGGACCGGTCAACGACGACGTGCTCTGGGCCGCCGCGCTGCTGGGAACGCGGCTGGCCGCCCTGGGTTACCGGCGCGTCCAGGCCGACGAGCGCCGGCACAAGCGGGAGCGCAGCCTGCTGCTGGCCGTAATTCACGCCGTCACCGATCCCATCCTGCTCACCGACGCCGATGGGCGCATCCTGATCGCCAACGCCGGCGCCGAGACGCTGCTCACCGCCGGCGAGGAGAAGCGGGAGGGCTGGCGCCACGCCGTGGCGCTCAACAACATGCTCTTCTCGGCCTCGCTGTTCACCGCCGAGAGCGGCCCCACGCGGCGCGAGCTGCTGCTGGTCGACCCCTCGGAGGGCAAGGAGCTGTTGTTCGAGGTGCTGAGCTCGCCGGTCGCCATCCGCACCGGCGAGAACGGCATCGTCTCCGTGCTGCGCAACGTCACCGACCTTCGGCGGGCCACCGAGGAGATCGAGGAGAACTATCGCCGGCAGCGGCTGGCCGAGGCCGCGACCCGCGCCGAGCGCGACCGGCTCGACCTGATCCTCAACTCCGTGCTGGAGCCCATCCTGGTCACCGATCCGTCGGGTAACATCGTGCGCATGAACCCGCCCGCGGAGCGGATGTTCACCCTGCCGGGCCGCGGCGAGAGCCGGGACGGCCACCCTGCCCAGAAGGACCGCGCCCTGCGGGACGGTGAGATCGAGCGCCGGGTGCAGGCCAACGACGCCGTGTTCACCTCCTTCGTCTCCAACCTCTACGCCGGCCAGTCGCTGCGCTGGCGGGGCGAGCTCAACCTCATCGATCCAAAGACCGGCGCCTCCATTCCCGTGGAGGCGATCTCCGGCCGGCTGGTCTCCAAGCATGGCGAGGAGACGGCCGTCGTCACCATCCTCCACGACCTGACGGAGGCGATGGAGAAGGCGCGGCTCTACGAGCAGGTCAAGCGCCACTCCGAGGAGCTGCGCGAGAAGGTGCGGGAGGCGACCGCCGAGCTCGCCGGGCAGAACGAGCTGCTGCGCCGGCAGGCCCTGGAGCTGGAGCAGGCCTCGGCGCTCAAGTCGCAGTTCCTCGCCAACGTCTCCCACGAGCTGCGCACGCCGCTCAACGCCATCATGGGCTACACGCACCTGATGCTCGAAGGGGTCTCGGGCGCCGTCAACCCCGCCCAGCAGGACAAGCTCACGCGTGTCGACGCCAACGCCCGCCACCTGCTGGCGGTGATCAACGATCTGCTGGACATCACCCGCATCGAATCCGGCAAGATGCCCGTGCAGGCCGAGCGCATTCTCCTCTCCGACCTGATCGACGAGGTGATGACCGAGGTGGAGCCGGTGATCGCCGGCACCCGCCTGGCGGTGACCCGCGACCTCCCGCCGGACCTGCCGGAGATCGAGACCGACCGCCAGAAGGTCAAGCAGATCGTCATCAACCTGCTGTCGAACGCGTTGAAGTTCACCCCCGCGGGCTCCGTCGGCATCCGGCTGGAGCATCATTGGCCGGCCGGCGAGATCTCCATCGCCGTCACCGACACCGGCATCGGCATCGCCGAGGAGAACCAGAAGACGATCTTCGAAGCCTTCGAGCAGGCCAACAGCTCCTATGCGCGCCGCCAGGGCGGCACCGGCCTCGGGCTGACCATCTGCCGCCGCCTCGCTTCTCTCCTCGACGGCCGGATCGCGCTTGCGAGCCGGCTCGGCGAGGGGTCTACTTTTACTCTCTTCCTTCCCGCGAAATCGAGGACGGCATGATTGCTGAGAAAAATGACGCACCGCTCGTGCTGGTGGTCGACGACGTCGACCACGGGCGCGAGATCTTCGCCGAATACCTCGAATTCCGAGGCTTTCGCGTGGCCACCGCCGCCGACGGCCTGGAGGCCATCGAGAAGACGCACGCGCTCCGGCCGGACGTCGTCCTGATGGATCTCTCGCTGCCGGGCATCGACGGCTGGGAGGCCACCCGGCGCCTGAAGGAGGATCCGGCCACGAAGGACATCCCGATCATCGCGCTCACCGCGCACGCCCTGGCGAGCGCCCACGACAAAGCCCGCGCCGTGGGCTGCAACGCGGTGGTGACCAAGCCCTGCCTGCCCAGGGATCTCGAGCAGGAGGTCCGCCGGCAGCTCGCGGCACGGACCGGTGCGCCGGTGGAGGGAACCGCGAAGCCATGAGCCCCGCCGCCAAGTCCACCGGCTCCGGTTCCAGGAAGGGCTCGGCCAAGAAGCCGGCGCCGGCAAAAAAACCCGCAACCGCGAAGAAGGCCGCACCGGTGAAGAAAGTTGCGCCCGCGAAGAAAGTCCCGCCGCCGCCTGCCAAGAAGCCGGCGCCGAAGAAGCCCGCAACCCCGAAGCCGGCCCGGGGCCCGGAGCTGATACCCCTGCCGGAGGCTCCCCGCGCCGTGGACAACCGCAGCGGTAAATACGTTTACTGCATCATCCAGACGACGGAGCCCCGGCGCTTCGGCCACATCGGCATCGGCAGCGATCCAACCGCCGTGCACACCGTGAGCTACAAGGACATCGCCGCCGTGGTCTCCGACACGCCGCTGGAGGTCTACGATCCGACGCGGGAGAACGTCCTCGCCCACGAGCGGGTCAACGAGGCCGTGATGCGCGACTTCACGGTCATCCCCATGTCGTTCAGCACCGTTTTCAAGACCTCCGAGGACATCGTCGAGCTGCTGCGCAGCGCCTACGACGCCTTCCGCGACGTGCTGGTGAAGATGCAGGACAAGCTGGAGTTCGGTCTCAAGGTGCTGTGGGAGCCCGAGACCATCATCCGCGAGATCGAGAAGGAGGACGAGAACCTCCGCCTGCTGCGCCAGGAGATCTCCAACCAGAAGGGCTCCACCTACTTCGCCCGCATGCAGTACGGGCGCCTCGTCGACTCGCTCCTCCAGGAGCGCTCCGAGAAGCTACTGGCGGAGATCTTCGACACCCTGGGCGTCGTCTCCGTGGCCTCGCGCACCAACAAGCCGATCGGCGACAAGATGATCCTCAACGCCGCCTTCCTCGTCGCCCGCGACCTCGAAGCCGAGTTCGACGCCAAGGTCAAGGAGATCGACGCGCGCTACGAGAACCTGATCCTCAAGTACACCGGCCCGTGGCCGCCCTACAACTTCGTCAACATCCGGCTGAAGCTGGAACGGGCCACGGATACCGAATGATGAAAAGCGGAATGAAAAGCGTGGAATGAACCGATGTTCATCCTCGACCGGCTCCTGATCGGGGGGCTCAGCTTCATCTTCGACAAGATCGCCTCCGCGGCCGACGCCGAGCGCGACGACTCGGCCGCGATCAAGGAGGAGATCCTCGCCCTGCAGATGCGGCTGGAGCTGGGCGACATCAGCGACAAGGACTTCGCGGCGGAAGAGCGCGACCTCCTCGACCGTCTGCGCGCCGCGCGCGCCTCCCGTGACGAGAGCCGGCCGGCTGGCGCCGTGTCCCTCGATCGTGGCGGCTTCGAAGTGGACGTCACCTTCGAGGGCGACGAACCGTCCTTCGACCGGCGATGAGCCTCCACATCTTCGGCGGCAAGGGCGGGGTGGGCAAGACCACCTGCGCCGCCGCCGCCGCCCTCGCCGCGGCCGAAGGCGCGGGGCAGAGGGTTCTCGTGGTCTCGACCGATCCCGCCCACTCCCTCGGCGACGCCCTTCTGAAGTCATCGAAACGCCTGGCACCTAAGCCAGTCGCCATTCCCACCCGGCGAGGCAAGCTACTCGCCGCCGAGATCGCCGCCGGTCCCGCCATCGCCCGCTGGATGGCGAAGCACCGAGAGGCCGTCCGCACCCTCGCCGAGCGCGGCACCTACCTGGACGCCGAGGACGTGGACCGCTTCCTCGATCTGACGCTCCCCGGCGGCGACGAGCTGATTGCCTGGCTGGAGATCGACCGCCTGGCCCGCGAATCCAACTGCGACGAGGTAGTGGTCGACACCGCCCCCACCGCCCACGCCCTGCGCCTGCTCGCCAGTCCGGACACTCTCCGTCGCTTCGCCGCCCTCCTCGACCGTCTGGACGACCGGCACCGCGAGATGGCTGCTCATTTCGGCACCTGGCGCCCGGACGCCGCCGAAGCCTTGATCGCCGATCTCGAAGCCGAGGGACGGTCCCTCGAAGAACGCCTGCGCGATCCAAAAACCACCACCCTCACCTGGGTGCTGCTCCCCGAAGCGCTCGCCATCGCCGAAACCAAGGACGCCCTCGCCGCCCTCGAAGAAGCCGGAATCCCCGTCCGCGACCTGATCGTCAACCGCGTACTGGCGGACCCTGGCGAGGACTGTCCCCTCTGCCACGAACGCCGCCGCGCCGAGGCAAAGGCCATCCACGAGATCCAAAAGGCCTTCGCGGATCGAGAGATCCGATTTCTCCCGGAGGCCGACCAGGAACCGCGGGGGAAGGCGGCGCTGCGAACCCTCACTCGAAGAGAACACGGACGAACAAAGACAGGCACGGACCGGCAAGGACTCAAAGAACCCCGCTCGTCCGTGCCCGTCCTCGCTCGTCCGCATTCGCCCGTGTTCCCTGGTGGCCTGCCCTGGCTGGACGACCTCGCCCCGCCCGGCCTGCGCCTCCTCTTCTTCGGCGGCAAGGGCGGCGTCGGAAAAACCACCTGCTCGGCGGCGGTCGCCCTCGCCCTGGCGCGACGGCGAAAGGGGACGCGGATCCTCCTGCTTTCGACGGACCCCGCCCATTCCCTCGCCGACGTGCTGAAAATCCCCCTGGGGAACGACGAACGGTCGCTCCAAGCGAATCTCGCCGTCCGCGAGCTCGACGCCCGCGGCGAATTCGCGCGCTGGCGGGCGCGGCATGGCGGCGAGGTGGACCGGGCAGTCGGGGCTTTCGCGGCCGAGGGCTCCGGCGTCGGGGACCTCCTGGACTTCACGCCCCCGGGGCTCGACGAGCTGATCGCCATCTCCACCCTTCTCGACGCCGAGGCCATCCACGATCTGGTGATCGTGGACACCGCTCCCACCGGCCACGCCCTGCGCCTGCTGGAGATGCCGGAGCTCGCCCTCTCGTGGGACCGCTTCCTCCTCTCGCTGCTGCTCAAGTATCGCGAGGCCGTGGGACTGGGAGACCTCGCGGCCGGGCTCGTGGACCTCTCCCGCAGCCTGAAGCGCCTGCAAGCCCTGCTCCGCGACTCCGAGCAGGCCCGCTTCGTGGTGGTGACCCGCGCCGCCGAGCTGCCCCGCCGCGAGACGGAGCGCCTCCTCGGCTCCCTGAAGCGGTTGGAGATCGCGGTGCCGGCGATCGTGGTCAACGCCGTGGCGCCTCCGGGCTGCACCCGGTGCGGCAAACCAGCCCCACGTCCGATCAAGACTCCCTGCGCTATCATCGAGGCTCCCGCCACGTTCCCGCCGCCCCGCGGCGCGCGGGCGCTGGCCGCCTGGGTCCAGGACTGGACCGTGACCTCATGAGCGAAGCCACCTATCTCTACTGCCTGCTGCGCGGCTCCGGCGCTCCCTCCTTGGCCGGAGCTCCCCCCGGCCTGCCGGGTCTCGGCGAGCTTCGCGCCCTGGACCTCGGCGAGGGTCTCTGGCTGGTGGCGGCCAGCGCTCCGCTCCCGGAGTTCAGCAGCGAGCGCATCGAGGAGCGACTCACCGATCTCGACTGGGTTTCCACCTGCGCCCTCGCCCATGAGGCCGTGATCGAGCACCTCCGCGAGGTTCCAGCTCTCCTGCCGCTCAAGCTCTTCACCCTCTTCGCCTCCGACGAGCGCGCCCTCGCCCACCTGCGCGGGAGCCGCGAGTCGCTCGACAAGGTGCTCGACCGCGTGGCCGGCCGCGTCGAATGGGGCGTGCGCGTCCGCCTCGACGAGGCCCGCGCCCGCGAAGCCCTGGCCGCCGAGGCTCGTCAGGCTGCCGCGCCGGCCAGATCGGGCACCAGCTTCCTGCTGCGCAAGAAGCAGGAGCAGGAGGCCTCGCGGGATCTCGCCGGCCGCCTTCGCGCCGAGGTGGACGCCGGCTGGCCTGACCTGGCGGCCCAGGCGAGCGAAGCCGTGCGCCGCCCGCCGGCCACGACGCCGGAGCAGGGAGGCAAGGTGTTCCTCGACGCCGCCCTCCTCGTCCCCGCCGGCCGGACCGCCGAGCTCGAGGCCGCCGTCGATCGCTTCGCCACCCGCGTAGGCCCGAAAGGCGGCGAGGTGACCCTCACCGGCCCCTGGCCTCCCTACCACTTCGTCGAGGAAAGCCCGTGAGCGAGCCCGGTCTGGGAGACAGCCTGGACGTTCTCGACTCCAGCGAGATCTCGCTCCTCGATACCGTGGACAACCTGCTCAACCGGGGAGTCGTGCTGACGGGCGAGGTCGTCATCGGCCTGGCCGGCATCGACCTCATCTACCTCCAACTCTCCGCCGTCCTCTGCGCCGCCGACCGCATCCTGCCCAAGGAGCCCGAGGCGTGACGGACGTCCTCTCTCTCTACGCCGTCGCCGACACCGAGCCGTCGGGTCCGCTCGGCACCGGGATCGGGGACGAGCCGCTCGTGCTCGTCCCCGTGGGAAGGCTCGTGGCCGTGGCAGGCTCCCTGCCGAGCCGTCCTTCCGCCGACGCCGAGACTCTGAAGAAACAGGATGCCGTGGTCCGCCGGCTCGCCGGGCTTTTCACCGCCCTCCTTCCCGTCCGCTTCGGCGAGAGCGCGGTGGACGAGACCGCCGTGGCCGCGAAGATCGCGCCTCGCGAGAGCGAGCTGACCAAGGCCCTGGAGCTCGTGCGCGGCTGCGTGCAGATGACCTTGCGCGTCTTCGGCGAGCCGGACCCGGCGCCGGAGCTCGCGCCATCGACAGCCGGCGGACCCGGCGCGCGCTACCTCCAGGCCCGCCGCCAGGAGCAGGCGATGCTGCGCAGCCTGCCCGAGATCGCTCCCCTGAGCCTTGCCCTCCGCCCCCTCCTGCGCGCCGAGCGGATCGAGCGGCAGCCCTCCGGCCCCCTTCTGGGCACCGCCTACCATCTCGTTCCCCGCGAAGGGACCGCCGCCTACCTCGCGGCCGTGGAAGAGGCGCGCGGCCGGATCGGCGGCCGGCGGATCGCGGCGACCGGCCCCTGGCCCCCCTACGCCTTCGCGCCGGAGGGAACGCCATGAGCCAGCAGGACGCCGTTCACCTGGAGATCGAGGAGCTGGACGCCCTGCGGGCCGAGATCGAGCGCCGTACGGCGGCTGAGGCGCCGCGCTGGAACGCGGATCCCGAGGACGTGCAGCGCTCCGTGGCGCGCCTCCTCCTGGCGATTACCGAGTTCCTGCGCAAGCTGATGGAGAAACAGGCCATCCGCCGCATGGAGGCCGGCACCCTCACCGACGACGAGGTCGAGAAGCTCGGCCTCGCCCTCATGCGCCTGGAAGAAACCCTGCACGAGATCGCCGCGCGCTTCGGCCTCGCTCCCGAGGACCTGAACCTGGATCTCGGGCCCCTGGGGAGGCTGATCTGAAACCTGTCCGGCTTCTCGTCTCCCTCCTTCTGATCGCTGCCGCGGCACAAGCCCACGATCTCGGCAAGGTCCAGGTCTACGCCTCCTTCCTGAAGGACAGCACCTACCGCATCGACCTGAACCTCGATTCTGAGCACCTGGCACCTGGAGACTTCGGAGGCCCCGCGGGAAAGACCCGCCTCGGCGCCATCGCCGGCCTGACCCCGGAGATCGACGGCAAGTACGGAAAGCTCCTGCGCCGCTTCGTGGACGGCGCCACCGTGTCCTTCGACGGCCGGCCGGTCGAGCCCGAGGTGGAGATCGTGCCGCCGGACAACGACACGCCGCCGGGGCGGACGACGATGCGGCTTCACGGCCCCATCCCGGGAGGCGTCCACACCTTCGTATGGAAGGAGACGACGCCGCTCGGCTCCTATCCGCTCGTGCTGCAGAACGAAGGGGACGAGAGCGCCGTGTGGGGCTGGCTCTCCGGAGACGCCGCGAGCCCGCCCTTCGCGCTGTCCAAAGCCGTGGTGCCGCCGCCGCGCTGGACCGTGGCGAAACGCTATCTGAAGCTCGGCTTCACCCACTTCGTGCCCGAGGGGCCGGACCCGATGCTCTTCGTGCTCGGCCTCTTCCTGCTTTCGAGGCGCCTCAAGCCGATCTTCTGGCAGGTGGTGGCCTTCACGGTGGCGCACACGCTCACCTTGATCCTCGCCTCCTACGGCGTCGTCTCGCGGCCCTCGATCGTCGAGCCCCTGATCGCCCTGTCGATCGTCTTCGTGGCAGTGGACAACCTCCTCGTCCGGGATCTGAAGCCCTGGCGCCTCGTCGCCGTCTTCGCCTTCGGCCTCCTGCACGGCCTGGGCTTCGCGGGAGTCCTCACACAGCTCGGCCTCCCCCAAGCGGACCGCCTCACCGCCCTCCTCTCCTTCAACCTGGGAGTCGAAGGAGGATTGCTAGCCGTCCTCGCCGCCGCCTTCCTGCTAGTGGGCCTGCCCTTCCGCGGTGAGCCGTGGTACCGCCGGCGCGTACTCGTCCCCTCCTCCTGCCTCATCGCGGCGGTGGGGTTGTACTGGTTGGTGGAGCGGATGTTGTTTTAGATTAGAGGGACAGCTCTGTCGAGGAAGCCGCTGTGATCGCCTGCCGATGCCACTGCCGCAGGATCACAGGATTCTCGCAGCCGGCGATCATCGACCGAACGTCGCTCCCTACGGTCAACTCCCGTGCGGCAAAGACTTCGAGGATGGCGTCGCGCAACGCGGCAATCTCTCCTTCAGCCTCGCCTTGGGCTTTCACCGCCTCCAGACTCGGATAGCCGTGGCGCTGGAGGAGGTTGCGAAAGCTGACCTCGGCGCTGACTTTCGGATCATAGAGCGCCTCCACGGGAACCGGATTGGCGAGAATGCCGGGCGCCTCCAGCATTCCTCCCGGCTGCATGAGCTGCATCGGCTGGCCGGCTTGATAGACCTCCACCCGCCGCGGGCCCATCAGACGGACCACCCACACGAAGCGCGTACCGGCGTCGAGAAGGTCTTGGATCTTGGCAACCAGTTGCGGCTCGTCCTGGCCCGTATCAGCATACTCAACAGCCAGAGGCGGCACTCCGGAAGCCCAGCCCGGCTGGTCGGGGAGCTTGCCCACCGCGAGATCCGGAGCCCGCAGCATGCCAGGCGTGGGAGAAAATCCGGCGTCCACACCCACGTCCGGGATGGCCGGGTCGCTTCGGAGAGCGCTGTCTCCGGCACTGATCGCCCGCGCTCCCCGGATCCCCGTCGGCGAACAGACGATGGCGTGCCCGTTCGAGAGCTCATAGGGATCACCGGGGCGGATCTGATCGGCCCGGAAAGGACCCTGAGACGTCGGAAAAAGCGGACTATTCCTCACATCAGAACTTTACCACAGCGTGGTCCCATGGCACCGAGACCCGGCCAGCTTCACCCTTGGCAGGGTTGAAAAAACGGGGGGCGCCTCCCGCCCCCGGGTTCCCACCGGCTGCGCCGGCTCCCACCCGGGGCTACAGGAATGCCGCCCTTACGGGCTCTCTTCGACGCCTTGGGGCGTCAAGGGGTGCCGGGTCTTCTCGATACCTCACGGGTGGATTTTCAAAATGATTCGGGTTGAGAGCCGACCCCACGAGCCCGCAGGGCGGCGGTCCCGTAGCCCCGGGTGGGAGCCGGCGCAGCCGGTGGGAACCCGGGGGCGGGAGGCGCCCCCTCTTCTCAACCCTGCCAAGGGTGACGCTCTGCGCCGTGCGCGACCGCCGATAAGAAACAGAGAGGGGGCGCGACCTGGGCCGCGCCTCCTCCTGGGGTGAGAGGGCAACCGCCCCAGGAGGTGAAGCGGCAATCCGCGTTCTGGAGGAGACCGCCCTTCAGCCGCGCCAGCCATGGATCTCGCGTTTGCGAGGCCTGAAGAGGTCTGTGACTGCCGAGCGGCGGCCCGATAGAGGAGGCTTAGCGGCGCCGGACCGCAGACTGTTCGGGTATTTCGGGTTCGCCTTCTTCCCTGGCGTCCTGTGGGCGGTCGTGGAGTGGTCGTACCAAGTTGTGCGGCTTTCGGATGGGGCGAGATGAATCCGAACTTCGGCACCGACGGCCTTGGCGAGTTTGGCCATGGTCGCAGCGGTAAAGTTGGCGTTCCCGCGTAGCACCTTCGTGATGTAGGCGGGTGAATGACCGATCCGGGCCGCCAACTCGCTGCGGGTGACCTAATTTTCCTTCATCCAACGTGCTAGTTCCTCGGTGAAGTCGACGATCAGGCCCTCGGTCCAGTAATCGTCGTGCTGGCGCGCTTCCTCAAAGAGTTGCTTGAAAGATGACTTGGTCTCCATGGGCTTAGTCCTCAATGATCTCGGCGTGCAGTCGCGTGGCCGGCACCATAAGCCGCAACGAGCACTATGTCCAGAGGAAACCTCCCCACAGACCGCCCGGGAATGGCACGTCCGGCCTCCCCGTTGTTCCGGAGGATGAGCTTTTCACGCGAGCAGGAGACAGCCATGAGCCGCAGACCCCTATCCTCCAGCCACAGCCCGTTGCGTTGGGTCTTGCCGCTGATCCTCCTGATGCTGGCTTGCGGCGCTCCGGTGCCTTCGAACGGGCAGGCGCCGGCTCCCGCGGCTGCCGTGGCTCCGGTGGCTCCAGCAACCTCCCAGGAAGTGCCGAAGCGCGAGCCGGCGAACGTGATGAGCTGGGAGCACGCGGATTGGTTGGAGCGGGAGGGGCGAGCCGAGATGGAGAAGCCGGAGATGGTGATCGAGGCGATGGACATCCGGCCCGGGATGACCGTGGCGGAGATCGGCGCCGGCACCGGCTTCTTCAGCCGCCGGCTGGCCAAGGCGGTCGGGCCGTCCGGCAAGGTCTACGCCGAGGACATCCAGCCGCAGATGATCGACCTGCTGAAGAAGGACATCGCCAAGGAGAGCCTCGCCAACGTCATCCCCATCCTGGGCACCGAGACCGACCCGAAGCTGCCGGCCGGAGGCATCGACCGTATCCTCTTGGTGGACGTCTACCACGAGTTCCAGAAGCCCGAGCCCATGCTCGCCGCCATGCGCGCCAGCCTGGCCCCAGGCGGCACGGTGACGCTGGTCGAGTACCGCCTGGAAGGCGAGACGGCCGCCCACATCAACATCAAGCACCGCATGTCGACGGAGCAGGTGCTCGCCGAGTGGACCCGCGGCGGCTTCCTGCTGCTGAACCAGATCGAGACGCTACCTTCCCAACACGTCTTCATCTTCTCCGGCAAACGCGGCGCCCGGCCCCGGTGAGGCCAGGAGCCTGCGCGCCAGAACCCAGAAGCAAGGACTACAAGGACAACAAGGACCGCAAGGACCTCAAAGGCAGAACGATGGTACTCAGTCCGATATTTTATTGTCCCTGTTGTCCTTGCAGTCCTTGATGTCCTTTGTTCGTCTTTTCTGGCGCGCGGCCTCCTAGGCCGATGCTAGGCTCGACACATGAGCGTATCTCTCCCGTGACCGACTGGACTCCGGTGGATCTGCTGCCCGGCCTGTGGCTGGGGCTCCTCGGGACGTTCCTCGCCACGGGGCTCCGGCGGTGGTTTGAGCCGGTGCCTGGGAAGGTGCTGGCGGTCTTCGCTGTCGTCTTGCTGGTGCTTTTCGGACCCGTCCTCTTCGGCGGCAAGATCCTCCTGCCGCTCGACGGTCTCAGGGAGCACGTTCCCCTCCAGGATCTGGCCGGGACCCGGTCCCACAGCCACCCGCTCCAGAAAAAGCTGATCCGCACCGTCCTGCCGGCTCATGCGGCGGCACGGACCTCCTGGGATCACGGCCGCTGGCCGCTGTGGAACCGCCTCGCGGGTGCGGGCATGCCGCTTCTGGCCGATCCCCAGGCTCAGGCGCTTCAGCCGCTGACACTCCTCGGCCTGACGCTTCCCCTGCCGCGAGCGGCGGGTTTCGTGGCGGCGCTACGGGTGCTCGTCGCCCTGATCTTCGCCTTCCTGTGGCTCCGCGGGCTGGGGTTCCAAGGCGGCCGGTCTCTCGCCGGCTCCCTCGTCTACGGGCTCGGATTCCCGTTGTTCTGGGCCGGCTGGCCCGTCGCCAACGTGGCGACGTTCCTTCCCATGGCCCTCTACGCCCTGCTCCGGTGCGAGGAAGAGACGGAGAAGAAGGCCGGCGCCTTTCTCCTGACGCTCGCCCTGGCCGGTCTTCTCCTCGGCGGAGATCCCGCGGCGACCCTCTGCGCGGGGACGTTGCTCCTGCTGTTTCTCCTCAGTCGCGCGAGCCGGCGGGCGCTGCTGGCCCAAGCCGTGACGGCGCTGTCGGTCGCGGCGGCGGTCTCGGCGCCTCTCATCCTTCCCACTCTCCTCTACATGCCGAACGCCGTGGCGCCCGGGAGCTTCTCCCGGTGGCGGCTCCTGGTCCCTTTGAGCCTGGGCCTGGCCCTCTTCGTCGCCTGGGTCCTGGAGCGTCTTCGGCGCGTGCATCGCTGGGCCGCCGCCACGGTGGCGGCCGTGCTCACGGTGGCGCTCGTCGGGGCGGATCTCGCGGCTCCGGCCATCCCCCCCATGCCTCCGCGCCTGGCTTTTCCCACCACGGCGACCCTCAGCGGCGTCCACTACGGCCTTGCCACCCGTGGCGTGCAGGGATTCCGAATGGCGGCCCTGGGAGACGTTCTGCCGCCCAACCTCGCCGGGATGTACGACCTTCCCGACGCCCGAGTCTCAAGCCCGATGGCTCCGAGGGTGTATCGGGACATCCTCAAGCCCATCTCCACCGGCGAGAAAGGGGAATTGGGGGCGCCGGCCGATCCGCTCTACGAGCGCCTCGCCGTTCGCTTCCTGGTGACGCGCCTCGACGTGAAGCTCGACGCGCCCTGGGGCCGGATTCTCGCCGACCGCACGGCCGCCCTCTGGGAGAAGATCGAGACGCTCCCTCTCCTCTTCCTGGCCGCGCCGCACCCGGCCGGGAGCGTGCTCACCGAGACGGTCGAGGACACCTGGATCTCCGGCGTTTCCCAACTGCGCCGCCGCCAGTGGCTGGGCACCAGCATCTATCAGGACGGCGGCTGGCTTCTGCTGGTCAACGGCGAGCGCCGCCCGACCCAACTCGACGCGGAGACCTTCGTCACCGTCCGGCTGCCGCTGAAGACGAATCGACTGGACCTGCTCTATCGCCCGGCGGGCTTCGTCTGGGGCTGCCTGATCGCGGCGCTGGGGCTGGCGGCGGGGGCGATGCTCTTCGCTCCGCGGCCGCTCCGCCGAGCGAGTCTCCCTCGGGGCCGTGTTGCAGCTAAAATATGAGGCTGAGAGACCCATGACGATCTCTTTCCTGACGCTGTTCTTCGGGCTCATCTCGGGCCCGTTCCCCGTGCAGATGGCGGTCAGCGGACCGGTGTCCGCGATCGAGCTGACGGTGGATGGCGGGACTCCATCCCGTCTGGTGGCGCCGCCTTGGAGCACGATCGTCGACTTCGGCCCCCAGCTCGTCCCGCACCGCATCGTCGCCCGGACCCTCGATGCGGGAAACCACGAGCTGGCGCGCACCGAGGAGTGGGTCAATCTCCCTCATCCCCAAGCCAAGACCGAGATCGTCCTCGAAGGGGAGAAAGGCGGCCCGCCCCGCGCCGCGAAGGTCGTGTGGACGAACGTCCTGGGGGAGCGTCTCGAATCCGTCTCCCTGAGCTTCGACGGCCGGCGGCTGAGGCTGGACCGATCCCAGCGGGTCTCCCTTCCCAGGCACGACCTCAAGACTCTCCACGTCCTCACCGCCAAAGTCCGCTTCCGGCCCAACCGGGTGGTGCGCAAGGACGTGGCCTACGGTGGCGAGTACGGAAGCGAGGTCTCGACCGAGCTGACCGCGGTACCGGTCCGCGTGAGTTCTGGCGTCCTGCCGCCGCCGCAGCAGCTTCGCGGCTGGTTCGCCGCCGGCGGCCAGGAGCTCTCGGTGGCGGCCGTGGAGGAGGGCCCGGGCCAGCTCTTCGTGGTGCGCGTGCCGAGCTCCCCGGACCAGACGAAGAAAGTCGGCAAGAAGGGACTGCTGCCGGCGGACATCCAGTTCGACATGCGGCTCGACAAGGAGGATCGCATCCGCTTCGTTCGCCCCTACCCTGACCGGGTGGAGGGCAAGGACCAGGAGGCCGAGCTGTTCAACCTCTCCGGCGAGTTCGCCTACAAGGACGGCGGACTGCCCTGGCTGTTGCGGGTGGAGGGCCTCGACAGGAAGTCCGCCGACGGGACTCCGATCGACCGGCGCGAGATGCGGATCGCCGAAGCGGTCGCCGTCGCCGGCCTGAAAGCGATGGAGGAGAATCGCCGCCGCGCCGTCCTCCTCGTGCTCAACGGCGACGAGCTCGAGGACTACAGCCGCTATGACGCCGGCGCGGTGCGGCGCTTCCTGGCGGCGCTACGCGTCCCCCTATACGTCTGGACCCTGGGAAAGCCAACGCCCGGCACCTTCGCGACCTCCTGGGGACCCACCGTGGAGGTCGACGAGGTACAGAACCTCTACCGGGCCGTCGACAGCCTGCGCCAGGAACTTCGCACCCAGCGGATCGTGCTGGTGGACGGCCGCTACCTGCCGCGATCCGTGACTCTGGGACCGGCGGCCCGGGGCGTGGAGCTGGTGGGCGGCGGGTATCCCTGATTCCGGGAGGCTTACCGCGTAGGATAGAAGCTCATGACGATCTCGTTCCTGACGCTGTTCTTCGGGCTGATCACTGGGAGCTTTCCGGTTGAGCTGGCCGTCAACGGGCCGGCCGCGGTCGTCGAGCTGACGGTGGACGACCGCGCCTCCGCCAGATTGCCGGGGCCGCCCTGGAAGGCCAAGATCGATTTCGGCAAGGACCTCGCGCCGCACCGCATCGTCGCCCGGGCCCTGGACGCCGAGGGCAAGGAGCTGAGCCGCGCCGAGGAATGGGCCAACCTTCCCCATCCCCTGACCAAGGTCGAGATCCTTCTCGACACCGCCAAGGGCGGCGTGCCGCGTGCCGCGACGATCGTATGGACCAACCTCCATGGCGAGCAGCCCGAGTCCATGGCGATGACCTTCGACGGCGTTCCCCTCAAGCTGGACAAGACCGGCCGGGCGGAGCTTCCCGCCCACGATCTCAAGACGATCCACGTCATCAACGCCGAGGTTCGGTTCTCCGCCGTGCAGGCTGTACACCGGGACGTGGCCTATGGCGGCGAGTACGGCAGCGAGGTCTCCACCGAGCTCACCGGCGTGCCCCTGCGCATCCGCTCCGGCCGCCTGCCGGCGCCGGACAAGCTCACCGGCTGGCTCACCCAGGGCGGCCGGCCGCTCGCCGTCGCGGCGGTGGAGGAGGGGCCGGCCCAGCTCTTCGTGGTGCGGGTGGCGCCCACCGGCGAGATCGCCGCCAAGATGGGGAGCCGGGGGCTAAAAGTCAGAAGCGACCGCTACAACCTTCAGCTCGGCCGCGAGGACCAGATCCGTTTCGTCCAACCCGTCCCCCAGCGGGTCGAGGGCTCGGGGACACGGTCGGACCTCTTCGACATCTCGCCGGTCTACACGGCCCGCGACGGCGGCCTCCCCTATACCCTCCGGAGCCTGGGCCGGCTGCTCGTCGCTCCCTGGGTCTTGACGGACACTCCCCGCGTGCCGCGGATCGCCGACGCCGTGGCGGTGGCGGGCCTCGAAGCGATGACCGAGAACCGCCGCCGGGCCGTGCTGCTCGTGCTCTCCGGCAACGAGACGCAAGACGCCAGCGGCTATGGCGCCGAAACCGTACGCCGCTTCCTCGCGTCGCTGCGTGTGCCCCTCTACGTCTGGACGCTGGACCCGCCGGCCGCGGGTTCTCTCGCCGGGGCCTGGGGGCCGTCCTCGCAGGTCCAGTCGACGGGCGACCTCGCGGCGGCGGTGGCGGCTCTCCGGCGGGACCTCGACGCGCAGCGGATCGTCATGGTCGACGGCCGCCATCTCCCCCAATCCATCCAACTCGGACCCGCCGCCCAGAACGTCGAGCTGGTGTCCGGAGGAGCCCCCTAAGCTCATGATCGCCTTCGTCACCCTGCTTCTCGGCCTCATCTCCGGGGTCTATCCGATCGAGGTCAAGGTGGGCAACGCCGTGACGGCTGTCGAGTACCGGCTCGACGGCGTGCTCGTGGAGCGCCGGGAGGGTCCGCCCTGGGTCGCCCGCGTCGACCTGGGCACCGGTCTGCGGCCCCGGGTGCTTTCCGTGCACGCTTTCGGCGCCGATGGACTGGAGATCGCCCACGTCTCGCAATGGCTCAACCTCCCGCGGCCCTCGGCGGAGGTGGAGGTCGTCCTGGAGAAAAACCCGAAGGGCGTGCCCATGGCCGCGCAGCTCACCTGGCAGAGCGTCAACGGCGTCAAGCCGGCGTCCCTCGGGCTCACCCTGGACGGGGCGCCACTGAAGGTGGACGGCAACGGCCGGGCGGCCCTTCCGGCGGTGAACCTCAAGACCCTGCACGTCCTCACGGCCGAGCTGTGGTTTCCGCCCGGGGTGCTGGCGCGCCGGGACGTGGCTTTCGGCGGCGAGTACGGCAGCGACGTGTCGACCGAGCTGACGGCGGTGCCCGTGCGGCTGCGCTCCGGGGCGGCGCTGCCCGCGCCCGCCGGGCTCCAGAAGTGGTTCACCGTCGCGGACCAGCCGGCCGCCGCCGTCGCCGTCGAGGAGGGCCCCGGCAAAGTGATCGTCGTCCGCGTGCCCGGCGCCAAGGAGGTGCTCGACAAGCTGGTGCCCCCCATACGGCGCCCCACGCTGCCGGCACTACGGTCCAGCATGCGGCTGGGGCAGGAGGACAGCGTCCGCTTCCTCTCCCTGATCAGCAACCCGTTCAAAAGCTCGAAGATCCCCGCCGAGCTGTTCGACATGTCGACCGAGCTCAAGGCCGCCGACGGCGGCGTGTTCTGGCTGCTCGCCAACAGCCGGCCACCCAAGGAGAAGCACGGACCGGCGCTGCGGATCGCGGACGCCGTGGCCGTCGCGGGCCTGCAGGCCACGGCGGACAACCGCCGCCGGGCCGTGGTGCTCGTCCTGGGCAGCACCGTCGCGGACTCCAGTCATTACCAGCCGGAGACCGTGCGGCGATATCTGGAGTCCGTTCACGTCCCGCTGTTCATCTGGTATCTCTATGGCGCGCAGACTCCCGGCACCAAGAGCTGGAGCGGCGGCGAGGACGTCTCGACCCTGGAGAAGCTGGAGCAGGCGGTCACCCGTTTGCGCACCGACCTCGATTCCCAGCGCATCGTCTGGCTGGACGGGCGCCACCTGCCGCAATCGATCGCCCTGACGCCCGCCGCCCGCGGCGTCGACCTGCCGCCCTAGCCGGCGATCCCGGCGATGGCCTCCAGCAACCGGTCGACTTCCTGGCGCGTGTTGTACATGACGATGCCGGTGCGGATCAGGCCGCCCCGCTCCGCCAGACCCAGGACCTCGACGGGACGCAGTGCGTAGAAGTCGCCGTCCCACACCTGGATGCCCTTCTCCCCCAGCCGGCGGGCGGCCTCGTTGGGATGGACGCCGTCGATGGTGATGGAGATCGTGGGCGCCCGCGGACCCGAAAAGTCCGGACCCCAGACCGTGACGCCGGGAATGCGCCGCACCTCGTCGTAGTAATAGGCGCCCACGCCGTGCTCATAGGCGGCGATGCCGTTCATGGCGGAGACGATTCGCCGCCGCGGCGTCTCGCCCTCTCCCCAGGAGGACAGATAGTCCACGGCCGCCTTCACGCCGGCGAGAGCGGCGTGGTTCAGCGTCCCCATCTCGAATCGCCAGGGAGCCTGCTCCTCCTGGGTGCGCAGCCTCTCCGTGGGCAACTGTTCGAGCAACCCGGGCCGGGTGTAGAGGATGCCGACGTGCGGGCCATAGAACTTGTAGGCGGAGCACAGCAGGAAATCGGCGTCCAGCTCCTGGACGTCGAGCGGTAGATGGGCGGCGTAATGAACCGCGTCGAGCAGCAGCCAGGCCCCGGCCTGCCGCGCCAGCCGCCGGGCCAGCGCGACATCGGTGACCGTGCCCAGGGCGTTCGAGGCCATGACGACCGCCACCAGCCGCGTCCGCGCCGTGACCTGCCGGGCGAAATCCTCCGGATCGAGGGTGCCGTCCGGCCGTAGCGCCACCTCGCGCACGACGATCCCCCGCTCCTGGAGGGCGAGCCAGGGGCCGCGGTTGGCCTCGTGGTCGAGCTGGGTGATGACGATCTCATCCCCCGGCGCCATCATCTTCACCAAGGCGTGGCTCAGGGCGTAGTTGAGCGTCGTCATGTTCTGGCCGAAAGAGACCTGCCGCCAGCTCGGAGCGCCCAGGAAGGCGGCGACCGCCTCGCGGGTCTCCTGGAGCAACCTGTCGGACTCCCGCGACGTCGAAAACTCGCCATGGGTGTTGGCGTTCGAAGTCCGGTAATACCCGGAGATCGCCGCGATCACCGCCTCCGGAACCTGCGTCCCGGCCGGCCCGTCCAGGAAGGTCAGAGCCTGGCCCTCCACAATCCGTCCCAAGGCCGGAAAGTCCCGGCGGGCGCGCTCACAGTCTTCCGCGGTGAAAGGCATGGTCGTTCGGGTCTCCTCGGTTCAGGAACAGGGAGGGGGATTGTATGCCGGCGCTACCGGGAGCGTAGTCTAGTTAAGTCTTGCGGAGCCGTGCAGCCTTCACCGGCCTTTCCTCTTGCTTCCCGCGCGACCGGTTGCCCGGTGGATTCTCACGGCCAGAGCCTCCACCGCCATGGCGAGCTCATCGGCGAGCCGCGGGAAGCCGGCTTCTCCTTTGGGAAGCTCCGTTTGATTGAGATCGCTCGCCAGAACCGCCAGATACCGGGCAAGGAATTCGAGATCGTTCATCGCGGCTCTGAGACGAGCCCGGTTGTGAGAGCCCAGATAGGTGGGATAGGGAGCCTCGACTTCGAGCTTGAAGAGGAAGAAGACCCTCGACAAGTGGATCAGCGCTTCGACGTCCTTTTTCTCCATAAAGAGGAGATAGGTGCTGCGAAGCCCAAACTCCTCCCGCCAATCTCCCGGACCGCTGGCCGGAAGCGAGGCTGACCGCAGCGGCGGCTTGTTCTTATCTGTCTTCATGCCTGGCTCTCCTGAGAGTTGGGATTCTCTTCATGCTCGGGGTCCGCGTTATGGCACCTGAAGCCAAGGATCGCCGCCCGCACCACGCGGATCACGATCTCCCTTTCCTCGGGGGCGAGGCGCTCCAGGTTGCGGGCGAGCCGCGTGATCTCGCTGCTGGAAGGCACCTCGTCCGGCAGGACCAGGTCCTCCAGGCCGGCGTTGAGCGCCGTGCCGATCCGTAACAGCTCCTCCAGCTTCGGCGTGGCTCCTTTCTCGATTCTCGAGAGCCGGGCCGGATCAATGCCGGTACGGCGGCACAGCTCGCGCTGCGTCCAGCCGCGAAGGGTCCTCAGCTCTCCGATTCGCCGGCCAACCGCACGGAGAACGCCGGAAGTTTCCGGGGCGGAGGATTTGGCTTGTCTGTCCATGACTGTGCATGCTGGGCCATTTTCTCTTCGCATGTCAAGCATGAAGAGCCACGATTGCAGCACCTGAAGCCAAATTGTTTACCCGTCAATCAAGGACACGTTTAGGTGACTCTCGCATTGCGCCGGCTGACATGAGTTGCGGATCTCCGGAAGAGGAGCCTAGATTCTCGGCAGAAAGAACTTCGCCAGGATCGGCCGTGCGCCGCCCGGGTTGCTCCGAAAACATCGAAAGGCGACAGTTGGAGCAATCCGGGGCAAACTACGCGGTGTCTCTGGCGGCTCGGCGGGCCGCCTCGCCAATGGTGGCGGTTCGGGTCCCGCGAGTTGAGGAGGATGAAAATGTCTTGGAGAGAGGGAAAACTGTTCGTTGGGACCCTGGCCGTCGCCGCAGCCCTGCTCGCCGTACCCGCCGGAGCAGCCACCCGCCGGCATGAAACCCTAGCCAGCCCGAGCGGACTCCTGAGCCAGGTGGTGGCGTGGCTTCAGAACCTCACAGCGCCCTTGTGGCTCGATAAGAAGGACGAAGGCTCCACCATCGATCCCAATGGGATCAGACCGAAGTCAGGCTCCACCATCGATCCCAACGGCGCCAAGCCGAACTCTGGCTCTTCCATCGATCCCGATGGAGCCAAGCCAGACGCAGGCTCTTCGATTGACCCTAACGGAGTGAAGTAGGTTTGCGGGGGGCGGCCTCGCGGGGCCACCCCCTTTGAGACTCTTGCGAAAAGCCTCATCTGTGAGAAAATCCTGCAGCTCTGACATCGATTGCCGGAACTACGGGAGGGATGATCTCGGATGGCTCACCTGACGATGCAGGAGATTGAAGCTCTGCTGACGGGCCGGCTCTCCACGCCGAAGCGGCTCGACGCCATTCGACATCTCGTCGCGGGATGCGGCCCCTGCGGGAGGCTCTTGCTGCTGGCGGTTCCCGCAAAGGAAGTCGAGAGCGAAGTCCCAAGGCCCTGGGCAGAGGTCGCCTACGAGGAATGCCTCGATCGAGTCTTCGCCAAGATCCCGCGCGTCGAAAAACAGTGGCAAAAAGAGGCCGAGAAGCTGGCCACGGTCCTGGAGCTGCTGGGTCCCAATCCTCAGATGCTGGAGAGGCTCACCCTGCAACAGGTGCGGACTTACCGCGGCTGGCCCCTGGTAGAGGCGCTCCTCCGGCGAGCCGGAGAGGCCAGCTTCCGGGACCCGTTGGCGATGCGCGCACTCTGCTTTCTGGCCAAAGATCACGCGGAGACTCTCGAGCCTGGGCTGTATGGGCGTCCTGCCCTCGTTTTCGATCTGAGGGCACGTGCCTGGGCAGAGTTGGCCAATGCGCACCGGGTCAACGAAGAGTATGAGCGAGCCGACGAAGCGCTCGCACAAGCCTTCTTATATCGGAGGCAGGGCACCGGCGATCCTCTCCTTCAGGCGCGGGTGGCGGATCTTGAAGCGTCCCTTCGGCGAGACCAGCGCCGGTTCGCCGAGGCGATCGCGTTGCTCGATTTCGCCTGTAGCATCTACCAAAGTGTGGGAGACACCCACCTCGCGGGCAGGGCGCTGATCAACAAGGGGATCTGCGCGCGCACGGCCGGCGAACCCCGGGACGCGATCCGGTGGATCCGCGAGGGCCAAGCCCAGCTTGACGGCCGCAGGGACCCGAGGCTCGCCGCAATCGGCGAGCAGGTTCTACTGGATGCAATGGCGGACTGCGGACAGTTCCAGGAGGCCAGCCGGATGCTGATGGGCAGCGGCCTGCGGCAGGCCTTCGCCTCCGATCCGCTCAACCTCCTGCGTCTGCGGTGGGTCGAGGGCAAGATCCTCGCCGGGCGGGACCGGCTCGCCCGCGCCGAGAAAGCCCTCGTCGAGGTCCGCCGGGGCTTCGAGGAGAGAGGCCTGGACTATGACGCGGCCCTGGTGGGGCTGGAGCTGGCGGCGGTCTGGCTACGGCAGGGGAAGACGGCCGAGGTGCGCGAGCTCGCCCAGGACATGCTGGATACCTTCGAGGAGTTGGAGATCGAACGGGAGGCGTTCCGCGCCCTCTGGTTCTTCAACGAGGTGTGCCGGCATCAGGTGGCCACGGCTGGCATGGCGCACGGCGTGCGGTCGTTCCTCGGCCGGCTCCACGCCGAGCCCCAACTTCGGTTCGATCCTGAATCAATCGGCTGACGGCTCGGGATCGGATGCCGGCTCGCCGCGGATAATGTGGAGGAGGATGCGCCGGACCCTCCCCTCCAGGTCCTCATCCTCTTCATCGTCTTCCCTGGAGGCCTTCGGCGCCGGGCGGGTCGTTTTCGGGTACGCCGCCTCGAAGAATTCGGCGGGCCTCATCCCGAGGGCCTCGACGATCATCAGCAGGTGGCGCATCTGCATGGTGATCTTGCCGTTCAGGACCTTGTAGAAGATCCCGTCGGCGACCTCCATCTTCTGTTCGAGAGAGCGGATCGATTTTTCCCGGCTTTTCGCGAGCGCCTTCAGGACTTGCCCGAGCCGCAGAGTCTCCTCTTCGAATCGATCGCTCATGATGCCGAGTATACAGCAGGCCAAGCCGCAGATCGTGGCTCTTCAGGCTACAAGCTGCCTGTCGAGCCACGGCTTGGCTATGGGACCCAGGAGACCCAACCGCGGTCCCGGAGGGGACCACCGTCGGTAGCCCAGGATTTCAATCCCGGGCGATAAGCCGAGTCGCTGACGCCTTCTTTTGAGACACCCCTAAGGGCGCAACTTGGCGACTCGGGCCAACCGTGGTGACGGCGAATCCGGCGGCACTTCGAGATCCAGCCGCCCGGTGCTCGGGAGGCCGGGCCGGTAGTAGACGCCGCCCGGCGGCGGCGTGATGACCTGCGCGGGCTGGCCGCCGTCGTTCTGGACGTCGGGCTCCTCGGTCGGCACCTCCTGCACCACCGGCTCCGGCCGGTTCCACTGGCGTAGCCCGCCGGCACCCGGCTGCTGGCGGCCCGTGGGGGACGAAGGCCGGGCCAGCCCCGAGGGCAAGGCCTGGCCGGCGGGGTTGTTGCGGTCGAGGTCGCGCTCGCGGATCACCGTCGCGCCCGCCGCGTTCTTGGCGCCCGGCCGGTTCATTCCGGCGCGAGCGGCGGCGGACGCCGGAGCCGGCTTGAGCGTCTGGCTGGCGGCGGCCTTCGCGTCCTTGGCCGCGTCCGGCGCCGCCGCGGGGGCGGGGGTGGGAGGCGGCACCAGGAGGGACGCGATGCGGCCGGCCTCCTCGTAGACCGCCGGCGCCTGCGGCCTGGCGACGTCGCCGCGGTAGGCGCGCAGCATGGCCTCGGTCACCAGCTTGTTCTCGACGATGTGGGGATTGACCTCGGGGAAGGCGAGTTGGGGATCGAGCGAGAAGGCCGTGGCGTACTCGTCGATCGCCCGCGAGGTCTGGTGCAGGGCCTCGTGGATCGCTCCCAACTGGTAGTGAGCCCAGGCGTGGCTGGGGTCCACCTTCACCGCCCGCTCGTAGAGCTGCCTCGCATCCTTCAAGCCGCCCCGCTGGTGCACCACCAACCCGAGGTTGAAGAGCGCCGACACCTTGTCGGGATCGAGCTCCAGAGCCCGCCGGTAGGCGGCCTCGGCCTCCGCCGGCTTCTGCGCCAGGAGCAGGAGGTTGCCCAGGTCGTTGAACACGGCGGCGTCGTTGGGCCGCTCGGTCGTCAGGCGGCGCTGCACCTCGATCGTCTTGGCGAGGTTGTTGGGCGCCGCCGCGACGGAGGTGACGGCGGTGATGGCGGCGATTGCAGCGGCCGCCGCGATGGTGAGGGCAATGATCCTGTGTGTCCTGCTGTGCACCGTCATCTCCTTAGAGGCCCTCGCGGCGCGCGACGGGCCGGGCTTTGAGCTTCAACTTGCCATCCTCCGGGGACAGCCGGAACTGCACCTCGGCACATCCCGTCTTGTCGCGGATGGCAGCCACCTGGCGTGTCAGGTAGGTTTGAAAGCTGTCGAGGTCGAAACCAGGGGAGCCTCCAGGCGCGGCGGCGAGGCCCTGGTAGAGCGCCTCGGCGGCCTCCGGGTCGATACGCTCCCCGAAGAGGATCCCCTGCACGGGGTCGAAACGGCGCGCCGCCGCCGGCGGCGGCGTGTGCCGCGCGCCGGGCTGGCGGCCCTCTTCGAGGTCGCGCAGACGGCGGTTGAAGAGCTCGTTGTAACTGTTGAACCGGGCTTCGAGGTCGCCGAGGCGGAAGCTGTCCACGGCACTCGTCATATTGACGCCGCGCAGATTGCGCAGTTGCCCCTGAACGCGGCCGCGCAGCTCGTCCGGCGGCGAGAGCAGCGAGCCGTTGAAGAAGCGCTCGAAGTCGACGCGGAGCTGCTGGAGATCGCGGTTGAGATGGTCGAGAGCCTCGCCGAACGACGGCTGGCGCCCGGGCAGGGCGGACGCGCCCCCGCCCGGTGGCCGGACCGGCTTGAGCGCCGGCCCCTGGCCCGGCAAAGCTCGCTCGTTGCCTCTCAAACTTCGCTTGGGGTCCACGGATCTCCTAGAATGCTGTCGGACCGATGATGGAAAGCCCAGAATTCTCCGATGCCCGGCGGGGGCTCCCGTCGCTCGACCGGCTGCTCAGTCATCCGGCGGTCGCGAGTCTCATCTCATTATACGGGCGAGAGCACGTAACCATCCAAGCCCGCCGTGTGGTGGACGAGCTGCGGGAGCGTCTGGCCGCCGGTCCGCCCCCTGAGCCCGAGGCTCTGGCGGCCCTGCCGGCCGCCATCGCGGCGGCGGTCGAGGCCGCCCTCGGCGGTCCCCTGCGCCGGGTGCTCAACGCCACCGGCATCTATCTCCACACCAATCTCGGGCGGGCTCCCCTGCCGGCGGCCGTGGCCCGCGGCCTGGCGCCGCTGCTGGACGCCTACTGCGACCTGGAGCTGGACCTTGCCACGGGCCGGCGCGGCCAGCGCAACGGCCGGGTCGAGCGCCTGCTCACCGCCCTGTGCGGCGCCGAGGCCGCCCTGGCGGTCAACAACAACGCCGCGGCCCTGGTCATCGCCCTGGCGGCGCTGGCCAAGGACCGCGAGGTGGTGGTCTCCCGCGGCGAGCTGGTGGAGATCGGCGGCTCCTTCCGCATCCCCGAGATCATGGCGGCGGCCGGCGCCCGCCTGGTGGAGGTGGGATCGACCAACCGCACCCGCCTCGCCGACTACGAGGGGGCGGTGGGGCCAGGCACGGCGCTGCTGCTCAAGGTGTACCCCAGCAACTTCCGCCTCTCGGGCTTCGTCGCCTCGGTCGAGCCGCGGCAGCTCGCGGCGCTGGGGGCGCGCGCCGGCGTGCCGGTGCTGGTGGACGAGGGGTCCGGCCTGCTGCGGCCCCGGACGGAGCCTCAGCTCGCCGGCCATCCGAGCCTGGCCGAGCTCGTCGAGCAGGGGGTCGACCTCGCCTGCGGCAGCGGCGACAAGCTCCTCGGCGGCCCGCAGGCCGGGCTGCTGGTGGGCCGCGCCGCGCTCCTCGCCCGCTGCCGGCGGCATCCGCTCTACCGCGTCCTGCGCCCCGACCGCACGGCGCTGGCGGCGCTCGAAGGGGTGCTGCGCCTCCACCTCACCGGTGCCGCCCTGCCCCTCGACCGCCTGTGGCCCGACCCGTCGGCCCACCGGGACCGGCTCGAACGGGCCGCCTCGCGGCTGGGGGCCGAGATCGTCGCCGCCGAGGCCTTCCTGGGCGGCGGCTCGGCGCCGGAGGCCCCCATCCCCGGCGAGGCGCTCGCCCTGCCGGGAGACGACGCCCTGCTCGCCCGTCTCCGCCTCGGCGACCCGCCGGTCGTGGGCTATCTGCGCCAGGGCCGGCTGCTGCTCGATCTGCGCACTGTCGACCCCGAAGACGACGAAGCCCTGATCGCGGCCGTGGAGAGAGCATGCCCAAAGGCCGCATCCTGATCGTCGAGGACCGCGACTCCCTGCGGCGCATGCTGGAGGCCGCCCTGGGCCAGGAGGGCTACGAGGTGGCCGCCGCCGCGGACGGCCAGGCCGGCATCCGGCTGCTCGCCGCGCGGCCTTTCGACTTCGTCCTCACCGACCTCAAGCTCCCCGACGTTTCGGGCCTGCGCGTCCTGGAGGCCAGCCGCGCCGCCCAGCCCCGCGTGCCGGTGGTGGTGCTCACCGGCTTCGGCACGGTGGGGGCCGCGGTGGAGGCGATGAAGCTCGGCGCCTACGATTTCCTGGAGAAGCCGCTGGAGCTCGACGACCTGTCGCGCCTCATCGAGCAGGCGCTGGGAGAGCGCGACGAGACGGCCGTCTTTCGCGCTCCCGGCGCGCCGGCCCTGGTCGGCGCCCATCCGCGCTTCCGCGCCGCCCTGCGGCTGATGCGGAAGGTGGGTCCCAAGGAGAGCAACGTCCTGCTCACCGGCGACAGCGGCACCGGCAAGGAGCTCTTCGCCCGCTCGATCCACTCCCTTTCGCCGCGCCACGCCGGACCCTTCGTGGCCCTGAACTGCGCCGCCATCCCCGAGTCGCTGCTGGAGAACGAGCTCTTCGGCCATGAGAAAGGGGCCTTCACCGGCGCCGACCGCCGCGCGCCGGGCCGCTTCGAGCTCGCCGAGGGAGGCACCCTCTTCCTCGACGAGATCGGCGAGCTCCCCGCGGCCGTGCAGAGCAAGGTGCTGCGGGTGCTGGAGGAGCGGACCTTCGAGCGGGTGGGCGGCGGGCGCACCCTGAAGGCGGACATCCGGCTGGTGGCGGCCACCAATCGCGACCTCGCCGCCATGGTGGAAACCGGCGAGTTCCGGGCCGACCTCTTCTTTCGCCTCAACGTCTTCCCCATCGAGCTGCCGCCCCTGAAGGAGCGCGCCAGCGACATCCCCCTCCTCGCCCATCACCTCCTGGAGGAGATCGCCCTGCGCCACCGCATCGAGCCGCCGCGGCTCGAGGAAGCGGCCCTCGAGCTGCTCGCCGCTCAAGGCTGGCCGGGCAACGTCCGCGAGCTGGCGAACGTGCTGGAGCGGGCGGTGATCCTCGCCGAGGGACCCGTGCTGCGCGCCGCCGACCTGCGGCCTCTGCTCCGGCCCCTGGCGGCCCCGAGCGAGCGGGAGCGCCTCAAGGAAGCCCTGGTCGCCGCCGAGGGCGACAAGCGGCGGGCGGCGGAGCTTCTGGGAATGGGCTACCGCGTGCTCCTGCGCAAGGTCAAGGAGCACGATCTGGAAGGGGTGCCCAGGTATCGGGAGTAAACGAGCATCAACACTCTTGGTACCGTTGGTAACGCTCGGGCGCCTTCAAGAAGCCCGCAAAAAGGCCGAAGAATCCTCTCTATCCCTTTATTTACCGAGAGTTGCCGTGCAGGCCGCCCCGCTGGCATCGAGCCTGCAGACCAGGAAAATCGTAGGCACTTAGCAAGGAGCGTCAATGAATCCGTCCAAGGCGGTTCGAGGGATCGCGGGCTTCACCCTCGTCGAGCTGTTGGTCGTCCTGGCGATCGGCATGATCCTCGCCCTCGTCAGCTACCCGGAGCTGGCGAAGTACTACACCCGCAGCCAGCTCGAAGGCACGGCGCAGCAGCTCGCGCTGATGGCCCAGAAGGCCCGTTTTCAAGCCATCCGTACCGGCCAGGTGACGAGGATCTGCGCCGACACGACGACCAAGCAGGTCACGGGCAGCGTGGGGACGACGGACAATGCCTGGTTTACGCTGCCCAAGGCGGTCAACTTCGGGGCGCCGTCCCCGCAGCTCGCCATCACCCTCACCGTGACTCCCAATTGCTTCACCTTCAGCTCGGACGGCTCGGTGGGAGAGGTAGGGTCGTTCCGGTTCGTGGACAACAACGCCAATTACCTGGAGCTGCGGATCGATCCGCAGGCGACCGCCCGCGTCCAGGTGCGGAAATGGAACGAGACGGACAGCGCCTGGTACACCCGGAATCAAGGAGGCAAGGCATGGACCTGGAACACCAGCACGATCTTCTAGGGCGCGCCTCCCGCCCGGCCTCTCGCGGCCCGCGCGGAGCGCAAGGGTTTTCGCTGATCGAGGTGCTGATCGCCTCGGCCATCTTCCTGATCGTCGCCCTGGGCATCGTGCCCTTTTTCACCCAGGCGATCGTCAACAACCGCGCGGGCGCCGACTTCACCCAATCGACGAACTATGCCAAGTCCGAGCTGGAGCGGCTGTTCGCGCTGCCGTTCAGCAGCCCGGACCTCGCGGTGACGGCGGGAACGGAGGCGGTGACGGTGCAGTACTACTCGAAGATGGATCAAAAATGGGAAACCACCCTCACCACCACCGGCGACGTGGCGCTCTGGACCCGCACCGTCACCATCCGCAATTTCGGCCTCGGCGGCATGGTCGACATCGACCACGACGGCAAGCTGGACGGCCCGCTCAGCGCGGACACGCCGGCGGCCTCCGTCCACGCCAAGCAGATCCAGATCGCGGTGCAGAGCGGCCGTGCCGGTGGCCCCCTGGGCGGCGGCAAGCAGATCACCCTGTCGGTTTTCAAGGCTTTTTGAGGAGCTGCCGATGAACCCGCGCCGCGACTTCGCCAACCGGCCTTCCGGCCAGCAGGGCTTCACCCTCGTCGAGCTTCTGGTGGCGCTGGCGGTCACCGTCATCGTCGTTCTCGGCATCCTCATGCTGTTCGACTTCAACAACAAGCTGACGCGGGTGCAGACCAACGTGGCCGACATGCAGCAGTCGGAACGCATCGCGCAGTACGACATGGTGCGGATGGCACGGATGGCCGGCCGGGGAGGCATGCCGGTGACCGCTGGAACCGCGCTGCCCACGGGCTCCGGGATCAGCGTGCTCAACAACGCGCCGGCCGGCACCAACCTCATCGCCGGCGACACGGACTCCCCCAAGATCCTGGAAGGGACCGACGTCCTCACCCTTCGCGGCGCCTTCGCGACGCCCATCTACCAGGCCGCCTTCGCCAATCCCAACACCTTCACGCTCTCCGGCCCCGGCACTCCGACGACCGCCAACGCCACCGGCGGTACGGTGGCGATCTGCAACAAGTCACCCGCCGGCACGGACCAGGACCTCACGGCGCTGACGGCGCTCATCGACCTGGCCGGGAGTGGCAAAATCCGGAAGGAAGCGCTGATCCTGGTCAGCCCGATCGCCGACACCATCTACTCCATCGTGGTGCTCGACCCCGTGAACTCGACCAAGGCGGCGGCGACGTGCCCCACCGGCGGTATCACCATCGCCTTCGTCTGCGATCCGGTCGATACCACGGTGGCCAAATATCGCGCCCTTTATCCGGCTCCGGCCGGCGCCAGCCTGAACTCCTCGCTGACCAACGTGGCGTTCATAGGTCTCCTGGAGGAGTACCGCTTCTACGTGCGCGAGGATCACGCGATCTCCGGCGACGCCACCAGCACCCTGACCCCGGTGCTCTCGCGCGCCCGCTTCTACCCTGGCACCGATCTGCCGTACGCCGACGACACCAGCAACCTCAAGCAGGACATCGCCGACGGCATCGTGGACCTGCAGATCGCCTTCGGCATCGACGTCAACAGTGACGGCCAACTGGCGGAGGATCTGGCCAACCCGGCGACCGACGAGTGGCAGGGCAACGCGGCCGCGGACACCGCGCTCACCGGCGGCCTGAAAGCGATCCGCATCAGCACCCTGGCGCGGACCAACCGCGCGGACCACGACTTCCTGGCCCCCGTTCTGGCCGGCGTCGAAGACCACGCCTACAGCACGACCGACATCAACGATCCGGTCAACGGCTACGACTCCACCACCTTCAAAGGCAGCATGGCCCGGCTCTATCGCCGCCGCGTGCTGCAAACCGTCGTGAATCTGAGGAACCTGACCCAATGAGCGAAAACCACAGCTCGGCCCACAAATCCTCCAAAGAGAGCGGCAGCGCCTACATCCTGGTGCTGATGGTGCTCCTGGTCCTGACGCTCCTCGGCCTCGTCCTCGCCTTCATCACCCAGAGCGAGGTCGAGGTGGGAGCCAACGAGCGCACCGTCAACCGGGTTTTCTACGGCGCCGAAGCCGGCGTCACCGCGGCGGTGACCAACCTGCTCATCGCCAACGACCGCTCGGCCCAGGACCTGACCTTCATGGACCCGGGCTCGACCAGGCTGGGAACCCGGGTCGTGATTCCCGCCATGGTGGAGGTCAACACCGGACCCTGCAACCTCTGTGAGATCAACCAGGGCAGCGATTATCAGGCCATCACCCACGACGTCGTGGTGACGGCCACCCGCTTCGGGGTCGACAGCGGCGGCGCGAAGACGGTGCTCGCCACCAAGAACCTGGAGCTCATGGTGGAGTTCCAGCCTTTCCGGGAAGTCCTCAACGTCGCGCCGGACCAGGCCAATTACAAATAACGATTTTGCAGTCTTTTGTTTCGGCCCTTTTTTGATCGAGGAGATCGTCATGTCACGCCAACGCTGCCGTCACGCCGCTCACTCCCTGCTTCCCGCAGCCTTAACGCTGGCCCTTGGGATGGGGCTGTGGACCCAGGTCCGGCCCGCCTGGAGCGACGACCGGGACCTGCTGCGGCAGTCGTCGGGAGACCCTTACGTGTTCGTCATCCTCGACACCTCGGGATCGATGAACGAAATACCGAACCAGGCCGGCATCGACGCTCTCGCGGCGGGCGACGACACGAACTCGAAGCTCTACGGGGCCAAGCAGGCGCTCTATCAGGTGATGACGCAGTTCAACAACATCTCCTATGGCTTCGCGACCTTCAACCAGGACGGCTTGCGGGTCTTACGCAAGCATTGGATCTATAAGCCCAACGTGGATCCGACCTGGAGCGCCACCCTGCCCTATCCGACCGCCGGGCAGGGCTATGCCTTCGGCGGCGGCGCCCCCAACAGCAGCTTCGACGCCAACGTCCAGGTTCAGTACACCTGCACCAGCCCGCAGACCGTGCCGGCGACGAACGCCAACCTGCGCCAGATGGTTGGCTATCCGCGGACGGGCGACAACGGCGACAAGACCTTCGGCGCCTGGGTCCGGTTCGGCGGTCGCACCTACTACGTCGAGAGCAAGCTCGCGAACGGCAGCAAGCTTGGCGATTCCTCCATCACGGTGAGCTGGCAGCGCCGCCGCCTCCAGACCGGTACCGCCTCGACCAAATGCGGCGCCAACGCGCCGCTCACCACGGCCTTCGACGCCGCCGATCAGGTGTCGTTCTACAACGTCACCTACTCGCTCATCACCGACGCCGTGCTCGACAACCTCTACGATACGAGCTCCACCACCGGCGCCGACGAAAAGCAGGCCAGCAATACCTGCGGCTCCGGAACCAGTCCGGTCATCGGCTACGACCCCAACTCCGACACCACCGCCGACGGCTACAAGATCACCACGGTCACGCCCAACGTCACGGTGAACCTCAAGTACCCGACGACGACCAATCCCAGCTTTCCGACCAACACCGTCTTCAACGAAGGCGACTTTCTGCCGCTGAGCTGGACCAAGAACAACAAGGACGAGGTGCTGGACCGGCTCGCCCCCAACCTCCGCCTGGGAGAGACAACGCCGGATTTCCGCGTCGCGCACTACTTTCAGGACACGATCACCGGTACAGGCACCTCCTTCGCCTTGCAGTTGAAGAATACGAGCGTCCACCCGCTGGTCGCGGAGGGCAACACCCCGCTGGCCACTACGCTCCAGGCTTACAAAACCTGGTACGAAGCCTGGGCTACGGTCGCCGCGGCCAACGACCCTGAATGGGCCTGCCGCAGGAAGTACGTGCTCATCCTCACCGACGGCGACGAGACCTGCAACAAAAATCCACCCAATACCGGCCCGATCGACATCACGCCCGCTTGCACCGCCGCCGCGACTCTGAAGGGCTCCGACAGCGTCACCACCTTCGTCATCGGCTTCGGCGTCGCGAGCGGCAGCGCCAACGCGCTGACCTGCATGGCGTCCAACGGCGGCAGCGGCGCGCCGGTCTACCCTCAGGACCAGACGGCCCTGCTCGCCGAGCTGCAGAAAATCTTCGGCGCCATCCAGGAGGACAACCGCGCCTTCGCCTCGGCGGCGGTGCCGGCCGTGGAGACCGACGTGCAGGACAAGATCTACCTGAGCAACTTCACGCCGATCGACAAGAAGGGCTACTGGGACGGGCATCTGGACGCCTATCTGAAACCCCTGCCGCTGACGGCCGCCGGACTGCCGAACAAGACCCTGGCCTGCAGCTCGACCCTCACCAACGGCTGCCATCTCTGGGACGCGGGGAACAAGCTCCTCGACCTCGCGCCGAGCGCGAGCGACCTGAGCGCCGCGACGCCGAACTTCCAGATCGGCGGCGGCAACCGCCAGCGCCGCGTCTACTACACTCAGGCCCAGACCACCGCCACCGTGCCGATGGTCACCAAGCTGCTCTTGCCGCAAACGACCGCAGCCGACAAGGTGGACCTCTACGCCGGCCTGAACCTTTCGCCCTTGCCGACTACCAGCGACGCGACCGCGGACGCAACGGTGATCAACATCCTCAAGTCCACCTACAAGGCGAAAACCGACACCATCACCGATTCGACCGGCGTCACGAGCACCATCACTTTCCTGCTGGACGACATCTTCCACTCGAACCCCCTGATCGTCAGCTCGCCGAGCCGCAGCCGGTACTACAACTTGAACCTCTACGCCAACAACAGCCTGACCTGCACGGGCGGCAACCCGGGCTACCAGTGCTTCGCCCTCAAGCACGAGTTCCGCCGCAAGATGCTGGTGGTCGGCGACAACGATCAGCAGCTCCACATCTTCGACGCCGGGCTCTACGACAGCACCGCGACTCCCCCGGCCTTCGACAACGGCACCGGCTACGAGATCTACTCCCTCGTGCCGCGGCCGCTCCTGTCCAACCTCCAGAAGCTGGTGCCCGACTCCACCCAGGTCTGGGGGGTGGACGGCACTCCCCAGGTGGACGACGTCTTCATCGATCCCAGCCATACCGACGTCCCCGACGACGTCGGCAGCAGCACGGTGCGGGAGTGGCGCACGATCGTCGTCGGCGGCTTCCGCGAGGGGGGCAGCGGCTACGTGGCGGTGGACGTGACCCAGCCGGACATCCTCAACTCCAATCGCGTGCCGCAGCCCGTCAGCACTTTTATCCCCTCCTGCTGGAACGGCAGCGGCGCCAGTGTCAGCGACTGCGGCACGGTCCCCTTCGGCTCGGTGCTCTGGACCTTCACCGACACCCGGGACGCCGACGGCAACGGTAAGGCAGACCTCGGCCAGACCTGGTCGACACCCACCATGGGACGCATCCTGGTGCAGACGACGGAGACGACGCCGCGGCTCATCGACAAGTACGTGGCCATCTTCGGCGGCGGCATGGACCCGAGCAACCTGAACCAGCGGGGCAACTATCTCTACATGGTGGACGTCGAGACCGGCAAGGCGATCTACAAGCGGCAACTGGACGGCTCCGCGCCCAGCGATCCGGCCGCCGTGGACACCGACCAGGACGGCTATATCGACACGATCTACATCGGCACCACGGCGGGTTCCCTCTACAAGGCCAACATCCGCGTCGCCGGCCGGTACGAGAAGGACTCCGTCACCCACGAGTGGACGATCACGGATACGGCCTGGGAGCCGTTCAGGATCTTCGACACGCTGCAGTCCGACACCGGCAAGCGCGGCCCCATCTTCTTCCCGCCGTCGGTGGTCTTCGTGGCCCAGCTCGGCAAGTACGCCCTCTCCTTCGGCACCGGCGACCGTTGGGACCTGTGGTCGAAGACCAGCCCTCCCGGCCGCCTCTACGTGATCCTCGACGACAACTTCGCCACGGGCGTGTCGGTGAAGGACGAAAGCATGTACGAGGACATCACGTCCTTCAACCAGGCGCCTGCGGGCTCCAATTTCCTGCTCAACCCGGCGATCAACCATCTGCCGGGCTGGTTCCTCAAGCTCGGGTCGGATGAACGGATGATCACCAAGCCGTTCACTCTGTCCGGGCTCTCCATCTTCACCTCCTACGATCCGACGTTCTCGGTCGTCGGCGCGGTCTGCGCCAAGAGCGGCGTGAGCAACATCTTTACGGTCTACACGTCCACCGGCGATCCGATCAAGGGACCCTGCGACACCGATTGCTGCTCCGGCGGCCGGTGCACGAGGAAGTCCGATTTCGTCACCAACCCGTTCGTCGAGACCAGCGCCACGAAGAATCCCCCTTGCGACGCGAAGACGAACCCCAACTGCGCACCCAGCGCGGCGCCTCTCTGCTCGGGACTGGCGGACGTCACGAAGAAGCTGATGGGCCTCTTCCCCAACAACTGCCAGTTCGCCAGCTTCACCCAGGACATCAAGACGATTCAGTCCGACAATGGTATCGTCTGTATCGCACCGGTGCCGGTGTGCGTCATCCGCAAGAACTGGAAGGAGAACTAGACGTGAAGGATGCCAAGGCGAGACGACTTCCGGGCCTGCTGCCGGCGGCGGCGATCTGTCTCTGCGTCGCGGCCTCAGGGCCGGCGGCGCCGGCACGGGCCGACTGGCTGGTGACCACCGATGGCGGCAAAGTCGAGACCCAGGGCCCCTGGAAGGTCGACGGGAAGCGGGTCGTCTTCACCCTGAAGGACGGCACCCTGTCGTCGTTGCGCCTGACCGAGGTCGACCTCGACGCCAGCCGGCAGGCGACGACGGCGATGGCGGAAGAGGCGGCGGCGGCCAAGGCGAGCGCCGCCGCCGAGGCGGCGCCGGTGAAGAAATCCACCCGCGTCTTCACCGACAAGGACTTCGCCAAACCACCCGCGCCGCCCAAGGACGACGCCAAGGAGGGCGACGCGAAGCCTGCCTCCGACGCCGCGGCGGCTCCCGGCGCGGTCAAGGTCGTGGACTGGAAACAGAGCCACAACCCGGACACGCACGCCCTCGAGATCACCGGCTCCGTGCGCAACATGGGGCCGGACCTCGCGGTGGCCATCTCGGTGAACGTGCGGCTCTTCAACCCGCGCGGCGAGCAGTTCGCCACACAGGCCGCGGCGCTCACCACCCGGTCGCTGCACCCGAATCAGAACACGGCTTTCACCGCCGTGTTCCCGGACGTCATCGACTTCGCGAGCGCCAAGATCGACGTGATGAGCACGCCGCTCATGGAGAAGCCCCCGGCACCCGCGGACGCGAACGCCGAGGCGCCGCCGCCACCGCCTAGATAGAGCCGTCGGCAGGAAAGACCATCGCGGCTCGGGTGCCGCCGCCCTCTCGCTCATCGAGGCGAATCCGCCCGCGATGCAGGACGACGATCCGCTGGGCCAGGGCCAGCCCGAGGCCCACACCTCCGGCGCGGCCGGTGACGAACGGATGGAACAGTCGGTCGCGGATCTCGGGGTTGACGCCGCGACCCCGGTCCTCCACCGCGATCTCCAGACCCTCCGGTCCCTCCTGTACCCTCACCGTGACCGGTCCCGAGCCGCCGGCCTCGCGTTCGGCCTGCACGGCGTTGTGGAGCAGATTGCGCACCGCCCGCTCGATCAATTGCGCGTCGCCCAGCATCCGCAGACCGGGCTCCGCGCCTTGCACCTGTACCGCGAACCCGGCCAGGGCGGGATCGGCCGCGGCCCGCTGCAGGAGCGGCTGGAGCGCGACGTCCTGAATGCGGGCGGAGCCCGGCCGCGCGGAGGACAGGAAGTCTTCGAGCACCCGTTGCAGGTGATCGGCCTCGCCCCGGATCTCGCCGAGGTAGTCGGCGATCGAGCCGTCCGCCGGGCGCCGGTCGATGAGCGTCAGATAGCCGCGCAGCGTCGCCAGGCTGTTGCGCAGCTCGTGGGCGACGCCGCCCGCGAGCTCGCTCAGCCACACGAGGCTCTCGGACAGGCGGTTCTCCTCGGCGCGTTGGCGGGCTTCCGTCAGATCGGCGAAGAGAACCAGGTAGCCGCGCGGCTCGCCGTCGTCGCGGCGCAGGGGGTGGAGAGTCAGGCCGAGGACCCGTGTGACCTCGCCAACCCGGACGGAGCACTCCTGCCGGTGGAGCCCGCCGCCGCGGAGAACCGCGGCCGAAAGCAGGTCGCTCATCTCCGGCTGATCGCGCAGCAGCTCGGCGACCGGAGTGCCGGGAGCGAAGGCGCCGATCCCCAGCAGCTCGGTGCCCACGACGTTGGCCGCCAGGACGCAGGCTTCGCGATCCAGCAGCAGCAGGCCGCTCTGCAGGCTCGCGACGAGCGTCCGCTCGACGTCGGCGAAATCGTCCTCCTCCCGCCGCTCGGTCGCCGCGAGCCCGGCGAGCGCCCGTTCGAAGGTGGCGACGAGAAACTCGATCTCGCCTTCCCCCGCCGTCGGCCGGCTCACCTCTTTGGCGCGTTCGAGGAGCCGCTCGAAGGGAGCCATCAGATGGCGGAGGAACAGCACGACCAGCACCACGAGAGCCCCGTTGATGGTCAGCACCACGGTGGAAAGAACGCGCAGCCCGCGCAACTGCCGGGCGAGCCCTCCCGCCGCCAGGTCCACCCGCACGAACCTCCCGCCCTCCCTGCCGGTCAAGGGGGCGAAGCCGCTGACCGCGTCGGAATCCGCTTGCGGCCCCACTCCCACCGGCATGAGCACTCTCACGCCGGCGACGGGCGCCAGCAGGGCGGACAAGGGGAGCTCGCCGTTGGCGGCGAGCGGGCGTCCCGCCTCGTCGAGCAGCGCCACGCCGCGGGCGTTGGGAGCGAGGAGCCCCAGCTCGGCGCCGCTCGGCACAGGCTCCGCGGCCAGGCGCTCGGCCACCGTCCGGGCCAGCCGGGCAGCCTCCTCCTGGCGCTCGGCGGCGAGCAGGGAGATGGCGTTGCGGTAGGAGAGGAGGGTGAAGGTCGAGAGAACGACCAGCAGCAGCAGGGCGACAGGCAGCAGGATCAGGACCTCGCGGCGCAGGTCCAACCGCCACCGGACCGGCTCCGCTCCCGCCGTCATAGCAACCGGGCGTAGGCCGCCACGATCCACTGGCCGGCGAACAGGGCGATCAAGCCGCCCAGCGCGAGAAAGGTGCCGAACGGGAGCTTCGACTTGAGGTCGCCGCCGCGCCAGGCCATCACCATCAAACCCACGACGGCTCCCGAGAGGGCTCCCAGGAAGAGCGACACGAGCACTCCCCGCCAACCCAGGAAGGCGCCGATGGCGGCCAGCATCTTGACGTCGCCGAGCCCCATGCCCTCCTCGTGCCGCAGCAAATACCAGCCGCCCCAGACGGCGAGCAGGATGCCGGCGCCGACCGCGGCTCCCAGGGCTCCGCCGGCCATCGCCCGCCAGGGACCGGCGGCCCCCGGCGAGGCCCAGCCGGTGAGCGGCTGCAGCAGAATGCCGGCCGCGACCCCGGGCCAGGTGAGGACGTCGGGCAGGATCATGTGGTCGAGGTCGATCATCGCCAGCGTCACCATCAGGGCGCAGAAGACGGCGCCGGCGACCGCGGCCCAGGCGATGCCGAAGCGCAGGAAGGAGCCCAGGAAGAGCAGCCCGGTCGCCCCCTCGATCAGGGGATAGCGCGGCGAGATGGCGGCGCCGCAGGCGCGGCAGCGCCCCCGCAGGAGCAGAAAGGAGATCACGGGCAGGTTGTCCCAGGCGCGGATGGCCGCGCCGCAGGCCGGGCAGCGCGACCGCGGCAGCACGGTGGAGATCCCCAGCGGCAGGCGGTAGATCACCACGTTGAGATAGCTGCCGACGATCAGGCCGAGGATCGTGGCGTAGCAGCCGAAAAGAAGCTCGAGCGACACGGTGCGGGGATTCTACGCCATCGCGGCGGCGCGTTTCGTCCGCCGGAGCCGCGCCATCGCCGTCGCGATCATTGCCGCGGCGAGGGCCGCCAGGCTCAGAGCCGCGCCGGCCGGCACCCAAGGGTCGCGATATCGCAGGTCGAGCCGGTGCTCGCCCGGCGGCAGCTCGACGCCGAGCTGGCAGGCCGCCGTCGGGCGTACCGCCACGGGTGAGCCGTCCACCCGGGCGTTCCAACCGGAGTCGAAGGTCGTGGCGGCGACCAGGAACGCCCCCTGCCCGGCGCGGTAGTGGAGCAGCAGCCGGCCGCCCTGGTCCTCGACCTCCAGCAACTGGACCCGTTGGGAGTAGACGGCGCTGCGCGGCGGCCCCACGCTCTGCACGCTCTGTTCGTCGCGGGCGACGTTCCAGTGACCGGCCCGGGCGGCGGCGAGCGCTTCCCGGTGGGTGGCATGGAACGTCACGCGCGGCACGAAACGGAAGCGGGGGAGCACGTACGAGTTCGCCACCTTGCGCAGCACCGCGGCGCTGGGGTCGGAGACGGCCGGCGGCTGGTCCAAGGCCGTGCGGCGCAGCAGCAGGGTGCCCACGTTCCAGACGCCGAGATAGCGGTAGGCCGCCTGCGGCTGCGCCCGCTCCTCGTCGAGGATCGCCGCCGCCTTGCGGGCCCAGCCGGTGAGCATCAGGTCGTAGTCCTTGTGGAAGGCGTAGGGGATCTGCCAGAGCAGCCCCGAGTAGGGCTCCAGCCGCGACAGGTAGACGTGGGTGAAGGCCGCGCGGGCGTCCCAGAGCGGTAGCCGTTCCCCGGCCGCCGCCGGCTCCACCCAGACCCGGTCCCGGGCCGGCGACAGCGACGAGGCGAGCGGCGGCGCCACGCGATAGGTCGCGGCCGGAACCGTCCGCAGCAGGCCGTGCCCGTAGTGCCAGAGATCGGCGGCCAGCAGGGCGACGGCGAGGAGCGACAGGAGGCGCCGCGACGGCCGCGGCCAGCGGCAGAGGGCGAGCAGGGAGGCGACCGCCGCTCCGGTCCCCACCGCTGCCCAGCCTTCGGCCCGCAGGTACGCCGCGGCGGCCAGCCGGTGCGCGGCATCGAGATCGGGGGCGCCGTGGGCCGCCACGAAGCCTGCCGCCATCCGCGGCTCGCAGGTCAACAGGAGGGTCAAGACGAGGGCGGTGGCCAGCACGACCAGGGAGACGGCCAGGGGAAAATCAGCGGCCTCGGGACGTCCGGCCTGCCGGTCGTCGAGGAGCCGCTGCCAGCTCAAGGCGCCCGCCAGGGCCAGCGCCAGGACGGCGAGCATGGCGAACCGCTCGGGAAACCGCAGCAGCCCCAAGAGGGGGATGGTCCGGCGCAGCCCCTCGTACAGCGGGTTGTGGCGGCCGAGGGCCAGGGCGAGACCCGCGGCCAGGGCGACGGCCCAGGCGGCCCGGCGCGGAATGCCGCCCCGCAGGAGGGCGGCGATCCCCAGCACCGCCAGCAGCAGCCCGGGATAGAGCGATTCGAGATAGGGGTAGTCGAGATCGTCGATCCCCCAGCCGAAGAACAGGCCCTCGGAGGTGCGGGCCGGATCGCCGAAGAAGCGTGGCAGGACCACCTCGATCAGGCGCGACGGCGGCAGCGACCAGACCGTCGCGTAGCCGGCCGGGAGGTCTCGCCGCGGCGAGTCGGCGAGGCGGCCGACGGTGGGCACGAGCTGCACGGCGGCGAGCGCCAGGGCCATCAGGAACGGCAGCAGCACGCGCGGCGCGGACGCCGGCCGCCGGAATCCCGCCGCGACGGCCAGCGCCAGCAGGCCCAGGGCGCTCATCATCGCCGTCGACGGCTCGCCGTTGAGCAGGGCGAGGCCCAGAGCGCCTCCCGCCAGGAGCGCCGGCCGGTGCCACGGCTCGCCGGGGCCTGCCCGCAGCGCTTCGTCCCCCCAGGCCAGCACCCAGGGAAGCCAGGAGATTCCCCAGTACAGATTGAAGGCGCTGAGCAGGGAGAGATAGACGCCGCCGCCGGCGAATCCCACCCCGGCGAGCGCCGCGGCGCCACGGCCGCCGCCCAGCCGCCGCGCCAGCCGCCAGGCGCCGGCTAAAGCCACCGCGGCGTGCAGCACCGCCATGAGCGTCAAGGCATAGTAGGGCGGCACGGCGAGCACCAGCCAGCTCGGAGGGTAGAACGCGCCGTAGCTGGGGTTCGACAGAATGGGCTGGCCGCCGTGCAGCCAGGGATTCCAGGCCGGCAGGCCGAAAGCGCAGAGCTCGCGGAAGGCGAGGCGTAGAGGGAGATGGAACAGCGCGATGTCGCGGTTCGCCAGCGCCCGGGACGGCGGCAGCACCGGCGCGAAGAGGCTCGCCAGCCAGACCGTGCCCAGGAGGACGGGAGCCAGCGCCACGACGGCGCGGCGGAGCGCCGTCATGGCGAAGCCCGCGGCCGCCGGTACATCAACACGCCTACCAGCAAGGCGAAGAGGCTGACCGCGGCTCCCACGGGGACGAACGGGTCGCGGTACTCGAGGACCAGACGGTGCTCGCCGGGCGGCAGCTCCACTGCGAGCTGGCAGGCCGCGGTGGGATGGACGGCGACGGGCGCGCCGTCGATCCGCGCCCGCCAGCCTTCGTCAAAGGTCATGGCGGCGACGAAGAACGCCCCCTCGGTCTCCGTCCGGTAGTGGAAACGGATCTTTCCCCCTTCGTCCGCCGAATCCAGGAGCCGTGGCGGGCGGGTAAAGACCACGGTCCGGGCAGGCAGCCCCGGACGGACGGCATGCTCCTCCCGGGCGAGCGTCCAGTCCGCCGCCCGGGCCGCGGCGAGCGCGGCCGACTGGCTGGGATGGAAGGTCACCCGTGGCACGAAACGGAAACGGGGCAGCACATGGCGGTTCTCCAGCCGGCGCAGACCCAGAAGCGCGGGTTCCGTTCCCGCCGGCGGCTGGTCCGCGCTCCGCCTCGCCATCAGGATGGTGCGCACGTTCCAGACGCCGAGAAAGTGGAAGCTCCGCCCCAGGTCCTCCCACTCGAGCCGCAGAATCGCATCCGCTCCTTGAGCCCAGTGGGTGAGCATGAGGTCGAAATCGATGTCGAAGGCATAGGGGATGCGCCACAGCAGGCCGCCGTAAGGCGTCAGCCGGGCGATGAAGGGGCTCGTCCGGTCGGCCTGACTCGCCAGGGATTCCGGCGCCACCTCGGCCCCGGCCTGGATCGGCGCGAAGACGCGGTCCCGGGCCGGCAGGAGCGAAGCGGCCAGCGGCGGCGGCACCTGGTAGACGGCGGCCGGCACCGTCCTCAGCAAACGGTGGCCGTAGTGCCAGAGATCGAAGGCCAGCAGCAGCAACGCCAGCAGCGAGAGCCACCGCCGGGCCGGCCGGCGCCGGCGGCAGAGAGCGAGGAGGGCGACGACCGCGCCGGCCGTGGCCACGGCCCCCCAGCTCTCGGCGCGCAGGTAGGAGAGCGCCGGGCCGCGGTGCGTCAAGCCGGGCGGTCCGGCGTCGATGAGCGACGAGGCGGCGCCCGGAGCCCACAGGAGGAGCGATGCCAGGGTCAGCGCGGCGGCCAGCAACGCCAGAGAGAGGGCGAGGGGGAGGTTCGCGGCCTGGGGCCGGCCCGCCTGGCGCTCGTCGAGCAGCCGTTGCCAGCCGAGCGCTCCCGCGATCACCAGCGCCAGGATCGCCAGAATCGCGAACTTCTCCGGATAGCGTTGAATCGCCAGCAGCGTCACCATCCGCCGAACCCCCGCGTACAGCGGATTGTGGCGGCCGAGGGCAAGAAAAATGCCGGCAGCGAAGGCGAAGACCCACGCCGCTCGCCTGGGAATACCGCCGCGCAGGAGAGCCGCCGCTCCCAGCACGGCCAGCAGCAACCCGGGATACAGCGACTCGACATAGGGGCGGTGGCCGTCGTTGAGCTCGCCACCGAAGAACAACCCCTCGGAAGCGCGGGTCGGATCCCCGTAGGACCGGGGGAAGACGACTTCCGCCAGGCGTTGCGGCGGCAGCGACCAGAGCGTGGAGTGCCAGGCGTCCAGGACGCGGCGGGGCGAGTCCGCCATCCGGCCCAGGGTGGGCAGGAGCTGCACGGCCGCCAGGGCCAACGCGAAGGCCAGGGGTAGCAGCGCTCTCAGCGCCCGTTGCGCCCGCTGCCGGGCTCCCTGCTGCCGCCCCGCCGCCGACACCGTCAGGGCGAGCAGCGCGAGGCCGCTCATGAACACCGTCGACGGCTCGCCGTTGAGCAGTTGCAGGCCCAGGACTCCTCCCGCCAGCAGCGCCGGCCGCCACCAGCGCTCATCCCCCGATGCGCACAGGGCCTCGTCCGCCCAGGCCAGGAGCCAGGGCAGCCAGGCCAGGCTCAAGAGCAGCGTAAAGGCGCTGAGCTGCGAGAAGAAGGCGCCGCAGCCCGAGTAGCCGATCCCCGCCAGCGCGGCGGCGCCACGCCCGCAGCCCAGCCGGCGCGCCAGCCGCCAGGCGCCGGCGAAGGCCAGGCCCACGTGCAGCAGGGCCATCAGGCTCAAGGCGTAGTAGGGGGTTACGGCGAAGACCAGCCAGCTCGGTGGATAGAAGGCGCCGTAGCTGGGGTTCGACAGCAGCGGCTGGCCGCCGTGCAGCCACGGGTTCCACAGCGGCAGGCCGAAGGCGGCGAGCTCCCGGAAGGCGAAGCGCAACGGGAGGTGAAAGGCGGCGATGTCGCGGTTGGCCAGCGCCCGCTGCGGGGAGAGCAGCGGCCAGAGGAGGCTCACCACCCAGGCCCCGCCCAGCAACGCCGGTTGCAGCGCCACGGCGAGACGCCGCACTGCCGCCGTCATCGCGCCTCCGGGGAGCGCCTGAAAACCAGCACGCCCACCAGCAAGGACAGGAGACTCAACGCCGCGCCGACCGGAACGAACGGGTCCCGGTACTCGAGGACCAGCCGGTGCTCGCCGGGCGGGAGCTCCACCCCGATCTGGCAGGCCGCCGTGGGATGGACGGCCGCCGGAGCGCCGTCGATGCGGGCTCGCCAGCCCTCGTCGAAGGTGGTGGCGGCGACGAAGAACGCCCCCGTCTCCGCCCGGTAGCGCAGGCGGACCCGCCCCCCTTCGTCCGCCGACTCCAGAAGCCGCGGCGGCCGGGAGTAGGTGAGAGTCTGGCCCGGCACCCCTGAGCGCACGGCGTGATCCTCCCGGCCGAGCCCCCAGCTCGCGGCCCGCGCCGCGGCGACCGCCGCGGTCAGGTCGGGATGGAAGGTCACCCGCGGCACGAAGCGGAAGCGGGGCAGCACGTGGGGATTCTCCAGCCGGCTCAAACCGATGAGCACCGGGTCCGATCCCGCCGGCGGCTGGTCGGCGATCCGCCTCGCCGTCAGCAGGGTGCGCACGTTCCAGGCGCCCAGGTAGCGGAAGCTGCGCTCGGGCTGGAGCCACTCGTGCTGCAGGATCTCGTCGGACGCTTGAGCCCAGTGGGTGAGCATGAGGTCGTAGTCGACGTCGAAGGCGTAGGGAATGCGCCAGAGCAGGCCACTGTACGGTGTGAGCCTCGCGATGTACAGGCTCGTCCGGTCGGCCTGGTTCGCCACCTTCGCCGGCGACAGGTCGGTGCCGGCCTCGGGGGTCGCGAAGACGCGGTCGCGGGCCGGCAGGAGGGAGGCGGCCAGCGGCGGCGGCACCTGGTAGACGGCGGCCGGCACCGTTCGCACCAGCCTCTGGCCGTAGTGCCGGAGATCGACCGCCAGCAGCAGCACCGCCAGCAGCGAGAGCCACGATCGGGACGGCCGGCGGCGGCGGCAGAGGCCGAGCAGGGCGGCGACGGCCGCGGCGGTGGCCACGGCGGCCCAGCTTTCGCCGCGCAGGTAGGGAAGGGCGGCGGGGTTCGAGAGGTAGGGCGCGCCGGCGACGGTCAGCACCGTCGAGGCGGCAGCCGGAGCCCACAGCAGCACCGCCGCGAGGCTCGCCGTGACCGCCAGCACCGCCAGAGCCAGAGCCAGAGGGAGGTTCGCGGCTTCGTGCCGGCCGGCCTGGCGCTCGTCGAGCAGCCACTGCCAGCCGAGAGCTCCCGCCACCACCAGCGCCAGCACCGCCAGGATCGCGAACCTCTCCGGATAGCGCAGAACCGCCAGCGGCGGCACGAGCCGGCGCACCGTCGCGTAGAGCGGGTTATGGCGGCCGATGGCAAGGAAGACGCCAGCCCCGAGGATAAGGGTCCACGCCGCCCGCCGGGGGATGCCACCGCGCACGCCACGCAACAGCGCAGCAACGCCCAGCACCGCCAGCAACAGGCCCGGGTAGAGCGACTCGACGTAGGGATAATGGCCGTCGCTGATCCCGCCGCCGAAAAACAGCCCCTCGGAAACACGGGCCGGGTCGCCGTAGAAGCGCGGCAGGAAGATCTCGAACAGGCGCTGAGGCGGCATCGACCAGCTCATGGCCAGCCTGGGGTCCAGCGCCCGCCGGGGCGAGTCCACCATCCGGCCCAGGGTCGGCGCGAGCTGCACCGCCGCCAGGGCCAGGGCGAAGGCGAAGGGCACCAGCACTCTCAGGAACGGCTGCGCCCGCCGCGCGGCGAGGGCCGCGGACACCGCCAGGGCCAGCAGCGCGAGGCCGCTCATGAACACCACCGCCGGCTCGCCGTTGAGCAGTTGCAGCCCGAGAACGCCCCCCGCCAGCAGCGCCGGCCGCCACCAGCGCTCTCCAAGCGGCGCGCGCAGGGCCTCGTCGGCCCAGGCGAGGAGCCAGGGCAGCCAGGCGAAGCCCAGCAGCATCGTGAAGGCGCTGAGCTGTGAGAAGTACGCGCCGCAGCCCGAGTAGCCGATCCCCGCCAACGCCGCGGCGCCACGCCCGCAGCCCAGCCGGCGCGCCAGCCGCCACGCGCCGGCAAAGGCCACGGCCACGTGCAGCAGGGCGAGCAGGGTCATCGCATAGTAGGGAGGCACGGCGAAGACCAGCCAGCTCGGCGGATAGAAGGCGCCGTAGCTGGGGTTCGACAGCAGCGGCTGGCCGCCGTGCAGCCACGGGTTCCACAGCGGCAGACCGAAGGCCGAGAGCTCCCGGAAGGCGAAGCGCAACGGGAAGTGGAAGGCGGCGACGTCGCGGTTGCCCAGCGCCCGCCCCGGGGAGAGGACGGACCAGAGCAGGCTCGCCACCCAGGCCCCGCCCAGCAACGCCGGTTGCAGCGCTGGTTGCAGTAAGCCGGCGAGCCGGCGAGCCTCCCTCATCGCCCCTCCGGGGCTCGCCGCCTGAAAGCCAGGGCTCCCAGCAGCAGGGCCGAGAGGCTGACCGCCGCGCCGACCGGAACGAACGGGTCCTTGTATTCGAGGAGCAGCCGGTGCTCGCCGGGCGCCAGCTCCACCCCGATCTGGCAGGCCGCGGTGGGATGGACGGCCACCGGAGCGCCGTCGATCCGCGCCTGCCAGCCTTCGTCGAAGGTCATGGCGGCGACGAAGAAGCCACCCTGCTCGGCGCGGTAGTGGAGGCGGACTCTGCCGCCTTCGTCCGCCGACTCCAGCAGCCGCGGCGGCCGGCTATAGACGAGGGTCTGGGAAGGCTGCCCCGGGCGCACGGCGTGGTCCTCCCGGCCGAGCCCCCAGCTCGCCGCCCGCGCCGCGGCGACGGCCGCGGTCAGATCGGGATGGAAAGTCACCCGCGGCACGAAGCGGAAACGAGGGAGCACGTGCGGGTTCTCCAGCCGGCTCAAGCCGATGAGCACCGGGTCCGATCCCGCCGGCGGCTGGTCGGCGATCCGTCTCGCCATGAGCAGGGTACGCACGTTCCAGGCTCCGAGATAGCGGAAGCTGCGGTCCGGCTGGAGCCACTCGTGCTGGAGGATGTCGTCCGCCGCTTGCGCCCAGTTGGTGAGCATGACGTCGAAGTCGACGTCGAAGACGTAGGGGATTCGCCAGAGCAGGCCGCTGTCGGGCGTGAGTCTCGCGATGTACAGGCTCGTCTGGTCGGCCTGGTTCGAGACTTCCGGCGGCGACAGGTCGGGGCCGGTCGGAGGCGGCGCGAAGACGCGGTCCCGGGCCGGCAGGAGAGAGGCGGCCAGCGGCGGGGGCACCCGGTAGACGGCGGCGGACGTCGTCCGCGGCAGGCTGTGCCCATAGTGCCAGAGGTCGGCGGCCAGCAGCAGAATCGCCAGCAGCGAGAGCCACTGTCGGGACGGTCGGGACGGCCGGCACCAGCGGCAGAGGCCGAGGAGGGCGGCGACCGCCGCCGCGGTGGCCAGGGCGGCCCAGCCTTCGCCCCGCAGGTAGGGAAGCGCCGCGGCCCGCTGCGCCGGGAAGGGCGAGCCCCCGGCGGCCAGGAGCGGCTCGGCGAGGTGGGGGGCCCACAGGAGGAGCGCCATCAGGGTCGCGACCGCGGCCAGCACCGCCAGGGAAAGGGCGAGAGGGAGGTTGGCGGCCTCCGGCCGGCCGGCCTCTCGCTCGTCGAGCAGGCGCTGCCAGCTCAAGGACCCCGCCAGGAGCAGCGCCAGCACCGCGAGGATCGCGAACTTTTCCGGGTAGCGCAGGACCCCCAGGACCGGCACCGCCCGGCGCAACCCGGCATAGAGCGGATTGTGGCGGCCCAGGGCGAGAAAAATCCCGGCCCCGAGGCTGAGGCACCAGGCCGCCCGCCGGGGAATGCGGCCGCGCAGCAGAGCCGCCGCTCCCAGCACCGCCAGCAGCAGGCCCGGGTAGAGCGACTCGACGAAGGGATAGTGGCGATCGTTGATCTCGCCGCCGAAGAACAGCCCCTCCGCCACGCGGGCCGGGTCGCCGTAGAAGCGCGGCAGGACGACCTCGACCAGCCGTTGCGGCGGCAGCGACCAGTTCATGGCGTGGGCGTCCGCCAGGGCTCGCCGCGGAGAGTCCGCCATCCGGCCCAGGGTAGGCAGCATCTGCACCGACGCCAGGGCGATGGCGAAGGCGAACGGCACCAGCACCCGCAGCGCCCGCCGCGACCGCTGCCATGCCCCGGCCTGCCGGTCTGCCGCCGACGCCGCCGCCGCCGCTGACATCGCGGACGCCGCGAAGGCCAGCAACGCGAGGCCGGAAATCACCGCCGTCGTGGGCTCGCCGTTGAGCAGTTGCAACCCCAGGACGCCTCCCGCCAGCAGCGCCGGCCGCCACCAGCGCTCACCCCGCGGCGCGCGCAGGGCCTCGTCCGCCCAGGCCAGGAGCCAGGGCAGCCAGGCGAGGCTCAAGAACAGCGTGAAGGCGCTGAGCATCGACAGGCAGGCGCCGCAACCCGAGTAGCCGATCCCCGCCAGCGCCGCCGCGCCGCGCCCGCAGCCCAGCCGGCGCGCCAGCCGCCAGGCGCCGGCGAAAGCCAGGGCCACGTGCAGGATGGCCAGCAGGCTCATGGCCATGTAGGGCGGCGCGGCGAAGACCAGCCAGCTCGGCGGATAGAAGGCGCCGTAGCTGGGGTTCGACAGCAGGGGCTGGCCGCCGTGCAGCCACGGGTTCCACTGCGGCAGGCCGAAGGCGGCCAGCTCCCGGAAGGCGAAGCGCAACGGCAGATGGAAGGCGGCGATGTCGCGGTTGGCCAGCGCCCGCTGCGGGGAGAGCAGCGGCCCGAAGAGGCTCAACGTCCAGGCCGCGCCCAGCAACGCCGGCTGCAGCGCCACGGCGAGTCGCCGGCCTGCCGTCGTCATCGCGCCCCCCGGGGCCGCCGGAAAGCCAGCGCGCCCGCCAGCAGGGCGACGAGGCTGACGGCGACGCCGAGCGGCACGGTCGGATCGCGGTACCGGAGCTCCAGCCGGTGCGCACCGGGGGGAAGCTGGACTCCGGCCTGGCACGCCGCGGTGGGACGAATGAGAACGGGCTTGCCGTCCACCCGCGCCCGCCAGCCCGGGTCGAAGGTCATGGCGGCGACGAAAAAGGCTCCCGCCTCCGCCTGATAGTCGAGCCGGATCCGGCCGCCCTCGTCGGCGAGGCCCACCAGACGCGGCGGCCGCCGGTACACGAGCGTCTGTGGCGGCCGGCCCGGCGCTACGCTCTGCTCTTCCCGGCCGACGTCCCATCCCCCCGCGCGGGCGGCGGCGAGAGCGGCGGCCTGGCTGGGATGAAAAGTCACCCGCGGCACGAACCGGAACCGCGGGAGCACGAAGTCGTTCCGAACCTTTCGCATCGTCTCGAGACCGAGCCCCGCCGCCGCCGGTGGCTGGTCCGGGCTGGTCCGGGTCAGCAGGAGGGTGCCGGCGTTCCATACGCCCAGGTAGCGATAGAAGGCTTCCGGGTTGTGCATCTCGCTTTTCAGGATGTCGTCGGCGCGGCTCCCCCAGCCGGTGAGCATGAGCTCGAAGTCCTTGTTGAACGCGTAAGGAATCTGCCAGAGCAGCGCCGCGTAGGGCGTCAGGCGGGCGAGATAGACCTCATGCACGATCGTCCGCGGATCGCCGCCGCGAGGCAGCACCACCAGCCCGCCTTTGGCGTTTTCCTCGATGAAGATCCGGTCGCGGACGGGAAGCAGGGACGCCGCCAGGGGCGGAGGGGTCTGGTAGAGGGAAGCCGGCAGGGTCCGCGGCAGCCCGTGCCCGTAGTGCCAGAGGTCGGCGCCGAGCAGAGTGACCGCCAGCATGGAGAGCAGGCGGTTGGAGGGTCGCCGCCAGCGGCAGAGGCCGAGCAGCGCGGCGACCAGGCCCGCGGTGGCGATCGCGGCCCAGCTCTCCGCCCGCAGAGCCGCGAGGCCCTCCTCCCGGCCTGCCGCGCTCAGGATGATGGTGCCCTGGTTGGTGCTAAGCCATTCGGCCGCGCCGGGTGCCACCCGCAACAGCACCATCAGGGCCGCGGCGCATCCCAGGACGACGAGCGACAGGGCGAGCGGCAGGTCGGCCGCCTGCGGCCTGCCTGCCTGGCGTTCGTCCAGCAGCCGCTGCCAGCCCAGGAACCCCGCCACCACCAGCGCCAGGACGGTCAATGCCACGAACTTTTCCGGAAAGCGCAGCACCGCCAGCACCGGCACCGTCCGGCGGATCGCCTCATAGGCCGGGTTGTGACGGCCGAGCGCGAGAAAGACGCCGCCGGCCGCGGCGAGAGCCCACGCCCCCCGGCGGGGTATTCCGCCGCCGAGCAACGCCGACACGCCGAGCACGACCAGCAGCAGGCCGGGATAGAGCGACTCCAGATAGGGATGGTGCCGGTCGTTGACCCGCCAGCCGAAGAAACGCCCGCCGACCTCCTGCGTCGGATCGCCGAAGAAGCGAGGAAAGACGATCTCGATCAACCGCTCCGAGGACATCGACCAGAGCGTGGCCTCGCTGGCGGGCAGATTCTTGCGCGGCGAGTCCGCCAGGCGGGCGAGGGTGGGCACGAGCTGCGCCGCGGCCAGCGCCAGGGCGAAGGCGAAAGGGAGCAGGATGCGCAACGCCGCGGCCGGCCGGCGCACCGCCGCCGAAGCGGCGAGGGCCAGCAGCGCCAGGCTGGTGATCACCACCATGGACGGCTCGCCGTTGAGGAGCTGGAGGCCCAGGGCGCCACCGGCCAGGAGGGCCGGGCGCCACCAGCGTTCGCTTGGGCTCGCTCGCAGAGCCTCCTCGGCCCACGCCAGGGGCCACGGAAACCAGGCCAGGCTCCAGAGCAGGTTGAGGGCGCTGACGAGGGAGAGGAAGGCCCCGCAGCCCGAGAACCCGACCGCCGCCAGTGCCGCCGCGCCGCGCCCGCAGCCCAGGCGCCGGGCCAGAAACCAGGCGCCGGCGAAGGCGAGCCCGACGTGGAAGATCGTCAGCAGGCTCAGGGCGTAGTGAGGAGGCACGGCGAAGACCAGCCAGCTCGGCGGATAGAAGGCGCCATAGCTGGGATTCGAGAGGATCGGCTGACCGCCGTTGAGAAAGGGGTTCCACTCCGGCACGCCGAAAGCCGCCAGGTTGCGAAAGGTGAGCCGTAGCGGCAGATGGAAATTGGCGATGTCCCGGTTGGCCATCACCCGGCCCGGCGACAGCAGCCGCGCGAAGAGGCTCAGCAGCCAGGCCGTGCACAGCACGGCCGGCGGCCAGGCGGCCGAGAGCCACCGCCGCGCGCGAGACCTCGCCTCTGGAGTCGTCATGGCCCGGGCGCTCTCAACTCTTCAGGCCGCCTGCCGGCGAGGCCGCCAGGGCCAGTAGAAGGCCGCGAGAGCGGCGGCGAAAGCGGTCAGCGTGACGGCGGCCCCCACTCCCAGGAGCGGCTCCCGGAACTCGAGCAGCACGCGGTGCTCGCCGGCCGGCAGCTCGACGCCGAGCTGGGAGGCGGCGGTCGGATGGACAGCCAGCGGCGAGCCGCCCTCCAGGCTCGCCCGCCAACCCTCGTCGAAGGTGACGGCGGCGATGAGGAAGGCCCCCTCGGCCGCGCGATAGCCGAGGCGGATTCGCCCCCCCTCGTCCATCAGCTCCAGGGGCTGGGGGGGTCGCGCGTACGTCAGCGTGCGAGCCGGCCGGCCGACGCACTGCTCGTCCAGCGCCACCTTCCAGGCGAGCGCCCGGGCCGCGGTCAGAGCCTGGGCGTAGGTCGGGTGGAAGCTCACCCGCGGCACGAACCGGAAGCGGGGCAGCAGGTAGGGGTTGACCACCCGGCGCAAGGCGACGGCCCCGGAGTCCCGCACCGCCGGATCGCGCAGCATGGCCTCCTGCTCCTCCACCGGCCGGCGCAGGAAAACGTCGCTCACGTTCCACAACCCCAGGAAACGGTAGCCCCGCTGCGGCAGGGCCCATTCGGGCTGGAAGACGTCGGCCGCCCGCTGGCCCCACCGGGTCAGCATCACCTCGAAGTCGCCCTCGAAGACGTAGGGAACGTCCCACAGCAGCGCCGAGTAGGGTTGGAGCGTGGCGAGCTTGTTGCTCGTGACCACGGACAGAACGTCGCCCTGCACGGGCATCAGGTTCACGGGGTCCGCCACCGGCTGCAGGAAGATCCGGTTGCGCGCCGGCAGCAGGCCGGCGGCAAGGGCGGGCGGGGTGCGGTAGATCGCGGCGGGGACGGTCGTCACGAGCTCGTGCTCCTGGTGCCAGAGGTCGGCCGCCAGGAGGACGAGAGCCAGCCCTTGGAGCATTCGTTGCGGCGAACGGCTCCAGCGGCAGAGCGCCAGCAGCGCGGCGACGCCCGCCGCCGTGGCCACGGCGATCCAGCTCTCGCCGCGCAGGTAGGGCAGGCCCGCCACCGTCGCCGCGCTGCCCAGGTCGGGGTCGGTCTGACGGCTGAGAAACCGCAGGGCCAGCCCCGGCGCCGGCGCGACCCTCAGCAGCAGGGCCAGCGTCAGCGCGGCCGCCAGCACCGCGAGCGCCAGGACGAGGGGGAACCCGGCGCTTTCCGGCCGGCCGGCCCGCCGCTCGTCCAGAAGCCTCTGCCATCCCAGAATACCCGCCAGCGCCAGGATGAGAACACCCAGCACGGCGAACTTCTCCGGGTAGCGCAGCACCGCCAGCGGCGGGAACACCCGGCGCAACCAGCCGTAGACGGGGTTGTGCCTGCCCAGAGCCAGAAACCAGCTACCGGCGCAAACGACGGCCCACGCGCCGCGGCGCGGAATGCCGCCGCGTACCAGAGCGGCCACTCCGAGGACCGTCAGCAGCAGCCCCGGATAGAGCGACTCGACGTAAGGGTAGTGGCGGTCGTTGAGCGACCAGCCGAAAAAAAGCCCCTCCAGACTTCGCGGCGCGTCGCCGAAGAAGCGTGGAAAGATGGTCTCGATCAGCCTTGCCGGCGGCAGCGACCAGTCGGTGGCGTCGGCGAAAGCGAGCTGTCGCCGCGGCGACTCCGCCAGGCGGCTGAGAGTCGGCACAAGCTGCACGGCGGCCAGCGCCCCTCCGACGAGGAAAGGCACCCAAACCCGCGCCGCCGTCCTCACCGCCAGCCGGCCCCGGAACAGGGCGGCGTCCGCGGCCAGCGCCAGGAGGGCCAGACCGCACATCATCGCCGTCGCCGGCTCGCCGTTGAGCAGCGCCAGCCCCAGGGCTCCGCCCGCCAGCAGCGCCGGCCGCCACCACCGCTCCCCCGGGCTCGCCGCCAGCGCCGCGTCTCCCCAGGCCAGCACCCAGGGGAGCCAGGTGATCCCCCAATACAGGGTGAGCGCGCTGAGGAAGGAAAGGTAGGCGCCGCTGCCGGCGAAGCCAACTCCCGCCAGCGCCGCCACTCCCCGGCCGCCGCCAAGCCGGCGGGCCAGGAACCAGGCTCCCGCGAAGGCGACGCCCGCATGGAAGATCGCCAGCAGGCTCAGGGCATACGCCGGCGGCACCGCCAGAACGAGCCAGCTCGGGGGATAGAAAGCCGCGTAACTGGGGTTCGACAGGATGGGCTGACCGCCGTGCACCCAGGGATTCCACTGCGGCAATCCGAAGGCGGCCAGCTCCCGGAACGCGCTGCGCAAAGGGAGATGAAAGACGGGGATGTCCCGGTTGGCCAGCGCCCGTGCCGGCGAGAGCACGGGCGCGAAGAGGCTCAGGAGCCAAGCCGACCCAAGCAGAGCGGGAAGAATCGTGACGGTCCAACGGCGCATTGGCGGTCTCTGCGCCGGATTCTATCCCGCCTGCCCGCCGAACGCTCGGCCAGGGGAGGGTGCGAGGCTACTTCCCAGGCCAGCGGACGAAGAAGCCGTCGGCCCAGATGATGTCCTGGTCGTAGTCGGTAGGGTCGAAGCCGTTCACCGTGTAGCTGTCATCGAGGTCGCTGTTGTTGCGGCCGCCGCTGCCGATGAGCATGACGTGGATCGATTGGACGTTGATGGGGTCGAGATAGTATTTGTAAGGATTCTTCCAGCCGTCGAGATCCGAGACGCGCTCGATGTACGCGGGTACGAGGAGCGTTTCGAGATCCGGACGCGTGATCACCTTGTAGTCGGTGAGGTCGATGTTCGTCGCCGTCGCCCCGGCCGCCGCCGCTCCCACCTGATCGGACAGCCAGGAGAACATGGCCGTGCCGGTGATCCGCATGTCGGCCACCGTCCTCTTCTGTTTGGCCTTCTGCATGGCGTCCAAAAGATTCGGAATCAGGATACCGGCCAGGATACCAATGATCGCGACGACGATCAGCAGCTCGATGAGCGTAAAGCCCGTCGGTTTTCCTGCGAGTCTACGCTTCATGATCAATCTCCCCCCATGATATGAACGCTTTCCACCAGGGCAAGGGACGTGCCATCGGAGGCCTGCTCATAAGTCTCTGAAAACACAGCCATTTCCCTATCCTCGGAGACCGCCCCGCTGGCAAAAAACGTCATTCGATAGTCATCGGGTGTCACTGCGCTACAGATACATAGAAAGATAGAATCTGGCGCATGCGAACAACTCCGCGATCGAGCTCGCGCAGCGGGATCCGTTCGTTGGTGCCGTGGATTCCCTGCGTGTCCTCAGGACCCAGCAGGAAGGGCGACAAGCCATAGGCTGGAATTCCCCGCTCGCGGAAGAAACGGGAATCCGTAAAGCCGGCGACGAAGGTGGGCACCACCGGTCCCTCGGGCTTCAAGGCCCGCTCCATGGACTGGTAGAGACGCCCGGCGGCCGGCGACGGGGGTGAGGGCGGCGAGGTCACCAGCACCTTGACGGCGAAGCCCGGGCCCAGCAGGCGCCGGACGTTCTTGAGAAAGGCGATCGCGTCGGTGTCGGGAAGGAGACGGATGTCGATGCGCGCCATGGCCGTCTCCGGAACCACGTTGATCCGTTCACCTCCCCGCAGCACGGTGACCTGCACGGTGTCGAGAAAGAGGTTCGCCATGCCCGGCATGAGGAACTCCTTCGGGCCGCTCTCCGTGATGATGGAGTCGATCGTGCCGAAGATGCGGCGCCAGTAGGTATTCTGAAGCGGCGCGATGGCGTGGGCGTAGTCCCGCACGGGAGGGCTGACGCGGAACCGCGGCGGCGCGCCGAGCAGCCGGGCCAGACCCTGAATGAGTTGGTGGCTGGCGCTCTCGGGGTTCAGGCCGGCGCCGTGGCCACCCCGGCCGGAGGTCGAGACCTCCAGCCAGAGGGGGCGCTTCTGCGACACCTCGATTCCCCACCACAGCAGCTTGCCGCCGGCTCCCGTCTGGCTTCGGCCGCCTTCGCCGATCACCCCCTCGACCCCGCGGAAGATCTCGGGATGCTGGGCGAGCAGCCATGCCGTGCCGAGCAAGCCGCCGTTCTCTTCGTCGGCCACGGCGAGAAAGATCACGTCGCGGGCGAGGGGAACCCGCCGGCGCTTGAGGTCGACCAGGGCGGCGAGTTGAACGATGCCCAGGCTCTTGTCGTCGAGCGTGCCGCGCCCTGACAGATAGCCGTTCCGGACCTCGCCGCCGAAGGGCTGGACGCTCCACCCCGGCCCCGCCGGGACCACGTCCATGTGGTGCAGGAGCAGGACGGCCCGGCCGCCGCTCGCCGGCGAGGCGAGGCGAGCCCAGAGGTTGCTCCGGCCCTCGGGGGTCTTGACGACCTGAGAGGCGATGCCTTCCTTGCGCAACAGGCCGGCCAGGAAGTCCGCCGCCCGCTCCTCATGGCCCGGCGGGTTCGAAGTGTCGATGCGCACGTATTGTTGCAGCCAGCCCGCCGCTTCCGACAGCGCCGGCGCCTTGCTCGCGGCATGGGACGGCAGTGCCGGAGCGGCCAGCCAGAGCAGGAGAAAAACGATGGCGAGACGTTGGCTACGCATCCGGGAGCCCTATAGACCAAAAGGGGGGCAGCCCGCGGGCGCCCCCCTCAAGATCAACCAGAGATTGCAGGAAGAGATTAGTTGGTCTTCTGCGGCCAGCGGACGAAGAAGCCGTCTGCCCAGACGATGTCCTGGTCGTAATCGGTGGGATCGAAGCCCGCGACGGTGTACTTGTCGCCGATCTCGGAGTTGTCACGGCCCTTGGAGCGAACCGCCAGCACGGTCTGGGCGAGCACGTTGGCCGTGTTCATCCAGTAGGAGTAGGTGTTCTTCCAACCGTCCTTGTCCGGCACCGCCTGCAGGTACTGCGGCACGAGGAGGGAGCTGACGTCGGCGGAGCTCAGCGCGGAGCCATAAGTCGTGGAGAGGTCGACCTCGGTGGCCGTGGCGCCGGCCGCGGCCGCGCCGACCTGGTCGGTCAGCCAGGAGAACATCGCGGTGCCGGCATTGCGCATGTCGGCCACGGTCCTCTTCTGCTTCGCCTTCTGGAGCGCGTCCAGGAAGTTCGGGATGAGCAGGGCCGCAATGATACCGATGATCGCGACGACGATCAGCAGCTCGATCAACGTGAAGCCCTTCTGACGATTACGAATCTTCATCAACATTTTAGGGTCTCCTCCCCTCGTTTTCACTTCTTGCCCCCGGGAAATCCGCGGAGCCTTGTCACCCGGTAATAAAGCAGGGTCGATGCCAGGGGTCCGCGAGTAATAAGTCCTTTGTTTTCTTCGGGTTCACTTTCAGGCTCGACAAAATTTGCCACCGCCGCCTACCACTAAGTGTCAGAAACCAGGCGGCGAACCGCCCGGCTGTAGAGAGCCACGCCGTCGACGAAGGCCGGCAGCGCGAAACGCTCGTTGGCGGCGTCGACCTGCAAGGTGTCGGAGTTCATGATGAGGAAGGGAGAGAAGCCGTAGGCCGGCACGCCCAGGGTGCGGAAGAAGCGGGAGTCGGTTTCGGTCCACGGCAGGAAGTAGGGACCCTGTACAGCGTCGGGGTAGGTGTCATGGACGGCCGCCTGAAGCCCCAGGAAGACGGGGTGGTTCAACGGGCTGCCGCCGCGGGCGGAATCGGGCTCGTCGAGCCGGGTGGTGAGGCCGAAGGTCATCCAGGGCGGAACCAGCTTGTCGCGCACCCTCGCCAGGTCTTCATCCGGCAGGAGCTGGAGCTTGATCAGCAGCTCGTAGCCGCCCCCAGGCGCCGGCCCCACCTTGAACGGCACCGCCTCGCTGCGCAGCATGGAGCGCAGGTAGCCCGGCAGCTTGCGGTAGGCGGCGACGTCCGACATCACCTTCTCGGGGTGGGTGGTGAGGTCGCGCAGATCCTCGCGGTCGCGGGTCGGGCCGTAGGCGGCGAGGGCCGCGGCGGCCTCGGGCGTCAGCCGCAGCTCGGTCTCCGTCGGCCCGATCTCCCGCAGGGTCTTGCGGAGCTGCTCGAGCGGCTCGCGGTCGCCGCTGCAGACGGTGAGATTGGCAATCCGCCGCTGCGCGACCTCCGTCCCCCAGAACTTGATCTCCTCGCGGGACCGGGCCTCCACCACGCCTCCCTCGGTGAGCACCGCCCAGAAGTTGCGGACCATCTCCGGGTGGAGCCGGATGATGCGGCGCATTCCCAGACGGCTCCCCCGCTCCTCGCTGCTGGTGGCGAGAAAGAGGACGGAGTGCTTGAGCGGCACCCCGCTCTTCTTCAGGTCGATCATCGCCAGCATCTGGGAGATGGCGATGCTCTTCATGTCGAAGACGCCGCGGCCGTAGATCCACGGACCGTCGATCTTCGCCTCGAAGGGCGGCGAGAACCACTCCTTGGGATCGACCGCCGAGACGTCGAGGTGATTGTGCAGCACCAGCGGATGGCGGTCCTTGCCGTCCAGCCAGGCATAGAGATTGGCTTTTTTCGCTCCCACCGTCTCGATGCGGTAGGGAATGCCGGCGGCGGCGAAGTGGCGGGCCAGGAACCGCGCGCCGGCGAGCTCGTCGCCGGTCGTCTCGCTGGTGTCGATCCGCGCATATTGCTGCAGGAGCTGCACCTCGGGCATGGCGGCGAAGTCGCGCTTCGCCCACTCCTCGGAGCGACGGGCCTGCAAAGGGCGGTCGAGCAGCTTCACCAGGCCGAAGGTGACGCCTCCCACCAGCACCAGGCTGGAGTACAGGGCGATTCGGGCGGCCCGCCGGCGTCGCGTTCCAAGAGCGGTGAGAGTCATGGGACCCGCGATCATAAACCCGTCCTCGCCAGTTGTGTATGCTTCGCTGGACTTCGCACCTCGCTGACGTCGCCGAGCCGCCCATGACCTCGCCCAACGCCCTTCCCAAGGCGCCCGCCCGCCCGCGATCCTTCCCGGCCGGCCCGCTCCTCGTCCTGGCCGGCGCGGTCGCCTGCCTGCGCTACCTGCTGGCGGAGATCGCCCGCCTGAAGGGGGGGCTTGGTTTTCCGCTCGACGACAGTTGGATTCACCTGCAGTTCGCGCGCAACCTGGCCCGCGGCCTCGGCCTCGCCTACAACCCCGGGCATCTCGTCACCGGCTCCACGGCCCCGCTGTGGACGGCGCTGCTCTCCCTGCTCTTCCTGCTGCCCGGGAGCGTCGTCGTCTGGACCAAGGCGCTGGGCATCGCCCTCCATCTCGCCGGCGTCGAGGCCACCCGGCGGCTGGGCCGCGAGCTCGGCCTCTCTCCCGGGTTCGCGGCGCTGGCGGCGGGGCTCACCCTGGCGACGAGCTGGCTCGTGTGGTCGGCCCTGTCGGGAATGGAGATCCCGCTCTTCATCCTGCTCTCCCTCTGGGGGATGATCCTCCACCTGCGCGAGCGGGCGGATCCGGGCCGGCTGCCCCTCTCGGCCGGCGTCCTCGCCGTCGCCGCCCTGGCGCGCCCCGAGGCCATTCTGCTCCTCGCGCTCGCCTTCGCGGACCGTTTCCTGGTCTTCACCGGTCCTGAAGACGAGCGCCGCTGGCGCGCTCCGTCCTCCCGGACGCTGCTCCTGGCCGCCGGCTTCGCCGTCTGCGCCCTGGCCGGCCCCTGCCTCTTCTACCGCTGGGCGGGCGGCTCCGTGCTTCCCACCACCTGGGCGGCCAAGGGAGGCGGCGCGGCGCACGGCGTGCTGCCCAATGAGCGCTACCTCGCCAACGTCCTCAACCTGTTCTTCCAGCCCCAGCCGTGGCTGACCCTGCTCGCCGGCGCCGGGGCCCTGGCGCTCGCCGCCCGCCTGGGGACGTCCCGCGAGCGCGGCCTGCTGCCGGCCCTCTGGCTGTTCAGCCTGCCGCTCGCCTACTCGGTGTTGACCCCCGGGCCGTCGCAGATGCTCGGCAACTTCGGCCGCTACTACTTCCCCCTGTTCCCCGTGCTGGTGGTCCTGGGAGTCCTCGGCCTCGAAGCGCCCGTCCGTGCCGCCGGAAAGATCCTGGGCTCGCCGCCCCTGCGCGCGGCCCTCGCCGCTCTCGGAATCGTGGTCCTCTGCGCTCCCACGCTCGCCAATCTCTTCCGGGGCGAAACCTTCTACGTGCAGAACGTCGCCAACGTGCAGGAGAGCGACGTCGCCATCGCCCGGTGGCTGGCCGCCCGGGTCCCCCCCGAGGCCGTGCTGGCGGTGAACGACATCGGCGCCATCAAGTACCTGCTGCCCAACCCGATCGTCGATCTCGCGAGCATCGCCACCCCGGAGATCCGCCGCGAGGTGCAGCAGGCCGTGGCGGCCGGCGCGACCTGGAACGACGCCATGGTAGCCGCCGTCGAGCGCCGCCGGCCGGACTACGTGGTGATCTTCCCCTCCTGGGTGCCCGGCGTGGCCCGCGATCCCCGCTTCCGGCCCGTGTACCATCTGGACATCCCGGGAAACATCACCATGGGCGGCAGCGAGATCGTGGTCTACGACATGCCGTGGACGCGGTATCCGCTGCGGCCCTGAAGGGCGCTCGGTGAGACACAACGAGCGTTCATGAGTCGCTACGGACGCTTCAGGAGTCACGCCGAGCCCGGAAAGCATCATTCCTGCCGCTTGAGTTGTGATGCGTGAGTCTTGAGTAGTGATGCGTGAAGGTTCACCAATGATGGGTGAAGCCTCAGTAGTGATGCGTGAAGGTTCACCAGTGATGCCTGAAGGCTCAGCAGTGATGCGTGAAGGTCCAGCAGTGATGGGTGAAGGTTCACCAGTGATGCGTGAAGGTCCAGCAGTGATGGGTGAAGGTTCAGCAGTAATGGGTGAAGGTTCACCAGTGGTGCGTGAAGGTTCACCAGTGATGGGTGAAGGTCCAGCAGTGATGGGTGAAGGTTCACCAGTGATGCCTGAAGCTTCAGCGGTGATGCCTGGAGGCATTGCGTTGCTTCGTGGTGGGGCTGCGGTGATGCAACTCGTGGCAGCCCCTCGGGCCGAGCCCGTTGTGCTTGCCCCCCGCCGGAAATCACCCTTGGCAGGGTTCCAGAAGGGTGGGTTCCCCTCGATCCCCGGGTTCGCACCGGCTCCGCCGGCTCCCACCCGGGGCTACAGGAATGCCGCCCTGAAGGGCTCTCTTCGACGCCTTGGGGCGTCAATGGGTACGGACCTTTGTCGGGACCTGACGACGGGCATTCAAAAATGATTCGGGGTGAGGCCGACCCAACGATGCGGAGAGCCCGTAGGGCGACGGTCCCGTAGCCCCGGGTGGGAGCCGGCGGAGCCGGTGCGAACCCGGGGTTGGGCGGGCGGAATCGAGACCCTACATCCGCGCCGCCATTGGGCGGGGGCATGGCCCGGCCCCCTCCTCAATGTAGAGACGCCCCGTGTCCGGGGGGAACCCCCGGTGGGGGCGTCTCCAGGCGGCGATAACACCGACTCCTCGAAGACGGTCCGCGGGTATAGGGTCCCTGGATTTGCCTTGGTGCCGCCGGGACGATCCCTTCCGGTTTGAACCGTTGTCTCCGCTTCGGAGACGCCTCCACCGGGGGTTCCCCCCGACACGAGGCGTCTCTACATTGGGGAGGTAGCCGGTGGTGATAGAGGGGACGGTGACGGGTTGGGCGCGGCAAGGCCGGCAAACCGGCGGGAACCCGGGGGTGCGATACAATCCGCGCCGCCATGAACGTACCCATTCTCGACCTCGGCCGCACCCGGCGGCGTATCGCCGCCCAGCTCGACGAGCGCTGGGGCAGGATCCTCGACGAGACCTCCTTCGTCCTCGGCCCCGAGGTGCGGGAGTTCGAGGGAGCTTTCGCCTCTTACCTCGAAGTCGCGGCCTGCGTGGGCCTCGGCAACGGCACGGACGCCCTCGTTCTCGCCCTGCGCGCCCTCGGCCTCAAGGCCGGCGACGAGGTGATCGTCCCCGCGTTCAGCTTCTTCGCCACCGCCGAGGCCGTGGCTCTGCTGGGCGGCAAGGTCGTCTTCGCGGACGTCGATCCGGAGACCCTGAACCTCGATCCGGCGGACGCCGCCGCCCGCGTCACCTCGCGGACGGTCGGCATCCTCGGCGTCCACCTCTACGGCCGCCCGTTCGACGTCGACGCCCTCCTCGCCCTGTGTGGAAAGCATGGCCTGTGGCTGGTGGAGGATGCGGCCCAGGCCCATGGCGCCCGCTGGAAGGGGACGCGCGTGGGCGGATTCGGCCAGCTCGCCGCCTGGAGCTTCTATCCCACCAAGAACCTCGGCTGCTTCGGCGACGGCGGCGCCGCCACCGGCAACGACCGCGAGCTGGTCGAGCGTGTGCGGACGCTGGGCAACCAGGGGCAGAGCAGCCGCTATCATCACGTCGCCGTGGGCACCAACAGCCGGCTCGACAGCCTCCAGGCCGCCGTTCTCAACTGCCGCCTGCCGCTGCTCGACGGGGACAACGCCCGCCGCGGGGAGATCGCCTGCCGCTATCACGGCGCCTTCGCCGATATCGTCGGCGTCGGCGATCTCCGCCTTTTGCCCGACCGTCCCGAGGTGGTCTCGGTCTATCACCAGTTCACCGTCCGCACGGCGCGCCGCGACGAGCTGATGGCCCATCTCAAGGCCGCCGGCATCGCCTCGGCCATCCACTACCCCTCGCCCCTGCATCACCAGCCGGCCCTGGCCGGCCTCGTGGACGTCCGCGATGGCGACCTCCCCGTCGCCTCTGCCGCAGGCCAGGAGGTGCTCTGCCTGCCGGTGTTCCCCGAGCTGACGAACGAGGAGCTGGATGCCGTGGCCACCGCCGTGCGGTCGTTCTTCGGAGTCGCCTAGATGGCGGCGACGGTCTACCTGGTGGATGCCAGCCCGTACATCTTCCGGGCTCATTTCTCGCTGCCGTCGAGCATCAAGACGCCCGCCGGCGAGCCGGCGGCGGCGTCCTACGGCTTCACCTCGTTCCTGCTCAAGCTCATCGCCGACGAGAAACCCAGCCACCTCGCCTTGACCTTCGACCGCAGTCTCAATACGAGCTTCCGCAACGAGCTCTACCCCGCCTACAAGCAGCAGCGCGACCTGCCGCCGCCGGAGCTCGAAGCCCAGCTCGACGCCTGCGTCGAGATCGCCGCGGCCCTCGGCGCCGCCACCTTCATCGACGACCGCTACGAGGCGGACGACCTGATCGGCGCTCTCTGCGCCCGGCTGGAGAAAGAGGAGCACCGAAGCGTCATCGTCACCTCGGACAAGGACCTCTCCCAACTCGTGGACGAGCGGATCAGCCTGCTCGATTTCGCCAAGGGGGTCCGGCTCGACGCCGGGGCGGTGTTCGAGAAATTCGGCGTCCGTCCGGATCAGATCACCGACTATCTGGGGCTCGCCGGGGACACGGTGGACAACATTCCGGGGGTCAAGGGGATCGGGGGGAAGACCGCCGCCGAGCTCCTCGCCCGCTTCGGTCACCTGGAAGAGCTCTATGCCCGGCTGGACGAGCTTCCCTCACTCGCCTCCCTCCGCGGCGCCAAGGCTCTCCACGCCAAGCTGGCCGCGAGCCGCGAGCTCGCCTTCCTCTCCAAGCAGCTCGCCACCGTCGCGCGCGAGGTCCCGGGAGTGAAGTCCACTCTCCAGGACCTCGAATACCGCGGCGCCGATCCCGCTCTCGTCGAAGAGCTGTTTCAGCGCCTTGGATTCAACAGGATCCGCGACCGGGTTCAGTACCAGGCGTCAGCCTAGTTGTAAGCCTCGATGTGGATGTTCTGATACAGCCAGTTGTACGTCGGGACCTCGTCGGGAACGGCGTTCTCCTTGAAGCCCATGTCGATGATGAAGCGCTGGCCCGCCTTGGTGGTGAAGTTGCTGACGTTGGGCGCACCGACGAGCACCGTCGCCTCGCCGGAAGACTTGTCGGTGATCGTAATCACGTAGGAGTGGCTGCCCATGTCGTAGTCGTTGTCGACGTGGTAGGTGTGGCCGATCTGGGCCTGGAAGGGCTTGACGATCTTCAGCTTCTGCGGGTGGGTCAGCCCCATGCCATGGCGCGCCAGCGCCGTATAGCCGCCCGAGCCCGGACCGCGGAAGTAGAGCAGGCCGGGCATGTCGAGGTTCTTGTCGATCACGAACCAGTAGATCAGACCCTTGCCCGCGGGGTCCGGCGCGTACCACTGGCCCACGGTGACGTCCATCGACATCTTGAAGCGGCGGTAAGTGCCCTGCGGGATGGCGAAGGTCACCCGGCCCACCGGATTGGACGGCGTCGGCTGATGGACGATGCCCTGGGCGTTGAAGCAGGTGACCCCGGCGCTGCCGCAGCCACCGCCGCTGGGAGGCGGCGTGCCGCCCGAGCCGCCGAGCGTCGAGTCGCCGCTGGCCGCGGGCTGGACCAGGGTCAGCTCGCCCGTGGCGCCGTTCTTCAGCACGCCGTAGGCATAGAAGTCCTGGGTGCAGCTCACCTGCGCCCGCGCGTCGGCGACACCGCTGGCGTCCACCAGGCCGGCCAGGACGTTGGTGAAGTAGCGGTGGGACAGCGGCTTCAGCGACACCGTGGCGACGGCGCCGAGGGCCGAGCCATTGGAGCGAGAAAAGCTGACGGTGCACTGACCGGCCGTCGTGGCGAGGTTGACGAGCGCCACGTCCACGGTGCGCGCGGCGTCCGTGATCAATCCCTGGATGCTCAGCTTGCCGTTCGCCTTCGTCACGGTGGACGAGGTGATGAGCGGCAGGTCGACGCCGAGCCCGCCGGCCACGTTCACCAGGCGGGCGGAGTAGCGGAAGTCGGCGGCGCCGGCCAGCTCGAGGAGGCCGCTGAAGGTTCCGGGCTTCACCACGCTGGATTGCCCGCCGTTCACTGCCAGGGAGCCCGTCGTCACTCCGGTGCGCTGGGTGCCGTCCGCGTCGCTGGGGAGCAGCGCCTCGTTGACGGTGGCCGGCGCGGCGGCGGTGTTGGCGACGGAAACCTGGACCTCATAGGTGGAGGTGCCGGCCGTGGTCTGGCCGGGAAGGGGTACGTAGACCGTACCGGCGTGCGCTGTGCCCATCGCACAGAGCGCCGCCAGAAGCACGGACGAGACGAGGGATCGGTTCATAACTCAAACTCCCTGAAAACAGTTCGGGCCTTACCGCAAGCGGGACCTCCAACGGGCCGCGCTTGTCTTCGACGGCTTAATTGAAATGGGATTATAGCCTATTTAGAATCTTCACTCCGCCCAGCGCCAGCAGCAGGGCCAGCAGGGCCAAGCCCGCCGCGTCGAGGGTGGGTACCTGGGCGACCGGCGGCGTGATCACCGTGGTGCTGGCCGTGGCCGTCTGGGTGGCGCTGCGGCCGCTGTCCGTCACGGTGAGGGACGCCTGGTTGTCGAGCGTGCCCGGAGGCGTCGCTGGGGAGACCTGGACCACGAGGGTGAAGACGGCGTCGCCCGCGGCAAACGGCGCCACCGTGCAGGAGACCGTGCCACCGGCCCCCACCGCGGGTGTGGTGCAGTTCCAGCCGGCCGGCGCCGCCAGCGAGACGAAGGTGGTGCCGGCCGGTAGCGTGTCCGCAAGATCCGCCGACTTCAGATCGCCGCTCGAGTTGTTGCTGGCGGTGATCGTGTAGGTGAGATTGTCGCCGGCGAGCACCGGATCGGGCGTGCCGGTCTTGGCGATCGAGAAGGTCGTGGTGGCGCCCACTACGGTCGTCGCTGAGGTGGCGCTCTCCGATCCCGGATTGGGATCGGGGGTCGAAGAGGTGGCCGTCGCCGTGTTCGTGAGCACCATGCCGGCGGCAACTCCGGAATCGACGAGGCCCGTGAGCACGAAGACGGCGCTGCCGGGAGCGAAGGTGGCGAGCGAGCAGGAGACCGTCCCCCCGGCTCCCACCGCCGGCGTCGTGCAGCTCCAGCCGGCCGGCTGGGAGAGGGATTGGAAGGTGGTGCCGGCCGGCAGGGGATCGCTCAGCGTGACGCTGGCGGCGTCGCTCGGCCCCTCGTTGGTCAGCGTGATGGTGTAGACGAGCGAGAAGCCCGCCGTCACCGGATCCGGCGCGTCGTCCTTGGTCACCGAGAGGTCGGCCAAGGCCTGCGCAGTGAGGCAGGACGCCCCGGCAACGAAGGCGAAGAGAGCGGAAAAAACGACACTGAAGGCATTTCGCGACATGGGCTGGACTCCGGTGGGAAGAGGCTCAGGGCGGGCGGAATCCCCTCCTTCACCGTGCGGTGAAGGAGGGGATGGAACGGCGGCGACAGACGGAGTCTACCGCCGAATGGAGACTCGCCGCCTCAGCAGCAGGGAGCCGCCCATGGCCAGCAGCAGGGCCAGCAGCGCCAGCCCCAGCGTGTCGAGGGTCGGCACCTCCGCGATCGACCGGGCCCCGACCTGGAACGACGTCGGATCGGCGGCACCGGCTACGGCCGGATCGTCGGTCAATCTCATGGCATTGTTGGAGCCGTCGGCGTCGGAGTCGAAGGCGACGGTCGCCTGGTTGGTGAGGATCGTGCCCGCGGCGACGTTGGCGTCGATCGTGGCGTCGATATCGATCGTCACCGAGCCGCCGGCCGGAATCGAGCCGTTCCAGGTCACGGTGCGGGTGGCCACGGTCGCGTTCACCGTACCCGAGGAGGCGGTCGCGCCGACCAGGGTGAGGCCGGCCGGCAGCACGTCCGTGAGCTCGTTGCCCAGGTTGTCCGGCTGGGCGGTGTCGCCGTTGTTGTGCAGCACGATGGTGTAGGTCAAGGCGCTTCCCGGCGTGTGATTTCCACCGGAGACCGTCTTGGTCCCGTAGATGACCACCTCCGACGTGAACACGGTCGACGTCGCCGTGGCGTCCCGGGTGATCACGGTGGCGCCGTCCGTGACGACCAGGTGCGCCGTGTTGCTCAGCACCGTGCCGGCCGGCACCGAGGCGTTGACTATCACGGGGAAGGCGAATTCCGTGTTGCCCGGAACGAAGGGAGCCGTCGAACAGGTGATCGTGCCGGGGAACGACACCGGGGGCGTGACGCAGCTCCAGCCGGGCGGCGCCGTAAAGAACGAGCCAAAGGTGGTACCAGGCGGCAGAGTGTCGGTGAGCGTCGCGGACCCAAGGTTGCCACCGCTGGCGTTCGTCGCGGTGAGGAAGTAGAGCAAGCCCGTGCCGGCGCCGACGCCCGGGGGGAAGGAGCTCTTGATGAGCGAGACCCCGCCCGGGTTGGCCGCCACCGTCGTGGTCGCGGTGGCGCTCTCGTTGCCCGGATTGGGGTCGAGCGTGGACGACGTGACGCTTGCCGTATTGGAGACGACCGCTCCGGTGGTCAGCGAGGGGAACGTCGCCACCGTCAGGGTGAAGACCGAACTGCCCACGCCGAGAGACGGAGCCGAGCAGGTGATGACGGAGCCGGCAACCAAACCCGTCGGCACCGTGGGACACGACCAGCCACCCGGCGAGACGAGAGAGACGGCGAAGGTCCCGGCCGGCACCGTGTCGGAGAAGCTGACGTTGGCGGCTGCGCTCGGCCCGGCGTTGGTGACGGTGATGGTGTAGGTGATGTTGCCGCCCGGGACCACCGGGTCCGGCGTATCCACCTTGGTCACCGAGAGGTCGGCCGACGCGACGCCTTTGAGCGTAGCAATTTCCAAGGTCGGCATGGAAATCTGAGCCTGAAGCGGTGACGTGAGAAGGCCGGCGGCGCCAAGAGCAGCGAAGCAGACGAGTGAGAGGCCCGAGGCGAGGCGCATAGAAGAATCCCTCCGGGAACCGAAACCTTCGGCCGGGCTCAGGCGAGCCCGGCGGACCAGAACGATTTAGAAGACAACAATTTAACCGATTCTGGCTCAAAAGGGAATAGTTGGGAGACCGGCGGGACCGGCGAGCCAGCCGGCACGGACCGCCGGAAGAGGTTGGAGCTCCCCTCCTTCACCGGGCCGGTGAAGGAGGGGGTGAAGCGGCAATGCTAGGAAAGCCTACCGCCGGACGGCGTCTCGCCGCCGTAGCAGCAGGGCGCCGCCGATCGCCAGCAGCAGGGCCAGAACCGCCAGGCCCGCCGCACTGAGAGTGGGTATCCCGCCGAAGTCCAAAAAAAAGATGATCACGGTGGGATCGGCGGATCCGGCGACCGTGGGATCGTCGGTCAAAGCCGAGGCCTCGTTGGTGCCGTCGCCGTTGGCGTCGTAGGCGATCATCCCCTGATTGGGGATGGGCGTGTCCGGGGGCGCATCTCGGTGGACCGTGGCGTCGATGAGGATCGTCACCGAGCCGCCGGCGGGGATCGAGCCGTCCCAGGTCACCATCCTGGTCGCCGGGACCGTGGTCACCGCACCCGAGGAAGCCATCGCGCCCACCAGGGTGAGAGGGACCGGCAGGACGTCGACGAACTCGTGGCCGGGGTTGTCCTGCTGGGGGCTGGAGCCGCTGTTGGTCAGCACGATGGTGTAGGTCACGGAGCCGCCCGGAAAGAGGAAGCCGGAGACCGTCTTGGTGCCGGAGACCAACACCGGAGAGACCTGCGCCGTCAGAGAGGACGCCCCGGCCACGAGGGCGAAGAGACACACGCCCAATCTGCTTCGCGACATCGTTCACCTCCTGGAGGCGGAATCCCCTCCTTCACCGTGCGGTGAAGGAGGGGATGATAGGTAGCACCTGGGTGGAGCCTACCCCCGGACGCCGGACCGCCGCCGCAGCAGCAGGGAGCCGCCGAAGGCCAGCAGCAGGGCCAGCAGGGCCAACCCCAGTGTGTCGAGGGTCGGCACCTCCGCGATCGACTGGGCCCCGACCTGGAACGCCGTCGGATTGCCCGTGCCCGCCGCCGACGGATCGTCGGTCACCGCCGTGGCCTCGTTGGTGCCGTTGCCGTCGGCGTCGTAGGAAATCGTCCCCTGGTTGGTCAGGGTCGTACCTGGCGCGAGGCCGGGGTCGATGGTGGCGGTGATGGTGATCGTCACCGAGCCGCCGGACGGAATCGAGCCGTCCCAGGTCACCGTGCGGGTGGCCACGGTGGCGACGGCCGTGCCCGAGCTCGCCGTGGCGCTGACCAGGACGAGACCGGATGGGAGCACGTCGGTGAACTCATGGCCCGGATTGTCGCCCTGGGTGCCGGCGCCGCTGTTGTGGAGCACCACGGTGTAGGTCACCGTGCTGCCCGGGGCAAAGGTACCGGAGGCCGTCTTGGTGCCGGAGACGGCCACCGGGGGCGGCGCCGTCAACGTATCGCTGTCGGTCGCCGAGTTGTTGCCGGGGGTTGGATCCGTAACTCCGGCCGGAGCCGTCACGGTCGCCGTGTTGGAGAGCGTGCCGGTGGCTGCAACCGAGATCGTGCAGCTCGCCGTGTAGGTGACGCCGCCGCCCGAAGGCAGGTTGACCGTGTCGTTGACGTTGCCCGAGCCCGACGCCGCGCAGATGCCGCCGCCGGCACCGGCGCACGTCCAGGTGCAGGTCAGAGACGCCGGGAAGGTATCGGTCACCGTCGCGCCCGTCGCATTGCTCGGGCCGGCGTTGGAAGCCACGATCGTGTAGGTCACCGACCCACCCGCAGCCACCGTCGTCACCCCGTCCGTCTTGGTGATGGAAAGGTCGGCGCTCGCCGAGAGCGTGTCGCTGTCCGTCGCGCTGTTGTTGCCGGGCGTCGGGTCGGTCACCCCGGCGGGGGCCGTCACGGTCGCCGTATTGGACAGCGTGCCCGTCGCCGCGGCCGAGATCGTGCAGCTCGCTGTATAGGTGACGCTGCCGCCAGCCGGCAGGTTGGCCGTGTCGTTGACGTTGCCCGAGCCCGACGCTGTGCAGGTGCCGCCGCCGGCTCCCACACACGTCCAGGTGCAGGTCAGCGACGCCGGGAAGGTGTCGGCCACGGTGGCTCCCGTGGCGTTGCTGGGACCGGCGTTGGAGGCCGTGATCGTGTAGGTCACAGAGCCGCCCGGCGTCGCCGTCGTCACCCCGTCCGTCTTGGTGACGACCAAGTCCGCCGAGCCGGCCAGCGTGTCGCTGTCGGTCGCGCTGTTGTTGCCCGGCGTCGGATCGGTCACCCCGGCGGGAGCCGTCACGGTCGCCGTATTGGAGAGCGTGCCGGTCGCCGCAGCCGAGATCGTGCAGCTCGCTGTATAGGTGACGCTGCCGCCCGCCGGCAGGTTGGCCGTGTCGTTGACGTTGCCCGAGCCCGACGCGGTGCAGGTGCCGCCGCCGGCTCCCACACACGTCCAGGTGCAGGTCAGCGAGGCCGGGAAGGTATCGGCCACCGTGGCTCCCGTGGCATTGCTCGGGCCGGCGTTGGAGGCCGTGATCGTGTAGGTCACCGAGCCGCCCGGAGTTGCCGTCGTCACCCCGTCCGTCTTGGTGATCGAGAGATCCGCCGAGCCCGCCAGGGTGTCGCTGTCCGTCGCGCTGTTGTTGCCCGGCGTCGGATCGGTGGTTCCAGCCGGAGCCGTCACGGTCGCCGTATTGGAGAGCGTGCCTGTCGCCGCGGCCGAGATCGTGCAGCTCGCCGTGTAGGTGACGCTGCCGCCCGAAGGCAGGTTGACCGTGTCGTTGACGTTGCCCGAGCCCGAGGCGGTGCAGGTGCCGCCGCCGGCCCCCACGCACGTCCAGGTGCAGGTCAGCGACGCCGGGAAGGTGTCGGCTACCGTGGCGCCGGTGGCATTGCTGGGGCCGGCGTTGCTGGCCGTGATCGTGTAGGTCACCGAGCCGCCCGGAGTCGCCGTCGTCACCCCGTCCGTCTTGGTGATCGCAAGGTCCGCCGAGCCGGCCAGCGTGTCGCTGTCCGTGGCGCTGTTGTTGCCCGGCGTCGGATCGGTCACTCCGGCAGGAGCGGTCACGGTCGCCGTGTTGACGAGCGTGCCCGTCGCCGCGGCCGAGATCGCGCAGCTCGCCGTGTAGGTGACGCTGCCGCCCGAAGGCAGGTTGACGGTGCCGTTGATGTTGCCCGAGCCCGAAGCGGTGCAGGTGCCGCCGCCGGCCCCCACGCAGGTCCAGGTGCAGGTCAGCGAGGCCGGGAAGGTGTCGGCCACCGTCGCGCCCGTCGCATTGCTCGGGCCGGCGTTGCTGGCGGTGATCGTGTAGGTCACCGAGCCGCCCGGAGTCGCCGTCGTCACCCCGTCCGTCTTGGTGATCGCGAGATCGGCTTGCGGAGTCAGCGTGTCGGTGTCGGTGGCGCTGTTGTTGGCCGGGTTGGAGTCGGAGATGGCACCGTTCGAGACCGTCGCGGTGTTGGCGAGCGTGCCGGTCGCCGAGGCGTTGATCGAGCAGGTCGCCGTGTAGGTGACGCTCGCGCCCACCGGCAGGTTGGCGGAGTCGTTGATGTTGCCCGAGCCGGAGGCCGTGCAGGTGCCGCCGCCGGCGCCCACGCACGTCCAGGTGCAGGTGAGGACGGCCGGGAAGGTATCGGCGACGGTGCTGCCGGGCGCCGGGCTCGGGCCCGCGTTGGAGGCCGTGATCGTGTAGGTCACCGAGCCGCCGGGCACCGCCGTGGTGACGCCATCGGTCTTGGTGATCGAGAGGTCGGCCACCGGGAACAGGCCGACGAGCACGGGGTCGTGGTCCGAGGCACGGTAGGGCGTGCCCGGCGCGAAGACGACCCGCGGCGGCACTAGGGCGCTGCCGTCCGGCTTCTCCTCGAAGGTGGCCTCGCCGGGGCTGTCCCGGATCTCGTCGTTGTAGTCGAAGAGGTCGACCTCGTCGGCGTTGATGTGCCAGGCGTCGGCGCCGGTGATCTGCGGCAGCAGAGAGGCGTTGGCGAAGCCGTAGTCGAGGTGGCCGAGCTGGCCGTCGAAGAGATAGGAGTAGGCGTTCGACCCGTGGAAGAGCGTCTCGAGATCCGTGTAGCCGCCGGCGATCAGGACGTTGATCGGGTCCTCCTTGGCGTACGAGTTGAAGTCGCCGAGGAGCAGGAAGTCCGGGTCGCCCGCGGCGGGGAGAACGGTGCCGTTGATCCAGGTGAGGAGGCGGTTGGCCTGCGCGGTCCGCGTGGCGTTGGAGGCACCGGCACCGTCTCCGATATCGGTGTCGCCGGGCAGGCCGGCGCTCGAGCCCTTGGATTTGAAGTGGTTGATGACGACCGTGAAGCGCTTCCCGAAGGCCGGGTTGGTCGCGTCGACGACGTCATAGGTCTGGGCGGTGGGCGGCCGGTTGTGGATGGGATCGAGGTCGGAGAGCGGCGCGCCGACCGGCGACAGGATGCCGGTGCGGTAGATCTGCTGCACCCGGATGGCGTCGGTGCCCAGCGTGCCGCCGGTATTCACGAAGGCGTACGGATGCGCCCCGCCGCAGGAGCCGTTGACGGCCCCCAACAGGTCGGTGATCGAGGCGCTCGGCGTGGTGTTCTCGAGCTCCGCGAAGCCGTAGACGTCGGCGTTCAGCGTGCAGATGACGAGCGCCGCCCGCGCGCGCTGACGGTTGAGCTCGGCGACGCTGTCGGCGCCGCGGCAGTCCTGATCGAGGGCCGGGCCGCACGGCCCGGACGTGTTGCTCGCCGTGGTGTCGATGGTGGTGAAGTAGTTGAGGAGGTTCATCCCCACGGCGTGGATGGCGCCGCCCACCGCCGGAGGCGTCGCCGGGCGCGGGTTGGCGACGGTGAAGATCGCCGGATTGGCGGCGGTGGGCCGGATGCGCCAGGCGTCCGTGCCGGCCTGGCCCGCGAACGACCAGTGCAGGACCCCGGTGAGCCCGTTGACCAGGTCGCCGCCGCGGAAGAAGTCGGTCCCCTGGGTGCCGACCGAAAAGCCGCCGTTGGCGCGCGGGTAGAAGACGGCCTGCAGGCCGTCCGCCGGTCCCGGCGGGCTGGACGTCGTGAGGTACGCCTCCTGCGCGTTGTTGTCATCGTCAAGGATGACCTTGCGCCGAGAGAGGCTGTCGGCCCAGGCGGTGTTCCCCGCGACGCTGGGCGGGTTCGCCTCCGTAAACTGCTGCGGCCGGCCGCCTTGGTAGAGGATGATCTGCCCGTAGCGCCCGAGCTCGAAGTACTCCGACACCGTGAGCGTGTCGACGAAGGTCACCTTCATCCCCTCGCGCGCCTCGTAGAAGGCGTCGACGCTCCCGGCGATGGGTAGGGAGATCGGCGACGGGGTCACCAGGGCGAGGTTGTTGCCGGCATTGGTGACCACGACCGAGGGCGCCGTAGAGGCCGTGATCTCGGTCAGGTTGTTGAACTCCGAGACCGTGCCCGTGGCCTTGACCCGCTGCCCCTCGGCGACCGGCGTGGGGCAGCCGCCGCAGAAGACGAAGATGCCTTCCGAAGTGTTCGGATCGGCGTCGGCGTCGGTGTCCTCTTCCTGGAGGAAGAAGCCCTGGATGTTGGTCCCCTGGAAGTCGGCGGTGACGATCCCCTCGACCGTCACCGTGGAGCCCGGGATGGGCGTCGCCGCGCCGTTGCCCTGCACGTCGTGGATGAAGGTGATGTCATCGTTGACGATCGTTCCCTGGCCTTGCGTGTCCACGCCGATGGCGTTGCTGATGTTGGTGACGTTGACGAAGAAGATCTCGTCCGTCTCCGGGGTCACGTCGCCGTTGACCAGGACGTCGAAGGTGTAGGTCGAGCTGCCGGCCGGGATCGTCTGGCTGGTAAGCGTCTTGGCCGTGAAGTCGCCTGGGGCGACCGCCGTGCTGTTGGCGGTCGCGATGTCGAAGGTCACTCCGCCCGCCGGGGCCGGCGCCGAGAGACTCACCGTGAAGGTGAAGGTCGTGGTGCCGGCGTTGCCCTCGTTGAGCGAGACGTCGTTGATCGTCAGGTTGGGCGCCGCGTCGTCGTTGACGATCGTTCCCAGCCCCTGGCCGTCGGTGACCGTGGCGCCGGTGACGTTGGTGACGTTGACGAAGAACGTCTCGTTGGTCTCCGGCGTCGTATCGCCGTTGACCAGCACGGTGAAGCTGTAGGTCGAGCTGCCGGCCGGGATCGTCTGCGCGGTCAGCGATTTCAGCGTGTAGTCGCTGGGCTGGGTCGCCGTGCCGTCCGCGGTGGCGATGTCGAACGTCACCCCGCCGGGGCCCGCCGGGGCCGAGAGGCTGACGGTGAAGGTGAAGCTGGTCGTGCCGGCGTTCCCCTCGTTCAGGGAGACATCGTTGATCGTCAGGTTGATCGGCGGGACGGCGTTCGGCGTGAGGGAGAAGTCGTCCACCGCCAGGCCGTCGTCGGCTCCCGTGGCGTCGGTGTCGTTCCAGCGGATCCAGAAGGTCGCGCCATTGGCGATGCTCAGGGACGAGACGGTCGAGGAGAGCGCTGTGCGGTCGGCGGCGGCGTTGCCGTTCTTGGCCCCGGCCGTGGCAGTGTCGGGCGTGACGAAGTTGAGAGCGGCGACGTTGGTCCAGGTGCCGGTCACCAGGTCCGTGGCATTGAGGCTGTACTCGAAGTTCATCTGGTCGGTCCGCCCCGCCGTCCCCAGGCGCCACTCCTCGCCGTTGTAGGCCACCGCCAGGCTGGTGATCGTCGAGCCGGTATTGTTGGTGAAGCAGGCGCCGAAGAGGGGGATCAGCGTGCCGCTGCGGAGCTGACCCAGGGCCCGCTCCGTGGCGGCCGCCGCGCCGTAGCTGTACATGTCCCCCGTCGTGCTGGCTCCAGTATCCACCGCGTACTGCTCGTTGTCGCGGGCGCCGCCTCCCGACTCGGTCAGGAACCAGCCGGGGATCGTCAGGGCGTTCGTGGTGCTCCCGGCTGTGTTGGAGAGCGTGTCGAAGTTCTGGGTGTAGGCAGAACCCAGAGTCGTCAGGCTGACGCATTGAGCGGCGGCAGGGCGCGCGGCCGGCAGGCCGAGCAGGAGCGCGGCCAGGAGAACGAACGAGAGGCGCGAGATCAGGCGCATAGGCGGAGACCCTCCGGAAAATCGAACCTTCAGCCGGCCGTGAGCAAGCTCGGCGGAGACGGACGCTTTGGCAGACGGACTAGTTTAACCCGGACTGAGGCTCAATGGGCGACGGGATCGTGACGAACGCGTGGCGAGGAGGACCGGGTATTCAATTTGCAGAGTCGTCGCGGTCGATGAGCCGGCTCCGGGTCGTACCGACCTTGGCTTGGCTCCAAGGAGCCGAGCAATGACGACCAAGAGGGATTTCAAGGAGTTCCCCCGCGCCGCCACCGGCGTCGAGGGGCTCGACAATATTCTGGGCGGCGGCTTTCCCATCAACCGGATGTATCTGCTGGAGGGAGATCCGGGAGCCGGTAAGACCACCCTGGCTTTGCAATTTCTACTCACCGGCGTTGCCCTCGGCGAACCGGGCGTCTACGCCACCCTCTCGGAGACCGAGGAGGAGCTGCGGGACGTCGCGGCTTCGCACGGCTGGTCGCTGGACGGCATCACCATCTGTGAGCTGCAGACGGCCGAGGAGAGCCTCAAGGCCGACTCTCAGTACACCTTGTTCCATCCCTCGGAAGTCGAGCTGTCGGAAACCACCCGCGCGGTGCTGGAGACGGTGGAGCGAGTGCGGCCGATGCGGATCGTCTTCGACTCGCTCTCCGAGATGCGCCTGCTGGCCCGCGACTCGCTGCGCTACCGCCGGCAGATCCTGGCGCTCAAGCACTACTTCCGGGGCCAGAGCTGCACGGTATTGCTGCTTGACTACACCGACGCCACCACCGGCGACTTCCAGCTCCAGAGCCTCACCCACGGGGTGCTGTCGCTGGAGCAGCTCGCGCCGGGGTATGGCGGCCAGCGGCGGCGCCTGCGGGTGAAAAAGATCCGCGGCATCTCCTTTCGCGACGGCTACCACGACTATGCCATCCGCACCGGCGGTCTCCAGGTCTTCCCGCGGCTGGTGGCGGCGGACCACCCCCATGAACGTCCGGCCAAGCCCCTGGAGAGCGGCCTGCCCCAGCTCGACACCATCGTGGGCGGCGGTCTCGATCATGGCACCAGCGTCATGCTGCTCGGCCCCTCCGGAGTGGGCAAGTCGACGCTCGCCGCCCAGTACGTCTCGGCGGCCACGAGCCGCGGCGACCGGGCCGTCGTCTACACCTTCGACGAGAGCCCGGACACCTGGATCCGGCGCGCCGAGCGGCTGGGCCTCGCCCTGCGAAAGCCGCTGGAGGACGAGCGGATCGCCATCCGCCAGGTGGACCCGGCCGAGCTCTCCCCCGGCGAGTTCGCCGAGCAGGTGCGCCGGGCCGTGGAGGGCGGCACCCGCCTGGTGGTCATCGACAGCCTGAACGGCTACCAGCACGCCATGTCGGACGAGCGCTTCCTGGTCCTCCATCTCCATGAGCTGCTCTCCTACCTCAGCCAGCAGGGAGTCCTGACGATCCTGGTGATGGCCCAGGCGGGCATCCTCGGCGAGACGATCCAGTCCCCGGTCGACCTTTCCTACCTCGCGGATACGGTGGTGCTGCTGCGGTACTTCGAGGCCTTCGGCGAGGTGCGCAAAGCCTTGTCGGTGGTCAAGCGGCGCACCGGCACCCACGAGCGCAACGTGCGCGAGCTTCGCATCACCGGCGACCGGCTGTTCGTCGGCCGCGAGCTGCGGGAGTTCCAGGGCGTTCTCACCGGGCGCCTGGAGTACATGGGTGACGTCGAGCCCCTGCTGCACGGCGACGTCCAGGAGCTCGCCGAGGTTGGGGGAGGAGCGAAAGGGGGCGGCCGTGCCTGAACGATCGGCCCGGGAGAAGCGCGTCCTGGTGATGGCGCCCACCGGCCGCGACGCCGTCCTCGCCTGCCAGCTCCTGAGCACGATGGACGTGCACAGCCACGCCTGTGCCAATCCCGACGAGCTGTTCCGCGAGATCATGGCCGGCGCGGGCGCCGTCGTGATCGCGGACGAAGCGCTCCAGCCGCACACCACGGCGGGCCTGCTGGAGGTTCTGGGCAGCCAGCCACCGTGGTCGGACTTGCCGCTCCTCGTCTTCACTCGCGGCGAGAGCAGCGAGCACATCCTCGGCCTGCTGGCCCCGCTGGGCAACGCCACGATTCTCGAGCGGCCGGTGCGCCTCTCCACGCTCGCCAGCGCCGTCAAGGCCGCTCTGCGCGCCCGCCGCCGGCAATATGAGGTACGCGACCTGCTGGAGCGCCAGGCCGAGGCCGACCGCCGCAAGGACGAGTTCCTGGCCATGCTCGGCCATGAGTTGCGCAACCCCATGGCCGCCATCCGCAACGCCCTCTGGGTGCTGGACCAGGTGGGCTCGATGGAGCCGCAGGCCATCCGCCAGCGGGAGACCATCCAGCGCCAGACCCGCCACCTGGTGCGCATGGTGGACGACCTCCTGGACGTCTCCCGCGTCACCCTCGGCAAGATCATCCTCAAACGCCACGCCGTCGATCTGCGCGAGGTGGCCGAGCGTTGCCTGTCCGACCTCGGCATGGCGTCGCTTGCCGCGGGCAAGGGGCTGACCCTCACCATCGACACCCAGCCCGTCACCGTGCTCGGCGACCCGGTGCGCCTGGAGCAGGTGCTGTGCAACCTTCTCCAGAACGCCATCAAATACACCCCCCAGGGCGGGCACCTGACCCTCACCGTGCGGACGGAGGGGTCCGAGGGCGTGGTGCGGGTGAAGGACACCGGGATCGGCCTGTCTTCCGAGATGCTGCAAACCATCTTCGAGCCCTTCGCCCAGGTGGAGAGCTCGCGCCAGCGCTCGGAGGGCGGCCTCGGGCTCGGCCTTCCTTTGGTGCGCAGCCTCGTGGCCCTGCACGGCGGACGGGTCGAGGCGCTCAGCGCCGGTCCGACTAAGGGGAGCGAGTTCATCGTCTATTTTCCCCTCCTGGAGGAGAAGCCCCGCTCCCGCGTCCGCAAGCCGGCGCCGGCCGTCCGCGTTTCGGGGCCCGGAGCCAGCCTGCACCTGCTGCACGTCCTGGTAGTGGAGGACAACCACGACGGCCGCGAATCGCTGCGCGACCTGCTGGAGATCTGGGGCCACGAGGTCACCCTGGCCGAGGACGGTCCCGAGGGTGTGGACAAGGCTCTCTCCATCCACCCGGACGTCGCCCTGGTCGACATCGGTCTGCCCGGGCTCGACGGCAACGAGGTCGCCCGCCGCATCCGTTCCGCCCTCGGAAGCGACGAGATCTCCCTGATCGCGATGACGGGCTACGGCCAGCCCGAGGATCGCCGCCGCGCCCTTCAGGCGGGCTTCGACCGCTATCTGGTCAAGCCCGTGGATCCGGCGGCACTGTCGCAGCTCCTCGCCGAGATGAGCCTCCGCGGCGAGCCCCGCGCGGACGAGGCGTCCGTCGCCTGAGCCGCCCTAAACCAGAAACCGGTCAGACCTTGAACGTCCGCAGGCGGGTCAGGGTGACGAGCACGAACGGCATCAGGTTGGTGTTGACGAGGTCGTGGACGCTGGCAGACCACGGATAGCCGTCCCGCAGATCCAGGATCTCCATCGAGATCGACAGCACCAGCCCGGGGATGAGCGCCTGATAGGAGCCGAGCCGGCGGCGAAATACGATCAGTGCCACCAGCAGGCAGAAGAACCCGATGTAGACGTGGATGGCGTCCTTGGTCAGCGGCAGGATGTCGAGACACCAGAGCTTGAAGGTTTGGTACCAGGATTTCATAGCCGGCAGACAGCGTATCGCAGGGCTGGAGAGCGGGGCACCTTCGCGGCTGACTGCTGCCCAGGAAGCGGCACCGTGCAGCTCGCCGTGCTGTATACTTGGCGGCATGAGGGACCGGTCTCGCTACCAACAGGAAACGACCCGGCTGGCTGCCCTCCTGCGGGAGGAGATCCGGCGGCGGGGAGTGTCCATCCGCTCCCTGGAGCAGAAGATGGGGGTTGGGAACTCCATCTTCCAGAAAGTCCTCACCGGCCGCATCAAGATGACCCTGGAGCACCTCCTGGCGCTGGCGGACGCCCTGGACCTCGACTGGCCTGCCTTGTTCAGCCTCGCCTACCCCGGCGCTACGGAAGCCAAAGCGCAGAAACCGGCGGACGAATTGGAAGAGAAAGTCCTCGCCGTGCTCCGCAGATACGGCATCGTGCCGCGGCAGCCGCCCGAGGGCGAGTAGGCTCTCTACCCTGCGTATTCCGCGGGCTCGAAGCGCAGCTCGGGGTTCCAGCTAACCTGCTCCATGAACGAGCGGACCCGGTGAATCATGGGTACTGTCAGCCGCTGACGCCGGCATGCTTCGCGTACAAAGTAAAGTGCATGCTGAGCCGCTTGGCGAACTTCAAGAAGCTCGAACGTCTCGTACATCTCTTCGGCCAGCGTCCTTACTTCAGCGATCCGATCCTGCCGGAGCCAAAGGGCAGCCAAATCCAGACCCAGAAGGGCGGCGTCGTAGTGGCTTCCGAGACGGTGGAGCTCCTCTCGTACTGAGCAGTAGATGGTCTCCGCCCGCTTTAGCCGACCCAGACCGGCGTGGACCTTCCCTTCCACCCATCGAAGCTTTAAAAGATTGAGCGGCTCTGCCGAAAATGCTTCCCGCAGGCCGCTCGCAAGGAGTATGCGATTGGCGCGCCCGAACTTCCCGGCATCTACCAAGGCATCAAGAAGACCCTGCTGGGCGATGACGGGGAGCTCCGGATCGCGATCTGCTTCGACGAGTTGAACTCCTTGCTCCAAGATTGCAATTGCCTGGTGGGGCCGCCCTGCGCGGCGGAGGTTAAAGCCCTTACTGATCAGGGCACGACCAGCCAAATGGATGTCACCAACTTCTTGGTAGAGATCATGGACTTTGTCCAAGAGTGAGATGGCCTCTTCAAAATGTCCTTGGCTACTGCATAGCGACGCTTCGAGGTCCAGCACACGAGCCTCCAGCAAGAAGTCGCCAGTCCCTCCCGCGAGGGACGCTCGGGCTCTCGAAAAGTCTCGTTCTGCTTCCGCGAATTGGTCGTTGATTCGGCGGGCGTTCCCCAACTCGGCGAAGGCCCGGGCGCGGAGATCCATGACAAAACCGGGAGAGGGTTCGTACTTATCGGGCGGGGTGTGCTCGGCGACTCTCGCGGCGTCATAGGCGAGCCGCAGCATCTTTTTCGGATCGCGATAGCGTTCGTCGAAACTCTTGCTCAGAAGAGCCTCGCACAGTGGCCAGCCATGGAGCGTCTGGGCCTGACGAAGTGGAAATCCCTCGCCGAGCCCCCCTGCACTATCGACGAGAGTCTTGGCCCGATTCAGTCGCTCAACTTCTTTCTGCCAACGCGTGGCGAATCGGTGTGCCCCGGCGGCGGCCCGGGCGAGAGGCGCGTCGTAGGCGTCCTCAGGTACTTCCTTGGCGTGAACCCAGGGCTCGTCCTCCAGTAACGGCACGGCCAAGTTCTTGAATAGACGGAGACACCATTCACACCGGGTCAGGAGATGTTTCAACAGGCGGTCGCGGTCTTCCAGCGAGGACCGGCCAGCAAGGAATGCCTCGATCTCTCCCTTCCCCAAATGCGTCATCTCGACACCTCCCGACGAAACCAGACAACACCAAGACCATTAGATTGTCGCACACCGACCCGTCTGTAGAAAACCGGGAGCGGCGCCAAGGCCACTCCCGATCCCGCCCTTACGGGCTCAGTGACGACCATTGGGATCAACGGTCGATCAATAGTCAGCGGTCGCTCGGGTAGCGCCATTAGGCTCAATATTGGATCCGCCCTTCAAGACCTTCGGACAGCCGTTGGGGTCGATGCTGGAGCCGTGATCGCACGTCGGCGTGCTCGTCTCCGCCGATGTGACGCCGAGCCAGTGGAGGACGCGCGTGAAGTCTCTTAGGAAGTCTCCTGAGTCCATCCATCTCGCCGGCATCTCCCAACCTGCGGCGGCGTGCGGACTCCCCAGGGAGAGAACCACGACGACCGCCAACATCCCAACCCTACGATTCGTGTCCATACGAAACATATCATTTCTCCTTCCCGGGATCGAGAGGCGACGACATGACGCCGATCGTCCGCGGGATCGCCCCTCAGGCACACCTAGTTTCCCCCGAGTTGTCTCCATTGGTGCCTTTTGTTGTACACCGGACAAGCGGCAGATTCAACAAAGTGACTCCGGCTCCCTCCGCGCCTGTTCTCTCTGTCAAGAATCTAGGACCTTATTTCCATGATTTGCAAATCTTTGTCTGGGCTATCCCGCTTGTGGTACCGGTGAACCCTAAGCGTTGCACTCCTCAAACATTCCGATGTTTCTGCGACAATTCGGCAAAAAAAGGGTTGACACTGACCTTAAGTGCCGCTCATCATGCTGCGCATGGATGAATTTGCTCCACGCCTGCTCGCCAGCGGCGATCTCCCTGCCAGCTACTACCGCGACATGGGTTCGCGATTGAGAAAACTTCGGGCGATGCGCGGCTGGGGCCAGCGCGAGCTTTCCCGCCGAGCGCGTTTCGATCCGGCACGTCTCTCGCGGATCGAGCGCGGGAAGGCCCGGGCGACGCTACCGGAGCTGGTGCGCCTCGGTATGGCGCTCGAGATCGGGCTCGACGAGCTGGTGTTCGGTCCGCCTCCGACGCTGGAAGACGAGTGTGCCCACCTGCAGCGTGAGCTGGTGAGGGCGCTCGACGAGGACGAGTTGGCCTGTGCGCGGCGGCTTCTGCGGGCCTTCGTGCTCGGTCTTCGCGGGCTCCAACTATCAACCTCAGGCTGAAGGGAAGGTCATGCGGCGATCCAAGAACGCTTTTTCGGAGGAGTTCCTCACCCGGCTGGATGCGCTCGACGAGGTCGGGTCCGCGCTGGAGGCCGAGCTCGCCGGCCCGTGGAAGGTGCTGGCGATCGAGGAGGGCTTCGGCCTCTACGAGCAGTGGCAGGACAAAGAGGACGCTCCCATCGCAGTGTTCACGGACGAGGCGACGGCGCTGAAGTTCTCCGCGGCTCTCTCCGCGGCAAGCCGGGAGCCGCTGTTTTCGCAGGACTCCGAGCCTGATCCGGAGGGGCGCTTCAAGGTGACCTCCTCCCAGGGACGGCAAGAAGGCTGGATCTCCCACTTTCAGGTCCGCGCCGTCGATCTCGCCCACATGGCGGACTACTGCGCCCGCTCACCCGTCGCCCTCGCCGCCCTTCTGCTGGCGGCCGGGGAGGCGACGTTGCGGAAAGCTGGGGAAATTCTGGTCAAAACGGCTGAAAAGCCGACATAGAAGACCTTGCCCCTATAGCCGCCGGTGCCGGGCCACGGGAATGGCTTCGCGGACTCGTGCCACGCGATCGAGGTCGATCTCGGCCAGGGCGAGGCCGGGGCCGTCGGAGGCTGTCGCGACGGGGAGGCCCCAGGGGTCCACGATCATGGCGTGACCCCAGGTGTGGGCGAGGCCGCCGTCGTCGTGCTTGCCGTGCTGGGCGGGCGCGATCACCCAGCACTGATTCTCGATGGCGCGGGCCCGGATCAGCGGCTCCCAGTGATCCTTGCCGGTCGCGAGAGTGAAGACGGCAACCAGGTTACCCTCTAGTGCGGGCATCGAAGGTCCCAGGAGGCTGGCATCGCCATGTTTCAGGGATACGGATTGGTGAGACATATAGTTGTCACTGAGCCTCTTGTGCAGCAGCTCCCACCGCGTCTTCTGTTCGGGAGGCGCTGAGGAACCCCGCATTGATCTCGCGGTTCCGCCGGACCCAATCCTCGTCGAGACCGAGCTTTGCGGACCGATTGAAGGCATCTTCCGCTTCTGCGTAGTTACCTTCTCTGCCATAGAGGGTACCCAGAACACCATAAGCCCACGCGTGAAGGGATTGGCGGCCATGCGCAATCAACCACCTGGCTGCCTCATCAGCCTCGGTCCATTTGCCAGCTCTGCAGGCCGTTACTGCCCTACGCCCATCTTCAATGCGCTTTACAGTCGATCTAACAATCACTAGTGCGTAGATCAAAAAAACAAATACAATATCGACGCCAAGGACTGTGGCAATAAGCTGCGGGTCGTAAGGTGGCTGTACAGTATTAAGCGCAGCTACGGCAGCAAACACAGCTACGCAAATCCCAACCCCAAATATTCTAGCGGCCTCTTGTCTAGCTTTTTGATTTTTCCAGCTTTTCTTGATCCAAAGCTTGGAGTCTTCTGGCAGTCTAATTTCGTCATGAGTTGATGGCGAACGGCCAATTGCTTTAATATCCGGCAACTTCGGGGTCTTCATTTGTAAAGCAGAGCATTCATGATTCTCGGCAATCTTGGTCGATTGAGCATCTTTTGACTCAACTCTGACAGCCCCTTTAGGGATTGATTTATTGGGCAGCAAAGTCTGTGTAGCCTGAAGAGGTTGACTTGCCAGGAAATCGATGAGCCGTCCTACGTCGTAACTGAATCGGAGATCGCTGACGTCAACCGCTTGGCGCCTCGTAATTGCCCGAATGGCCTCTGGCAACTCTTCGGGTTTGGGCATGGGCGTGCTTTCGAAGCATAAGGGAATGACCCGCATGCGCCGCTCGAGGGCCATTGAGATTTCAAGCCGGACAAAATCCATTGGGTCTTGAAGCCGCTCCGGCTGATACCAGCGCCGCCCGATGAGAACGAGAACGACGCTGGCTGAGTCGAGCGCTTTTTCGATGACCTCGACGAAATCCGTTCCTGGCTCGAGAGAGTCGATGTCCATGAAGACCTGGTCGGCTCCAAATCTTTGAGTGAGTTGGGCATAGAGGGCATGGGCATAACCGGACACATCGCTTCGCCTGTAGCTGATGAAGATTCCGCTCATAGTTCTCCTCCGAAGTCTTCATTTATAGCCCTCTCGCCTGGGCTACGGTTTGCCGCCCTAACGGACTGGGTTGTGGGCAGATCGCGTCATTGAGCCTCTTGGGATACAGCTCCCACCGAGTTTTCTGTTTGGGAGGCGTTGAATAACCCCGCATTGACTTCGCGGTTCCGCCGGACCCAATCCTCGTCAAGGCCGAGCCTTATGGACCTGTTGAAGGCATCTTCCGCATCCGCGTAGTTACCTGCTCTGCTATATAGGGTGCCCAGAATACCGTAAGCCCATGCGTGGAAGGAAAGACGGCCATGCGAAATCAGCCATCTGACCGCTTTCTCAGCTTCGGTCCATTTGCCAGCTCTAAATGTCTTTACAGCCCAGCGTCCGTCTTCGACGCGGTTCATGGTTCGGATGATTACCACAAGCGCGTAGATCAGAGATCCAAGAAAGCCGAAGAGATTAATTCCCACAGCAATTCCTATTTGATCGGTGGTCAATTTGATGGCGCTCAAGGCTATATCTATGCCGACAAGGATTATGAAGAAGAGCCCAATTATTTTGCTGCCCTCTTGACTGGCTTTCTGAGTTATCCATTTCTTCTTAATCCAAATCTTGGAGCTTTCATCTGGCCTTTCTTCTTCAGCAGGCGTTGCCTGCAGATCCTCCTTAAATATATCAACTCCCGGCAGCTCTGGGATCTTCAATTGTGCTGCGAGGTCGATGTAGCTGCTAGCATCTTTGGTCGATTGAGTCAGTTTTGACTTGTCCTCGGTCGCTTTGGAGACCGGTTTATCGGGCGGCAAGGTCTTTATAGTAGGAGGAGGTTGGCCCACGCTTCTGGCAAGGAAATCAATGAGCCGGCCTACGTCATAATTGAATCGGAGGTCGCTGACATCAACCGCTTGGCGTCTCGTAATTGCCCGAATGGCCTCTGGCAACTCTTCGGGCTTGGGCATGGGCGTGCTTTCAAAGCATACGGGAATGACCCGCATGCGCCGCTCGAGGGCCATCGAGATCTCAAGCCGGACGAAATCCATCGGATCTTGAAGCCGCTCCGGCTGATACCAGCGCCGCCCGATTAGAACGAGAGCGACACTGGCTGAGTCGAGCGTTTTTTCGATGACCTCGACGAAATCCGTTCCTGGCTCGATAGAGTCGATGTCCATGAAGATTTGGTCGGTTCCAAATCTTCGGGTCAGTTGTGCATAGAGAGCATGGGCATAGCCGGAAACGTCGCTTCGCCTGTAGCTGATGAAGATTCCGCCCATATTTTCCTCCGAAGCCTTCATTTTACAGGTGACTTGAAAGAGGAGCAATGTCTGGCGCCACCTCCTGCTCCGGGCGAACCGCTCCCTCGACTGCGGACCCTACAACCGTCGGTGTCGGGCCACGGGAATGGCTTCGCGGACTCGTGCCACGCGATCGAGGTCGATCTCGGCCAGGGCGAGGCCGGGACCGTCGGAGGCTGTCGCGACGGGGAGGCCCCAGGGGTCCACGATCATGGCATGGCCCCAGGTGTGGGCGAGGCCGCCGTCGTCGTGCTTGCCGTGCTGGGCTGGGGCGATCACCCAGCATTGGTTCTCGATGGCGCGGGCGCGGATCAGCGGCTCCCAGTGATCCTTGCCCGTCGCGAGCGTGAAGGCCGAGGGGATCATCAGCACTTCCGCGCCGCCGTCCGCCAGCTTGCGATAGAGCTCGGCGAAACGCAGGTCGTAGCAGATCGAAAGGCCGAAACGGGCGAGCGGCGTCGCCACCACCGCTGTGGCCTCGCCCGGCTTGCAGGTGGTGGATTCCAGGAAGCTCGGACCATTGGGCACGTCGACGTCGAAGAGGTGGATCTTGCGGTAGGTGGCGAGCACCGAGCCGTCCGGCCCGTAGAAGACGCTGGTGTTGTAGCAGCGCTCGGCCTCGTCGCTCCTCTCGTTGAACGAGCCCAGCAGGAGATGGATGCCGAGCCGCCGGGCCAGCTCGGCGAAACGGGTGCCCGTCTTGCCGTCCAGGGGCTCGGCACGCCGCACCTTCTCGGCGTGCGGCCCGAGGTAGTTCGTGTTCTCGGGAGTGGCCACGAACGCGGCACCGTGGCCGGCCGCCCGCTCGATGAGCGACCGGGCGCTCTCCCAGTTGGCGTCCTCGTCGGACGTGGAGGTGAGCTGAACGGCGGCGGCCAAAAACATGCGCCTTCTTGTAGCACATTCCTGACCCGACCGTGACGCCACCGTCATGCGGAGCTGCGATTCTGCCATTGGGAGGAAAGGACTCCATGCAGACGCCGACCGCCATGACCGCGATGATCGCCCTGCAAGCCACCTTCGCCGCGATGGCCACGATGGCTGCCATCTCGCTCGCCACCACGTTGCTGGCCGCGGGCCTCGCGCTGCGCTTCCTCGCCCGGCCGCGCCGCCGCGCCTCGCAATTACCGCAGCCGCTGCCTCCCATTTCCGTCCTCAAGCCGCTGTGTGGGCTGGACGACGGCCTCTACGAGAATCTGGCCTCGCTCGCCCGGCAGGACTACCCAAGCTTCGAGATCATTCTGGGCGCCGAGGACCCGGCCGATCCGGCGCTCGCTGCGGCCGAGCGTCTGCGGCGCGACTTTCCACGCCTGCCCATCACCATCATCCGCGGCGCTCCGGCCCTGGGCTATAACCCCAAGGTACGGAACCTCGCCTCCCTCGCCCATTACGCCCGGCATGAGCTGCTGCTCATCTCCGACTCCAATGTCCGCGCCCGGCCCGGCTACCTCATGGCCATGGCCGCCGAAATGGCCGTCCCCGGCGTCGGGCTGGTGGCGAGCGCGCTCGCCGGAACCGGCGAGGCGACGGTGGGTGCCCTGCTGGACAATCTGCACTTCAACTCCTTCGTGGCCTCCTCCGTCTGCGCGGCGCAGCTCATCGGCCATCCCTGCGTGGTGGGCAAGTCGATGCTCATGCGCCGCGGCGAGCTCGAAGCCCTCGGCGGCTGGGCGAGGGTCAAGGACGTGCTCGCCGAGGACTACGTGCTCGGCCAGACGTACGCCCGCGCCGGCTTCCGGGTGGCCCTCTCGCCGCATCCGCTGCCCGCCCTCCATCAGCGGCGCACGGTCGCCCAGTTCGCCGAGCGCCATCTGCGCTGGTCGCAGATGCGCCGCCGCATCTCCCCCGCCTTCTTCGCCGAGCCGCTGCTCAACCCCGTGCCGTTCCTTCTGGCCCTGGCGGTCTTCGGAGGTGACTGGCGGATGACGGGCGCGGCCATGGCCGGAGTCCTGGCCAAGCTGGCGGCGGACGCCCTGCTGGCCCGGCGGCTGCGGGGCAAAGTGCCGTCCCTGACCCTGCTGGCGCTGGGCACGCCGCTCAAGGACGTGTTGATCCTGGGCATCTGGTGCGTCGCCGTGTTCAAGCCGACGATCTGCTGGCGCGGCCACCGCCTGAGGATCGGCCCCGGCAGCGTGCTGTCGCCGATTGGCGACTCCACTCTCGAGCCCGCTCCGGCCGGGGCGCTCCAGGAGGTGGCATGATCCGCGCCGCTCTCGCCGCTACCGCTTCGCTGGATCGCTGGCTGCTGGTGACCGTCCGCCGGCTGGAGTCGCGGACGATGACCCGGCTGATGCGCGGCTTCACCCATCTGGGGGACACGGCGAGCTGGCTGCTCGTGGGTTTGGTGTTCGGCTTGAGTGGCGGCGAGGGGCCGCGTCATTGCGCTCTGTTGGGCAGCGCGGCGGGGCTGGCTCTCGCCCTCTCCCATCCGCTCAAGCGGTTGTGCCGCCGGCAGCGGCCGGACCGCGGCCCCGGCGGCTTCGCGGCGCTGACGGAGAACCCGGACGCCTTCTCGTTTCCCTCGGGCCACTCCGCCGTCGCGTTCGCCGTGGCCGCCGCCTTCGCCGGCCAGACCGGCGGCCTGGGCACGCTCGCCCTCGTCCTGGCGATCGGTATCGCCGTCTCCCGTATCTATCTCGGCGCTCACTATCCGCTCGACGTGGCCGCGGGCGTCCTCCTGGGGACCTTCGCGGGGACGGCGGCGCGCATTCTGGTCAGCCAATATCCTCTCTTCAAGCTCATGGGCTACGCCGCGCTGGCTGCGATCTCGTAATACCGTTCTCCGATGCACTTTCCACTTCCCGTCCTCGCCGCGGTCGAGATGGGCTACGGCCACCTGCGGGCCGCGCAGGCTCTGGCGTCGGAGCTCGGCACGACGGTGCTGCACGTCGACCGGCCGCCCCTCGTGGCGCCCGAGGAGCTCCGGCTGTGGCGGGCCTCCCGGCGGTTCTACGAGATCACCTCGCGGGCCTCGCAGATCCCCTACGTGGGCGCTCCTCTGCGCTCGCTGCTGGAATCGATGACGGACATCCCGCATCTTCATCCGCAAAGGGACCTCTCCTCGCCAAACCTCCAGACGCGCTCGCTTCACCGGCTGTTCGAGAGGGGGCTGGGGCGGGGCCTCGCGGATCACCTCCGGGCCACGGGCGCGCCGCTCGTCGCCACCTTCTTCGTGCCGGCCCTGAGCGCCGACTTTCATCGTTGCGACCAGATTTTCTGCGTCGTCACCGACGTCGACATCAACCGCGCCTGGGTGCCGATCGCGCCGGCGCGGTCGCGCATCGTCTACCTGACGCCGAGCTACCGCGCGGTACACCGTCTCCAGGCCTATGGCGTGCCCCGGGAACGGATCGAGTATACCGGCTTCCCGTTGCCGCCGGAGCTCCTGGGTGGGCCGGATCTCCCGGCGTTGCGCCGCAACCTCGCGGGCCGCCTCGTGCGCCTGGACCGCAAACGGGTCTTCCGCGACCAGACTCGCGGCGAGATCCACCACTTCCTGGGAAGCCTGCCGGAGGATCAGGAGGGAAAGCCGCCTCTCCTCACCTACACCGTGGGAGGAGCCGGCGCCCAGGCCGACCTCGCCCGGCCTTTGCTGCGGGGCCTGAGAGAGCTGATCGAAGAGGACCGCATCCGGCTCTGCCTCGCGGCCGGAGTGCGGGGCGAGATCGCCGCGAAGTTCCACGAGTGGGTGCGCGAGGCCGGCCTGCACGACCGTCTGGGTCACGGCATCGAGATCTTCCTGGCGGCGAATCTGGACGAGTACTTCCCGCGCTTCAACGCCCTCCTGGCGGAGACGGATATTCTGTGGACGAAGCCCAGCGAGATGACCTTCTTCTCCGCCCTGGGTCTGCCCCTCATCTTCTCGTATCCGGTGGGCGTCCACGAGCGCTACAACCGGCGCTGGGCGATCGAGAACGGCCCGGGCCTGAAGCAGCGCGACCCCGCCCACGCCTCCTACTGGCTGCGCGAGCTGCTCAACGACGGCACCCTCGCCGGAGCCGCCTGGACCGGCTTCGTGCGGATGCCGAAGTTCGGGCTGTACCAGATCCTGGAGCGGGTGACGGGAGCCCGGTGAAGCGAGCAACGACTGCTTGAGCTGGAGCACCGGCTGCTCCTGACTTGACTCGCCGCCTTTTATAAGCCAAAGTTATGGGGCATGCGCCCCTCGAGTTTTGGGGGGCGCTTTCCATCCGGAAAAGAAAAGAGGTGAGATCGGATGCCCGTTGTTCATGTGCGCGAGGAAGAGAGCTTCGAGAACGCGTTGCGCCGCTTCAAGCGCAAGGTCGAGAAGTCAGGGATCCTGACCGAGCTGCGCAAGCGTCAGCACTTCGAGAAGCCCTCGGTGAAGCGCAAGCGCAAAGCGATTCAGGCTCGTAAGAAGATCATGCGGAAGCTGCTGGAGGAGCGACGCCAGGGTCTGGCCTGAAGCCAACCGACTTTGAGCGCAATTCAAAACGGGAGGAGCCCCGAGGGGCTTCCTCCCGTTTTGTTTTTTGGCCTTCTTCAGTCGGACCCTGCCGCGGCCTCTTCCACGCTCAAGGGGAGGCCGGAGAACGGCAGGAAGGCGGGCAACGAGGCCAACGACGCCGTCCGTTTCCCCTCCTCCTTCTCCCACTCCTCCTTGCTCTTCGTCTTCAGCGGCTCGAGCTTGCGCTTCTCGAGCTCACGGTTGACGGCGGCCACCTCGCCGGCTTGCAGGGCCTCCAGGCGTGCGCCGGCCTGGTCGAGCTGGCCGGAGAGGACTTTGGCGTGGTCGAGCTGCGACTTCGTGGGCCGGCCGTCGAAGCCGTTGATGGAGCCGTAGACCTTGGCCATCTTCTCGCGCAGTTGCTCCTCGCCGGAGAGCCAGCCGCCCTCGCTGGTGGCGACCAGGGTGGCGCGGAAGCCTTCCAGCGAACGGTCAAGCGCGTCGAGCCGCTGGCGCAGCTTGTCGCTCTTGGGCAGCTTCTCGGCCCGCTGCCTGGCCGAATCCTCCAGCGATTTCACCGTGTCGGCGACGTAGGTGAGGCGCCCCAGCATGCCGTAAAGGTTCATCGCCGACTCGTGTTGCAGGGCGCGGTCGGCGTCCGAGTGGCTGGCGCGCGGGTCCGGCACCAGCTCCAACGAGCTGGTGTAGGACTTGTCGCCGTCCACCAGCTTGGCCGTGTAGGTGCCGGGGGGCACGCGCGGGCCGAACATGGCGAACGAGGAGCCGATCACCAGCGAGTTGGCCGGCGGCAGCTTGGGCGGCGGCAGCCGCATGGGCCAGCTCACCCGGTTGATGCCGCGCCGCTTGCCGGCCGGCAGGGTTGAGACGAGCTTGCCCTGGGGATCGTAGACCTCGACCTTGAGGTCGCCGAAGATGTGCCGCTTCTTCAGGTAGTAGGTGATGGTGGCGGACTCCTCGGGGTTGGAGGCGTAGAACTCGTCGCCGCCCGGGAACTCCTGGAAGTCGGAGGGAATGGCCATGGCGGTCGTGCGCGACGGCAGCATGATCACCTCCGCGTCGAGCGCCTCGCGGGTCAGCTTCCGCAGCGGCGTGATGTCGTCGACGATGTAGACGCCCCGCCCGTGGGTGGCGAGGATGAGGTCCGCTTCGCGGGGATGGATGGCGATATCGCGCACCGCTACCTTGGGGAGCTTGCCGGTGAAGCGGGCCCAGCGGGCGCCGCCGTCCACCGAGATGAACAACCCCTGCTCGGTGCCCAGGAAGAGGAGGTCCGGGTTGACCGGGTCCTGCCGGATCACGTGGGCGTAGCCGGCGAGGGCTTCGGTCGCGAGCGGCTTCCAGGTCGCGCCGAAGTCCGCGGTCTTGTAGACGTAGGTCTTCATGTCGCCGGTCTGGTGGTGGTCGAAGGTGGCGAAGGCGGTCCCCTCGTCGAACCGGCCGGCCTCGACGCCCGACACCCATGTGCCCGGAGGCACTCCCGGCACGTTCGGGGCCACGTTGGTCCAGTGGGCGCCGCCGTCGCGGGTGACCTGCAGATTGCCGTCGTCGGTCCCCACCCAGATGACCTTGCCGTTCTTCGGCGACTCGGCGATGGTGAAGATCGTGGTGTAGTTCTCGGCCGTCGAGTTGTCGACCGTCAGGCCCCCCGATTTCTGCTGCTGCTGCTTGCCCGGGTCGTTGGTGGTGAGGTCGGGCGAGATCCGCTCCCAGGAATCCCCCTTGTCGCGCGAGCGGAACAGGAACTGGGCGCCGATGTAGATCGTCCCCGGCTCGGTGAGGCTGGCATGCATCGGCGTGTTCCAGTTGAACCGGTACGGGGGATCGCCGGCGCCCGGCAGCGGCTTGATCGTTTTCGATTCCCCCGTCGAGAGGCGCCGGCGGGAGACCTCGCCGCCCTGGAACTCGGAGTAGACGAGGTCGGCGTCGGTGGGATCGGGGAAGGCATGGAAGCCGTCGCCGCCGCCGACGTTGACCCAGTCGCGGTTGGCGATGCCGCCGCTCAAGCCCGCCGAGGGCCCGCACCACGAGCCGTTGTCCTGCAAGCCGCCGCAGACCCGGTAGGGCCGGCGCAGGTCGAAGCCGACGTGATAGAGCTGCGACACCGGCAGCGCCTTGAGGAAGCGCCACTGGAGCCCCTTGTTGTGCGACATGTAGACGCCGCCGTCGGTGCCCAGCAACACCTCGTTGGGGTTCAGCGGATTGATCCACACGGCGTGGTGATCGCCGTGCGGGCCGCCGAAGCCGGCGCTGAAGGCCGAGGTGAACGACTTGCCGCCGTCCGTGCTCACGGTCAGCATGAGGCCCGGCTTGTAGACGATGTTGAAGTCACTGGGATCGACGGCGAGGCGGGCGAAGTAGAACGGGCGCGCCTGGATGTTGAACGAGGAATTGACCTCCCGCCAGCTCTCGCCCGTGTCGTCGGAACGGAAGAGCGCCGTCTTTTCCGACTCCACCAGGGCGTAGACCACGCTGGCCCGCGACGGCGCCACGGCGACGGCGATTCTTCCCTTGTCCCCTGCCGGCAGACCGGTCTTCAACGGCCGCCAGGTCTCGCCGCCGTCCGTCGACTTGTAAAGTCCGCTGCCCTTGCCGCCGGAATGGAAGGACCACGGGGTGCGGCGGAACTGCCACATGCCCGCGTAGAGGATCGACGGGTCCTGCGGATCGATCGCGAGGTCGGAGCAGCCGGTGTCGGCGTCGACGAAGAGGACCTTCTTCCAGGTCTTGCCGCCGTCGGCCGTCTTGTAGACCCCGCGATCGGGATGGCTGTCCCAGAGATGGCCGGTGGCGCAGACCCAGACCGTGTTGCCGTCGGCCGGGCTCACCTGGACGCGGGCGATGCGCTCGGAGCTCTCGAGGCCGACCCGTTGCCAGGAGTCGCCGCCGTCGGTCGACTTGTAGAGACCGTCGCCCATCGAGGTGCTGTTGCGGGTCCACGACTCGCCCGTACCCACCCAGACCGTCTTCGGGTTCTTCGGATCGACGGCGATGGCGCCGATCGACTGCAGGTTGTCGTCGAACACCGGCTTCCAGGCGACCCCGCCGTCGGTCGATCGCCAGACGCCGCCGCCGGCCGCTCCGACGTAGATGGTGAGCGGGTACTGGGGCACGGCGTCGATCGCCGAGATGCGGCCGCCCATGACGGCCGGCCCGATCGACCGCGCCTCCAGGCCGCCGAAGGTGTTCGAATCGACCTCGGTCTCGGCGGCATGGAGCGCGCCGGCGAGCGCCAGACCGGCGACCGCCAGGCAGAGGAGCCTCTTGGGTTTCGGCTGCATGGGCATTGGCTCCTACCTCTGCTGCGTCGCCGGCGGCTTCGGCGGCGCCGGGGTGTCGGGCTTCTTCTCGGGAGCGGGGGGCGCCGGTTTCTTCTCGGCCGCCGCCGGCATCGTGAAGCGGGAGCCGGCGACGTCCGGGTTGAGCTCGATCTTCGAGATCGTCATCACCATGCCGCCACGCCCGCCCGGCATCTTCTGCTCGATGGAGTGAGGGAAGACCAGGCCGTCGACCGTCTTGAAGTCGCCGAAGATCGTCTCGCTCTCGATCTCCTGGCCGCGGATCTTGGTCTTGCCGGTCTGCTTGAGCAGCATGTACTGATCGGCGTCGATGTAGAGGTAGACGACGTCGCCGCTCTTCTGGGTCACCTTGAGCTTGTAGACCGAGGTGCCCTCGAGGTCCTCCTTGCCCACCAGCTCGACGGTGCGCCCGAAGTCCTTGTAATCCATCAGCAGGCCGTCCATGTTCGCCTGCTCCTGCATCTTCTTCGCTTCCTCCTCGGGCGCGGCCTCCGGGTCGGTCTTGCCCATGAAGGGCATCACCGACCAGCCGGTCGTACCGTCGAAAGCCTGGACGCCGGTCATGCCCTGGAAGGTGAACTCCATGCGCATCTTGTTCGGCCGCGCCATCTCCATCGTGAACGGCGCCTCCATGCCCTGGCCCATCACCATCTTGCCGGTGACGCGCTCGGTCTTGACGGCCTTGATCTTGTCCTTGCCGCCCATCGCCTTCTCGTGCTTCGCGATGATCTCGTCAGTCGTCTGGGCCCAGGCGGTGGCGCTGATCAGGCCAGCCGCGAGCAGCCACGCAAAAGTCTTGCGGGTCATGGGATCTCCTCGGTTGTGTTTTCGTTACCACGGAAGGGACTTCGAGCCCTCGTCTAATACGCGGGCGCGTACGGGAAGTTTACTTGGGTTTCCCTAGAACGGAATGGGTACCACCAGCGAGGCCACGACCGCGGCCACGGTGGCGGCGATGCAGACGACGGCGCCCACGAGGTGGTTGCCGGTCTCCTGCCGGCGCGGGTCGAGGACGTAGCCGGCGAGGAAGCCCGCCGTGAAGCCGCCCACGTGAGCCGCGTTGTCCACGCCCCGCATGAGGAAGCCGAAGACGATCATGTAGATGGCGTAGCTCCACGCCGTGCGCCCCACGACGCCGCTGCCGGTGCGCCGGCTGTAGGCCACCATGGCGCCGAGCAGGCCGAGGATGGGCGCCGAGGCGCCTACGGTCACCATGCCTCCCAGCCCCAGGTTCTGCATCAGGCTGCTCGCCGCGAAGCCGCCGACCGAGGCCGCCGTGTAGAGCATCACCATACGCCCGGGGCCGTAGAGCTCCGCCGTCTCCGGCGCCAGGATGCGGATCCAGTAGAGGTTGAACCCGATGTGCAGGAGCCCCGCGTGCAGCCAGCCCGCGGAGAGCACCGTCCACCAGCGGTGGAGCATGAACACCGGCAGCGCGCCGCTGGCGCCGAAGCGCAGCAGGCTGGCCTGGCTGGGCCCGCCCAGCGAGAACAGGCCGCCCATCTGGATGTGCTGCGGGTCCACCGCCAGCATGGCGAGATAGAGGAAGACGTTGCCGGCGATCACAAGCTGGACGAAGCCGGCGTCCTGGCCGAGGCCCCGGAGGGCCGAGGTGAGCCCCCACATCCCGGGCCGCCGGCGGCCGCAGCTCAGGCAGACGTCGTCGTTGACCCCCACGAGCTTGCCGCAGGACGGGCAGAGCGTGGAGCCGGAGCGTTGGCGAGAGAACATGGGCGGTACAATATCCCACGCAGGCGGCCCGGCCCCCTTCTTGCAGCGTGGAGCCCGCCATGAACCCACCCGATTCGTCCCAATGGATGCTGCAGATCGTCTGGCTGCTGGTGCTGGCCGTGCCCATCGCCTGCGCGGCGTGGACGGTGACGCACGAGGAGATCTTCAAGGAGCCGCGCGACTATTGCGCCCACCGGTCCCGGACCGCCCGCAGCCTGGCGGTCCGCAAGTTCTTCTACCTGTTCACCTGTGAGTACTGCTTCAGCCACTACGTGACGATCTTTTTCCTGATCCTCACCCGCTACCGGCTGCTGCTGGACGACTGGCGCGGGTATCTCATCGCCTTCTTCGCGCTGGTGGCGGTCGCCAACGTCTATATGAGCGCCTTCGGCCGGCTTCGCCAGGAGGTGAAATCGCAAAGTTTGGAGGCGACGATCAAGGAAGAGACGCTGAAAGACGTCCAGTCCCCGTAACCTGCCCTACATCTGTTCTTCGTCGTCGTCGAAGCCCTCGATGTCCTCGGGGTCCTTGAGGTCCTCTCCGCCCCCGACCGCGTCCAGCACAGCCAGCGCCCGCTCGGCGTCCTCCGGGTGGACCTCGACGCGGTTCAGCGCCAGCGGTGTGTTGTTGAGCAGGCTGACCGGCGGCAGCCGCTCCTCCAGGACGCAGGCGTCGATTCCCTCGGATTCGAGCAGGGTGCGGACGAGGTGGGCCTCCCAGGGAGTGGGATACCGGCCCACCGTGACCAGGCTCTCGGGCTCCTGTGCCGCCCCGGGGCGCAGATCCTCCTCGGTGACGAGATAGATCTCCGGGATGGGCTGGCGGGTGCGCAGCATCTCCGCCGCCCGCTGCGCCTCCCCGGGCCGCACCTGGAGCTTGACCCCGCCCATGGTGCCGGGGAGGGCGCCGTAGAGGCGGTAGAAATGCTCGTCGGCGACGACGGCGTGGATTCCCTCGGACTCCAGGCAGGCGCGGGCGAGCTGCGCCTGCCAAGGGGAGGAAAAGGTCTCGACGGTGACCAGCCGCTCCAGATCGAGCTCGGTTTCGGAATCGGACATCGCGGCAATTCTACGTCAGGGAATCAGGCTGGCATTGTTCAGCAGGACCAGCACCACCGCCAGCAGGAGGACGAAGAATCCGGCGGTCCCCACGGCGCCGAGGATCGCCGCCCGGCGTCCGCGCAGGGTGTTGAGGGCAAAATACGCTCCGGTGGCGCTCAGCAGGCCGAAGAAGACGAACAGGGCGAGGGGCAACCAGAGCTCGGACGATTGGGTGAACATGGCGGTTGGCTGATCCTGGGGGAAGCCGTGGGATCTTAGCACCCCGGCCGGCGGCGCCCCGGGTGTCCCGCGCGTGGCCGGTGTCCCGCATTGCCGTCACGGAGCACTTAAGATACGCGGACGGCTCGCTGGACCCCGGGGCGCAGGCTTGGCCCCCACTCAAGGAGACTTACCCTTTGACGACCCGTAGCACTCCCCAGGGGATGAAGGCCTTTCTCGTTCTCTGGGCCGGCCAGTTCATCTCCTCCGTTGGAAGCTCCGTGGGCGGCTTCTCGCTCGGCGTCTGGGTTTACGAGAGAACTCATTCCGCCACCAGCTTCGCCCTCGTGGCCTTCGTAGGCACCGTCACCATGCTGCTGCTTTCGCCAGTGGCCGGCGCCGTGGCCGACCATTGGGATCGCCGCAAGCTGATTCTGCTCGCCGATGTTGGATCGGCCATCACCACCTCGACCTTGGCGGTGCTCTTTTTCACCGGCCGCATGCAGCCCTGGATGGTCTACCCCCTCGCGGTGCTGATGGTGACGTTCCTCGCCTTCCAGGGCCCCGCCCTGGCTTCGTCCGTCCCCCTGCTCGTGGGCCGCAAGCAGCTTCCGCGGGCGAGCGGCATGGCCCAGACCGGGCGGGCGGTCTCCCAGATCCTGGGCCCGTTGACCGCCGGTGTCCTCATCGGGAGGATCGGCTACCAGGGCGTCGCCCTGGTCGACGCCCTCACCTACCTCTTCGCCGTGACCATGGTCCTCTTCATCCGTGTCCCGCCTCCGCCGCCTCTGGAAGGGGCCGCCGTCAAGCGCTCGGTGCTCGCGAATCTGGCCTTCGGCTGGAACTACCTCCAGGAGCGCAAGGGTCTGGTCGCCCTGCTCGTCGTCTTCGGCGTAACCAACTTCTGCATGGGCATGGTGCAGGTGCTGTTGACGCCTCTCATCCTGAGCTTCGCGACGCCGGTGGAGTTGGGCACGGTCAGCTCGACCGCCGCCGTCGGCGTTCTGCTGGGCGGGTTGGCGGTGGCCATCTGGGGCATTCCCAAGAACCGGGTGCTGACCGTTCTGGGCGTCATCGCCCTGCAGTCGGTGATTCTGTTCCTGGGCGGAGCTCAGCCCAGCATCCCGCTCATCGCCCTGGCGGCGTTCCTCTTCATGCTCGCCATTCCCTTCGCCATGGCCAGCACGCACACCATTCTGCAGAGCAAGGTCGCCTCGGCCGTGCAGGGACGGGTCTTCGCCGTCTCCGGCATGATCGCGGCCGGCTCCGTGCCGCTGGCGGCGCTGCTGGCAGGACCCATGGCGGACAAGGTCTTCGGCCCCCTGTTGCTGCCGGGTGGAAAGCTGGCCGACACCGCCGTCGGCCACCTCCTGGGCATCGGTCCCGGCCGCGGCGTGGGGTTGATGTTCATCGGTCTCGGAGCCTTCTCCCTGATCGCGGTGGGTATCTCCGCCCTCAATCCACGCCTGCGCAACCTCGAGACCGAGATTCCCGACGCGTTCCTGCCCGAGCCGGCGGCGCCCAAGCCGCCGGTGGCGGGCGAGCCGGGTTTGGAGGGCGCGTAGCCGCTACGCCTTCTTCTTGCGGCGGGGCCGCGGATCGTTCTCGGCGATCGTCAGCTCGACGTAGTCGGGGGTGACGGTGCACCGCTTCTCGAAGGCTTTCCACTCCTCGGGGCTGAGCCTCGGAGACTGCGGGGGGGCTCCCGAGTCCGCCCGCAGCACCCGCCCCTTCGCCTTCTCCTGAAGGCTCTGAAGGAGGGGCGCGAACGGCATGTCCCAGCCGTTAGGGCTGCCGCCCTTGGGCTTGTGGGCCATGGCCTCGTCCACCGGGATCATTGCCACGAGCTCAGGGTTCGTCATCAGCTCCAGGCCGCCGGCTTCCAGGGTGGCATTGTGGCTCGCGTGGTGCCCCACCTTGTAAAGGACGGTGCGATGCAGGAGCTCCGCGACGGTGACCGGGGTGGACGGAAAGTCCGGATCTCCGGTCTCACTGTCCCGCGCACCTTCCCGCGGCCAATGGAGCTTGTGCCAGGAGAGCCAGTTGCCCTCCTGAGCATCGGCGGCGAACAGCAGCACCTTGCCGCTCGGCACCAGCTCGATCGCCAGGGCCAGGCTGGTGTTGTTGGTGTTGCTGTCGAGCTGCAGCGAGAGGTGGCTCGCCGAGGTCAGCCATTCGGTCTCGATCCGCCGCCAGGCCAGCTCCTTCTCACTGGACTCACCGGCGACGCCGAAGTAGCTCGCCTGGAAGAACCGGTCCTGCCGGGCTTCCTCCAGGGGAACGCGGAAGTCCTGGTCGAAGGGGAAGCTACGGGCCTTGAGCTCCTCCTCACCCTCTTCCAGGGAGGAACCGGCAGCCAGCGCGGCGACGCCGAAGGTGGTCTCCGAATCGAGGCGGCCCTCGCCGGGCGAGGTGGAATCTCCCGGTCGCGCTGAGCCCTGCTCGTGGGGCGGCCCGAGGACGTAGACGCGAGCGCCTCCCACTCCGGGCAGTGCCGGCCGGTCGCCGGGGTGCCAGTAGCGCGGCGGGTTGCCTCGGCCAAGGACGTAGGCCATCGCCTGCTGAATCGCGAACGGGCGGCCGTCCGCGCCGAGCTCTCCCAGGAACTGGAGGACTGATTCGAGAGAGCTGGCGCTGGTCTCGTCGCCGCCTTGCCGCAGCCCCTGGGCGGCCGCGTGCAGCACGCGCACCGAGGTCTCCCGCCGGGCGCGCAGGCGCTGGGCTGCTGGATCGTTCGGGTCCTCCGTCCAGGCCGTCCAGACCTGGCCGATCTCGATTTGGTCGAAGATCTCCTTCGCCTGTTGGAAGCCCGAGACGTGGTCCCAGTGCTCGAGGGTCGCCACCAGGACGTCGATGCGGCCGCCGGTCGCCTCGTGCAGGCTCGCCGCCACCTTCTTCATCTTCTCCGCCGCGTCCTCGGTGCCGAGCAGCACCCCGCAGTCGATGAGCACATAGCAGGGCCGCCCCCCGCCGCGGCAGGGAAAAGCCAGCAGGAAGCAGTCGCCCAATCCCTGCCGGTACATGCGCACGGTGACGCCGGTGGCAGGCGCGGTCATCCTTGCCGGGGTCTTGGCCGAATCGGGCGCCGTTCTCGGCCCGCTCAAGGCTTCTCCTCGGCCACGCGATGCAGCATGGCGAACGGTTCCGCCGGAGTCTGCCGGCGCGGGTCGCCGAAGTACGTGGCGCGCAGCGAGCCATCCTGAGGCTCCAGGAGGAACTCGCGTTGGGCTTTCAGCCGATCCGCGCTCTCGATGTCCTTGACGATGAGGTAGCGCACCTCCCGGTGCTCCAGGTCCACCAGCAGCGTGCAGCCGCCGCGGAACCAGAAGTCCTCCTTCGGCGGCGGATCCGTGGCCACCTTGTCGGCCTTCTCCTGATCGGCGGGATCGAGATAGCCGCGCCGCCTCTGGGTCACCTCGATGACCAGGTCGGTCATCGTCTGGTTGTCCGGTCCCTGCCGCCGGGTGGGCCGCACCGAGTGAACCTCGATCTTGGGCACGCCGTTCTTTCTCTCGATGGAGAGGGGGGCCGTAGCCCCGAGCGATAGCCCCATCAGCCGGGCCACGGCACGGCTCCCGTCCGTGAGCAGCCAATCGTGGATCGCCCTGGCGCGATCCTCCATGTCCTCCCGGATCTTCTGCCGGTCGCCCGAGAGCGACCAGCCGTGATGAGTGGGGCCGCGCATGCCGTCGATCACCTGCAACAGCTCCCGGAGCGCCTGCCCGGTGCCGGCCGCCGGCCCTGACCAGTAGAGGTTCTCCGCCGACAGGCTGCGCACCCCCTGGGGATAGATGCCGCGGCGGCGGAACGCCTCGACGACGGCGATGCGGTAGCCCCGGTCGTCGTCCGGCACCAGGTCGCGGTCGGCGGTGATCAGGGCCCGCAGATAGTCGCCGAAGCTGACGTCCACCGGCGGGCAGTAGTCGAGAGCGCGGATGCACATGCTGAGGAGGTGCTTGGCCGCCGACGCCGCTTCCTGCGCCAGCCGGCTCACCAGATCGGGGTGGATGTCCCCCTGGGGGAGCACGCCGGTGCCGGCCGTGGCGATGCGCAGCAGGTCGGCGATGCGCGACTTGTAGATGGAGAGGAAGGCGTCGAACACCGCCGCCACCAGGATGGAGCCGCGGGCATGGGCCTCGCGAAGGCTGGCGAGGTCCGCCGGATTGGGTTCCTTCGGCCGCCAATGCCGCGTCACCGGGTCCACTTCGCCCAGGGCATCGCGGAGAGCGCCATATTGGCCGACCGCCTGGCCGAACTGCTGAGCGAGCTCGCCCAGCAGGCTCTGGCTCGCGAGGTCGCCCCGCGTCTTGCGGATCTGGTCGCGCAGGGCCGTCGGAAAGGAGAAGTGCTGGAACAATGCGACGATGTCCGCGAAGGCTTCGTGAAAGGCCATGCTGTCGGCGTTGGAAGGCTCCATGAACCGCCGGTGGAGGCCGTCGAGCAGGGCATGGGTGGTCTCGTGCGCCACCACGTCATGCGACAGGCAGGTGAAGACGAGGCTGCCGGCCAGGTTCAGCCCTCCGGCCGCGGCTGGAAAGTAGCCGAAGAGGAGGGCCTTCCGGTTCGGATCGTAATAGGCGTTGGCCTCGCGCATGGCGTGGGGGTAGATGCGCAACCGCCGCACGAACTGGTAGCCCTGGTCCTCGCCCGCCTGCGACCAGAGGGCCCGCCGCCCCAGGGCCCGCTCGAAGTTGCGGATGGTGGTCATCGCGACGGCGTAGACCATCTGCTGATGGAACTGGGGATCGCCTTCCGAGGGATCGAGCCCGTTCTGGGCGAGCACGAAGCGTTCGTCGAGGTCCACCGGCGCGTAGCAGCAGCCGCTCGCCGGATCCACGTCCACCACCTCCAGGTACTCACCCGTCGGCCCCTCCGTCACGTCCTCCCAGGGCACGCGGAGAGTCATCAGATTGATGACCGCCGTGTCAATCTGCCAGTTCAGGCTGGGATCGAACGCATAGACCCTGAGGTTGCGGTACGGCGGGCGCCGTTTGGGCGGAGGCTGAATCCTGGGAGGACTGACATCGGGCATCGCGGCTCTCCGGGTTCCCATTAACTTGCCACAAGAGGGGAGAGAAATACAGCCCCACGGGAGAGAAGCAGAGATCTGCAATTCGCGATGTCGTGATGCGCGCCAGGCATGCCTGTCGCGTAGTTTCTGGCGCTTTATCCCGGCGATCTTCTCGCTCTATCCGCCACCACCGCCCGCCCAACCAGCCCCACGGCCAGCAATCCAGCGGCCTTCGCTGCGCTCGGCGTGTCGTTCACGAGCACGCCGGCGAGAAACACGACGGCTCCCACGACGACGATGCCGGCCGACCAGGGGTAGCCCCAGGCCCGGAAGGGCCGGTCGGTGTTGGGCTCCCGCCGTCGCAACACGACCAGCGCGAGACAGCAGACGGCGTAGTTCGCGGCCAGGAAGACCGAGGCCAGCGCGATGAGAGTCTGGAAGGTGCCGGAGGCGATGAGGAGGACCGCCACGCCGGTCGTGACGAGGGTTGCGATTCCCGGCGTGCCGCCCTCGTTGACCGCCGCCATGCGCCGCGGCACGAACCCGTCGCGCCCCATCGCGAACAGTATCCGCGTTCCAATCATCAAAATTGCGTTGAGCAGCGGCAGGAGCGAGACGACCGAGAGGACGGTAAGAATCTGCTTTCCACGGTCTCCGGCGATGATCGCCGCCGCATCCGCTCCCGGCAGTGTGGACTTCGCGAGATCCGAAATCGGCAGCACGGCCAGGAGCGCGAGGTTGACGAGCAGGTACACGGCGATGACCGAAAGGACGCCGCCGATCATCGCGCGCGGCAGGTTGCGCGAGGGATCACGATCCTCCTCGGTGAAGTAGAGCGCGCTCTGCCATCCGCCATAGGCGATCACGACGGCTTGCAGCGCGAGGATGATGCCTGAGAACTTGAGGCCGTGCGCGTCTCCGGGGGCCTGAACACCCGGAGCCGCATGGGGACCCATGGTGAACGCGGCGACGACGATCGCGAGAAACGCGAGGAACTTCACCGCGGTCGTCCATTCCTGAAACCAGGCGCTGACCTTCAGGCCAAGCCACTGGAGCGCCACCATCGCGAGCAGCGTGACGATCGCAATCGGCCGCACCCGGCCGGCCAGCGCTGGCAGGAGCACGCCGCTGAACTCGGCGAGGCCGATCGAAACGTACGCGAGCACCGTGCAGTAGGTGAGCCAGTCCGTCCAGCCGACGCCGAAGCCGACCCAGTTGCCAAAGCCACGCCGGGCATACACGTAATACCCGCCGGCCTGCGGCATCATCGTGCCGAGCTCGGCCAGACATACCGCCCCGAGCAGGGTGTAGAGACCACCGACCGTCCAGGCAATCAGGATGGCGGATCCACTGTGCAGGTGGTCCGCGACGAGCCCCGGCGTGCGCAGAATACCCACGCCGATCGTGCTGCCGACGATGACCGCGAGCCCGAAGGCGAGCCCGAGAAGGCGGCGGAGGTGTCCGATCGATGAGCGGGCACCCACTCTCACGCCCGGCGTGGCACCACTGCTTGGTTCTTGCATTGCCTCGCATGCTAGCCCGCCGGGCGCGCCGGAGGCAAACTTCCTCCTCCCCTCAGTCGAGGACCGCCAGCTCGAGCTGGCGCAGGCGTTCGGGGTCGGCGACCACGTCGATTTCGGTGATCTTCCCGCCGGCGATCGTGAAGCGCAGCACCATGATGAGCTTTCCGCGCGGAGCCACGGCCGGAGTACGGCCCACGATGGGTGCGATCTCGTCGAAGGACACGGCGAACATGTCGTGCAGCACGAAGGCGAGCCGCTCGGCGGGAGCCAGCGTTTCGAGCCGGTCACATTCTCCCTTCGTGCTCCGGCATAGGGGTGACGAACGAATCCCGCCCGATGTGACAAGGGGGCGGAGGTTCGGCACCTCAAGACCACTGAATACTGGAAGGAGAGCCCACATGCAAGCCCGTATGACCAACATAGCCTCACTCGTTCCCGCCGCCATGAAGGCCCTGTATGCCCTGTCGATGTCAGGGGAGAAGGGCGGGGTCCCGAAGCGGACGATCGAGCTCATCCAACTGCGCGCGAGCCAGATCAATGGCTGCGGCGTCTGCGTCGACATGCACTCCCGCGACCTCAAGAAAGCCGGCGAAACCGACGAACGCATCTTCTCGGTGGTGGCCTGGCGGGAGTCCCCCTACTTCACCGACGCCGAGCGCGCCGCGCTGGCGCTCGCCGAGGCCGCCAGCCGCCTCAGCGACCGGCCCGACGCGGTGCCGGACGAGGTCTGGAACGAGGCCGCCCGGCACTACGACGAGCAGGGGCTCGCGTCCCTGCTCATCGCGCTCGCCACGATCCACGCCTGGAACCTCTTTAACGCCTCTACCCGGCAGGTGGCCGGCCAGTGGATGCCGTAATCGGCCCGCGGATCGGCTATTGGGCGACGACGGCGCTGCGGTCTGAGGGGCGCCGGCCTGTCGAACCTCCAGCAACGACCGGTGAAAGCTCACCAACGACTGGTGAAGATCCACCAGCCCGCTCCCGGGGAACGCCCCGCGCTGGTATCATCCCGGCATCTGTCCGTCCTCCGGGGGAGCCATGCCATGAGCGAGACCGTGTTCCGTTCCCTAGTCCACCTGTTCCAGCATCAGGTCGAAAAGTCCTCGAACCTGGAGGCCATGTCCGGCCGGCGCGACGGGGTCTGGTACAAGCTCACCTGGAAGGAGTGTGGCCAGCGGGTGCGGGCCGTGGGCTGCGGGCTGCTGAGCCTCGGGCTCCAGAAGGGAGAGCGGGCGGCCATCCTCGCCACCAGCTCTCCGGACTGGGTGATCGCGGATCTCGGCATCCTCTCGGCGGCCGGTGCGACCTCGACGATCTTCACCTCGAACACCGCCGAGGAGAGCGCCTACATCCTGGAGGACTCCGGCGCCCGCTTCTGCTTCGTGGAGAACACCGCCCAGGAAGCCAAGCTCCGGGAAGTGAAGGGAGAGCTGGGGAGCGTCGTCAACCTGATCCTGATGAACGGCTCACCCGTGGGCGACGACGGCTGGACGATCACCCTGGCGGACCTCGAAAGCCGGGGCGCGAAGTGGGACGCGGATCACCCTGGCGCCTTCGATCAGGCGGCCTCCTCGGTGGGGCCGGAAGACCTCGCCACCCTCATCTACACCTCGGGCACCACCGGCAAGCCCAAGGGCGTGATGCTCACCCACGACAACTGGGTCTTCGAGTCGGAAGCGGCCGCGAAGATGAACATCCTGAGTCCCGGCGACAAGCAGCTCCTCTTCCTGCCGCTCGCCCACTCCTTCGCCAAGGTGCTGCAGGTGGCCTTCCTGCGCAGCGGCGTGCCGACCGCGGTCGACGGCGTCATCGACGACCTGGTGCCCAATCTCGCCGTCGTCCATCCGACCGTGATGGCCGGCGTCCCCCGCGTCTTCGAGAAGGTCTACAACAAGGTGGTCACCGGGGCGCGGGAAGGCGGCGGGGTCAAGTACAAGATCTTTCAGTGGGCCATGGGTGTCGGAGCCAAGGTCTCGAAGCTGCGCCAGCAGGGAGGGCAGCCCTCCGGCCTGCTCGCCTTCCAGCACCGGCTGGCGGACAAGCTCGTCTACTCCAAGCTCAAGGCCCGGCTCGGCGGCAGGCTCCGCTTCCTGATCTCCGGCGGCGCCCCGCTCTCACGCGCCATCGCCGAGTTCTTCCACGCCTGCGACATCCTGATCCTGGAGGGCTACGGTCTCACCGAGACCTCGGCCGGTAGCTGCTTCAACCGGCCCGAGCGCTACCGGTTCGGCACCGTCGGCCAGCCCGTCCCGGGGGCGGAAGCGCGCATCGCTGAAGATGGCGAGATCCTGCTGCGGGGTCGCCTCGTGATGAAGGGCTACTACAACAAGCCCGAGGCTACCGCCGAGGCCCTGGATCCGGACGGCTGGTTCCATACCGGCGACGTGGGGGTGCTCGACGCCGAAGGCTTCCTCACCATCACGGACCGCAAGAAGGACATCCTGGTCACGGCCGGCGGCAAGAACATCGCGCCGCAGAACATCGAGAACCAGCTCAAGGTGGCCTGCCCCTACGTCTCCCAGGTCGTGATGCTGGGCGACCGGCGCCCCTTCTGCGTCGCCCTCATCGCCCTCAACGAGGAGACCGCCGGCAAGTGGGCCCGCGAGCACGGCATCGACTACAAGGATTACGCCGACCTCGCCTCCCGCCCCGAGGTCAAGCAGCTCATCCGCGATGCCATCGAGGCGGTCAACACCGGGCTGGCCTCCTACGAGCGGATCAAGGACTTCCACCTCCTCGATCACGACCTCTCCCAGGAGACCGGCGAGCTGACGCCCAAGATGAGCGTCAAGCGCAAGGTGGTGGAGCAAAACCACCTGGAAGTCCTCGACGGCTTCTATAAGGACACGGTGGCGAAGCTGTAGGGGTGACGGCGCAGAAGAGCAGAGCGGGGACAGCAGGCTGACGATGACTCTCTTCTTCGAGGACTTCGAGGTAGGCAGCGCCCAGGTGGCCGGCAGCCGGACCATCACCCGGGAGGAGATCCTCGACTTCGCCCGCAAGTTCGATCCCCAGCCGTTCCACGTCGACGAGGAGGCGGCGCGCCGCTCCCCCTTCGGCGGGCTCATCGCCAGCGGCTGGCACACGGCGGCGGTCTGCCATGGCATCCTGATCGAGGAGTTTCTCAAGGGGGAGTCGGGGAGCCTCGGATCGCCCGGCGTCGACGAGCTGCGCTGGCTCAAGCCCGTCCGTCCCGGAGACACCCTGACGCTCCATGTCGAGGTCCTCGCGGCCACTCCCGCCCGCAGTAAGCCCGGCGGCCTCGTGAAGCTCCGCTACACCGCGCGCAACCAGACGGGGGAGGAGGTGCTGACCATGATCGGCAACGGCTTCTTCCTCCGCCGCAATACCGGAGAGGCCTGATGGCCCGACGCCTGAGTCGCTCGACGATCTGCTGTAGTACCCCGTCACTCCAAAAATGCCGAGCGAGCTCCCGACAGGCTCCTGCCAAAAGGGTTGGGCCTCCCGTTCACGGGCGGCTGTCACGCCTTCCGGCCTTGAAGATCGGGGCCGGGTTGCCGTAGCCGATCTCGTCCCAGAGGTCACAATTGGCATTCTCGTCCTGAGTGAGCAAGCCCTGGGTATCGTACTCGGGTAGGTTCATGATGAACCGCTCGCCCGGCGAGGTGGCGGCGAAACGCGGCCATGGCGGCTGGTCGTCGCGGTTCGGATCTCCAATCTCTGCGAAGCGTATCCAGAACTGGGACATCCGGTCCGAGAGGAGCAGTTCCTGGGGTGTGAAGCCCTTGAGCACCAGCTCCTCCTCGAACAAATACGGCCGGCGAAAGGTGAAAGGCAGCTCGTAGCTGTGACAGGGGAGACCCGTGCATCCGGGGAACAGGGGCCAGACGTTGTAGGAGGGTCCGTGGACGAAGAAATACCCCCAGTCGTCGACCTTCGCCCGGCGAAGCACCCGGCGATTGGGGCACGTCCACAAGTAGTCGGTGAACACGTTCTGCAGTGCGGAAAAGGTCTTCTCGCCACTGCCTGGAACGCCCTCGGCGCCGGGTTTGTAGCGTTCGCGTGCGATCACCTTATGGAGATCGTCGAGGCCAAGGAGGAGGAACAGCACGAGGTCGTACTCCTTCCGCGACAGCTCCTTGCGGTTCGCGAGGCCGAGCTCGGCGAACTGCAGACCCTCTTCGAGGTTCGTCCCGAGGAGCGTGGGCTTGCTCAGCTCGACATCGATCGGCTGGATGGGAATCCTCTCGGTCCCGACGAGCGGAGACCACGCGAGAGCGCCGCGCAGGCGCTCCACCAGGACCGGCAGGAAACCGGTTCCGGCCTGCGCCTCAATGACCTGCGAGGTTGTCATTTTCTTCAGGCAGTCGAGGTCTCCGCGCCAACCGCAGTCCACGTGAGCGGCTCGGGTGGCGGCAAGGTCGAACGCGACGCGTACTACTTCGACCTGGGACTTGGTGTCCTTGTAGGGAAGACCGTAGGGGTTGCTCTCCAGGATGGCGGCTCGAAACAAGTCGCGGCTGCCCGGGGCGACCAGGTGGAGCGCGACCGATTGCGCGCCTGAGCTCTCTCCCCACAGGGTCACCCGGCCCGGGTCTCCGCCGAAGCTCGCGACGTTCTCCTGGATCCACTGGAGGGCGAGTTGCTGGTCGGCGAAGCCGTAGTCGCCCCGGAGCTCGTTTTTCCCGTGCCCACCACCGAGACCGCCGAAAGCGCCCAGGCGGTAGTTGAACGTCACCACAACCACCTTACCGGCAGCGGCGACCTGCCAGCCCTGGGTGACCGCGCCGTTGGTTCCGCCGATGATGAAGCCGCCACCAGGGACGAAGGCGAGGACCGGCAGCAGCTCCCTGCCACGGTCCGCGGGGGTCCAGACGTTGACGAAGAAACAGTCCTCGCTCCCGGAGATCTTCTTCCCACCGAGCTGGGCGTGGGCGCACTCCTCTCCAAACGCCGTGGCGGTCGTCGACTTGGAGCCGCGGTGGAGCGTTGCGTACTCCCAACGGCCGGCGTCGTCGCCGTAGCGAATGCCGAGATAGGCGTCGACCGTAGCTCCGGTCGGTGGAACCTGGTCGGCACCGGGGACTCGGAGACCGCATACGGGCCCGCCGCTGGTATCGACTAAAGGAGCCGTGCACTTCGGGAGCCCGACCGCCGGGGGTGTCGGTACCGGAGTGAGGTTGGCGCCGTGGCTGTAGCACCCCAAGGTGATCGGCCCGATTGCCAGAAGCATCCACAACACAGCATTCCGGCTGCCATTACCTCTCATGGTCCGCTCCCCTGGATTGAAAATCGCCACCGTTGGCAGCGAGTCCGGCGCTCTCTGAATCGATTTGTCCGTACTCTACCATGAGGGTCCGCGCCAGGAAGGGAGGCCACTTCAGTCCCCGGCGATCGCATCCTCTTCCGGCGGAGGCTCCGCCTTTCTCCCCGCATGCCTCCAAAGAGAATGCTCGGACTGTCCCAGCAGGTAGGTGAAGATGTGGGCCGGGATCTTCAGGAACTTCGCCGTCACTCCCTCGACCTCGGTCACGCCGAAATCCCGCTCCTCACGCGTCACCAGATAGGCATACCGGACCTTCGGCTCGCGGCCACAATAGGTGGCCAGCCCATCGGCCGAGTCCAAGCTCGCCGATCGCCGGTACTTGACCTCCACCGGGATGATGTAGCGCGGGCTCTCGACGATCACGTCGACCTCCTTGTTCTTTCGCGGCTCACGCCAGTAGCCGATCCTGGGGACATCCAGGTAGTAGTAGGCCGAAAGGTGCCGCAAAACGGAGGTTTCCACCACCTTGCCCAGCTCGTCCGGATCGGACAGCACCTCTTCCCCTCGCAACAGGACGGCGTTGCGCAAGGCGGCGTCGGCCAGGTAGTACTTGCTCTGCTGGCGCAGCACCTTCTTGCCGCCGATCTCGGAAGGCGGCAGCCGGAAGACCAGGTGAGAGCTCTCCAGCAGCTCGAGATAGCCGGCGATCGTGGCCGCGGTGGTACCCAGCTCCGAGGCGCAGGTCTTGATGGACAGCACTCCCCCGGAGTTGAGGCAGAGATAGATGAAAAGCTTTTCGAGCTCGTTGATCTTCCGGATGCCGAAGAGAGCTACCATGTCGCGTTTCAGAACTCGCTCGACGACGTCCTCACGGAGGATGCGCTGGCAGTAGTCCGTCTCGTCGCTCAAGGCCGTCTCGGGAAATCCGCCGACCAGGAGGTAGCGCTGGAACTCCGGCAGGAGGCCGCGGAAGCTGGCAGCCAGGTTCGCCAGATAGGACTTGGGCTTCTGAAACAGATCCTGGGGTCTCAAGCCCGGGGGCACGTCCGGCAGGGCCCGGTCCCTCATCCGGAGGAACTCGTAGAAGGACAGAGTGGGCATCGGGACGGTGATCCACCGTCCGACGCCGCTGTCGATCGCGTCCCGCCGCTGGCGCAAAGCTGCCGATCCCGTGGCGACGATCCGGAGCTCGGGTCGGTGGTCGATCAGAAACTTGAGGTGGAGATCCCAATCCCCGGCATATTGCACCTCGTCCAGAAGAAGGTAGGCCTTCTCTCCGGCCGGCAGGATCTGCTCGTGGTACTCCTGAAGAATCCTGTCGATCGTCAGGAGCTTGAGCACCGGATGATCGAGGCTCAGGTACAGGATGGCGTGAGGAGCGGTCCCCTGCCGGAGAAGCCGTTCGGCCAATTGGTAGAGGACCGTGGTCTTCCCCACTCGCCGTGGGCCGGCGATGAGGATTCCTCGGCGGATGGAGTCATCCCAGAGATACCGGCCGCAGGCGTCGAACGCGAGCCGGTGGAAGCGCGGGATGGAGAGTGGCCGGTGAGTCCACCAGGGATTGAACCCATGAAGGACCCGGAGCACGTCCTCGGAATGCAGCAGGCTCATGAATCACCCCTTCGAGTAAAGTGTACTGAGCTTACGGGAGCTCCCGCGAGCAAAGTATACTATGCTCGCCGTACCTCCCGGAGGCATAGTATACTTTGGCTGCGGGAGGCGGTATAGAATTTCCCGACCTTTCCGGAGGAGCGAAATCCATGATCCCCGTCAAGCCCCAGATCGCCGAGCGCGCTTACGTCAAGAGCCTCGCGGAGTACCAGGAGATGTATCGCCGGTCCGTCGAGCAGCCGGAGGATTTCTGGCGCGAGGCCGCCGGCATCCTCGACTGGTTCCACCCGCCGCGCAACATCATGGACGTGGATCCCGAAGAGGTGGACTTCTCCTGGTACTCGGGGGGACGGCTGAACGCCTGCTACAACTGCGTCGACCGCCATCTTGCGGAGCGCGGCGACCAGACCGCCATCATCTGGGCCGGGGACGAGCCGGGGGAGTATCGCCACATCTCCTACCGGGAGGTGAAGCACAACGTCGCCCGCATCGCCAACGTCCTGCGGGCTCACGGGGTCAAGAAAGGGGATCGGATCGCCATCTATCTGCCGATGACCCCCGAGCTCCCTTACGCCATGCTCGCCTGCGCCCGCATCGGCGCCGTCCACTCGGTGGTCTTCGCCGGCTTCTCCGCCGAGTCGCTACGCGACCGCATTCTCGACGCCGGCTGCAAGGTGGTCTTCACCGCCAACGAAGGGCTGCGCGGCGGCCGGCGCATTCCGCTCAAGGCGACCGTCGATCAGGCGGTCGAGGGGCTGTCGCTGGTCGAGAAGGTGTTCGTCGTCCGCCGCACGGAGAAGGACGTGCCGATGCGCGACGGGCGCGACTTCTGGCTGGAGGAGGAGACGGCGAAGCACCGCTCGACCTGCCCGGTCGAGTGGATGGCCGCCGAGGACCCGCTGTTCATCCTCTACACCTCGGGCTCGACGGGAAAGCCCAAGGGGGTGCTCCACACCACCGGCGGCTATCTCGTCTACGCCGCCACCACGCACAAATACGTGTTCGATTACCACCCGGGAGACATCTACTGCTGCGCCGCCGACATCGGCTGGGTCACCGGTCATAGCTACATCCTTTACGGACCGCTGGTCAACGGCGCGACGACGGTGATGTTCGAGTCGATCCCCACCTACCCGGACCCGGGACGCTACTGGCGGATGGTGGACGACCTCGGGATCAACATCTTCTACACCGCGCCGACCGCCATCCGGGCGATCGCCAGCGCCGGCGACTCGTGGGTGAAGAAGTACAAGCGGGACTCGCTGCGCATCCTCGGATCGGTCGGCGAGCCGATCAACCCCGAGGTGTGGACGTGGTACCACAACGTGGTCGGCGAGGGGCGGTGCGCGGTGGTCGACACCTGGTGGCAGACGGAGACCGGCGGCATCATGATCACGCCGCTGCCGGGCGCCACCCCCGCCAAGCCGGGCTCGGCGACGCTGCCGTTCTTCGGCGTCGTCCCGGTGCTGGTGGACGACCAGGGCAAGGAACTCGCGGGCAACGACGTGTCCGGCAATCTGTGCCTGCGCGGCACCTGGCCGGGGCAGGCGCGCACGATCTACGGCGACCACCGACGGTTCCGCCAGACGTATTTCTCGCAGTTTCCCGGGCTCTACTTCACCGGCGACGGCTGCCGGCGCGACCTGGACGGCTACTACTGGATCACCGGCCGGGTGGACGACGTGCTGAACGTCTCGGGCCACCGGCTGGGGACGGCGGAGGTGGAGAGCGCCCTGGTGGCGCACGAGGCGGTGGCCGAGGCGGCGGTGGTGGGCTTCCCGCACGACATCAAGGGGACGGGCATCTTCGCCTACGTCCAGCCGAACACGGAGTTCGCGACAACCGACCGAGAGGAGCTCATCGGCGCCCTCAAGCAGCAGGTGCGCCAAGCGATCGGCCCTTTCGCGACACCGGACCGCATCCAGGTCGTCGCCGGCCTTCCCAAGACGCGGTCGGGCAAGATCATGCGCCGCATCCTGCGCAAGATCGCAGCCGGCGAATACGAGGAGCTGGGGGACATCACGACGCTGGCGGACCCCTCGGTGGTGGAGAAGCTGGTGGACGATCACAAGCAGTCCACCTAGGAATAAAAGGGGGCTTTTCTCGGTTCGAGGGTCGTGCTAGACTTCCTCCAGCTCTTCGTTGGAGGCCCCCTCTCTCCGGTCTGGCACGTCCCCAGGTGGGGGATCTCTGTAACTCCAGGCGTGCGGCTCTCCGACGCTTCCCCGCTCGATCGAACCCCGGTATAGAGTCCCCTTCATGGGTTGCACGGAGCTCGCGGTCCTGGCGCTCCTCGTCGCCATTCTTTTCCCGGGCCTGGTCTATCGCCTCCTTTTGCGAGTCCGCCGCCGGAGAGAGAAGAGGGCGCTGAGGCGCCCGGCGGCGATTTTGCCGGGCCTCCTGGCCGCGGGTCTCCTGGCCGCGAGCACTGCGGTCACCGCCCACGCCACCGTGGAGGGCTACCACTACACCCGCGAGGTGACGGTGACGGAGGCGGGTTGGGTGCGGGTGCCCCTCGATCTCGCGGCCATTCAGCACCTGGCTCCGGGGGGCGCGGACCTCCACGTCCTCTCGCCGTCCGGCGGCGAGGCCCCGGTGCGCATCGAGACGGCGGCGGCGCGCACCGAGCGCCGGCCGGTGAAGTCGTTCAAGGCGGAGCGCAACGATTCTGGAATCTCGCTGCTCCTCGACCTGGGAGCCAACACGATTCCCCACGAACGGCTGTTCCTGCGGACCGCCCGTCCCAGCATCGCCCCTCCAGATCAGATCGAGAGCAGCCCGGACGGCGCCAAGTGGCAGCCGCTGACGCCGGGAGAGCCCTTCCGGGCGGAGGCGGGCGAGAGCTGGATCTCGATCTCCTATCCGGTGACGGGGGACCGCTGGCTGCGCCTCCACTGGCCGCGCGAGGCGGGCGTACAGCAGATCGAGGCGGCCGAGGTCGAGTCCGTCACCGGCCCCACGCTCGCCATCGCCACCCGCAACGCCGACTGCGACCCTGGCCCTCCCGGCGCCATCTTCTGCAATCTCCCTCTGCCGGCCGCCGGCCAGGTCCTGCGACGGCTAACGCTGGAGGTGCAGGAAAAGGGGATCGTGGGCTACCGGCTGGACGCTCCCCGCGACGGGCGCTGGCAGAGCGTCGCGGAAGGCGTGTGGCAGCCCGCGCCGCCGGCCGGCGGCCGAGCGCGCCACGTGCTGACCGGCGGCGCCGAAGCCCTCGCCGGCTCTCAGCTCCGGCTCGAGCTCTACGGCGCTCCCGGCAGCGCGCCGCGCCTGGTGAGCTACGGCATCGAGCTGACGGTGCAGACCGTCCTCTTCGAGGCCGGGGAGGCCGGGCAGTACACGCTGGCCTACGGCGGCCCTCCCCGCCGGGAGGGCACGGCGCCGGTGCCGGGGGGGGCGGGAGAGGAGGCAAGCTGGCTGGAGGCCGGCGCGGAGGCCGAGCACCCGCTGCCGCCGCTCCCGGCCACGGCCGCGGCGCCGAGCGTGCGTCTGGGGAGCGGCCGGCTCAAGGCCTCCTGGCGGGTGGTGGCACCCGCGGCGCGGCCGGGCTCGCTGGTCCGCCTGGAGCTGCCCGACTCCATCTACACCGCCGCCCGGGCCGACCTGGGGAACCTGCGGCTGGTAACCGGCGACCGCCAGATCCCCTTCTATCGCTGGTCCCCCGCCGCGCCCGCCCTCGCCCTGTGGCAAGGGAGCGTCCGTCCCACGGGCGACGTGCGCGCCAAAGAGAGCACCCTGGAGGTCCGCCTCGCCCGTGCCGGTCTTCCCCTGACCGAGATCGACGTGATGGCGACCGCCCAGCCCCTGCGGCGCGGCATGGTGCTGCGCTACCTGGAGCCCGCCGCCCATCTCGCGCGCCGCGGCGCCGAGGAGCCGAAGCCCACGCCGTCTCCCTCCCTGCGCGCCACCTGGGAGTGCATGCCCCAGGCCCCCATTCCCTGCCGCCTGCGCGTGCCGCTGCCCGGCCGCGCCCCGTCCGTCCTCTCCCTGAAGTTCCACGACGGCGACAATCCGCCCCTGCCCGACCTCGACACGGCGGTATGGCGCCGCCGCGACATCCTCCTGTTCGTCTGGCCTCAGGCGGTGCCCAAGGGAGCCGCCGTGCGGCTGCTGGCCGGCGCCGATTCACTGACAGCTCCCTCCTACGACCTCCAGGCCCTGGGCGACGCGCTGACCAGCCGCCCCTGGCAGCCCGCCGAGATCAGCGCCGGCGGCGCGCCGGCCGGGGCACAGCCCTGGTGGAGCCGCTGGCTGCGGCCCCTCATGCTGGGCCTCGCCACCCTCTGGTTGCTCCTGCTGCTGCGACGGATCCTGATGGAATCCTGAAGGTGGCTGGCCGCACGCCAACCCGTCTGCTGCTGGTGGGGGCCGGCCATGCCCACCTGGAGATCCTGCGCCGGCTGATCCTCCAGCCGCTGCCGGACGTGGCGCTCACCGTTGTGTCCCTGGGCAACCTCCACCACTACTCGGGCATGGTGCCAGGCTTCCTCCAGGGCACCTATCGGGAGGACGAGATCGCGGTGCGGGTTCCGGACCTCGTGGCGAGGGGCCGAGGTCAGTTCCTCGCCGGCCGGGCCGTGGCCCTGCGGCCGAAGAGCCAGGTGGTGCACGTCCAAACCGGCCCCGAGGAGACCGTGGAGGTGCCCTGGGACCTGGTCTCCTTCGCCGTCGGCTCCAACACCGCGGGCGTGGACGCCCCCGAGATCGCCGTCGAAGCGCAACGGATCAAGCCGCTGGAGCGGGTGGCCGCCCTTCAGGACCGTTTGAGCGAGCTGGCACGAGGAGGAGGTAGGGTTCCGGTCGTCGTGGTGGGCGGCGGAGCGGCGGGCGTCGAGGTCGCGCTCGCCATCGCCACGGCCCTGGAGGCGCAGGGCGCGGCGCACCGCATCACGATCGTCGAAGGGGGAAAGAAGATCCTCGCCGGCTACCGGAACCGCTTCCGCCGGCGCGCCCACACCATCCTCCATCAGCGGGGGATCGTGGCCCTCGCCGGCGCGCGGGTCACCGCCCTCCACCCCGATTGGGCCATGACCGAGGACGGCACGCGGATTCCCTCCAAGCTCACCGTCTGGCTCACGGGAGCGGTCTCCTGGCCGCTCTTCCGCGATTCCGGGCTGCCGCTGGACGAGCGGGGATTCCTGCTGACCGGCGACTCGCTGGCCTCGGTGGACGACCCGCGGATCTTCGCGGCCGGCGACTGCGGCACCCTGGCGAGCCATCCGGAGACGCCCAAGGCCGGCGTCTACGCCGTGCGCGAGGGACCGGTGCTCTGGCAGAGCCTGAAGGCTTCGGTCACTGGAGGCGAGCCCCCTCGCTACACGCCGCAGACGGGGTTCCTCTCCATTCTGAACACCGGCGACGGCCGGGCTCTGCTCGATTACTTTGGGGTCGTCTCCCACAGCCGCTGGGCTTGGCGGCTGAAGGACCGCATCGACCGCCGGTTCATGGAGCGGTATCAGGAGCTGGCGGGAAAAAGCTGAGGGAGGGGAGGGAAAAGGGACAATTGGCTCCTCGGGAGGGATTCGAACCCCCAACATTTCGGTTAACAGCCGAACGCTCTACCGTTGAGCTACCGAGGAATGGGAAAGAAACTGCCGGATCTGAAGCCGGGAGCGGAATTTTAGGTGGATCGCCCGCCGGTGTCAAACCGGCGGGCGATTCTCTCAGGTCTACATGGTGTTGTCGAGGAACGGCTTCAGCTTCGTCGCCCGGCTGGGGTGACGCAGCTTGCGCAGCGCCTTGGACTCGATCTGGCGGATGCGCTCGCGGGTGACGTTGAACGACCGGCCCACCTCTTCCAGGGTGTGCTCGGAGCCGTCGCCGACGCCGAAGCGCATCTTCAGCACCAGCTCCTCGCGCGGCGTCAGGGTCTTGAGCACCTTGCGGGTCTGGTCCTTCAGGTTGGCGAAGATCACCGAATCGATGGGCGAGACGGCGTTCTTGTCCTCGATGAAGTCGCCGAGATGCGAATCCTCCTCCTCGCCGATGGGCGTTTCGAGGGAGATGGGCTCCTGGGCGATCTTCATGATCTTGCGCACCTTGGAGGCCGGCAGGTCCATGCGCTCGCCGATCTCCTCTGCCGTGGGCTCGCGCCCCAGCTCCTGCACCAGCGAACGGCTGGTACGGGTGAGCTTGTTGATGGTCTCGATCATGTGCACCGGAATGCGGATCGTCCGCGCCTGGTCGGCGATGGCGCGGGTGATCGCCTGCCGGATCCACCACGTGGCATAGGTCGAGAACTTGTAGCCGCGGCGGTACTCGAACTTCTCCACCGCCTTCATCAGGCCGATGTTCCCCTCCTGGATCAGGTCGAGGAACTGCAGCCCGCGGTTGGTGTACTTTTTGGCGATCGAGACCACCAGCCGGAGGTTGGCCACGATCAGCTCCTCCTTGGCCCGCTCGCACACCGCCTCGCCCTGCCGGATCTTGTTGATCGTGGCGGCGATCTCGGCGTGGGTGGTGCCGTAGCGCTCCTCGAGCTCGCGCAGGTGGCCCCGATACTTCTCGATGCGGCGGCGGTGCAGGGCCTTCAGCTCCTCGTTGGTCTCGCGCTTCAGGGCCGTCTGCGCCCGCTTGATGTCCTGCTCGAAGCGGGTGAACTGCTTGTCGATGTCCTTCAGGAAGTCCACCAGCCGGTTGCGGGTCTGGACGCTGAAGTCGACCGTGCGGATGTCCTTGGCGATCTTCGCCACCAGGCGGTCGATCTCGCGCTCGATCTCCAGGTACTTGTCGCCGTCCGGCTTGCAGCGCTTCTGACGCTTGCGCAGCTCGCCGATCTCGTGGTCGTTGGCGGCGATCTGCTCGAAGATCTTGAGGTTGCCCTTGATGCGGTCGGCGGCCTTGGGATCGAGCGGCTCGTCGGGATCAGCGGCCACCAGCTCGCGCAGGATGCGCTTGTCCTTGGCCGCCATCTCGTTGAGGCGCAGGAGCTCCCGGAGCACCACCGGGTTCTCGCACAGGGCCTCGTAGATCAGCCACTCGCCCTGCTCGATGCGCTGGGCGATCTCCACCTCGCCCTCGCGGTCGAGGAGGGGAACGGTGCCCATCTCGCGCAGGTACATGCGGACGGGGTCGTTGGTCTTCTCGTGAGTGGCGAGACCGAACTCCGTGGTCTCGTCCTCTTTCTTGTCGAACTCGTTGGTGCCGGACTCGAAATCATCCCGGTTCTGATAGCGCTCGGGCCGGTCGATGACGTCGACCCCGAGGTCGGCGAACCGGAGATAGATCTCGTCGAGCTCGTCGGGGAGGCTCACCACCTCCTCCGGCAACATCTCATAGATCTCGTCGTAAAGAAGGTAGCCCTTCTCCTTGCCAAGCTCGATGAGCTGCTTGACGGAGCTGTACTTCTCTTCGACGGGCGTGAGGCTGGTAATCGTCAATGGGCTCTCCTCTCAGCTCCGAATCGGGACTCGAAAAACGTGCAAACGAAAATCAACCAAGCCCAGGATTCGCTCCTGGCCTGGACCCCCGATGCAAGCTGCGGTTCAAACGGTCTCTCTCTTCCAAGAGACGGCTCAGGAGCGCTTCGTCACCCCGGCGCTGCGCGTCACTGATCTCTCTTTGTACTTCCTGGCGCCGCTGGCGGAACCAGCGGCCGGTCAATGTGTCGAGGGATTCTTGAAGCCCGTTTCGTCCGGACGCAAAACTCCCTTCTACCATAATCCTCGCGAACCGGACAACTATTCCCTCGGCTTCTCCCAGCCGCGAGCGCACCCTGTGGGCGTTGGGGGGGGAGCCGGCTTCCGTATAGAGAGCGCAGAAGGCCTCGTAAATATTCCTGCATTCCGTGTCGAAGAAGACCTCCGCCGGCGGCAACTGATCGCGGGGCGGAATCGCGGCGGCATCCTCGGTCTGCAGGAGCACCGCGATCACCTGCTCCTCCAAGCTGCGCACCGTCCGGGGGCCGCCGCCGTCGCCCCCGGCGGGCCGGGCCAGGCTCGTCGCCGAAGACGACGCGCTCCCCCCGGACGACGACCCTGCCTCCGGCCGCGCGCCACCGCCGATGCGCCGGGCGAGCATCTCCACCGGAATCCCCAGCCGGTCCGCGGCGACGCGGGCGTAGCCGAAGCGCAGGATGGCGTCCGGAATGGGCCGCAGCAGCTCGGTGACGGCGGTCGCCGCCTTGGCCTGAAGCTGCGGCTCCTTGGCGGTCCCCGGGGGAATGGCGCGGTCGAGCTCGGCAACCACGGCGTCCTCGGCCCCGCCGATCGCCGTCCGCACCGCCTCCTCTCCCTGCTCCAGGCGCAGCGAGTCCGGATCGTGGGTGCCCGGGAAGCGCGCCCGCCGCACGGCCAGGCGCTCCGAGAGCAGCAGCGGCAACGCCCGGCGGAAGGCGTTCTCACCGGCGTTGTCGCCGTCGTAGGCCACCACCACCTCCTCGGCGTAGCGCGACAGCAGCTTCGCCTGCTCCGGGGTGAGCGCCGTGCCCATGCCGGCCACGGCGCCTTCGAGGCCGCAGGCCATGGTGCCGATGACGTCGAAGTATCCCTCCACGAGCACCGCCCGGTTGGTCTCGCGGATCTCCCGCTTGGCGAGGTGCAGGCCGTAGAGGAGCAGCCCCTTGTGGAAGCGGTCGGTCTCGCTGGTGTTGATGTACTTGGCCTTGTCGTCTCCCAGGGTGCGGCCGCCGAAGCCCACCAGGCGGCCGGACGAGTTGTGGATGGGGAACATCAGCCGGTGCCGGAAGCGGTCGTAGTGATCGCCGCTGCGCTCCGACTTGGCGATCAGCCCCGCCGCTTCGAGGTCCGCCTTGGGGATGCGCGGATGCAGGGCTTGGATCAGGTTCTGGAATCCCTCCGGCGCGTAGCCGAGGCCGAAGCGCTCGATCAGCTCGGGCGGAATGCGCCGCTTCTCCAGATACTGAAGGGCGAAGGGCGACCGCTTGAGCTGATCGGCGAAGAAGTCCGCCGCCGCCTTGAGCGCCCCTTCCAGGTCCTGCTCCGGCTTGCCCCCCGCGAAACGCGCCTCCGTGCGGCTCGGCAGGGGAATGCCGTAGCGCATCGCCAGCGCCTCGATCGCCGCCGGGAAGTCGTCGCCGGTGGTGAGCATGTGGAGTTTGATGGCGTCGCCCCCGGCGCCGCAGCCGAAGCAGTAGAAGAGCCCCTGGACGGGATCGACGCTGAACGACGGGCTCTTCTCCTTGTGGATGGGGCACAGCCCCGAGTAGCGCCGGCCGGCCTTGACCAGCCGCGTGTGCTCGGAGGCGATGGAGACGATGTCCACCGCGTCGCGCACGGCCTGCACGAGCTGGGGGGTGAGGTTGACGTTGCCTAAGGGCATCGATTTTTTGTCCAGCCGAACGATTGCGACCATCTACTCCTAAGACACCCTACACCCCGCGAAAGGTGACTATCGTCGCGCCGTCCCCGCCCTCGTTGGGGGCGCCGGAGCGGATCTCGGCGATTCCCCGGTGGGCGCGCAGGTATTGGCGCACGCCTTGGCGCAGGCGACCCGAGCCGTGGCCGTGGATCACCCGCACCTCCTTGCGCGAGGCGAGGAGGGCGCGGTCGACGTAGGTCTCGAGCTCCTCCAGCGCCGGCTCCACCCGCATGCCGATCAGGTTGATCTCCGGCGGCACCGAAGCGGCCTCCTCAATATCGCCGCGGCCGCCGCGAAGATCCGACCGCTCCGACCGATCGGTTCGATCCGTCCGATCAAGCGGGGCTGAGCCCGAGGGAGCCAGCTCCTCCGGCCGGCAGCGCACCCGCTTGCCGCGCACCAGCACCTCGGCCTTGCCGGCCTCCAGCTTCTCCAGCACGCCCGTCCAGCCGAGGCCCACGTGGCGGACGGTCTGGCCCACCGCCAGGGGTCCGCTCGCCGCCTCCGGCTCGTCCTTCCCAAAGGTGGGCGCCTCGGCGAAGAGCGTCTGCACCGCCTCGCCGGCCAGGCCGCGCCGCCGGCCTTCCTCGAAACGCTCGCGCAGCCGTTCTTCTTCCTTGCGCAGCCGCTCGGAGGTCTGGCGGCGGAAATCGTCCAGCTCCGTGCGCATCTTCTTGCCGGTGGTCCGCCGCTCCTCCTCCAGCGCGGCCCGCTCCTCGGCCAGCCGGCGCCGCAGCTTCACGGCGTCCTCGTGCTCGGTCTCCAGCCGCTCGCGGGTCTCGGTCAGCTCCTGGCGCACCCGCTCGACCTCGCCGATGAGCCGGCGCAGGTCGCGATGCTCGGAGCCGAGGCGCGCCTCGGCGAGGTCCAGCCATTCGGCCGGCAGCCCCAGCCGGCGGGCCAGGGCGATCGCCTCGCTTGCTCCCGGCGGACCCGGGACTAGGCGGAAGGTGGGCCGGCCGGTGTTCGGATCGAACTCCATGGCGGCGCAGGACGCCCCGTCGTACTCCAGGGCCGCGGCGGCGAGCTGGGCGAGATGGGTGGTGATGATCCCCAGGCTCCCCCTCTCCAGCAGCCCCTCCAGCAGGGCGGAGGAGAGGGCCGCCCCCTCTTCCGGATCGGTGCCGGAGCCCAGCTCGTCGAGCAGCACGAGGCTGTCCGGCCCCGCCGACTCCCAGGCCTCCTTGAGGCGCAGCAGCCGGCCGCTGAAGGTGGAGCGGTCGGCCAGCAGGTCCTGCTCGTCGCCGACGGTCGCCACCAGGCGGGAGAGGAAGGGCACCCGGCTGCCCGGGGCGGCCGGGATCGGCAGCCCGCACATGGCCATCAGGGCGAGGACGCCCGTGGTCTTGAGCGACACCGTCTTGCCGCCGGCGTTGGGGCCGGTGACCACCAGGATGCGCCGGCCGGCGCTGAGCTCGATGGCGAGTGGGACGATGTTCTCCTCGTGGCCCGGCTGGCCCAGAGCCTCCTCGCGCACCGCCGCCAGAGAGGGGTCGAGCAGCGGATGGCGCGCCGCGGCGAGGTGCAGCTCGTGGCGGGCGCCGATCTCGGGCAGCACGGCGTCGCAGCGATTGGCGAAGCGTACAGACGCCTGCAGAAGATCGAGATCGGCGAGGAACTCGGCATGCTGGCGCAGGGCGGGAATGGCGGCCCGGGCTGCGTCGATCAGCTCGCCGAGGATGCGCCGGCGCTCCCCTTCCTCGTCCTCCACCGACTGTTGCAGGGAGTTGTTGGAGTCCACCACTTCGAGCGGCTCGAAGTAGTAGCTGCGGCCGGTGGCCGAGCGGCCGTGGATCAGGCCGCCGGTGCGCCCCTTGGCGCCGGATTGGAGGACGACGACCAGCCGGCCGCCGCGCATCGGGATGGTGTCCTCCGACAGCTCGTCCTTGTGACTGCCCACGAAATCGCCCAGCTCGCGGTAGATCTGGTCGCGGACGGTGCGGATCTGCTTGCGCAGGGCGGCGAGGCGGGGGGTGGCGTCCTCCCGCACCTCGCCCCGGCGGTCGAGCATGCGGTCGATCTTCCGGACCAGCGGCTCGACGTCCGCCAGGCCGCCGGCCAGCTCGCACAGGGCGGGGCAGGGAGGCTCGGCCTCGCGGATGCGGGTCACCGCCGACCGCGTCGCCTTGCCGAGATCGGCCAGCCGCACCATGTCGAGCCCCTCGATCGGCGGCCGGCCGGTGATCAGCCGCGCCAGCAGCTCGCTTAAGGGGACGTCGAAGTCCGGCACCAGCGCCCGCTCGGCGACGAGGCGCGAAGTCTCCTCGAACCGCGTGCGGTGGGTCCGTAGCGCCGCCAGCTCCTCGAAGGGGCGCAGGTCGAGCACGCGCTCGCGGCCCAGGTCGCTCGCCGCGAACATCGAGACGACGGCGAGCAGGCTGGGAAACTCCAGCGCCTGCGCCGTCGCCTGGGAAAGGATGGAAGAGGGTGGAAAAGAGGCGTCGCTCACCGGGTCAAGTGTACTACCCGGACTAGCTGACGTCCTCGTCGTCCGCGGGCACGGCCAGCTTGGTGAAGCCACGGGTGACCATCTGGTAGGTCAGGGCGGCCATGCAGCGGCGGGCGACCTTGCGGACGCTGGAGGGGTGGTAGCCCATGCGCTCGGCGACCTCGCTGGAGTCGTAGCCAAGCCCGTAGCGCAGACGCAACAGCTTGCGGCAGCGCGGCGGCAGCTCCTCGAGGAGGTTGTTGAGGTCCCACAGCAGCTCCGCCCGCTCCTGCGGCGCCGCCACCGGCTCGGAGAGCAGCTCGAGGATGGCCGTGTCGACGGAGTTGTAGAGGTTGTTGCGCCGCTTGCGCCAGTAGACGACGCAGCGGTTGCGCAGGGTGACGAGCAGCCAGGCCTCGGGGTCCTGGATGACCTCCCACTTCTGGATCGTGGAGATGAGGGCTTCCTGGACGAGGTCTTCCGCGTCGTGAGCAGGAATACGGTACCGCCCGAGGACCTGCTTGAGCCTCGGGCGAAGACGTCGCAGGAGCTGGTCCAGCGACTCTCTTTCTACCGGTTGATCCGACACTGCCATTTGCCGTTCGTTTCCACCATGCCCACGAGGCTCGCGCTTCTATCGCGTTGGCCATGATAACCCGGAAGGGCTGTCTTGCCCACCGGCTGAGAATCTTGGCGCATCTTGAGGCCACATTCCTAGTGCATCCAGACGGGCAGAGCGGGGCTACCGGGGGAATGATAGACTCCACCGCCACATGGCAACCATCGTCCAGAACCGTTCCCGCGTCGCCTTGAGCCTCCGCCACTCGCCCATCATCGGCGTGGTGCGCACGGCCTCCCGCGAGGAGGCCGTAGCCCAGGCCCGGATGCTGGCCGCCGCCGGCGTCGAGCTGGTGGAGATCACTTTCACCGTCCCAGGAGCTTCCGGCCTCGTGCGCGAGCTGCTCGCGGGCCGCTCTTCCGACGGGCCTCCGTACTTCGGCATGGGCACGGCGACCACCGCCGCCCGCGCCCGGGAGGCCGCCGCAGCGGGGTCCGAGTTCCTGGTCACCCCCAACGTCAACGCCGAGGTGGCGAAAGAGGCGCGGCAGGCCGGGATGTTCCTGGTCATGGGCGCCCTGACCCCCACTGAGATCGTCGCCGCGCACGAGCTGGGCGCCGACCTGGTCAAGGTCTACCCGCTGCCGCCGGTCGGCGGGCCGGCCTACCTCCAGGTGATCCGCGGCCCCCTGGGGGACATTCCCATGCTGGCCGCCGGCGGCTTCGGCGTCGAGGAGATCCCGGCGTACGCCCGGGCCGGCGCCTCCGCCTTCGGCCTCGCCGCCCCTTTGCTGGGTGTCGGCCCCGACGCGGAAGAGGCCCGCCGGCGTGTCGCCCGGGCTCTCGCGCTGGCCCGCGGCCAGGACCCTGAGCACCCTTAAGGAGGCCCACGAGGAGAAACGATGAGCGCGACCCCCACGCCCCCACGCCAGATCATCTTCGACCCCACACCCGAGATCTACGCCACCGACAGCGCGGGCTCGTTCACCTTCCCGCTGCTGGTGGCCGGCAAGTCGTTCCTGGGGACCATCGCCTACGACGAGGTGCGCTTCGTCTTCTCCATCTGGCATCCGTCGGGCCAGCGCACCATCGACCTCGACCGCGCCTACGTGGAGCTGCGCGCCGCCTTCGATCCCGACGAGGACCACTGGACGAAGATCGCTGAGATCGAGCCGGTCGTGCCGCCCTACGCCGGCGGCGAGAGCTTCGACGGCTGGATCGTGCTGCCCATCCTCGGCACCTCGAGCGCTTTCGCCGTCGTCGGCAGCGGCTTCGAGCCCCGCGCCCGCCTGCAGGTGCGGGCCAGCGCCTATTTCGTCGCCTGATCGTCTCCCTGAACGAAAACAACAACAACCGGCGGTCCAAGAGAGAGGATAGAGAGATGAGCCCGAAGCGGTCGATGCGTGCCTACCTGATTTTCACCGGCAGCGGCCCCATTCTCATCCTCGCGACCTACCCCAAGCTGACCGACGGGCGCTTGGTGGAGAAGCTGCGCTACAAGGGGATCGACAAGTTCTTCGCCTACGAGGTCGACCTCGACGCCGTCCGGGCGCCCTACGAGCACTCCTTCGACACCGTCGCCAAGGACCTCGAAGGCGTCGAGGACTTCCGCGTCCTCGACTTCAACGGCCACCAGATCATGGCCAACTTTTCGCTCGACAGCCTCGGCGACCCGATCAAGTTCGGGTAACAGGTTTCTTCGCTTTTTTCACCCCGCCAGCCAGGGCACGGCGTCGGCGGCTTCCCGCAGATCGGAGACGAGCCAGTCGGCGCCGGCCTCGCGCAGGGCGTCCGGCTGGGTGCGGCCGGTGGCCACGGCGAGGACCGGGATGCCGTGATCGTGGCCGCAGGAGACGTCGTGGATGCTGTCGCCCACGATCAGACTCTCGGCGGGGCTGAAGCGCCGTCCGGCCACCGCCGCCGCCCGGGCCAGCGCCACCGGCGGCAGCTCCGAACGGTCGATGCCGTCGCAACCGAAGGCCCCAAAACGGAAGAACCGGTTGAGATCGAAGCGCGACAGCTTGGTTCGCGCTCCCGGCTCCCAATTGCCGGTGACCAGGGCGAGGAGCACGTCGTTCCGCGCCGCGAGCCGGCCGAGCAGCTCCTCCACGGCCGGCAGAAGCGTCATGCCGTGCCGTTCGAGCGAGCGTTCGAGCCGCTCCAGGTAGAGGTCCCGGACCTTGGGGAGCCCCGCCAGCGCCTCCCGGGGCGAAAAACCGGCGGCCGTCATCAAGTCGATGACGATGCGCGGGTCCGTGCGCCCGGCGAAGTTGTAGCCGTCCACGTCGCCCGTCGTGCCGAAGACCTCCTCCAGCGCCGAGGCGAAGAGGGGGCGCACCTGGGGACCGCAGTTCACCAGGGTGCCGTCGATGTCGAAGAGGACGAGCTTCATGGCCTCCACTTCGGTGTCTTCTTCGTCTCCAGGAACGTGGCGATCCCCCGCTTGCAGTCGTCCGTGGCCCGGGCGGCGGCGTTGGCCTCGGCGGCCCGCGTCAGCGAATCGCCCAGCGGCCGGCCGAGGACGTCCAGCAACAGCCTTTTCGTGCGGGCGATGGACTCGGAGCTGCCGGTTTCCAGAATCTGGACGGCCAGCGCCTCGCCCACGCCCGCCAGGTCGGCGGCCGGCACCAGACGGTTGACGAGGCCGATCTCCAAGGCCTTGCGTCCGTCCACGAACTGGGGATTGAGCAGAAGCTCGCGGATGTCCGAGCCGCGCAGGCGCAGGGGCAGGTAGGTGGCGACGAGCGCCGCCACGAAACCGATGCGCACCTCGCTGTAAAGGAAGCGGGCGTCCTCGGCGGCGACCACGAAATCGTGAGCCGTGGCGAGACCGCAGCCGCCGGCCACGCAGGCGCCCTGGACGAGGGCGATCGTCAACGCCTCCTGGCGCAGGATGGACTCGAAAAGATCCTTCAGGCGGAGTGAATCCTGGAGGTTCTCCTCCGGGCCGGCGTCGCGCAGCGAGCGCAGATGCTCCAGGTCCGCCCCGGCGGAGAAGTTCCTGCCGGCGCCGGAGAGGAGGATCGCCCGCACCCCCTCCTCGCGCCAGGGCCGCCGGTAGATCGCGGTGATCTCCGCCGCGATCGCCGGCGACAGGGCGTTGGCGCGGTCCGGATCGTTGAGCGTCACCCACAGGAGGTCGCCCTCCCGCCTCACCTGAACCCGCTCGCCGCTCATCGGTTGTCCTTCATACCTTCGCCTCCACCAGCTCCGCGGGCACCTCGATCTCCATCTGGAGCAGCCCCTGGGCGTGGGTCTTGCCCTGGGCGTCGTTCTTCAGGCTCTCGGTGCCGCCGCCGCCGAGCGAGTCGTGCAGGATGAAGTTGAGGGCCAGGAGGTTCGGCAGCTCGTAGCGCTGCACGGGGCCGCGGCAGACCTCCCGGAAGTGCTCCTTCACCCGCTCCGCCGTCACCTCGTCCCGCAGCACCGGGTAGAGGGCGGCGGTCTGGGCGATCAGGCCGACGTTCGAGGCGTCGCCCTTGTCGCCCGAGCGCGCGTGAGCGATCTTCTCCAGCTTCACCTTCATCGTCTTACTCCTCGATTTTTCCATGGACGTCGCGGACATCGCGGCGGATCAGGGCGGGAACGATGGCGCCCGCTCCGGCCGCTCCCAGAAGCGCGGCCAGAATGCCCGCCGTCAGGGGCCGGGTGGCGAGCGGATGATAAACCGCCGGAAACACGGCCCGGAATCCCAGGTCGAGGATCTTCTCGTGCGCGGACTCCAGATTCGCGAAGACGGCGAAGCAGGCGGCCAGCAGCAGCAGCAGGGCGCCGGTGAGGCGGTCCCCCGGCCAGCCCGCCGCCAGGCCCTGCCGCAGCAGCGTCACCCAGAGGGCGCCGGAGACGAGCGCCCAGAGGGCGAAGACGGTGCGGTCCGCGAGCGCGCTGTACAAGAATCCAAGGAGAAGGACGGGCAGCAGCCCGCCCAGCAGGCCGCCGTACCAGATTCGGGCGGAGACGGGCTCGGGCTCGCTCATACCTGCGCTCGTACCCGCGCTCACGTCTGTGCCGGCATCCGGGCTCACACCTCCTCCACGGACACCTGGATGCGGCTCTCAACCTCCTCGCGGGCGAGCAGCGCCGGCCAGTAGGCGACGATCTCCTGCGCCTTCGGCCGGCCGCCCGCGAAGCCCGTCACGCCCGGCGGGCCGGCGGTGACCAGCGGCGCGATCTCCTTGCCGAAGCGCTCGACCTTCGCGGCGTCCGAGTCCTTGACGCCCAGGCGCAGGACGACCTCCGGCAGCTCGGCCGGAGCCGGGAAGATGCCGGGCAGACAGGCGCCGGTGCCCAGGATCTCCTCCTCCCGGTCCTCCGGCGCGAAGGTGACGCCCGCGCGCTCCAGCCGTTTCCAGACGATCTCGGCCGCGAGCTTCGCCTTCTCGACCGCCCGCGGACCCGAGAGGGTGATCTGCCCCGAGGCCTTGTAGCCGGCGAGATAGGAGGCGGAGACCTTGAGGAACGGGGTGTTGGGCGTGCCCTCGATCCCCGAGATCTCCACGCGGTCCTTGCCGTCCTGGCGGACGCGGATGGAGGTGAAATCGGCGATGACGTCCGGCGTGATGTAAGCCGTGGGATCGCCCATCTCGTAGACGAGCTGCTCGCTCACCGTGTCGACCGTCACCATGCCGCCCGTCCCCTCATGCTTGGTGACGACGAAGGTGCCGTCCTCCCGCGCCTCGACGATGGGGTAGCCGGCGTTCCAGAGGTCGGGCACTTCCCAGAAGCGGCTGAAGTTGCCGCCCGTGCACTGGGCGCCGCACTCGATGATGTGGCCGGCGATGGTGCCGGCGGCGAGATGGTTCCAGTCGGCGTCGCTCCAGCCGAACTCGTGGATCATGGGCGCCAGGGCCAGGGCCGTGTCGGTGATGCGGCCGCAGAGGACGATCTGCGCGCCCTGCCGCAGGGCCTCGACCACCGGCTTCGCTCCCAGGTAGGCGTTGGCGGACATCACCCGGTCCACGATGGGCGCGAGAGGCTCGCCGGTGTCCATGTTCTTGAGCGGATGCCCGGCGGCGATCAGCTCCTTGAGGCGCGGCAGCAGATCGTCCCCCTCCACCACGCCCACCTTCAGGCCCACGATGCCCTGCTCGCGGGCCAGCTCCAGGATGCGGTTGCGGCACGCCCGGGGGTTGAGGCCGCCGGCGTTGGTGAGGATGCGGACGTTGCGCTCCTTGAGGTCCGGCAGCACGCGCTTGATGAAGTCGATGAAGTCCGTGGCGTAGCCGAGCTTCGGGTTCTTCAGCTTCTGCCGCATCATGATCGACAGGGTCACCTCGGCGAGGTAGTCCATGCCGAGATAGTCGAGGGGGCCGCCCCGCAGCAGCTCCACGGGAGCGTCCAAGTTGTCGCCCCAGAACCCTTGGCCGTTGCCGATGCGAATGGTCTTCATAGAGGCCCCGAAGAGTAGCATGGCGGGAAGGCGGGGGATTCGAGAAGGGCAGTTAACGAAACGGAACTTCCGGCGTATAGCTGGCGTATAGCTAAGGAACACTCACACGGCGCTCGTAAGGGCCATTCCGGATCGGAGCTTCCGATGAACTTTCGCCGTTGCCTACGGTTCCTTCTGGTGGGCCTGACGCTCACCCTCTCGCTGCACGGTGCCTCGGCGCAGGAGAAGCCCGCGCCAGCGCCCCCCTCCGCCATGCCCTCGGTCATGCCCTCGGTCGTCACCGTCCCCGCGGCGGCCCTCCCCTCCGACCATTTCGACGCCGAGGCCGCGACCGAGGCCTACCTGGCGCAGATCCCGGCCGCCGCCAAGACGCGCTCGGACGCCTACTTCGAAGGGGGCTACTGGCTCATCCTCTGGGAGCTTCTCGTCGGCGTCGCCATCTCCCTTCTCCTGCTGCAACTGCGCTGGTCCGCGGCGATGCGCGACCTCGCCGAGCGCCTCAGCCGCTTCAAGCCGGTACAGACCTTCCTTTACTGGGCACAGTATCTGATCGTCACCAGTCTTCTCGGCTTCCCTCTCGCCGTCTATGAAGGGTACTTCCGCGAGCACCAGTACGGTCTCGCCACCCAGACGTTCGGCCCCTGGATGGGCGATCAGCTCAAAGAGCTGCTGGTCGGCCTGGTGTTGGGGGGGATCCTCGCCGTTGTGCTCTTCGGCGTCGTCCGCAAGTTCCCTCGCACCTGGCATCTCTGGGGTGCCGGCGTGACCATCCTCTTCATGATCTTCGTCTCCATCATCGCGCCGGTCTACATCCTCCCCCTCTTCAACAAGGTCACGCGGCTCGAAGATCCCAAGGTCACGACGCCGATCCTCCAACTCGCCCGCGCCAACGGCATCCCCGTCCACGACGTTTTCGAGATGGACGCCTCGCGCCAGACCAACCGCATGAGCGCCAACGTCAGCGGCTTCGGCAGCACCATGCGGATCACCCTGAACGACAACCTCCTGCATCGCGGCTCGCCGGAGGAGATCCAGTCCGTCATGGGGCACGAGATGGGGCACTACGTCCTTAACCACGTCTACAAGGGGATGCTCTTCTTCCTGGTGGTGATCGCCGTCGGGTTCGGCTTCCTGCGCGGGTCGCTCGACGGCGCCCTGAAGCGCTGGGGCGAGACGTGGCAGATCCGCGGCATCGGCGATCCGGCGGTCCTGCCGCTGGTCGTGCTCCTCGTCAGCCTCTTGGGCTTCGTCCTGACGCCGATCATGAACACCTACATCCGGACGGCGGAGCAGGAGGCCGACATGTACGGCCTCAACGCCAGCCGCCAGCCGGACGGCTTCGCGCAGGCCGCCATCCACCTCGGCGAGTACCGCAAGATGTCCCCTGGCCCGATCGAGGAGTGGATCTTCTACGACCACCCGAGCGGGCGCAACCGCATCCACAACGCCATGCGCTGGAAGGCGGAGAACCTGAGCCTCTACTCCGGGCACTGAGCCGGGACGCCTTTACCGCCGGCCCAACGGGCCGGGAGAACTAAGCCCAGGGTTGAGGCCGAAGGCCGATGCCCTGGGAAAAGGGCACCTCTCTTCCTTGCGGCCTGAAGGGCCGCGAGAGCTCAGAGGTCTCGACCAAGCCACCTCTGGCCCTGTGCTAACCTGAAGGTGGAGGATCGATCATGGTGCCCGTCTTTCTCGCTGAGACGCCTCGACCGCTGGCTGTCGTACCGTTGAACGTCGAGCAGTACCACAGCATGCGGGAAACCGGAATCCTCGCCGAGGATGTGCCTGTCGAGCTGATCGACGGCCTGCTCGTGTACAAAGACCGGGGAGGAGCCTTGCCGGTAAGCCCGCTCCACATTTTCGTCACCCATCGCCTGGCGAGACTGGCACCGGCTCTCGAGGAGCGAGGGTGCCACCTGCGCTTGGAGAGTCCGATCACCCTGCCGCCGAGCCATGAACCCGAGCCTGACGGGGCCGTGGTTCAGGGCCGCCCCGAGGACTACCTCGAGCGCCATCCCGGACCCGGCGAGGTTCTGTGCGTGATCGAGGTCTCCGACAGTTCGTTGAGGAACGACCGGACGATCAAACAGAGCATCTACGCCGCCGCCGGCATCGCGCAGTTCATCATCGTCAACCTCGTCGAAGGCCGCATCGAGGTCTACGAGGATCCGAACGTCGTCGAAAGAGGCTACAGGCTTGTCCGCATCCTGTACCGGGATGACACGATCTCCCTTCGCATCCCTGGCGACCGAACCTTGGGCGTTCCAGCGGCAGATTGGCTCCCTGAGGTGCGCCCGGGGCCATCCGCCACGGGGTGATTCCGGAGCTTCTCCGTGCGGATGACAGCGTCTCGCCTCTCGGCCGGCACATAGCCGTGGCCCAAGAGTTCCCCGTAGGCTTTGAACCCCGTCCAAGAAGTGGTTGGCCTCATGGCCCGGCGGGCCGCCGTTGATTCGAGGCGAGCCGCGGCGGCCGGGGCTTGGCGGAATCCAAAAAGTACATTATGATCTTTTTGACCTGATTTGGAGAGGGAGGCGTCCAGTGGCCAAGGTCTCGGTTGCAGAAGTGAAAGCCCATTTCTCGGATTGGATGAAGGAAGCCGAGGCCGGCGAGCCCGTCGTGATCACCCGTCACGGCAAGCCGGTGGTCGCTCTCGTGCCGGCGAACGACGTGGAGCAACTCCGCCTGCTGAGATCCGCCGGTCCTCAGCAGGGGCTCGCCAGCTTGGCCGGTGGTTGGGAAGGCTCGGATGAGCTGGCCGATCGATTGGCCGAAATCCGCCGGACCGGCTCCAGAGTCCTTCCAGAGCTCGGCTGATGCCTTTCCTCTTTGACACGGATGCCATCTCGGAAGTTTTGAGGAAGAGGCCCGCGCCTGCGTACCTGGAATGGCTTGGTGCGATCTCCCGAGAGGAGCAGTTCACGAGCGCGGTATCGATCGGAGAGCTCTTCAAGGGTGCTTTCCGGTCCCTCGCGAAGGAAAAGCACCTGACCAACATCGAGAAGAGGGTCCTGCCGGCGATCACCGTACTGCCATACGACGTGGCGATTGCGCGTGTCTACGGCCGGATTGAGGCAATCCTCGCCGAGAAAGGACAACCCTTGGCGGACGCGGATCTTCAGATCGCCGCCACGGCCCTCTTTCACGGTTTAGAGTTGGTAACGGGAAACGTGCACCATTTTGAAAGAATCCCCGGCCTCCGGATCCAACGGGCCCTGGCCGACGCACGCCTTGAATCCTGAGGAATAGAGGCCCCTGCTATCCAGCCGGAGTAATAGGGGAAGAGCGCGCCGTGCCACTTCGCACGGATATCTACCCGGCACCGGCTGCCGTCGCCCCTTCGGGGCTGTGGGTTTCTGAGGGCTGGGGCGGGCGATGGGAGAGAGTGAGGCCTCGGGGACGAGGCCTCCTATTCTGCCAGTCCGGGGCCTACAGGATGGTGCCCTTGATCTCGACGTCGAGCTGCGGCACCTTGGGGCTGTCGGTGTGGAGGGTCAGCTTGCCGTGGAAGGGTCCCTTGCCGAGCGAGGGATCGAGCGTCACCCGGACGGTGTACTCGCGCCCTTCCGTCAACTGCTCGATCTTGGCCTCGACGCCCTTCAGGCCCTTGTCGACGTCGACGCTGGTGAGCTTGATCGGCTCGGTGGCGTAGTTCTTGACGATGACCGACTTCCGGAGCGGCTCCTTGAGCTCGATCTCGCCGTAGTCGCCGACGGGCGGGGTGACCGCCAGGATCGGCCGCACGAAGCCGGAGACCGGAATCTGCACGATCTTCTGCTTCGGGTGGGTGGTGTGGATGGTCACGTAGTCCGCGAGAGCTCCCACCTTGGCGTCGTTCGAGAGCTTCATCTCCACCTTCCACTGCTTGCCCTTGACGTCGGGCAGGCGCTCCGCGGCGGCGGCCTCGTGATAGGTCACGGTCATGTAAGGCCAGGGGGAGTCCACCTTGACGATTTCCATCGGCGTGCCGTCGGGAACCCACAGCGTCTGGACGATGTTGCCCTCCAGGGGCTCGCCCTGCACCGTGATGTAGCGGGCGAAGCCCGGCTTGACGTTGATGTAGGGCTCCACCTTGACCTTCAGGGTCAGCTCGATCTGCGGCATGGCCGGATCGTTGGTGAAGACGGTGACGCCCTTGGCGATCGGGCCGCTGAACGTCGAGGTGTCCACCACCGCGTGCACCTTGCCGGTCTTGCCGGGAGCGATGGTCTTGTCGTACTCGGCGACCGTGCAGCCGCAGGCCGGCTGGACGTTGGTGATCTCGAGCACGGCGTCGCCGTCGTTCTTGATCACGAAGTCGGCGACGGCCTTCTCGCCTTTCGGCACGGTTCCCGCGTCCATGGTCGGCTCGACGGCCGCGGCCTTGGGCTTGCCCTCCGCAAAGAGAACGCCCGCGACCAAAAAGGCGGCGCAGAGTGCCAGAATGACGGTCTTCATCTGTCGGTGCATACGACCTGCTCCTTCTTCGAGGGTGGATAAAAGCCTCAGAAATGCTACACTGCCGGCCCGAAAACGAGAAATTTTGCCCGTGACCCCAGCCAAACTCGATATCTACTGCCTGGCGATCGGGGGGACTGGGATGGCACCTCTCGCTTGCCTTCTGCAAGAGAAGGGCCACCGCGTCCGCGGCACGGACGTCCACCTTTACCCTCCCATGAGCACGCTGCTGGAACGCGCCGGCATCCAGCCCCAGGAAGGGTACGACCCGGCCCACCTCACGCCGCGCCCCGACCTCGTCATCATCGGTAACGCCATCCACCGCGACAATCCGGAGGCGCGGGAGGCCGAGCGGCTGGGGCTGCCCATCCTCTCCATGCCCCAGGCGCTGGCGCGCTTCTTCCTGGCGCGCCACCGCTCGCTGGTGGTCTCGGGAACCCACGGCAAGACGACGACCACGGCGATGGCCGCCTGGGTCTGGGCCGACTGCGGCAGGGATCCCGGCTACCTGATCGGCGGCGCCCCCCGCGACCTCGCCGCCAGCTTTCACGACGGCGACGGCGACCGCTTCATCGTCGAGGGCGACGAGTACAACGCCGCCTATTTCGATCGCGGTGCCAAGTTCCTCCACTACCAGCCCGAGACCCTGCTGCTGACCAGCGCCGAGTACGATCACGCCGATCTCTACCCTACTCCCGAGGCGCTCTGGGATGCCTATGCCAGGCTCGTCGCCCTGCTTCCCGAGGATGGCCTTCTGGTGGCCTGCGGCGACAGCCAAAAGGTGCGGGAGCTGGCGGCGCTCGCCCGCTGCCGCACGATCTTCTACGGCCTCGATCCTGGCAACGACCTCGCCCCGCTGGGGAAGATCGAGGCCCTGCCGGAGGGGAGCCGCTTCCGGGTGCGCGACGTGGAGTCGGGCGAGGAAGCCGAGATCTCCCTGCCCATGGCCGGCGAGCACAACGTCGCCAATTGCCTGGCGGTGTGGGCGGCGGCCCGCCGCGACGGGCTGCCGGCGGCCGAGGTGGCCGCCTCCCTGGCGCGCTTCCACGGCGTCAAGCGGCGCCTCGAAGAGTTGGGCACGGCGCGCGGCGTCACCGTCGTCGACGACTTCGCGCACCATCCGACGGCGGTGGAGAAGACCCTGGAGGCCCTGCGCCAGCGCTACCCGGGCCGGCGGCTGGTGACGCTCTTCGAGCCCCGCAGCCTCACCGCCGGCCGCCGCTTCTTCTTCGACGCCTACCGCCAGGCCTTCGCCGGCGCCGACCGCGTGCTCTTCGCGCCGCTCTTCCACAGCAACCGCCTGGCTCCCGAGGAGCGCCTGGACCTCGCCGCCCTGGCCACGGCGCTGACCGCGGCGGGCGTGCCGGCCACGGTGGGCGCCGACGACGCCGACCTGCTGCGCCTGGGATTGGAGGAGGCGAGGGACGGCAGCGTGCTGGCCACCATGTCCTCCGGCTCGTTCGAAGGCATGCCGCAGCGGTTGCTGGCGGCGCTCAGCGCGCTCAAAGAGTCCGACGCAGCAGGTCCTCGATGAGCGCTGCATCACTGGTGAGCTGAAGAGCCTGGCGCACCACGCCGCGGGCCGCCTCCTCCGGCATCAGGCCGATCAGCTCGCCCTCCACGACCGCGGCCCCGAGCGCCGTGGCCTCGGCTCGCACCCGCTCCAAAGCCCGGAGGAGGGGCGTGCGGCGGAAGTCCACCAGGTTCATGCTCACCTGGGCCCGATCCCGGCTCGCCAGATAGACGCCCATGGCCCGCACGGCCGGCAGTCCGCCCCCCGACTCCCGCACTCGGCGAGCGATGGCGCGGGCGACCTCCACGTCCGCGGTATCCAACACGGCGTTGAAGGCGATGAGGAAGAAGCGGGCGCCGATGACGGTGACGCCGGCCGTGGGGTGGACTTGGGGCCGCCCGAAGTCCGGCGCCCAGAGCGGCTCCCCGATCCTGGTCGCGAAACCCTCGAACTGCCCCCGCCGGATGGTGGCCAGGGCCGCGCGCTCAGGGCGCCGTGCAGCTTGCTCATAGAGATAGACCGGCAGGCCGAACCGCCGCGCGACCTCCGGAGCGAGCCGCTCGGCCGCCGCGACCGCCACCGCCATGGGTGTGTCGCTCAGGGGAACGAAGGGCACGACGTCCACCGCTCCCACCCGGGGATGGACCCCTTCATGCCGCCGCAGGTCGATCTCGGCGATGGCCACCTCGTAGAGCGCGAGGAGCCCCTGGACGAGCCCCTCCGCCTCGCCGGCGAGGGTCAGCACCGAGCGGTTGTGGTCGGGATCGGACGACACGTCGAGCAGGCGCACGCCCGGCGGCGACGAGGCGGCGGCGGCCAGCCGCGCCACGACCTCCGGGCGGCGGCCCTCGCTGACGTTGGGAACGCACTCGAGCAGCGGCATACGGGTACGGTATCGCCTTTGGTTCGGGAAAGTCCCCTTCAGGGGGCGCTGTTCATAGCCCCGGCATTTATGCCCGGCGGAGGCGGGCGTCACGACTTTTTCTGCTCGAACAGTCGTTGCTACGGCCTTAGCAGTCATTGCTATGGTCTTAGCAGCCGTTGCTATGGCCTTGGCAGTCATTGCCATCGTCTTGGCAGCCATTGCTATGGCCTTGGCAGTCGTTGCTAACGTCGTAGCAGTCGCTGCTTGGGCGGGAGCAGACAGCCTTATGGCATTCGAGACACCCTCTCAGGCCTTTCAACCCCTCCCGAGCGTCTCCTCCAACCACCGAACCTCCCGCTCCCGCCTCCCATACCCAGTCTCGTTCACCAACACCCTTGCCCGCGCCACATGCAGCCGCGCCGCGACGAGATCTCCCTGGTCCCGGCAGAGGCGCGCCCATTCCAGGTGTGCGTCGCACTCGTACAGGCGCATGGACCCGCGCTCGGCAAATTCCAGGGCCTCGGTGAGATCCGCGGCGGCGCCAGTGAAGTCGGAACAAAGGCGCCGGAGGACGGCTCGGGCCAAGTGGCCGAGAGGCAAGTAGTCCTCTCGGAAGGCCCGCCGCAGGTCGTCCACTGCTCGGTCTAGCTGCTTGGCGGCTCGGGAGAGCTCGGTGGTGCGGTCCTCCCCAGGGGCCGCAGATTGAGGAGTCATCAGGGCCAAGCCGAGGTGAGCGCGGCCCAGCGTGAGGTGATTCAAGGCAATGTCGAGTAGGGCCTTCGAGCTGTTCAGGACGAGCTTCAGTGCCTCCTGCCCGCGATCCAGCACTTCCTTGCAAGCCTGGCGTCCGACGATTCCGTCTAACCCAGACCCGGCTTCCGGCTCTACCCGGCCCAGTAGCAGATCACAGTACTGAAAACCGCGGAGCGAATAGAGCCTTGGGTACGTCGGCTGGTCCTCCACCTGTATCGCCTCAGCCTCGCTGAAGGCCACCGCGCTCTCCTCCAATCGGCCTGCTTTGTGCAGAGCGTTGGCCCAGGTCGCTCTCCTCGCCAGTCGTTGAAAATCATCGCCACTGCGGTCGGCCAGTTCGACGCTCTGCTCGCCGAAGGCTACGGCGCGCCGCACTTCCCCAAGGTTCAGGGTAAGCTCGCTGAGGTTGTCGGCGCCGGCTGCGGCGTTCTTCCAGTCCTCTTGAGCGATCGCGGCCTCCAGGCCCGCCTGCATCGGCTCGACTGCCTCTAATAGGCGGCCTAGGGCGCGCAGGACGAAGGCAGCCTCGTTCAGGACAAACCCCTGATACCCCGCGGTAAGGCGAGCGGAAGGGTGAGACCAGGGGCAATCGAAGAAGCCTGCCAGCGCCGTCAGCTCCGAGCCGAAGGCCCCGAGCTTCTTCATGCTGAATTTCTCGTTTTCCCGCTGGATCCTCCGACAGTAGACCTCGTCCAGTGCCTCCTGCTGCCGCCCTGCCCGGCAGCCGTGGACGACAGCAGCGAAAAGCGGCTGCATCGCTTCTAGGGTATCGGGGAGGTCCGGCGCTGTCCGGCGCAGGTACTCGTAGAGGCGCCGGTTGCCTTCCTGCCAGGCGTCGGGGCGATGACTCTCGAGCTCGTCCGCGAAGCGGGCGCGCACCAATGGATGGGCATCGAGGGTCTCTGGCTCCCGCGGATCGGCCTCCGCTAGCAGGCTGTGGTCCCGCAGGGTGGTGACCGCGTTCCGCCAGTCCTCCTGGGAGAGAGATTCTTTCTTCCACCAACCCGTCCTCTTGAAGAGGCGCTCCGTGAGCCCCGGAATCGGTGGTGCGGTGCGAAGGGCCTTCAGGGCGCCGGCCTCCGCCGGCCGGTCGAAGAGGCCGAGGAGGCGGAGGATCGCCAGCTCCGGACCCTCTCCCAGCCAGCGAGCGTAGGCGGCGATCACGCGGGAGGCGTGGCCGCCCTGTTTCTCGTCGGCTCGGTGGATGTCGATCTCGCGCCGTTTGCGGACATCGCCTTTGTGGGCCCGGCGCAGGAAGTTGCCGAGGAGGGTCAGAGTGAGGGCATGCCGCTTGAACTCCTCAGCCGCCGCGCGCAGCTCGCTCTCCCGACCGTCCACGCCGAGTTGGCGGAGCAACGCCACCGCTGCATCGGGCTCCAAGACCTCCAGGGGAATCTGCGGCGCCGTGCTTGGAGAGCCGGCGAGGTCGGCGATCCGTTCCCGGGTGGTGACCACGCAGAGGCCTGGGTTGCCCGCGGCCAGTCCTTTGAGGAGTGCGGTGAGGCCGGGGTCCTTGAGGCGCCCCTCGATCTCCGACCGGCCCGGCGGGTATTGCAGAGGCTCGATGCCGTCGAGGACGAGCAGGGAGCGCTCCTTCCCTATTAGATAGGCGAGGCGGGCGCCGCGGTCGTACAGGGAGCCGGCCGTAGGGTCGGGATCGCCGAAGAAGCGGAGGGCGTAGTCGATGAACGGCTCGGCGGAGGTGTTCTGGTCCTTGCTTCCCTGGCTGTAGAACGACCAATCGAGCACCCGCGCCGCCCCACGCCAGCCGTCGGCCGCCATGCGGTCCATCCAGCGGGCGACCAGCGCCGACTTGCCGACGCCTCCGAAGGCCACCAGGGTGAGGACATGGATGGACGGGTCCTCCCAGGTGGCATCGAGACGGGCGAGCTCGGCATCCCGACCGACAAACTGCGGACCGGGGATGGGCAGGCGGCCGAGGTCGAGGAGGGGACCGGGGACCTTGTCCCTCCTGTCGAGGTACCAGTCCAGCAGGTCGGAATGCCGCCGAAGCAGATCCTCAATGTCCTCCCAGCCCAGGACCTCGACGGCGAACAGCCCATCCTTCCTGTGCAGCGCTGTCAGATCCCTCGCCTCTTGCTGGAGCGTCCCGCTGCGCCGGGCCGTGGTGGCGAAGAGGAAGCGCTGGAGGGCAGGCTGGAAACCTTTGGCCTTCTCCACCTCGTCCCGAAGCTCCGCCACGAGAGCCTTGTCGGTGACAAGGGTGGCCGAACCGTGTTGCTTGCACTGGACGCCGGTGAGCCCTGTTTTTCCGAAGTGGTCCTCGCCGTAGACGTCGACGCCATGCTGCCCCTGGCCGGAGCGGCCGTGAAGCTTCGCATTGGGATCCCGCCAGACCTCGCGGAAGAGAGCCAGGGCCAGTTCCTCGAAGTCGTCGTCTCCCTTGGGAGGCGGGATCTCCTTGCGGGGCGCTTCACTCACTGAAGTGGGCTCATGAAAAACGACCGGGCACCTCTGGGGACAGTTGTGCCTAAATTATCATGGGCCGGGCGGCTCGACGGGTTTACGGAGCATCCAGACATCCCCAGGAACTCTCTCAACCCCAGCGGCGTCCGGTCGGGCAACCGGGGGCAACCGGCGGCCGGTTGGACGGCGGCGGTTTCCTCTGCTACGATACGCTCGCTTTCAAAGGTAAGCTAGAAGCCATCCCGCTGATGAATTACTCTGGGAACTCTTCCCTTTCGTCCGAGGTCAAGCAGCGCATCCTCAGCACGTTCGAGCAGACGCTCGAGCTGGCTCGGGGCGGCAGCCGCCAGGAAGCGCTGCTGGGCTGCGACTTCGTGCTGCGCATGGATCCGCAGTTCGAGCCGGCGCGCGTGCTCCAGGAGCGGCTGCGGACGAGCACCGGCCCGGTGGCGGTGCAGGACCTCCTCCAGACCGGGTCCGCGGTCGTCGACCCGTTCGCCGATCTCGACAGCCTCAGCCTCGATCTCCCCGACCTGCTGCCCGCCAGCCTGCCCGGGCTTCCGGGGCTACCTGGAATCGACAATGCCCTGCGCGGCGAGTTTCAGTCGCTGCTCGACCAGCGCCGGTTCCAGGATCTGATGCTCCGGGCGCAGCAGTCCTCGGCCGCCATCGCCGCCGACCCTGAGCTCCAGCGCACCCTCGGCATGGCCCAGGAGCGGATGGAGGCGGAGCCCTACGTCGTCAAGTTCCTGGACTCGGCCCGGCAGGCGCTGCAAGCCGGCCAGACCGACGAAGTCGGCCGGTTGCTCGACAAGGCGCGGTCTCTCGATTCCTCCCATCCCGGCATCGCCGAGGTCGAGCACGCCCGCGGCGCCAGCCCCGTGGCCCACTGGACGGCGTCAGGTCCGGTGGCTCACGCGCCGCCGTTGCCGCCCCCGGTACCCCCGGAATTCGTGCCGGAAAGAGTCATCCCGCCGCCCCTCCAGACCTCGGCGATGCCCACCAGTCTCGCCTTCGGCGGTGGCGACTCCGAGAGCGACCGGCGCATCCGCGAGCTCCTCGACGAAGGCCAGGTCGCCCTGGACGCCGGCGATCCGCAGGGCGCCATCGACGCCTGGTCCCGCATCTTCCTGATCGACATCGACCATCAGGAGGCCTCGCGCCGCATCGAGGTGGCGCGCAAGATGAAGGCGGAGGCCGAGCGGCAGGTGGAGGAGATCTTCCACGACGGTATCGGCCACCTGGAGGCCGGCGATCTCGCGGAGGCGCGCCAGGCGTTCGAGCGGGTGCTGGCGATCCAGCCCGGCTACTTCGCGGCGCGCGAATACTTGCAGCAGCTCGACGCGGGGAACGTGCCGCGCCCTCGGCCCGCCGGTACCCGGGAAACGTACTCCGAACCCCCGCCGCCGCCCGTCGCCACCGCGCTGCCCACCGCCGGACGCGATCTCAAGGAAGAGATCCTGGTTCCCCCGGAGCCGCCGGACGAAGCGAAACCGGAGCGCCGCCCGGCTCGCAAGGCACCGGCCGGCCGCCGCGACCCGAAGCGGGCGCGCCGCCTCTTCCTGGTGGTGGGCGGCATCGTACTGCTCATCGCGCTGGCCGCCGCCTTCTTCCTTTTCCAGAAGAAGGACCAGTTCTTCCCCAACTCCAAGCCGGAGGTGACGGCCACCCCCGCCACTCCCTCGACGGATCCCATCGCGCGCGCCCAGCGGCTGAACAAGGCCGGCAGGACCGACCGAGCCCTGGGCTTGCTGCGCCACGTCCAGCCGAACGAGCCGCACTACGCCGAGGCCCAGAAGCTGATCGCCCGGTGGGGAGGCGCCGCCGGAGCCGGAGGGGCGGCCGGCACCCCGGAACCCGGCGCCACGCCCGCCGAGGCGGCAGGGACCCCCGGGATGGCGGGAACGCCCGGTTCGATCGTGGCCCAGGAGAACCAGGACAAGCGCAACGAGCTGCTGGCCGAGGCTCGCCAGGCCTACGCGGAGCGGGCCTACCTCAAGACCCTCAACAAGCTGGACGCCGCGAGCGGCCTCGCCAAGCTCGACGGCGACGACGCCAGGCTCCTCGCCGACACCCAGCAGAAGCTGAAGAACCTGGAGAGGGTCATCGACCTCTTCCACCAGCACGAGTGGGAGATCGTGGCGCGGGAGATGTGGACGAAGCACGAGGCGGAGCCCGCCAACCGCGACGTCACCCAGCTCCTGGCCGACTCCTACTACGACATGGCGGTGCGCGACCTGCAGCGCAACGACGCGCCCAAGGCCGCGGAGAAGCTCAAGCAGGTTCTGGAGTTCCAGGACGACCCGGTGGTGCGCCGGCACCTGCAGTTCGCGCAGACCTACCAGGACCGGAACAAGGACCTGCTCTACCGGATCTACGTCAAATACATACCCTACCGCTGATGAGCTGATGCGACGCCCCGATCGACCGAAGCCGCCGGACGAGCCGCTCCTTTTCGATCTGCCCCTTGGCGATCCGGAGCCGGAACCCTCGGCTCTGTCCGCGCCTCTTCCCCGCCGGAAGGCTGAGCGGCCGGCCCGCCCGGTGCCGGTGCCCGATCCCGAGCCGGAAGAGGACGACTTTGCCACCTCTTCTCCAGCCGGCGAGTTCGCCGGCCGCGCCAAGCGGCTGGCGGCGGGGCTCGCGGACGCGATGCTCCACGCGGCCATCCTGGTGGCGGCCCTCGTCGGCACCCGCTGGATGGGCGTGAAGCTGGACCTTGCCCGCGACTGGCCGCCGCTCGCCGTCTTCCTGCTGTCGTTCTCGTTCCTCTATACCGTGCTCCCCCTGGCCTTCTGGGGCCAGAGCCTGGGCATGGCCTGGAGCGGCATCACTTCCCGCAACCGCGACGGCGAGCCCCTCACCTTCGATCAGACCGCCCGCCGCTGGCTGGGAGGCCTGCTCACCGCCGTCACCCTGGGCCTCCCAGCCCTCGTCTCCAGCCGCCGCTCTCTGAGCGACCTGCTGAGCGGCTCCGCCACCTATCCCGGTGGCGAGTAGCACGATCAGCACACGCAATGCATGCAGTCGTCTTCGAGATGGCAATCGGTGAGCTGCCGTTGACAAACCAACTTGGACCGGCGCATCTGACCCACACCAAAGTTCGAAGTACCGGGCAGGTACGTGTCCGGGATGCGATCGCCGTCGGTATCGACGAGCAGGAAGCCCTGCACCTTGTTGCCGCTCTGGGCCGGTATGCTCTCCCAGCGCTGATTGGGGAGCGGCGGGAACCGCAGGCTCTTCCGGATCTCCAGCGGCTCGGCCGCCGGCCGGCCGACCGGCGTGAACGAGATCTTCACGTTGACGGAGATGGGAGCCAGGAACCGGCCGCCGGCAGCGTTCTCTCTGATGATCCTCATGCGGGTGACGGGCTGCTGCTCGCCGTCGAGACTGACCTTGGCGGTGAACTGACCGCAGGCCGTCTGGATGGGAGCGATGCTCTCGAAGTTGAGTGAGCGAACCTGCAGGCGAGTCTGGGCCACCCCATTCTTGTTGAACACGGCGTCGTCGAGACGCTGGACGATGGTATCGGTCTTCTCCAGCGCTCCGGGGATGTTGGTGGCCACAGGAACGCCCTTGAAGCCAATCCGGCCCGTGAACGGCTCCGATTTGCCGCAGAAGAATCCGGCGGGAATTGGGGTTTTCGAGAAATCGGCGTGGGTGGACCCATCTGCCATCGTACGCCACAGGTCGACCCCGTTGTAGATCGCGCGGTCCGCGGCAAACACGGGAACCGCAAGCAGGGCTGTCAGCACGACCACCAGGCACATTGGAAGCCTCTTCATAGACCTCTCCTCCGCGACGGAGTTCGAAGAATTTCGGATCTCCTAATACTCTGGTGCTCGATACCATCCTTTTCGAGCCCCTCGGGCATGATGTCCCCGCCGATGGTGAGCGGGCCGCGCTCCCCCATAGGCGCTAACTTACGTGCCTGGGATGTCCCCCCGCCCAAAGCCCTCACTCCCTAGCCCCCTCTCCCGGCCCGGGAGAGGGGGAAGGCATACGAGGCCGTTTCGCGTTGCCCTCCCTCTTCTCCCGGTGTGGGGGGTGGGAGGGGGCGGGAGAAGAGGGCTGGGGTGATGAGAGTCTTGGGAGGGGGAACTCTGAGCCTCGTTAAGTTAGCGCCTATGCCGCGCTCCCCTCACTCTTCAGGAGCAGGGATGATGCGAGATCGCACGTCCGCCTAGCCCCTCCCGGCGTCCTCTTCGTCGCCGTCGAGGACGCCGTCCTCGTCGCGATCGATGCCGATGCGCACTCCCGAGCCCGGCGGAGTGCAGGTGTAGGTCAGCTCACCGCCGTCCTGGAAGGCGCGGTACCGCAGGTTGGCATCGGAAAGCGGCGCGTCGCTTCGCCGGTTGCCGATGAAGCGATCCGAAGCGACGTCGTAGAGATAACCCTTTTCACCGTGGTTACCCTCGCCCTTGGCCACCAGATCGCACTCCCCGGCCCTGGCGCGGTCAATCAGGAGGTCGATCCGCCCTCCGACCACCGAGGCGTTGTCTTTCGTGAGCGTCGTCTGCTGTCCGACGATGGGCGCCAGGTTGCTGTCGAAGGCGAGCAGGAAATCCTCGACCTGCCGCTTCTGCAGATCGCCTGCCGGTCCCGGCAGGAACCCGCCGGGAGTCGCCGGAGACTGGTTGAAACCCGCGTTGGGCGAGGTGAAGCTGTTGAAACGGAAGATCGTCGGGATCGCCCCGTCGTGGTTGAAGCCGAAGCCGCGGACCTGGTCGCCGAGGAAGGCGTCGCTGCCGGGATTGACCGGGTTGTCCGGCATGCCGAACATGCCGACCTTCTGGTATTGGTTGCGGAGGTGGGGCGTCTTGAACCCTTCCGTGCCGCCGTCGAAGGTGTAGCGGCCGTCGGTGCCGAAGAAGCCGGGCGCCGCGACACCCTGCGCCTCGTTCGCATGGCGATCGATCGCATGGCAGGCAGCGCAGGCGCTCTTGCTGGCGAGGTCGGAGACGTTGTTCATGAAGAAGTTGCGCCCCGCCTCCTGGCTCGGAGTGAGCCGGTTGGAGAGCATCCGGACCGGGTTCGGCGGATACGTGACCTGAAGGATGAAGTTGGCGAACTTCGCCATCGACGCGTCGTCGATCGGTCCGCTGCGCCCCAGAAGGTTGGGGAAGGCTCCCAGGAACTTCTTGAAGCCCGCCACCTCGTCGAACGTACCGCTGTCCGGCTGCGCGCTTGGAGCGTCGTTGCCGCCGGTGCGGTCGCCGCGCCAGTGCATCGGCCCATGGTTCGCCATGCCGCGCAGGCTCTGCGTGGTCATGGGTCCCTTCATCGGGTGATGGGTGTCCGGCAGACCGAGAGCCGAGGGCGGAATCTCGAACGGCCCCGGAATGGCCTGCACCGCTCCGTCCGGATTGCCGAGATCCCAGGCCAGGCTGTCGAAGTCGCCGTTGACGTGGCAACTCGCGCACGACGAGTCGCCATGGCTCGAAGAGAACGACGTGTCATAGAGGAACGGACGCCCGGCGACCACGCTCGGCGGCTCGGGGTTGTGCATGGAAACGTGACCGATCTCCGCGCCCGAGCCCGTATCGACGATCGCGATCGAGTTGTTGAAACGGGTCAGCGTGTAGAGGCGATGCTTGTCCTCCTGCAAGACCAGGCCGGTGAGGCCGCCGCCGGAGACCTTGATCTGATCGGCGGTACTCGGCGTGAACGTATTGTTTTCCAGGGCGCCGGTATCGAAGACACCGATCTTGGACGTACCGAGTGTGGCGACATACAGAGTTCTGCCGTCACTCGTGACCGCCATCTCCTGCGGCAGAGCGAGGCTCTTTTCGTTCTCGGCGTTCGGAATCGCGTCGCAGCAGACCGCGTAGTTGATGTGTTTGTTGAGATGCCGCGGGGCGACGCTGCCCCCCGGGCCCAGGACGGTGATGCGGCTTTCGTGGAGATGGCCGCGCAGGCTGTGGCCGGCGAAGGTGCCCGGTCCCTCGAAGCGCTTGTCGTTGCCCGCCTCGGTGTTCGAGACGTAGACCTTGCCGTTCACCGGGTTCACCACCATGTTGTTGAGGATGGTGCCGACTCCGCGGTAATAGCCGGCGGTGCCGCCGAGCTGCGCCGGTGGATTGGCGTTCGCGTTGATGACGAAGACGTCCTTGTCGGGCAGGGAGAACCGCACTTTGTCGTCCCAGACCCGGTTGAGCTCGTCGACCCAGTGGGTGCCGTTGAACTTGACGATGATCCCCACCTCCGGTCTCGGCACTCCCTCGAAGTTGGTGTTCGGCCCGGGCACGCCGCCCGCCGCTTCTCCGCCGTTCGGAACGAAGACCTCATGGACCGTCGTGGTGCGGTTGCCGGAGTGGAACCCGGCCGCGTAGACCTTGCTGCCGTCCGGGCTGACCGCCAGGGCGCGCGGAGTGTCGGTGAAGAGAGTGACGATGGTGAGCGGCGTTCCGTTGAGCGTGCCGCCGAGATGATCCGCATAGAAAACCCAGACGTCGGCCCGGCCCACGCCGGGGGTGGTGAGTTGGGGATCGTAAGGAACGTTCTGGCCGCGGTGGGCGGTGGTGATGAAGGCGCGATCCCGCCGGGCGCCGCCGAAGACGATGTCGCGCGGCTCGTCGCCCACCAGCAGGGTACGCACGACGTGGCCGCTGTGCCCCCCTTGAGTCAGCTCGACCACGCTGACGCTGTCGGAGAGGTGGTTGACGACCCAGATCTCGTTGTCGTTGCGCGCCGCGACGGCCACCGGCTCGAGGCCGACCGGAATGGAGACGAGAAGCTCCAGGCCGTTGTTCTTGACGCGAAAGACTTCGAGACGGTCATCCGGCGTATTGGCCGCGAAGAGGAACTTCCCGCTCGGTGACAGGGCCAGAGGGCGGACCTGGCCGCTCTCGAAGACCGTGAAGCGCCCCGGCCGGGACTTGAAGTCGGCCAGGCGGGCATCGGCCCCGGCGGACAGCGCCGCGACAAGGCCCACGAGGATGGATAACGAGGCAATCAGCGCCGGAACCGTCCGGCGTTTGAGATACGGCAGAGCCATTAGAACCTCCTGAGAGGCGTTGCATCCGCTGCATCCTGGACCCGCAGGAAAAGGGAGTCTCTCGCTGGTGGAGCCAAGGAGCAACGAATTGTCCAAGACTCTCAACGACTGGAGGTCTGGATTCCCCTCACCCTGGTTGGGCCGGGGGGATGAGGGGTCTTGGGCGGGGCGCTCCCGAGGCGTTAAAGTTAGCGCGGGAGGTGGTCATGGCCAATACCCACTTCGTCGTCTTCGGTCCGCCCGGGCGGCGGATACCGAATCTCTCCGCCTCGCCGAACGGCCGGTTCCTGGCGTGCAAGCACGTGCCGCAGAATTACAACACAGCCGATTACCACTATCTGTTCTTTCGCCAGGCCGGCGATACCTACGCCGAGGCCGGCGCACTTCCCGAAGCGCCGCCAATGCGTCGCGACTCCAGGTCCTCGATGAGTCGGTGGGACTTCACTCCGCTCGACGACGGCGGGTGCCTGGTTCTCGAAACCGACGATTCCACGGTGTATCTGGCGCGCTACGAATCGTCGGCGGGGCGTATGGCCGAGGTGGCTCGCTGGGCGGTGGACGGCACTCTCTCGTTGAGCGATGCCCGTTTGCGCCTGCTCCCCTCGGGAGGGGGGGCGCTGGTGCTCGTCACCGACCGGGATGACAAACAGGTGGATTGGGGGGGCGGGCCGGATCCGGACTACATCCAGACGTGGATACACACCGATGTCGCGTCCGGCGTGACGCGAGAGAAGACTTCGTCGGTCAACCTCGGAGAGCCGTCGCTGTCGCTGGATGCCTTCTGCGACTCGCGTGGCGTTTCGGTGCTCGTGGCTCTGGGCGCGCCGCCGTGGGTCGGCACGCGCGCGGCGCGCGAGTGCGAGGCGCTACAGAAGATCATCCTGCCGCTTGCCTGGAAGGCTCTGGAGTCCGCGATTCACGCCGGCCGCAGGCGCCTGCTGACGAGCAAACGCGTCATCGAGATCGCGTCAGGCGAGACGCTGCTCCGCATCCATGAGGACCCCCATGCGGATCGCTTTGGAACACCGCCGCGCTTCCACGATCTGTCGCCGGATGAGTGCTACGTTCTGAGCACAGGCGAGGGCGGCCATTTCGAGCTGCGGAACGTAGTGTCTCAACGCGCGTGGCGACCCGCGCTGCCCGCGCACGGCGGCGTGCATACCGCAAGCTTTCTGCCCGGCGGAAGAGCCGCGCTCGGCACGGCGCAGGGCGGCGTCATCGTAGTCGATTGTGCGGCAGGCATAGCGCCGGGAGACACCCCGTGGTAATACTCGCCAGGCCTCGAAACCTGGGCCGCTCAGAAAAGCCTGAACAAGCCATGGAGCACGTCGCCCATTCCAGGCCAAACGCTGAAAAACTAGGAAGCTGACCAGGACAAGCGGAAGATTGACCAGCTTGTAGATGGCTCCCTGGTAGACCGAAGAGACCGCGAAGAAAGCCGCCAGACACGACAGCGCTCCGGCGAGATGCGAAACGGCCGCGGTCCGGAAAGACGCTTCCGCCACGAAGCCGTGAACCGTCAACGCGGCAAAGGCCGACCAGCTCACCTGTAAGAGGCCGCCGAGGATAAGGCCTGAAGCCAGATAGGCGGTGGAGCGGTCATACAGGTTCACTCGGAACAGGCGGTGAAAGAAACCTGCCAAAGCGGTCGTAACCCAGAGGACGACCCATAAGATGCCGTAGCCCTTCGCCAGATCGACCGCCAGTGCCAGCTTGCCGAGGGGCCAAAGCAGAAGCGCAGCCAACCCGAGAAAAAGAACGCCCAGGGTCAACGCCACCAGGAATTCGAACAGATCCTTCCGATCGTCGCCGAGGATCCAATTGGCTAGATTTCCCATTACGCCTGGGCTTCGCCCACCACCGCGTACTCCAGGGAGACGGTCCCTGTCTTGTAGACCTTATGGCCGGTGAGCTTCAGCTTCGTCTGCTTCGCCGGTGGCGGTAGCAGCGGAATCCCTCCGCCGAGGAGGACCGGGATGACGCCGACTTCAACCGTGTCCACGAGACCCGCGTCGAGAAGGTCGCGAAAGAGAGCGCCGCCCCCGAAGATCCAGATATCCTTGTTCGACTCCTCCGCCCGCAGGGCTGCCACCGTCTCCTCCGCCTTGTCGGACACGACGGTCACGTCCGGATGATCGCTCTGCCGCAACGTCCGGGAAAAGACGTACGTCCTCGGCAGGGACATCCCAGGCCCAGGCTTCACTCGCTTCATCGCCTCGAACGTCCGGCGCCCCACCAGAAACGTGTCGAACTGCGCAAAGAGGGCGGCAAAGTCGATCTCCGGATTCATGGGAATCCAGTCCGCCTCGTCGTTCGGCCCTGCGATAAATCCGTCCAAGCTCATCGCGACCGCGTAGCGAATTCGTCGCATGGCCACCTCCTTGACATTTCTTGATTCTGTCTACGTAAGCATTGGCCGAATGGCCTCGGCGAGTCGAAGGGACGGAGGTGTCCCGTGGCCGGCGGAGCCATCCTCGATGTCCCAGATTGCCGAAAGCACGGCTTGGGCGAACGCCCAGGAAAGGGCACGGTCAGTATCGAGGCCCAACCTCGCGGCAAATCGACTCAGCCGCCGCTCGACGATCGCGGGTGTGGCAAACAGGTCGGGTCGCTCGATCGGGTTTCGCAGAGCCGCACCGATTTCGAATTCGAGCTCACCGACGACGCCCTTCGGATCGATGGCGACCCAACCGCGCTCCTCGTCGAAAAGAACATTGGAGTGCTGAAGATCGCCATGAAGAAGACGAGGACGGGTTTGAGAGTCTTGCAATCTGCCATACGTCTGCTCGGCTTGCGAGACGATCTCCGGTGGCAGCCGGTGCTGCCCGCTTGCGGCGTATCGCTTGAACCCACCTCCCCAATCACGGACCGTAGGGGCGCTCATCGCCGCGTCCGGTGACATGGCGCCGATGACTTCGGCCAAGACCACCGTCGCTTCGTCATCGCGATCGTTCACCGACAGGTCAACCAGGGAACGGCCTGGCAGAATCCGTTCGAGGAGCATCGAACCGGGAATGAAATCGTGAACGCGCACCATTCCCCGCCCACCGAAGGCTTTCAGCACCTCGCCGGAGTGCCACTCATCTCCCTGAACCTTGACGAGCTTGAGCACTACGGGATCCTTGTCGTCGCGGCGCCCATAGGCGATGAGAGACGTCACGGTATCGAATGTCTCGTCGACGGCGACACGCCACTCGCGCGCTCGGTCCTCGAGACGTTGCTTCAGCGTGGTCGGTTTCGGGGCCACGAAATCGCCGGAGAGTTAGGCGCCATGCTGTACGAGCACTTCATTCCATTCCCGGAGGGTCCATTTGGCGACCACTCCGTTGATGACGAATGGGTCGCCTTGAATGAACTCCTCCGCCGCTTCGCGATGGGTGAACACGCCCATGGCACCTTCAAGAGGATTTGCAAACGGCCCTGCCATCAAGAGCACGCCCCTTGCGTGAAATTCGCCAAGGCGAGCTCGGTGGGCGGCGATGTTGGCTTGAGCTTTGGCCATGCCGTCCGGTGCGACCTCATAAAGCATAACGACTTTCATGATTCATCCGCTCCGCTGGAATCCTACGTCACCGGCACCTGAAGAGCGTAGCCACGCTCCCTAACTACGTCAAGAGGCGGGATTCGACTGGCTCCGCTCGCCTGGGGCACCGCGGCGCGCTCTCTTTCGGTTACGATTGTCCCCGAAGACGCAATCAGAAAGGAGTCTCCCGGCCATGAGGTCCCGCCATCTGCTGTACCGCCTGCATCTCTTCCTCCTCGCTCTCGCTGCCTTGGTGCTCTCGACTTCCGCCTGGCCGCTGCGCGCCCAGGAGCCCTCCGTCGACGCCAAGCTGGCGGGTTTCGACGAGGAGATGGCCAAGATCCTCAAGGACTGGAACGTCCCGGGGATCGGCGTCGGCATCGTGGTCAAGGACAAGCTCGTCTTCGCCAAGGGATACGGCTACCGCGATTACGGGAAGAAGCTCCCGTTCACGTCCCAGACCACGGTGCCCATCGCTTCGAACACCAAGCTGTTCACCGCGACGGCCTGCGGTCTCCTGGTCGAGGCCGGCAAGCTCGCCTGGGACGAGCCGGTCCGCAAGTTCGTGCCGAGCATCCAGTTCTACAACGACGACCTCAACCGCGAGATCTCGATCCGCGACATGCTCTCCCACCGCACCGGCATCACCCGGCACGACACCATCTGGTACAAGTCGGATTTCAGCCGCCGCGAGCTGTTCGAGCGGCTCAAGTATCTGGAGCCCACCAAGCCGCTGCGCACCACCTTCCTCTACAACAACATGATGTACACCGGCGCCGGCTACATCGTGGAGCTCCTGTCCGGGAAAACCTGGGAAGATTTCGTGCACGATCGCATCCTGGTGCCGCTCGGGATGAAGAACACGGTGTTCTCGATCGACGACCTCGAGAAGCTGCCCGACCACGGCATCCCCTACACCGAGCATCGCGACTCCTTCGAGTTGCACCCGATCCCGTTCTACCGCGAGTCGGTGGCGGTGGGTCCGGCGGGGGCGATCAACTCCAACCTGGAGGACCTCTCGCGCTGGCTCATCGCGCAGCTCAACAATGGCGTCGTCGACGGCCGGCAGGTGCTGCCGGCGAACGTGATCAAAGAGACCCTGGCGCCGGCCATGGCGCTGCCGAATGCGGCGCTCGAAGCCCGCGGCTGGGGCGAGCTGCTCAATTCCGTCTATGGCACAGGCCGCTGGACGGGCTCCTACCGCGGCCATCTGATCGCCTACCACGGCGGCGACATCAACGGATTTCACTCCCAGGTTTCGATCATGCCGCAGGACGGCTACGGCGTCATCGTCCTGGTGATCAGCGATCACGCCGCGCCGCTTTACAACGTGGTCACTTATGGGGTCTACGAGCGGCTGCTCGGGCTGAGCCGCACGCCGTGGAGCGAGCGCACGCTGGACATCCGCCTCAAGGCCAAGGAGGCCGGCAAGGTGGCGAGGGCGAAAGCGGGGACGGACCGGGTGCCCGGCACCCAGCCGTCGCACCCCCTGGCGGACTTCACCGGCGAGTACGAGCATCCGGCGTACGGAGTGTTGACCATCTCTGAGAAAGACAAGGCCCTGCTCTTCGATTACCACAAGATCCGCCTCCCGCTCAACCACTTCCACTACGACCGCTTCGAAATCCCCAACGACGAGGAGAACGGCAAGTGGACGGTGAATTTCCAGACCAATCCGCAGGGCGAGATCGACAAGGCCCTGATGTCTCTCGACGAGGCCGAGGTCACCTTCACCCGCCGCGTCGCGGCCGGCTTGTCGAGCCCGGCGACCCTCGCCGCCTACACCGGGGCGTACCTGACCCCGACCGGAACCGAGATCCAGGTCGTCCTGAAGGAGGACGGAAGCTTCGGACTGCAGCCCCCGGGGGGCCTCTTCCAGGCTCTTCAGCCCTGGAAGCCGCGCCAGTTCCGAATCAAGGAGTTCTCCGACGTCGTCGTCGAGTTCGAGGTCAAGGACGGCAAGGTGACCGCGATGATCCAGCGTAATCCCTCCGGGGAGTTCCGCTTCGCGAGGAAGTAGACGCGGCTGATACGCTCGGGACCGGTCAGCCACCGCTGAGAATTGGACTCCGTGAGTTACGTCGGCTCCAGCATTGGGAACATCCGTATCGAGTCCCGGCTCGGGCAGGGCGGGATGGGCGAGATTTATCTCGGCTACGACTCGCGGCTGGAGCGCCGGGTGGCGGTCAAGACGATCCGCCCCGAGAAGCGGCTGAGCCCGCGGCTGAAGGCGCGGTTCCTGCGCGAGGCCCGGCTGCTCTCGAAGCTCGGGCATCCGTCGATCTGCCAGGTCTACGACCTGGTGGAGACGCCGGCGGCGGACTTCCTCATCCTCGAGTACGTCCAGGGGACGACGCTGCGGCGGCTGGCCGAGCGCGAGGAGCTGTCGCTTGAGCGGCGGCTGCGGCTGAGCGAGAAGATCGCGGAGGCGCTCGCCGTCGCCCACCGGGAGAAGATCGTCCACCGCGATCTCAAGGCAGACAACATCATGATCACCCCGGAGGATGGGGTGAAGGTGCTCGACTTCGGCATCGCGCGCTCGGTCTCCGATCCGCTCCTCCGCATGGAGCCCCCGCCTCCCCTGCCGGACCTCTCGGAGCTGGACGGCGGGATTGATCCCAATGGGGACACGCACGAGATCGGGCCTTCGCGACTGTCTGGCGAATCCGGCGAATGGGACGAGCCGGATGCGCCGGAGGTGGACGGCGCGACGCGGCTGACCCGCCTGGGGACGGTGGTGGGGACGATCCAGGCGATGAGCCCGGAGCAGGCGGCGCAGGGAGAGGTCACGGAGGCGAGCGACCTCTATTCGCTGGGCATCCTTCTCCAGGAGCTGTTCACGGGCGAGCCCGCCTACGAGTCGGCCGACGAGGCCGAGTTGCTCCGGCTGGTGATGCGGGCGCAGACGCGGCCGTTCGAGGGGCTCGACGCGGATCTCACGCGGCTGATCCGGGATCTCGAAAGCCTCGATCCGCGACGCCGGCCCACGGCCGAGGAAACGGCCGAGAGGCTACGGTGGATGCTCGACAAGCCGCAGAGGACGCGACGGCTGCGGCTGCGGATCGCGGCGGTGACGGGGGCTTTCGTTTTCCTGCTGGCGGTGCTGGCGGTGGTCTCCTGGCTGGCGGTGCGGGCGGAGAGGGCGCGCCGGGAGGCGGACCAGCGGCGCAAGCAGGCGGAGTCGCTGATCGGCTTCAGCTGGGCGACCTGCACAAGAGGCTGCAGGCGGTCAACCGGCTGGACACGCTGGACGCGGCGGCCGACCGCGCCCTCGCCTACTTCGACGCGCTGCCGGAGAGCCAGCTTTCGGACGACGAGCTCGCCTACCGCGTGAGCGCCATCGTCCAGATCGGCGAGGTGCGCAACAACCAGGGGCGGATGCCGGCGGCGATGGCGGCGTTCCGCCGCGCCCAGGCGCTGGGGCGGGGCCTCGCGGCGCGCAACCCGGCCAACTCGAAGTGGCAGAGAGAATATCTGGAGGCCAACTCCTGGGTCGGCCAGATCCTCATCGACCAGGGCAAGCCGGACGAGGCGTTGCCGGTGTGGCGGGAGAGCCGCCGGCTGACGGCGGAGCAGGTCCGGCAGCATCCGGAAAGTAAGGACTGGCAGCGCAAGCTCGCCGTGGACGACCACGACGTCGGTACCGTTCTGGAAACTCTCGGCGATCTCGACGGAGCCCTGCGGGCCTATCGCGACAGCCTGGCCCTGGAGAGGAAGCTGGCCGCGGCCGATCCCAAGAACCTCGAGATCCAGTCGGAGATCGCGGGAACCCTGGCGTTCGTCAGCAACTGTCTGGAGCGCCAGGGGGATCTCGCGGGCGCCCTGACCGAGCGGCGGAGCTACCACGAGATTCAGGAGAGGCTCGCCGCCCGGGACCCCGGCAATCCGGACATGAGGTTCGACGCGGCGGTGGCGCACGGCTTCCTCGCCAATCTCCTGGTGACGCTGGGAAAGAGGGACGACGCGCGGGCGCTCTACGGGAAGGGGCTCGCCACGCTGGAGACGTTGGCCTCGCAGGACCCGGAAAACACGTTGTGGCAGCGCTGGCTGGCAGCCTTCCACTCGGCGCTTGGGGGCTTGGCGGTGGCGGACGGCAGCCCGGCGGCGGCCTTCGAGCCGCTGGGGAAGGCGCGGCGGATCGCCGAGGCGCTGGTGGCGAAGGACCCCACGAGCTCGGATTGGCGATTGCAGCTCGGGCTGTCCCGCAGCCGCATGGCGGCGGCGCTCGAGCGGCTGGACCTCCAGCGGGCGCGGGCGGAGGCGCTCGCCGCTCGGGAGATCCTGTCGCCGCTCCTCCAGGGCAAGCCGGATGAGCCCACGCGGGGGATTCTGGCCGAGGCGGAGGTCACCCGCGGGCGGATCGAGGCGGCGCTCGGCGACCGGACGCAAGCGCGGGCGGCCTGGGAGAGCGCGCTGGCGATCCTCGCTCCCTGTACCCGCCCGCTCACGCACTGGAAGATTCTGGCACCCTGGGCGGAAGCCCTTCTCAGCCTGGACCGGACCGCCGAGGCCCGCCCGGGAGTCGACCATCTCGCCCGCATGGGCTACCGCGGCGACGATCTGGCGAAGCTGTGCCGGGAGAAGGGGTTGGCGGCGAGCTTTTAAAGACTCCTTACGAAGCCCAGCAAGCTTTGAAAGAAACAGCCCATTTTCTTTCCAAGCCTCCGAAGCTTTGAAAGCTCCCTTTCCAAGTTCGCCGAGCTTTGAAAGAAATAGGGCAGTTTCTTTCCAAGCTGCGTGAGCTTTGAAAGGCCCCTTTCCAAGTTCGGCGAGCTTTGAAAGAATCAGGGCGATTTCTTTCCAAGCTCTGGAGGAGCCGTCCCCGTGAATCCCGCCGACTTCCATGCTCCCAGCGCCGGACGAGTGGTCCAGGCCCCGGGTGGGTTTGCGGCCTTCATTCCCGCGCCTCTTCCTCCCGAGCTGACGTACGAGGGAACCCTGGTCCTCGCGCTCTCGCGGGCCGACGCCGCCTTGAGCGAGCTCTCCGGCCTCGGCCGGCAGCTCCCCAATCCCCACCTGCTGATCGCGCCCTATATGCGGCGGGAGGCCGTGCTCTCCTCGCGGATCGAGGGCACGCGGACCAGTCTCTCGGACCTGCTGCGGGATGAAGTGGAGGTCGAGCGGACCCAGGACGCCGACACCCAGGAGGTGCGGAACTACGTCACCGCCATGGAGTATGGGCTGGGGCGCCTGCGAGAGCTTCCCCTCTCCCTGCGCCTGGTGCGCGAGATGCACGAGCGGTTGATGCGGGGAGTGCGGGGCGACCAGGCGACGCCGGGGGAGTTCCGCACGTCGCAGAACTGGATCGGCCCGGCGGGGAGCACGCCGGCCACGGCTCCCTACGTGCCGCCCCCGCCGCAGGAGATGATGGAGGCGCTCGCCAACTGGGAGAGTTTTCTGCACCAGCGGGAGCGGTTTCCGGACCTCGTCCAGTGCGCCCTGATGCACGAGCAGTTCGAGGCGATCCACCCCTTCCTGGACGGAAATGGGCGGGTGGGCCGGCTGCTGATCACCCTGTTCCTGGTGGAGCGTGGGCGGCTGACGCAGCCGCTGCTTTACCTCTCGGATTACATCGAGAGCCACCGGCAGCAGTATTACGATTCTCTCCAGCGGGTGAGGACGGAGGGAGACTGGTCCGGCTGGCTTCACTTCTTTCTCGTCGGGGTGGAGGAGACGGCGCGGGCGGCCGTCCGCCAGGCGGGCGGGCTCATGGATCTGCGGGAGACGTACCGCCAGCGGCTGGGTCGCAAGCCCAACGCGCTGAAGCTTCTCGACGAGCTGTTCGTGAACCCCTACATCACGGCCGCTCGTGCCGTCCGGGTGCTTGGAGTCTCCGGCCCCACCGCCCGGCACGCGATCGCTCTCCTCCAAGAGGAAGGGGTACTCGGCGAAATGACCGGCCGGAGCTGGGGGCGGATCTATCTGGCGCGGCCGATTCTTCAGGCCATCGAGGCTCGGGCCTGACGGCGGGGGCCGCGGCGGCGAGCGCCTCGGCGCGCTGGAAGGTTTCGAGGGCGAGGCCGATCACTTCGTCGCCGGCGACCTTGATGGAGCCCAGGTGCTCGGCGCCGGCCACGATGTGACTTTGGCCGCCGGCCAACTCGGCGAGCGAGCGGGTGTCCTCGGGACGGACTCCCTTGTCGCGCTCGCCGCTGACGTAGGTCACGGCGCCGAGGGACATGGAGCCGGCGTGGCGGCGAAGGTCCAGGAAGCGATGGGCGGACGTCAGGAGGGCGCGATAGAGCACATAGCCGGGCCGGCCCAGCGGCGCCATGCGCCACGACCACTCGAAGAGGTTGGGGGAGACGTCCTCGAAGAAGGCGCCGGCCACACTCTGGGTCCGGCTGAGGACGGGGTGGGCCCAGTAGCCGCCGGAGCTGACGCCCCAGATGTGGAGGGGAAGGCCGCCGGCGCGCTGGTGCAGGAATTCGAGCGCCGACTCGACGTCGCGGTCGAAGAATACCGTTGGCGGGCCGCTGGCGCCGAAGCCGCCGAAGTCGACGGTCAGGGCATGGTAGCCGGCAGCGCGCAGGGCCGGAATGCGGCCCCGCAGATTGAAGTAGGCCCGTCCCCAGATCAGCCAGGGAGGGAGGAGGAGGACGGCGCCGCGGGCGGAGCCCTCCGCCGGATACCAGGTCGCCCCGAGCGTGCCCGAACCGTGACGCCGCGGCATCTCGAGGTGCTCGAAGGGCGCCAGCCTTTCCGGCGGGTCCGGCTGGGAAATCTTGGCCAGCCGCGGAGACAGCGCCAGGAAACCGCCCATTGCAATCCGCTCCAGCCTGGGGCCGGGCCGAGTCGGTACCGCGATCTTCTCCATCACACTCCCCTTCCTTCCACATGGAGGTTAGTCGTGGCGGAGGGCCTGGGTGTTACAGTCCCTGCGATCCAGCGAGTTTACGCCGGTCCCTTCGCCGCTTCGGCGATCTCCCACAGGCGGCTCGGCTTGAGGGGGATCTCCAGGATCTCCAGGCCGGGGATGGCGAGGGCGTTCTCGACCGCCTGGGCGAAGAGGGCGCCGACGGGAATGGCGCCGGCCTCGCCCGCGCCTTTGGTGCCGAGGGCGTTGAGGGGCGAGGCCGTCTCTTCGTGGCCAACCTCGACGCGCGGCACGTCGAGCGCGGTGGGGAGGAGGAAATCCATGAAGGAGGCGTTCAGGAGCTGGCCGTTGTCGTCGTAGACGAGCTGCTCGTAGAAGGCGTTGCCGATTCCCTGGGCCACGCCGCCGTGCACCTGGCCGTCGACGATCAGCGGGTTGATCACCACGCCGCAGTCGTGGACCACGACGTACTTCAGGATCTTCACCTGCATCGTCTCGGGATCGACCTCCAGGATGCAGGCGTGGCAGCCGCTGGCGGTGGCGCCGCGGTGGGGGCCGAAGTAGCGGGTGGCCTCCAGCCCCGGCTCCGTGCCCGGCTTGACGGCGCCGCGCATCGGGTTCGCCACCGTGGCAAGCTTGCCGAGAGAGATCGAGCGCTCCGCTTCGCCCATCACCCGGGCGCATCCGTCTGCCAGCTCGATCTGGTCCTCAGCGACGCCCAGGTGCTCGGCCGCCAGCTTGATGGCTTTCTCGCGCACGCTCTTCGCCGCCTCGTGGGTGGCATTGCCGGCCACCACGGCGCCGCGGCTGGCGAAGGTGCCGGTGCCCCAATGGAACTGGTCGCTGTCGCCGGTGACCACGTCGACGTCGTCCACCGCGACGCCGAGCTGCTGGGCGGCGACCTGGGCGAGGACGGTGAAGTGACCCTGCCCCTGGGTGCCGATGCCGGTGACCACGGTGACCTTGCCGCTCGCCTGTACCTGAACCCGGGCACCCTCGAACGGCCCGATGCCTGTGCCCTCGACGTAGGCGACGACGCCGATGCCCACCGCTTTGCCGGCGGCCCGCAGGCGGGGCTGCTCGTCGCGGACGAAGGACTCCCAGCCGATCATGGCGAGCGTCTTGTCGAGCACCGGCTCGTAGTTGCCGCTGTCGTAGTAGAGAGGGGCGAAGTCCTGGTAGATGATGACGTGGTCGTGCGGGAACTCGTCGGGGCGCAGGAAGTTGCGCCGGCGGATCTCGTTGCCGTCGATCCCCAGCTCGCGGGCTGCGAGATCCATCAGTCGCTCGATGACGAACACGCCGTGCTGGCGACCGGCGCCGCGGTAGGGGGTGACGATGGTCTTGTTGGTGAAGATCGCGCGGAACTCGCTCTCGTAGGCGGGCACCCGGTAGGGCCCCATCAGCGTGCACTGGCTGTTGAGCGCCACGGTGAGGCCGTACGGGTCGTAGGCGCCGGAGTCGTGGAGGAACGAGTCCTTGACGCCGAGGATGCGGCCGTCGCGGGTCAGCGCGATCTCGGCGTCGTGGATCTGCCCGCGTTCCTGGGTGGTGGCGACGAAGTTCTCGGAGCGGTCCTCCAGCCACTTGATGGGGCGGTCGAGCTGCAGGGCGAGCCAGGGGATCAGCACCTCTTCCGGGTAGAACATCATGATCTTGGGGCCGAAGCCGCCGCCGATGAACGGCGTCACCAGCCGCACCTGGTGCTCCGAGAGGCCCAGCATGGCGGCGAGGCCGTTGCGCACGGGGATGGGCGCCTGGGTGGTGTCCCAGATGGTGAGCCGCTGGGTGCGCGAGTCCCACTGAGCGACGACCCCCCGGTTCTCGATCGCCGCCGCGGCGCCGCGGTCGTAGGAGAAGCGGCGGCGGATGATCACGTCCGCCATGGCCTTGGCCGCCTCGTAATCCCCCTTCTTCTGCGGCACGTAGGCGGCGACGTTCGAGCCCACGTCCTCGTGGACGAGGGCGGCGCCGGGATCGAGCGCCTTCTCGAGATCCACCACGGCCGGCAGCGCCTCGTAGTCGACGGCGATGTCCTGGAGAGCGTCCTCGGCGACGTAGCGGGAGATCGCCACGACCACGGCGACGGGCTCGCCGACATGGCGCACCTTCCCCTTGGCGAGCGGCACCTGGGTGCGCTGGTGGAAGGTCATGCCCTCGACGGGCGGCGGTGGCACGAGCAGGGGACCCGGTTGCCAGTACGCGCCGAGATCCTCCGCCGTGTACACCGCGAACACCCCCTCGCGCTGCCGCGCGAGCGACACGTCGATGCCCCGGATGTGGGCATGGGCGTAAGGGCTGCGCAGGAAGGCGACGTGGGCCATCCCCGGTAGCTCGATGTCGTCCACGAACAGCGCCCGCCCGGTAAGCAGACGGGGGTCCTCGTTGCGCTTGGTGCGTTGGCCGATGGGGTGGGTCACAGGGTTACTTCTCCTCCACGAAAGCTACGATGCGAGCGAACGCCGCCTCGCCGCCCCTGAAGCGGAAGGGGAAGCAGCCGAGCCAGACGCGCTGATCGAGCACCTCGTCGATCATGCCTCCCACGTTCTCGGCGTGGAAGACGCCGTGCGGGAAGAGCTTGACGTGCATGCACTGGTAGTCCTTCGGCCACGGGAAGGCCTCTTCGAGCGGCATGCCGATCACCGCCTCGACCTCGGGAATCAGATCCGGCCGCGCCTTGCGCACGTTGGTGTTGAACGGGTGGTCGGCAGCGATGCAGTCGACGGCCAGCCAACGGATGCCGCGGTCGAGCACCCAGTCGACGAAGCGGCTCTGCGGGCCGGGGTGCTTGAGGAAGCAGCGCGGCAGGTCGGCCTTCTCCTGCTGGCGGACCTTGTACCAGTCCTCATTGTAGAAGTGGTGATAGCCCGTATGGATGACCAGGATGTCGCCGCGCTCGATCTTGATGCCGGTCTTCGCCTCCCACTGCTCGAAGTGCTCGGGGCCGTAGATCTGGTAGTCGCCGATGCCGAACTGCGACAGGTCGACGATGCAGGCCGGCCCGACCAGCTTGTCGAGCGGGATGCCGGAGATGTCCGGCCCCGGATCGTAGAAGTGGATGGGGGAGTCGAGGTGGGTCGCGATGTGGTTGGTGGTCGAGAGGAACTGCGCGTTGACCCCCTCGAAGGCGAGCCGCTTGACCCACTTGACGGTCGGACCCTCGTAGAAGGCGAACGAGGGGGAATCGGCGCTGAAGTTCTGCGACAGGTCGAGGACCTTCACCTTGCTCATGTCATAGGGGACGTACACGACGGTCTCCTCCTTTAGATTGGATACTAGATGGAATACTGTTCCGCGAAGGCCACCAGCGCCGCCTCGAAGATCTCCATGGGCGGACGCACCAGCCCGGCGCCTACCTGGCCGACGCCCGCCAGCCGATGGGCGATGCCGGTGTTGACCCGCGGCGTGATGCCCAGCTCCACGACCTTGCGGAGATCGATCCCCACGGGGCTGCCGCGGAAGCCGAGGGCGGGGATGGTGAACTGGCCATGCTCGGCGGCGGTGATCTCGTACATCTCCAGGGTGGCATTGAGCGCGTCCTGGGGCCTTCCGCCGATGAAGGTGACGATGGCGGGCGCCGCCGCCATGGCAAAGGCGCCGATGCCGGCCGTCTCGGTGATGGTGCTGTCGCCGATGTCCGGGTTGGCGTCCGCGGGTGTGAAGCCGGGGAAGTAGAGGCCGTCCGGCACCTGGGCGGGAGCGGTGAACCAGCGGTCGCCGAGGCCGCTGACGCGGATGCCGAAGTCCGTGCCGTTGCGCGCCATTGTGGAGACGATGGTGCTCCCCTCGACGCCATGCGCGGCGTCCGCCATGGCCTTGCAGGCGGCCATCACGGGGTTGAGCACGGAGAGCGGGTTGTCGCCCAGGAACTTCAGAACCTCGGATTGATCGCTGGCGGCTTCTTTGGACTGCGCGATATGCGGCGCCAGGAGCTTCAGGAAGAGGAGCGAGCCCGCCTTGTTGCGGTTGTGCCCCTCGTCGCCCATGTGCAGCGCCTCGGCGACGAGGGTGCGCAGGTCGATGCCCCCGGAGAGATCGAGCGCCTCGGCGAGCACCGACGCCAGGACGTCGTTCATCCAGCGCAGCTTGGTGAGGACCTCGTCGCTGAAGGCGCCATAGCGAAGCACCTTGCCGTAACCCTCGTTGAGATTGGAGAAGGTGCGGTGGCCGTGGACGGCGTCCTCGACGACGTAGACCCGCATGGAGGGGGAGATGACGCCCGCCATGGGACCGACCGCGGCGTGGTGATGGCAGGGCTCCAGGCGGACCTCACCCCGCTCGACGAGAGAGATCGCCTCCGCTTCAGTGCGGGCGCGGCCCTCGAACAGCAGGGCGCCGGTCACCGCGCCGCGCAGCGGCCCCGAGGCGCGCTCCCAGGCGATGGGCGGCCCGGCGTGGAGCAGGAGACCGTCGTGCAGGCCGGGGATGACGTCCCCCGCCCGGGCGATGCCGGTGAGCATCGGCCGCGCGGAGGTCATGCGCTCGACGGCGGTGCGGTTGGCCTGATCGATGTCCATTCAGTGAGCTTTCATACGCGCGAGGATCCCCGCGAGCTTCTCGTTGCCTCCGGCGGGAGGCTTCCACTCCACCTGCACGGCCATGGCACCCTGGGCGCGGAGGCTATCGTAGAACGACTCCAGGCCGACGTTGACGGCGGCGAGGGGAGGACGGATGGATTCCAGAGGAACGGGCATGTCCGTCGATTCTTCGCCGCTCGCCTGCCGCTGCCAGACCGCCTCGACGGCTTCGGAGACGGTGCGGAAGACGTGGGCTCCGGCGCGGCGGAGGGTGGCGATCTGTTCGGCGAGGTTCTGGGGGTCCTCGTCGGTGCCCACGACAATGACGAGGATGTCCAGGCTCCCGGCGCGGTCGGAGAGGGCTCGTTCAATCACCGGGGCCAGCTCGCCCGCGGGATCGGCGTGGGCGCCGTCGCCGAGCACTACATCCAAGAGGATGATCCCCACCTCCGGATCGGCCGCCTCCTGACGCAGCCGGCGCAGGCGGAGATCCTGATCGATCATCGGATGCAGGCGGCCGACGGTGAACTCGTCGTCTCCGAGATCGAGGACCGTGTTCCCCTCTTCTGGAAGGAAGGTCCGCAGGGCGAGCCGCGCCTCGTAGGCCAGGGTGCCCCCGGCGAAGAGGCCGCGGAGGAAGCCGGCCGCCTTGGCGCGCCCCCACCCAAGACCCTCATCACCCCGGCCCTCTTCTCCCGCCCCCTCGCCACCCCCCTCACCGGGAGAAGAGGGAGAAAAGCGAGACGTCTCCAACCCCGCCGCCAGCTCAGCCGTCTCGGTGAGGCTGACGGCGAAGTGAATCGAGCCCAGCCGGCGTAGCGGCGGAACGAGGCCGAGAAAGTCCACCACGACCGGCTTGCCTGTCGCCTGGGCAGCCGCGAGCAGGCGGGTGGCGACCTCGGGCGCGGGTGGCTTGGAGATGAGGACGATCACCCGCGTCTCCGGATCGCGGCCGAGGAGATCGAGAGCTTGGCGGGCCGTGATGCCGCCGACCTCGGCGGAAAGATCGCGGCCGCCGGTGCCGATCGCCTGTGAGACGCCGGCTCCGAGGTGATGGAGATGGCTGGTGACGGCCTGAAGCCCGGTGCCGGAGGCGCCGATCAGCCCGACTCCGCCGGTCCGCACGCGGTTGGCGAAGCCGAGCCCGATGCGGCCGGCGATCGCCGTGCCGCAGTCCGGCCCCATCACCATCAAGCCCTTCGCGAGCGCTTTGCGCTTGAGGGCGACCTCCTGCTCTACCGAGACGTTGTCACTGTAGAGGAAGACATTGCGGCCCTGATCGAGGGCTTCGTCCGCGACTCCGGCGGCGTAGCGGCCGGGCACGGAGATCAGCACCCAGCGCGCTTCGGGCAGGAGCTTCAAGGCGGAGGCGAGGCTGCGCGGCCGAAACTCCTGCTCGCCTCCACCGCGCCGCACCTGGAGAAGGGAGTCCACCCGCGCCAAGGCTTCCGCCCCGGCCTCGTCGCTCTCCGCCTTCACGGCGATCAGCAGATCGTGAGGCCCGGCCTCGACGTCTGCGTCCGGAGCCAACCCGCTCGCCGCGAGGATCTCGTGGTTGGCGGGCGTCGCCATCACGACCCCCGCGTCGAGAACTCCGGGCAGGCTCGTCAGCGCCCGCTGGAGCTGCATCAGGACGACCGAGTCGTAATAGGCGCCGGGACGGACGGCACAGCGGACGATTGGCGCGCCGCTCATGGTTTCAAGACGTTTTCCAGATCGGCCGCCCAGTCTAGCAGCGCCTCATCCGCCCACCAGCGGGCGGAAACCTGGAGCCCCAGGGGAAGGCCGTTGGCGTTGCGGCCGGCGGGGAGGCAGACGGCCGGCATCCCGGCTTGGCTCCAGGGAACGTTCATCACCGGATCGCCCGTGCTGTCGAGACCGCGCGGCGCGGCACCCAGGGCGGGCGGCGAGATCCAGAGGTCGATCCTGTGATCGTCCATATGCCCGGTCAGCACGTCGCGCAGTTCCTCGCGGCCGTCGAGGTCCCGCTCCAGCTCGTCGTCCGTCACCGTCTGGCCGCGACGGATCAGCTCGGCCGTCTTCTCGGCGTAGAGATCGCCGAAGCGCGCGAACCAGTCGCGGTGCACTCGCGCCATTTCGGCGGCGGTGATCCGGAAGTGGCGCTCGACGATCTCCCCGAAGTCCGGCAGCGCGGGAACGTGCACGATCTCGTATCCGGCGTCCGCCAGACGATGGCAGACCTGGCGGAAGTGGACCAGCCCCTCTCCCGAGGCCCGCTCCAGGAACGGCCCCTCCGGCACGCCGAGCCGGGGCTTCCGGGCTGGTTTGATGGCGAGCCAGTCGCGGCAGAGCACGGCGGCGGCCCGCGTCGCGCCGGCCGCGTCGGGAGTGAAGAAGCCGATGTGATCGAGCGAGGGGGCCAGGGGGATCACGCCCTCGCGGGAGATCCGCTCGTAGCTGGGCTTGAAACCGACCGTGCCGCAGAAGGCGGCGGGCCTCATGATCGAGCCGATCGTCTGCGTACCGAGCGCCAGCGGACAGATGCCGGCGCCCACCGCGGCGGCTGAGCCGCTGCTCGATCCCCCCGGCGTGTGCTCCGGGTTCCACGGATTGCGGGTCGGTCCTGGGGCGAAGAAGGCGAACTCGGTGGAGACCGTCTTGCCCAGGATCAGGGCGCCGGCTTCCTTGAGGGCCGTCACGCTCGCCGCTTCGGGTCCCCTCAGCTCCTCCGGCGGCAGCTTGCTGCCCGCGCGGGTCGGGAAGCCGTCGACATGGAAGATGTCCTTCACCCCCACGGGCACGCCGAAGAGGGGCGGCCGGCGCACGGGATCGGGCCAGCGGCGCTCCAGCGCCTCCCGCTCGCGGCGCAGCCGCTCGAAGCGCCCCTCCTCGGGAACGAAGGCCAGCACGTCGGGCTCGCGGCCGGCGAAGATCGCGGCGAGAGCATTCAGCTCTCTCAACTTTCCAACCCTCGGCGCCTTTCGGCGGCCAGCTTCACCGCGTCCACGATGTGCTGGTAGCCGGTGCAGCGGCAGAGATTGCCGGAGATGGCGTGGCGGATCTCGTCCTCGCTGGGATCGGGGTTCTCCTCCAGGAAGGGAACCAGGGTCATCAGGAAGCCCGGCGTGCAGAAGCCGCACTGGAGGCCGTGGCACTCCCAGAAGGCCTGCTGGAGCGGATGGAGATGCTCGGGCCCGGGCGCCAGCGCCTCGACGGTGGTGACGGCGTGGCCGTCCGCCTGCACGGCGAAGAGGATGCAGGAGCGCACCGGCTCGCCGTCGAAGAGCACCGTGCACGCCCCGCAGACGCCGTGCTCACAGCCGACGTGAGTGCCGGTAAGACCCAGGTCGTGGCGCAGGAAGTCCGAGAGCAGCAGGCGCGGCTCGACCTCGCGCTCGTACGCCTGGCCGTTGACGGTGAGGGAAACCTTGTAGCTCTCGTTCATCCCGTTGTCCTCCCGTTTGCCCTCTCGACCGCCTTGCGCAGGGCGCGCCCCGTGATCACCCGTGCCAGGTGGCGCTTGAAGTCGGCCGTCGCGTGCAGGTCGCTGAAGGGGCGGATCTCCTGTGCCGCTTTCTCCGCCGCTGCTGAAATGACCGCCGCCGAGATCTCCTGGCCGGCGAGGAGCCCCGCCGCCTCCCGGGCCTCGATGGGCACGTCGCCGGCACTGAGGAAAACCAGCCGCGCCTCTTGGCAGCGGCCGGCGCCGTCGAGCGTCACCAGGGCGGCCACTCCGATCTGCGCGTAGTCGCCATGCCGGCGGGCGATCTCCAGAAAGGACCAGCCGGTGCGCTCAGGGCTGGGCGGAAGCGCCACCTCGACGAGGATCTCCTCCGGCTCCAGCGAGGTGGTGAAGAGGCCGCCGAAGAAGTCGGAGGCGTTCACCCAGCGGTCGCCGCCCGCCTTGCGCAGCCGGAACCGGGCGCGCAGGGCCACGGCGACGGCCGGCAGCTCGGCGGCGGGGTCGGCGTGGGCCAGGCTGCCGCCGAACGTCCCCCGGTTGCGGATCTGCGGGTGGGCGATGAAGGGGATCGTCTCGTGGAGCAGCGGCGCGGCCTCGGCGACGAGAGGGTCCCGCTCCACCCGGCGCTGGCGCGTCAGGGCGCCGATCCGCAAACTCCCGTCGTCGCTACGGCGGATGAAATCGAGCTCCGCCAGCTTGTTGATGTCGACCAGCAGGGCCGGCTCCGCCAGGCGGAAGTTCATCACCGGGATCAGGCTCTGCCCCCCGGCGAGAACCTTGGCGTCGCCGCCGCGGTGAGACAGAAGGTCCAGCGCGGCCTCCAGGGAGGAAGGTGCCTGGTATTCGAACGGGGCGGGCTTCATGCGTGCGTCTCCCTCGGGTAGGGCTGCGAATCGAGCGAACCGGCGGATTCTATCTCCTTGGAAGCTATTGCGCCCGGCCCGCCCTTGTTCCAGACTCCCGGACCAATGAATGGTATCGGAGAGAGCCCACCCCGTCCGGACGGCTTCGCCAAGGTCTCGGGCGCGGCCCGATATGTGGACGACCTCGTCCTGCCCGGCATGTGGCACGGCGCCACCCTGCGCAGCCCGCACCCGCACGCCCGGCTGCGGTCCGTCCGCTTCGATCCGGCTGCGGCTCCTGCCGGTACGGTCTGCGTCACCGCTGCGGACCTGCCGGGCCCGAACGGTGTCCAACTCCTCGACGACGGCTGGCCCATTCTCGCCGACGGCACCGTGCTGCACGTCGGCGAGCCCGTGGCCCTGATTGCGGCGCCCACGCGGCTGGCGGCCCGGCAGGCGCTGGCCGCCGTGACGGCCGAGTATGAGCCGCTCACCCCCGTCTTCACCCTGGAGGGCGCGGGGTCTCTGCCGCCGCTCTACGAGCTCGGCCTGGAGAGCGGGGATGTGGACGCCGCCTTCGCCGGGGCGTACCGCGTGATCGAGGGCGAGCACCGCACCGGCCACCAGGAGCACATCTACATCGAGTGCCAGGGGATGATCGCCGAGATCGACGGCGACGGCATCCGCGTCACGGGCTCCATGCAGTGCCCCTACTACGTCCACCGGGCGCTCGCTTACGGCCTGGGGATTCCGGAGGACCGGGTCCGTGTGCGCGCCTCCGTGGTGGGGGGCGGCTTCGGCGGCAAGGAGGACTTCCCCAGCGCCCTCGCCCTCCACGCCGCCCTGCTCGCCCGCGCCTGCGGCCGGCCGGTGAAGATGGTCTACGACCGCCACGAGGACATCGTGGCCACCAGCAAGCGCCATCCCGCGCTGATCCGCCACCGCACGGCGGTCGATCGCGACGGCCGGCTGCTGGCCCTCGACGGCGAGATCCTCCTCGACGGCGGCGCCTACCGGACCCTGTCGTCCGTGGTGCTCTCCCGCGCCCTCCTCCATGCCTTCGGCCCCTACCGCTGGCCGAGCGTGCGCCTGCGGGGAAAGGTGCTGCGCACCCATACCCCGCCGAACAGCGCCTTTCGCGGTTTCGGCGCGCCGCAGGTCGAGTTCGCCATCGAGCGCCAGATGGACCTCATCGGCCGTTCGCTGGGCCTCGATCCCTACGAGATCCGCGCCCGCAACGTCGTCGAGCCGGGCGACCGGCTGCCCACCGGCCAGGTGCTGGACAAGACGACATCCGCCCGCCTGTGCCTGGAGGAGGCCGAGCGCCTCACCGGCTTCCGCGCCAAGTGGAAGGCCCAGGAAGAGTCACGGGAGAAGACTGCCCCCGAGGGGGAGCCCCGGCGCGGCATCGGCCTGTCCCTCTTCTTCCATGGCGCGGGGTTCACGGGCAACGGCGAGCGCAAGATGAAGTCGCCCGTCACCGCCCGGCTCCTGGAAGATGGCCGCATCGAGGTGCTCACCGCCATGACGGACATGGGCCAGGGGTGCGTGGCGGTGTTCCCCCAGATCGCCGCGGCGGCGGCCGGAATCGGCCCCGAGGATCTCGTCTTCGCGGAGCCGGACACCGGCGAGGTCCCTGACTCCGGCCCCACCGTCGCCTCCCGCACCACGATGATCGTGGGCAGCCTCATCGCGCGCACCGTCTCCGAGCTGCGCGACCGGGTGGTGGCCCTATCGAACCCTGGCGAGAGCTTCCGCGACGCCGCGCGGCGGTACCGGCAGGAGACCGGCCCGGTGGAGATCACCTTCCATCACGAGCCCCCAGAGGGGCAGTCCTTCGACGAGTCGACCTACCGCGGCGCGGCCTATCCGACCTACGCCTGGGGCGCCGACGTCGTCGAGGTGGAGGTCGATCCGGACACCCTGGCCGTGAAACCCCTCCAGGTGACCGCCGTCTGCGAGGTGGGCCGGGCCATCCATCCGACTCTCTGCGCCGGGCAGATCGAGGGCGGCACGCTCCAGGCCCTGGGCTGGGCGCTGCTGGAAGAGGTCAAGCTCCAGGACGGCCGCTATCTGAACGACCGCCTGGCCACCTACATCATCCCCACCATCAAGGACAGCCCGCGCATCGACGTCCACCTGCTGGAGCAGGCCTGGGAGGGCGGCCCCTTCGGCGCCAAAGGCGTCGGCGAGCTGCCCATGGACGGCGGCGCGCCGGCCGCCGCGCAGGCGATCGAGAACGCCACCGGACTGGCGGTCAACGAGATCCCTGCCACGCCGGAGCGGCTGATGCGAGCCGAGGATATTCAACGATGAAAGTCTCCTTCTCCGTCAACGGCCACCCGGCCGAGGCCGAGGGCCACCCCATGGAGCGGCTGCTCGACGTGCTGCGCGAGCGCCTCGGCCTCACCGGCACCAAGGAGGGCTGCGGCGAGGGCGAGTGCGGCGCCTGCACGGTGAGGATGGACGGCGAGCCGGTCCTCTCCTGCCTCGTGCCGCTCCTCCAGTGCGAGGGGCGGCGGATCGAGACCGTGGAGGGACTCGCCGAGGGGCCGGCGCGCGAGTTTCTGAACCGATTCGTGGCGACGGGCGGCGTCCAGTGCGGGGCCTGCACACCTGGAATCGTCGTCACCGGCTGGGCACTGCTCGAAACCAACCCCGATCCCAGCCGCGAGGAGGCGCAGGAGGCCCTCGCCGGCAACCTCTGCCGCTGCACGGGGTACGAGGGGATTTTGCGGGCGATCTGCAAGGAGAAGGCGTGATCGCTCTCCGCCCCAACTCGCTGGACGAGGCCCTCCGCCATCTGGGGGAGGACCCGTCGCTCGTCCCCATGGCTGGCTGCACCGACCTCATGGTGCGCGGCCCCGAGGCCCTCCATCGAATGGACCGCGTGATCGATCTCCTGAGCCTCGCCGAGCTGCGGGGCATCCGGGAGATGGACGGAGGACTGGAGATCGGCGCCACCACCTCCTTCACGGAGATCCGCCGCTCGGCCGCCGTCCGCGCGGCCTTCCCCTCCCTCGTCGCGGCGGCCTCGCTCGTGGGCGGCTGGCAGATCCAGAACCGGGCGACCCTCGGAGGCAACATCGCGAACGCCAGCCCGGCCGGCGATTCCCTCCCCGTGCTTCTGGCCCTCGACGCCGTGGTCGTGGCCGCCGGAGCCCACGGCGTCCGCGAGATCCCCTACGCCGCCTTCCACACCGGCTATCGCAAGACCGCCTTGCAACCGGGAGAGATCGTCGCCCGCATTCGTCTCCCCTACCTGCCCGAGGGATCGGTCCAGGCCTTCCGCAAGGTGGGGACCCGCGAGGCGCAGTCCATCAGCAAGGTGGTGGTGGCCCTCGCCGGCCGTGTCGCCGAGGGCCGCATCGCCGAGCTCCGTCTCGCCGCCGGCAGCGTCGCGGCGACGCCGGTCCGTCTCCGTGCCGCCGAGGAGGCCGTCCGCGGCCTGCCGTTGGGACCCGAGACCGCCCATACCGCTGACACTGCCGGCCGCGCGGCGGCGGGCGAGGTGACGCCGATCGATGACGTCCGTTCGACCGCGGACTACCGTCGCTTCGCCCTGGAGCGGGTGGTGCGGCGGTTGATCCTGGAGATTCTGAGATGACATCTCTCCCCGCCGACGCTGTCCGCGACGTCTTCGAGCGCCTGCGTGGCGCCAATCTCGCGTTCATGCGGCGCCAGCCCGGCGAGTCCGAGCGGCGACAGCCTGTCCATACCGTCTACGGCGGCGCGCACCTCTTCAAAGCCGACACCGCCTCCCGGCTGGGATCGCTGGCCCTCCGCGCCTTCGAGGAGTACGCCCCCACCCCGGCGGATCTGGCGGGTGCGATCGGGCTCGCGGAGGGTCTCGCGCCCACGGTCCACGCCCGCGTGGCCGAAAAGCTCCGGCGCGAGCCCGTCGAGGACTTCCGGGTCGACTTCGAGGATGGCTACGGCAGCCGGCCGGACGCCGAGGAGGACGGCCACGCCGCGTCGGCCGCCCGCGAGATGGCCGCCGGGCTGGCCGCCGGCACCCTCCCGCCGTTCGTGGGTATCCGCGTGAAGCCCTTCACCGAAGAGCTGCGGGAACGGTCGCTACGAACCCTCGATCTGTTCCTGACGACCTTGATCCGGGAAACCGGCGGCCGGTTGCCGGACAACTTCGTCGTCACCCTCCCCAAAGTCACGATTCCCGAGCAGGTCTCCGCGCTGGCCGACCTGTTCGACCGCCTGGAGCCGGCGCTGGGTCTGGAGATCGGCTCCCTCCGGATGGAGATCATGATCGAGACGCCGCAGTCGATCCTCAACGAGCGGGGCACGTCGAACCTGCCGCTCATGGCCGCGGCGGCGCGTGGCCGGTGCGTGGCCGCCCACTTCGGCACCTACGACTACACGGCCGCCTGCAACATCACGGCGGAAAACCAGTCGATGACCCATCCGGTCTGCGACTTCGCCAAGCACATGATGCAGGTCGCCTACGCGGGAACGGGGATCTGGCTCTCCGACGGCGCCACGAACGTCCTCCCCGTGCCGCCGCACCGGGCTCCGAAAGACGGCCCGCCCCTCACCGCGGCTCAGCGCGAAGAGAACCGAGCCGTCGTCCACCGCGCCTGGAGCCTCCACGCCGGGCACGTCCGCCACTCCCTCACCGGCGGCTTCTATCAAGGCTGGGACCTTCACCCGGCGCAGCTCGTCACGCGCTACGCCACCCTCTACTCCTTCTTCCTCGAAGGCCTCGACGCCGCCTCGGACCGCCTCCGCAACTTCGTCCAGAAAGCCGCGCAGGCCACACTCGTCGGCGAGGTCTTCGACGACGCCGCCACCGGCCAGGGCCTCCTCAACTACTTCCTGCGCGCCGCCAACTGCGGCGCGATCACGGAAAAAGAGGCTCTGGAAAGGTCGGGGCTGACGCTGGAGGAGCTGCGGGGACGGTCGTTCGTGAGGATTTTGAAGAACCGGCGGGGATAAACAAGATCGTGCCAGGGTCAAGCGGCTGCCCGTGGCGAAGACGCTTCTAAAAAGGAAAAGACCCGGATCGGATTCCTCCACCGGGTCTCACCTTTAACACTCTCTCTCGATGCCCGCCACCCCCACACACAGCAAAACCTCCAGAACAAAACTTCAAATCCTGCCCCATCCCTCCACCCCTTCTCCCCCCGTACAACAGACCTTCAAAAGAAGACTTCAAAATTTTGGAGTGGTGACCACCACTCCCGCCCCACCCTCGCCCTTCGAGTGCTGCGATGACGGGAGTGTAAGGGGAGGGCTTCTCAAGAGTCCTCACGAGATGGCTCAAGCTTCCTCAAAAGACATCAAAATCCCTCACGATCTCCCCTCGCACTGGAGCTGCGGGGACGGTCGTTCGTGAGGAGTTCGAAGAATCGGCGGGGGTGAGCTCGGAAACCCTAAGATTTTTCCTTCAGCAGATATTTCCCAGTCCCGAGAAGTCCGGCTTGGGGGTAGGGGGGTAGGGGGGTAGGGGGTAAGGGCCAGAAAAGACGAAACCCTGCCGGGAGGCAGGGTCTCTTGGGGGCCGCGGAGGGCGCGCGAGCGCTCTAGGTGCCGCTCGCCGCGGGCGCGGCTTCGACCGGCTCGGCGTGCTTGATCTCGATCGGCTCGTAGACCGGAATCTCGAAGGCCAGCGTCGAGTGGCAGAACTGCTTCCAGTCGTCGGTGACGTTGTCGAAGATGATGTTCTGGTCCTTGAAGATGCCGTCGGTGACGATGTAGTTCTCCTGAAGATAGAGGATGGAGTCGTCGTTGAGCGTGCGCTCGACCTCGACCTCCTTGCCACCGACCTCCTTCTTCTCCTTCCGCACGTTGGCCGCGTTCTCGGTCCAGCCCGGAAACTCACGGAACTGCTTGGCCAGGTATGCTTTGCAATACTTTCCCATTTCCGCCATGGAGTAGATCCTCCTCATTTCCTTATTCAAGTCAGTCTCTGCCGACAGCCCAAGGCTGCGAGACTCAGGGTATCACTCTAGAAGTGCCGCAGAATCCCCAGGCGGGACACCGGCTGATAAACTGGCCGTCTTCGGCTCAGGTTCCGGGCCGCGCGAGAGAGATAGCCATCCATGCCCATCCGCTTTGCCATCAACGGCTTAGGCCGTGTCGGCCGCGCCCTTCTGCGCATCGCGCACGACCGCGACGGCCTCGAGCTCGCCGCCGTCAACGATATCGTGCCGGCGGCTCAACTGGCCCGTCGGGTGGCCCGCGACACCGTGCACGGCCCCTTTTCGTCGCGAGCTGAGGCCGTCGAGGGCGGGCTCGCCGTCGGGGAGCGGACGATCCCCGTCTTCCAGGAGCCCGACCCGACCGCGATCGATTGGTCCCGCGAGGGGGTCGAGGCGGTGGTGGACGCCACCGGCCGCTTCCTGCGGCGAACGGCGGCGGCGGGCCATCTGGGAGGAACGGTGCGCTGGGTCGTGCTCTCGGCCAACTCGGACCCGGCCGATCCGGCGGACGCGACGATCTGCCAGGGCGTGAACGACAGCTCCCTGGACCCGGAACGGCAGGCCGCCGGCCCTCGGATCATCAGCAACTCGTCCTGCACCACCAACTGCCTCGCCCTACTGGCGAAGGTGCTGCACGACCGCTTCGGCGTCCGCCAGGCCCTGATGTCGACGGTCCACAGCTATACGGAGAGCCAGCGGCTGCTCGACCAGCCGCATCCCGATCCGCGGCGGGCGCGGGCGGCGGCGCTCAACATCATCCCGACCGGGACGACGACTCCCCGCACGCTGGACCTCGTGCTGCCGGCTCTCGCCGGGCGGATCGAGGGCTTCGCCGTGCGGGTGCCCACGCCGGCCGTGGCGATGATGGACCTGGCGGCGGACCTGGAGACGGCCGCGACGGCCGGCGAGATCCGCCAGGCGTTCCGCGACGCCGCAGCGGGGCCGATGGCGGGCTACCTGGGGGTTACGGACGAGGAGCTCGTCTCCTCCGACTTCATCGGCGATCCGCGCTCGGCGGTGGTCGACCTGTCCCTGGTGATGGTGGCGGGCGGCGGCCTCGCGCGGGTGGTGGCCTGGTACGACAACGAGTGGGGGTATGCTCACCGCCTCGCGGATCTCCTGGAACGACTCGATAGACATCGATAGAGAGCAAGAGGGAACGATCATGGCGAAGCTTTTGACCCTGGACGATCTGGACCTCGCGAACCTCGAGGGCAAGCGCGTGTTCGTGCGCGTCGACTTCAACGTCCCCCTGTCCGCGGCCCAGGAGGTCGGCGACACGACCCGGCTGGAAGAGGCCATCCCGACGATCCGCGAGCTGACGGGCGCCGGCGGCGTCCTCCTCCTCGCCTCTCACCTCGGGCGGCCCAAAGGGAAGCCCGACCCGCGCTACAGCCTGCGGCCGGTGGCCGTCAAGCTGGCGGAGCTGCTGGGCAAGCCGGTGCGCTTCGCCGAGGACTGCGTGGGCGACGAGGTGGAGACGGTGGTCCGGACGATGAAGACCGGGGAGGTCGTGCTGCTCGAGAACCTCCGCTTCCACGCCGAGGAGGAGAAGAACGAGTCGGGCTTCGCCGATCAGCTCGCCGCGCTTGCCGAGGTCTACGTGGACGACGCCTTCGGCGCCGCGCACCGCGCCCATGCCTCGGTGGTGGGCGTGCCCGAGCGGCTCCAGACCAAGGCGGCCGGCCGGCTGCTGGAGCGCGAGGTGACGGCTCTCGGCCGGCTGCTGGGCGAGCCGGAGCGGCCGTTCGTGGCCCTGCTGGGCGGCGCCAAGATCGAGGGAAAGATCGACACCCTGGAGAACCTCCTGCCGCGCCTCAACGTCCTGCTACTCGGCGGCGGCATGGCCAACACCTTCCTGGCGGCCGAGGGATTCGGCATGGGCGCCTCGCTCTTCGAGCCCGATCGGGTGGATCTCGCGAAGCAGATCCTGGAGCGGGCCAAGAGCCGGGGGATCGAGGTCATCCTGCCGAGCGACCTCGTGGTGACGGACGATCTCGGCAATCCGCAGCGAATCGAGACCGTGCCCGCCCATGCGATTCCGGCCGGCACCAAGGCGGTGGACGTCGGCCCCGAGACGCGCAAGGCCTTCGCCACGGCCATCGGCCGCGCCCGCACCCTGTTCTGGAACGGGCCCCTGGGCGTCTTCGAGAAGCCGCCCTTCGACGCCGGCACCCGCGCCGTGGCCGAGGCGCTCGCGAGCTGCCCGGGGTTCTCGGTGATCGGCGGCGGCGAGACGGTGGCCGCCGTGCATCAGGCGGGCGTCGCCGGCCGCATCGGCCACGTCTCCACGGGCGGCGGCGCCTCCCTGGAGCTGCTGGCCGGCAAGGTTCTGCCCGGCGTCGCGGTGCTGGAGAGAAATCCATGAGCCGGCGCCACAACCGCGCGATGATGGCGGCCAACTGGAAGATGAACCACCTGAAGGCGGACGCGATCTCCTGCTGCCGCGTCCTGAAGCAGGGCCTCGCCGAGCGGCCCGTACCCCGCGGACAATCGCGGGTGGCGATCTTCCCCTCCTTTCCCCTGATTCCGGTGGTGGCGGCGGAGCTCGCGGGCACCGAGCTGGCGGTGGGCGGGCAGGACCTTCATCCCGACGACAAGGGCGCCCACACGGGCGACGTCTCGGGGCCGCAGCTCGCCGACGCCGGCTGCGCCTGGGTGCTCTGCGGCCATAGCGAGCGGCGGCAAGACCATGGCGAGAGCGACGCCGTGGTGGCCCGCAAGGTGGCGGCGGCGGCGCGCAACGGCCTCGCCCCCCTGATCTGCGCCGGCGAGACCCGTGAGGAACGGCAGGCCGGCCGCACCTTCGGGGTGCTGGAGCGTCAGCTCCGCACGGCCGTCGCCCCTCTCAACGGGGAGTCATCCCAAGCCGCGACGTTCGCCGTGGCCTACGAGCCGGTGTGGGCCATCGGCTCGGGCGAGACGGCGACGCCGGAGATGGCGCAGGAGGTTCACGCCTTCCTGCGCCTCCTGCTGGGCGAGCTGATCGGGGACGCCGCCGAGGGACTTTCGATCCTCTACGGGGGGTCGGCGACGCCCGACAACGCGGCCGGTCTTTTCGCCCAACCGGACGTCGACGGCTTCCTCGTCGGCGGCGCAAGCCTTGACCCACAGAAATTCCTTGCTATTATTCGGCATTCCGGCTGACTCCCTGGTGGGGTCCGGTGACACTCGTGCCCGTTGGGAGGCCTAGCCCGTGATTTACGTGTTGGAAGCGATCCACATCATCGTTTGCATCTTCCTGATCCTCGTCGTGCTGCTGCAACAGGGCAAGGGCGCGGATCTTTCGGTCTTCGGCGGTGGCAGCACCCAGACCGCCTTCGGCGCCCGCACCGCCACCACCCTGCTGCACAAGCTCACCGTGGCCTCCTTCGTGATCTTCATCGTCACCACGGTGTCGATCGCGCTGGCCAAAGGCACGGTCAGCACGGTAATGTCGGGCGCGCCGGTGAAGAAGGCCACGACGACCAAGACCTTGCCGGCCAAGACACCGGTCAAGACGGTTCCCGTTCCGGCGGCCCCGGCCCCGGCGACTCCTGCTCCGGCCGGCACCCCGAAGTAACGGGGGAACAAATCGCCGGGGAATAGGGTTCTCCGGCGAAGCGGTTGGTAGAGAAGTTCTTTGAGCCCAAGTGGCGGAATTGGTAGACGCGCACGTTTGAGGGGCGTGTGGGGCAACCCGTACCGGTTCGAGTCCGGTCTTGGGCACCATCTTTTTCTCTAGAGCAATCCGGATAGACTAGCGGCATGACCGAACCCACCGAAGTCAGCTCGCCGGCGGCGCCGGCTCCCGTGCCGCCCCCCGAAAAGCCCGTCGCCGCCACGCCTGCGACGCCGGCCGCCGCCAAACCCGCTCCGCCGCCGGCCGCTCCGCCGCGTGCCCTGCCTTCGCCCGAGGAGATCGGCGCGTGGATTCATGGTGCCGACCTGCCCACCCTCGCCGCCCTGTTCGAGGGGCTGCCGGTGGCCAAGTTCGACATCCTGGTGATGCAGGTGCGCAAGGAGGAGCTGGTCCCCCAGCACTGGCAGGCCATCTCCGACCATACGCCGCCGGACGATCTGACCTTCGACCGTTTGGCGGAAGTGGGGCGTCTGCGCGTGCGCTACAAGGACCAGGAGCTGTCGCGCCGCCGGGTGGAGCAGCTCCGCCTCGGCTGGAGGGAGCTCGGCGGTCTGCGGCCGGCGATGTGGACGGTGGCCGACCTGCTCGCCGCCATGCGCCGGATCATCGACAAGAAGCGCCCCGTCGACTGGAACGACTTCCTCGCCGCCCAGCGGGACGTTTGGCGGGATCTCACCCTGCCCCACGGCAAGGAGCAGATCGAGGTCTTCTGGAACTGCCTCGTTCAGATGCGCAAGAGCACCAAGAACTAGGGGGCGGCCCCCATGGGACCGCCCTGCGCAGGCCGGTTACTTCTTGGCGGCGTGGACGAGCGTCGCCTTCTTGATGACGACCGTCACGGTGGGGACGTCCGTATAGCTCCCCTTGCGCCCCGTGGGGACGGCGGCGATGGCATCCACCGTCTCCATCCCCTCCACCACCTTGCCGAACACGCAGTAGCCCCAGCCCGAGGGGGTCGAGCCCGTGTAGTTGAGGAAGCCGTTGTTCTTCAGGTTGACGAAGAACTGGGCCGTGGCGCTGTTTGGATCGTTGGTGCGCGCCATGGCGAGCGTGCCCCGCTCGTTGAGGAGCCGGTTATCGGCCTCGTTCGGGATGGGCGGCTTGGTGGCCTTCTGCGTCAAGTCGGCGGTGAAGCCGCCGCCCTGGATCATGAAGTCCGGAATGACGCGATGGAAGATGGTGCCGTCGAAGAAACCCGTCTTGACGTACTGGAGGAAGTTCTCCACGGTCTTCGGGGCTTTGTCGGGGTAGAGCTCGATGGTGAAATTGCCCTTGCTCGTCTCGAACAGGACATGGGGCGGTGCAGCCGGGGCCTTGACGGGCTCGGCACCGGAGGCGGACCCCACGATGGCGAGCAGGCAGGCGAGGCAGGCGAGGCTAACGTTCATGAAGAGTTCTCCTTGGCTATAAATTCAGGGCGCGATCGTACCACGGAGCCGCGAGAGCCGCGGAAATGACCGGCCCCGCGCCACGCCCCGTGGGCCTCGTTCTGGCGGGCGGCGAGTCGCGCCGGCTGGGGAGCGACAAGGCCCGGCTGGAGGGAGCGGCTCTGCCGCTCGGAGCCGCGGAGCGGCTGGCGGCCGTCTGCGCCGAGGTGGCCGTGGCGGACCGCGGCCGCGAGCTGGTGCCCGGCCGGCGCTCGCTCGCCGATGGCGCGGGACGCGGACCGGCCGCCGGCATCCTGGGAGGAGCCGCGGCCTTTCCCGGCCGGCCCCTCCTGGTGCTGGCCTGCGATCTCCCCCGGGTGCCGGCCGGCCTGCTCGCGGAGCTGGCAACGGAGACCGTCGATTGGCAGGTACCCCGCTGGGAAGGCGGCCTCGAACCGCTCTGCGCCCTCTACGGCCCGGCCGCCCTCGCGGCCCTCGCCGCGCGGGTCGAGGAAGGACGGTTTTCTCTTCACGACCTGGCGGCTGGCGCCGATTTGGCGGTGAAGTACTTAGAGGGCGAGGCGCTCCGCCGCTTCGGCGATCCTCAGGAGATCTTCTTCAACCTCAACACCCCAGGGGATCTGGAGAGATGGCGTGAGGCCTAGCCGTCGAGCTCTCCTGAAACCTCCCCATGAGCCCCACAGGGGCAGATCTCGCGCAGGAACTCATACCTGTAGATGCCGGTGCCGTGGCCGTCGGAGAAGCCGATGGAGATGGCGTAGTTGCCCACCGGCTTGATCGATTCGGCGGTCACCGGCCTGGCCGGCGGCAGGTACCGGATCTTGAAGCCGGAGTGCCCCTGGCAGCCGGCGCAGGGGCACCAGCCCCGTAGGTAGTCATAGTCGTATTCCGCCACGTGGCCGTCGGTCCAGGTCAACCGCAGGCGCCGCTCCTCCGGCATCCGGCGGACTTCGGTGAGTGTCAGTGCCATGAGACGATGGTAGCACCCCCGTATACCAGCTTCTGCGGTAACATCTCGGGCCGTCATGCCACGCCACCCCGGATTCTCCCCCTCCGTCCACGACATCGCGGGCGCCGTCTACTCGTCGCTCGCGCACCGGCTCGCCACCTACCGCGGCGAGGTCTATCCGCTCCACGTGGGCGACACGTGGATGGAGCCCGCCGAGGGCTGCCGCATGGAGGATCTGAAAGTCGCGGAGCATCCCGGCATGCACCGCTACGCGCCGCCGCAGGGGATTCCGGCTCTGCTCGACGCCATCGCGGAGCGCGTCCGGCAGCGTACGGGCGTCCCCACCGGGCGCGACAACGTTCTGGTGACCACGGGCGCGACGGGCGGCCTGGCGGCGGTGGCGGGCGCCATCGTGGCCCCGGGCGACGAGGTGCTGCTGCTGGCCCCGCACTGGCCGCTGATCACCGGCATCGTCCAGTCGTTCCATGGCGTGCCGGTGGACGTCCCCTTCTTCGGCGCCGCCGATTCGCTGGAGACCGCCGTCGAGGCCGTGAAGGCGCTGCGGACGGACCGCACCATCGCCCTCTATCTCAACACCCCGAGCAATCCAACCGGGCGGGTGATCCCGCGCTCCTGGATCGAGGCGCTGGTCGCGTGGGCTCAACGCGAGGATCTGTGGATCCTCGCCGACGAGGTCTACGAGGACTACGTTTATGGCGGCGATGGCGGCGAGCACACGTATACCCGGCCGCTGGCGCCGGAGCGCACCTTCGCGTCCCACTCCTTCTCCAAGGCTTACGGGATGGCGGGCAACCGCTGCGGCTACGTCGTCGGGCCGGCCGCGGCGGTCGGCGAGCTGCGCAAGATCGGCATGCACAGCTTCTACAGCACGCCCACGGCGGCGCAGCTCGCCGCGCTGAACGTCCTGAGCCCGCTGGGCGACGCTTGGGTGGCGCAGGCACGAGATCTCTACCGGCAGGCGGGCGAAAAGACGGCGGCCCGCCTGGGTCTCGATGCGCCGAAGGGAAGCGCCTTCCTCTTCTTCGACGTCGCCGAGCACCTGGACGAGACGGGCCTCGCGGGGTTCCTGGAGCGTTGCGTCGATCGCGGCCTCTTCCTCTCGCCCGGATCGAGCTTCGGCCCCTACCCTACCCACGTGCGGCTCTGCTTCACCGCCGCGCCGCCCGACGTCACCGAGCGCGGCGTCGAGGCGCTCGCGCCGCTGCTCGGTCGATAGTCCCCTACGCCTTCAGCAGCGGCAGCCTCTTGCCCGTCCAGCCGGGGAAGAGCCTGGCGTCGTCCTTGATCGACAGGTGCTTGCCGGCCAGCTCGCAGAAGACGGCGCGGAAGTCGGTCGTCACCGGCAGGTCCCGGCCCTCATAGAGAGAAGCCGTCGAGAGGCCCGGGAAGCTGCCGTGCACCTTGCCGCCGTCGACGTTGTTGCCCAGCACGAAGAGGCAGGAGCCGTGGCCGTGATCGGTGCCGCCGGAGCCGTTCTCGCGGACGGTGCGGCCGAACTCGGTCATGGTGGTCAGCAGCACCTGGTCCTGGAACGAGCCGAGATCCGTCCAGAAGGCCTGGATCGACTGCGCGAGGTCGCGGGCCTGGCGGTTGAACTGGCCCACCTGCTGGACGTGGGTGTCCCAGCCGCCAGACTCGGCGAAGGCCACCTCCAGGCCGACGTCGGACTTGATGAGGATGGCGATCTGCCGCAGGGCGTTGCCGAGCGGCGACTGCGGATAGTCCGCCCCGTTCGCCGGCTTGTACTTCTGGATGTCGGCGGCGGAGAGCATGTGGACGGCGCGGAAGGTCTCGCTGCCGGTGTCCCGCAGGAGCCCCTCGGAGGTCTGCTGGTAGAGCGCCTCGAAGCCCTGGCCGGCAGCGGCGGCCGTGCGGTCGGCGCCCGGCAGCGTCACCCGGAAGTCGGCGAGGTTGGTCACCGCCAGCGCTGGCTCGTTGCCATAGAGGGAGCGGGGCAGCGAGGTGGTGAGGGCCACAGCGCGGAACGGCGAGTTGTCGTGGCCGAGCAGGCCCACGGCGCGGTTGAGCCAGCCGTCGGGCGTCCCCTTGCGGCCCGGAGTGCCCGTCTCCATGAAGTCCTGGGCGTCGAAGTGCGAGCGCGTCGGGTCGGGCGAGCCCACGGCGTGGACGATGGCGAGGCGCTTGTCCTGGAACAGGGGGAACAGCGGAGCGAAGCCCGGATGGAGGCCGAAGCCGGTCTGCAGATCGAGCAGCCCGGGGTCCGTGCTCCCCTGGGAGGCGCTCAGAGCGAGGCGCGGGCGCAGGGACTTGAGGCTGTCGTCGATGGGCGGCACGGCGGCAAGGCCGTCCATGGCGCCGCGCTGGAAGATGGTCACCAGCACCTTGCGCTTGCGCGACGACGTCGCGCCCGTGCCCGTCGCCGCCTCGGCGGTGCGGGTGAGGAAGCTCGGGTTGCCGGCCACGCCGAGGGCGAAGAAGGCGATGCCGCCGCCCTTGAGGAACATTCTGCGAGTAAACATGGCGGGGTGCTCCTATCTTCTAGTACCTGATTATCGTCTCTGGAACTCCGGCGATCCGAGGATCACGCCCACCACTTGCTCGAGGGGCGTCGGAGGGCGCTTGTCGATGGGCTCCTTGGGCTCGTCGCCCAGTTGGCCGCGGACCTTGACGGTCTTGATCGTCTTCGCGCTCATGCCCATCTCCGATCCGCCGGCCAGCATCTCCTCGTCGGCGTCGCCACCCGCGGCGGTGCTCTTGGCGGGCTCCTTGAGCGAGGCCTTGTCCACTTTCTTCGCCAGGTTGGGATCGGTCACCATGGGAGTTAGGAGCTTGAGGGTGGCGGTCAGATCGCGGCCGGGCATCAGCAGCGCCGAGTAGGTCTTGAGGGCCGCCTCGCGCGACTCGGGCTCATGGCCGCCGTCGAGGGCGGTCAGATCGAGATCGACGCCCTTCACCCGGCCGGCGGCGAGCTGCAATCCGAAGTTCATGCGGTTGAGCAGCGAGCCGGTGTTCACCCAGGCGTCGGCGCGGTCGGGATAGCCGGTCGGCGCCTGGTAGGCGTAGAGCGGCTGGCCCATGCGGCCGATCCACTTCAGGGTCTCCTTGGGATCGTCCAGATGGCTGCCGGTGGCGCGCAGTGCCGAGGCCGCGAGCTCGAAGGGCGATTTGACCTTGGCTCCCACCGCGTCCTTGCTCCAGAACTCCGGCGACTCGGCGATGGCGATCAGCAGGCGGCGGGAGTCGCCGCCGGTCTTCAGATAGACGTCCGTCAACCGGTCCACCAGCGCCTGCGGCGGGTGATCGGAGACGAAGCGCACGGCGAGCTGGCTGGCGATGTGCCTGGCCGTCGCCCGGTTGGCGGCCAGCAGGTCGAGCACGGCCTCGCCGTCCTCGATGCCCCGGCCGGCCGGCAGCTTGGTGCCCAGGATGGTCTTTGCGCCGGCGTCGTGCTGGTCGGCGCGGAAGAGGAACTCGCCCTCGGAGTGGAAGCCGAGGCCGCCCACCTTCTCGACGCGGGCGAGCCGGTTCTCCGCCTGCTCGCGGTTCTTGCCGGGGGGCATAACCCCCCAGCCAGTGAAGGCGCGCGCCACCTCGACGACGTCTTGCTGCGAGTAGCCACCGTCCACACCAAGGGTGTGCAGCTCCATCAGCTCGCGGGCATAGTTCTCGTTGAGGCCCTTCGGCCCCTTCTTCCCATTCCCCTTCGCGGCGGCTCCGTCCTGCATCTTGGCGAACCGCCCACCACCACCGCCGCCGAACCGGCCGCGCCCGCCGCCCGCCCGCATCGGCCGCTTCTGCAGCTCGTCCTGCATCGTGGTGGTGGCGCCCGCAGGAGCGGACGATTGGGCGTTGTCGAGGTAGAGCAGCATGGCCGGGCTCTTCGCCGTGGCGTCCAGAAGGTCGCGGAAGCGGCCGAGCGCGTGGGGGCGGATTGCATCCCGCTCATAGGGGAGGAGATAGGCGCGGGCCCGACCGTTGGTCAGCGAGACGTTGAAGTGGTTGAACCAGAAGTCGGTCATCACGCTGCTGAGCTGATTCTCGGAATCGACCGCGCGGGTCAGCTTCTGGACCATGAGCTGGCCGATCAGCTCCCGCTCGGGCCGGTAGCCCTGCTCGCGGCCCCAGGCGATGACCTTCTGCCGCAGCTCCTTCTTCTCGTCGCCCTGGAGATCCTTGGGGGCGACGTCCTTGGGCAGCACGCCGGCCTCGCGGGCTTGGCGCAGCACGAGGCCGGGAGGCGGATAGGTGCGGACGATCTCGGCGGTCGCCATGTGCAGGGCGGACAGGGGCTGAAGCTCCTCCTCCACCTTGGCGTCCGGCAGGTCGCCGCCGAGCTGCCGCTCGAACCAGCGCTCGACGCCCATCTTGGCGACGGCGTCCACCTCGCCCGGCCGGGGGCCGAAGGCGAATCGATTGAGCATGTGAGCCGCCGCCTGGCGCTCGGTCAAGCCCGCGGCCTTCCAGGGCATGTGGAGCGTCGAGGGCTTCTCGTCGGCGGCGATCAAACCGGCCCCGGCCACACAGGCGGCGAGGGCGACGGCGGTCAAAGTGGTGAGGATGGGTTTCATGAGCCAGGCTCCTTGGGTCCGGCGCGGCGTGCGCCTTCATTCTGAACCTGAAACCCGGAGAGGGGGTATTTCCTGCGGGAGGGGGATCCCGATCGAGGGACTAACCCTCGGCGCCGATCGGGATTCAGCGCCGAGTCGCGGTCGCCTCAGGGCTTCTCAGAAGGGCTCGGAGGCGGCATCGGCACCGCGATCCCATAAGCCCGGCCGCTGCCTTCCTCGACGACGAAGAGGGAGACGAAGGTGCCCGGCATGCCCAGGAGGAAAGCCAGGGTCCGCCATCCTGAATGCGGACTGTTCTGCGCCCGCATGATCGCATAGGCGATGTTGGCCACGATCCAGAGGCCGGAGCCTCCCGTGTCGCGGATCGTCTCCGCGCCCCGGGAGGCCTCGGCGGCGAACGCCAAGGCTGGGACCAAGAAGAAACCCGCGAGAGCGGAGAGAGAACGCAGTGCCGTCTTCCAGTGGATCATCTCTTCCTCCTTCCATGACTATGTGGCAGTAGGCGAGCGATTCATTTCGGGCGAGGCGGGCAGGTCTGCCCCCTCCAGGAACCAACCCAGCCCGTCAGGGCGGCGGTCCCGTAGCCCCGGGTGGTAGCCGGCGGAGCCGGTGTGAACCCGGGGTGAGAGATCCGGCCGGTCCCGCATCGTCGGTCCGAAATCGCGGAGGGGCTATGCCTGTCCGTTCCTTGTACGTTCCGATCCCTCGGGTATCCGGACCGCAATCGCCGACGGCTTCTTGCGTATCCAGACCATGATCACGCCGATCCCACATTTCCCCACCCCGGGTTTGCCCGGTTCCCGGGCGGCACCCGGGGCTACGGGAGCGTCGCCCTGACGGGCTGGGAGGTCGTCTCACCGCAGACCGCGAAGCTCCTGCTCGATTCGCTCCGCCAGAAAGATCTTCAGGAGAGATTGATAGGGGACATCACGCTTGTTGGCGAGCATCCTCAAGTTTTCGAGGAGCATCTCAGGAAGGCGTAAAGAGATTGTCTGGGTCGACGGCTTGAGCCGGGAGAAGGTGGTGGTGCTGGCACGGCTCCAGTCCACGTGCTCGGTCGAGTCGTGGGTGGCCCAGAACTCCCTCTCCTCGTCCTCCGACTCAAACTCCGGGATCGGCTTCAAACTCTTGCGCTCGGGCATGCTCATACTCCCTTCGCTCGCGTCGGGTCATGTCGCGGACCGATATGATCCGCACCTTGTCGCCGCGAAGCGTGTAGACGACGAAGAGGAGGCGACCAGTATCGGTCTGCCCCAGGGCGAGGAGCCTGAGCTCGGTCCCAGAATGGAGATCGTCCTCGGCAACGACCAGCGGCCGGTTGAAGAAAACCTGCTCGCTCTCTGCTTGGGATACTCGGTGCCTCAGCCAGTTTTTCTCAGCATTGCCGCCATCCCAATCAAACTCCGTTACATCGGCCTTATCGCCCATGCACCCTCCGCTAGCAGTATACGATCATCGTATACGGAGTCAAGACAGAACGACGCGGGACGAGGTATTTCCGCGGAAGAGGGGCTGGCCAGGAACCGCCAAGCTCTTTCCATCCCCAATCGGAGTGCTTCCCACGCGCCAAGGTGCCGCAGCCTGGCCAGAGATGCCGCAACCTAAGCATCGATAAGCCATCCGAAGGATGTTTTTGGTCTCTCCGGCGTATTTGCCGCAACCGATCCGCCGGCCAGCCAGCCTCCAAGTACCCGCCGTGTTCTTCGCGGAGCGGCCGGATGGTCAGCTTCTCCAGCGTCTTTGGCTGGAGAAAGGATGATCCGCCCCTCTTTCCCCGGCCCCCACCGCAACAAATCCCACCTCCCCCTCGTAAACTGTATGGCAGGCGTAGTACACTGTTCTACAGGAGATCCGCAAGGAGCCTCAGGACGCGGCGGCCTTTTGGCCGTCTAAAGCGGGAGCTTTGTTTCGATGATCGAGTTGGAGGGGATCGCCAAGACGTATGCGGACGGGTTCGAGGCCCTGAAGGGGGTCTCGATCCAACTCGACCGCGGCATGTTCGGACTGCTGGGGCCCAACGGCGCCGGCAAGACGACGTTCCTCTCCATCCTCGTCCTGGCCCTGGAGCCTTCGGCGGGACGGCGGGTCTATGACGGGCTGGACGCGGCGTCGCGGCGGGCGCGGGCGGAGATCCGGCGGCGGATCGGCTTCCTGCCCCAGGACTACCACCCCATCGGCCATCTCACCGGCCGCGAGTACCTGAATCACTGCGCCCGGCTGCGTGAGGTGCCCCTCGGCCGTGCCGCCCTGCGCCGCCGGATCGCCGAGCTGCTGGAGGGCGTCGGTCTGGAGCGGGCGGCGGACCGGCGGTCCGGCGAGTACTCGGGGGGCATGCGGCGCCGGCTGGGGATCGCCCAGGCGCTCATCCACTCACCGCGCCTGCTGGTGGTGGACGAGCCCACGGCCGGGCTCGATCCGGAGGAGCGCATCCGCTTCCGCATGCTGGTCACCGCCGCCGCGACGGACATGACGGTGCTTCTCTCCACCCACATCGTGGAAGACGTGGAGGCCACCTGCCCGCGCCTGGGAGTGATCGGCCGCGGCCGGCTGCTCTTCGACGGCGCCCCCACGGAGCTGCTGCGGCGGGCCAACGGACGCCTCTGGCAGATGCCGGCGGACTCTCCGCTGCCCGACGGGGCCATCGAGGTCACCCGCCGGGCGGACCGCGAGGGCGGCGTCGAGCGGATCATCTATAAGGATGGCGGATTGACTGGTGAGATTCCCGGCGCGGTGCCGCGCCCTCCCACCTTGGAGGAGTCCTACGGCGCGTTCCTCGCCCTGCAAGGCATCGAGGCCGCCCCCGCGGATCTGCCGGAGGGCGGGACGTGAAGCTCACCGGAATCACCGCGGCGTTCATCGCCCACGAGATCCGCACGCAGTGGCGGTCGCTGCGCTTCCGGGTGCTGGCCGCGGCCTACGTTCTGGCCGGCGGATTCCCGGCGGGGCTGCTCTACGCCCGGCATCACAGCGCCAAGCTCGCGGTGGGCGGCGCCACCTACGCCGCCGAGGTCTTCTTCCTGCTGCCGGTGTTCACCGCCGTCGTCTCCCTGCTGATTTCGGTCGACGCTGTGACCCGCGAGCAGGATGAAGGCTCCTGGTCGTCCGTGTCGCTCGCGGGGATGTCGAGCGCCGGCTACCTGCTGCGCCGCTGGCTGGCCCTTCAGGCCGTGCTGCTGCCCCTGACGGCGGTGCCGGTCGCCGTCGCCGGCATCGCAGCCGCCGCGGCCCTCGGCCCCGGCGCCGTCACCTGGAGCCCGCTGCTCGCGCCGTGGCTGATGCACGTGGTCCCCATCGCCCTCGCTCACTCGGCCCTGGGGCTGGGACTGGGGACGATCGCCGGCGGCATGATCAACGCCGTCCTGCTGGGCGGAGTGGTGCTCTGGCTCGTCCCCACGCTGATCAACAGCGTGCTCGCGCACTTCGGAATCCACTTTTGGGGCGGTTGGCTGGAGACCGGCTGGTTCTCGCTCGCGGTGCGGCGCATCGCGACCCCCTACAGCGCGGCGGACCCGTGGCCCCCCTTCCCCCAGGAGATGAGCGAATCCCCCTGGGACTGGCGGGTGGCCGCCGAGCAGTACCTGTCTCTGGCGGCGCTGCCGATGGCCCTGTCCGTCGCGACGCTGGGGTTCGCCGTGCGCCATCTGCGCCGCACCCGGCCGGACGTGCGGCCCTTGCGCATTGGGCCCGGCCACCCGCTACGCAACTTCCTGTTGGTCGTGGCCCGGCTGCGCGAGCGCTACACCGCCGACCCGCGGCCCTCGCGCCCGGATCTGCTGGCACTCGGCGCGGCGCTGCTGCTCGCGTTGGGAGCCCTGGCGCTGCTCGTGGAACGTGCCGAGCACTACCAGCGCCTCGGCGAGGCGCGGTTCGCGATGGAGACCTCGGGCGGGCCGGACCCCACGCCGAACGACGTCGTGCCCGGCCGCTGGCGGGTGGAGGGGACGCTGGGGCCGGACCGGGGTGTCGACCTCACGGTGACGGCGGAGATGCTCAACCACGGTACCGTGCCCCGAGGGCACCTGGCGTTCACGCTGAATTCGCACGTCCGGGTGGAGACGGCGGCGGCGAGGGAGGGGACGCTCCGCGTCTCCCGGCATTGGAACCGCCTCTCGGTGGAGCTCTCTCCCCCCATTCCTCCGGGCGGCTCCCGGGAGATGCGATTCCGTCTGCGGGGCGAGCCCGCCGAGGATCGAATGTTCAGCAGCGGCATGGCCTACTGGGGTTTCCACAAGACCTTCGGCGACCATCTGCACGCGAAGTTCGGGCGCGATCTGACGGATCTCTCGAAGGCCTATCAGGTGCCGGCCCTCTCGCCGCGGCGCATCGACCTTCAGGCCGCGGACCTGACGCCGGTCCCCCGGTATCAAACCTGGAAGCTGTACCACGACGAGGAGATGCCGAGCCTGCTCCGGATGCCCGAGGAGGTCTTCTTTCCCATCGCCGAGGTGTCGCTGGACCTCGCCGCACCGCCGGGTTTCCTGGTGGCGGACCCCTGCGGAGGCTTGGTCTCTCCTCAACGCCCGGGACGCCTGACGAGCCATTGCCGGCTGGCGGTGGCGGACCTGACGGTGGCCGGCGGCCACTACCTGGAGCTGCCCCGCCCGGGAGGGACCGGCGCCACGGTGGCGGTCCTCCCCTTCCACGCGGCGCTGGGCGAGCTGCATCTCGGGTTCCTCGCCCACGGCACGAGCCGGCTGGACGAAGCCTGGCCCGGCCTGGGAGACCTCCGGCAGACCGTCGTGCTGGAGTGGCCGAGCGGCGATGCGTTCGGCCTCGACGCGGGCATCGCCGGCTACTCCAACCGCTGGGCGGACCCCGGCCGCGCCCACATCACGGTGCAGGGCGAGCTGGTGCGGATGACCGAGCTGGACATGATCCGGAACCAGACTCTCAATCCGGACACGCTGGTGGCCGAGCTGGTGGCCGGACGGCTGGCCCGCCGCCGGCCCGCCGCACCGGACGACGCCCAACTGGTGCGCATGCTGCTGCGCAATCTGGTGCTCCAGCGGATGGGGAAGGTGCCGGACGGCGGCGCCGTGGTGATGGGAGTCCGCACCGGCATGGAGGCCATGCTCAGCGTTCCGCCTCCCGAGCATTCCTACTCGATGAGCTATTGGAACAACCGCTTCCCCGCCCTGGTGACGGCGCTGCGCTACCGCATGGGCGAGGAGGCCCTGCGCGGCGCCGTCGAGGACGTCCTCTCGCGCACCGACGCCAAGCCGCTCACCCGCCAGGAGCTCTACGCGGCGATCGAGAAGCGGAGCGAGGCGCCGATCGGCCGCATGATCCAGGACTTCCTCGTCGAGGGCTACCTGCCGCAGCCCATCCTGGAGGGCGTCGAGTTCCATCACTCCGGAGAGGGCTGGCGGGTGACCGGCCGGATGCGCAATCAGACCCAGGGCGAGGCGCTCTGCAAGATCGTCCTCTCGACCGACCTGGGCCGGCTGCAGACGACCGCTCGCGCGGACGGCAAGCAGCCGGGCGACTTCTCCTTCTCGACGCCCCGCCGGCCACAGGCCGTGCTGCTCGATCCCGACCGCGAATGCCACCGCCTGGTTCGCAGCGCCGGAGGGGACCGCGTGTTCTTCGACGGAGTGGAACGATGAGGGACCTCCTGCGCTCCCTTCATCTCTCTCTCGACCTGCTCCTGGGCCGGCGGCTCCTGCTGTTCGCCGTGCTCGACGGACTCGTGATCCTGCTCACGGCGATGTCGATGTTCCTCGAGTCCAATGGCGATGCAGGGGACATCTTTCGCTACGTCTTCCTCACCCCCGCGGTGCTCCTGGGGCTGCCGGCCCTCTCGGGGATGGTGGATCTGGAGCGCCGGGCCGGCTGTCTCGACCTCGCCCTCGCGGCCCCGTCGGCCGAGGCCTACTTCGTGCGCCGGGCGGCGGCCGTCTGCGTCGTCATCGCCATCCAGGGCGAGCTGATCATGGGCTTCTCCTGGTTGAGCTCCGATCAGTCGTTCCCGCTCCTCGCGCCCGGTCTCCAGATCCTGGCGGCGAGCGCCTTCCTCGGGGCCGTCTCGCTGTTCTGGGCGGTGCGGCTGCGCACGGCGGGCGGCGTGTGGCTCGCCTCGGCCATCACCCTTGCGGCAATGGGCGAATGGTTCTTTTTCGACCCCATCCCCGACCGCCTGCACGTCGCCGCCGGCAAGTTCCTGCCGGGCGCCGAAGCGGCGGTCCCCTGGCTGCGCAGCCTCGCCGTTCTGGCGACGGGCTCGCTTCTCTTCTTTCTCTACGCCCGCCGGCGCCTGCGCCGGCCGGAGCTGATGATCTCGTGAGGAATGCAAAATGAACGACCCTGCTTTGTCAGATTGGCCGACGCCGTCGTCTCCGCGCCGGCTTCCAAAAAATGTAGAGACGCCCCGTTTCGGGGGGAACCCCCGATGGGGGCGTCTCCGGATCGGCGACTGCGGCCCCATAGGAACGGATCGTTTCGACGGCACCCTGTCCGGCCCAGGGTGGCCTTGTGCCCGCGAAACCGGCTTCGAAAATCGGGACGGTGCCTCCGCCTCGGAGACGCCCCCATCCGGGGTCCCCCCGGAAACGGGGCGTCTCTACATTTCCGGCGCATCATCCTGGCAGGCCGGGGTGATGAGGGTCTTGGGCGGAGGGGGGAGGCTTCTTCTCCTCCTGCTCCTCACCGCCTGCACCCAGACGGCTGAGATTCCGGAGGAGGCCGCCGCGCTGCCGGTGAAGGTCGAACGGGCGGCGCGGGCCTCGTTCCAGCCCACCCTCACCCTGCTGGGGGTGGTGCGCCCGTCCGGCGAGGCGCAGGTGGTGATCCCCGTCGCCGGCCGGCTGCACTACCCGGCGCGCTTCCGGGGCGGCCTTTCCTCCGGCCTCCAGGTGCGCGCCGGCGAGGTGCTGGCGCGGGTCGACAACCAGGACGCAGAGCAGTCGCTCGCCGAGGCCCGGCTGCGGCAGGAGGCGTCGAGCAAGGAGCTGGCCCGCTACCAGCGGGCATTCGACAGCGGCGTCGTCTCGGCGGCGATCCTCGCCCAGTACAAGGCCCAGGCCGATCTCGACGCGCAGAAGATGACCTCCGCCCGGGAGAAGCGGTCGAGCCTCGATCTGCGCTCGCCCGTCTCCGGCTGGCTGCTGGTGGAGAAGCGCCTGCCCGCCGCGGGCGAGGTGCAGATCGGCATCGTCCTCGCGCGCATCGCCGCCGGGGGGCCGCCCAAGGTGGAGGCGCGGGCGGCGGCGGGCGACCGCGCCAGGCTGCGCGAGGGGCTCGCCGTGCGCTTCGCCCTCTCCGGCGTGCCCGGAGTGGCCGGCCGCGGCGTGATCCGCGAGATCGCGCCAATGGTCGACGCCGGAGGCACGGTGGCGGTGGTGGCCGAGGTGACGGAGGGCACGGGCCTGCCGGCGCCCGGCGAGGGCGTCGAGGTGATGGTGGAGCTCGACCCCCGCGAGCAGAGCTTGACCGTTCCCGAGGAGGCGCTGGTGATGTCCGAGGCGGGCGCCGCCGTCTACGTGGACCAGGGCGGTGTGGCCCGTCGCAAGCCGGTGACGACGGGCGGCCGGGCGGCGGGACGGGTCGAGGTGACGGGCGGCCTCGCGCCGGGCGACAAGGTGGTGGTGGACGGCGCCGCCCTGCTCTCGGAAGGCGCGAGGGTGACGCCGATCGAGGAAGCCAAGCCGGCAACTACGCCAGGCACTACGCCGGGCACATCCGGCACGCCGGGGGCTGGGCGGTGATCCGCCGCGCCATCGAGCGGCCGGTCTCGACACTGCTCGGCGCCCTGACGGTGGTGGTGCTCGGCGTCTTCTCGCTGCTGCGGCTGCCCGTCTCGCTGCTGCCGGCGCTGGAGCGGCCGAGCCTGACGATCACCGCCACCGCTCCGGGAAGCGCCCGCGAGCAGGTGCTGGAGACGGTGACCCGCCCGCTGGAGCAGCGACTCGCCGCCCTCTCCGGCGTCACCTCGGTACGCTCGACGACGGGCGACGGGTATGCCCGGGTGCGCATCGAGAGCGAGTGGCAGACGGACGCGGACCGCCTGCGGATCGAGGCCGAGCGGCGTCTCGCCGGGCTGGAGGCGCCGGGCGCCACGCTGGCCGTGGAGCTGGCGGCGGGCGATCCGGAGCCCATCGTCGAGGTGGCCGTCTTCGGCGGCTCGGGTACCAGCCGCGCCGCCTTCACCCGCGAGGTGCTGGCGCCGGAGCTGGCGCGCCTCGAAGGCGCCGGGAAGATCGAGACCCTGGGTCTATCGCCGCTCCACCCGGTCGTGCGCCCGCACGCCGCGGCCCTCGCCGCTCGGGGCTTGAGCACCGCCGATCTCGTGGCCCGCCTGAAATCGGTGGGCGCCGCCGTCGCCGCCGGCCGGGCTCGCGCCGGAGCCGTCGTCCGTCCCCTCCTGGTGCGGGAGGACGCGGCCTCGCTCGACGCCCTGCGCGCCCTGCGCATCGCGGGCCCCCGGGGCGAGAGCGTGCTCGGCGACGTGGCCGGCGTGGGTCTGGAGGAAGTGCGGGACGACTCCTTCTTTCGCCTCGACGGCAAGGAGGGGACGCTGGTGCGGGTGTTCCGCGCTCCGGAGGCGAACGCCGTGGCCCTCGCCGCCCACGTGCGCGAGCGGGTGACTGCGCTCTCCCGCCGCGCCGGCTCGGGATTGAAGATCGAGATGGCCGCGGACCGCAGCTCCGAGGTCGTCGCCGCGCTCAAGGAGCTGGGGATCGCGGCCCTCCTCGGCCTGGTCCTGGGAGTTGGCGTGCTGCGCTTCCTGCTCGGCCGCTGGCGGCCCACGGTTGCCCTGTCGGTCGCCGTGCCCGCCTCGCTGCTCGCCGCCTTCTCGGGCTTCTACCTCGCGGGATTGTCGCTCGACGTCGTCTCGCTCGCCGGCCTCGCCCTCGCGGCCGGCATGCTGGTGGACAGCTCGATCGTGGTGCTGGAAGCCATCGAGACGGCCCGCTCGCGCGGCGAGGAGAACCCGGAGGTAGCGGGCGCCAGGCAGATCGCCATGCCGGTAATCGCGGGCTTCCTCGCCACGGCGGTGGTCTTCCTCCCTCTCATCTATCTCAAGGGTCTGGCACGCGCCTTCTTCGGCGCCCAGGCCTTCGCCATCGTCGCCTCGCTGGCCGCCTCGCTCCTCTTCTCGCTCACCGTCACTCCCGTGCTCGCCCGCAGTCGTCGCGGGTCTCCCTCTTCTCCCGGTGAGGGGGGTGGTGAGGGGGCGGGAGAAGAGGGCCGGGGTGATGAGGGTCTTGGGAGGGGGCGGTCGCCGGGGAAGACAACCTACCTACGTCTGCTGGATCGCGTCCTCTTCCGACGGGGAGCGGCGGGAGTTGCCGTCCTGGCCGGCGTCGCCGTGGCAAGCCTGACCCTCCTCGCGCTCGGCCTGCTCCCCCGCGAGTTGGTGCCGCAGGCCGCGACCCGCGACGTCGTGGTGCGCTACCGGCTGGACCGGGATCTCACCCCCGAGGCCTCGCGCCGGCAGGGTCAGGCCGTCGAGGCGCGGACGGCGGCGAGCCTCGCGGGATTGCCCGCCAGCCGCCTCGCCGTGCAGCTTCCGGGAGCCACGGACGCGGCGACGGGCAGCGATGTGGACCGCGAGGAGACGGGGCGGATCGAGCTGCGTTTCGCGACTCCCCAGATCGCCGTCCAGGCCCGCAAGCGGCTCCAGGCCTCCCTCGCCCGCCTGCCCGGCGTCGAGGTGTGGGTGGAGCCCCGGGCCAGCGCCTTCGTGGAGGCGATCGAGCGGACGGGACGGCGCCTGGAAGTGGTGGCTTCCGCCGCCACGCCGGACCGCGCGGCGGCCCTCGCCGGGCGGACCTCCGAGCGCCTGCGCCAAGCCGGGCTGCGCGAGTCCGGCAGCCGCCGCGACGGCCCGACCCCCGCCGTGCTCCTGGCCTGGGACGTTCCCCGTCTGGCGGCCCTGACGGTGACCAGCGCCGGCCGCGACGGGTTGGAGGAGCAGGTCCGCCAGGGGCTGGGCGACCAGACGGCCGGCCGGGTGCGCATGGACGGCGTCGAGCCCGAGGTGCTCGTTCATCCCACCGAGCCGCAGGACCCCGCGTTGATCCCCGTGATGGCTGGCAGCGGGGGCGTCGTCCCCCTCGGCGCCGTGGCCCGGCTCGCCGCCGGATCGCGTCCGCCCGCCCTGGAGCGGGAGGGGGGCATCCCCGCCGTGCGCCGCTCCTACGAAGGGCTGGGGTGGCGGGACCCGGACGCGCTGCTGGCCGGTCTCGCCAAGTCGGCGGACGAGGAGGTCGCGCCCGCCGGCCAGGCCCTGGAGCTGCGCCGCGCCTTCGGCCAGCTCCGCCTCGCCCTGGCGCTCTCCCTGATCCTCGTCTTCCTCACCGTGGCGGCGCTCTACGAGTCGCTCGTCACGCCGCTGGTGGTGATGAGCACCGTGCCCGTGGCCCTCGGCGGCGCCCTCGGCCTGCTGGCCCTGGCCGGGCAGTCGCTCAACATCCTCTCCTTCCTGGGGCTCATCCTCCTGGCGGGCATCGTCGTCAACAACGCCATCGTCCTCGTCCACCGCGTCGAGGACCACCGGCGGGCCGGCCGCGAGATCGACGCGGCCATCCGCCTCGCCGGTGCCGAGCGCTACCGGCCCATTCTGATGACGACCCTCGCCACCATCGCCGGCATGCTCCCCCTGGCCCTCCTCGGCGGCGAGGGCGTCGAGCTCCGCCGCGCCCTGGCCCTCGCCGTCATCGGCGGCATGACGACGGCGGTGTGGGCGTCGCTGCTGCTGGTGCCGGTGCTCTACCGGTTCGCGCATCTCAGGCGGGGCCGATGAAACCGGGTACGGATCGCCCGATGGGGCGGCTGATCGTCACCCTGGCGCTGCTGGTGCTGGGAGGAGTGGCCCTTTCGCGCCTGCCTTTGGACTACCTGCCGCAGCAGAGCTTTCCCGAGCTGACCGTGGGCTTCCGCCTGGGAGAGGAGCGGGACCCGGGCGAGGTGGCCCGCGACTGGGTCGAGCCCATCGAGAGCGCCGTCCGTTCGCTCGGCGAGGTGCGCGGCCTGGCCGGTGAGGTGCGGACGGACGGCGCCGAGCTGACCGTGCGCTTCGCCCCGGGAACGGACCCCGAACGCAAGGCTGCGCGGCTGGATTCGGAGCTGGTGAGGCTGCGCAGCCAGTTGATCGCGGCGTCCGAGGGCTCGTCGCTGTGGGTGGATCCCGCGGCGGAGCAGAACGGCGACTTCCTGGCCCTCGTCTGGCTGGCCGGCACCCGGGAGGACGCGGACGCCCGGGCCGCGGCCGAGGTGCTGCGCGCCGTGCCGGGTGTGCGGACCGTGGAGCTCATCGGCGTGCGCGACGAAGAGCTGCGGATCGAGCTGGCCGGCGGCGCGACCGATCCCTGGGGGACGGCCGGCACGGTGATGGACGAGGCCCGGCGCTGGCTGCGGGTACCCTCCCTGGGCTGGAGCCAGACCGGAGGAACCTCCCGGGATCGCCGGGTTCCGGTCCTGGCCGTGGCCCGCCCCGAGCTGGCGGCTCTGCCGGTGCCGGTGGAGGGCGCCGCCGTCCCCCTCGGAACGGCCGCCACAATTCACGACGGGCGCAAGCTGCCCCGCGACGAGGTGCGCCTGCGGGGAAAGCCGGCCCGCGCCCTCTACGTCTACCGCACGCACGACGCGGGTCCGCTGACGGTGGATCGCGCCCTGCGCCGGAAGCTCGACTCCCTGCCGGGCGGCGTGCGGGGCGAGATCGGCTGGAGCGATGCCGATCCCCTGCGCGACCTGATCCTCCGCCTCGCGCTGGCCGGTCTCCTGGCCGTGATCCTCGCCGCCGCCGTGGGGGCCTGGAGATCGGGACTCTGGGGAGCGCTCGCCCTCGGGCTCGCCGTTCCCGCCGTGGTCGCCGCCGCGGCCAACGCCTTCCTGCTGGCCGGCGTGCCGCTCGACGTCACCACCCTCGCCGCCTTAGGCCTCGCCGCGGCCAGCCTCCTCCCCCTCGCCGCCCTGCGCCTGACGAGGCGGGACGGCTTCTGGGTCTGGGCCGTCACCGCCCTCGCCGCCGCCGCGACGGTGCCAATTGCCGTCGCCCTAGCGAGCGCGGAATTGGGGCCGCTGCTGGCGGAGCCTGCGAGGGCGCTGCTGCTGGCCGTGGTGGCGGGGGTCCTAGCCCTATCTCTCCTACCATGCGACGCATCCCCCCAACGTAGAGACGCCCCGTGGGGAACCCCGCGGGGCGTCTCTGATGCGGGGACGCCGGCCCACAACACGATCACATCCCCCCGGGGCGACGTCATCGATCCTGGGGATTCATCGCCGCCGCGGAGACGCCCCACGGGGTACCCCGCGGGGCGTCTCTACAATGGGACCGGCCCTGGTAATTTCGGCGGTGCGGCCAAGAGGAAAGGCCCCGGCATTCTCGACGCTGTAACCAAAGTCGTCCGCGCCGCCCTGCGCGATCCGGGCACCGTCCTGCTCGCCGCGGCCACGGCGGCCCTCCTCTCCTTCACCCTGTTCGGCGCCGCGCTGGCGCCGCGGCCGGGGAACCTGCGGCCGGACCAGGCGAACCTCTCGCTCCTCCTGCGCCTGCCGCCCGGCACCACCCTCGACGAGACGATCCACCGCATGGAGAAAGCCGAGGCCCTCCTCGCCAAGGCTCCCGAGGTGGAGCGCTACTGGAGCTACTCGACGCCCGGCATGGCCCGGGTCGTGGCCGAGCTCAAGTCCAGCGCCCGGGATGCCGATCACCGGGCGACGCTGGCTACCCGTCTCCGCTACGAGATGGGCGGCGGGGGAGCTCTGGAAATCCTCCAGGGTGCACAGTCCGCTTCCTCCACCACGGGCGGCGCCGGTTTCCTCGCCGACCTCGAAGAGAAGGCGGAGACGGACGAGCACGCCACGGCCTACCGCCTCGTGCTGCGGGGCGCCGACCTCGCCGCCGTGCGAGGTGGATACGACCGCCTGCTGGAGCGCCTGGACAGCCTCAAGGTGCGGCGCTTCTGGATCTCGGGCTGGGGCGAGCCGGCGGTCCACCTCGTCCTGCGGCCCCGCGCCGGCACCACCACGACGGAGTCCGCCGCCCTCGCCGGCCGGCTGCGGCGGCAGAGCGCGCCGCCGCCCGCCGTCAACCTGCCGCCGGCCCTTCCCGGCGGGCCGGATCGCACCCTCACCGTCGTCCCCGCCGGCGCGCCCGTGGACGCCGACCGCGCCGTGCCGCAGCTCGCGGTCCTGCTCAACACGCCCATGCCGCTGGACGGCCGGGTGGTGCTGCCCTCCGCCCTGCTCGCCCCCTCCGAGGAGGTGCTCTATCCGCGGGTGAAGCGGCAATCCGGCCGCTTCGTGGTGCCGGTGGACGTCCAGATCCTGCTCAGCAGCGAAGAGCTGCGTAAAATCTTCCGCAAGAGCGTCGACACCAGCCTGGGCCAGCTTCCTCTTCCGCCCGGCTGCGACCTCGAGCGCCCGAATCTCGGCGCCGACTTTTTACGTAGCGACCGTCTGCGGATGATCGCCCTCGCCCTCTCCGTCCCCCTCCTGCTCTTCGCCGTGGCGGCCTGCCGGCTGGGCTCGCTGCTGCGGGGAGTCACGGCCCTGGTTCCCCTCGCACTGGGGCTGGTCGCCGCGCTGCCCCTGATCGCGACGGGCATCCGCCGGATTGACGAGCTGACCGTCTTCACCCTCGCCGCGGGCCTGGCACTCGCCCTTCCCGCCGTCGCCGAGGTGGCCGCCGCCGCGTCGGACCGTGGGGGCCGCCTCTATCGCGACCTGCGCCGGCAGGTTCCCTGGCTCGCCGTCGGAGCTCCGATCGTGGCCGTGATCCTGGCGGCGGCCACCCTCGGCGCGGAGCCCGCCTCCCATCCATGGTCCGTGCCCCTGCGCGCGGCGGCGGTGGCGGCGGGCACCGCGCTCGCCAGCTCCGCGCTCCTGGTGCCGGCCCTCCTCCTCGCCGGCACTCGCTGGCGCCAGCGCGATCCGGAGGAAGAGAAGCGGCGGCGGAATCCTCCCGTCTGGAGCGAACCGGGAGATCCGGTGCTGGAGGTGCGGAGCCTGACCAAGATATATCTTGGGAAGGGAGGAAAGTTCCGAGCGCTGGCGGCCGTGGACTTCACCCTGACGCCGGGCATCGTCGGCCTGCTCGGGCCGAACGGCGCGGGCAAGACGACGCTCCTGCGCATCCTCACCGGCCTGCTGGAGCCCACGCGAGGCTCGGTGCGCTATCGCGGCGTCCCCCTCACCTCCACGAACCTCGCGGCCTACCGGCGGCGGATCGGCTTCCTCCCCCAAGAGTTCAACGCCTACCCCGGCTTCACCGCCGAGCAGTTCCTCGATCACTGGGCCATCGAAAGGGGGATGGACAACCCGAAAGCGCGGCGCGCCGAGATCGAGAAGCTCCTGGCCGCCGTGGGCCTCGCCGATCACGCCCGGCGCAAGGTGCGGGACTTCTCCGGAGGCATGCGCCAAAGGGTGGGAATCGCGCGAGCCCTCCTGGGATCGCCCCCAATCCTCGTCGTGGACGAGCCCACGACGGGCCTCGACGTCGAATCGCGCAGCCGCTTCCGCCAGATCCTCCTGGAGCAGGCCGGCGAGCGCATCGTCGTCTTCTCCACCCACATCGCGAGCGACATCGAAGCCGCCGCCCGCCGCATCCTCCTCCTCCATAGAGGACGCCTGCGCTTCGACGGCACCCCCGAGGACCTGGTGGCGAGAGCCCACGGCCGGGTCTTCCGAGCCCTCGTCGCCGACGCCGACCTCCTCACCTTCGGTCAGCGCTACCGCACGACCTCCAGGGTGCGGGTCTTGGAAGGAATCCAGGTCCGAGCGATTGCCAAGCCGGGAGAGGAGCCGGCTGGAGAGATCGTGGAGCCCAATCTGGAGGAGGCGTATCTGGCGGAGGTGGATCGGGCGGACGCGGGATAGGGCGGCATGATCCTCGCCGATCCGGGGTCTTCGGGGCCGAGGTCAACGATTGCCAATTATTCGACGGAATGCCGCCAGATTTTGACAGCCCAGGCCCGGGAAGCGCTTTCAAATCCTTTGTTTTCAATGGGACCGGCCCCGGTACGAGGATTGCTATATTCCTACGGCATTGCGTTTTACCGCAAATTCTCTGGTTGGGTTTTCTTTCAGGCCGTCAGGTGAGGTTGGCACCTGTCGGCCACTCTTCGTCTTGGCGCGGATGGTGCGGTTCGACGACACCGCCAGGGAGCCCTAGAGGCTCGCCGCGGAATCGGGGTCCCGGTTCACTGCCTGGAGTTAAGGCAGGAGGTGGATCGGGCGGACGCTACTTAGGCTGCCAGCGCGGCGCACATCCGACACCGCTGCACTGCACCCTCGTGCTGGTCTGGCCGCTGCCGTCCGGATTCATGGTCCACACCTCGGCATAGGCGTTGGGGTCGGACTGCTTCATTCCGTTGACGTCGTACTCGAAGGCGATTTTCTTTCCATCGCTGGACCAATTCGTATCGCCGGCTTCATAGGGCACTTCGAAGTGGGTGAGCTGCTGTTGCTGGCTGCCGTCCGCGTTCATCAGGAAGATGTTGAGCTTGTTTCCGCCCTCGCGATCCGATCCAAACGTGATTCGGGTTCCATCCGGAGACCACACGGGGTCACCATTGTTCGCCGCGCTGGTGAGCTGCCGGAGGCCGGTGCCGTCGGCGTTCATCACGTAGATTTCCAACTCGCTGCCGTTCATCAGACTCATGAATACCAATTGGTTTTTGATCGACCACCTGGGCTCGACGCTGAAGACGGTATTCGCCAGGACGGCGTGATCGCCCGTACCGTCCGCGTTCATGATCCGAATATCGGTCAGAGGTGGCATGTCAGGCTGAGGAGCCGCGTACAGTCTTGCGTAGACGATCATGGTGCCGTCGGGAGACCAGCTCGGAGTGACGTCGAACCCCGGCGTCGGCGAGAGGCGCTGCTGGCCGGTGCCGTCCGCGTCGATCACGTAGATCGCGGCGCCGTTGAAACCCCGTTGATAGACGAGGCGCTTCCCGTCGGGAGACCACGAGGGATAGTCCTCCGCTTCCTCGTCGTGGGTGAGGCGGGTCGGGTTGGAGCCCAGGCCCGAGCCGTCGACATTCATGAGGTAGATCCGGTTGACGGAGCTCTGCCGGCTCACGAACGCCATCCGGCCCGCCGTCCCCGGCCCAGAGCCGCAGGGCAGCGCCGAAGTATCCTGAACCGGCGCGGCGGCGGTGAGGTCCTGATTCCTGTAGACCACCGATCCGCCGGTTTGGGTGTCGGTCACCGTCACGGTCAGGCCGACGTTCGTGGCGGCGGAGTAAAAGACCCAGAACTTCTGATTGAGCGCACAGGCGTCGATCACCTTGATCAGCATCTCCGGATTATCGGCGCCGAAGAACCAGAAGAGCCCCCCGTGAGTCACTCCAAGGCGATCGAGAGCCATGGCATGGCCATCTCCCGAAAGGCCGCCGCCCTGCGTGGTCTGATAGTGAACCTTGACCTCGAAGCGGCCGTCCCCGGCCTGATCGTCGATGCACAGCGTCGTGGCGCCGGGAGCACAGGGCCCGGCGGCTGCGCTCGGGGCGGCCCCCCAGACGCCGAGCATTGCCAGGATCGAAACCAGTCCCACCCACCGCCCGTGAAGCTGTCGTCTCATCGCCGCATCTCCCCGTGCCTCAGTCTGCCGCCGTCCCGCGTCCTTCGTCTGTTAGTGGCCGTGGAGGCGGAGTCATATGACAGCCATGCCTTCAATCCCAGGGCTTGCGGCCTGGGCCATGAGTCTGCCGGCGCTTTTTCCGCGGGCTCGAAGCACGCCCCCGAATCCGAATCAAACTGTGCAGTAACTAGTCCTTGTGCGAAGATTGGGCTACCAGAGGGTGATCGGCAAGGTTGCGGTCGTACCTTTTGGGGGAGAGCATTTCAGGAATGCAAAGGGTCAATATCGTCTATTGGGAAGAAGACGGAGCCTGGCTCGGGTATCTCCAGGAGTATCCCGACTACTGGACCCAGGGGGAGACCCTCGAGGATCTCCAGGAACATCTGCGCGATCTCTTCCAGGACATCAGCGGCGGGAAGGTCCCCGGGCTCCGTAAGGTCGGCGAGTTGGATTCCTGGTCGGCGAATCGATGAGACCCCTGGCACCTATTCCTGGCGGTTCCTCTTTGATGGGACGACCGTCGAACGAGACCCGAGCCGGCGAAAATCTCGCCAGCTCGCGGACGGCTCTATCGAGTGCTTCGGAGCCTATTTCTCGATCTTGATCAGCTCGACGTCGAAGACCAGCATGCCCTGCGGCCTGTCCGGCTTCCCATCGTAGGCGAGCTTGCCGGGAATCCAGAGGCGGCGGGTCTCGCCTTCCACCATGAGCTGGACGCCTTCGCTCCAGCCGGCGATGACCCGGTTGAGGGGGAAGGAGATCGGGGTGCCGCGGACGACGGAGGAGTCGAACATCTTGCCGTCGGTCGTCCAGCCGGAGTAGTGGACCTTGACCGTGTCGGTGAGCGTCGGATGGACGGTTCCCGTGCCGGGTTTGAGGACCTTGGACGCCAAACCCGAAGCGGTGGTCTGGGCGTCTGCAGGGGGTGCGGCGACGTCGGCCGGAGCCGGGATCGTCTTGGGAGCCGCCGGCTTGGCTGCGGCGTGTTTGGCGGGAGGGGCGGCCTGAACGGCAGCGCTGACGCCCGCGAGGGCGAGGACGAGGATGGCGGTGGAAAGGATTCGATGGGTTCTCATGGCGGGAACGCTATCGCGTCCGCGCCCGTGGCGCCAACCCTGGTTGTGGTACAAACGGGCATGGACAAAAAAGCCTTGAAGCGAGAGTACAAGGAAACCGCACGTCCCATGGGGGTGTATCAGGTTCGGAACACCGTCACCGGCAAATTGCTGATTGGGACGAGCGTCGATCTACCCTCCATACTCAACCGGTTGCGGATCCAGTTGCGCACGCGCTCCCACAGCAACCGGGCTCTCCAGCAGGACTTGAACGATCTCGGTCCGGAGGCCTTCGAACTCGAGATTCTCGACACCCTTCCGGCCTCCGACCGGCCCAACTACGATCCGTCGGATGACCTTCGGACGCTTGAGGCGCTCTGGCTCGAGAAGCTGTCGCCGTTCGGGGACCGCGGGTACAACGCCAAGCCCAAGGGTACGGATTAGGGAAGAACCCGTCTGTCGCCCTCCGGGCCGGGGGCGCCGGTCTTTGGGTCTCGGGTCGCGGAGATGTGCGGGGACGCTGCTACTCGATCGCTTAAACTCGCCCGGCGCTTTCCTTGTCTTCTGTCTCGCGAAGCCGCGCCATCGCCGCCTGGAGGTTGGCGTACGGTTCAGGAGCTGGGGCCGTCACTCCGGCGGCATTCCGATTCGGACGCTTGCCTCTGATGACCTTGATGACGATGAACACAGCCATCAACTCAAGGACCGTTCCAACCACCTTCGCCCCGACGCCAGGAAGGGCCCCGAGGAACGTGAGCCCGAGCAGTACACAGTAGGCGGCCCGACTCAACCACCAACCTGTCCTGTCCGAGCGGCGTGGGGCAATCGCGACATCTTTCGGCGGCTGCGGTTGAGGATTGGCAGGCTCTTGCATCGACGTAGCCCTTTCCCGGGGAGACGTCCGTGACCACGATCAACAGTGTGCCCCAGAAGTCGCCTCAGGTCTAGCGCGCAAAGCGGTTCGGCGCCAAGGTCGCCTTGCACTGCGGAGAAGCAGTTCAGATCACCCTGACACCTGGCATCTGGCGCCGCGCCTCCCGAGCCTGGAGACCCTGACACTTATCTATCTAGCTGGGCGAGGAAATTGGATGCGGGCTTCGGCGGTATCATGTCGCGTGAAAGTACAGCGAATGGCCGCCATCAAGAGCCCCATCACCGCCCCCCTCCTCCAGATGGGCTAGGCAGCCCGCCATTCAGTCCATCGAGCGAATGATCGAGCGCCATGCTCCTCATCGACACCGACAACGCAGCCGGCGCTCCCTCCGGTGACGTGGACGACGCCTTTGCCATCACTGCCCTGCTCCGCAGCGGTCTCCCCGTAGCGGCCATCTCCAGCGTGGCCGGAAATACCAGCGAGGCCTGGGCGGACCGCAACAACCGCGCTCTCGGAGAGCTTTGCGGCTACGGCGGGCGGTATCTCCGGGGCGTCCAGGCGGGCGACGTCCCCGACCGGATTGACCGCGCAGACGATCTCTGGCGGGAGGGCCCGATCCGCTTCCTTGCGCTGGGGCCTATGACGAACCTCGCCTCCCTGATTCCCGCCACGCCGGTGATCTCGGAGGTCGTGCTCGTGGGCGGCAATCGGACCTCGCGAGGACGCTTCCCTCCGTGGTGGCCCCATGAGTTCAACCTGACGAAGGACCCGGCGGCCACCCGTACCGTCTTCGCCTCGGATCTCCCCCTGACCATCGTGCCCTTGGACGTCGCTCGCCGGCTGAGGATTGGTCCCGCCGAGCTCAAGGGGCTGCCGGGCGAGCTTGGAGAGTTCCTGCGCCGTCACGCCGGCCGGTGGGCACGCCGGTCTCTCCTGATCCGCGGCTCGCGCCGGTTTCCGGTTTTCGACCTGGCGGCGGCGGCGTATGCGATCGATCCAGCTCTGGCCTCCGTCGAGGAGACTCAGGGCCGGCTGCACCGTAATCTGTGGATCGAATTCGCCCGGGGGAACCGCCGGCTTCGGGTGGTTCGGGATCTCGACCTGGACGGAATCTGGCGGCTCTTCAACCGCCTCGTCAGTGGACGACCGGCAGGGGACGCCGCTCCGGCCGTGAGCCATGCATAGAGGCGCTTGGGGGGACCTGGCGGAGTATGGACGTACAATGGGAGTTGGAGGTATCTATGGCGACCCGAGCTGAGCGTTTCCTGGTCGACGAAGACGGCAAGCGGGTTGGCGTCGTCCTCGACATCGTGAAATACAAGAAGCTCCTCGAAGATGTGGAGGAGCTCGCAGCGATCCGTGCCTTTGACGCCGCCAAGGCCAGCGGCGACGAAGCCATTCCCTTCGAACAGGCGGTTGCGGAGATCGAGAAAAGCCGCGGATGAGCTATGGCCTCTCGATTCTGCGTCGAGCTCAGAAGGAGCTGGCCCATACCCCGCCCGACACCTACCGACGACTCGTCGAGGCTATCCGGGGACTCGGCGAAGAGCCGAGACCTGGCGGCTGCCGGAAGCTGAGCGGTCGCGACGGCTGGCGGATTCGCGTCGGTGATTTCCGCGTAATCTACGAAATCGACGACGTAAGCCACACGGTGACCGTTCTCTCCGTCGGCCACCGGCGAGATATCTATAGGTGACCCCCTCGTCAGTGGACGACCGGCAGGGGGCGCGGCTCCGCCGGCTCCAGGTCCATCTCGCCGGCCGTGATGCCGGCGTAGAAGCGCTCGCGGACGCCGTCGGCGTTCATCTGGCACATGGGGACCATCTCTCCCTTGTAGGGGAGGCGGAAGACGCAGGCGGCGAGACGCGCTTGGCCGACCTCGGTCTGCAGCTCGGCGGGGTTCATGAAGTGGTGGCTCGTGAGGGTGAAGCCGCCCAGGCGCACCCGTCCTCGTAGGGAGTCGACGAGCAGCCGGCCGAGGGACATCCCCGCCTCGGTGCGGAAGCGGGCGGCCGCCCAGCGCCGCACCCGGCCTAGCAGCCAGCGAGGATCGGTGCGGGCGAAGCCCAGGGCGCGCCCCACCATCTCCAGCGGCCGGTCATCGCGGAAGGCCATGCCTCCCAGGCCCCGGGAGAAGAACTCGGCCATGATCGCCACGTCCTCGGGCTCGTCGCGAATGAACTGGTAGGCCCGCAGATCGCCGCCGGGGCGTTCCAGGGTGAGCAGCGGCACGAACCGGGTGCAGTCCGTGTGGCCGAAGTGCATGGGGCCGGCGCCCTGGAGATTCAAGCCGAAGTCCGCCGTCGCCTTGGCGATCTCGCTCCACAGCTCGTCCGCCGTCACGCCGTGCTGGCTCTTGCGCGTGCGCCCCACCTGGGCCAGGGGCTGGAAGCTCACGAGGCTGAAGGCGTCGCGGTTGTGGAGGAGCCAGCGCACGACGTCGGGGATCTGCGGCAGGTTCTCCTGGGTGACCGTCAGGGTCATGGCGGCCCGCAGGGTGCGGCCGGTGCGCCGCCTCGCCTGGCGGACCATGCCGGCGAACTCCTCGCGCAGACCCATCAGCTCCAACTCGGACTTCGGAGCCTTGTGGCCGTCGCGGCCCCGCTGGGTGATGTCGACGTGGATGGAGACCTCGGTGAGTCCCCCCTCCACCATCAGCCGCTCCAGCAGGCCGGGCTGGCGGCGGAAGTTGTCGCCGTGCGTCATCACCATGGGGATGACGCCGATCGAGCGCGCGTAGGAAAGGATCTCCACCAGCTCGTCGACGGGGCGCAGCGTCACCTCGCCGTCGGTGATCTGGACGTTGCTCTTGGGGCCGAGCCACTGCCGCATCTCATCGAGCTGCCGCAGGATCGCCGCCGTGGAGAGGGCGGGAATGTGGTTGGCCTCATGGCCCAGGTAGCAGCCGGTGCAGGCGAAGTCGCAGCGGGGCTGGATGCCGATGGTCGCTCCGCAGCCGGTGGCTTTCTGTCCGAGCCCCTGCCCGGGAAGGTGAAGGGCAGGGTCGAGCCCTGCCCAGCGATCGGCGAGGATGCGGCGCTTCTCGGCCGTGGCCGGATCCCGAAGCAGAGCGAGGGAGCTCCTGAGAGATCCGGTTGTGCCTTTCATTCACTCCTCCCCTTTTGGATCGTCATTTTCCGGAAGCGTCGTTCAGCTTCCAGTCGTAGTCGTCGAACTTGAGGTCGATCTGGTTGCCGGCCGCGTCCAACTGCCTGCGCTTCTCCCCGGAGACGTAGCGTTTGAGGAAGTTTACCTGACCGTTGCCCCACTTTTGGAAGTCGGCACTGAACCAATCCATGATTTTGGTGACGTGGACGATCGCCTGGCCGCTGCTCTTCTCGATGCGGGCGCCATGGGGACCGTCGAGGAGCTTCCGCACCTGGTCGTCGAGCTGCTCGTTGATCTTGGAGCCCTCGTAGGGCTCGGTGCGGATCGGCGGGCAGCTCTTGGCGGCGCAGTTGATGGCGAAGTGGATGCGCGGGTCCTTGAAGCCCTCGCGGATCTTGTCGTTCTCGACGTCGTTCAGGGACATGGCGCCCTTTTTGGTCTGCACCGAGTCCTTCTTGAAGACGTTGAGCTTGATGAACGGGTCGGTCGAGAGGTCCTTGATGGAGGAGATGGGGTAGTGGTCGGCGACGAGCCCTACGACGTTGACGTTGTAGAGGTTGATCCAGTAGGCGAACTGGTCGGGCCGCGAGAGCGCCTGCACGTCCACGGTGGCCATCTGGTGGCGCAGATCGTCGATGGTTTTCTTGTCGTTGGCCTTCAGGGCCTTGTAGTTCATTCCCTTGGCGGGGTCGTAGTACTTGGAGAGGAGCTCTCCCCAAACCTTATAGTCGGGCGGTGCGGCTGCCGCGACCGGCGCTACGAGAACGGCCAGAAGAGCGAGGCAGATCAGCAGAACGTCGGTAGTCGTTTTCATGTCCTTACCTACGTGGCCGCGGGGCCGGATGGATGAGGCCGGCCCCTGGATCGGCGCCGGCCGGCGGGAGGCTCTCGCCCGAGGGAGGTAGCACCCGCAAATTCCGTAAGTACGAACCATAGGTCCAAAGGGGTACGATACGCAAGCAGGCGAGAAGCTCGCGGGTCATGGCGAGGTGGGCGGGAAGGCCCTGCCGCCAGCCCACCTTCTCCAGCTTGCTGCGGTGGCGCAGGCCGGAGAGCACCCGGATCGAGCACGGCAGGCCGCGCCGGGCGATCACCTCGTTGATCATGATCTCGATCTGGAAGCCGTTGCGCCGCTCCTCCGGAACCGCGGCGAACACCTCCCGCCGCAGCGCCCGCAGGCCGGTGATGGGCGGCAGCCGCAGGAAGAACGGATCGCGCAGCCGGCCGTAGGGGACGATGCCGCAGGAGAGCCAGACCTCGCCGGAGAGCACCGGCGCGGCGAGAGCCGCGAAGTGCTCGGGCTCGACGTTCAGGATGTCGGAGTCGAAGAAGACCAGGACGTCCGCCGGGGTGGCCCCGTTGGCCGCGGTGGCCTCGAATCCCCGGGAGAGGGCGCGGGCCTTGCTGCCGACGCCCAAGCCGGTGGAGACCACGGTCGCCCCGGCGCCTTCAGCGGCGGCGGCCGTTCCATCGCGCGACCCGTCGTCGACGACGACGACCTGGCCGACGCCCGCAGCGGCGAGGGCCGCCCGGACGACCGCCGCGACGGTCGTCACCTCATTGCGGGCGGGTATGACGACATCGAAGAGGGGCACGGGGGCCTATGGTATCCCGGAAGCTCTCCTCTCTTCCCGCGCCTCCTCTCCCCGGGAGGATGTGCGCACCTCGGGTATATCATCCCCTCCAAGGAGACCTCCCCATGGCCGAATCCCTCGCCGTTCCTGCCCCGACCTCCCCCGCCGCCGCGAAGCTGCGCTCACGGATGATCAACCCGTGGCTGCTGCGGGGCTTCATGCTGGCGAAATTGCCCCTCGCCCTGGTGGCGGGGTTGCGGGTGCGGGAATTCGACGGCGACCGCTGCGTGGTGACGGTGCCCTACGGCTGGCGCACCACGAATCCCTTCCGCTCCACCTACTTCGCCGCCCTGAGCATGGCCGCCGAGATGTCGACCGGGGCGCCGGCGATGATGGCCGTCGAGCTGGCGTCGAGCCCGGTGGCGCTACTGATCGTCAACCTGGAGGCGACGTTCGGTAAGAAGGCGACGGGGCTCACGGCGTTCACCTGCGAGGACGGCGCGAAGGCCTTCGCCGCGGTGGCGGACACCCTGCGCACCGGCGAGCCCGCCACGGCGCGCCTGGAGACCGTGGGCTGCGCGAAGGACGGCACCGAGGTCGCCCGCTTCGTCTTCACCTGGTCGTTCAAGAAGCGTTCAAAGGCGTAAGACGATCGTGCGCGTCGCCCTTGCCCAGCTCTCCGCCTCCCCTGATCGCGACGCGAACCTCGCCCGCGTCGTCGAGGCCATGAACGCCGCCCACGAGGCCGGGGCGGACCTGATCGCCTTTCCCGAGGTCATCCTCGACCGCTTCTTCCCCCAGCAGCCGGGAGACCGGACGGCCCTCGCCCTGGCGGAGCCCATCCCCGGGAACTCCTCCGGATTGATCGCCGCCAAGGCCCGCGAGCTCGGGCTCGTCACCGTCTTCAATCTCTACGAGCTGGGAGAGGATGGGCGGCGCTACGACAGCTCGCCGGTCTTCGACGCGGACGGCACCCTCCTGGGCATCACCCGCATGATCCACATCACGGACTACGAGGGCTTTCACGAGCGGGACTACTACCACCCGGGCGACCACGGCGTGCCCGTCTACTCGACGCGCGCCGGAAGGATCGGCGTCGCCATCTGCTACGACCGCCACTATCCGGAGGTGATGCGCGCGCTGGGAGTGGCGGGCGCGGAGGTGGTGGTCATTCCCCAGGCGGGGACGCTCGGCGAGTGGCCGGAAGGCCTCTACGAAGCCGAGCTGCGCACCGCCGCCTTCCAGAACGGCTACTTCACCGCTCTCGCCAACCGGGTGGGCGAAGAGGGGAAGCTCCACTTCGCGGGCGAGTCCTTCGTCGTGGACCCCGAAGGGCGCGTCGTCGCCCGCGGCAAGAGCCTGGAGGAGGACTTGGTGATCGCCGATCTCGATCTGGAGGCCTGTAAGACCTCCACAGCCCGCCGTCTCTTCTGGCGCGATCGCCGGCCGGAGCTTTACCGGGGCTGGCTGTAGCCTGGCAAAAAACTTCCCCAACAATGTTGGAAGCCTCCCAACATTGTTCCGGGCCTTCCAACATTGTTCTGAGCTTCCCCAACATTGTTTTGGGAGTCCCAACATTGTTCCGGCCGTCCCGACAATGTTGGGAGTCTCCCAACATTGTTCCCAGCTTCTCAAACAATGTTTCCGGCGTTTCAACAATGTTGCTGGCGTTTTCCCAATGTTTGAGCGCTGCAAACAATGTGTTTGCCCGTTTTCGCAATGTGTCTATAGTTTTTTCAATGTTCTTGGGATTTTCAGGCCAGGAAAATCTTCAGAACATTGAAAAACGCCTCCAAGCTCCGGAAAAACTCTCCGGCTCTTCAAGGGACTGGCTCCGGGGGGACTTCCATCCCAGGCGTAGTGGGTGTAGCCTGTCGAGTATGTGCCGCGCAGGAGGACGGCGTGAGCACGGATCTAGACGTCCTGGAAGCCGAAAAGGAGAACGTATGCGTGCTGTAATTTTGGGGAGCCTAACGCTGCTCGTCGCCACCTTTGGCACAAGCCATGCCCAATCCTTGAACCCGGCACCGAAAGTGGAGGCAGCAGTGCCTTCCTCAGGGAACAGCGCCGAAACCGTCAGCACCATCGAGAGCCGCATCGACGGCGAGTTCAAGGGCTGGGAAGGTAAGACCGTTTTCAAGCTTCAGAACGGGCAGATCTGGCAGCAGGCGTCCTATGGCTACAACGTCACGTTCGCTGATTCCCCCAAGGTATCGATCTACCAGTCTGGAAGCGAATTCCGCATGAAGGTCGAGGGGATCGACCAAGAGATCGTCGTACAGCGCTCCGGCTGTTGAAGGCCGACGGAAGACCTCCCACCGGCCCAACGAGTCGGGAGATCCCAGCCCAGGGTTGAGGCCGAAGGCCGATACCCTGGGGAAAAAGGGCGCCCATCCTTGCGGCCTGAAGGGCCGCGAGAGTTCTGTGGTCCTCAAACGCCTGACCAACGGTCTCGCGACCCTTCAGGCCGCACCACACTGTCATCTCTCCACCCAGGGCATCGGCCTACGGCCTCTGCCCTGGGCTCCGTTCTCCCGGCCCGTTGGGCCGGACGGACCGGCCACTCGCGAGCTCAGTCCCTAAAAGAAGTAGTCGCGCTCGCTGCCCTCGAAAGCTTCCTGTCGCCAGGCAGCAGTGCTTGAAAGCGGCGGCCGGAGCCGCAGGGGCATGGGTCGTTCCGCCCCAGCTTCTCGAGAAGCTCCTTGTCGCCGTGCACAGTCTGCGGCCCCCGCTTGACGCGGGTTTCGGACGGGTAGCCCTTCCGGCGCTTACTGCTGGGCTCGAAAGCAGGGGAGGTCGGCGTAGCGATCTTGGCGTGACATGGCGCACCTCCTTGGGTCGTGAGGCCTTCGCGGCCTCGGTGGGAGGCGGAGTTCTACCAGATCGAGACGTGATCTGCAATCTCGCAGCGAAACGGCTGGCACCTCGCGAGGGCTAACGAGGCCCATAAGTTCGGGCCAAAGGTCCGAGATCCTTCAGCCCAGGCCAGCGGCCTGGGTTCCGGTCCCCATCCCCCAAATGCGCCCCAACGGGGCGCGATAATGGGCGCCGTACTCCGACGCGCCTCGTATCGCGGCCCTTCAGGCCGCAACTGCCGGCTCCATCCCGTTACCCAGGGCGTTGCCCTAGGCTGAGGAATCACGACCCGTTGGGCCGTCCAGAGGTCGCCGACGATTCACTAAACCGACAACACATCGCGCGGCCACGGCTCGGAACCCGACATATTGATGAGGCTCAGGAACCGCGGGCAACGGAACGGCTGGCACCTCCCGTCGGGCACTGCCTGGATGGATTCGTGTGCGATCCCGAGGTGCGGGTGATCCGCGACGTCTCGCCTGAGATCTGGGCCTCTTCGGGCGAGTAGCATGCCCATTCTCCTGCATGTTAAAATCCGAGCCGGTGATGCCATGCACTGGGACGTCAAAAGCGTTAAACCGTTGCCCGACTATCGTATTTATGTCGAGACGGAGGATGGGAGAAAGGGGACTTTCGACCTGAAGCCATACCTTGACCACGGCGTATTTCGCGAGCTTCGGGATGTGCATTACTTCAATCAGGTAGGCATCCTATTCGGTGCAGTCACCTGGCCTCACGAACAGGACATTGCGCCGGAGACCCTGCTTGCCGAATTGGTTCCCCTTGGATCCGAACTTCACGAGCGGCGTGCCTCTCATTAGGCCCGAACCCGTCGCACGGCTGCAGGACGGAGACAGATAGCGCGAGGCGCTACCCGAAATCAGACATTCTGGTATCCTGAGGACATGACCTCGACCCAACAAACACCTCCCGACACCCCCACCGAATCCTCCAAAATCACCCCCAATGACCCGCGCTACCGCGCGGTCGTCGACAAGCGTTTCAATAAGCGGTTCCGCGCCAGCCCGGACTACGTTCGTCTGGTCACCTCGACCGAACAGGTCATCTCTGCCGTCGAGGAGGCGACGCTGGAGGGACGGCGGCTCGTCGTGACGAGTGGCGGGCACTGCTTGGAGGGATTCGTGTCCGATCCCGAGGTGCGGGTGATCCTCGACGTCTCCCCCATGAAACGCGTCTACTACGACGCGGAGCGGGGCGCCGTGGCCGTGGAGTGCGGGACGACGGTGGGTGAGACGTTCCGGGCTTTGTTCGAGGCGTGGGGCGTGGTGATTCCGCTCGGGGAGCATCCGGATATCGGCATGGGCGGGCATGTTCCCGGCGGCGTCTTTGGATTCCTCTGCCGACAGCTCGGTCTCGCCGCGGATTATCTCTATGCCGTCGAGGTGGTCACCGTCAACGCGGACGGACATGCGGGCGCTGTGGTGGCGACCCGGGAGACATCCGATCCGAATCGCGATCTCTGGTGGGCTCACACCGGCGGCGGCGCGGGCAACTTCGGCGTCGCCACCCGGTTCTGGTTCCGATCGCCTGACGCCTCCGGCGACGATCCATCCAAGCTGCTGCCCCGCGCGCCGGAGTCGATCACGACCTTCAGGGCGGAATGGGACTGGAGCGATATCGACGAGCCGGCCTTCCTGCGACTCCTCAGGAATCACGGCGTGTGGAGCGAGCAGAACAGCGGTGCCGACTCTCCGAACGCCTCGCTCTGGGCTCTTCTGGCGGTTCATCGCAAGCAGCTCGGAAAAATCATCGTCCGCGGCTTGAGCACGGCCGGCGACGGTGCCGAGCGGCAGATCGACGATCATCTGGCGGCGCTGAGCGAAGGGGGCCTCGCGCCCCACGGCCGGGAGATCTCGCGAATGTCCTGGCTCGACTTCGCCCTGAATCCGTTTCCCGATCTGTTCGCCATGCCGCCGGGCGGCGTGAGCGCCAAGGTGAAGGACGCGCTGCTCAAGAAGCGGCTCACGGACGCCCAGATCGGCGTCGCCTACGACTACCTCACCCGCACCGACCACGACGTCATGGGCGGCATGCTGGGCTTCGCCACCTATGGCGGGCGCATCAACACCGTCCCGCGCGACGCGACCGCCTCCGCCCAGCGCGATTCGATTCTCGACATCGCCTGCAACACCGGCTGGCTGGACCCTCAGGAAGAGGCGAAGAATCTGGCCTGGGTGCGTTCGTTCTATCGGGATCTGTTCGCGGAGACCGGGGGCGTCCCGGTGCCGGGCGACGCGTACGATGGATCGTTCATCAATCACCCCGATACCGATCTCGCGGATCCCGCCTTGAATACATCAGGCGTGCCCTGGCACACCTTGTATTACAACGGGAACTACTCGCGCCTGCAGCGGGTCAAGGCGCGGTGGGACCCGCGCAATGTGTTCCGGCATGCATTATCGGTTCGGGTGGGGTGAGCCTACCCTCCCCCGTTCGAATTCTCCCCCGCCGTCTGGTTATCCGTCGGAGGCAGCTTCACGGGGTGCTTCGGATCGCCACGGCCGGGGCGCGGTGTGGCGAGGCCCTTGCCCTTTTCCACGTCATACAGGATGTCGGCGGCGGTGCCGGTTCCCTGCTCGGCCTGGAGGGTCCAGATCCTTCCCAGAATGTAGCGGATGCGGAAGGTGCTCACGGGCTGGAAGAGGCCGATGCCGTAGGTGACGTAGAGGCGGGGCGTAAGGTACTTGCCCACCACCAGCGAAGCCTCCTGGAGGCCGCCGGTGCTCTCGATGCGGGCCTCCTCCAGCCCGAAGCGGGCGGCGACTTTCTTTGCGATCAGGTTGCCGCCTTTCAAGCCCAGCGAGGCGGCGGCATTGGCCACCAGGTTCCCTTCCTGCGGTGTGCTCTGCCCCAGGGGATGCCCCAGCAGGAGATAGGCGAGGGCGTCGCTCTGGCCCATCGCCGGCGTGGAGTAGAGGGTCGTCTGCGGGCTCTTGAGGGTTCCCTTGACGTTGATGCCGGCGATGGTGCCGTCCGTGGCCGTGCGGTAGGCCTGCAAGTCGAGACCGGGGTTGTCGACCGGTCCTCCCGCGAAGATGAGCCGGCCGTGATCGAGCGTGAGATCCTGGCCATAGGCCTGATAGACGCCGTCCGCGATCTGGAGCTCCCCCACCGCCGTAACGGGCCTGTCCGGCTGCTCGGAGATCAACAGGCTGCCGTAGGGACTGCCCGTAAACCCGGAGGCCTCCACCATGACCTTCTCGCCCAGGACGACGCGCACCTGGGCATGGAGCTCCAGCGGCTTCTTGTTCACCGCAGCCGTCCGCTGCTCGGAGATGGGGATGATGACGACGTCCTTGGAGACCGGGATCGCGGCGCGCTTCTTCTTCTGCTGCGTGAATTTGGCCTCGGGGACGTTCACGTCGCCGGTGACGTCAATCCGCTGATTCTGCATGGCGATCTTGAGGTGCGGAGTGACGATCACGCGGATCTCTTTGGTGTTCGAAACGAGGAAACGGCGGCCCTCGACGGTGAGGGACGCGGGCTTCTGATCGAGAGGAACGGTGCCTCCGATCGTCACCGTGCCGCCCCCAGAGCTCGCCGCGCCGTTGACCTGGAGGGGACCCGTGCCGTCGCTCTTCGCCGCCAGCTCGATCTGCCGCACCTGGAGGTTGTACTCCGGCACGTCGACCTGGGCACCCCGTAGATTCACGGCGCCGACGGCCTTCGGCGAGGCCACGGTGCCGCCGAGGGTGAGGTCGGCGTCCAGGGTGCCCTTGGGATTCTTGAGATCGGGCACGAAGGCTTCCACCAGCCCGAGGTTGGTGAAGCTCGCCACGATGTGCCCGCCCACGGTCTGCTGCTGGAGCGGGGCGCCGAGAGCGTTGTACTGCGGCAGCCGGAGGGTGCCGTCGATCTTCCCGGTGTCCGGGAAGTTGAGGGCCACATGCGCGGCGAGGCCGTCCTGGCCGGCCGCGCCGGCGGTCAACGTCACGGTCCCCTGGTCGAAGCGAATCTGCGCCGTCTTCCCGCTCTCCAGGGGATAGCGCACCTCGCCGGGGCCGGGCTTCAGGTCCACGTTGGCGGTGACGAAGCCATTCGCGGCTCCCTGGCCCCGGAAGGTGCCGTTGACGGCGCCCGTAATCGTGAGGTCCGGCGGCAGGAACGGCTTGGCCAGGGAGAACGGCAGGTCCGCGATCGTCCCCGAGGCGTTCCACGGGCCGGTCTGGCTCCACTGGCCGTCGGCGCAGAGGCGGGCGTTGCCGTTATCGCGGGAGGTCCAGCAGAAGCTCCGCAGGCTGGCGGCGGTGGCGCTGGCCGTGAGGCCGGCCGGAGCGGCGAGAGACCAGGAGCCCGTCTGCTGATTCTTGAAGTCCAGTCTCTGAATCTGGCCGGTCCACGCCGTGGTGCCCTGGAGTCCACCGGCCAGCCCCAGATCCAGGCTGCCGTCCGGAGCGCGCACGGCGAGGGTGACGGTGTGGCTGCCCTGCGTGCCGCGGCCGGTCACGACCACGGTGTCGAAGGTCCGGCCAGCGGCGCCGACCTTGGTGGCGTTCAGGTCGAGGACGATCGGCCCCTGGTTCGCCAGGTCCACGTCCGCATTGAGCGCGAGGGTGGCGACGTTGTAAGTCTTCCAAACCAGGGACTGGCCGTTCCCCTGGGCGCGGACGTGGGGGGCCTTGAAGGGTCCCGAAAGGTTCCCCTGCATGGTGATCGCGCCGCCGGACTCCGGCAGGGCCTCTCCCAGGTTGGGAGCTTCGAGCCGGAAGTCGAGATTGGCGGCCGTCTTGGTGAAGCTCCCCGATGCGGCGAGGCGGGCGGAGCCGGAACGCAGGTCGAGCCGCGGCAGGTTGTAGCGTTCGCCCGCCAGCCCGAGGTGAACGGTGCCGGCCACCGGGTTTCCCCGCAGGTTGCCGGCGAGATCCGTCACGTCCACCTGGCCGTAGGGATTGCCGTCGCGCAGTGTGCCGTCGCTGGTGGCGGCGAAGGTGAGCCGGCCCGGGTATTGGGGATCGTAGGCGCCGGGATCGAGGTTCTGGCCATTCACCTTCACTTTCCACGTCACCTGCGGCTTCCAGGAGACGAGCCCCTCGGCGGTGAGCCGGCCGCGCAGCACGTCGCCCTGGACGGAGCGAAGCGTCATCTTCTCCTGATCGCCGCGCCCGGAGAGCCGCCAGCGTCCGGGCGGGATGCCCGGACCGGCGAGGTCGGCGTTCATGTCCAGTTGATAGGCCTTGAGCGTCCCCTTGATCTTGCCGTCCCCCTGATGGCTTACCACGACCGGCTTCCCCTGGAGCGGATAGGAGAGGCCGCGCCAGTCGGCCACCACGTCGAGGTCGAGATCCTTCTTCGCGGTACCGACCGTGCCCTTGGCGGTCAGGTCGGAGCCGTTTGCCGTCTTCACGTTCAGCGACTCGATCAGATAGTCCGTGCCGCGCCGGGCCAGCCGGTAGGTGGCGACGGCGGGGCCGAGATCCGGATAGGAGCCGGCCACCTTCCCCTCGGAGGTGAAATCGTTGAGCTGGCCCTTGATCTTGACGTTCGCCTCGTTCACCCGGGCGGCGGGCCAGGCGGCGTTGAGGGCCTGCACGTTCACGTCTTTGACATGGGCGGCGAGGTCCAGACCGACCTCGCGCATGGGAGTGAGCACGTCGCCCTTCACCTGGGCCGCGAACGGCTGGCTCACCTGGAGGTCAATCGCCAGCTTCTCCAGGGTGCCGCGGAAGGACCCCGAGGCCACGACGGGCGGCACCTCGGGCCCGTTGTAGTTGGCGTCCGCAATGAGGTTGAGATCGTAGGCGCCGACGGGCTTCACGTCGCCGCTCGCCCGCAGCCGGAAGGTCGGGCCGTCCGCCCGCAGGCTACGGATGTGGAGCAGGTCGCTCAGCCGGTCGCTCTGGGCGTCGAGCGCGATCTGGTCGAGCCGGAAGGGCGGCGCGACCGGCTGACCCGGCGGCGCCACCTTGAGGACCTCCAGGTCGCGGATCAACGCGTCGCGCACCACGATGTTGACCGGCAGGTGGACGTCCACCAGCTTGCCGTCGCTGGTGTCCGTCTTGGTGGGCTGCAGGACGACGCGGATGCCCTCGGAGTGGAGGCTCTCGACGTCGAGCTGCCGCTGCCGCAGCTTGCCGAGGCGCCAGGAGAGCGCCAAGTGGTGGATCACCACGTCCATCGTGTCCGTCTTGTAGTGGACGTCCCGCAGATCCAGCGGCCCGGTGAGGGGGCCGCGCTGGACGCCGATCGTCAGGGTGCCGGGGATGAAAGGCGCAATCCGGGTGAGGAGGAGGTGGGTGCCCCGCTCGGTCGTCACCGCGTAAAGCACGATGAGGATGCCGAGAATCAACGGCAGGAAGATCAGAACCAGCAGGCGCAGCACCCAGCGCAGGGCGCGGCGCTTCTTCTTCGGTGGCGCAGGCGCCGGGTTCGGTGTTTCGTCGCTCACAGGTCGGGTCCGATGTTCAGGTGGAAGCGGATGGGATGCCCCGGCTCGGAGAGCGCGAAGGCCACGTCGGCGCGAATGGGGCCGATGGGCGAGCGCCAGCGCAGGCCGAAGCCGGCGCCGCGGGCCAGCGTGCCCAGGCCGCTGAACGACTGCGAGGCGTTGCCGGTGTCGTAGAAGACGGCGGCGCCCCACTTGGTGAAGAAGCGGCGCTCATACTCCAGGCTCCCCACCGCCAGCGTCTCGCCGCCGATGGTGTTGCCGGCTTCGTCCTTGCGGCCCAGCGACTGATAGGAGAAGCCGCGCACGCTCTGGTCGCCGCCGGCGAAGAACCGAAACTGCGGCGGCAGCTCGCGGAACTCGTTGGTGTCCGTGTAGCCCACCTGGGTACGGGCGATGAGCCGGTTGCGGTCGCCCAGGGTGCGGATGACCTTGCCGTCGATCGAGCCCTGGAGGAACGAGGAGTCGGAGAGCACGGACGAGTCGGCGCCCTGAAGGTTGAGCCGCACGCGGTAGCCGTTGGTGGTGTCGATGCGGTCGTCCGCCCGCACCCGCTCCAGACTGATGCCGGGCACCACGAGATTCGACGTTCCATGATCGAGCCCGACGGTGAAAGTCTGGCGCTGGAAGTTGAGCGAGTACGCCTCGCGCCAGCCGCCCCGCGACTCGGTGAGCGTCGCCCCCACGAGCCCGGAGTCGCTGAGGGCGGTGTTCGTGTCCAGCCGGTCGTAGGCGAGGTTCAGGGAGAGCACGTCGGTGCGGGGGTATGCCCCCGGAATCAGGTAGCTCGTTTTGAAGCCGCGCTCGACTCCCGACACAATGGCGTCGATCTCGGCGCGGTGGCCTCGGCTGTTGAGCCGCCGCCACTCGACGATGCCCCGCGCGCGGGGGCCGGTGTCGGTGCCATAGCCCAGGCCGCCGGTGAGGCGCACGGGCTTGCTCGGGGTCAAGTTGACGTCGATGGGCACCTCCAGATCCTTGGCCTCCTCCTGCCGGGTGACCACCTCGACGCGGCCCCAGTAGGGGCTGTCGGCGAGGGAGCTCTGGAGCTCCAGCACCTCGTTGACGTTCAGCGGATCGCCGCGCTTGAACTTCACGTAGCCGGTGAGCAGTTCGGGCTTGAGCACGTCCTGATGGAAGCGCACCTCGCCGAAGCGGTAGCGCGGCCCGGTGTTGTAATGCAGCACCACGTCCGCCTGGTAGCGCTCCAGGCTCACCTTGATCTCGTTGGCCTGGAAGGCGCCGTCGAGGTAGCCCTCCGTGGCGGCGTACTCCTCGAAAGCCTTTTTCCCTCTTTCCCAGTCCGGGTGGTAGAGCACCTCGCCCTTGCGCAGCGGGAAGCCGGCGGCGATCTCCTGGAACCGCGGATCGTCCTTGCCGGCGCCGGTGACCTGCAGGTCGACGCTGGCGATCTTCACCGCCGGCCCGGCGTCCACGTCATAGTGGGCGATCCACCGGTCCCCCTCCTGGCGCAGCTCGGAGCGAACGTGCGAGCGGTAGTAGCCGAAAGGCTGGAGAGCCTCGTCGATCTCGGCGGGAGCCTCGGCGTGAAGGTGCCGGATGCGCTCCTCGTCGAGCTCGTCCTTGTCGGCGTTCTCCAGGCTCAGCGAGGAGTGAATGTTCTGCGCCAGCTTGCGCGGCACACCCTCGACCTCGACCTTCAGCTTGACCTTGGTCTTGGCCGCGGCCGCCGCGGTAGTAAGGGCCGGCGCGAGCAGCGCCAGCCCGAGGACCAGAAAGAGAGGCGGTCTGCGCATGTTCAGGCTTGAGTCGTCTGAGTCGCCGTGAGCGGAACCTTGATGGTCTCCGTCCGCTCCGCGCCGGGCTCGGCCTTGGCCATGCCCTCTCGGTAGCGCCGGGAGTGCACCCGGGTGAATTCCGCTCCCAGCAGGAAGATCAGGGAGGAGTAGTAGATCCACAGGATGACCAGCACCAGCGAGCCGGCGGCGCCGTAGGTCGAGGTGACGCCGGTGCGCCCCAGGTAGAAGCCGATCCCGTACCTTCCAATGAGGAAGAGGACCGAGGTGAAGGCGGCACCCCAGGCCACGTCGCGCCAGGTGAGCTCCACGTCCGGCAGGATGCGGAAGACGACGGCGATCAGCACCGTCATCAGCAGCCAGGAGAGGGACACGTCGCCCCATCCGACCAGCTTCGACGTTCCGAGCTCCAGGCGCGACTCCAGAACCTTCTGCAGCGCGGTGAGGCCGGCGCTGGCGGCCAGCGAGGCGAGCACCAGCAGGCCCACGCCGAGGATCAGCCCGAAGCAGAGCAGACGCTTGAGCAGCAGCCGCTTGAGAAAGAAGCCCGGCTTCGGCGTCACCTCCCAGACGGTATTGAGTGTGTCCTGAAGCTGCATGAGAGCACCGGTGGCGGTGACCAAGAGGGTGACGGCGCCCAGCATGGCGGCGAACCGGCCGGTGCTCGGCCGGGAGCTGGCGGCGGCCACGAGATCCTGGGCCACCTTGGCGCCGTCGGAGCCGATGAAGAGGCTGAGCTGCCGCTGGATCTGCCCCTGCGCGGCCTCGACGCCGAAGGCCCAGCCGGAGGTCGAGATCACCAGGATCAGGACGGGACCGATGGCAAACAGGGCGTAGTACGCGAGCGCCGCGCTGTGCGTGAACGCGTCGTGCTTCGACCAGTTGGCGAACGTATCCTTGAGAACGTTCCAGAGGTTATGTGACTTCGATGGCATTCGTCAGTCCCGCCGCGACGAAATTGCGCCCGGCGGGACTCGAAGACGACTGCAAAAGGCTTGCCTGAAGGGCCGTGACCTACCGGGGCGGCAGCGCCTTGTATCCCGCCGGCGGCTCGTAGGTTCCGGCGGGGGCGTCCTTGGTCTCCACGGTGGCGAGCTCCTCGCGGGTCTTGAAGTGGCTGCCGCCCATGGTGACGTCGGATTCCTGGAGCACGGGGAAGCCCTCGATCTGCTGCATCTGGCGAGCCCACTCCGCCGAGCCGGGCTGCAGGGCGGCGAGGATGGCGGCGAGCTTGCCGTAGGCCTGGTGGGCGGCGACGTCCTTGCTGGCCCAGATGGTGGTGTCCAGGTGCAGGCCGTCCGGGCTGGAGATGTCGACCTTGAACTTGCGGGCGTTCCAGTCGCCCACCTTCTTCGTCTCGCTGGTGGGCGAGACCACCACCTTGATCGCTCCGCCCTCCGAGGCGGCGAGCTTCTGCACGTCGGGCGCCGCGACCTCGGCGTACGTCTTGTCCCCGTGATTGAGCAGGTAGACCTTGCCGCGGTCGAGCCGCACGATGGTGGAGGTCTCCCCCTCGTCGCGCCGCAACCTGTCGGCGGCCATCCAGATGTGGATCTGCCCCGTCGTGGGCTGGTCCATCTTCAGGCCCTCGACGCTGCTGCGGACGGTCAGCAGGGTATCCGCCGTGGCCGGGGCCGCGAGCAGCAGGAGGAGCAGGGGGATGGCGGCGCGTCTCGGCATACGGCGTTCCTCGTCAATTCGGCAGTCAATCGGCTCGGCGAATTGTAGCTCAGCCGCCGCTCCTTGCCGTTGCGTCCTTGCGGCGGACGTACAGGAGCTTCTCGACGTCCGCCACCAGCTCGCCCTTCTCGTCGAAGACCTCCACCGTGAAGACGGGCTCGACCTTGCCGCCGGCGTCCGCGGCGGCGCGGATCTCGTCGATGCGCTCCTGGGGGATGTGGAACGTGGCCTTCATCGTGCCGCGCCCGGGCCGGCGGAAGCGGATGGTCGCCGCCTTGTCCCAAACCACGTAGTCGCGCCGCCCCAGGGCCTCGGTGAGGATGAGCATGAAGAAGGGATCGCACATTGCGTAGAGCGAGCCGCCGAAGGCGGTGCCCACGTAGTTGCGATTCCAGAACTGGATCTTCATCCGCACCTCGAACGTGCGCAGGTCCGCCGAAGACCGCACCCGTACCCCGGCGCCCAGGTAGGGCGGATAGAGGTTCAGCAGACGAATCTTCCAGCGGCTCGACGGCATCGTGTCTCCCTTCGCCGGGCAGGTCTAACACATCTCTGGGAGAGCCGCCAACGGACGAGGAGAAAGGCGCCGTGGTTTCCCGGTCTGCCGTCTGGAGCGCACCTTGCAGTGTAGGAGCCCTGCTCCGCCGGTGCTCCCTTCCAGGAGCACCGGTCCCCGCAAAGGAGGACTGACCATGAACAAGATCGACGTCATCCGCGCGTGGAAGGACCCCGTCTACCGCGCCGGCCTGAGCCGCGCAGAGATCGCCTGTCTGCCCGGACACCCATCCGGCCTTCTGGAGATCGACGAGGAGCAGCTCAAGTCGGCCTCCGGGGGCGCCGTGGTCACGACGAACCGGCTCTGCACCATGCAGAGCTTCAACAACTGGCGTTCCTGCTGCCCGTAGTACCCTGGCAACCGCTCCCGGCGCGGCTCGCCGGGGACCCGCTCGAAAGGAGTCAAGAATGAATCGAGTCGACGTCGTACGAGCCTGGAAAGACCCCCTCTACCGCGCCAGCCTGACCGCCGAGGAGCGGGACTGCCTCCCCGGGCATCCGTCCGGCATCATCGAGCTGGAGGATGACCTGCTCAAGTCCGTCGCCGCGGGAGCGCTGACCACCGCGCAGCAATGCACCGAGTTCAGCTTCAACAACTTCCGGCGTTGCTGTCCGAAGTAAGTCGTTTCCACGCCCGGCCCGCGGAGGCCGGGTTTCCTCCTCCCCGGGGGGCCGCCCCGGAACCGCCGATGGACGACATCCTCATCGACCTCGCTCCCGGGTATCGGGCCCTGAGCCTCGCCGAGCGGGCGGCGGCGCCTCGCGAAGGCGCATCCGCCGATCCGGAGATCGGCGACCTCGCCCGCCTGCGCCTCGAACAGTGGCGGCAGCTCTCGCCCTTCCGCGCGGGCGACGCCTTCGCCCGGCGACTCTCGGACGACGGGCTCGACGCCGAGTCCTTCGCGCGGCTGTTGGCCGAGCCCGCCACCGACGCCGCGGCCCGCCTGCCGGAGCCGCCGGCCTGGATCGCCGAGGTGGCGGCGGCCTTCGCCGCACCCGCGCCCGCCGCGCCGGAGCCCTTCCCGTGGCCCGAGGACCTGCGCGACAACTCCGCCGTCGGCTTCGTGGAGCTGGTCCGCCCGCTGGTCGACCGGGCGCGCGCCCGGCTGCGCGCAGGCATCCAGAGGATCGTCCAGGATCATCGCGCGCCGTTCACCCCCGAAAAGGCGGACTGCCTGGTGAGCGAGACGCTCGGCCTGCGCCTGCTGCCTCTCCTGGCGCGGACGCTGGTGCTGGAGATGCACGTGGCACGGCTTCAAGGGCATCTGACCGGCGAGACCGCGGCGGAGCGCTTCGCCGCCTTCGTGGACCGCCTGCGCCAGCCCGAGGCCGCCGTGGCGATCCTCAACGAGTACCCCGTCCTCGCCCGCCTCGTGGTCGAGGAGCTGGAGACCTGGGTGGCGGTGTCCCTGGAGCTTCTCGAACGGCTCGCGGCGGACTGGCCGGACCTCGTGGCCACCTTCTTCGCCGGCCGGGACCCCGGCCCTCTTACCGGTCTCGACGGCGGCGCCGGGGACCGTCACCGCGGCGGCCGGGCCGTGCGCATCGCGACTTTCGGAGCCGGTGCGAAGCTCGTCTACAAGCCCCGATCGCTGGCCGGCGACCGTCACTTCCAGGAGCTGCTCGCCGGGCTGGAGTCCCTGGAGGCCGGCCTCACCTTCCGCCGGCTGGCCGTGCTCGACCGCGGCGAGCACGGCTGGATGGAGTTCGTCGCCGCCGGGCCTTGCGCCTCCGCGGCCGAGGTGGCCCTCTATCACCGCCGGCTCGGCGGGCTGCTCGCCGTGCTTTACGCCCTGGAGGCCACGGACTGCCATTTCGAGAACCTCATCGCGGCCGGCGATCAGCCGGTGGTGGTCGACCTCGAAGCCCTGTTCCATCCACGGATCAACGTTCCACCGCAGCCCCGGCCGGATGAGCGGCTGGCGGGAGAGGCTCTCGCGGAGTCGGCGCTGCGCATCGGGCTTCTTCCTTTCCGCGTCGGCGGCAACGAGGAGTTCGAAGGCGTCGACTTGAGCGGTGTCGCCGTCGTCGCCGGCCAGCCCTCGCCCCAGCCCGTCCTGCAATGGCAGGGGATCGGGACGGACGAGATGCACGCCGTCCGCGAGCGGGTTCCCCTGGAAGGGGGGAGCAACCGTCCGTCCCTCGAGGGCCAGGAGGTCGAAGCCGGCGAGTACACGGAGGAGATGGCCGCCGGGTTCGCCGAGGTCTACCGCCTGCTGGCCCGCCACCGCGAGGAGCTGCTGGCGCCCGGCGGGCTCATCGCCCGCTTCGCGGACGATCCGGTGCGGGCGGTATTGCGGGCCACCCGCGTCTACGGCCTGCTGCTCGGCGAGAGCTACCACCCCGACGTGCTGCGCGACGCGCTCGACCGCGACCTCCTCTTCGACCGCCTCTGGGTGGGCGTCGACGAGCTGCCCGACCTGGCACGGGTGGCGGCGGCCGAGCACCGCGACCTGCGCGGCGGCGACATCCCATCGTTCACCTCCCGCCCTTCGTCGACCGGCCTGTGGACGAGCCGCGGGGAGCGAATCCCCGACTTCTTCCGCGAGACCGCTCTCACGAGCGTGCGCCGCCGTCTTCAGGCCTTGAGCGAGGCGGACCTGCGGCGCCAGCTCGCCCTCCTGCGCCTCGCCCTCGGCACCCAGTTGCTCAACCGCGACGACGTGGGCTGGCAGGGGTACGGCGAGGTCGATCCCGGCCCGCCGCTGGCGCCGGCCGAGCTGCGCGAGAAGCTCGTCGCCGCCGCCCGCGCCGTGGGCGAGTGGTTCGCGGAGCAGGCGATCCGCGATACCCGCGGGGAGGGACACGCCACCTGGATCGGGCTCGAGTTCCGCAACCGCCTCTGGTCGATGGTGCCGGCGCCAGAGGACCTGTACGCGGGCCTGCCGGGAATCGCCCTCTTCCTCGCCTATCTTGGCGAGATCACCGGCGAGGCGCGCTGGACCGATCTGGCGCGGGCGGCGATGCGCTCGCTACTGGCGCGCTTCGAGGAGTCGGACCCCACCGCCGGTCCCGAGGCGATCGGCGCCTTCTCCGGCTGGGGCGGCATCCTTTACGCCGCCGCCCACCTGGGCGCGCTGTGGAACGATTCGGACCTACTCGCGACGGCCGAGCGGCTGGCGGAGAAGATTCCGCCGCGCATCGAGCGCGACGAGGATCTCGACGTCGTCGGCGGCGCGGCCGGCGCGATCCTCGGCCTCCTGGCCCTCCATCGTGCCACCGGCTCGCGCCGCGCCCTCGCCGTGGCCGTCCTCTGTGGCGAGAGCCTGCTGGCCCGCTCGCATCCGGCGGGCTCCGGCCTCGGGTGGCTCACGCGGCTCGCCACGGAGCGCCCGCAGATCGGCTTCTCGCACGGCAACGCCGGCATCGGCCTCGCCTTATTGGCGCTGGGAGCGGAGCTGGGCTCGACGGCCGGCGACGATCGCTTCCTCGCGGCGGGCCTGGCGGCCAACGACTGGGAGCGCGAGGCCTTCTGGCCCGAGCTGCGCCGCTGGCTCTCCGCCGGCGACGGCCAGGCTCCTCCCCCCGAAAGCACCGTGGCCATGGCCTGGTGCTACGGCGCTCCGGGCGTCGGCCTCGCGCGCCTCAAAGCCCTGGCCCACGTCGAGAAGCCCGAGGCGCGGCGCGTGCTGCTCGCCGAGGTGAGAGAGGCGGCGCGGATGACCGTCGAGCAGGGCTTCGGCGAGAACCACTGCCAGTGCCACGGCGACCTGGGCAACCTCGACTTCCTCCTCCAGACCCGCGAGGCCCTCGGCGATCCGGCCCTGGACGTCGCGATCGACCGCCAGACCCGCATCGTCCTCGCCAGCATCGCCCGCGACGGCTGGCTCTGCGGCACCCGTGGAGGCGTCGAATCGCCCGGCCTGATGAACGGCTTCGCCGGCATCGGCTACGGCCTCCTGCGCTTGGCCGATCCCGCGCGGGTGCCCTCCGTGCTCACCCTGGAGCCGCCGGTCCGGTAAGAAGCCGGCGGAGAGACCGAAATCGAGTCCTCTTAACCGTACGGGTTTCTGGTACAATTCGGCCTATGCGAGAGATATCGGTTCACGAGTTCCGTAGCCATCTGCGGGAGACGGTCGAGGAAGTGACGGGGAATCATGTCCCCTTGCGGGTCAAACGCCGCGGAGGCGGAGATTTCGTCGTGGTCAGCGCCGAGGACTGGGAGCGGGAGCAGGAGACGCTGTACGTTCTCCAGAACAAATCGCTCATGGAGCAGATCGAGCGTTCGCTGAAGACTCACGGGGAGGGTGCGGGCTATCGCCCCTCCCCGGAGGAGCTGAATGCGCTCGATCGTGTTTGAAGGCGATACCTGGGAGCTCTATGAGGATCTGCGCCGGCGCGACTCCGCGCTGCACAAGAACCTCTGCCGGCAACTCAAGGAAATGCAGCGGGGCGACCCCGCCTCGGGGACCGGCAAGCCAGAGCCTCTCAAGCATGCTCTGAGCGGCCTCTGGTCGCGCCGGCTTTCCCTCAAGGACCGGCTCATCTACCGCTTCGACGAAGACGCCATCTACGTAATGGCCATCGGCGGGCACTACGACAGGTAGTGGTTCTCGCCATCAAGTCCCTGGTTGAGAGCGTTAGCGAGCCACCGTCACCGTAACGCTGTCCAACGCCCACGCGGCGTTGTTGCCCTGGTAGGCGTCCTTGGGATCGCGCAGTAAATAACCCAGGAAGTAGGTCCCCGGGGGTGTCCCCCGGGGGACCTTGAAACCCGTCAGCTTCACCTGCAGCGTGCCGCCGGAGGGTATCTTCCCGCGGACCTTGGCCCTCTTGACCAGCACGGCCCCGTCGAAGCTGAGACGCGCCGGCGTCAGGTAGACCTCCACCGCCGGATCGACCAGCGGCTCGGTGCCCACGTTCTCGATCTTGATCGGCCCGTTCAGAGCGAAGGCGCCGTTGGCCCGGACGGTCGCGACCGTCGGCAGGGGCGTCCGGTAATCCGGGATGACGAACCTCTCGTTCCGCACGGTGACGTACGAGCTGATCAGCCCGTCGCGGATCGCGACCCCGGGAGGAAAGGCGCGGCGCACGGCGGCGGTGTCGTCCGCGAACAGCTCCGCCACGTAATAGGTCCGGAGCTTGTAATTCATCACCGAGTCCCACGACACCGACTCCTCCTCGTCCCAGGGATGCAACAGCCCCCAGACGTGGCCAAGCTCGTGGAGGGCGGCCTCCTTGAACGCGAAGACGGGGTCCTGGCTGCTCGTGGCCGCCAGGTCGTCGGTTGTCCAGCTCCGATGAGGATTGAACGCCACGTCGGCCTCGATGACGACACCGTCCTCGCGGCGCGCGAAGGTGACGGCCAGGACGCCCGTGCCCAGGTCGGCCCAGTCGTAGCCGAACTGTCTCTTCATGATGAAATCTTCGGGAAATCCGACCATGTCCGAGACGCCGTTGTTATAGGCCCAGGAGGCCGTCGGCGGATCCAGGACCCGGAACAGGTCGCCGCTGTAGCGGTTCCAGTAAGCCATCTCGTATTGATCCCACGGCGAGAACTCCGAGTCGGTCAGCGGATTGACGATCACCGGCCGATTTGCCAGCTCGTGGAAGAGGAACTTGCCGGCGACCGGCGAGACCGGCGGCGGCAGCGTCAATACAGCATCCGTGATCTCGGCGATCCCCGGGGCTCCTTCTTCGGGCAGCGGGGGAATTACAGATTCAGGCGCGGCCCGCGGGGGAAGCGATCCCGCCATCGGGACCGGCATCGCGGAGGGATTCCACCGCTTCGCCGGCAGCGTAGCGGCAGCCTGGACGACGGGACGCGGCGCCAGGGGAACCCGCGCCGCCAGAGATCGCACGGCGCCCACGAGGTCGCGGAACGCGACTGGGGTGCCAGGCACCTCCCGGGGCACTTCAGGAAATACTCCCTGCTCGCCGCCGACGACCGGCGTGAGGGTGGGATGTCCGAGATCGCCGAGGAAGAGGAGGTAGCGGGCTCCCGGCTGGAGATGCACGGAGATGCAGGTGTCGTCCGAGAGCCTCCCCAGGGTGCCGCCGGGCACGGTGATGGAGATCCGGTCCGGGGCCGCCCCCCGCAGGCGCTCCTCGACGCGCAGCGTGTAGTCGGTGAGGATCAGGGTGCGCAGGTCGTTCCAGCGGCTCCGGCGCTCCTCGACCGTGGCGACCACGATGTGGGGAGACGCCGCCGCGATCTCGCGGACGCTCATCAGCTCGACGTGGGCGCTCAGGAAAGGAGGAGAGACGAGGGCCGCGAGACCCAGGCAGAAGACCACCGCGGCGCGGGCGCGGAGGGCGCGGCGCCTTCCCGAGACACAGGACTTCCAAGCCATGGACAGGCTCCTTTTCGAAGAGCCCTCCTGTTTCGACCCTTCCGGCTCAGAAACGGCAGACTTCAAAGTAGCAGTTTCGATTCTACACCAGGCTTCGCCGGCCGCTCCTCCGGGCGGCGGAAATGAATCCGCGAGCCCGTCACTCTCCTGTACAATGACCCTCATTCCTGCAGACGGCGTAAGTCGTAAGAGTCCGCGCGAACCGTAAAGCTCGCGGCGGTCCGGAGGATGTTCACTTGGTGTCAGAAGGACCGGTTTTTCCTCAAGACCCGGACCTCCGGGACCGCCTCCTGGGAGGCTTCAGGGACCACGTTCCGCCATTGCGGCCATCGCCGGCCTACCGGCTGGCGCTGGTCGCCGTGGCGTTCGCGATGGTCCTGCTGCCGCTGCTCTACGTGGGGCTGATCGCCGGCGTCGCCTGGAGCCTCTGGGCCTACTCCCAGGTGGCCCTGACGCTGATGCAGGAGCTCCGGGGCTCGACGTTGAGCCTCCTCTGCTTCCTGCCGTTCTTCGCCGGCGGCGTGGTGCTCGTCTGCCTGGTCAAACCCCTCTTCGCCCGGGCGGTGCGCGCCAACCAGCCGGTGAAGCTCGATGGGCGCGAGGAGCCGCTGCTCTTCGAGTTCGTGGCCTGTCTCTGCCAGGTCCTCGGCGCTCCGGTGCCCAAGGAGATCCACGTCGACTGCCAGGTCAACGCGTCGGCGTCGTTCCGCCGCGGGCTGCTCTCCCTCTTTGGCGACGACCTGGTGCTCACGATCGGCCTGCCGCTGGCGGCGGGCCTCTCGGCCCAGCAGCTCGCCGGCGTCATGGCGCACGAGCTGGGGCACTTCAGCCAGAAGTTGGGGTTGCGGGTCTCGGTCGTCATCCGCGTCATCAACTTCTGGTTCGCGCGGCTGGTATTTCAGCGCGACCGATTCGACGCCGCTCTCGCCGGGGCGGCAAAACGGGCGCCGTCCCGCGTACGCTGGATCTTTCATCTCCTCCTCTTCGTGGTGGTTCTCACGCGCCGCGCGCTGTGGGCGGTGATGATGCTGGGGCACGTCCTCAGCTCGTTCATGATGCGGCAGATGGAGTATGACGCCGACCGCTACGAGGTGCGGCTGGCGGGGTTCCACTCCTTCGATTCCTCCATGCGCGAGATCTTCGCCCTCTCCGCCGCCTACCAGATGGCGATGAAGAATCTGGAAGAGCAGTGGAAGGAGAGGCGGCTGGTGGACAAGTTCCCCCGGCTGGTGGTGGCCAACCGCCAGGAGGGCGTGCGGCAGCTCGCGGCGCAGCTCGAGCACTTCATGGCCAACGAGCAGGAGGAGCTGTTCGGCACCCATCCCACGTCCCGCCAGCGGGTGGCCCGCGCCCTGCGGGAGAAAGGGCTGGGAGTCTTCTCCTCCGACCTTCCCGCGAGCGCCCTGTTCTCCCGTTTCGACGAGCTCGAGCGGACGGTCTCCCTGGCCTTCTATCGCGAGATGGTGGGCAATCAGGTCAGGCCGCAGGACCTCATCGCCGTCGACGAGATCAAGCAGCGGGAGGCGCAGGCCGAGAGCGACCAGGCCGCCCTGGAACGCTACTTCCAGAACCCCAACTTTCTGCGCGCCCTCCCCCTTCCGCCGCGCCTCCCCACGATCAAGGCCGAGCCGCCCGCGATCGTGGCCGAGCTGGAGAAGTCGCGCCAGGCCGTGCTGGCGAAAGACGCCGGCCATACCCGGGAGATCGAGAACTACCGCCAGGCCGTCGACGAGAGGATCCTCGCCCTGCGCGCCCTGGCCGTGATCCGGGCCGGCTTCCTGATCCGGCCGGGGAGCTTCGGGCAGGAGGACGGCTCGCCCGTGGCGGTCGAGCGGGCCGCGGACCGGGCCGCCGAGCGGATGCGCAACACGGGCGACCTGCTCGAGCGATACGAGAACGTGGAGGTGCGGCGCCTCCTCCTGGCTCTGATCCTCCTCGACGCGCCGCAGACCGGCGGCCGGGTGCCGGAGCCGGCGGCACGGCGGGAGGAGATCGCGCGCTACCTCGCCTGCGCCGTCGCTCTGAAGGATGCTTTCCCGCGGCTCTTCGAGCTGCGGGAGACCCGCACGGAGCTGGAAATCCTGGTGCAGCAGATCAAGCCCAAGACGGAGGATCCGCGGCTTTTCGCGGCTCTCCGGGAGCGCCTGGGCACGCTCCAGGACCGGCTCAAGGAGGTGCACCGCATCGTGCGGCCCCAGGCCTACCCCTTCGACCACGCCAAGTCGGATACCACCCTGGCCCAGTACGCCATCCCCAGCATGCCCGCCGGCGACGACTTTCAGGGACTGATGGCCGCGTCGGAGCTGGCTCTGACCCGGCTGCACGAGGTCTACGACCGCCTCCTGGGCCGCCTCGCCTCGATCGCCGAGCTGGTGGAGACAGCTTTGGGGCTGCCGCCGCTGACGAGCAGCTCCGCGGCAGGCGCGGGCTCATCCCACACCTCCGCCGATCCTGCGCCCTTCCCCCAGGCCGCCTCCCCGGCTCCTGCCGAGCTGGCCGCGGCGCACAGCCAGGCGGCGAGCCCTGCCCTCTCTGCCGCCTCCGCCGCGCCTGCCCACCCGGCGCCGGCCGGAGCCGGCCCGATCCCTGAAACCAAGGCCGAGGCCGTGGCGAGCCGGGAGGCGTACGCCCTCTTCTTCCGCAGCCCTCTCGACTGGCGGGCTCTGCCCCTCCCCGGCCACCTTCCCGATCTGCCACCCGATCCGCGCCGGAGAGTCGGCGAGCTGCGGGAGGTCCGTCTCGCCGCCGCGCAGGCCCAGGAAGAGCACGGCCGCATGGTGCGCATCTACCAGGCGGCCGAGCGCAAGCTCATCCACGCCTGGAGGGCCGAGAGCCTGGTGGAGGCGGGCTTCTCCATCGATCCGGCCTCCTTCGAGGTGCCGGGAGGGGACGCTGCCTCCCTGACCCGGGCCCAGGAGCGGGCTCTGCTGGAAATGAAGTCCTGCGAAGCGGGAATCCAGCCCTTCGACGAGCACCAGGCGCGCCGCCTGATCCACGCCCTCACCTTGCTCGGAGAGGAGAGGATCGCCTTTCGCGTCGCCGAGGCGGACCGCCGCCGCCGGGAAACCCCGGCCCTCCTGGCCTGCGCGGCGGCTCTCCACAGCCGTTTCCCGGCGTTTCGGGAGCTGCGCAAGAAGCACTGCATCCTGGAGATCCTGGGCATGCAGCAGAACGGCCAGCATGCGAAAGATCCGGGGCTCCGCGACACCATCGCCCAACACATGGCAGCGGCTCACAAGCTTCTCCAGGAGCTCCAGCGGGACCTTCACCGCGATCCCTCTCCCTTTGCCAGCGTCCGGCGCGCCGCGGCGAGCCTCGGCCAGATCGCCGTCCCCTCCCTGCCGGCCGACCGGGACTACAACGGCATCTTCACCACCGTCGGCCGATCCCTCAAGGATCTCTCGGACCTCCACCACCGCGTGCTGGGCCGCCTGATCGGCACCGCGGAAGCCGTGGAGCAGGCGCTGGGGTTCGGGGGGTAGCGGCTGTGACGATGATCCCACCTCAGCCCTGGATCACGTCACGAAGCTGGGTCTGCATCGGGTTCCTCGCGGCGACACTGCTCTGTTTTCTCGCCAGTCTCCTGGCGTCGGACACGTCGTACGTCGTTTGGGCCACCGGCGGTATTGCTGGCTCTGTGCTGATGCTCATCGACCCCATCGTCGGCCTGGCTTTGCTGATCGTCGAGCTGAAGGACAAGCATCGCCGGGCCTCGCTATGGCCCATCCTTCTGCTCTGTACCAGCGGTCTACTCATCCTTATGGCTTTTCTTGCGGGTCTTGCGTTGGACTTCTGAGCTGAAATTTCGCCGAACAGGCGGCCAGGGGCTGAAGACCCTGGCTACCAACGGTAGTCCCTACGGGACCCGGGGAGAGTCCTATAGCACGGTGCACCGTATACTCCCCTCCATGTCCACACCCGTCCACATCGTCGGCGGCGGCCTCGCGGGGTCGGAGTGCGCGTGGCAGCTTGCCGAGCGGGGCGTCGACGTCGTCCTCCATGAGATGCGGCCCGTTCGCGGCACCCCGGCCCACAAGACGGGGGACCTCGCGGAGCTGGTGTGCAGCAACTCGCTGCGCAGCGACGATCCTTTCCATGCCGCCGGGCTGCTCAAGCGGGAGATGGAGAGCTTCAACTCGCTCATTATCGGCAGGGCCCGGCAGGCGTGCGTGCCGGCGGGCTCCGCCCTCGCCCTTGACCGCGACCGCTTCGCGGCGCTGGTGACGGCCGCTATCGCCGCGCACCCGCGCATCGAGCTGCGGCGCGGGGAGGTGACGGAGATCCCTTCCGGCGACGAGACCGAGGTCGTTCTCGCCACCGGCCCCCTCACCTCCGAGGCCATGTCCGCCCGGCTTCAGGAGCTGTTGGGGAGCGAGTATCTCTACTTCTACGACGCCATCGCGCCCATCGTGGAGGCGGAGAGCCTCGATCACGCGAAGCTCTTCTGGCAGTCGCGCTACGGCAAGGGCGAGGGCGACGACTACCTGAACGCCCCCATGGACGGCGATCAATATCTGGCCTTCCATCAGGCCGTGACCGAGGCCGAGGTCGTGGCCCCCCACGAGTTCGAGAAGGCCGTGTTCTTCGAGGGCTGCCTGCCCATCGAGGAGCTGGCGCGGCGCGGGCTGGACACTCTTCGCTACGGCCCCATGAAGCCGGTCGGCCTGCGGACCCCGGACGGGCGGCGCCCCTGGGCCGTGGTCCAGCTCCGGCAGGAGAACCTGGCCAAGAGCCACTTCAACCTCGTGGGCTTCCAGTCGCGGATGAAATGGGGCGAGCAGGACCGCGTCCTGCGCATGATCCCCGGGCTCGAAAACGCCCGCTTCGTCCGCTACGGGCAGATCCACCGCAACACCTTCATCAACGCCCCCATCCATCTCGACCCGTTGTACCGGGTGAAGACGTCGCCCCGGGTCCGCCTCGCCGGGCAGATCACGGGCGTCGAGGGCTACCTCGAATCGGCGGCCACGGGGCTTGCGATCGGCATCTATATGTCGCTGGAGCGGCAGGGACACACGCCGGAGCCCTTCCCGGCGACCACGGCGCTCGGAGCCCTGGCCCGCCACCTCACGGAGTCGGACCCGAAGCACTTCCAGCCGGCCAACATCAACTACGGCCTGTTCACCGAGCTGGAGACTCGGCTGCGCAAGGGCGATCGCCGGGCGGCCTTCGTCGAGCGGGCGAAGGCGGATCTGGCGGAGTGGACGGCGCGTAGCGGGTTGGCGGCGGCGGTCCTTACGGGGGCTTTGACGGGTCTTTGATTCGGGTGGGGCTCTCCCACCGCACCCCTCATCACCCCGGCCCTCTTCTCCCATCGCCCTCCCAGTTTCCACAACAATCTGGGGCACATTTCCCTACCCCCCCGTCGTCCTCCGGATCAACTCCACAATGTCCCCCTTGAGCTTCTTGTGGTCGGCCTTGCGGATGTACATCATGTGGCCGGCCAGGAACAGCTCGTTTCTCACGTTGCCCCGCAGCTCCTTGGGTAGCCCCAGGTGCTCCTTGGTGAAGATGGAATCGAAGAAGGGGGTGGCGAGATCGTAGACGCCGCTCGCCATCAGCACCTGGAGGCTGGGGTTGCGGGTGATCGCCCGCCGCAGATACTCGCCGACGTTCACATACTGATTCGTGAAGTCGTCCCAGCTCCAGGGCCAGACGTTTCCCCGCCGCTCGTAGACCATGTCGCTCTCGAACTTGAGGTCGCGCCGCAGGTAGTCGTTGACGGCGGCCACGTACGGCCCGTCGAGATCGCTCGCGGAGGGGTCGTACTCGGTCACCTCGCCCACCGAGTCGAGGTCGCGGCCCGTGAAGCGGGTGTCGAGGCGCCCGATGGTCTTCCCCTGGTCGCGCAGCAGCTCCTTGGTGAAGCGCTCGATGTCGATGCAAAGGTTGGAGCGCTCGACGTAGTCGGGCGAGAGGCCGGAGTAGCGCGCCACCCGCGCGGCGATCGCCTTGCGGCGGTCGTCCGGCAGGCGGTCGCCCAGGATCAGGGCCTGCGAGTAGTCGCCGAGCACGAACGCCTCCACCTCGTCGAGCGTCTTCCAAAGGTCGCCGGAGAGCTCGGGCGGCAGCTTCTTGTGATACCAGGCGGTGGCGGCGTAGGTGGGGAGGTGGATGAGGCAGGGGGTGTCGTTGCCGGGATGGAAGTCCTGATCCTGCCAGTTGAGGATGGTGGAGATGAGGATGACGCCGTTGAGCTGCATGCCGTAGCGCTGGGAGAGATGGAAGGCGAGGCCGGCGGCGCGGGTGGTGCCGTAGCTCTCGCCGGCCACGTACTTGGGGCTCGCCCAGCGCTGGTTGCGGGAGGTCCACAGGCGGATGAAGGCGGCCACGGACTCCACGTCCTTCTGCACGCCGTGGAACTGCTTCGGGTCCTGCCCCGGCGCCGGGCGGCTGAAGCCGGTGCTCACCGGATCGATGAACACGAGGTCGGTGGCGTCGAGGATCGAGTTCTCGTTGTCCACCAGGTGGCCGGGAGTCGGGCCGACGTTCCACCCCTCGTCGCTGCGCGCCACGATCTTGGGCCCGAAGGCGCCCATGTGCACCAAGAGCGCCGCCGAGCCTGGGCCGCCGTTGAAGCTGAAGGTGACGGGGCGCGTCGCCGGGTCCTTCACACCGTCCCGCGTGTAGGCGACGTAGAACACCAGGGCCTTGACGGTGCCGTCGTCGTCCTTGATCTGGAGCGTGCCGGCGGTGGCCGTGTAGGCGATGGCCTTGCCGTCCAGGGTGAAGGTGTGATGAGTGACGGCGGACTTCTCCTCCGGCGGGGACTTGGGCGGCGACGATGGCGCGTCGGCCTTGGCGGCGGACTTGTCCGCGACGGGCGGCTGCGCCGCGAGAGGCGCCGCGAAAAGAGCGGCGAGAAGCAGGCAGAGCACAGAGAGAGAACGTTGCGGCAGCGTCGGCATCAGAGAGACCTCCAGTTCGAGTGCCTGAATCCTACGCGAAAAGGAGGCCGGAGTTGCGGGGCCTCAAGGACAACAAGGACGACAAGGACCTCAACGACAAACACCGACAGTCCGTGCATGTCCCTGCCGTCCTTGAAGTCCCTGGCGTCCTTGTTTTTTGGGAGGGCCAAAAACACCCCGGGGCGCGCCACCTGACACGCCCCGGGGTTTACAGCTTCGACGTACTTCTTACCTCAACCTACGCCGCCGGCTTGGTCTCCACCGGATGCGGGGTGGCCTCAGGCTCCCCAGCCGGCGTGGTGACCGGAGTGGTTTCCGGCTTCCCATCCTTGGCCTTGCCCTTACGCTTGCGGAGCGGCGCGATTTTGAACTGCACCAGCCGCTCGCTCTTGGGACCCAGGTTGGACTTCACCACCGCTTGCAGACGCATGGCGAGATCCCGGCCAACCACCATCAGCTTGCCCAACAACTGCGTCGTTTCCTGCCGGGCCGCCGTCAAGGAGCGCTGCCGGGCCTTCATCTCCTGGACCTGGACCATGATGTCCTCGAATGCGGCCAGCGCGCGCTGGGCGTCCGGCAGATTCGGGGCGTTGTCGTGAGCCGCGGTGCGCAACGCCTCCCAATCTCCCATCTCCTGTGCAAAAGTCTGTCCTGATGACATGTTCGTCTCCTTTTCTTCTTGACTGAAAGTGTGGTTCGTTTTCGCCCGGCTGCCGATCAGCCGAGCCGCTTCGCCAGCTCCATCACGGCCAGTGTGAGGCCGCCCTTCTTTCCCCTCCGCGGCTGACCGTGGAGCGTCAACCCCAGCCGGCCACCCGCCACGAAGACCGAGATCGGCTGCCGTACGGCGCCGGCCAGCTCCGTCGCATAGGTGGCAAAGGCCAATGCCACTTTCGAATCCGAGAACTCGTGGAACCGGTCGATCGCCTTGCGATTCACGTCGAGCTTCCAGTTCGGCATCGCCTGGAGCATCTCCTGCACCCGCTCGGGCTTGAGCTCCTCCAGATCTCGGGCCGCCATCTTCTTCAGCTTGGAGAAGCTGACGCCGAGGGCTTCTGCGTTGTTCGCAATCTGCTGCATGGTGAACCTCCTTGGTTCAAAACTCCGGCGCCTTCATGACGCCGGAAGACCGATTCCCATTTCACCCAATCGTTCCGTGCCGTACGAGTTGTTTCCGCGACGGCGAGATAATGACCGAAGCCGATTGAAGATGTCAAGCCCTAAACGTCAATGGTATTTTTTGGTAAGAGCGCGGCGTTTGGAATCGCGCCCTTGAAGCTCTTTGGATCGCGAGAACGGAAATATCAGGATTGCGATACTGAGAGCTCGCATGGTATGAGTTCCCCCGTCTTCTTTCTGTATCGAGGGCATCGCGCCTCCCAGGTGGATGCGGAGGGCCATCATTTTACTGGGGGTCTCAGCACGGCTTCCATCCTTGCTGGCACACTCAGCGGCCGACACCACCTTGTTGTCGCGCCCGCGGGCTTCGGGCCATGAGGGCCTCGGACTGTTCCGCGGTTTGGGGAGGATTGCCAGATGCACCAGCATTCTTTGAAGCGTCTTCTTTCCGTGTTTCTCCTGGCAGGCGGGCTGGCCTTCATGGGACCGATCCAGGTCCACGCCGCTCCGGTCGCGGGACCTCAAGCGGTGTGGAAGTGGCTGACCCGAGTCTGGGAGGAGAGAGTCCCGGTGTTTTGGGGACGGCCGGGAGCGGGGCATGGCGGTGTCATCCAGGAGAAGGGAGGAGTGTGCATTGATCCCAATGGCTGCGCCCCCCGCTCCACGGCCTCGGCGCCAGGCCCAGTTTGCCGCGCCGGGTCCGAAGGTGGCGTTTGTATTGACCCCAACGGCTAGAGCATCCGCGAGCCCTCAGAAATGGGTGGCGCGCGCCTCTTGCCGCCGCCCTCTTCGTGCTAAGGTGACGCCGATTCGCGGAATCAGCGATCTCGTACCCGATGGCCCGAGGAGGTTCGTTTGCGCGGACACCCAACTGCAGCCGATCTGGAAGCGCTCCTTCAGGGAAGCCTATCCGGAGAGAAGACGCTAGGCGTGAGCCGCCACCTCATTCGTGGTTGCCCTGTCTGTATCGCCGAGTTGAAGAAGGGGTACGTCCGCAGGCGGCTCCGGAGCGCGCCGGAGTTGTCCGTGAAGGACGACGACGCCTATACAGAGATCCTGAAGCGGACCCAGTGGATGGCTCGGCATCTGGACAGAGAGGCGGCACGGGCACGCGAGATCACGCCCATGCTCATCCACGCAGGCCTGATGGCGGTGGTGCAGGAGGCAGACCTGCCCCTCTCGGGGTTTGCGATGTATCTTGCCTTGCTCGAAGCCAGTTGGGCCGTGCGGCACGAGAATCCACGGGAAATGGTGGGACTCGCGCGGGCGGCTGTCGAGGTTGCCGGCAAGCTCAATCCTGAACTCTACGGTGCTCAGCGGATCTGTGATCTGCGGACTCGGGCCTGGGGTGAGTTGGCCAACGCCTTGAGGGTGGCTGACGACTTCGACGAGGCAGAGCGGGCGTTTGGTACGGCGTTCGAGCTTCTCCTCCAGGGCACGGACGATCCGTACCTGAAGGTTCGTCTGTACGACCTGCACGCCTCTTTTCTTGGCGCACGGCGCAGATTCGGACTTGCTTTCTCGACTCTCGGCGTCGTCGTCTCCCTGTATCTCGATCTGGGAGAGAAACATCTCGCAGGTCGTGCGTTGATCATAAAGGCCATCTACTCTCTTTATAGTGGACAACCCGAGGAGGCACTTCGCCTCAATGAAGAAGGGGTTCCTCTTTTGGACGAGGAAAGAGAGCCAAATCTAATCTTTTTTGCTGCCCACAATAAGGTTTCCTTTCTCGTGGCCTGCGGAAGATTTCGAGAAGCCAAGAAAGCCCTCTTTCTACATCGGGCTAACTTCCAAAATGTGGAAGGAAAGGTGAATCGCGTCAAGCTGAGATGGCTTCAAGCTCAGGTCAGTGCCGGACTCGAGGAATGGGAAAGTGCGGAAGTGGCTTTCCTTGAGGCGAGAGAAGGGTTTGAGGCCGTCGGCATGAATTTCCATGCGGCGCTTGCGGCACTGGATTTGTCGCTGCTCTGGATGCGGCGGGCGCGATGGCGTGATGCCGAGGAGCTGGGGAAAGAGGCCGCGGACGTGTTTCTCGCGCTCGGAATTCAGAGGGAGGCCCTTGGGTCCGTAATGATCCTCAAGGATGCCTTCAAAAAGCGGAGGGCGACCGTCGCTCTCCTCGAAAGCGTCGTCGAGTTCCTCCGGCAGACGCAGATCGACCCGGAGGCCAGCTTCACGCCCCGTTTCGAGTAGTAGGCCCTAGGAAACGAATGGCAGTCCCGGAGGGGACAAGCGTCGGTAGCCAGGCGATTTCAATCCCTGGCGACGTAGGCGTGGCTGTCGCTCCTTTTGAGACACACTCTTAAAAGGTGTCGCGAAAGAAGGCGTCCGAAAGAAGGCGTCAGCGACTCCGCTTATCGCCCGGGATTGAAATCCTGGGCTACCGACGGTGGTCCCCTCCGGGACCGCGGTTGGGTTCCACGGTCAGTATCAGCAGGCTCGAGACACCAGCTCAGACGACGCCTCCAAGCACGTCCCGTAACGACTGCTGGACGAGCTGCTGAATCTTCCACGAGAGATCCTCCTCCGAGATCCCCGCGGCCGGCCGGCTCTTCGGCTCGATCGGAAGCATGCCCCCCAAGAGGCTGTGGATGGCCTGCGCGGACTGGGAGGGCGGACCCGGACGCCGCGGGTACGCCAGCTTAAAGAACTCACCAGGCGTCAGGCCCACAGCTCTGGAGATCGCGAGCACGTGCTCCATCTTGGCCTCTGCGGACCCTTGAAAAATCCGTTCCAGGTATCCAGGACTCACGCCCACTCGGCGTTCAACCTTCCGGATAGGGAGTCCAAGGACGCGGATGGTCATTCCGAGGAGGTGCAATAGACGGACGACTTCTTCGCCTTCAGGGTTCTCGGGCATGGATGGAAGTGTATACCATCCAGGGTATCCGTTGGAAGTGGGCGGAAAAAATCACCGCCCAACTTTTTCCGGCCACCACCCACCAAGTCACCGGCCTCCGGCCAGTTCCCGTAGCGCCTGCCGTACGGAATCCTGGATCTTCCGCTGGAGCTCTTCCTCCGAGATCGCGGTTACGGGCCGGGGTTCCGAGTCCATCGGCTGCATGTCTCGCAGGAGCTTGCGGATCGCCTTCGAGGACTCCGAGGGCGGATCAGGCCGCCGCGGGTAGGCCAGCTCAAAGAACTCAGCGGGCGCCAGCCCCAAGGCTCGCGAGATGGCGAGCACGTGCTCGACCTTGAGCTCGATGGTGCCGCCGAAGAGACGGCCCAGATAGCTGGGAGTCAATCCCAATCGGCGTTCAACTTCTCGATTGGTAAGTCCGAGGAGGCGGATGGCCGTCCTGATGACGAGGAGTAGGCGGTCGACTTCTTCTTGTTCTGGGTTGTTGGACATGGAAGGAAGTGTACACCACTCATAGGATCAGTGGGAAGGGGGCAAAAAAGATCGGCTATTGACAATTTCCCTCCGGCCAATGTAGAACAGGTCCGAATCCCGGGCTCTTTCGGGAAGCCGGCACTTCAGCCGGCATGTCCGCGATTCACGGGCAAACCCGTTCCCGGAAAAGGAGATCTGCATGAGCCATCCCCCGCAGGCCTGCATCATCAACGCCTTCTCCCCGGAGTACCTCTCGGCGCTCCGCGAACGGGACGAAACGTCCGGCAGCGCGCTGGAGGCTGAGCTCGCGGGCCCCTGGATCGTGCGCGAGCACGGCCAGCGGTACCACCTCTTCCGCGAGTGGGAGAGCTTCGAGTCGGGGCACCGCCCGTTCGGGACATTCGCGACCCGGGAGGACGCCCTCCTCTTTCTCACGGCGCTCCGGATGTTGGCGTGGCCACCGCTCTTCAGGGGACGCGAGGGGGCTGCCACGCCGGCCGATCACCGCATCGAGCGCGAGGGGGAGGAAGCGGGCGCCACCCGCACCTTCCTGCCCGACTTGCTTCTGGCGGCGAACGTCCTCGCGAGACTGGTGCGCTCCGCACCCGACTTGGCGAACGTCCTGGGGCTCGCCGGAGGAACGACCCAGGAGAGCACCGGCGAGATCCTGGGAGTCGCAGTCCTGGCCCGAGCGGGAGAGCCTGCGGAAGCGTAAGCAGCGACTACTGAGGCTTCACCGACGGCTGGTGGAGCTTCACCGATGACTGGTGGAGCCTCACCGACGGCTGGTGGAGCTTCACCGATGACTGGTGGAGCCTCACCGACGGCTGGTGGAGCTTCAGCGATGACATATGGAGCTTCACCGACGGTTGCTGAAACTTCACCGACGACTGGTGGAGGTTCACCGACGGCTGGTGGAAGTTCACCAACGGCTGGTGAAGGTTCACCGACGGGTGGTGAAGCTTCACCGACGACTGGTGGAGGTTCACCAATGGCTGGTGGAGCTTCACCGACGGCTTGTGGAGCTTCACCAAGGGCTGCTGAAGCCAGAACGCCAAGCCTTGCGGAGTGGAATCGGAGTATCCATGAAGAAAGAACTATTCGATGAGCTTCTGGAAAGTGTTCGCGAAGGAGGAGCGATCCTTCGAGGCGAGCAGGAACCGTCACGGCGGTTCACCATGGAAGAGCCCGATGTGCGAGGCCTTCGGGAGAAGCATGGATTGAGTCAACCGAAGTTCACGGCTCTGATGGGGATCAGCGTTGCGACTCTTCGGAACTGGGAACAGGGTCGGCGTAAGCCGGAAGGCAGCGCAAGAGTGCTCCTGTGGGCCGTCAAGATGCATCCGGAGGCCGTGTTCGAGACAGTGGGGGTGGCTTTGGATAAGCCGCCGAACCTTGCGCTCCAAGGGAGAAGCGCCGCATCAAGGCGCGTCTCCCGCCACTGAGTTTCAATGAGCCGGGGCTCGTGCCCCCTCCCGACCTGCTCCGGAAGGGATCTTGAGCACAAGGTCGCCATTAGGGGCGAGCACGCCGGTCGAGCACTGTGCCGCGGGCGGCTCCCCTCCGTTTCGCAGCCTGGAAACCACGCCGGCCCCCCGGCAGAGACTGTAGGCACCGGCCTCGACGTTGGGCACGACGAGCCGGCGGGGATCCTGCGACCGGGCACCCTGCATCCGTGCCCAGGTGCTCAGCATCTGGGGCAGGGTGAACGTCCCGCCGTGAACGAGGAGAGGCGCAGATCCTTCGGTCGCCAGCTCGAGGACGAGGGTGCCCCCTGAGGGCTCGACGGGGATCTCGACGGCCTGCCCCGGGGTCCAGGCCAGGGTCAACAGCCGCAGGGCGAAGCCCGGAGGCAGGACGAGGAGGTTCAGGAGCTTCGCATCGGCCGGTAGCTCGACCCAGAATCTCCCCTCCGCATCCGAAACGGCTTGATCGACGTTCGAGGTGCTGGCCGCGCCCTGGGCCGCGAGCGGGGACCAGGCCTGGACCATGGCGCCGGGTACCCTGCCGTTGGTGGAGACGATCCGGCCCTCGAAGGTGCGCAGCCGCCGGAGGACGAGCCGCAGCCACGGGCCCTCCGCTTCCTCGGGCACCGTGGCCATGGTAAACGGGGTCCGCCGGTCCTTCTCCACGGCGCTCACCAGTACGGAACCGGGCCGCAGCCCGCGCACGGAGAACTCGCCCTTGTCGTCGGTCTCGAACTGATCGATGCCCTTGTTTCCGAGCCGTGTGACGGAGACCCGCGCGCCGGACACGGGCCGCCCGTCCTCGTCCACCACCTGGCCGGCCAGGTGGGTGTCCGGAACGTGGATCTCAACCTCCGCCACCGTCTTTCCCTTCGCCAGCTTGATCTCCACGGGATCGAGCTGCAACCGTAGCCTCAGCGTGTCCGCCGCGATCTGGGGACGCCAGAGTCCCTCGCCTGTCAGGACGCCGCTGAACCGGCCCCGGTCGTCCGAGTCGAACACGAGGCGCTGCCTCTGTTCTTGGGAGAGCCAGAGGGTCGCCGCGAGAGGTTCCTTGCCCAGGGTGACCGTCCCCTTGATCCGCAGCACGGGCAGCTCGATCTGCATCGAGGAGCGACCCGGCTGAACGTCGACGAGCTCGACGTGCCAGATGGCCTTCTGGTCGCCGAGCACGCGGATCTCGTAGCTGCCGGGAGCGATGGCGGGAGAGCGCCAGATTCCTTCCTTGGAGGCGTTGCCGGAGTAGGAATCGGAGGGTGGATCCGAGGCCTGGGCCTTCCGGGCCAGGACGATCCGCCAGGGATGGCCGTAAGGTTCCATCGGCGGGTCGAGAGAGACCTCGAAGGTGACCGGTCTCGCCAGGGTCAAACGGTCGATGACCTGGGCCTCCAGACCCGGACGCACCTCAATGGGGCGCCGGTGCGCCGGAGCGTAACCCGGCTGCTCGGCGGTCAGCTCATATTGGCCGGGAGGGACGCCGGCGATCTGGAAGAATCCCTTCTCGTCGGGCTTGGCGTCGAACGAAGCTTTCTCGAGCTCATCGAGGACTCTCAGGTCGTCTTCCGAGGCGCGGACGGGCGAAAGCTTCAGGCGGCATTCGGCGGTCGGCGGCCCGCCTTCGGCGGTCTGCACCCAACCCGAAACGGAGGCTCCGCGCCGCAGCTTCAGCTCTCCCAGGCTGGACGCCTTGCCGGCGGGTATTTCGACGCCCCAAAGGTAAACGGGTGCGAATCCCCCCTCGGTCCGCAGCCGCAAGTCGAACTTACCCGCCGGCGTCTCGCAACTGAGGTTCCCCCCGGTAACCGGGCAGGGGATTGTGGCCTCCAGCAACCCCGCCTGGGCTCGGCCGAAGGGAGGCTGAATCCGGACCGTCAGGCTGGAGAGGGGTTTCTCGCCAGCCGGCAGCACCACCCGGCCGTTCAACCGGCCCGCCTGGAAGACCCGCAATCGCAGCCGGGAGCCTGTTTCCTGCGGCAAGATGGCGGACGGCTCGCCCCAAAATCCCTTGGCCACGAACCGTGCAGTCCACAGCGTACCCGGACGAAGATCGATCTCCAGATCGCCAGGCAGCTTGCCGGGAATCCTCAAGCTCTGGCCCTGCTCGGAGCCGGCCTGCGTCGTGATCTCAACGGTGCCCGAGACTGGCGGCTGAGGAGAGGCGGCGCCGGCCGGCTCAAGGGCGATCCGCACAGGAACGGCGTGGGCGGCGCTCGCCGCGACCACGAGGAAGGCGAGGCCAAGGCCAGCTTCAAGACGCCTTGACATCGAAGGTCAAGACCGGCTCTTTACAGACAGGAGCAGTCAGCGAAGCCCACATGCAGAATTCACTTCCGGTCTGGCACGAGGCCCCATTCGAGTAGCAATCGGCGAAGCTATTGTGCCCAAAAGACTGCGGCTCACATCCGACTACGAATTCACAGTTGTCAGCACTACAAGCAAATCCATAGACCTTGCATAGGTCGCACGCAGACGCATTGCGAGGCGTGGACAAGGCGATAAGGGACAGCAGACCGGCGGCCCAAAGGCACCTTCTCATTCAGACCTCCTCTCAGCTTTGCCGTGTTAACTGCCAGAGGAAATTGTCTACAGTTGCAGGAATTCTGTCAAGCGACTCTGCTTGGCTCGGCTCTCCCTCCCGGCAACGGACAAAGAGGCTTGTCCGACGCCCGCAGACTTGGTAAAATAGTGAAAGTTTAGTGCTTCCAGACTTTTGGAGGAGTCGTAGTAACCACGGCCGGGTATAGGGATTCCTCTAAGGCTCAGGCATGAGCCTGGAGTGAGGGGAGAATCAAAGTGTCCAATCACCAGCAGAACGAGTTGCGTCCTCTTGATACTGATGGCAAAGGTCAGACGGATTCCCCGGCGTTGAGCCGGCGCCGCTTCCTTGGCGGGCTGGGTGGCGCGGCCGCGGCTGCAGTGGCTTCGGGTGTCGTGGGGCTGGAGGCGCTCGCGAGCCCGAGTGCCGCGAACGCCGCCGCCGGGCCGGACCTCGACCTCGTCACCGAGGCCTCCGGGACGGCCGCCACAAGGGCGCGGCGCAACGCCTGCTGGGCGCACCGCAAGGACCAGGCCGATTTCTGGTGGAAGGGGGGCAACGTCACCCATCCCACCAACGGCGACGAGGCTCGCTATCCGAGCCTGATCGCCAACTACTCCAAGAGCATGCCCCACAACTCCTTCGGCGAGGTCGACCCGGCCGCCTACAACAGCCTGCTCAAGGCCATCAAGACCGGCAAGTCGACGGACTACGACGCCATGACTCTCGCTCCCGGCGCCCGCAAGCAGACCAGCCCGCAGTGCGGTCTCGCTTTCGACATGGAAGGGATCGACAGCCATGGCGTGGTGGTGCCGCCGCCCCCGACCCTGGCCAGCAAGGAGCAGGCCAGTGAGCTGGCCGAGAACTACTGGATGGCGCTGCTGCGCGACGTCAACTATCTCGACTACAACTCTTCGCCGCTGGCGGCAGCAGCCGCCGCCGATCTCAATTCCTTTGGCGCCGACTTCAAGGGGCCTCGGGACGCGAACGGCAAGGTGACCCCGCAGACCCTGTTCCGGGACAACGGCCCCGGCATCTCGGACGGTCCCTTGACGTCGCAGTTCATGTGGCTCAATACGCCGTTCGGCGTCGAGTTCGTCGAGCGCAAGATGTGGACGCTCAAGGCGGGCTCCGATCACATGCAGTCCTTCGACGAGTGGCTGACCGTGCAGAACGGGCTGGTTCCCGGGAAGCAGCAGTTCCTCGGCGCCCGGCGCTACGTCATCAACGGCCGGGACATCTCCGCCTGGGTTCACATCGACGTCCTCTTCCAGGCCTACTTCAACGCCTGCCTGATCCTCATCACGCCGCCGGACAGCTCCGACATCGGCGGCGGCCTCGGCTGCCCTTTCAATCCCGGCAACCCGTACCTCGGCAGTACGACGCAGGACGGCTTCTGCACCTTCGGTCCGCCCGCCGCCAAGACGCTGATGTGCGAGGTGGCATCCCGTTGCCTCAAGGCCACCTGGCACAAGAAGTGGCAGGTCCATCGCCGGCTGCGCCCCGAGGCCATGGCCGGTCTGGTGGAGGTGCACCTCAACCAGTCGCCGGGCCGCTACAACGGCGCTCTGCACCCCAGTCTCTTCAGCTCTACGGTGCTCGACCCGATCGCCACGTACAACGGCGGCACCGCCCTGCTGCCGATGGCCTTCCCCGAGGGCTCGCCGACGCACCCGTCCTACACCGCCGGCCATGCCACGGTGGCGGGCGCCTGCGTCACGATCCTCAAGGCGCTCTTCGACACCGAGAACCGCCCCATTCCGCACCCGGTGGTGCCCAACGCGGACGGCACGGCCCTGCTGCCCTATACCGGCCCGACCCTCACCATCGAGGGCGAGCTCAACAAGGTCGCCTCCAACATCGCCTCCGGCCGCAACATCGCCGGCGTCCACTGGCGCAGCGATAGCCACGCCTCTCTGCGCATCGGCCAGGCGGTCGCGATCAGCATCCTCCAGGAGCAGACGCTGATCCACAACGAGGCCAACCCCTTCTACACCTTCCGCGGTTTCGACGGCGAGCGGATCGTAGTCCGCAAGGGCGGCGTCTTCTCCTCGTAAAGTTTCTGCTCTCCCGGTTGACGGCACCCTCTCCCTGCGCTATGAAGCACAGGGAGAGTTACCGTCATTCCCCTGCCTGTCAACGTCTTCGTTCTGGGAGAACCCGCATGCTAAGACTTTGGGGACGATTTCTTCTGGGGACCGTCGCGCTTACCGCCTTGGCGCTGGCTCCGCAGCCGGCTCTGGGCGCCGCCGCTTCCGTGGATCCGGACCTGCTGGCCGGCCTCGCGCCGCGGTCCATCGGTCCGGCGACGATGAGCGGCCGCATCGCCGCCGTCGACGCCGTCGAATCCAATCCCGACATTCTCTATGCCGGCGCCGCCACCGGCGGCGTCTGGAAGTCCACCAACGGCGGCCTGACGATGGTCCCGATCTTCGGCGACCAGCCGGTGCATTCGATCGGCGCCGTGACCATCAACCAGGCGCACCCCGACATCGTGTGGGTGGGTTCTGGCGAGGGCAACGTCCGCAACAGCGTCTCGATCGGCAACGGCGTCTACCGTACCCTGGACGGCGGCAAGACCTGGGCTCACTTGGGACTGGAGAAGACGGAGCGGATTCCCCGCATCGTCCTCCATCCCGGCAATCCGAACGTCGCCTGGGTGGCGGCCCTCGGACAGGCGTGGGGGGAGAACGCCGACCGCGGCGTCTTCAAGACGGTGGACGGCGGCAAGACCTGGCGCAAGGTGCTCTACGTCGACGAGCGCACCGGCGCCGCCGACCTGGTGATCGACCCCACCAATCCCGAGAAGCTGTTCGCGGCGATGTGGGACTACCGGCGCTGGCCCTGGAGCTTCCGCTCCGGCGGCCCGGGGTCGGGGCTCTACGTTTCCTATGACGGCGGCGAGAGCTGGAAGCGGTTCACGGAGGACGACGGCCTGCCCAAGGGGGACCTGGGGCGCATCGGCATCGCCATCTCGCACTCCAACCCGCTCATCGTCTACGCCCTGGTCGAGGCGGAGAAGAGCGCTCTTCTCCGCTCCACCGACGGCGGCAAGACCTGGGAGAAGGCCAACGAGGACCACCGCACCGCCGAGCGGCCGTTCTACTACTCGGACATCAAGGTCGATCCCGCGTGGCCGAACCGGCTGTACAACCTCACGGCGCGGCTGATGGTGTCGGACGACAGCGGCAAGAGCTTCCGGGTGCTCGGCCGGTCGCGGGAGATCCACGGCGACTATCACGCCATCTGGATCGATCCGCGCGACCCCGAGCACATCGTCATGGGAGAGGACGGCGGCATGGGCGTCAGCCGCGACCGCGGCGAGACGTGGCAGTTCGTGAGCACCCTGCCGGTGGGCCAGTTCTACCACGTGGCCGTGGACATGGACACGCCCTACAACGTCTACGGCGGCCTGCAGGACAACGGCTCGTGGCGGGGCCCGAGCTCGGTGTGGGAGCTCGGCGGCATCCGCAGCTATCACTGGGACCCGGTGGGCGGCGGCGACGGCTTCGAGACGCTCCCCGATCCCGCCGACTCGATGTCCGGCTACTCCGAATCGCAGGGCGGCGAGCTCAACCACTGGAACCTGCGCACCCGCGAGTTCCGCTACGCCAAGCCGGCGGACCCGGCCCCGGGCAGCGGTCTCAAGAAGCTCCGCTTCAACTGGAACGCCGCCCTCGCCGTCGATCCTTTCGACCCCGGCACGGTGTACATCGGCAGCCAGTACGTCCACAAGTCCACCGACCACGGCGCCTCCTGGACGGTGATCAGCCCAGACCTGACCACCGACAAGCCGGAGTGGCAGCAGGCGGCGAAGAGCGGCGGCCTGACGATCGACGCCAGCGCCGCCGAGAACTTCACCACTCTGCTCCAGATCGTGCCGAGCCCCAAGGAGAAGGGCGTGATCTGGACGGGGAGCGACGACGGCCGGCTGCACGTCACCCGCGACGGCGGCAAGACCTGGACGAGCCTGGAGAAGAACGTCCCGGGCGTGCCGGCCAACACCTGGATTCCCCACATCCGGGCCTCGAAGTTCGACGCGGCCTCGGCCTTCGTCATCTTCGACAATCACCGCCGGGAGGATTTCACTCCCTACGTCTACCGCACGGACGACTGGGGGAAGACCTGGAAGAGCCTGGCGACCAAGGACCTCCGGGGCTACGCGCTGTCCATCGAGCAGGATCCGGGGGACAAGGATCTTCTCTTCCTGGGCACCGAGTTCGGACTCTGGATCTCTTTCGACGGCGGCAAGAGCTGGCAGCCCTGGAAGCACGGCGTGCCCACCGCCTCGGTGATGGACCTCGTGATCCATCCCCGGGACCTGGACTTGGTGATCGGCACCCATGGCCGGGCGGTCTACGTGCTGGACGACATCACGCCCCTGCGCGAGGTCACTCCGGAAGCCCTCGCCCAGCCCGTCCACCTCTTCCCCAGCGCGCCGGCGCTGCTGCACCGCAACCGGCAGGGCGGCGGCGGCATCCGTGGCGGCGGCGCCGGTGAGTACCAGGGCGAGAACCGGCCCTACGGCGCCTTCATCACCTACTCGCTGTCTGGCTCCGGCCTGCCCGTGCAGGACGAGGAGAAGGAGCGGGCGCGCAAGGAAGCCGAGCGGGCCGCGGCACGGACCAAGGCGGCGCAGCCGTCGACCGAGAAGACTGGCTCTGTCACCGCGACCACCAAGGAGGATGAGCCGCCTCCCGCCGCGGAGCCCGGCCGCGGCTCCGGCGACCGCGACCGCGATCGCGACTCGAAGGAACCCAAGGCGGAGATCCGCATCACCGACGCCTCTGGCAAGCTCATCCGCAAGCTGGAAGGTCCGGCGAAGCTCGGCATCAACCGCACCGCCTGGGACTTCGGCCGCGATTCGTTCCGCCAGCCGCCGCGGGAGAACCGGGGATTCCGCGGTCGCGACAGCGGTCCGGTGGTGGGACCCGGCACCTACAACGTGACGGTGAAGTTCAAGGGCAAGGAAGCCCGGGGAACCATCAAGGTCGTGCAGGACCCGGCGCTCACCAACACCGAGGCCGACTGGCAGGCCCGCGAGGCGGCGATCACGCGGGCGGGCGGCCTTCAGAACGCCGTGACGGACGCCATCACCCGCATCGGCGCGGCCAAGGACGACGTCAAGGTGGTTCTGGCCAAGCTCGACGCCCGCCGCAAGGAGCGGGAGCGCATCGCGGGTGTCACGGGCGGTGGCGAGGAGAAACCGGCGGACGATCCGGACAAGGCTCTCAGCAAAGCGGCCCGCGACCTCCAGAAGAAGCTGACCGAGGTCGAAAAGAGACTCTGGGTGTCGCCGGACACCAAGGGGCTCGTCCTCGACGAGACGGTCTCCTCCAAGGTCGACGACGCCAACCGCGCCCTCGACTCCACCTGGGACCGTCCGAACCCCACGGCCGAGCTCTATCTCGGCCAGGCGGAGACGGAGACGCAAGCCGTGCTGGCCGACCTCAACAAGCTTTTCGCCCAGGACGTGCCGGCTTTCCGCCAGAAGGTCGCCGACGCCAAGATCGATCTGCTGGCGCCGCAGGAGCCGATCGCGGTGAAGTAACTGATCGGCAAAAAGGGCCGCCGTCCGGCGGTCTTGAATCGACGGGGCGCAGCCGTGCTGCGCCCTTCGTTGTTTTCGTTTCGAGGCTCAAGTTGCAGGAGGCCGCGTGCAAGGGGACGATTGTGTCTGAGCTGAGAGCGCGCGACGCGAAGAGCCCGCCTTACTGGCAGTACCCGAAGGCGCGGCGGCGGCGGCAGATCAAAAACCATTTTCTGGTCGACAGCCGCGTCTTCCGCCACCTCTGTGCTCCCGGCCGTGAGCCGGTCCTCGCCGCGTTTCGCGAATCTCTGGCGCACCACGGCTTCGCCTCCGCGGACGGCTCGCTGCCCCGGCTCAAGCTCTCGCCCCTCGGCCTCCTCGCGGTGCTCGGCGTCGATCCGCCCCGTTTCGAGCCCATCCTTCTGCCTCCCGACACGGTCAAGAGCGGCGAGTACCTGACGGCGATGACCCTCGTCATCAAGCTCGCCGAGCCCAAGTTCCGCGACACCCTCGAGCTCCAGTCGGACGCGCTGAGGGATCGCGCCGAGGCCCTGCGGGCCACGTTGGCCACGGTGAGACCGGACGCGCTCGACCTCTACGATCTCTGCGTCAGCGAGATCGCCGCCCGCGAGGGCTTCCGCGATCCGATCATTCGCCAGCTCGCCTTCGACTACCTGTTCCGCTACTCGTTTCCCGACCACCTGCGGGAAGAGGTATTTCAGTTCTTCTGCGCCAGCCTGTTCGCCGCCGGAGAGTCCGTGGCCGGCCTCTCGAAGATGCGAGCCGTCAAGGTGTTGTGGGACCGCGCCTATCCGCGGCTGCTCAAGACCAACCTCGCATCGCGGGCCGAGCTCCAGGCCCTGGATCGCGAGATGAAGCTGCGCACCCGCAAGGATTTTCTCGGCCGCGAATCGATCCATCACGCCGTTCTGGGTTACGAGACCGAACCCGGATTCAATCCCGTCATGGCGTTCGCTCCTGAGGCCGAGGAGAAGATCAGGGCGCGCTGCATCGCCTACAAGAGCGCGCTGCGCGTTTTCCTCGACCAGATCACGCCCAGCGATCTGGCTAAGATCAGCTACAAGATCGAAGATTGGAAGCCCGGCTCGGTCGCGCCCTGCCTGGAGGATGGAAGTTTCCTGCCGCCGGTGACGACGGGCGACCTGCCGGTCTATACCGCGGAGAAAAAATCTCTCCCGCTCGATCGCGCGGCCGCGGATGCCCTTCTCGGAGCCATCGGAGTCGAAGAGGAGGCCGAAGCCGTTCTCGAACCGGAGGATTGACGCGCCGGAGACTCGCCTAGATCCTTTCGAGCAGAACGTTGCCTGAAAATCGCCGGAACCCCTCCCGGGCCTTCTTCGAGGACAGCCGTCCGAGCAGATTCCAGAACCAGGCTCCCTTCATGGTCCGCTTCAGCCGGGCCGCCTCTTCCCAGGTCGACCGGAACTGCTCCTCGCGCCAGCCGTAGGGCCGGAAGAACTCCACTCCTTCCGCGGGACCGAACTGAAAGGGTGCTCCAGCCGCATGGAGGTTCTTGCCCCACATCTTGGTCATTCTCTTGAGCAGTTGCGGGCTTGCCAGATCGATCAGCCATTCCTGAAAGCCGGGTTGTGCGTGAAGCTCAGAGGCGAGCGCCGCAACCTGCTCCGGCGTGAGGTAGACCAGCAGGCCCTCGGTGACGACGATCGCACGCGAGGAGCCGGCGGCGAGCTCCGCGAAAAGTTTTTGTCGCTGCTCCACGTCCGTCAGGTCGGCGGTGACCGCTTCGTAGCGGCAAACAGGCTTTTCGGCTTGAAGCATCTCCGTCTTGAAGTTGAGGATTCCGGGGAGGTCTACGTCCACCCAGCGCAGCGACGGCGGCAACGGCAGCCGCCACGGCCGCGCATCCAGCCCCGCGGCGAGGTTCACCACGAGGTCCGCGTGCCTCTTCTGAACCGCGTCGAGGATGATCTCGTCGAACACCGCCGTGCGAACGATCATCGGCCACGCGAGAGCCCGGCCGGAAGGCATCTCCTCCACGATCTGGCGTCCGCGCTCGCCCGCCAGCCGTTCGGCGAACGGGTCCCGGAAAATCGCGTCCGGCCGGGCCGTCTCCATGGCCCGGTAAACCGCCACCCAGCGCGCGGTGTCGGAGATGTTGTCGATCGCCATGGTTGTGGTCTTCTTGGCGCGGAGCATATCAAAGGCCACGCCTTCCCATCACCCCGATCTCCCGCTACAATCCCCCGCTCGCGGACCAAACTTCAGGAACTTGTATCGTCTTCAGACTACCATGGCCACCTTCACCCACCTCGAGTTCCATCGGACGGGCATCGGCCTCGTGCCGGAGCGGCTTGGCGAGACGCATACGGCGATCTACGTGGCCACGGTTCCCGGTAGCGGCACCCTGCGGTCGTGCACCTGCGCGACTAGCAAGAAGAAGACGTGCGATCACCTCCTGGATCTCTCCAAGGCGCTGTCCGAGGTGGAGCGGGCCTTCGAGGCGAAGAGCTGGGAGGCGGCGTTCGGGGCGTCCGTCTGGTACCGGGTGGCGCGGCTCCTCTTCGAGGGCAACCCGCAGAGCTCGGCCAAGGTCCGGGTGCTGCGAGTGCCTCGCGAGCCGGTGCCGGTCATCCGCGTCACCTCTCCGGCCGGAGACGAGCTGGCCGAATATCTCGACGCCTCGCCGGCGCGCCTGCGCTTTCTGGAACGGACAGGCAAGGCCGCGGCCGACGGCGAGAGGATCTTCGACCGCGCCGGCCTCCTGGAACGCCTGGCCCTCTTCCAGGCCACCGAGCAGGAGAGGATGTTCCATAAAGCCGGCATGAAGACCCAGCGGCAGACGTGGGAGGAGAGCTTCTGGCACCGTCTCGCCTACCACTGCGTGCGCGAGCTCGAAACGGCGGGTGCGCTTGGCCAGGCAGACATCCGAGGCACGTTTCATCCCGCGATCGACCAAACTACCGGCCGCTTCACCTTCACCTACCGCTGGCCGGACGGCGAGCCTGTGGTCCGCTTCGCCGTCCCGAGGGACCGCGTGCGGGCGGCGCTTCAGCTCCTCGCCGCCGAGTATCCGGAGCAGGAGGATCTGGCGATCAAGCCCATCCCGCTGAGGTCCATCTTCCGCGTCACCCAGGAGACGGAGCTGGACCTGGAGGTGCGGCCGGTCATCCGCGCCCTTCAGGCCAACGGCGAGGAGCGCTTCTTCGAGCACCGGGATTTCGCCAAGTTCCGCTACGGCAACCTGGTCTGGATTCAGGAGCTTGGCGTGCTCGCGGAGCTGGAGCGCGAGGGCAAGGAGAGAAAGTTCAAGGCGCCGATTCACATGCGGCTCCAGCGCAGCCAGGTGCCGGGTTTCCTGGCCGAGCACGCGGAGGCGTTGGGCGAGGGGCTTCTGGTGCTCGACGAGCCGCTGCGCGACCGGCGGATCTTCACCCATCTCGACCGCATCGAGCTCTCCGTCCTCGACCTGGAGGGTGCCCTGGAGCGGAGCTGGTTCTGGCTGGCGGTGGAGTATGGCTTCGGCAACGACTCGGTGTCGCTCGCCGAGATCCTGAAGGCAAAACGGGAGGGGCTACCCTACCTGGAGACCGCGGCCGGCTGGATCTATCTCAACGCGCCGATCTTTCGCGAGCTGGACCGGCTGGCGGAGACAACGAAAGAGGGCCGGTTCCGCCTCCAGGCGAGCGAGCTGCTGCGCCTCCAGGCCGGCGCGGGCGGGCCGGTGCAAGTGCGGGGGGAAGGAGAGGAAGCGGAGAGGCTGGGCCGTCTCCTGGAGCTGCGTCCGGCGGTGCCGTTCACCGGGTCGAAGGGAATCGCGACCACGCTGAGGCCCTATCAGCGGCTGGGCGTCGACTGGCTGCTCTTCCTCTGTCAGAACCGGCTGGCCGGCCTGCTCTGCGACGACATGGGACTGGGCAAGACGCTCCAGGTGCTGGCGTTGATGGCGACGCTCCTGGAGCGGGGAGAGGCGACGGAGGCGTTTCTCGTCATCTGCCCCACGAGCGTGCTGACGCATTGGCGCAATCAGATCCAGCGCCACGCTCCCGGGCTGCGGCCGGTGGTCTTCCACGGCGCCCAGCGGCGGCTGGCGGGAAAGCTGGGCCCAAGAGACGTGCTGATCACCTCCTACGGCGTGCTGCGCCGGGACGCCGAGACGCTCTCGGCGATGCCCTTCGCGCTGGCCGTCTTCGACGAGGCCCAGCACCTCAAGAACCGGGGGACGCAGAGCTGGCAGGCGGCGGATCACCTGGTGGCGGACGTCAAGCTGGGCGTCACCGGCACGCCGGTCGAGAACGCCCTGGGTGAGCTCAAGGCGTTGTTCGACCTCATCCTGCCTGGCTACCTGGGGACCGACGCCGGTTTCGTGGCGCGTTACGAACGGCTGCCCATGGAGCGGGACGCGCCGCGACCGGCAGATCGGCTCGCCGAGCTGCGGCGGGTGATCTCTCCCTTCGTGCTGCGGCGTCTCAAGTCCTCGGTGCTGAGCGAGCTGCCGGAGAAGATCGAGGACGTCCGCACCTGCGCGCTCTCGGACGATCAGGTCAAGCTCTATCGCGACACCGTGGCCGGCCGTGGAGCGGAGCTGGCGCGGCAGATCGAAGAGGCGGCGGATGGGCGGCTCCCCTATCTCCACGTTTTCGCCGTGCTCACCCTGCTCAAGAAAATCTGCGATCACCCAGCCCTGGCGCTGGGCGATCTCGACAAGGCCGGCGAGCTGGCCTCGGGCAAGTGGGACCTCTACCAGGAGATCCTCGACGAGGCGCTCGCGAGCGGCCAGAAAGTGGTGGTCTTCAGCCAGTATCTGGGGATGATCGAGCTGATGGGCCGCCATCTGGAGGGGTTGGGTGTGGGCCACGTCCGTCTCACGGGAGCGAGCGTCCGCCGCGGCGAGATCGTAGATCGCTTCAACGAGGATCCGGAGTGCCGGGTCTTCCTCGGCAGCCTGAAGGCCGGCGGCGCGGGGATCGACCTCGTGGGTGGCTCGGTCGTGATCCATTACGACCGCTGGTGGAACGCCGCCAAGGAGGACCAGGCCACGGACCGCGTCTACCGCCTGGGGCAGAAGCGGGCCGTGCAGGTCTTCAAGTTGGTGACCGAGGGCACGCTCGAAGAAAAGATCGCCGCCTTGATCGAAAGAAAGCGGGAAGTCATGGCGAGCGTCGTCCAGGAAGACTCCGTCGAGCTGGCGAAGATGTTTACCCGGGAAGAGCTGCTGGAGATGCTGCGCGAGCCTGGGCGGGCGGCGGGGGAGTGAATTACTTGATCTCCCGGCCCGTCCTTTTTGTATTCCATTGTTCGGCACCGGGTTCGGCCATCGCGATGCCGGCCTTGCGGGCTCCGGCTTCGAGGAGAGGCTTCAATCCCTCCCACTGGAGCGCGGTGAAATAGCGGCCGAGGTCGCTCTCCCAAAAGGTTGCGAAAGCTTCGAGATCCTCGTTGGTGACCTCTTCCATCTGAGCGAGGTAGTAGTTGGCGATCGGGAGCTTGCCTTTTGCTCGGACAGGGACTGCAAGCTGGGGAACCTCCTTGTCGTCGATTCCGGCCGCGATCAGCCCCTTGCGCAGCTCCTCGAAGAAAGGCGGAGCCACGGCCTGCGAGACGTCATGGGGGTACTCCGCGGCTCTCTGCGCTACGATCAACCGCTCCAGCGCTTTCCTCCGGCGCTCCGAAGCCTCGGTGCGGAAATTCGCGAAATCCTCGAGCCTCTTCTGCGTCGGCGGCGAGGGCCAGTTGCGAAGCACCCGCCAGGCGGCGTCGGTGGCGCACCATTTTTGGAAGGCCCTCATCCGCTTGCGGTCCGCGTGCTTCTGGAACCAGGGCCAGAGCGCCTCATGGTTGACGACCGACGCGAGGCTCTCCTCAAAGAGACTGTCAAGGTCCATGAACGGCCCCGAGCTCGTGGAGACCGGCGGCGCCACGTTGGACGCGAAGCCCTCGATCATGACCCGGGGTCCGCACCACTGGTAGGCGATGAGCAGGGCGTCCTCGTCGTCCTCGGCGAGTGACGGGGGGCCGAAGCCTTTCTTCGTCGTCACGGCGAGCTGCTCCGCGGACAGGGGCTGGCGGCGGATCTCCCGCGTCGCCACGCCGGCCAGCGCCAGCCCGGCGGCCTTGGCGGCGCGGGTGAGGACGCGCTGACCGGCCTCCCATTGATACGCGACGTACCACTGGCCAAGGTCGCTCTCCCAGAAGGCCGCGAAGCTTTCGAGATCCTTCTCCGGCACTTTTTTCAGGTGTCCCAGGTAGACTGCGGTCACGGCGTCGTCGAGCCCGGCCGCTTCCTTTTTCAGAGCGGCGGAGTTGCGGACGACCTCCGCCAGCACCTTCTCGCTCTCGGCGTTCCCTCCAAGCGGCGTGAAACCCTCCTTCAGCCCGCCGGCCAACGCCTCCATCCAGACCGCGGCGATGCCTTCGGCCCGCTCCGGGGCGCGCTGGGCGTGCGCCACCCGGCGGGCGATCCCCCACCGGGGGTCCTTGGGCGTGGGCTTGTCCGCCGGGTAACGCAGTGAGTGCAGCGTCGGTGCCGGAATCCACGTTTGAATGATCGTCTCAGCGGGCTTGCCGGAGCACCACTCCTGGAGCTGCCGGAACCGCTCGCGGTCGAAGTGCTCCTCGAAGTCGCGGCGGACCTCCTCGTTGCGGGACTCCGGACGGAAATAGGAGGCGAGAAGGGCGCGGGTTCCCTCCAACGGCCAGCGATCCGTGACCACCGGCGCCACCGACGCCACGGACGAGAAGAGGCTCTCGGACCACCACCGGGTCTCGCAGTCGTGGAACACGGAGCTCGCCAGCGCCTTGTCCGCCTGGGACAGCTCCGCCCCGGCCACCGGCGCTATCGCGGTCATCACCAGCCAACAGCTCAGGACCATCCGCGGGGTCATCATGACGCCTCTCCTCTCCACGGCTGCAATGTCCTCCTACTTTGACACGCGGGCCCATCGGGGGGAAACCGCAGGCAGGGTAAGGATGGTTGGGGGTGTAGTATAGTCCTCCGAAGGAGGAGTGGCCGTGTCTCGTTTCCAAGCCCAGACCAACGCCGCGCTAGACAAGGAGCTTGCTGAGTTGCGGGAGCGGCTAGGCTTGCGTGAGAACCCCGATCTCCTTCGCGAGCTTGCTGCACTCGCGTCCTGGGTGGTTCGCCAAGCCGAAGCAGGTCGCAAGATCGAAGCTCGACGTGGCCGGGATATCGAGACTCTCCACAGTCCAGCCATCGAGCGGTTGAGCCGGCAATACGACGAGGGTACCGTGGAACGGATTGATCTGACAGAGGCCGAAGTCGAGCGGCTCACGGAAATCCTCGATCGCGGCTTCTCTCCGACCCCTGCTTTACGTAAGGCGCTCTCGCGGCTCGCCGAGCCGAACCGACAGCCGCCGCGCCTGCAGTGGAAAGAGAACGCAGCCTGATCCATGCCCGTTCGCGTTGAGGTGCTCGGGCGGCACCATCGGGTGCTGCTCGAGGACTTTCAAAACCAGCACAGGACACTCGTCGAATACCTTCAACGCTTCGCGCTCCGGCATGCGGAGAAGGACCTACTTGGGCGCACCTACCTTGCCATCGAGAGTGAAACCGGATCGGAGCGCCTCGCCGGATACTTTACTCTGGCCGCCGCCAGCGTGGAGCGGACCGCGGTGGGTTCGATCGAATCCCTTGACCGGCTGCCCCGTTTTCCCATCCCGGCTGTACTCCTTGCGCGCCTCGCCGTCGACCAGCGCGCACAGGGGCAAGGACTCGGCAAGTACCTGTTTGAGGAGGCGCTTGGGTTGACTCTCCAACTCGCCAGCAGTGGTCCGGTTGCATTTCGGCTTTTTGCGACGGACGCGATCGACGAGGCCGCCGCAGGGTTCTACGAACGCTTCGGCTTCTCGCGCCTCGCGAACGCATTTCCCTGTCGAATGGTGCTCGACCTGAAACCCCTCATCAGCAAGTGACATAACGGACAGCAACGGGAAAATAATCTACCGAGAAAGCCATGGCACGAGCGAAAAGATATTGGTTGTTGAAGTGCGAGCCCGAGGCGTACAACATCGACGATCTCGAACGGGACGGCGAGGCGACGTGGGAGGGGGTGCGCAACTTCCAGGCACGCAACACGATGCGGGACGACATGAAGGTGGGCGACGGCGTTCTCTTCTATGCCTCGAACGCCGAGCCCTCGGGGGTGACGGGGCTCGCGGAGGTCTCCCGCGAGGGCTATCCCGACTCCTACGCCTTCCAGAAGGGCCACAAGTACTTCGATCCCAAGAGCGATCCGGACAACCCCACCTGGTACATGGTCGACATTCGCTTCGTCGAGAAGTTTCCGGAGATCGTTCCGCTCGCCGAGCTCAAGGCGGCGAAGGGCCTGGAGAAGATGGTGGTGACGCAGAAGGGCTCGCGCCTCTCCGTGCAACCGGTGACCAAGAAGGAGCACGAGATCGTCCTCAAACTTGGACGGCGGAAGGGTTGAACATGGAGCGCGATGGCTATTGGAGCGACACGATCGAGGTGCAGTGCCCCTACTGCGGCGAGCGGGTGGAGCTGACCCTGGAGCCGGACGTCTGGGGCACCATGGTCCAGGACTGCGAGGTCTGCTGCAATCCCTGGCAGGTCACGGTGAAACGGGATCACTACGGCGATCCCGAGGTGCGGGTGGAAAAGGCACAGTAGGCGAGGCGCATCTCAAAAAAGACCCTCTCTCCCCCGTGAGGAGTGGCAGGAGGCGGGAGAGAGAGGGTGTTGAGGGCTCCAAGCCCAGTTACGCGGTTCCCAGGGCCTCTTCCAGCCGCTCGCGGCAGCCGCGGGCAAGGGGTAGCCGCTTGCCGCTCTGGAGCACGACCACGAAGTCGCCGTGGACTCCGGGCTGCAGCTCGCGGACGGCTTCGAGATTGACGATCGCCGAGCGGTGGATGCGCAGGAAGCCGTCGCGCGGCAGCTTCCCCTCGACTCCGGACATCGTTTCGCGCAGCAGGTGGGACTGGCCGCAGGCGTTCAGACGGACGTAGTTGCCGGCCGCCTCGATCCACTCGACGTCCTGCGGGGCGAGGAACATCACGTGCCCGTTGTTGCGCACGGCCAGGCGGCGCACCGGCGACTCCTCGGGCGGCGGTGGCCCCAGCAAGGCGGCGAGCTGGCGCTGCAGGGTGGCGGCCTGGGAGAGCAGCTCGCCCAGACGCCGCTGCCGTATCTCGTCGTCGATGTTCGCGTTCCTGAAAATCAAGCTCATGAGATGACCTCTCGCGCCCTCGTCGATTCCCGAATCGGAAGCAAAATCAAAGACCTCAAAAGGGTCCGCCAGGTTGTCCTGGCGGACCCATGTGTGCAAGAAAGGGGCCGTTAGCGGAAGCTCAACCGCGCGCCGAGACGGAAGATGCGCGGGCTGAGGACCTCGGTGACGAAGTCGCCGTTTCTCACCGGCTGGCCGTTGTTGGCGATCACGGTCTGGCGCTGGAGGACGTAGGACTCGTTGAAGGCGTTGAACATGTCGACGCCGAGCGTGAGGCCGAACTGGCTGAAGGTGAACTCCTTTTCGACCCGGAAGTCGACGACGTTGAGGTTCGGATAGCGGAAGGCGCTCGTGTCGGAGTTGACCGGCACGTCGATGCCCGAGCCGCCGTTGTCGGCGATCGTCTCCCGGTTGATGCGGTCGACGTAACGCTCCGGATAGCCCTGGCGGCCGGTCAGGTTCGCGGCGACGTTGAAGCCCCAGGGGCGGTCGGGCGCGATCTGGTACATGCCGTTGAGACTGTAGGACCACTTGCTGTTGATGAAGACGCTGCCCTTGGGACCGGAGACGTTGCCGGAGCCCTGGAGGAAATCGGTGCCGTCGACGACGCCGCCGGCCACGGTGTCCGTGGGGTCCAGGTTGGCGCTATCGGGAATCCGCCACTTCCAATCCTGGTAGGAGACGTTGCCGCGCAACATCCAGTGGTTGGACAGGCGCTTGTTGAAGGTCAGGGACGAGCCCTTGAACTCCTGCTCGCGCTGGCCGTTGGTGAGCAGGAAGCCGTTGCGGGTGGTGACGCCCGGGCGCAGCTCGTAGTAGTTCACCGTGTAGGTGTGGCCGTCGGGAGCCGTCACCTGCTGCGAATGCTGGACGTAGTCGCTGCGCTGGCCGACACGTCCGACGCTGCCGAGCAGCTCGGGGGCGAACGGATCGGCGGCGTCGAAGACGAGCCGCTGGAACTCCAGGTTGTTGTGATACTTGCGGTAGGTGAGGTTGAGCCCCACGACGAAATCCGGCAGCAACGCGTGCTCGGCGCCGAGCAGCACTTCGTCGGTGATCGGCGCGCTGAGGTTGGGGTTTACCGCGTTCGATTGCAGGATGCCGAAGTCGAGGGGGTTGACGTTGCCGCTGGGCGCTGCCACCTCCGGGCCGATGGCGCCCCGCGTGAGAACCGGCGAGCCGTTGTTGGTGGTGTAGAAGTAGCGGTAGCCGAGACCGCCCATGGGGTTGAGCGCGCCGGCGGTGGCGGCGCCGAGCTGGTCGGCGAAGCGGGAGTAGCTGAAGCGCAGCAGCGTCTTGCGCTGCTCGCCGAGGGCATAGGTGAGGCCCAGGCGGGGCGTGAAGTTGCTCCAGGTGAAGCCGGAGTCCTGGCCCGCGTAGTGGACGGCGGGGAGAAGCTCCGGAGCCACGGAGTTGGCGGCGGCCGAGGAGGCCTCGTTCTTGCCGCCCTGGCGGTCCCAGCGCACGCCGATGTTGGCCGTCAGGTTACCGAGGGCGATGGTGTCCTGGGCATAGGTGTTGGTGTAGTCGATCTTCACCTTGGGCGTCGCGTCGCGGGACAGGATGAGCAGCGGGAAGTCGCCGCCGAGCGTGAGCTGGAGGCCGCCACCCGGCCAACTGACGTGCGTGGACGATTCGGCGGTGCGGTAGCCGGCGCCGAACTTCAGCTCGTTCGAGACGCTCCCGGTGTTGAAGAAGCTCGAGCCGTCGAGCTTGCCCTGCTCCTGCGGCCTCTGGATCTGCTGGGAGAGGAAGCTGTTGTGCCACGTCAGGCCGGCGTCGCGGAAGGGAGTCCGGTCGCCGCCCTCGGGGATGAGCTGGAAGCCGCCGTTGACCCGGGAGTACATCCCGGTGGCGAAGAAGCTGGTGGTGAAGATCTGCGTGTCCTCCACTTTCCAGGTCGTCGGGCTGGGGCCGAAGTTGCCCTGGTCCCAGGTGGTCTCCTGCGGGCGGGTCGGGCCGGCGTTGCGGCCGAGCTTGATCTTCTCGCTCTGCCAGACGAAGCCGGTGGCCGAGTTGGTGGAGCTGATCTGAGCGTTCAGCTTGGTGTTCCAATCCTTGAGCGTGGTCTTGTCGCTGACGTTGTCGATGGTGAGCAGATCGATTTTCGGCTTGGCGTAGGAGCCCCAGACCCACAGCCGGTCGCGCACGATCGGACCGCCGATCTCGGCGCCGAGATCCTCGATCTTGTCGATGCGGTTGCCCTGCTTGAAGGCGGTCTGGGCGTGATTGCCGTTCCAGGCTCCGGCCTGGCCGAGGTCGCCCTTCTTGAGCGAGAGATCGGCCTGCGTGCTGCTGGAGGATTGCAGGTACCGGGCCGAGCCGCGCCACTCGTTGGTGCCGCGCTTGGTGACCATGTTGAGCACCACGCCGCCGGTGGCGATGGAGGCGTCGCTGCCGCCGGTCGACACGTTCATCTCCTCGAAGGCGTCGAAGTCGTAGTAGCCGGGCGAGGAGCCGAGGGCCGCCATGTCGGTGATGACCACGCCGTCCATCGACCACACCGCCTGGTCGCCGCAGGAGCCCGGCCCCACGTACTGCGACTGCTGGCCGCTCTCGTTGCCGCCGACGTTGATGCGGTCGGTCAGCACGCCGGGAGTGGACTGCAGCACGGCCCAGGGATCGCGGGCCGAGGGAATGCGCTCGAGGTCGGTGTTGGTCACCGTGTTACCCGGAGTGAAGCGCCGGGGGTCGAGCAGCGGCTGTAACAATACTTTCTCGGCGACGACGTCGATCACGCCGGTCACCGCCGCCGGCAGCGTCACCTCGATGTCGGTGTTGCGCCCGACGTTGACGACGATGGCCTTGGACTCGTAGGGGGAGAACCCCTGGAGCTCCGCCTTCAGGGCGTAGTCGCTGCCCGGCGCCAGGCCTGGGAAGCGAAAGCGCCCACGCAGATCGGTGACCTGAACCTGGGGAGCGCCATTTCCTGACAGGGTGACTGTGGCTCCCGGGAGGAGCTCGCCGTCCGGCCCCTTGACGGTGCCGAAGAGATTGCCGCTCGCGAGCTGCGCCAGCGCCGGCAGGGCGAGGAGCAGCAGCAGAGCGCCGATTGTGAGCGCCGGCAGCGCGCGCGTGGAAAACAAAACAGGCTTCATAAGCACGACCTCCTTGTCGATAAAGCGGTGAAGTCCAGTCAGACGAATCGATCAATACCTTCGGTGAAATACCGACCGCGTTCACCTCCTTTCACGCTCCTGCGATCTGCATAGAGCAAGGGCTGTGCCGCGTCGGGAAGGAGCGCGGACGTTGGGCGAAAAACCTTGTTCTGATTGGATTTGAAGCGCCATCGGGAAAAACTTTCTATCTCCTGCCGGTGCGGGATTGTTCATAAAATTGGATCGAATTTCCGGCGTCTTGTTCTCCGGCCACTCTCGGTTTTGCGGCTCGTCACGAATCCGCGCGTTTCGTCCCGGGGCTGCCGCGATTCGTCCCGTCGAGAGGCGGAATTCGAAACTTTGGATGCCCGGGAGCCGTCTTGGATCGGGGACCCCCTTCCGCTTTCCTTGCGCCTTCGGGTAGAATCAAGACTCCGGCAGCCTGGAGCAACTTCCCCGGCGATGAGCCGTATGAGAGCAGTCGGGTCTCCACCCGGAACCCAAGAGGAGAATTCATGGCTTCGGACAAGCCTTCGCTGGAAGGCCTGCGGATCGACCGCGCGGAGGAGAAGAGGACGAGCGGCGGCGGCCGCTGGTGGATCGCCCTGCTGGTTGTGGCGGTGGTGGGCGCGGGTGTGGCCTGGTGGCTGCTGCGGCCCCGGCCAGTGACGGTGCGCACGGCCGCCGCGGCGGCGCGCTCCGGCGGCGCGGCGACGGCCGGCACGGTGCTCGACGCCTCGGGCTACGTCACCGCCCGGCGGGCGGCCACCGTGTCCTCCAAGATCACCGGCAAGGTGGTGGACGTGCTGGTGGAGGAGGGAATGGAGATCCGCGAGGGGCAGGTGCTCGCCCATCTCGACGACTCCACGCCCCGCAAGGCGCTGTCGCTCGCCGAGTCGCAGCTCCTCTCGGCGCGGCGCAACCTGACGGAGAACGAGGTGCGCCTGCGGCAGGCGAAGCTCAATCAGGACCGGATGAAGCGGCTGAAGGCGCAGGGCATCTCCACCCAGGCCGATCTCGACGCGGCCGACGCCGACGCGGCCTCCTTCGCGGCGCGGCTGGAGGTGGGACGGCAGGACGTCGAGGTCGCCGGGCGGCAGGTCGTGCTGCGCCGCCAGGACGTCGACGACACGGTGATCCGCGCCCCCTTCTCCGGCATCGCCGTCACCAAGGACGCGCAGCCGGGGGAGATGATCTCGCCCATCTCGGCCGGCGGCGGCTTCACCCGCACCGGCATCTGCACGCTGGTGGACATGAAGTCGCTGGAGATCGACGTCGACGTCAACGAGAGCAACATCAACCGGGTGACACCCGGGCAGCGGGCGATGGCGACGCTGAACGCCTACCCCGAGTGGCAGATCCCCTGCCACGTCATCATGCCCGTGCCGACGGCGGACCGGCAGAAGGCGACGGTGAAGGTGCGGCTGGGTTTCGAGCAGCTCGACCCGCGCATCCTCCCCGACATGGGCGTCAAGGTCGCCTTCCTGGGTGCCCAGACGGAGCACCAGCCCACCGCCAGCCGGGCCGCGGTGACGGTGCCCCGGGCCGCCGTGCGCCGGGTGGGAGACAAGGACGTGGTGTTCGTGGTGCGGGAAGGCGTCGTCGAACGGCGGGCGATCGGCTTGTCGGCCGCGACGGGCGACGAGGCGGTGGTGCTCTCCGGGCTCGCGGCCGGCGAGCGGGTGGTGATCGAGGGGCCGGCGGATCTGAAGGACGGCGACAAAGTCGCCGTCAAGGACTAAGGGAGATCACGATGTCGCAGAACGGCACGCTGGTTCATATCAAGGACGTCCACAAGGAGTACCGCCGCGGCAACGAGCGGATCGACGTCCTCCAGGGAATCGATCTCGACATTCCCGAGGGCGACTTCCTGGCGCTGATGGGCCCTTCGGGCTCGGGCAAGACGACGCTGCTCAACCTCATGGGCGGCCTGGACACCCCCTCCTCGGGCTCCGTGGAGGTGGCCGGCGAGCCCATCGACCGGCTCTCCGGCGGCCAGCTCGCCTCCTGGCGGGCGCGCCACGTGGGCTTCGTTTTCCAGTTCTACAACCTGTTGCCGGTGCTGACCGCCGAGCGCAACGTCGAGCTGCCGCTGCTGCTCACCAATCTGTCGGCGGCGGAGCGCAAGCGGCACGTCGCCACGGCGCTCGGCGTGGTGGGCCTCTCGGACCGCGCCCGGCACTACCCGCGGCAGCTCTCCGGCGGCCAGGAGCAGCGGGTGGGCATCGCCCGCGCCATCGTCACGGACCCGACGCTGCTGCTCTGCGACGAGCCCACGGGCGACCTCGACCGCAAGTCGGGCGACGAGATCCTCGACCTGCTCCAGGCGCTCAACCGCGAGCACGGCAAGACCATCGTCATGGTGACTCACGACCCGCACGCCGCCGCCCGCGCGCGGCGCACGCTGCATCTCGACAAGGGGAACCTCGTCACGGAGCCGGCGCCATGAAGTTCTTGCCGCTGGTCTGGAGCAACCTCAAGCGCAAGAAGGTGCGGACGGCGTTCACGCTATTGTCGATTCTCGTCGCCTTCATCCTCTTCGGCTATCTCTCGGCCATCCGCATGGCGTTCACCGCCGGCATCGAGATGAGCGGCGCCGACCGGTTGATGGTCACCCACAAGGTGTCGATCATCCAGCCGCTGCCCATCGCCTACCGCGACCGCATCGCGGCGGTGCCCGGGGTCAAGGAGGTGACGCACGCCAACTGGTTCGGCGGCATCTACCAGGATCCGAAGAACTTCTTCCCCCAGATGGCGGTGGACCCCCAGACCTACATGGACCTCTACCCCGAGATGCTGCTGCCGGCCGAGCAGAGGAAGACCTGGCTGGCCGATCGGCAGGGCGCCATCGTGGGACGGACCACGGCGGAGCGTTTCGGCTGGAAGGTGGGAGCCAAGATCCCCATTCAGGGCACCATCTACCGCCATCCGAACGGCTCGAACGGTTGGGAGTTCAACCTCGACGGCATCTTCGACGCCAAGGAGAAGTCGACCGACACCTCCGGCTTCTTCTTCCATTACGACTACCTCAAGGAGGCGGCGGTGGGCGGCGACCGGGGGCTCGTGGGCTGGTACATTATCCGCATCGACGACCCGGCGCACTCGCCCGACGTGGCCAAGCGCACGGACGTGATGTTCGCCAACTCGCCCTACGAGACCAAGACGCAGAGCGAGAAGGCGATGGCCCAGTCGTTCGCCTCGCAGGTGGGCGACATCGGCAAGATCATGCGCATCGTCCTGGCGGCCGTCTTCTTCACCATCCTGCTGGTGGCGGGCAACACCATGGCGCAGTCGGTGCGCGAGCGCACCAGTGAGCTCGCGGTGCTGAAAACCCTGGGCTTCGGCAACGGCCAGGTGCTCGCCCTGGTGCTGGCGGAGTCCTGCCTGATCGCCATGCTGGGCGGGGCGCTGGGCCTCGCCATCGGCTGGACGCTGATCACGCTGGGGGGCGATCCGACGCACGGCCAGCTCCCGGTCTTCTACTTCTCGCCGCCGGACATCGCCCAGGGGGTGGCGCTGACGCTGCTGCTCGGGTTGGTGACCGGCCTGCTGCCCGCCCTGCAGGCCATGCGGCTGCGCATCGTCGACGCGCTGCGGAGGGTGTGACCCATGTTCAACTGGTTTTCGCAAGTAGTGACGGTGACCGGGCTCAATCTGCGTACGGTCGGTCAGCGCCTCGGCGCCTCCCTCGCCGCGGCCGTCGGCGTCGCCGGGGTGGTGGCCGTCTTCGTCACCACTCTGTCCATCGCCGAGGGGTTCCGCCGCACGCTGGTTTCGAGCGCCTCGCCGGATACGGCCATCGTGCTGCGCAGCGGCAGCGACTCCGAGATGATGAGCGGCCTCCAGCGGGAGATGACGAACATCATCGCCGAGAAGCCCGGCGTCGCCCGCAACGCCCAGGGCCCCGTGGCCTCAGCGGAGCTCTACGTGGTGGCCGACATCCCCAAGAAGTCCACCGGCACCGATGCCAACGTCCCGCTGCGAGGCGTGCAGCCGGCCGCCTTCGAGGTGCGCAAGGGGCTGAAGATCGTCCAGGGGCGCCGCTTCGAGCCCGGGCGCGCCGAGGTGATCGTGGGCAAGGCGGCGTCCCAGGAGTTCGCCGGGCTCGACCTCGGCTCCAAGCTTCACTTCGGCGAGTCCGAGTGGACCGTGGTGGGAATCTTCACCGCCGGCGGCTCCGTCGCCGAGTCCGAGATCTGGTGCGACGTCGGGGTGCTGCAGCCGGCCTACAAGCGCGGTACCAGCTTTCAGGCGGTCTACGCCAAGCTCCAGTCGCCGCAGGCGTTCGACGATTTCAAGGACAACCTGACCCGCGATCCGCGGCTGGACGTCAAGGTGATCCGCGAGGCCGACTACTACGCCGAGCAGACGCGCACCATCAACGGCATCATCACCGGCCTGGGCTACATCATCGCCGCGCTGATGGCGGTGGGAGCCGTCTTCGGCGCCATCAACACCATGTACTCGGCCGTTGCCTCGCGCACCCGGGAGATCGCGACCCTGCGCGCCCTGGGGTTCCGCGGCGGCCCGGTGGTGATCTCGGTGCTGGCGGAGTCGATGCTTCTCGCCTTGGCCGGCGGTCTTCTCGGCGCCGCCATCAGCTACTTCGCCTTCAACGGCTTTCAGACCGCGACCATGAACTGGTCGAGCTTCAGTCAGGTGGCGTTCGCCTTCGCCGTCACCCCGCGGCTGCTCGTCCAGGGGCTCGTGGGGTCGCTGCTCATGGGGCTGATCGGCGGGCTCTTCCCCGCCCTTCGCGCCGCCCGCATGCCGGTGGCGACGGCGCTGCGCGAGCTGTAGAGGCGGCCAACGTGAGTTTGCGCGCGGTCAACGTCACGCAGACCCGGGTCAATCTTTTTGGGGACACGGTCTACGTCACGTTGACCCCGATCTACGTCTCATTGACCCGGGTCTATCTTCTGTAGACTGCGGTCTGCGTCACGTCGACCCGATTCAGTTCAGCGGCGACCGGAGGGAGTCCGCTGCAACGAGGTGTTAGACGGCTGGGGACTTGAGTGAGGCCGGAGTCCGCAAGAGAGTGACCATGGGAATGCCGTCGTCCGTTGCCCACCGGCGGAGCTCTCGGAAGCCGTGCGCTTTGTAAAGAAGAATAGCGGGCTCATTACGAATGCCTGTTGACACCGTTATCGGCCCGTCGCCTTCGATGGCGATAATGCGACGAAGAAGCGCCGTAGCGAGGCCACGCCGGAAGTGATCCGGGCGGACCACCATGGCCGCGATGTGAACATGGCGAGGCTCCGGCCGCTCGACCTCCGCAACTGCCGCGAGCACGTTTGCCACGGACACTCCGAGAAAGAGAGCGTTGGTTTCGGCGATATGGCATGCGGTGCGGTGAAGGGGGAAGAAATCAACAACGCCAAGTAGGGCTGCTTCGACGCGGTATGCCTCCACCATGACCACGCGGATGGCCTCTGCGACGGGCGGCTCGCTGTGAGCAAGCGTGTGGACGTGGGGTGCGGTCATTTGCGAGAGCCGTCTAAACGCTATGGAAGCTCACCGGCGGCGACCGCGCATCTTGCGGTTGCCGTCCGGTGCAGCGCTTGTGTTGGGCGCCGATGCTTCGCCAACTTCTGTTTCTAAACCTTGCGGATTAGCAAAGGTACTCATGATGACCTCCTCCGCCCGTTTTACAATTCGACAGAGGGCTCCGTACAGGTTGTGGAAAGAGACTCGGGCTCTCGGCGCACGCGGATCACCAAAAACAAGTCCACCTGGCCCTGAAATGTGATGCACCAGAGTACTCCGAAGTTCTTTGTAAGCGACTGCTGCCAGAGTTCCAATCCAGACATTCTCCTCGAGCAAACTTCGCTGTTCGGAATTCAGATCATCCTTCACCTTGTCGACCAACTCTTCGACTGTGAGAGGCTCAGAAGCTGGATCTACTAAGTGAGACTCAAGAGCTGCGGCCAGCTCACTGTGACGGGTTCCACATCCCTTCAGACTCTCAATCAAGGTTAGCGGATGTACAAGCCGGAGTTGGGGCTCTCCCCCATGCTCTTGCAGAGCCTTCACAAAATACTTCTTGCTATCTCGCTCCGCTCTTTTGCTTGAGCTAAAATAGATGATGCGGGCCAAGCCTTCAATATAGAGGCAACAAAGCGCTAGTGCTTCGTCCTTCCTAGAGTTTCGATACAGAGTCTCAAGAAAACTCACCTTGCCCTCGATGCGTCGGACGGCGGCGGCGAAGACCTCAGATACTGCGTCGGCTGTTCCGTTCATACTTCCTCTTTCCCCTGTACGCCCAACCGTGATAGGGCGGAGCCGCTCCGCATGACTGCCCAGGCAGAGAGCGCGGCAGCGCCTCTGGGCATAAGCGGTGGCGCCAGCCGTCCGCTTGATGCCCGGGGTTGGCGGCCAGTCACCTTGGCACCCCAGGGACTCCAGTTGCCGATGTGACAACGCAGAATACGCCCAGGTTGCGATCGTCATCTAGAATGGTCGTGACGGAGAACGGCCCGGTAGTGCGGGGGGCGATTCTCAAACCATCAATCTGGTAGAGCTTCCCTTCCGCTTGGTAGTCCGTACTACCAGCAGCTAACGTCTCCCATTGATCCAAACCAATCTGAACTTCCAGACTGGTAATAGTCCAACCTGTACCGTTGTACAGGGTAGCTCGAACCACGCCATCAACCGAGCGGTGGTCGCCCTGAACTTCGAGTTTTCTGACGGCCTGTGGCGGTAGGGTCTCGGCCGGAGCCGGAAACTTGGCACGGCAGGCGTCGTGGATCATTTGCAACTCGGCCTTGCTTCTGTTTGTCTCTCCGATTGCCAGGAGTACGCAATCCTCGAAGGACTTAGGCTCGGCTCTGCAGCCAAGAAGAAGAAATAAGACAAATGCTATAATGTGTCCAACCTTCAGAAACAACCGCATCTGTTCTACTCCCTCAGAGGAGACTGAAGATTACCCTGGCCGTCCAACCGCACTCTTAACTTATCCGCCAAGTCCTTAGCGACTCAGCCTCAACTCTACGCCGGAATCCATCAAGCTTGGCTATCTTCCTGATTCTTTGGGTGATTGAGATCATACGCCTGTTCCTAAATATCGTCAATGCCCTGGAAGTCGAGCGATACGCATGCTGCAAGAGGACCCCCCTAAACAGGTGCCTGCCGATTCGCGACGGGCGCTCGGTGCTATCTTAGGCGCGCTCAACATCATGTACAACGCCGTGGCATACGTCGGCTTCCATGCCTCGACGCTCAACTGGCAGAGCTTCAGTCAGATCGCCTTCGCCTTCCGGGTGACCCCTACGCTGCTGGTGTGGGCATCGTGATCGCGCTGGCCATCGGCCTCATCGGCGGCCTGCTGCCGGCCATCGGCGCGGCCCGGCTGCCGGTGGCGACGGCCTTGCGCGAGCTGTAGCGCCGGCCAATCTTTTTGGGGACGCGGTCCACGTCACGTAGACCGCGGTCTACGTCTCATCGACTCGGGTTTATCTTCCGTAGACTGCGGTCTACGTCATGTCGACCCGGGTCAATCCTTTTTGGGACGCGGTCTACGTCACGTTGACTGCGGTCGATGTCACGTTGACCGCGGTCTGCGTCTCATCGACCCGAGTCTATCTTCTGTAGACTGCGGTCTACGCCACGTCGACCCGGGTCAATCTTTTTTGGGACGCGGTCTGCGTCACGTCGACCGCGGTTGATGTCACGTTGACCGCGGTCTGCGTCTCATCGACCCGAGTCTATCTTCCGTAGACTGCGGTCTATGTCACGTCGACCCGGGTCAATCTTTTTTGGGACGCGGTCTACGTCACGTCGACTGCGGTCGATGTCACGTTGACCGCGGTCTGCGTCTCATCGACCCGAGTCTATCTTCTGTAGACTGCGGTCTATGTCACGTCGACCCGGGTCAATCTTTTTTGAGACGCGGTCCACGTCACGTCGACCGCGGTCATTTTTTCGTTGCACGCAGGGAGCATCATGCTCCCTCTAAAATACGCGACGCCATAACCTCGACGCCTGGGGTCGCAAGCTGTACGACGCTCTGTTCACGCCGCAACAATCCGGTCGCGTGCGGCATGGACCTCGGCGACGATCGGATCAACCCATGGGGCTTGCAACTCATCATCAGGGGGCATCGACATCGAGAGCTCCTCTCCCAAGAGTAGCTCATAGCAGCCCGACGGCACACGACCTCTACGACCGGGCGCTTCACGAGAGCAGCCATAGCCGGAGTGTACTCCAGGGAGCTCCGACCGGCTCGGATGGCGAAACGCCTAGCCCTTGGGGGCTCCCGCCGGCCGCTCCGGCGCACTTCTTATAGATGGAGCCCGCAGGCCTCCCAGGCCGGAGCCCGCAGCGATCCACAATTATCGGAAAGGAGCGGAGAATGAAAATCACGAAACCTTGGATTCGTCCAGCCATCCCAGGAGCCTTGCTTCTTGCCCTGATCGGCGGCTCGCTCGCCTTCGCGGGAGCGGGAGACTCCATCCACCGGGGCGTCGACCTGTGGATGACCGTCGCAGGGTTCGCGCAGACGAGCTTCGCCAAGGAGCCGATTCCGGCGGACTTCTTCTGCAGGGGCTCGCAGCCCTTCACCGGCAAGGTCGTGTTCCAGGGCGCGCCGCTCGCTGCATCGCCCGCCGGCAGCCTCGGCGGCATCGACACCGCCGTGCGCCGGCTCGACGACGCGGCCTTCAACGACAAGGGGGAGGCTACGACCCGCATCCAGTTGCTGGCCTTGTCGCTGGTGAGCGTCAAGCCGATCGCGACGAGTTGCGGCCCGTATGACGTCGCCGTCAGCCTGGCCGGCGAGCAGCCGGTCACGACGATGCGCATCTTCCGGACCGAGGCGCTCGGCGGGACCTATTCGGCACCGCTGGCACTCAACGTCAAGGCAGTCTTCACACCCATCGACGGCAACAGGAGCGGCCGGCGCGAAATCACCCGCCGCATCGAGCTCGGCCCGGGCAGCCGCTCGGTCTGGGCCTACGTCAAGGCGCCGCAGTATCCGGCCGGACTCAAGATCGATACTGACGGCGACGGCCGGCCGGACACCCAGCTGCCGCCCGCCTCGAACTTCCTGGCGGGCGTCTCCCCGGCCGTGCTCAAGGGGGAGCCCACGCGTCCTGCCTTGGCCGCGTCCACCTCACCGATGCCTGCGCCGACGCCCAGTTGCCCGGCGGGGCAGTGTCCCCGTCAATCCTGTCACTGCGACCCGAACAGCACGGATCCCAATCAGTCCAGCGCCGGGTGCGACCACCTGCATTGCATCTGGGTTTGTGTGACCTGCGCCTCCGGCACCCCAGGCCACTGAATTTGTTCGTGACATGGGTGGCGGTCCACCGGGACCTCCGCCCTCGCCGTGACGACCTGCTGGCCCGCCGTCGAGGCCTCGGTCCGTCCTGGGGGCTCGTGGGGTTGCTGCTCATGGGGCTGATCGGCGGGCGGGCTCTTCCCCGCCATTCGCGCCGCCCGCATGCCGGTGGCGACGGCGCTGCGCGAGCTGTAAAATGTGAGCTCCACCGAGCTCGGCCCCTCGCCGCCGGGCAACCGTGCGATTCGCTGGGGTCATTTTGCCGTCCCAGCCACCAACGACGGGTTCTTCAGATGGACATGCTGGATCTGCGCTCGTGGTCCCAACCGTCTCAAGACCTCGCCCTGGTCTGCAACGAACGCCCGTTTACCTACGGGGATTTGCGACAGAGGACGGCGGTCCTGGCCAGCCACCTACGCGGTCTAGGTGCCGCAGGACACAACGTCGCCTTCTTTCTGAGGAACGGCTTCGATCTGGTCTGCTCCTATCTCGCTTGCCTGGAGGCCGGGGCTACGGCGGTGCCGCTGAACCCCAGGTCGACCGCGATCGAGTTGGACCACTACCTCACTTTCTGCGAGGCGTCGTGGCTGCTGGTTCATGAGGAGAACCTGCCTTCGCTCAACGCCGATCTCGAAACCCTCGGTTCGAGCCACACCCTGCTGCCGGTCGAACATCCGGCGTCCTGGGGTCGTCCTGGGGGGAGGGAGCCCCTCTCGCCCGTGCCGCCGGGCCGGGCGTTCGATGAACGGCCGGCCGTCATCTTCTTCACCTCGGGAAGCACGCAGGGGCCGCGAGGAGCCATGTACTCTCGCGCGTCGCTGCTGAGCGCGATCGCCCCGTTCTTCGCGGCGCGGTTCGTCGGCGTCTACGGCATCGGGATCGAGAAGCTCGTGTATCTGAATACCGCTTCGATAGCGGACACGGTGGGCTGCATTCACGTGCTGTGGACTCTGCTCGCGGGCGGGACCGCCGTGATCGAGGAAGGCTTCGATGCCGACCGTTATCTCGACGCGGTCGAGCGGTACACGCCGACCCACTCGACGCTTTTTCTCCCCCACGCCATCAAGCTCCTGGCGCATCCGCGCGCCTCCCCGGACCGCTTCCGAAGCCTCCGGATGCTCTGCTTCGCGGGCGACAAGACCTCGGTTGATCTCATCGAGTCGTGTGTCGGCACCATCGGCCTGGTGCCGCTCATCGGATATGGGTTGACCGAGTCGTTCGTGGTGGCCCTGAACCTCTCGCCTTCGTTCGCCAAGTTCGGCTCGATGGGCGAGCCGGTCGAAGGCGTCGAGGTCAGGATCGTCGACGAGCGCCGGCGGTCCGTTCCGCCGGGCACCGCGGGCGAGATCTTGGTGCGAAGCCCCCAGAACGTGCTCGGCTACTGGCGGGATCCGGTGGCGACCCGAGACGCCTTTGCCCACGGCGGATGGCTCAAGACCGGGGATCTGGCCCTGGTCGCCGGCGACGGGTATCTGTGGTTCGTGGGCCGCCGGAAGCACATCATCGTCCGCGGCGGCGAGAACGTCTCTCCCCTGGAGGTGGAGGGAGTCCTGTTGCGCCATCCCGCCGTCAGGGCGGCGATCGTCGTGGCCGCCCGCGATCCACTGGAAGGGGAGGTCCCGGAGGCCTTCGTGGAATTGGGTGACGGGATGAGTGCGAGCGAGGCCGGCTTGATGTCGTACCTGTCCGACCAGCTCATCCACTACAAGCTCCCGCGGGCGATCCGGTTTGTCACGCAGTGGCCCCTGACACGCACCGGGAAGGTCGATCGGCTGGCCCTGCAACGGCATCCGTGACACGCGCCTCAGAGGCTGTGCACGACGCTGTCTATGGCATCTCCCAGCACGGCGGCCATCTCCTGCATCTCGGCCAGCTCAAGGACAAACGGTGGACTCAGAACGACGATGTCTCGTTCCGCGCCGGTCCCTCCCGGGTAGAAGAATACGCCCCGGTCGAGGCCGGCTCTCACGATCGCCTTCGTCACGTTCGCGTGTCGCGGGAAGCGTTCGAGAGTGTCGCGGTCACGGACGACTTCGACCGCCCAGAGGTAGCCAAGGCCACGCACCTGCGCTACCTGGGGATGATCCCCGAGCCGTTCGATGAGCGATCGGCCCAGCGACGGACCGAGACGCATCACCGACTCGACCAGCCCCTCGTCTCGGATGATCCTCAGTACCGCCTCCGCCGCCGCGCAGGCCGGGGAATGGCCGTCGTAGGTATGTGAGATCGGTGCCATGGCCGCGGATTCCAGGCGCTCCCCGACCGCCTCGCTCAGAAACACTGCGGCCAGGGGTGCATATCCACCCGTCATACCCTTGCCGGCTACGACGATGTCGGGTGGGGGCGCCCAGTGTTCGAAGGCGAAGCGGCGTCCGGTGCGGCCCCATCCGGTCGTCACCTCGTCGGCGATTACCAGGATGTCGTGGCGCCGGCAGATCTGGTGGACGGTTTCCCAGTATTCGTTGGGCGGCACCAGCGCCCCACCGCTGGCACCCACGATGGGCTCCAGGACGAACGCCGCGATCGTCTCTGGGCCCTCCCGTTCGATCAAGGTCTCGAGACTCCGGCCACACTCGACCCGGCAGTCGGGATAGCGCTTGCCGAACGGGCAGCGCAGACAGTAGCAGGCCGCGGCGTGGGGCTGAGCGGGCAGCAGATCCCCGAGACCCGAGCGTCTCAAGTCGTGACCGCCGATGGCCAGGCTGCCCAGGGTCGCGCCGTGGTACGAGACGTCCCGGCCCACGATCTTCCAGCGGTGGAGCCGGCCGCTGGCGACCTGGTACTTGCGCGCAAGCATGATCGCCGCCTCGATCGCCTCCGAGCCGCTACTCATCAAATGAACGCGAGAGAAGCCCTCGGGGAGCCAGTGCGCACGCAGGTGTTCCACCAGGGCCAGGCGATGGGGGGTAGAGAAACCGGGTACGGCGTACGAGATGGAGCTCGCGGCTCGGGCCATCGCTTCGACGACCTCGCCCCGGCCGTAGCCCACGTTGACGACGCCCGCGCCTCCCGCGGCGTCGAGGACGCGCCTGCCGTCGCTGAGGTAGAGATGGACTCCTTCGGCCCGGAGGATCTCGAGACCGCGCCCCGAGTGCGCCATCCCGCCAGGCGCGGTACGGACGGGCCGGTTCGATTCTCGAGCGGCCGGCAGATAGAATTCCACCGCGCCCGCCGGCATCCGCTTGCGCACTTCATCGTCCATTCGCAGCGCGCAAAGCTCCCGCACCTGCGATGAGCTGATCGAGGACAGCGCCTCCTCGGCCAGGCAGCGCACCTGTGGATAGTCGCCGAATCGCTCAGGGCGATGCGGAGCGATCCCGGGGCGAGCGCAGTATTCGAAGGTGCAGCCCGTGAAGAGCTTGTCGAATTCGCGGGGCGAGTAGTAGGCGAGGAGCCGCAGGAGGACATCCGTCCCGACGGGAAAGACCAGCCGCACGCCGCTGGAGAGCTGCCGAAAGAACGCGGCGTCGTGGGAGAACCGCCCGCTGGCAGAGACCACCACCGGGTAGCCGGCGGCATGGATCAGGCGGCTCCGGATCAGGATGTCCTCAAGCGAGAGGCGCCGCTTCGAGGTCTGGAGCGAGAGAGCGAACGCGCCCGGAGCAGGGGCGTGTTTGCGCAGCGCGGCCGCGAAGAGGGCGGTGTGACCGTTGTGTATGGGGTTGAAGCTGCCCTTGAAGAGCACAAAGCTCCCCGCGACAGGGGGCCGCTCCTCAAGCAGGCCCGTCCAGCCGTCGGGATGGAGCGAGGCGTAGAGATCCCGCGGGGATTGAGCAACGCTCTCCAGGAGTGCCCGCCATCGCGCCCAGGTCTGCGGGTCGGTGTGGTTCTCGTCCATGGGGTCTACCTGCCATCCTCAAGGCCGGTCCGCCGTCCTCAGGCCGAGATCTCGCCGCTCAGCGCCGCGCCGACCGCGCCGCAGAAACCCCCGTCCGGCAGGAACCACGCCTCCCGCCCCTCCGAGGCGACCGTCTGTCTCAGTATCTCCGACAGCGTGGGGTTCCCGGTGATGGTGCCGCCGCCAAAGACGATGGTGTCGACGGCCATGGCTTGAGCCACCGACACGCAGAGGGCTCCAACGTTCTCGCCGATCAGCGCCATGAGCCCCTGGGCCAGGTCCGCCGGCTCCCGGGAAGTGAGCTTGCCGAAGCTGGCGGCGGTCGCCTCGGGCGGCAGTCCGATGCCGCCCTGCGGGTAAACGTCGCCCACCCGCAAGTCCACCCGACCACGCTCACCGTGCGCGGCCAGCCGCGTAAGCTCGGCGAAAGACTCCGCCCGGCAGAGAAGCCGCCCGAGCCCCAGCAGCGTACCGCCCCCCAGCGACGAGCCCGCGGCCCGACGTACTACCGGGCCCTCGACAACGAGTATGGAAGTGCCCGTGCCCAGGCTTACCAGAAGGTAGCGCTCCGGCAGCGTCCAGCCCGCGCGCCGGGCGAGCAGCGGAGCGCCGCGGCCCCAAGCCTCGAACTCCGAAACCTCTCGGATGCCGCACCCACCGACGCCGGCCGCGACTTGAGACGCGCCGCCGCCCGTGACGTGAAGACGATTTGGGCGCCGCCCATCAAGCCAGCGCCTGACCCCCTCGATCTGGCCCGCGGGGAGCAACTCCAAGTCACCGTCCTCCCGCCGGGAGGCCAGCTTCCAGAGGGTGGCTCCGGCGTCGATTCCAGCCGTGCCGTCTTGCTCTCGTCTGCGCGACACCGCGGCATCACCCGGGCTCAGACTTTGTCGATTCGCAGGCTCTTGAGCAGCTCGCCAAGTCCCCTCTGGAACTGCACCCCCGCGTTCCAGCCGCTCAAGTCCACGAAGACATGCCCCTGCAGCTCTTGGAAGGGACCGGAAAACCTGGGTTCTCGGGTTTGGAGGTTCAGCACCACGAAGCGGTCCGCGATGGCCTCCCCCTTTCGCCGGGCCAGGCTCAGAGCCAGCGAGACCTCCGTGATCACCCACTTGCTACTCTTGGCCGCCCTGGAGCAGCAGAGGACGAATCGCTCGTGCTTCCTGATCTGCTCCTCTAGCTGCGCAAAGACCTGACTGCCCGGCGTCGAGTCTCGGGTGGCCAGCCACGCCTTCACCCCCCGGTCTACGAGCGCGTCGCGCAGCTTGTGGGCAAACGACAAGTCCTTCGAGCTGTGGCTGATGAAACACGAGCGGTACTGTGGAGGGCTGAGGTCGAACCGCGGCGGCTTCCCGCAGCAGCAGAAGTACAGCTCCTCCTCGTTCATGCGGCTGACAAACAGCCTGCACTCCCTGGTCTCGACCGTCTCCATCAGGACTCTCGCGTCCTCGAGGTGAAGGAAGGCGGCATAGCGGCGCTCCGATCCGTTCTGGACGATCGCGATACCGATGGCCGCCGGGGGCTTCGTCCGCAGCAGGCCCGGACACTTCTCAAAAAGGAGAGACCAACGCGCCCGCGCTCGTGCCACCGCGAAATGGTCCGTGAGCGTAAAAGCCTTTACTTGCCAGCCGTCTTGGGTCAACAAGGCCAGGTCTTCGTCGGCGGCGTCAGCTAGCGAGTCGCTCACGCCGGGCCTCCTTCACCGGCGACAAATCCCAGGAATCCGGTCGAGTTCTCCGTTCCCCCGATCACGCTGAGCACGGCGTGGCGCGGTCGCCGCTCAGCGGCCAGCGGCCAGACCGCATTCGGGTCGCCGGTCAGCAGCCAATACAGCTCCACGGCCTTGGCCAGCGCGTACCCGCCGTTCGTATATCCCTCCTTGGTGCCTCCGCTCGGATTGAGCAGCACGCGGCACTCCGGGCGGATGTCGACAGGCCCTCTGACCTGCTTCCCATCCACGTCGATCACCTCGTCGTCGATCGGGTCGAAGAAATTCTCGGCGAACGCCGCGCGAACGGCGTTGAGTCCCAGGAAAGTGCGTCCGGCCAGCGCGCCCATGGCGAGAAGCGTCATGGGGATCTGGATCCCGTAGGTGTCGAACAGCTCCAGCAGGAGGCGTTGATCGTCGCCGGTGAAGCCGATCTCCCGGCAGGTGGCGGTCCATGCCTCTCGCGTCTCCCCGGTCGGCCGCTCGTACCGCTCGCGGATGGGGATCTCGACGTTCGCCGCGGCGATGTGCGGTGTCGAGATCCGCACGTGCGTTCCCTCGCCATGGGTGTGATTCGCGAGCTTGAGGGCGCTGGCGCCCACGTTGACCGGGCAGATGTCCAGCGTGGCGAACGGCCACTTGCGGCGGCGATCGTCATTCTCCCTGTACCAATCCCGCGTGACGCGTTGCTGACCCTTTTGGCACTGGTACGAACGTGGGTTCAGCCGCGCGTACTTCTCGCGATGGAGCGCGACCGTCCGCATGAGGTCGGCCACGTCCTCCTGGCTCCGGACGTCGGGGTCGGAGCGCAGGGCCGCGTCGGCGAGGAGGGCGTGCGAGGAGATCGAGGTCAGGCCGATGTCCTCGTCCGGCTGGGCGAGGGCCGCGCGATGATTGAAGGTCTGCCGGCGTTGGAAGGCGTCGAGTTTCCGGGGGTCGAGCGATTCGCCGGCGAACAGCAGGACGGATTCGTCGTCGTGCGACGTCTGCAAGGCGTGGATCACCTGCTGCAGCATGTTCAGGCCGCCCAGGGTGCCCGAGTACTCATGGAGGAATCGGCCCTGCTCGAGGAGCGCAAGCGCGCGGGCCTCTTCGGCGAAGCGACGGGGGTCGAACTCGAGGTGACGCCCAGGGACGGCTTCCCCGCGCAGGGCGGCCACGACTTGGGGGATGAGCTCGTGCTCGACGAACTCGTCCGAAACCACATAACGATTGCAATAGTAGATTCGTGCCACGTCCGTGAGCGGTTGCGGCGCGATCTGCAGGAAGAGATCGGTGAGTCCTGCCACGGGCCGGCCCTGTCCGTCACTGGGAGTGCTGGCGGTACGGTTGGCCCACGTGATGTAGACGTTGCGCACGTCAAGTCAGGTTACCACAGTCCAGTTGGACGTAATTCTCTCCCAGCGTGACACGAACCGCGTTCGCCTTGAACGAGTTGAGCAAGCCGATCTGCCCGTAGAGGTGGTCGAGGTCCTCGGCCAGAGGGACGGACACGCGTCCCCCTCCGACGGCCAGATATCCCAGGATCTTGTCGGCGCACATGATGTCGAGGGCGGCCGGGGACTCCAGCAGCGCGGCCGTACGACGCTCCAGGCGCTCGAGGGCCGCGCGCAAGCCTTCGCGCGAGCGCTCGTGGGCCAGGTCGCACCCGACGTCGGCACCCAGGACCGAGTGCTCCGTCTCGAGGATCGCCGACATCGCGAAGCCGGGGTGGCCTTGGTCGAGGACGGCCTGCTCCTGTCGGAACGCACCGGCGAACCCCTGCTTGCGGCAGAAAGATTCGAGCTCCCCAGGAAAGCTACGGCAATCGTCCGCCAGCGAGGCGGTGACCGTCATGGAAAGCGTGAGCGTCCGCGGAGCACCACGGCCGACGACCACGAGCGGTCGGAGCGCAGGGACCGGGTCGACCGTGATTCGGACCTCGCCCGGAGGACCGCCGAAGAACCCGTGCCGCAAGACGTCCATCTGGATCCGCGCGCCCATGCGGGCGAGGAGAGGAAAGAGAACTCTGCCGTAGTAGACCATCGGCGTTCCATGGTTCAGCTCGGTGGCGCCGCGAAGAGCGAGCTCGACCCTGCCCTCTCCGCACAAGAGGGCTGGAAGGACGGTTTGCATGACGTTGCCCAGCGGCGTGTTGGCCGGCACCTCCCACTCGAGCAGCGAGGGGGACGAGTTCCCTGGTTCGTAGTCGAGCGTGCGGCGCTCCGCGTCGATGGTGACGCGCCCGCCGAACAGCTTCGCGCAGGCCCCCGCGCATGAAACGATCACGTCCCGGCGGCAGCCCGGTCTCCCCAGCCCCGCCACGTTCGTGAGGCGGATCACCCGCCGTGTGTGTTGGGATAGAGCCAGGGCGGAGCGAACGAACTGGCCGCCCCGCCCCGCCGCGTTCAGCAGGAGCGCGCCGCCCTGGCCGGCGCTCTTCGGAGAGGGGACCACGGCAGCTCTGTGACGTAGTCCTCGGAAGGCCCGTGCCATCTGCCCCTCCAGGGAGGGGCCGTTGTCCGCATGCTCCAGCACCGCGTCATACGGGAAGTACCCTCCGGGCACGACGATGTCCCGGTTCCATTGCGCGATAAGTCTGAGCTTCTCTTCAACGCCGCCGGGAGCGAGGTCCGTCCGCGTGCGGTAGCGTTGCTCCAGTTCCCTCTGGCACTCATCGTCCGGACGGTTGACGAACCAGGCCGCATGGCACAGGCAGTACAGGCTGTCGGCCACCAGGGTCTCCGCGAGGATGGCGATCGAGCACTGGCGGGATGCGATGGCCTCTTGCACGCGCTCAGCGACGAGAGCGATCAGGTAAGGGCGCAGGATTGCTGCCACCCTGGCATGCTTCAGCTTGTCGTCGGCGCCGAGCACGCCTCGCACGGCGGCGAATTCCCACGCGCGGTCCACCTGATCGGTCACACGAACGAGCAAGAAGCCACGTTTCGACAGGATTCCCGCGCAGTCCGTATCGAAACCCGAGCCCGACTTTCCGCTCAGGCCCAGGACAAATGGCGACTCGTCACGTTCGCTCCGTCTTGCCATTCCCTATTACTTTTTATTGGGAAGAGATTCTCGGCGGACTTGCCTTCAATTGTAGCGCAGTCGGTCGCGGTGGGTGCTGAGGGAACGGCGGTTCGGTAGGAGGTGGTGGGGCCAGACCGGGGTCGTTTCCTTGCGCGTCCGCGAAGGCAGGCGATAGAATCCCAGACGGAGTTCCCCGTTTCGGGGAGCCGTGCGCGCGAGGAGCCTTGAGGATGTCCCAACAGACCAACCCCGTCATCGAAGAATCCCCCGCCGTCTCTCCCACTCCTGCTCCCGGCCGCCTGACCCTGGACGGCAAGGAGTACGAGCTGCCGGTCAGCGTCGGCAGCGAGGGAGAGGTGGGTCTCGATATCTCCCAGCTCCGGGCCAAGTCCGGAGCCATCACCTTCGATCCCGGCTATGGCAACACAGGCGCCTGCGAGAGCGCCGTCACCTTCATCGACGGCGAAGCGGGCATCCTGCGCTACCGCGGCTACCCCATCGAAGAGATCGCCGGCCGCGCCCAGTTCACCGAGATCTGCTACCTGCTGATCTACGAGCGGCTGCCGAACGCCGCCGAGCTGAAGGAGTTCGAGGGCCGGCTCACCCGTCACACCATGATCCACGAGGACATGAAGAAGTTCTTCGAGGGCTTCCCCTCGAGCGCCCATCCGATGGCGATGCTGTCCTCGATGGTGGTGTCCCTCTCCACCTACTACCCGAACGCCGGCTACGACGATCTCGATCTGAACATCATCCGGCTGCTGGCCAAGGGGCCGACCATCGCCGCCGCGTCCTACAAAAAGAACATGGGCCAACCGGTGGTCTACCCGCGCAACGACCTGTCGTACTGTTCGAACTTCCTGCACATGATGTTCTCGGTGCCAGCGGAGCCCTACGAGGTGCGGCCGGTGCTCGACCGCGCCCTGAACATGCTGCTCATCCTCCACGCCGACCACGAGCAGAACTGCAGCACCTCGACGGTGCGCATGGTCGGAAGCAGCCAGGCGAACCTCTTCGCCTCGATCTCGGCGGGCATCTCCGCCCTCTGGGGTCCCCTGCACGGCGGCGCCAACCAGGCGGTCATCGAGATGCTGGGGCGCATCCGCGACGACCACGGCGACTACAAGAAGTACGTCGACATGGCCAAGGACAAGGCCTCGGGCTTCAAGCTCATGGGCTTCGGCCACCGCGTCTACAAGAACTTCGATCCGCGGGCGAAGATCCTCAAGGCGACGGTGGACGAGGTGCTGGCCGAGCTCGGCGTCTCCGATCCGCTGCTGGAGATCGCCAAGGCCCTGGAGGAGGTCGCCCTGCACGACGACTTCTTCATCTCCCGCAAGCTTTACCCGAACGTGGACTTCTACAGCGGCATCATCTACCGCGCCATGGGCATCCCCACCAACATGTTCACGGTGCTCTTCGCCCTCGGCCGCATGCCCGGCTGGATCGCCCACTGGCGGGAGATGCTGCACGACCCGAAGAACCGCATCAACCGGCCCCGCCAGATCTACCCCGGCCCCACCCAGCGGCCGTTCAAGCCGATCGATCAGCGATAAGAAAAGGCCGGCGGTGACGCCGGCCTTCGTGCTTTCAGAGGGAGCCGTCGGGCCTGTTGACAAACAGGACTGGAGCGGTCCAGAATAACTTTCGTCTTTTGAGACAAAATCTCAATAGGGGCGAAGGGATCTGAAATCATGGCGAACGCTCGCGAGAAAGAGCAACTCCTCCAGTACCTGCGCGGCCGGGGCCAGCGGGTCACCGGCGAGCGGTTGGCGCTCTTCGACGAGATCTTCTCCCAGCACGGACACATCGACGCCGAGGAGCTGCTGGCGGCCATGAAGGCGCGGGGCCTCAAGATCTCACGGGCCACCGTCTACCGCAACCTCGACCTCCTGGTGGAGAGCGGTCTCGCCCGCAAGCAGCGGCTGGGCAGCCGCGGCTTCCTCTACGAGCACATGCACTTCGGGCAGCAGCACGACCACCTGGTATGCACCGGCTGTGGCCGGGTGGTGGAGTTCGTCAGCCCGGGCATCGCGGCGCTCCAGGGGGAGATCTGCCGCGCCCACGGCTTCGTGCCGACGCGCCACACGCTGCAGATCTCCGGCCTGTGCAACGCCTGCGCGGAGGCGTCCAAGAAGTCCGTGCAGACGCAGGCGCGCCGCGAGGAGCCGGCCCATGTTTGAAGCGTTCATCGTCACCTTGCGGGAGGGCGTGGAGGCGGCCCTGGTGGTGGGGATCATCGTCGCCTTCCTGCGCCGCGAGGGGTATGAGCGGCATCTGGGAGCGGTGTGGGCCGGCATCGGCGCGGCCACGGCGGCGAGCCTGCTGGGCGCCCTCGTCCTCTATCGCTGGGCGGTGAACGAGGAGGTCTTCGAGGGCCTCCTGTACCTGGGCTCGGCGGTCATCGTCGGCTCCATGATGGTGTGGATGTGGCGCCACTCCCACGAGCTTTCGGGAGAGATGAAGGGGTCGCTCGCCCGCATCGTGGCCCGGGAGCGCAAGGGAACGGTGGCCGCGGGGCTCTTCGCCTTCACCTTCCTGATGGTCTTCCGCGAGGGGATCGAGACGGTGCTCTTCCTCTCCGCGCTGTCGCTTTCGACCGGCGGCCTGCTGGCCATCCTGGGAGTGCTGGCGGGCCTCGCCCTGGCGGTGCTGTTCGGCGTGCTGTTCGTGCGCGGCAGCTTGCGCATCGACCTCGGCCGCTTCTTCAAGATCACGGGCATCGCCCTCTTCATCTTCGTCCTCCAGCTCCTGACCAACGGCTACCACGAGCTGTCGGAGGCCGGGTGGCTGCCGGCCAACGAGACCACCATGGCGACCGTGGGGCCGCTGGTGAAGAACGAGTTCTTCTTCGTGGCGGCGGTGTTGGCGCTGCCGCTGCTGATGCTGCTGATTCCGGGCAGGCGGCGGCAGGAGGCCGTGGCCACGGGCGCCGCGGCGCGGCTGGAAAAGGCCGGGAGCCGCCGGCAGGGGCGGGCCCGCGTGCTGGGCGCCACCCTCGGCCTGATCATCGTGGCGGCCCTCGGCCTGGGGTTCGTCTATACCCAGCCGCCGGCCGCGTTGTCGGCGGCGGCGCCGGTGGAGGTGGGAGGGGACGGCACCGTGCGCATCCCGCTCTCGACCTTCCAGGGTACGAAGCTCCATCGCTTCCAGGCCACGGTGGACGGCCGCCCGGTACGCTTCATCGCCATTCCCGTCGAGCCCGTCGAGAAGGGCGGGCGCATCGCGACGGCCTTCGACGCCTGTGTCATCTGCGGTCCGCGCGGCTACTACCAGGAAGGGACCAACGTCACCTGCCTGCACTGCGGCTCGGCGGTCTATCCGCCGAGCATCGGCCAGCCGGGCGGCTGCAACCCCGTGCCCCTGGCATCGCGGGTGGAGGGCGGCAACCTCGTGCTGACGGCGGCGGACCTCGCCGCCGGCGCCCACCTCTTCGTACCCGCCGCCCACACAGGTCACTGAGACGGGATCAACCATGTACGGCCGCCTGCTCCTGGAGTCGCTGCGCCGCGGCACCCGCCGCAAGCTGCTGGCGGTTTCCGCCGTGGCCCTCGGCACCCTGGGCGCCACCGCTCTCGCCGAGGTGATGCTGGCCTCCGGGGACCGCCTGGCGGCGGAGATGGGCTCCTACGGCGCCAACCTGGAGGTGGTGCCGGCGCGCGACGGCGAGACGCTGCCGGTCGCGGACCTCGCGGCGGTACGGAAGATCTTCTGGCGCAACAACATCGTGGCCATCGCGCCGTTCCACGGCCTGCGGGTGCGCTGGGCGCCGGGGGAGGCGCGGGAGACCGTGGCGCCGCTGGTGGGGACCTGGTTCGACCACGCCCTGGAGCCCGACTGGAAGACGGGCTTGCCGCGCACCCGGCCGACCCTCAAGGTCGAGGGCCGGTGGCCGCGCGAGGGTGCCGAGGGGATGGAGGTCGTGCTGGGGCGCCGTTTGGCCGAGCGCCTGGGCCGCCACCCGGGGAACGAGGTACAAGTCCGGCTGGGAGAACGCGGTGAGGCTCTCCGCGTCGTGGGGGTGTTGACCAGCGGCGGCGACGAGGACGACCAGGCCTTCGCGCCGCTCGCCGCCATGCAGCGGCTCGGCGGCGCGCCCGACCGTTTCACCCGCGCCGAGGTCTTCGCCCTGACCACGCCCGAAAAGCGGAACACGCGGCCCGATCCCCGGCGCATGAGCGCCGAGGAGTACGAGGCCTGGTACTGCACGGCGTTCCCCTCGTCGATCGCCTTTCAGCTCAACACGGCCCTGCCCCGGGCGCGGACGAGCGTCGTCTCCGGCGTCACCGCGGCGACGGCGGACGTCCTCGGCCGGCTGCGGGGGGTGCTGGGCGCGCTGGCGGTCGTGGCACTCCTGGGAGCCGCCGTGGGCGTCACCGCGGCGATGACGGCCACGGTGCTGGAGCGGCGGCTGGAGGCCGGCCTGATGGTGGCGATCGGCGCTCCGCGCTCGCGGGTGGTGTTCTTCTTCCTCAGCGAGGCGGCGCTCCTGGGGGTGCTCGGCGGCGTGGCCGGCGGCGTCCTGGGCCTCGCGGCCGGCCGGCTGCTGGGCGGCGGCATCCTGGGGGTCGCCGTGCCGTGGATTCCCGTGCTCATTCCCTACGCGGCGCTGCTCGGCCTGCTCCTGGCCGTGCTGGCGAGCCTCGCCCCCGTGGTGCGCGCCCTCGAACGCTATCCCGCCGACATCCTCAAGCGGGCGACGGCCTGATGATCGCCCGCCTCGTGCTCATGAGCCTGCGCCGCCGCTTCCGGCAGCTCGCGCTGATCGTCGCCGCCGTGGCCGTGGCCGCGGCCACCGTGGCCACCCTGGCCGGCTTTTCCAGCCGGGCGCAGAGCCGGCTGGGCGACAGCCTGGCCGCTTTCGGGCCCAACCTCACGGTCAGGCCGCAGGTCGGGGGCGCGGCGAGCCTGCCTCCCGGCGTGGCGGAGAGGGTGCGGAAGGTGCCGGGAGTGCGCTCCGTCAACTCCATCTCCCAGCCGGCCGCCGATCGCCTGGACGTTCGCGCCGATCCCGGCCGGCTGGACGTCGTCGCTCGTGCGATCGAAGCCCAGGTCGAGGGCGTCGAGGCCCGCCCTCTCCTTCGCGTCAGCGACTCGGACTCCCGGGTGACCCGCCGCCTGATGCTGCTGCTCGCCGCGGTGAGCGCCCTCTCCTTCCTTCTGGCGCTCTTCTCGGTCGGCGCGGCGACCACCGCCCTGGTGGGAGAGCGGCGGGTGGAGATCGGCCTCCTCCTGGCCCTCGGTTTCACCGGCCCCCGGGTGGGCACCTTCCTCTCCGCCGAGCTGCTGGTGGCGGCGCTGCTGGCGGGAGCCGTGGGCGAGATCGTGGGCGAGTTGGCGGCCGGAGGGCTGGCGCGGAGCATGCTGGGCGGCGGCTCCGGAGGCCTCTCGTTGACCTGGGGCGGCTTCGCCGCCTCCGCCCTGGTGGCGGTGCTGGTGGTGGGCTCGTCCATGCTGGTGGCGCTGCGGCGCGTGGAACGGCTGGACCCGGCCCGCGTCCTGCGGGGCGAATGAGGACGGTTCGATGGCCTTCGTCGAAGCCCAGGCCCTGAGCCGCCTTTTCGGGTCGCTCCGCGCCCTCGACGAGCTGGCGCTCTCGATCGAGCAGGGCGACTGGGTGGCGGTGACAGGGCCTTCCGGATCGGGCAAGACCACCCTCCTCAACATCCTTTCCGGCCTGGACCGCCCCACTTCCGGCACGGTGCGGGTCGGCGGCGTGGACCTGGCGGACCTCACCGCCCGGGAGCTGGCCGGCTACCGCCAGCGGACGGTGGGCCTGGTCTTCCAGCAGTTCCACCTCATTCCCTATCTCACGGCGCTCGAGAACGTCATGCTGGCCCAGTACGTCCATAGCATGACCGACCGCGGCGAGGCCGAGGAGGCGCTGCGCCGGGTGGGTCTGGGCGAGCGCCTGAGCCATCTTCCCAGCCAGCTTTCGGGCGGCGAGCAGCAGCGCGTGTGCATCGCCCGCGCGCTGATCAACCAGCCGCCCCTCATTCTGGCCGACGAGCCCACGGGCAATCTGGACGCGGTCAACGAGGCGGTCGTCATGTCGCTTCTCGCCGACCTCCACCAGCGCGGCCACACCCTCATCCTCGTCACCCACGATTCGTCGATCGCCGCCCGCGCCGCCCGCGAGATCCGCCTGGAGCACGGCCGGCTGGCGGCGGTGGAGACGCCCGGGGACCGCGAGCTTCAGGCGGTGCTGGCGGACCTCTGGCAGCGGCTGGAGGAGGACGGCGAGGGCGTCTCGGTGGCGCGGCGCGGGGTGGCCGAGCTCCTGGCCCACGGGCTCCTCGCCTTCGCGGACGGCCGCATCGCCTTCACCGAGCGGGGAAGGACTCAGGCCTCGGCGGTGGTGCGGCGCATCCGCCTGGCGGAGGTGTTGCTGGCCCGCACCCTGGATCACGGCCCGGCCGAGGAGTGCGGCCTGGAGACTCCGGTGGCCGCCGGCTTCGAGGACCAGGTCTGCGCCTTCCTCGATCACCCCACCGTCTGTCCCCATGGCCGGCCGATCGCTCCCGGCCAGCCTGGAGGTTGTTGCAGCTCCGCCTCCCCTCCGGCCATGGAGGTGGTGGACGCATGAGGGCGCCGCGGCTGGCCGCGCTCGTGATGCTGGCCTGCGCCGCGGCGACCGCGGCAGGTGGCACGCGCACGGTCACCGTCGAGCGCCGGTTGGGCCTGATGGGCACCGAGCTCGACTTGAAGGTGGAGGCCCCGACCCGGGCCGCGGCGCTCGACGCGAGCGAGGCGGCGGTCCGTGCCTTGGAAGCAGCAGAGGCCCGCCTTTCGACCTGGCGTGAGGACAGCGAGCTCGCCCGCCTCAACCGCGCGCCGGTCGATACGCCGGTCGTCCTCTCGCCCCTCCTGGCCGCGGAGCTGCGCGGCGTCCAGTGCTGGTGGAAGGAGACCGGCGGCGCCTTCGATCCCGGAATCGGCCGGTTGGTCGCGGCCTGGGGGCTGCGCACGGGGGGCCGGATACCCACGGCAGAGGAGCGGGAGCAGGCGCGCGCCGGTGGCGGGCTCGCCGGGCTGGAGCTTGCCGGGGACGGCCGGGCGGTACGCCGGCAGCCGGGGCTGCGCATCGAGGAAGGGGGATGGGGCAAGGGTGCCGGGCTCGACGCTGCGATCGCGGCGCTCCGCGCCGAGGGGCACGCGAGGTCCGCGGTGCTGAACCTTGGCGGCCAGGTCGCCGTTTACTCCCGGGGTGGGGGAGAAACGGCCTGGACGATCCCAATCGCCGATCCGCGCGACCGTCAGCGCGCGGTCGTGGCGCTCGACCTCTCTTCAGGCTCCGTCGCCACCTCGGGCAACAGCGAGCACGGCTTCGAGCGCGACGGCGTGCGCTACGGCCATCTCCTCGACCCCGCCACTGGCGAGCCGGCCCGCGACTTCGGCAGCCTCACCGTCTGGGCGCCCGGGGCCCTCGCCGCCGACTGCCTCTCGAAGCTCTACGTCCTCGGTCCGGAGGGGGCGCTCGCCTGGGCGCGGGCTCACCGAGACGTGGAAGTGCTGATCCTCGAGCCGCTCGCGGGCGGCCTGCGCGCCCGCGCCTCCGCCGGCTGGCGGGGACGGCTGAAGGCGCTCGTGCCATTGCTTGAAGTGGAGATCGAATCGCGCGCGCCGGGTGTGCCGGCGCCGTAGACCGGGAGCGGCGGGCGCCCCTTGCACGGAAAAGCCCGCCGCCCCCTCACAACCGCCCGGCCGTCAGGACGGGCATTGCTATGGAGGAGTATAGATGCTGCGATTCCTTCGCCGTGCGCTCGTTTTCGGAGCGCTGATCGGCATGACGATTCCCGGGGCACGGGCGGCCGAGCCGCCGTCCCTGTCCCAGCTCGAGCAGGAAATCGCCGCGCTACGGGCCGAGGTCCAGGCGCTCCGCACGCAGGGCGGTCCCGACGCCCAACGTTTGAACGAGCTCGAACGCCAGCTCCAGGTGCTGGCGAAGGAGATCGAGACGATGAAGCTCGGCGAGGCCGCGGTGACTGCCGGCGCCGCCGACCGTTCGAACAACGGCATGGGGCCGGCGGCCTCCAAGATCTACCGCACCGGCAACGGTCTCGCGATCGGCGGCTACGGCGAGGCGGTGTACCGCAACTTCGACGGCAGGCTTCAGGACGGCAGCCGGTCCACGGCCTCCGACGAGGCCGATCTCCAGCGGGCGGTCCTCTACTTCGGCTACAAGTTCAACGATCGCTTCCTCTTCAACTCCGAGGTCGAGGTCGAGCACGCGGTCACGGCGTCGGACAAGGACGGCGAGACTGAGGTGGAGTTCGCCTACGGCGACTACCTGTGGAAGCCGCAGGCCAACCTGCGCGCCGGCCTCGTGCTGATGCCGGTGGGCCTGCTCAACGAGTATCACGAGCCCACGGTGTTCCTCGGCATGGGCCGCAACAGCGTCGAGACCGCGATCATCCCCACGACGTGGCGGGAGATCGGCTTCGGCCTCTACGGCGAGGCCGGGCCGTGGCGGTACCGCACCTACCTCACCAACGGCCTCGACGCCTCGCGCTTCGCGGCCGACGGGATCGGCGAAGGCAGCGGCGAGGGCTCGCACGCCAAGGCCGAGGATCTGGCCTGGGTAGGGCGACTCGACTTCACCGGCGTTCCGGGCCTGCTGGTCGGCGGCTCGGCCTTCACCGGCGATTCCGGCCAGGGGCTGCTCGACACCGACGGCAAGCGGATCGGCGGCCGGGTGAGCCTCTTCGAGGCCCACGTCGACTGGCGCTGGCGGGGGTTGCAGTTTCGCGCCCTCGGGGTGAGGAGCCGCGTCGGCGACGCGGCCGCCCTCAACCGGGCGCTGGGCCTCGAAGGCGAGGAGGGGATCGGAAAGGCCCAGCGGGGCGCCTACGCGGAGGTGGGGTACGACCTCCTGAGCCTGCGCTCCAGCAGCCGGCAGCGGCTGATCCCATTCATCCGCGTCGAGTCGCTCGACCCCCAGAGCGAGGTGCCGTCGGGCTTCGAGCGCGACCCGGCCAACGACCAGCGCGTCCTCACCTTGGGATTCAACTACTACCCGATCGATCAACTGGTGGTGAAGGCCAACATCCTGCGCGTCCGCAACGAGGCCCGGACGGGCCAGAACGAGCTCCAGATTGGGCTGGGCTACATCTTCTAGGACGCCATGCACCGGCGAACCGCAAGACGGATTCTTCTCGTGGGTCTGGCCGCTCTCGCGGCCGGGCCCATTTCGGCCAAGACCTTCCTCTCGGTCGACGAGGCGCTCCATCTCGTCTTCCGGGACTGCCCGGTCGAGCGCCGGACCGTCTTCCTGACGCCCGAGCAGCTCGCAGGGGCGCGGAAGCTGGCGGGAAGCGAGATCAAGAGCGCGCTCGTCAACCCCTACCACGCGACCTGTGCCGGCAAGGACGCCGGCACGGCCTACTTCGACGCCCACATCGTGCGGACCCTTCCCGAGACGCTGATGGTGGTCGTCGATCCCGAAGGCAAGGTGTCGCGCGTCGAGGTGCTGTCCTTCGCCGAGCCCGAGGACTACCTGCCGCCGGGGCGCTGGTACGGCCAGTTCCTGGGTAGAGGTTTGAACGACGAGCTGGCGCTGGGGCACCGCATCCGCGGCGTCACCGGCGCTTCGCTGACGGCGCGCGCCACCACCGAGGCCGTGCGGCGGGTGCTGGCGATCCACCAGGCGCTCCACAGCCCCCAGACGGGGAAGCCGTGAGCCGCTTCGAGGCCTGGGCCACGCATGCCGCGACGATTCTGGTCGGCATCACCGGTCTGGTGTACGCCTGGATGCGCTACCTGATGCACCCGGCGGACCCCTTCGCGGTCGTCAACCACCCTCTGCAACCCCTCGTGCAGCACCTCCACGTCCTGGCGGCCCCGCTGCTGGTGTTCGCCGCCGGCGTCATGTGGCACCAGCACGCCTGGCCCTACTGGCGGCGGGGCGTCGAGCGCCACCGCCGTAGCGGCTCCTCGCTGCTCTTCACCCTAGTGCCCATGGTGGTTTCGGGTTACCTGATCCAGACCACGGTCGACGCCGGCTGGCGGCGGGCCTGGGTGATCGTCCACCTCGTGGCCTCGGGGCTGTGGTTGCTGGGCTACCTGGCCCACCAGCGCCCGCATCTCCTTCGCCGGCTGGCCTCCGACTCGGGGGGTAGCTCACCGGGAGCGTAAATAGTCGTTGGATCAGGTCTGAAAAGTATTTAGGTCCTGAAGGGCCGACGGCATGTAGCCTGGGAGCTGGCGCTTTTTGCCAGCCCCAGGATCAGCCGCCCCCACAGAAACCCAAAAGCCCTGAAAGGGCGAGCTACGCTGCGAGCTCGATGTACTCGACCCTGCTCGTCGGCTCGGGGATAGGGAGCCCATCTTCACGCATGCCCTCAAGGTGAAAGGCGATGGCTTCGCGAATCTCGGCTTCGACCTCTTCGACCGTCAGTCCCGTAGCGATACAGCCTGGGAGGTCGGGGACGTATGCTGAGTAGTTGCCTTCGGCCTTCTCGATGACTACGGCGTACTTCATCAGGCACCTCACTTCTTCAGACCAGCCTGCTTCAGGATACTGTTCTGCGTTCCAATCGCAAGGTCATCGCTCGGCTTGCCAGGAACAGTCACGCGGCCGGGCTTGGCTGCGTGCTTGAACTGCCGATGACTCCCCTTCTGCCCTACGAGAGACCAACCGTCCTGCTCCAGGAGGCGAAGGACCTCGGCGACTTTCATGGTGGCAGGATACAGGCATTGTTGTCGATCTCGGCGAACGATGCATGCCCGCTCTCCCGGTCATCGGCGGTTGGCGTCGGACCAGCGGTAGCCGACCTGGAGCGGCGTGCCGGCGCCGGTGCCCATGAACCAGAGCACGGAGGGGCGCGGGCGCAGAGAGCCCAGGCGGGTCTGCCCCTCGCGGGGACCCAGGATGAAGAGCGAGGTCGCGAGCCCTTGCGCCTCCGCCGCCAGCTCGGTCACCACGACGGTGGACAGAATGCCCTCGGGAGGCCGGCCCGTCCGCTGGCTGAGGTAGGGCGTGGTCGCCCCCAAGGGATGATCGGCCAGCGCGGCGACCGCCACCGCGTGGTCGCGCAGGTACACGCGCCCCACCGGCTCCTCGAGGCCCGGCGGCTGGGGCAGATCCACCGGCCACCCCTTGCCCGTGGGACCCCGGCCGAATCCCCGTTGCACGGAGCCGATGCGGACGAAGCCGTTGACGGCGCCGTTCCGCCGCAGGACCTCTACCGCCCGGTCCACGGCGAGCCCCTCGGCGAACCCCCAGAGGTCCAGCCCGCCGGCGGCTTCGAGCGCGACCGTGCCCTTCTCGGAGTCCACGGTGAGGCGGGTACAGGCCGTGAGGGCGGCCGCCTTCTCCGTCTGATCGGCGTTCGGAGGCGCGGCCACGGCCGAGCGCAGGCCCCAGAGAGCGTTGAGGTCCCGGCCCAGGGGGCCGTTGGCCCCCTCCGACCAGTAGCAGAAGGCGAGGGCGTGGGCGAGCATCGCGAGCAGGCGGGGGTCTGGTTTCTGGGGTCCCTTGCCCGCCGCCGCGTTCAGCGCCGCCAGGCCGCCGCCGGGGCTCGTCCCGTCGCTCAGCCGCTCCGTTTCGGCGACCTCCGCCAAGGCTTTGCCGATCGCCTCCCGGGCGGCGGCCGGGGCCTGGTCGCGGATTTCGATCTCGATGGGCCTGCCGAAGGCCTTGTCGATCTGGTGGACCGATGCAGGCGGCGGCGCCCCGAGCAGGAGAGCGAGCAGGCAGGGAAGCATGGACTTTTTCGCCTCAGCTCAGGCGGACCCGGGCGAATCGGCGCTTGCCCACCTTGAAGAGATACGGCTCGGGCCGGGGCGCGAGCTCCAGGGCCGGATCGCTCACGCGCTCACCGTCGACGGCGACGGCGCCCTGCTGGATGAGCCGCCGCGCCTCGCCGTTGCTCGGCGCCAGCTCGGCCGCGGTGAGCAGCTTGGCGAGGTTCCAGGCTCCGGCGAGGTCCTTCTCGGTTACGTCCTCCGGCACGCCGCCGCCGGAGAACACGGCCTCGAACTCGGCTTCCGCCTGGCGGGCCGCCTCCTCGCCGTGAAACTGCGCCACCAGCCGGCGGGCCAGCTCCTGCTTGACGAGCTTGGGGTGAAGCTCCCCCGCCTCCATCCGCCGCTTCCGCGACTCGATCTCGGTCTGCGGCAGCTCGGTCAGCAGCAGGTACCAGTCCCACAGCAGCGAGTCGGGGATCGACATCGTCCGCCCGTAGACCTCGCGCGGCGGGTCCTCGACGGCGATGGCGTTGCCCAGGCTCTTGGACATCTTCTCGTGGCCGTCCAGCCCCACGAGCAGGGGGACGGTGAGCACCACCTGGGGCTCCAGCCCCTCCTCCTTCATCAGGTCGCGCCCCACCAGGAGGTTGAAGATCTGGTCGTGCCCCCCGAGCTCGACGTCGGCCTTGAGGAAGACGGAGTCGTACCCCTGAGCCAGCGGGTAGAGCAGCTCGTGGAGATGGATCGGACGGTTCTCCTGGAATCGGGTCTTGAAGTCCTCCCGCTCCATCATCCGCGCCAGGGTGTAGCGGCCGGCGAGGCGGATGAGCCCGTGCGAGCCGAGGGCGCCGAGCCAGCGGTCGTTGTCGTCGACGACGGTCTCGGCCTCGTCGAGGATGTGGAAGACCTGGCGCTTGTAGGTGCGGGCGTTGGCCTCCACCTCTTCCTGCGTGAGCTGCGGGCGCGTGGCCTTCTTGCCCGTCGGATCGCCGATGCGGGCGGTGAAGCCGCCGAGCAGGAACACGACCTTGTGGCCGAGCTGCTGGAAGTGCCGCATCTTGCGGATCAGCACCGTGTGGCCGAGGTGGAGATCGGGCGACGAGGGATCGAAACCGGTCTTCACGATCAGCGGCTGGCCGGTGCGGCGCGAGCGCTCCAGCTTGGAGCGGAGCTGCGCCTCATCGACCAGGTCGACGCTACCGCGCCGCAGCAGCGCCAACTGCTCTTCGACGGGAGGAAACTCCAGGGCTGTCATCAGAAGTTGATGTACTCGAGCTCGGGGTTGAGCACCGGTCCCGCCGCGATCCCGCGGCGCAGGGCCGGCGGCCGGGTGCTGAGGACGAGCCAGGCGCGGAAGACGGCGGCGAACATCTCGACCCGGGAGAGCGAGCCCTGGATCAGGCCCCGCTTCTTTTCCTTGACCAGGTGCTTGAGGTTGTACATGACGAAGGTGGTGGTGCGTCCGCCGAGCTGCCGGCAGGCCCAGTTGAGCCCGGTCTCGATGGCGAAACCCTTCAGGTGGCTTTCGGGCACCGCCTCGAAGACCTCGCGCCGCAGGCAGCGGATGCCCGAGAGCTGCGGCCCGGTGCGCGGATAGATGGCGTCGAGCAGCCGGCCGCGGTGGCGGAAGCCGACGTTCATGTCCGAGCGGCCGGAGAGCACGGGCGCGACGAGCCCGTCGAGAAGGTCCGCGGTGAGGTTCAGGATGTCGCCGTCGACGAAGACGAGGATTGGCGCGACGGTGTGGGCGACGCCGATGGCCATGGCCCGGCCCTTGCCCTGGTTCTCTCGCAGGTGGATCGTCCTCAAGCCTTGCGCGCGGGCGATCTCCACCGTGCCGTCCGTCGAGCCGTCGGAGACGACGAGGATCTCGTCGATGGCCGGCGAGGCCTTGAGGACCGACAGGACTTCGACCAGGGTGGCTTCCTCGTTGTAGGCCGGCACGATGGCGGCCACACGGCGGCCGGCTTGAGGGCGTTCGCTCATCGCCCAAAGGATATCGAATCTCTCACGATTGGACGAGGGGAGCCGCTTCCCGGCACCAGGACGGCGGCGCCGGCTGCGCGGCGGCCCCCGGCAGGATCTCGCCCTCGGCGACCACGCGGGCATCTCCGGAGAGGAACCAGCTCCCCGCTTCCGGGTCCCCTTCCACCGTAAGCTCGAAGCCCCCCTGGGTCTCGACCGCCAGGGGCAATCCAGCCAATCCAAGATGGAGGCCGACGGCGGCGCCCGACAGGCAGCCGGTGCCGCAGGACAGCGTCTCGTCCTCGACGCCGCGCTCGTAGGTGCGGATTTCCATGCGGTCGGCCGCGGGGAAACGGACGAAGTTGACGTTGGTCCCCGGATCGCCGAAGACCGGATGGTGCCGGAGCCGAGCTCCAAGCTCGCCGACGGGCGCCGTCTCCAAGCCGTCCGGCCACAAGAGGACGAAATGGGGCACGCCGACGACGATGCGCCAGCCCTCGTGAGCTTTGCCGTCGATCTCCACCGTCAGGGCTTGCGGCGGCTCGGGAGGAGCGGGAAACCCGACGGCGGTGCGGTTGTCGTCGATCCGCCGGGCCGCGACGTCGCCGGCACCGGTGCGCAATCGAAGTCGGTTCTCCGCCCAGCCGAGGTGGAAGGCGAGCTGGGCGGCGCAGCGGGTGCCGTTGAGGCAGAGGTCGGCGGCCAGGCCGTCGGCATTGAAGTAGTCCATGGTGGCCCCGGCGGCGCCTTCGCCGCCGGCCCGCCGCAGGACGAAGAGGCCGTCCGCTCCGATCGAGACGCCGCGCCGGCACCAGGCGCGGATGCGCTCGGCCGAGGGCGTCTCCCAGGGTTCCGCCAACGCCAGGAAGTCGTTGCCGCTGCCGGAGAGCTTGTAGAAGCGCGTCATCCGCGTCAGGGCGCTTCGGCCCGCACCTCGGCTCCGGGGTCGCTCTCGTTGCCTGCCTTGTCGATGGCCGTCACGCGGTAGCCGTAGGTCTGGCCCGCGGTCAGCGCGGTGTCGTTGTACTCCGGCGCCGTCAGCGGCTGGGCGGTGAGGCGCTCGAAGGAGCCGTTGCCGGTGCGCCGGTAGAGGATGTAGCCGGCGAGGTCGTCGGCGTCCACCGGCCGCCAGACGAGGCGGATGCGGCCCGGCTCGGCCAGGGCCACGAGCTCGGCCGGCACGGCCGGCGGGAAGCGGTCCTGATAGCGCACCTCGTGCTCGCTGCCGACGGCGCTCTCCACCACCGGCTCGCGCTGGGCGAGGGCGGTGACGGTGTAGATGTAGTTCTGGCCGAAGCGGGCGGTGTTGTCGAGCCAGCTCCGCTCCTCGGGTCCGGCGGTGTGGACCGGCTGGCCGTGGAAGCGCTCCTGGGCGTCGCGCCGGTAGATGTTGTAGCCGCCCGCGGCACCCGTCACGCCGGCCCACTCGACCATCACGCCGTCGGCGCGGGCGGTGACGGTGAGCCGCTCGGGCGCCGGGGGCGGCGCCTTGGGCACCACCGCGGAGACGTTCGAGATCTCGGAGCGGTCGCCTTCGTCGCCGAGGGTGCGCACGGCGTAGTAATGGGCCACGAGCGGCGGGGTGGCCGCGGGCGTCGGGGTGGTGCCAGGCGCCGGCGTTGCCGCGGGCTTTGGAGTCGCCGACGTCGCGGATGTTGCCGGCATGGCGGGCGCCGGAGGCAGGGGCAGGGAGATGACGATCCGGTCGCCCGAGGTGGCGGCGGTCAGGTCCGCGCCCGCCACCTTCATCTGCGCCTTGGCGAGGGCCGCGAACTGCTTCGGGTCCAGGGCGGTGGCCTTGCCGTCCGAGCCCGCCGTGCGGGTCGCCTCCAGCACCTCGACGGCCGAGATCCCGGGTAGCGCGAGACCGGCGGCCGTCGTCTTGGGATAGGAGAACGACAGCACGATCTGCCCTCCCTGCTGGGTGGCCGCCAAGTCCTTGGTGGTCGCCGGTACCGCCTTGAGGGGCGGCAGGGGCGGCCCCTGTTTGCCGCAGCCGGCGAGGACGCCCGCCGTGAGGAGTATTACGAGGACACCGGGTCTGGAGAGCTTAGAGAACATAGCGGGAGAGATCCTGATCCTGAACGATGCCCGAGAGCACCCGGCGCACGTACTCGCCATCGACCTTCACTTCCTGGCCCGCCATGTCGGGAGCCTCGAAGGAGACCTCGTCGAGCAGCCGCTCCATGAGCGTCGAGAGCCGCCGGGCGCCGATGTTCTCGGTCGAGGAGTTGACCTCGACGGCGAGGCGGGCGATCTCGGCGACCGAATCGGTGGAGAACTCGAGCGTAACGCCCTCGGTGGAGAGCAGGGCCGAGTACTGCTTGGTCAGCGCGGTTTCGGGCTCGGTGAGGATGCGCACGAAGTCCTGCTCGGTGAGCGCGTCCAGCTCCACCCGGATGGGGAAGCGCCCCTGGAGCTCCGGAATCAGGTCCGAGGGCTTGCTGACGTGGAAGGCGCCGGCGGCGATGAAGAGGATGTGGTCCGTCTTCACCGTGCCGTACTTGGTGGAGACGTTCGTCCCCTCGACGATGGGCAGCAGGTCGCGCTGCACGCCCTCGCGCGACACGTCGGGGCCGCGGCCGCCTTCGCGGCCGGCGATCTTATCGATCTCATCGAGGAAGATGAGGCCGCCCTGCTCGACCCGGCTACGCGCCTCGCGGGAGACCTGGGTGCGGTCGATGAGCTTCTCCGCCTCCTGCTGCACGAGGATCTCCCGCGCCTCGGCCACCGTGACCTGCTGCTTCTTCTTGCGGCCGAAGAGGCCCGGGAGCATCTCCTTGATGTTCATCCCCACCTCCTCGACGCCCTGCGGAGTGAACATCTCCAGGCTGGGGTAGGAGGACTCGTCCACCTCGACGTCCACCTTGCGGTGGTCGAGGGCGCCCGAGCGCAGCTTTTCGCGGAACTTCTCCCGCGTCGAGTTGAGCTCGTCCTCGTTCTCCTCCTCGTGGCGCAGGTAGCTGCTCACCGGGCGCGGCGGCACCAGAAGCTGGAGCAGACGGTCCTCGGCGCGCAACGCCGCGGCCTCGCGCACCGCCTCCCGCTTCTCCTCCTTGACCATGGTGACGGCGATCTCCACTAGGTCGCGCACCATCGACTCGACGTCGCGGCCGACGTAGCCCACCTCGGTGAACTTGCTGGCCTCGACCTTGAGGAACGGCGCCTTGGCGAGGCGGGCCAGGCGGCGGGCGATCTCCGTCTTGCCGACGCCGGTGGGGCCGATCATGAGGATGTTCTTCGGCGCGATCTCGTCGCCGAGCTCCGGCGCGAGCTGCTGGCGGCGCCAGCGGTTGCGCAGGGCGATGGCCACGGCGCGCTTGGCCTGCCGCTGCCCGACGACGTACTTGTCGAGCTCGGAGACGATCTGCCGCGGCGTCATATTTTCGATGGCGAGGCCGGCCGGGGCCTCGACGGTGATGGCGGGAGTGGACATGCTCCTCAGAGCTCCTCTAGCGTCAGGCGGTCGTTGGTGAAGATGCAGATCTCGGCCGCGATCCTCATCGCCTCGCGCACGATTTCCGTAGCAGTGAGGGAAGTATGACGCATCAGGGCCCGCGCCGCCGAAAGAGCGTAGTTGGCGCCCGAGCCGATGGCGAACACGCCGTCCTCGTCGTCGGGCTGCAGCAGCTCGCCGGCGCCGGAGACGAAGAAGCTCTTCTCCTTGTCGGAGACGACGACCACCGCCTGAAGCTGGCGCAGGGCGCGGTCGGTGCGCCAATCCTTCGCCAGCTCGACGACGGCCCGCTCCAGATTGCCGTTGAACTCTTCGAGCTTCGCTTCCAGGCGAGCGAAGAGCGCCAGGGCGTCGGCGCCGCCGCCCGCGAAGCCGACCAGCACCTTGCCCTTGCCGGCGCGGCGCACCTTCTTGGCGCCGCTCTTGACGATCGTGGTGTTGTTCATCGTGACCTGCCCGTCGCTGGCCATGCAGACATGGCCAGCGCGGCGTACGAGCAGTACGGTTGTCGAGTCAAAAGTATCCATGGGGGACCGATTGTATATCAGGGGGAGGAGAGGGCTTCGAGGAACCCCTCGGGATCGTCCGGCGTGACGATCAACCGCCGCTCGCCGAGATCGACCATCACCGCGTGGGCGAGATCGCTGGCGTAGAGGTCGATCTCCCCCAGCAGGTGGGACTCGAAGCCGCCCGTGCCCGCGGCCACGCCGCCGCTGCTGGCCAGGGTTTCCAGGTGGGCGATCTCCGCCGCGGTCAGTCGCCGCCCCTCGGCGCCGGCCGCCGCGAAGCGCTCGCGGCGGCGGCGCATCTGGACTCCGAGCCAGCCGCCCCCCGTCTCCAGCCAGAACGGATCGAGATCGCCGCTCATCCGCCACGCCGTCCATGGGATGAGTGCCACGGCGAGCGCCAGCAGCGCCGGGCCGATCCGCCCCGCGATCCCGGCGGCGAGCGCCACCGCCAGCATCAGCACGGTGAGGCCCACGAGCAGCAGCCGCAGCCGTCGCCGGCCGCGCAGGATGACGCCCCCCGGCGTGCAGGGGAACCGTCGCGTCTCCGTCAACACCGAGGTCACTCGCTCCGCTCCCGCCGCGCCCGCGGATGAGCGTCGCGGTACACCGAGAGCAGCCGGTCGACCTCCAGATGCGTGTACTTCTGCGTCGTGGAGAGCGAGCTGTGCCCCAGCAGCTCCTGAATGGCCCGCAGATCGGCGCCATTCTCCAGCAGATGGGTGGCGAAGGTGTGCCGCAGGGTGTGGGGATGGACGCCCCGGGCCACGGCGGCGGCGTCCACCCAGCGGTCGATCACCCGCCGCACCGAGCGGTCAGTGAGGCGGGTGCCGAAGGTGTTGAGGAACACGGGCTCGTCGTCGTCCAGCGTCTTGCGGGCAGCCCTCACGCCCTCCCACACGTCCAGCCAGCGCCGCATCGCCTCCGCCGCCGGCCGGCCGAAGGGGACCATGCGCTCCTTGCTCCCCTTGCCCGTCACCCGCACCACGCGAGCCGGCAGGTCGACGTCCCGCCAGTCCAGCCCCACCAACTCGGAGACCCGCAACCCCGCCGCGTAGAGCATCTCCAGGATGGCCCGGTCGCGCCGCACCAGCGGCTCGTCGCCCTCCGGCGCCTCGATCAGGTTCTCGATCTCCCCGGGCCGCAGGTGGCGGGGGAGAGTCTTGGGCACCTTGGGAGTGCGCACCCCCTGGGCCGGATTGGCCGTCAGCACCCCTTCGCGGCAGGCGAAGCGGAAGAGGCTGCGCACGGCCGAGAGAGTCCGCCCCTGGCTAGTCTTCGCCAGCCCCTTGCGAGTCATCGCCGCCAGAAAGGAACGCACAGCGAGGGGATCGACCTCGCCGGGCCGGATCTCGCCGGCCTCCTTGCCGAGAAAATCGCGGGCGAGGAACTCGAGGAACGACGCGAGGTCGTGCTCATAGGCGCGCAGCGTCTCCGGGGAGACCTGCCGCTCGCCGTGGAGGTGCTCCAGGTATTGATGGATGAGGCGGCGCATCGGGTTGGACTTAGATTCTGACCGCGATCTTCCCAAAGTGCCCCCCCGTTGCCATGTGCGCGAAGGCGGCGCGGACGTCGGCCAGGGGGAAGACGCGGTCGACCACCGGCTTTAGAGCGTGCAGGGCGATGGCGCGGTTCAGGGCTTCGAAGCTGTCGCGGGGGCCGACCAGGATGCCCTGGACGCGGACGTTCTGCATGAAGATCAGCGGCAGCGAGAGCTCGGCCGTGTTGCCGGCGAGGTTTCCGATCAGCGAGATCGTGCCGCCCATGCGCACCGCGTGGAGCGACTGCTTGAGCGTGCCGGCGCCTCCAACCTCCACGACGAGGTCGACCCCGCCGCCGCCCGTCAGCTCCTTCGCCTTCGCCCCCCAGTCCGGCGTCTCCCGATAATTGATTCCGAGGATCTCCGGGCCGCCGCCGCCCACCTCCTTGGCGCGGGCGAGCTTCTCGTCGCTGGATGACGTGAGGATCACCCGGGCGCCTCGCAGCCTCGCGAGCTGAAGGGCGAAGATCGAGACGCCGCCCGTCCCCTGGAGCAGCACCGTGTCGCCCGCCGTAATCCCTTGCAGGCAGGTCCAGGCCGTGACGCCGGCGCAGGGGAGCGTGGCGGCCTCTTCGTCCGTCAGGTGCTCCGGGATCTTCACCAGGCCTTCCTGATCGTAGACGGCCAGCTCGGCGAGCGTGCCGTCCAAGGGGCCGCCGAGCGTCGAGCGCAGCCGCTCGCGCGACGGCTCGCCCGCGATCCACGCTTGAGCGAAGATGCCGCTCACCCGGTCGCCGGGGCGCACACGGGTCACGCCGTCGCCGACCGCCACGACCTCGCCCGCGCCGTCCGAGCAGGGGACGAGCGGCAATTTCAGCTTCGGGTTGTACCTGCCTTCGACGGTGAGCAGGTCGCGATAGTTGAGGGAGGCGGCGCGCAGCCGCACCAGGGCCTGGCGCGGGCCGGGCACCGGGTCCGGCCGTTCGACGATCTCCAGATGGTCCAGCCCGAAGCCGCCGCGAATCTCCACCGCGCGCATGGCTTCAGCCCTCCAGCGCTTTCCGGATCTTCTCCTGAAGCTCGCGGGCCGTGGACTCCGGAAGCTTCTTCGCCGGCCAGCCGACTCCCAGGCCTTCGCCGCCGAATTTCGGGATGATGTGGAAGTGCACGTGGTGCACGGCCTGGTGCGCCTCCGTGCCGTTGTTCTGGAGCACGTTGTACGCCGTGGCGCCGGTGGCCCGCAGCACCGCCCGGCAGAGCCGCGGCAGCACCCGGCCGATCGCCGCCGCCGATTCGTCCGAAAGCTGGTGGAGCATCGCCTTGCGCTCCTTCGGAATGACCAGCGTGTGGCCGTCCGACAGCGGGCCGATGTCCAGAAACGCGAAGACGTGCTCGTCCTCGTACACCTTCCAAGAGGGGATGTCCCCCGAGAGGATCTTGTCGAAAATCGTGGGCTGATGGTCGCTCATGGCGCCTATTGTGGTGCTAGCCTTCCCCTATGTCCATTCCAGAACGCACCCCAGGCTGGGACGAAGCCGACAGCCGCGAGTTCATCGATTCCGGTCACCTCTTCGTGCCCGACCGCGAAGAGCAGATCGCCACCGTGCTCGACCTCATCCCAGAGATCCCCGATCCGGGTGAGGGCCTCCTCGTCGACCTCTGCTGCGGCGCCGGACCGCTGACGGCGGCGCTGCTGGAGCGGTTTCCCCGCGCCCGCGTCCTGGCGATGGACCTCTCTCCCGCCATGCTGGAGCACGTGCGGACGAGCCTGGGCGCTGTCGCCGGCGTGGGTGACCGTCTCCAGACCCGGCGGTTCGATCTCGCGGACACGACCTGGCGGAGCTTTCCGGAGCCCGTCCACGCCTTCGTCAGCTCCCTCGCCGTTCACCACCTGGACGGCGAGGGCAAGCGCCGGCTCTTCTGCGATCTGGCTGCGGCCCTGGCGCCCGGCGGCGCGGTGGTGATCGCGGACCTGGTGCAGCCAGCGAGCTCCACCGGGCAGGCCGTAGCCGCAAAGGCCTGGGACGAGGCCGTGCGCCGCAGGGCGCTCGCGATCGCCGGCGACCTCGCTCCTTACAAGGTCTTCCAGGAGGAACGCTGGAATTTCTACTCCGATCCGGACCCGGATCCCATCGATCAACCGTCGCCCCTGATCAATCAGCTCCAGTGGCTCGCCGAGGCCGGGCTCATCGGCGTCGAGGTTCACTGGATGAAGGCCGGCCACGCGATTTTCGGCGGTTATCGCCCTGGCTGAGGCCGCGTCGAAAAGCTGGTAGCAGACTTGCATTACATCGCGGCGTGCGAGGAGCCGTTTCAGCCCTCCGGGGCCCGGGTTTCGATCTTTATCGCGGCGGCGTGGGCGCCGGGTGGCGGCGTGCCTATCGCCTCGCCGGCCGGCTGACCACCATTGAAGTGTACGAATCGCAAAAAGAAGTGACTATTCCTCTTGACACCAAGGAGAAGTCCGGTATCGTTAACGCCGTGGACGTAAACGTTCCCCCCGACCAACCTCCCAGTACGCGGGACAGTCCGGCCCCGGAAATCCTTCGGCTCGGGCTGTCTGTCATCGGTATCTCTCTCGAAAATACCGCTTTTCGCGAAGCTCTCACCCCTTCCCCGTTTTCCCTGCCAGCGCAGCTTCCCGTAACCATGCCGGTTGCGGTGTCATCCCCCCCGGGTTGACGTACTAAATCATGTGCAAGGAGCCCCCTGGGGCTTTTCCTCCGGATGATCGATCCGGCAGGGCTGTCTTCCTAGGCGGCGGCGCGCCGCCGTGTTCACCTTATTTCCAAAGAGGAGCCTGGAAATGAAGCAGGAGGCTTTCGCCTCGTATTCGGTCGAGACCACCCGGCGCGAGGACGTCTGCGACGTCCTCAACGTGCCCTACGATCCCGATCATTGGAACGACTGGCACTGGCAGATGCGCCACCGGCTCACCCGACTCGAGCAGCTCGAAAAGCTGCTGAACCTCACCGAGTCGGAGCGGCGCGGTCTGCTGCTGGCAAGCGAGAAATTTTCCGTCGCGGTCACTCCCGAGTGGGCGACGTTGATCGATCCGGACGATCCGGGCTGTCCCATCCGCCTCCAGGTCATTCCCCAGGAGAGCGAGCTGCTGGTCAGTCCGGGCGACATGACGGACCCCTGCGGCGAGGACGACGCCTCCGTCGTCGAGGGCCTCGTCCATCGCTATCCGGACCGCGTCCTCTTCCTCGTGCTCGACACCTGCGCCGCCTACTGCCGCTACTGCACCCGCAGCCGGCTGGTGAGCCAAGGCGAGCTCGAGCCGCTGGGCCGGCGCATCGAAGCCGCTCTCGACTACCTCAAGCACCACATCGAGGTGCGCGACGTGCTGCTCTCGGGCGGCGATCCGCTGCTCATGTCCGATCACACGCTGGATCAACTGCTCGGCCGGCTGCGGGCCATTCCCCACATCGAGTTCCTGCGCATCGGCACCCGCATCCCGGCCTTCCTGCCCCAGCGCATCACGCCGGAGCTGGTGAAGGTGCTGCGAAGGCATCGCGTCTGGCTCTCGCTCCACTTCTGCCATCCCAAAGAGCTGACGCCGGAAGTCACCGAGGCCTGCGACCTCCTGGCGGACGGCGGCATTCCCCTCGGCTGCCAGACCGTGCTCCTCAAGGGCGTGAACGACTCGGCGGATACCCTGCGCGACCTCTTCCATGGGCTGCTCAAGATCCGCGTGCGCCCCTACTACCTCTATCAATGCGACCCCGTGCTGGGCACCGGCCACCTGCGGACGACGGTGGAGAAGGGGATGGAGCTGATGGCTGAGCTCCGCGGCCACACCACGGGCTACGCCGTGCCGACCTACGTCATCGACGCGCCGGGCGGCGGCGGCAAGGTGCCGGTCCAGCAGGAGACGGTGACCGGCCACGCGAACGGTATCTGGAGCCTGCGCAACTGGCAGGGCCGGACCTACACCTACGAAGACGTCAGGCCCTGACGATGCCCTCGGAATCGAGCTTGGACTCGCGGTCCCTGCGCATCGGCCTTTGCTACGACCTCAAGGGGGATTATCTCGCCGCGGGATTCTCCCCCGAAGCGGTCATGGAGTTCGACGAGGAAGAGACCATCGCGGCCCTCGCCGCCGGTCTCGCCGGCCTCGGTCACCAGCCGGAGCGGGTGGGCCGCGGCCTGGAGCTCGCCCGGCGGCTGGCGGCGGGCGAGCGGTGGGACCTGGTGTTCAACTTCGCCGAGGGTGTGCGCGGCCGTTCGCGCGAAGCGCAGGTGCCGGCCATCTGCGAGATGTACGACCAGCCGTACACCTTCTCGGACCCGCTGACCTGCGCCATCACCCTCGACAAGGCGCTCGCCAAGCGGCTGGTGCGCGATCACGGCCTGCCCACCGCGCCCTTCGCCCTCGTCGAGAAGCCGGAGGACGCCGCCGGGGTGAATCTCCAGATGCCCCTCTTCGTGAAGCCGGTGGCCGAGGGGAGCAGCAAGGGCGTCACGCGGCGCTCCCGCGTCGAGCACCATGACGATCTCGCGGGCGCCTGCGCCGAGCTGATCGACGCCTTCCGCCAGCCGGTGCTCGTCGAGAGCTTCCTGCCGGGCCGGGAAATGACGGTGGGCATCGTCGGCAACGGCAAGGACGCCCGGGTGATCGGCGTCATGGAAGTGACCTTCCGCGCTCACACCGACGCCGCCTACACGGCGGAGAACAAGAAGGACTACAAGACCCACGTGGAGTACTTTCTGCTCGACGGCGAGCCTCTCGCTCAAAGGGCGCGCGTCCTGGCCCTCGCCGCTTATAACGCCCTGGACTGCCGGGACCTGGCGCGCATCGATCTGCGATGCGACCATGCCGGCGAGCTTCAGTTCCTGGAGGTCAATCCGCTCCCGGGCCTGCACCCGACCTACTCGGACCTGCCCATCCTGGCCGGCCGGGCCGGCACCTCCTACACCGAGCTTCTCGGCCAGATCGTCGAGGCCGCCGCGCTGCGGTGTGGATTGTGGAGCTGACGCAAGTCGATCGGGTCGTCATCGCCCACAACCCGGTGGGCGCGGAAGCGGACCCGTCGACCTCCGACGTGCTGGCGCAGGTCGCGCTGGTGGCCGCGGGGCTCGACGCCCTCGGCATTCCGCACCAGACCGTGGCCGTGCCAGATTGGCGCCCCTGGCGCGCTTTGGCCGACGATAGCGTCGCGGGAACCGTCGTCTTCAACCTCATGGAAGCGCCGCCCGGCCGGCCCGAGGCCCTCCTGGGAGCCGCGGCGGCTCTGGAGCTGATGGGACTGCCTTTCACCGGCAGCAGCCCCGGAGTTCTCTGGGTGACGACCGACAAGCTGGCGACCCGGGCCGTGCTCCAGTCCGAGGGATTGCCCGTCGCTCCTGGCGGGCGGCTGGACCCGGCCTGCCCGAGCCTTCTCGGCCGAGTCCCGGGGCCGTGGATCCTGAAGCCCGCCTGCGAAGACGCCTCCTTGGGATTGGAAGGCGACCCCGTCTGCTCGACGCCCGAAGCCGCCCTGGCCCGGGCGAGGGATCTCGCCTCGCGCTTCCCCGGTCAGGCGGTGGTGGCCGAGACGTTCCTCCCCGGCCGCGAGCTGAACGTCTCGCTCCTGGCGAGCGACGATGGTGTTCAAGTGCTGCCCATCGCGGAGATCCTCTACGAGGACTTTCCGGAGGGGATGAGCCGAGTCCTTGGCTACGAGGCCAAGTGGGACGAAGGCTCCTTCGCCTGCATCCACACCGTCCGCCATTTTCCGGACGATCCCGCGGATGAGGGGCTACTAGCGCGAGCCGGCGAAATTTCGCAAGCCGCATGGAGGATCTTCGGCCTCAAGGGCTACGCCCGCGTCGACCTTCGGCTGGACGCCTCGGGCGAGCCGTGCATCCTGGAGGTCAACGCCAACCCCTGTCTCGCCGCCGACGCCGGCTTCATGGCCTCCGCCGGAAGGGCCGGCCTCTCGGCCAAGGACGTCGTGGAGCGCATTCTGAAGGACTCCGTGATGCCCGCCCCTTCCGTCGCAACCTTGCCGTCCCGAGAAAAAAGGGCTGAAGATCGACCGGGAGTCATCGTCCGCCGAACCCTGGAAGCGTCCGACCGTGGCCCCGTCGAGGAACTGATCCGGGCCACCGGCTTCTTCAATCCCGAGGAGATCGAAGTGGCAATGGAGCTGGTGGACGACCGCCTCGCCCAGGGAGAAGCCAGCCACTACAGATTCCTCGTGGGAGAGGTGGACGGAGAAGTGGGCGGCTATGCCTGCTGGGGTCCCATCCCTGGAAGCCAGGAGTCCGCCGACCTCTACTGGATCGTCGTCCACCCGAGCTTCCAGGGCCGAGGAGTGGGAGCCACGCTCCTAGGAGCCGCCGAAGACTGGATGTCCGCCGCCGGCCGTCCCCGCGTCTACGTCGAGACCTCTACTCGTCCCCAGTACAACCCTACCCGCGCCTTCTACCTCGCCTGCGGCTACCACGTCGCGGCCGAGCTCCCGGACTTCTACGCTCCGGGGGATGGGAAGGCTGTGTTTCTGAGAGTGCTGTGAGACGGCCGCATGAAGAAGGTCAACGTAGAGAACTACCAGAAGGATAAGTACTACCCGCGAGTGGTTCGCGCCGTCCAGTCGATCCTCGCCAAGGGCGATGTCGTGACACCGATCGACGTCTTCGTGCACATGGATCTGCTCCGCAAGGAGGATGTGGAATCGTGGCGCTTCGGACGGATTCCCTACCTTGAGAAGGTTATTCACTGCAATCTGGAGAAGGCCGAAAGAATCCTGCGGATTCTCCGCATGCATGTCCACGACTTGAACATGATCCCGTCCGTCACGGTCTACGTAAAATGGGGCAAGGGACGACGGATACCTCTTCGCTTCTCCAAATCAGGCATCCCCAGACTCGAAGAGGACTATTCTCGTCATTTCCTCGCGCCAGGCTCCCAGTCGAAGAAGAAGAAAAGGCTGGCGGAGCAGGCCGCCTTGGAGGGCCAGGCCTCCGAGCCCGCGGGCGACGATGCCACAGCGGTATGAGTTCGGGGTTGCCCTCCCAACCCCCGGGTTCACACCGGCTCCGCCGGTTCCCACCCGGGGCTACGGGACTGCCGCCCTACGGGCTCGCCTCGTCGTTGGGTCGGCCCCCAACCCGAATCATCTGAATATCCATCGTGAGGTATCGACATGGGTTTGGTAACCCATTGATGCCCCAAGGCGTCGAAGAGAGCCCAGAGGGCGGCATTCCAATAGCCCCGGGTGGGAACCGGCGGAGCCGGTGGGAACCCGGGGGTGGGAGGCCTATACCCCTCTCCCCCAACCCTGCCAAGGGTGCCGTCTACGCCACCCTCAGTCAGCGCCGGGCGGCGCGCCTTGGTGCCTCGTCCGCTCCTTGGCGCCTTGGGCTCGGTGTCCTTTCCGAAGCGCCGCTCGCCGCCTCGAACACCACCTCCGGGTGCCGTTCGACGACACGCAGCAACACTCGCGCGCTACCCTCCGGTTTACGCCGTCCCTGCTCCCAGTTGCGTAGAGTCCCGACGCTGATCCCCATCATCGCCGCGAACTTCGGCTGACTCAGGCCATGTTTCTCCCGAAGATCCCTCACGTCAGGCTCCTCAAAGGTGAACCGGCGTGACGGTTCCAGCTCGCCCCGAAGGATCGCCCCTCCTTCCCGCACACTCTCCAGAAGCTCGTCAAAGAGTTCTTTCTTCATGGGTACTCCGATTCCACGATTCTCCGCAGGGCTTGGCGTTGAGCTACCGTAAGATCCTCTCGTTCGTTCTTTGCGTAGGCAAAGAGCATCAGGATTCTCGCCGAATCCGGGTGCCAGAAGTAGATCACCCTCGCTCCCCCTCGCTTGCCGCGACCCGCCACGGCCCAGCGGAGCTTTCGCAGGCCGCCTGAGCCAGGAATGACGCTCCCGGCTGTCGGTCGCTGGACCAGTTCGAGTTGCAGGGCGCGGTAGTCATCATCATCCAGCAGGTCGCCGATCCGCGCCGTGAACGACTTGGTTTCGGCAATGACCACAGAAGCAGTCTACGCCAACGGCGCACTATCCTCAAGGGTCGGGGACCCGGTTCGGCGGGCGACGATGCCACGGCCGGCGATATGAGCTCGGGGGTTGCCCTCCCAACCCCCGGGTTCCCACCGGCTCCGCCGGTTCCCACCCGGGGCTACGGGACTGCCGCCCTACGGGCTCGCCTCGTCGTTGGGTCGGCCCCCAACCCGAATCATCTGAATATCCATCGTGAGGTATCGACAAGAGTTTGTTACCCATTGAAGCCCCAAGACGTCGAAGAGAGCCCAGAGGGCGGCATTCCAATAGCCCCGGGTGGGAACCGGCGGAGCCGGTGTGAACCCGGGGGTGGGAGGCCTATACCCCTCTCCTCCAACCCTGCCAAGGGTGCCGTCTACGCCACCGGGTGATGTGGGCTATCATAGACACTTCGGCGACGATGAGAGTACATATAGCTTTACAACACCAGAACAGCTAGTCGCCGGTTTTCAGAATGACATTGCGAGGTGGAACCATGAAAACCGTGATTCTTGATGTCTGTACACCTTCCGAATCGATGGGTGATTTTCTCGACTCTTGGAAGACGGGCAAGCCGCAAGGATCGGCCCGCATCAGCTTCGCAACTCCGGAGCTGCTTTGGCAAGTACTGACTGCCAAGCGTTGGCAGCTTCTTAAGGCTCTATGCGGAGCTGGGCCCGTTTCGATTCGCGAGGCCGCCAGGCGTGTCAACCGTGACGTCAAGGCCGTCCACGGCGACGTCACCGCGCTTCTCAACGCCGGCATCCTTGACCGCGCGGAAGGCGGTGGTATTGTCTTTCCTTTCGATGCGGTAAAGGTTGAGTTCCTGTTGAAGGCGGCCTAGCCCACATCACACCCGCGCGGCACCTTGGGAGAACTTCGCGATGGAGTCAACCACCGAGCTGATGGAGCTGGCGAACCACATGGAATGGGCGGACGCCCTCGTCTGGGAAACCGTGTTTCGTTCCGGGGCCGGACGGAGCAATGACAAAGTTCGGACGTGTCTGCACCACATCCTCGTGGTGCAACTTGCCTTTCCTCAGACCTGGCGCGGTGAGCCGCTAAAGGTCCCGGCCCTCTCCGAGTTTCCTGATCTGGCGTCGCTCGCACGCCGGTCTCGGGAAGCGCATCAACAGTTGCAAGCCTTTCTTGCGGGCGCCGGCCCTGAAACACTCGCCCGTGAGCTTCGGCTGCCGTGGCTGGCGGAGATGGAGCAGGCCCAGAACCGGCAACTGAAGAGTCCTACGCTCCGGCAGACCGCCCTCCAGGTTGTCATGCACAGCACCTATCACCGCGGCCAGGTGAACGCTCGCCTGCGCGAAGCCGGAGTCGAGCCGCCGCTCACCGATTACATCGCCTGGGTGTGGTGGGGCCAGCCGCCCGCGGTCTGGTCATTCCTCGAAGAGGTTGCGTGAGCCCTGCGCTGTAGGAAACGCTCGATGCTTTGAGGCGATCGATCGCGGACCAAAGCGCCCCGAAGGGGCAAAGGCATGTAGCCTGGGGCTGGCGCTGTTTGCCAGCCCCAGGTAACAAGCAACCCAACAAATCCCCAAGCCCCAACGGGGCGACGGCGGATTGGCGTTCGATTCCACCGCAGCACAGGCATTGGTACTCGCCCATTCGCAACGGCGCGCTGAACACGTCCCGAGATAGCCTCTCACCTCGCAGTAAAAACTGCCGTCGCTCCTTCGGGGCTTTGAGAATAGGGGGCGTGGATTCTCCAGGGGCTGGCAAACAGCGCCAGCCCCTGGCTACATGCCGCTGCCCCTTCGGGGCAAACCACCGTCGGATGGGTATCGCAAACGAACGGAACGGCTCGTGGACAGGCGCCAACCTGCCTTATCATGCTTCGCCATGGACCTCTCCTTCGCGGAAGCCACGGCTGAGGATGCCGCGGCAATCGCCGAAATGCGCACGGCGGTCGGGGAGCACTTGACGGCGAAGCATGGGCGCGGGCCGTGGTCGTCCGCGGTGACCGAACGAGGCGTGCTGCTGGGCCTTCATGCCCACTCCCGCGTGCTCGTCGCGCGGAGCGGCGGGGTGCTTCTCGGATCTCTGCGCCTTGCCACCAAGAAGCCCTGGGCCATCGATCCCACTTACTTCACGGCCGTCCGCCGTCCCCTCCACCTCACCGACATGGCCGTGACGCCGGATCGCCAAGGACAGGGGATTGGGCGGCGCCTCCTCGAGTATGCGACCGGCGTCGCCCGCTCCTGGCCGGGCGATGCCATCCGTCTCGACGCCTTTGACAGCCCGGCCGGCGCCGGCGGTTTCTATGCGCGTTGCGGCTATCGGGAGACCGGGCGAGTGATATACCGGGGAACGCCGCTGATCTACTTCGAGCTCGTGCTGTAACCGAAAACGTTGCCTTCTTCTCTCGCCACGTCTTCCACTCGATGGCGGATTTCAAGTCTGAGACGTCACGAGATGAGCTTGAGGGCAGATCGCACAGCCTTGGTTCGGAGCGATCCAAGCTTGAAACATCCTGAGCAAGCTAGCCACGCCGTTTTCCAGATCTGCCACGCCTGCCGGCAAGCTTGAAACGTGTCGCATTGTGTTTGCCACGAGCTCCACCAAGCTTGCGACGGCTCGTGTCAAGCTTCGCCCGACTCCTGTCAGCTTGAGAAGAGGCGACCCAAGCTTGCGGCGAACCGCCACAATCTTGCGGCGGGACGCTCCAAGCTTGCGGTGATCCGTGTCAACCGTTCGATGGGGAATGACAAGCTTGCACGGCTCGCGGCGAGCTTGAGTCGACCGTTGGCAAGCTTGCGCGAGACGCCGAAAGCTTGTCGTGAGGCGTCTCAAGCCGGGAAGGAGTTGTGGCGAGCTGTCCTTCGCCGGGCGAAGGCGTTTCTGCGGCGGCCTACTCCACCGTCACACTCTTCGCCAGGTTCCGCGGCTGGTCCACGTCCGCTCCGCGGCGTACGCCGATGAAGTAGGCGAGGAGCTGGAGGGGGACGACGTTGACGATGGGCTGGAGGTGCGGCGAGATGGAGGGGACTTCGATGATTTCGTCGGCGACTCCTCCGAGCTCTTCCGGGTCGTGATCGGTGAGGGCGATGACGACGCCGTCCCGAGCCTTCACCTCCTGCATGTTGCCCTTCACCTTCTCCGCCACGTGGTCGCCCGTGGCGATCGCCACCACCGGCAGGTTCTCGTCGATCAAGGCAATGGGGCCGTGCTTCATCTCTCCCGCCGGGTAGCCTTCGGCGTGGATGTAGGAGATCTCCTTCAGCTTGAGCGCCCCTTCGAGGGCGATGGGGTAGTTGATGCCACGACCCAGGTAGAGAAAGTTCTGCGACCGGTGATAGCGCCGGGCCAGCTCGTCCATGTGCGACTCCTGCCGGCGGATGACCTCGTCCATCGCCTGGGGGAGACGCGACAGCGCGTCGAGATACTCCCTTTCCAGGTGGCCGAAGCGGACTTGGCGCAGGTAGAGCGCCAGCAGGTAGAGCGCCACGAGCTGCGTGGTGAACGCCTTGGTGGAGGCGACGCCGATCTCCGGGCCGGCGTTGGTGTAGATCACACCCTCGCTGATGCGGGTGGCCTGGCTCCCCATCACGTTGCAGATGGAGAACAGCCGCGCCCCGCGATCCTTGGCCGCCTCCATGGCCGAGAGGGTGTCCGCCGTCTCGCCGGACTGCGAGATGCCCACGGCCAGCACGCGGTCGGAGACGATCGGGTCCCGGTAGCGGTACTCGGAGCCGTAGTCGACCTCGACGGGCAGGCGGGCGATGTCCTCGATGAGGAACTTGCCCACCAGCGCCGAATGCCACGAGGTGCCGCAGGCCAGCAGGTGGAGGCGCTCGACCTTCGCCAGCTCGGCCTCGGTGATCTTTACGGTGTCGAAGAGGATCTCCGCCCTCTCGAAGTCCACGCGCCCGGCGAAGGTGTCCTGCACCGCCTGCGGCTGCTCGTGGATCTCCTTGAGCATGAAGTGCTTGTAGCCCCCCTTCTCGGCCTGCACGGGGTCCCAGTTGAGCCGCTGCACCCGGCGCTCGACGCAATGCCCTTTGCGGTCCTGGATCTCGACGCCCGCGGGCGTCAGCCGCGCCAGGTCGCCGTTCTCCAGGAAGATGACGTCCTTGGTGTAGGCCAGGAGGGCCGCCGGGTCCGAGGCGAGGAACTGCTCTTCCTGTGCGAGGCCGATGAC